>ENA-UOWK01000002-UOWK01000002.1-bioreactor-metagenome-genome-assembly--contig:-NODE-2-length-493331-cov-25.151737_pt1 | contig 493331 bp, 479 predicted proteins | sample MGYA00238157_ERZ761612 | MGnify/ENA primary metagenome ERZ761612 (study PRJEB28901, sample SAMN06268035) | bioreactor metagenome | isolation source: Joint BioEnergy Institute, California, USA...
TTTTTTTTTTTTTTTTTTTACAGCAATAAGGAAGTAAAAAATTATACTTCGAAAGTATTTGTTGAAAAAATCAAAAAGTGTTAATTGCACTATAAGGCTCTTAACTTTATTTCAAATTCTTCGAAAGCATAAATAACTGTTCTACGACTTCTATCATTTCTTATACTCACCTATATCAAATTTCAGGGAACTAATTAAACAAGAAATGTTTTATTATATGAGTTTATATCCAAATGAATCAAAAATTTTGTGTTTATGCATATTATTCATCATTCAAATACCATGACCCTTTTTTTTTTTTTTTTTTTTTAAAAAAACCCCCCAATTTTTTTTTAAAAAAGTTTAAACTAAAAAAAATATTTTAAATTTTTTTATTTTTTTCAAAAAAAAAAAAAAAAAAAATACTAGCGACAGCAGTCAATGGCCCGGAAAGGTCACGGCATAGGACTTGGTAAGGTACTCCGTACTAGGGCGGCAAAGCAAGCACCCCGAGTAATAGATCCGGGTGAGATACCATAGCTGTGGTAGCAAAAGGTGGCATGCTCTTTGTTTCCGAAGGTGCAAATATAAAATCCACAGCGTAGCCAATTACAGTCAAGGGGGCGCCGGTAAAATCTTAGCAACGGTCCAGTTTTCAAACCCACCTACCGCGTACAGCAAGGTACCTACCTCCTACCTACCAAGCCGAGCCAAGCAATTTCATGAATGAATGCTACGCTACCTGGCCATGTGGCTGAACCCTGACTTCCAATGCAGCATGGTGTACAGCAGTACCTAGCCCAAGTGAGCTTTCCGACGGGGATCTACAGACGAATTTTTTGTCCCTGACAATCTGATTGGCGGCGGAACAGCCAACGAGATATCTGTTTCCCCAACCGGCAGGGATCCGACTGTCTCGGCCGTTGTGACTTGTTCACTTGCACAGGCTGGTCCAAAGACTCACAGCTGATCAGCAGCACCTCGACGTCATAGCGTGGTTCTATTAATATAACCGAAGGATTCGACAGAGTCAGGTAGGACAGCGCACGTTTAAATAATATTGGTGAGGATTCAGACGAATATGATCGCAACTGGGAGGCCCTAGCTGGGCAGCAAGCGGTGCTGTGACCTGTCGATCAGTCGATGTCACTCTCAAATGTACTGTACAGTTACCTATCTAAGTATGTCCTGTGTGGTGGGCAGGCAGGTACCTGTACCTAGTATCTGTACCTACCTTTAGAACGTTACCCACCCATGTAGCTGGCCGATCCACACCGCGGTGTGTTTGTCCTCTCTTTAGCTAGGTGCCTAGCAACATATGCGTATTTTAGGAAACACCGCGATGTGGTGTCAAGCTGGATGTTTTACTTTGCGGATCTCTCTATCTCTGTCCCATCTGTCCCATCTGTCCCATCCTCGAGTATAAGTACCTGGCCCGGGTATCGATAGAAGAAGTCTTTATCTTCCGTTACAAAGCCAGACAGAAGCCAGTCCGTCCATCTCCCTTTTATCCCGCCTTCCTCCCAGCTTCGATCCACCGCATACATACATAACTCGACTCCGGAAGTCCGTTACCTACTTCACGTCGATCTACCTTTCTCTCCAAACAACAACCACAACTACAACCACGATCACCACCACAATGCACCTCACCACCGCCGCCCTCGCCCTCCTCTCCGGCGCCGCCCTCGTCTCCGCCAACCCCATCCACCTCCGCCCCCGGGGCCCGGAGAGCTGGCACGTCTCGGGCTTCCAGACGGGCTGCTCGCCCGGCGGGTGCGTCTACTCGTTCAGCATCGCGGGCCCCGCGACACAGAGCGCGCCGGCCTTCAACACGACCTGCCGCGGCACCGACGTGGCCGGCGACTACCAGAGCTGCGCCGACCCGGCCGTCAGCGCGAACCTGATCCCGCGGACGTACCCGGTCTGGGGGGTGCAAGTCAAGCACGAGTGGACGCGGGGTTCGGGGCACTACACGGCGCTGGGGAACGCGAACATCACGCAGGGGACGACCTCGTTCAGCGTGCCGGTGACGCAGGAGTATGGCGTTGCCGTTGAGCAGTGATCACCTATCCATAGTAATAATCCAACACGGAGACGCAAGGTGGTATGGACGATCATAGATATTGGTTGGGATTCGTCTGGCGCAGCGCGGCAACGGACTGGGTCAGAACAATCAGACGATGGAAAAAAAAAGAATGGAAAAGGTGTTTTGGCAATTTGGGGGCCGTTCTTTGCGGTACTCCCGTACCTACACTACTAGGTACGGAGTAGGACATCGGAACATGAGAGCATAATAATAATAGTACACCTGGATATCCTCCGCAGTGCTTTCCTAGTCATGATCTTCATAATGCTACGAAAAAGCAATAGATTGATTTTCTTGTCTCTCACAGCGCTCGAAACAATGTCGTGTGATCATCGTCCAGTGTTTCTCCAGAGGTTAAGGGCTCCTGCTGCTAAGCGAGCGCGTCTGGTCATGGATCGACAGATCGACAAGCCAACGTTCGATGGGGACATTGCGGAGTATACCGGCGTAATATTTTCCTTTGTCAGTTTGCCGAAGGCGTAGACTTCACTACTCTGTGAAGATAAAGAATAATGAAGTGTTAAAGTCCTCCAGCCAAGCCATTGACATCATACCCGCGGGCGACACGTCCTCCGTCTCCACGCCCGACTCCGCGCGTCAGGGACGGAGCACTTGCTTACCACTACTACTCCAGAAGATGCAGGACTGCACAGATTCAGCCTCAAAGAACCATACAGCAACTATCCCATTTTCCTTGTATCCTGCGTTGTTTCGACATTTTAGTCGCAATTTAACCCATCATTTCCTTTCGATCCGGAAACAGCATCATATGACGCGTTGCGGCGCTCCAATGGCGATCGAAACGTGAAGTTGCACCTACTGCGCCAAGGTCGATGCGCGTCTATGTAGGGCCAGCAGCAGATTTTATTTTCATTTTTTTACCCCCTGCTGCACGATGGTGCGCCTGTCCTCTACGTATGCGAAGCGACCGTAAGCGATAGGCTGACTCCCCTGTTTCGTTCTACCCCTGCAGGCATCCATCCTCCGACAGATCGTTGCTGGGCCGAGAGCGCGGCATCCCGAGGCGGGACTCGATCTGTGCTACGTGACGGACAACAGTTGGTTCCATTTTCTTTTTTTTTCCCTTCCTTCCTTGGCAATATGTCATATAATATACATGGCTGCATGCGCGCGTTCTCGGGGCACTGACTGACGAGTTCACGACTACGTTCCGCTCCACAGTCATCGTCACCTCTGGCCCCTCCTCGACGTACCCGCAGCGCGCATACCGCAACCCGACCGATGCCCTGGTGCGCTTCCTCGACTCCAGGCACGGCGCGGACTGGACGATCTGGGAGTTCCGCGCCGAGGGGACGGGGTATCCGGACTCGGAGGTCTACGGACGCATCCACCACTTCCCCTGGCCGGACCACCACCCGCCGCCCTTCGCGCTGATCCCGCGCATCATGGCGAGCATGCGGGACTGGCTGCAGGGTCTGGATGACGGCAAGGGGAAGCAACAACAGGGGAAGGGGAAGCGGAAAGAAGGAGGGAAGAGGGTCGCGGTTGTGCATTGCAAGGCTGGCAAAGGCCGCAGCGGGACCGTCGCCTGCAGCTATTTGGTCAGCCAGGAGGGGTGGAAGGTGGAGGACGCGCTGCGGCGGTTCACAGAGCGGAGGATGAGGCCCGGTTTTGGAGAGGGCGTGAGCATCCCCAGCCAGCGGCGGTGGGTTGGGTACGTGGACCGCTGGGCGAATCAGATGAACAGGACCTACATCGAAAGCCCGGTCGAGATACTGGAGATACACGTCTGGGGGCTGCGGGACGGGGTGAAGGTCGCGGTGGAGGGCTACGTGGAAGAGGGCAAGAAGATCAAGACCTTCCATCTCTTCCACCGCAGCGAGCGGATAGTGGTCGACGACGGGAAGAGCATGCCGCCGGAGAAAAAACGAGGGAGAGGAGGGAAAATAAGAGCAGCGGAGCCGCTGTTGTCGTCTTCGGCATCGTCGGCCACCTCCATATCCACAGTAGCTCCCGCCTTCGACACCGTCACGACTCCCACGGCTTCAGACGGGCCCGAGGGCTCCCCGACTTCTCCAACGACCCGCATATCGGCCGTTCTCCTGCGTCCCAGCAAACCAGTGATCCTACCTACCTCCGACGTGAACATCGACTTTGAACGACGGACCAAGGCCGCCTACACAGGCTGGACGATGGTCACCTCCGTCGCGCACGTCTGGTTCAACGCGTACTTCGAAGGCGGGGACAAGCACGACTCGGGGGTCTTCGAGACCGAATGGGACGCTCTCGATGGGATCAAGGGGAGCACGCAGAAGGGCACCAGGGCGCTCGACCGTCTGAAAGTCGTATGGCGGTACCCGCCTTCCCCGTCCCCCTCCTCCTCCCATCGTCCCGGGGAGACGAGATCGCCACCAAGCAGAGAGGAGGAGAAAGCCGCCGCCGCCGCCGCCGGCCAACCTCCAGTGGGCAAGGTCATCATCTCCCAGCCCAGACCGGGCGAAGCGGTCCCCGAAAGCCGCCCTGCGGACTGGCGCGGCCAGGATGCCTTCGAAGAGGAGGATCCGGCCGGACCCTCCTCCAGAGACCGGGCGAACACACCGATCAAGACGAACAGGGACAAAATCACGCCCTTCGTCCCCGAAGCCACCGCTGCCACTGCCACCACCACGACAGCCGCGTCATCATCATCATCATCATCATCATCATCATCATCATCATCATCCACGGCAGCGCAATGGCCCAAGGACCTCGGGCTGCGCAGACAGACACCTGCCAGCGAGGACGTCAGTTTCGCAAACAACAGCATTGAAGACCTAGATTTCGACGCCGCAAAAGCGGAGGACACGCGGAACAAAGAGAACAGGAAACCAAAGGAGCAGGACGACGAAGACCCGGATGTCGAAGCCGTCAGGCCCTGCTTTGGGCGGTAACAGCAACAGGACGAAGCGTTCCTGGGATTTCAGTAAATAAATTGAAACAAATATGTACTGTAGAGTGTAAGTAAGTAATGACATTACTGCTGTTTTTCTTATATATATATATATATTGTATGTGTACACTTTTCATAGGACAGCTCTTGATTGCGCGGCAAGGATAGGAATAGTCGATTGAAGAATTTCTGTCAATCACTCACTCAGCGCCAGCCTTACACCCGTCTTCAGAAAAGTGGAAGATGCCACCCAACAGAATCGCGGTATTAACATCCAGATCATAAGAAAAATAAGCCACGCCATGCCACGTTTGATTCCAAGATGATATCCCTGCTAGTCCGTAGTAGTCCGTTGCTCTGCTCGCCCGTCTGAACTCCAACCAAGAGAGATGGGAGGAAATGGATCCGTTAATGCCGAGGAATGATGACCCCAAAGATTTTCACAGGTCCTGTTAACCAAAAAGGATAAAATTGGGGTTTGATTCTATTGTTGTACAGTGTATGATTAGCTTACCCCCTTCTTTTATCTAACCATGTTTCCCCTCTCCTAGACAAGGAAAGGAACGGGCTAGTCATGTCCAAAGGCACAATACGGCCGCTGCGCTGCGCTGATAGATCGATGAGTGGGGAGGTGGTGTATTATAGGATAATTTACAACTGCTATAGAGTTAGCTTTCCCTGGCGCTCTGTCATAGGGACTTTTACCCTCTTCTTTTTCTCATTCTGCGTTTCGTTTTCCTTCGGAGGGCGTTGTTCCGCGTTCCAAGTCGAGCAGAAAACGCGCGATGAGAAACGTCCCGATGTTGAACCGGAGGAGGCCGCGAGGGCACGTTGTTGAATCCGGAGCAGGCTGTCCTCGCTTCAGTATTCTATGTCTCCACAGGCAGCGCCCATGGAGGGGAGAAGAAGAGACGTTTGATGATGGACCGGCCATGCCAGCCAACCTCAAGGCTGTGTCTCTACTCAGAACGGTACGAACCCTTCCATCCGTCGTCGTCTTTCTCGCTCCTCTTCCCTGAGCTTTGTTTCTAATGCCTGCATCTCTCTCCGAATGCGGTCCCTCTTCTTCCGCTCATACACGGCTCGCACGACGCGCTTCACCTGCTCTTTACCCTCCGCAAAGTTAGCTTTCGCCAGGCCGACCACGGAGTCGACCTGCTCCGGGGTGTAGACGAAGTTCCAGGTGGACATGAAGTCATCGACTTCCGGGTCGATGGATCTGGGATTCGGCGCGACAGGCCTTGCAGGGTCAGAGACATTCGTTGCGGAGGCTGTTTCAGAGGATCGCAGCTGCCCTGAACCCATGGAGAGTGATGAGGATGCGGGCATGTCAGGTGCAGAGGGGTTGGGCAGGAACGGGAAGTAGATGACTGCGATCCCCGCGTCTGGCCGCATTAAATGGAAATCAGATTCGGAGTGATCGCCATGCTGCGGGTGGAAGAGCCGCTTGGAGGGCGGCGGCTCTTGTCCTGACGTTCTTTCCTGCACGGTGCCAACCCACACGTTGCAGTACGTCAGATCTGTGTCTTGAGGTGCGATGGGCTGCTTGAGGGGTGATGGTTCTTGATTTGTATTGGTGGTCTTCGGTATTTCGATCTTGCGATGTCGTGTGTGCGGGCTGTCCCTTTGGGCCTTGGTAATCTTGTCGTCAAGTTGCTTTTCACTGATGTTCTGTGTCTCTCGTAAGGTCTTCTCGATCTCCTCTGGATCAGAGGTTTCCTTGGGCCATCCGGCGCCGACCGGCCAGCCTTTGACCCCTCGCTGCCGCGCATAGCCATCCACCACGGACAGCCAGTTCTCCCGCTTGATATCGGCGGATGCGTCAAAAGCAACAATGATGTCGACGTCCCTTCCGGGCCGTAGGAGCGGATATATGGGCAGATTATTGCTCATGCCGGCATCCATGAGCCGCAGATGAGTGCTCCTGAAAATCGACTCCGGGCACGAAGGTGGGAGTTTGTCCTTCATCCCCATCACATAATTCGGTATCGAAGCCGGGTCTATTGGGTGCATTCGGATCAAGTCATCACTTCTCTCCTCGATCAGAGAGTCGATACCAGAGAAACCAGCAAGACCCTTGACAGCAGGCCGGATCTCTTTATAGTAGTGAGAGAGTGTGGCACAGAAAGCGCTGCCCCAGATCCCCATCAATTGTGGAATCCGCAGTTCGGGAACCGCATACTCGCCTGGTGGAACAACATTTCTTCCTTCATTGAAGTGCCTTCCCAACGCCCACGTTGGTATTCCCGCGTTGAATTCCTCGCAGAAGAACTCGTAGGGTGTAAACTCGAACCACTGAAACCATGCTTCCTTCCTTGATTCCTCTTCCAATTTCTCCGATGACCGCCTTGCTTCGGGGTCGCGATTCGCGTGCTCCTCAATGACGGGTATCTCGTGGCGAACGGCTGTGTATATGGGGAGTGGATTGCTGCCGTCGTTGATGTAGTCTCTCTGATTGGATAACTTCAAATCGCGATCTGAGATTCCCAGCTCACCTCGTGGAACGAGAAGTCTCGCTCCCAACAACAGTCCGTATATGTCAACCAGACCAAAATCAGCCTCGGGATCACCCTTCAGCTTTTCAACCAAGCCACTGAGAAGGTATTTGTTTGTCGGAGCCGTAGTGAGCAAGCTAAGAGCTTTGGGTGGGAAAGCGATGTGAACCCCCAGCCTGTTTTTGAGATGGTCAACCATTTTGTTAAAATCTCGACCGGTCAGGGACGAATTGTACAGCGCCTGCAGCCAGCAGCTCCCGCTGACACCGGAAGTGTACATTACGCAGTCCCACAGTCCGGCCTCCTTCGCAGCCAGGTATGACCCCGTGCCAGCGACAAGGGCACGTAGTCCTCCTCCAGAGCCACATATTGCAATAATCGGGACATCGTCCGGATGGATTTCATCCTCTTTGATGTTCAGATATGACGCCAACGCCTTTCTTGCATGCTTTTGTCGTTTCCGTCGAAATTCCAGTTCCTCTTGACAGAGACTGTCTCCGACACGCACCCTTGCTTCTCGTGCAATCTCCGGGTTGATATCCACGTCGCGCGCCTCCTTCCAGATCTCGTCCGCAAGGGAACCGGGTGCCATCGACAGTTCCCGCTGTAGCTTTTGCACGGTCTCAGGCAGGTACCGCACCCAGTCTGGTACGACATAGTTCTTGATCTTGCCTCCAATACTCGACCACTCGATTGAGAGCAAAGAGTCCTTGGCAGCCCCAAACTTGCCCGTGAAGGTGGCCCAAGCGGACCCGGTGCTCGGACGCCCTTCGGGGGGTCCGTTCGAGCCATTGGTGTCTTTGTCCGACTTGTCCGCATTGACTTGCGCAATGTGGTCCCTCTTTGATTTCCGATCCGCCTCACGAGCGGTGGAGCTCGAAAGCGCGTTTCTCTGTTCCCATAGATGCGTTGGGCCGTCGGCACGCAGGCGCTCTCGGCTACAGTACGAGGACACCCCTCCGCCCAGCAGAGCTGCCAGGGCAGCCGGAGGCACAGTCCACCGTAGGCGTAGCTTCGCAGTGCCCATCGTCGCCCGGACACGGCGAACCGCGAGGAGAGGCGACGGAGAAGCCGGCATCTATTTATGCCATCTCGATTGGTTCTTGCGGGGGCAGACCGCGCGCTCTTGGCGGGCGCCCTTCGCGGCCCCAGCAGCTGCAGATCGAACACGCCGCGCGGAGCGATGACGGTACAGTCACGTGATGCAACGGAGCGACAGACGGGCCGCACGTCCGGATCGGGTTAGCGCCCCGCGGCCCGCGACGGGGATCTCGCAGCGGACGCGCGCATCTGGGGACAGCGTCAACCTCCAGCGCTCTGCATCCTGAGGCCAGGGGCCTCGCAGGTCACCGCAGCTCCAGCCTTTGGTTGCGCTGCGCCCGTTCGTCACGTCGCCGTCCGTCACACGGTCGCGCCATGGTTGATCTGACGGCTCTCGCCGGTAATACCCCTGTACTCCTCGACCCCTAATCCCAACATCGTCATCCACCTTTGTCCCCCGCGCCGATAGAGAGCAGCCATGGTCGCCCCTCGGAACACCGCTTATGCGGAGGAGAGTGCAGAGGTGGAGGTGCTGTATGCGAACCTGGACAAGCTCAGGGCCCTTACCAAAAAGATTCAAGGCTCGCTGTCGCGCCTCGAAACCAGCGGCAAGGTCGTCAAGGAGGCCATCGGACCCATCTACAGCAATACACAGTCTCTTCAGATCACAAACACCAATATCGACAAGATCAACGAAGCTATCGATCGCCTGCGGCAACCTCTTACCACCAAGGGCCGCGAGGAGGGCATAATCCGTGCTGGGTAAGTCGTTCTGACTAGTTCGCACAACTCGTTGCTGACCGCGAGAAGTCCACAAAGCGTCGGGCTGTCGCAGTACCTGGCTGCGCTGAAAAGGGTCGAAAATGCGCTGACGGAATTGAATGCGACGAATCTGCGATCGAACCAAAAGGCCATCTCTGAGTTTAATATCCTGCTTAGCACCGGAAGCGGGAAGATTCAGGACTTGTTCCGCTCTATGTTGAGTCAGAACATCAGTCCTATTGAACCTCTACACTACTTGACAAAGCGTGAGTCTCGATATCTTCAATTGTCGCGCATGATGAGGACATGCTGACCGTGTGTGCGTGTAGAGCTTTCTTTCCCGACAATTCCCGCAGAGAGCATCTCCGAACTAGGTCCGATCGCTGCTGCAATCGGCTCCGCTGCCCTTCATGGACCGCAGCGTGGACAAGGCGAGAACCCTGCGATCACGATATATGCCGAAGTCCGCGGACCATACATCACCTCCAGTCTGGAGAACCTTGCAATCGCATCCGTCAACACCGCCAAGCGGAGACCTACAGATGGCCCTTACAAGCAAGGGACTAACGGTATTGGGGTATATTCCAGTGCATTGGAGGGGTTGATTGTTGCAGAGCATGAAATTATCATTCAGATATTCACAGGAGAGCAGCAGGGACGAGCCCTGCAAGCCGCCTGCCGTTCAGCTCTCGCCGAATATTCCAAGACCTTGCGCGAACTCAACCAGTACATCAAGGCTAACCTCATGACCGATTGCTTCCTCGCTTTTGAGATCATTGAGATCGTGACAGACATGTCGTATCGGATAGACTCAAAGACTGGAGAGCTGAAGAGCTTATTTCTAGAAGCCCTTCGGCCGGTTCGGGAAACAGCCAAGTCATCTCTGTCCGAATTGCTCGAGGAGACGAAGCGCAAGGCCGCAAATATCCCGGTTCTGCCACCGGATGGAGGCTCCGTTCCACTTGTGAACGAGGTGATGAGCTCTCTCACTACCCTAACTGGTTACTCTGGCCCACTGGCCTCCATCCTCACATCCCTGGGCGACGGCAATTGGCGCACCACAGCGAATGCGATGAGCACCGCCCCGCTAGACGTCAATCCGGACAGCACTGCACTCCTCTCACACTTCATCCTCGACATGATCGAGGCTCTCATGATCGCACTCGAGGGTCGTGGCCGCATTCTGCACCGCTCCAAGGCGACTTTGGGCGTCTTTTTATCCAATGTCTTCTGCGTGGTCGATCGCACCATTCGTCAAAGCCCCGAACTTTCCCAATACCTCTCGAGTCCAGACAGCATCGCGCGGATCGAGACTTTTCGCAAGCGCGGCACATCCACGTATCTCGAGGCATGGCGCGAGTGTTCCCAGCACCTCATGGATGTGCAATACACCTCGCGAGGCAGCGGGGGTTCCGCACGGCCCACATCCGGCGGACCGGTCGACTCGAGCGCGATCGTCAAGGCACTCTCGTCCAAGGACAAAGACACGATCAAGGACAAGTTCAAGGCATTCAACACGACCTTCGACGAGCTGGTCGCGCGGCACAAGGCGCTTTACATGGAGCGCGAGGTGCGTGTGGCGCTCAGCCGCGAGGTCCAGGCCGTCATCGAGCCCTTGTACGCACGCTTCTGGGACCGCTACCACGAGGTTGACAGGGGCAGGGGCAAGTACGTCAAGTACGACAAGGCGGGTCTGTCCGCACAGCTGTCGTCATTGGCTTAAGTCCTTTTTCCATTCTTATGGATCTGACCTTACCCCCGGGGTGATTGTGTTTACTCTTTTATTTTTTTTCTTTAATAATTTTTAACTGTTAATGCTCGCGGGAAGCAACGGTGTTTCGAATGGGAACGACTCAGCTTTGTCACTCACTCGGTTATGAGGGGAACTTAGAGGACATCTCTTGATACCATAATGATCTTTAGGTATATTCCTATAGTGTCTTTGTATCACTAGGGGATCGGAATTGAAATCCTATGTTAGACCCTGTATGTCGATTGATGTCCTTACAGGTCGACCAATCCGATCAAATGTAATAACATTAATAATAATATGAAATGGAAGTTGGATGGTGCTTACCTGCCAATCAATGGAAGAATCGTAGTCATTTCAGTATATAACAGTTTTCTTTGGTCAATAAGGACCACCCATCAAGAGTTACAATCATCTGCAAGAGACGCGAACCACCCACACGCCGTGAGACGCAGGTGACACCGGAATGCTGCAAAAAAGTTGATATGATGCAGGGGTGCTCCGGCCGCGCCGGAGCATCTCCAAGACTCCAATGCGCTCTCCGATGGAGGAGGCGCCGGCGCCGCGGCGCGGACGGGGGAAAACGTGTCGGGCCCCGCAGAGCGATAGCGTGACGAACGGACGCGGATAAGCGACGCTGGAAACTCACCAGACTCTCCAGATGCTCCAGACCCCGCGGTCCCGTCCGCTCCCTGACCATGTCCCGCGGCCTGCCGGGAGAAGACGCGGACATAGATTAGTTAGTAATAACTCGGTAGGTATCTTCTGATCCACCATAGGAGAGGAACCAGTCAGGTCAAGATCGTAATATCATCAGATCAAAAATTCCGCGCGAGAGAGAGAGAAGGAGAGAGAATATAACAAATGGAATAGCAGATCTAGCGATGACTAAGTAGCTCGAAGATAAATGCAGCATATATTTAGGTTGTAATATGTACGGTACATACATACAAAGAGACAATAAGATCCAAGAAGATAGGATATAGATATGGGTACTGAATATATATCTATATACTACGTGGCATAAATCAATCCCATGAACAAGGAGCCCGGTACGTACATATGCACCTATCATACCATGCTATATCATGTAAGAAAAAAAAAATGGTGGGTATGACGAAGAAAATATATACATATATATATATATATATATATATATATAGAATGGACCCCAGGTCCTCTTGCCACCTCTACAAAGAACGGTTAAACAGGCAAGTAATTAAATAAATAACCATTGCGCAATGAGGGAGTCCCGTCCACTCATTATGATTACCGCCCAGTGTCCAGCTCATAGATCGGACCAGCGCTGCTGTGATTATGGCTGCTTATCTGGTAACCACCACCGCCTCCGCCTCCTCGAGGAGAAGACACTGACGAGACGGTGGTACCCGGGTTAGAGATCGCCGGACTAGTAGCACGGTTAAAAGGACTGATGCTATTGATCTCACTGGATGGTTGTTGCTGCCGCTGATAGATTTCGGAGCTTCCATTGCGGTTGTAGTATTCGGCCTCAGAGTCGCTCAGGAGCGGCTGCGACTGCTGCTGGACGGGGGTTCCAGAGATCTCAGGGATCCCTGGAGTGATGTCTCCGGTCGTGCTGTAGCGCTGGGGCTCGTTCTGCTGGCCGTAGGGCTTATTACCATCATGGGAGTAATAACCGGCGCCGGGAGGAAGAGGTCCTTGGCCATACGGCTGATGTTGTTGTATCATAGGAGGGATCTGTGGTGGTTGCTGTGATGCTGCTGGCTCGTTTCTATCATCATTCTTCTTCCTCTTGACGAAAAATACCCAGATGAGGAACGCTGCGAACGCTGCCGCTACGGGGACAACGCCGACCACGATTCCTGCGATCGCGCCGCTGGATATTCCGCCTCCGGTGTTTTTGCTGCTCGAGGGGTGGTTGTCGGAGCCAGAGGTAGATGTGCTGCTCGCACCCGCTGCTGAAGTGCTGCTACCGCTTGCAGAGCCAGAATCATATGCTGAGGTTGATACCGAACTAGTAGAATGTGATATATCTTCATTAGTGTTGGCGGTGGTATAAATATATCGACTGCTGGACGAGCTACTACTAGTCAGGCCATCGAGTAACGTGGTAAAATCCGGGCCGAGTTCCGAGGAAAAGTAATCCTTGAGCATGACGACTGAGTAACTCGCATATTGGGTGCTAAAACAAGCGAGTAAACGGGTGCCCGAAGAGAAGAAGTAAGTTCCACAGTAAGGTTCAGTGGTTCTGCTGCATGACAGGATCCTTGGATTGTTCTGGCAGCTTGAGTCGCAAGACTGGCCCCAGTCGATGCAGCTGGTTGGCATATTGGTACATGAGTACAGGTCTGAGCTGATGCAGCAGCCGACGGCTGTGAAGTAGTACATACAATATGCTTGGTCATTGACGCAAGTGAGGATGCTATCTAGTGAGACATAAAGTAAGCATAACTTTGAGATATTCATAGTGCGTTCACGTTCATATGTAATTGTTTTTCATTCAGGGAAGCTTAGGAACGAACGAACTTATGTCATTATCAACCAGACCACAATAGTAACCCGGAGCTGGATAGTCTACTGTTGTCCTTCTTCTAGCCACCTCTTTCGGAATGCCTCTTGGAACTTCCGGTGGATGTGTAGGACGAGGAGACATGCCGACAGTTGCCATCAAACCTGGCATCGTAGGGGCTGGCATGACTGCTCGCAGGGCGTCTGCTCCCACGAGTGGGAATAAAGTAGCGAGCACGGTCAGTGATATTTGTGACATTTTGAAATCCGTGTCTCTGTTTCCTAATACGGCAGATTTGGAGGAAGGGACCTGGTCGAGATTATGCCCTGTAGGGCACCGGATCGCTGTCAGGGGATGCGGATCCCCAAAAACTGGGAAGTTCGGTGATCCGGTACGTTGCACGTTTCAAATAATCCACAAGTTAGAGATAACGATCTGGTAAAATGACAGTTGCAGTGATAGAATTGCCATTTCACAAGTAAATGTGGAGAGTCCGAGTCAAATGTGGAAGAGAGAAAAGCACGGGAGAAGGGGAAAAAAGCTTAACACGAGGGACGTGTACTGGAAACCACAGCCTCAAAAAGAGGGTTCTTCCTGCCGGAATGCCTGATAGCCATGTATATAGACTAAGTTTAGGGCTAGATCACCGGGGTTCGTATTCACGGACCTGGACCACCTGGCGTTGCAGTAGGAAAACACCAATGAGCATCAGTTGCCGAGGGCTGGACAAGCAGTCCCTCGCAAAACATGGCGGGTGGGCTCATATCCCAGGTTTCGGAGCAGTGTTTGTGCTTCTTGCTCTCAAGGGGCGGGTGAGTGAAGCTGCATCTCATTGTCCCTGTGGTAGGAGCACATTTTATCCGATAGTGTGTATCTCAAAGAAATACAGGATCATGGTCACCTGTGAAGTAGTCAGATCAATCAAATCACCCGAAGCCACAAACAAAAAGAGTTAGCTAGCGCGATCAGCGGCCCGCGGAAGACGGACAAGCGCACAAGCGGCTCAGGACTCGAGAACAACGATGGAGAACAGACGACGGCTGAGCCTTCAAGTGTCGTTGTCTTCGTGTCCGATCCCCACCGGACAGCGCTGCAACTCCGAGATTGGCAAGTCGTGATGAGGCTCGGACTCGGCCAAGCGACTGGGCAGAGGGACGTGCACAGAAGCCGCCGCGGAGATGGCCTTCCGGATCCCGATTTGATCAGATCGTCCGATCGACGGACTGGGGTCTACACAGTAAGGCTAGACTACTAGACAATGTGCGCCAACGGCTCGATCTCGGCCATGGCTGCAGATGTATGTATGTACCTGTATCCGGCTACTCTGCGATGGCGGGCAACAGGTGCCTTTTCGAGTCTCCGATAGCGAGTGTCTGCATGATCATCCCACGTCAGCCTTAAGTATGATTTAAGAATATGTAGTATGTTGCACATAGTTCATCTCATCTTTTTGCTAATCTCTTCGGAAAATTTCATCCATTGAGATCATCATACGCTAGTGCAGACGACTGCATAGTGATGTTGATCTTACAGTAGATTGAAGGCCTGCGGTGCGTTGATCATGGGCCAGAGAAGGAAGGTGAGAAAGGACCAAAGGATCTAGGTCCGGACTGCCTAGTATTGTTATGATTCCTCAGAATGTAAAAGATGGAGGAAACTGACAAATTCTAAAGTTCTAATTAATCACCAATGGCTTCCTTTCTCACGTCTTGTCATCACCGGCACTCTTTCTGTCTTGCCGTATTATATTGCCCTCATGGGCTATATTTCGACACTCCTCTGTCCGTTCTCATGCTTAAATCTAATGCAAATTGCAGAATGTAAATCTGAGGCAGGGCTTGAGAATAGGAGAAGGTGATGCAAGAAGCAGAGGTCCCACTTGGGGTAAAAAAAAACTTTTTCGCACTTTCAATGCAGGCAACAGTTCTCCTAGACCAATAGACGAAATAGTTGGCTCTAGTGGAGAGTAGATCCAAAAAAAGACCAAGAAATAGAAGAGAAAGAAATGGAGGAGAAACAAGAGCGGAGACGGGCCAAGAATGCTTGCAAGTAATGAGAAAATGGAACAACCACCCATCCCCATGTGAAGAAATCTAGTTGCCGATCTACCTGTATGATGTCTCTCCAAAAGGTGAATAGAAAATATTTGAAAGGCATATCTTTGGTAGAAAAGTGGAATGGAGCTCGAAGTAGACCGCTACGTCCATAATAACAGTCATTCTCACGATGACACTGCAGGGTTGGCCGAGTGGACAGATTTGTCGTTGGAAGGCATCATATGATGCCTTTAGTTGAGCTGAGTTTCAAATGCTTTGACCATTATGACTGGAGATGTGCCAGCCAGTTTATGATCTAGATTTAATTCCATTTCATCAGTCCATATGTCTTGGAATGTGAGGGCCTTCGTGGCTCATGGATTTCAATGTCAGAGACACAGAGAAGAACGGCAACTTACCATCATGGCCTGCATCAGCGAGACCTTCACACCATAGTGTGACCCGTCAAAACTGGTGGCCTGTAGTGTCGCATTGTACATCCCCAACACCTCCACATCTCGGCTCTGAGCTGCCTTGCTAGTGTTGAGCGTGTAGTGCCACAGTGCATTATTTCCCTGGCTCACGGCGAGCTCCGGAGGCTTTTGATGGCCGGCTGCTGTTGGCCCAACCCAAAGGAACGGCATTTTGCGCCCACTGGCTTTGGCGGCCGCGAGCCACTCGTCCATGCTGGCCGTCGCGATTGACTGGGACAAAGACGTAGAGAGCGACAAGCTGTGGATGACAGGAATCGGCTTTTTGCTCTCCGCTGACTTTGAAGTCAGTATTCTGAATGCCCGGTGGGTGCTCTCTGAAGCGGGAGAACCCGTGACAGTTAAAAGTGCATGAGAGAGACCTATGGCAATCGTAAGTAACCGGAACGACAGGAGGCCCGTTCAACAGTGACAGGGATTCTCACGAGCAGAGCATGCATAGGGGCTTCGAGTTGCCGCCTTCTCATCGTGAGCATATACATCGTCGCTGGAAGTGACGCGAAATACCGAGCAGTGGCCGCTGGTATACTGGTTCTCGCATTTGCACGCCTCAATCTGCTCCTTGCTCATCTCCCACTGTTTCAGGGATCCGAAAGCCAGATTCTCTCGCAAGAGAATATTGAAAGCAGCATATATATTGCTGAGGGAATCATCTCCAATGAAAATAATATCACTGAAACGCCAAAGGATCTCACAGATCTCCGAGGTCGTGTACCATCGGTAGTGGCAACCTGTCCAACATGATAGTCAGTCTGAGGAAGTTCAACTTTACGAGATATATGCCAAATCGACCTCCTAGAGTTTCAAGAAACAGCTCACAACTTACCCCGCGGTATGTATGGCGCGTCGAAGCCGTGTCGTCCTCCGTTGCTCATTGCATCGAGCAACGAAGCCCGGTTCTGACAATATGCATCCCTCAGCTCCCGCCCATCCCCGTTGGCAGTAGGAGGACTGAAAAGGTGCTTAGAAGAAACGCTGCACTCTTCACGACCCACAAACTGAGCCAGATAACTGGGTGAGAACACACGGTGAGCATCCCGCCCCGCCGTAGGGACGACCGCAACTGCGCATTCCGACGCAGCTGGCAGTTCAGGATGACTTACTCATCTGCAGGAGAATGGGTGAAGGGGATCCCGTCCGGAGGAGACGATGAGGAGAAAGGCAGAAAGAAGACATCGCGGATCAGCCAGACGATATACAGCACACCCAGCACATACATATATGCCACCAGCTTGTAGGTTGAGGAGCGCCAAGTGACTCTGCGAGTGAGTCTCTGGCCATAGGGACCTTCGATGGGCCCACGTCGGTGCATCTGATGGGTGTTTTGCGTGTTGGAGAAGGGATACGCAACTGCTGGTGGGTTCGCGGATGACGCTGGAAGTACTGGTTCACTGTGAGATGGACGGCGACGCGACATCATCTTCCTCCTCTACCTACGCGGTTGAAAGTGAAGAGGACACAGGAGAACGGACTGTTTTCGAGGAGGAAGAAGATGCATCTGCTTCTGATCGCATTTAAAGAAGGCGAGATTCTGGTACGAGACGGGACTGGGTTCCCTCCGGCAGCTGTTGTGTGTTTTCGTCGGTTTTGTCCGTCTGCCTCCTGCCAGACGCACAAATGAACGAAGCTGTGAGAGGGGCAGAACCAGACCCCCAGTACCAGCTACGGATGCAGTTTTACATCAAGGAACCGCAAAATTCAGAGGCAAAATGTGACCGTCCACCAGATCCCACTGGCTTCTCCCCGATTGCCTTTCCTCCAACAGGCTTGCTGATCGGCGAGGCCAGGACCAAAAGAACGCAAGTGATAGCGCACAAGACGGAGGTCGTATCATCTACCTTGGCCGGTCGCTCACATCCGCAGGCAAAGAAACAAACAATAGACGGCAGGGAAGCAGAACGGAGAGGCGCCCAGAACGTTCCCATTCATACACGCATCCATGCAAGGCAGCCCATGTCTTCACAAGCGGAGCAGAGTTCGGCTTGGTGCGAACCATACTTGGAACCCCATGCTGCTGTTGGACGGTTAGACGCTGACCCGGAGGCCAAATAGTGCACTGTTTGCCGCACCGAGACCGACTCCGCGCAGCGACAAAGGAGCCCGTTCAACACAAGCTAACAAAGGAATGGTCCGTCCAATACCGGTGGGGTAACTGGATGGGAGCCGATTCACGACAAAATAACCATAATGCAACGGACGACGCGCTGCGGGTGGGCTAGACAGTTGTCAGGGACTCCACCAGGCATCACGCCTGAGGCGGAAACCGATCGCAGAGCAAGACGATTCCTCAGGGATCCCTGCCATGCGCGGGGCTGGAGGGAATCAAGCAAACAGCCCCAGAAGCCACAACGGCCGGGCCGGGAGCGATGGGTTCGGCTGTGACGAGAGACCGTTGTAGCCTCTGGATCTGCAGGGCTAGCAACAACTGATAGAGATTCTGAAAGGAACGAGTGTGCAACTTGCGCTGTCCAGGCACGGCATCAGAGCAGCACGCTGGGGGAGAGTCGCGGCAAATATACTTTCGTTCCCCTCCTCGATGGTGGGGGATATCTTCGGCTGCAAGATGCCCACTGCAGCAAGGTTTCAACGACGCGTTTCGCAGCCGTGCTGGAGAAGTAGGCCTAAGGCCGTCTGGCTTGGTGAGGATACCAGTCATCCAGCCCCAGCTATCTTAGGGCTTTCATGAGTCACTGGGACCGACGGAGTACCCCCTTTTCCTACGAAGCCCATGGAGGGGCCTGTCTTCCCCGCCCGCATCATCAGTTACTCATCCAACAGAGGACGGTTGTGCCTGGCGTCGGACCGGCCTTTTATACAAGCTCAGCCCTCCGTGCCGGCGCCGCGTCGACGGATCTTGTGGGAGGCACGAGGCGCCTCTGCCTGGGGTCCACGCGCTATTTGAGAGATGGGCGTTCTAACAATCCAACTGCTGAGACTCTGCCGTACTCCGGACAGGGAACGTGCCCCTTTGGCAGACAGATCGACTCTCGCGACTCATCAGTGGGGTTGAGTCACGCTGTCCGGAAAGCAGGTCGCGAACCTCGGGCGAAGGGGAGATCCGGGGAAGGCCAGGGCAAGCTCCCGCCCGTCGCCGGCACGCAGCGCTGGTTAAAAAAGGGTTCCTGGAGCCCGCGGGGAGAGACACATACGGCTCACGAGTCCTCTCTCTGGCCACCAGCTCGTTACGCAAGATACAGAGGACTCCCTGAGACACAGAGTCCGCCTGGAGACCGCGCGCTCGTCCTGTCCCGAGCTCTCCGTCGGCCTGGCCGTGGCAGCCTCGGAGCTCCAGCCCCACGTGACGCACCTGACCGGCAGATGCATCGACTCCCCCCGGACCCGGAGTGACTGCGTTATACTTCAGGCTGTCTGGTCTCTGTCATCTCCCCGTCTCTCATCCATTGTATTGTTCTCCTTGTCGTCCAGGCCCCCTCGCAAGACGTTCGTTCGGCCCACGCTTGCGTCGGAGAAGTGCCCGCTCGACCTCGGCAGCAGTCTGCTTTAGGTCCAGTGGTGGGGAGCTGCCCGTTTTCGTCCAACTCGTGATCTACCCAGGGCCATCATACTCTCCCACACCACCTCCTACTCAATTGGATTGCAGAGTCTGTGGACGTGTTAATCCGTGTCGCAGGCCCCGCGGCCTGAGAGACTGCTGGGACCATGTGGAAGGCATCGGAGAAGTTGATGGAAACCATCAGGCATTATGCCAGCTTCCCCGCAACCGGTGTCTCCCTCAGGCAGATGGTCCAGTTTGGAGACAGACCATCGACTGGTAAGTGGCAGACTTGGAATACAGGCTCGCGATGAACATTACAGTATCCGAGTGACTAACTGTCCGGTTTCTTTGCAATAATCTAGGGACCCTCTTCCGTGCCTCGCAGTTCCTCTCTGAGGAGCTCCCCATTCGCCTTGCCCACCGCGTGCAGGAGCTGGGCGAGCTCCCCGACGGACTCAATGAGATGCCTTCGATCAAGAAAGTAAGGGACTGGTATGCGCAGTCGTTCGAGGTATGACACAATTGCCATCGCGGTTCCCGGAGCCTACGATGACTCATAATGGCAGGAAATCATCAATCTTCCCCGACCGTCCCTGAGTCAGGAGGTGAGGGCCCGTCTATTGCGACCCACCAAAAATCTCGACGGCGAATCGAACTTCCTTGATGAAGCAACCAAGAACCCAAGCATTAGAGAGGGTCAATACCGATCTTCTCCAGCGTCAGTGCTGAATGGAAACGGCAGAGGAGCGGCGCTTCGACGATATTACGTCCCGTCTGATGACAATAACGAAGACTGGCCACCTGAGATCAATGACTACAACCAGCGCTTTGCAAAGACGCTTCAGCACATCAAGCGAAGGCACGATAGTGTCGTGACTACCGTGGCACAAGGCATTTTGGAATGGAAGCGCAAGCGACAACGCCTCCATATCGACTCCACCATCCAGTCTTTCCTCGACCGCTTCTACATGTCGCGTATAGGTATACGGATGTTAATTGGCCAGCACATTGCATTGACGGAACAGACACATGTTCGCCACCCGAATTATGTCGGCATCATTTGTACGAAAACAAATGTTCGAGAACTGGCTCTGGAGGCGATTGAAAATGCTCGTTTCGTTTGCGAAGACCACTACGGCCTTTTCGAAGCTCCCAAGGTGCAGCTCATCTGCAAGCCGGATCTGAACTTCATGTATGTCCCGGGCCATCTCTCCCACATGCTCTTCGAGACCCTTAAGAATTCTCTGCGTGCTGTGGTCGAGACCCATGGCGCCGACAAAGAGGAATTCCCTGTTACGAAGGTTATCGTGGCTGAAGGGAGAGAAGACATCACGATCAAGATTTCCGATGAGGGCGGTGGCATTCCACGATCTGAGATTCCTCTTGTCTGGACATACATGTACACCACTGTCGACAATCCACCGAACTTGGATCCGGACTTTAACAAGAGCGACTTCAAAGCCCCTATGGCTGGATTTGGGTATGGACTCCCGATCAGCCGGCTCTACGCTCGGTATTTCGGGGGCGATTTGAAGTTGATCAGCATGGAAGGGTAGGTCCTTTCGCTTGTTCCCGAGGCCCAGAAACTGTGAGACTGACTGAGATTCTGTCGTTTTGCAGCTACGGTACAGATGTCTACCTTCATCTGAACCGGCTTTCCTCGAGTTCGGAACCTTTGCAATGACAATTACCAGTCATGAGGGATGGCCGTGTACGGTTCTCTTCCTCCCACAGGCTACATCCTCTCTACACAGAACCGCCATCCCAAGGATTGACGCCTATGAATACCCAAGCCATCCGCTCTAAAGTGCGGAATAGAGAGGTTTCAGAGCGCAAGCAGGTCGGAGATGCAGAGAGCCTGCTCAACGCGGAATCATGGAAAAGGTGAACGCGCCGCGGGATGCTCTGCACTGCGCTGGTGTAGCATTGCACATGATAATCACTCGAATGAAATAGTGTGCAAAAAAAGCCCAGTGGCGGCCTGCTTGGTGTAGAAGCTGTGAAACGCCCTGTGGGATACAAAACCATGGCACGCAGACCCAGTGTCAGCTAGCAGCCCAGATGCAGCCAAGCCGCGCCACGTCGTTTTATCTCTCCCATCGACCAGTCGAGAATACGACGAGGATTGCGAATGTGGAAGATCTTGGATGCGACGGTGACCCAAGGATTGCCCCTGTGATTCTCACACACGCACACCCACGCACACGTACAGGATAGCTGTGACACAGCCTCATGCAGAGTTGCTCAGGCGGTCGCTATCTTGATTGGGGTACTCCTCTCTACCTACTTGATATATCCAGCCAGCCACCTTTCTGGGAGAAAAAAAGGCTCCACGAACAGCAGAGACCGAGGCCGGTTCGATTTTGCGAGGATACGCTCGACCATACAGGAGAAAAAGGGGACTACCGTGAATGTCTGAAAATGTCCATCTTGTACAATATATATACATACGTACATACATACATTATTCCCCTAATGACGTTTGTATAAATGCCTATATGCATATATTCTCCACTGTCTAGTCGAGTGGGACACACAAAAACGGAACAGAGTCGATGAAATTGTCTCATTACAGACTTATGTTGGGCTGTGCGCAGACTTTAAAAAAAATATTTGAAAAGAAAAAAAAAATGGCAGAAGTTGGACGTCATCATTCATAAATAATGAATGAGAATACTTGCAAAGGCGATTGTAAATGCACGACGCGGCATGATTCTTCCTGGACTTTTCAGAAACAGCTGCTCAAACAGTTTTATTATAAAGTACATGTACATACACATTCATGTTATTAATATGAGTTTGTGCCTTCAATGGTGTCACAGCGTCTCAAGTTGCATATATAAATAAATAGCAATTTAGGCGAACATTATGTAGGTACTTTGGTGTATGTATATTTCCTTTTTTGGACTTTACTTCTGCTAGTTCTTTACAAAGTGGGTTCCTTGATGATCTATTTGTCTAACCCTACTTGTTACTTCCTACCCTTATTTTTGTTTCCAATACAGCAGTAAGTCGCAAAAGGTGAGCGACGCTGCCCTGGCATGAAGTCGGGCGGATGCCGAAGAAACTACGAATATGAATAGGGTAACGCCGTCCCAGCGAGACAACTACCCAGGTAATATTTATTAATTCTCAGCCCGTTCATTTTTTTTATTGCGATCTTCTATTCTATTTTATCTACCTTTGGCTATTTATTTATTAGTCAGATTCAGAACAGAACTACAGGAGTCCAGTCCATGCTGCGCATTGATTGATCAATTGCTCAGCTAGTCAATCCTGGTACTTTTAAAGAAAAAAAAAAAAATCATCCAGCATGGATAGCCTTCCCAGATCGAGGCCAAGGAACCTTGCAAAACCCACAGGGGTCCAACAAGAAAAATTTCCAAAGATTTCTGTTCATCGTGTCAATCAACATTGGATAAAAAAAGGAGTATGGGACGGCCCGAACCGCGATTCGAACGCGGGACCTCGCACAATTGGGAACTCCCTAAGCGCGAATCATCGCCAACTAGACCATCCGGGCCGCTGCGATGCCAAGTTATTGCGGGGTGCGGAAGTTGGATCGAATTGGAAGATGATTGGGACTCGGTTCTGAAGCCTGGCTGTAGAGTAAGCTGTCGAGTACATTATTACAACCGGCATGTGTTGTTTTGAAGGTGTGTGCGCTCCCTGCAGAATCCGCACGAGTCGCTTAGTAAGCAGTCACCGCCTTCATGTAGTTAGGTATCCCCTGGTGACATGAACGGGGAATATCCATGGATCTTGCAGATCAATCATGTGACCTGTCACTGCTGGAACTGTTTAGCTGAAAGCCTTAAAGGAAAGCTTCTAAGTCTTACCTAGATCTTAGTTAAAGATGGCCCTAAGACTAGTAAGCAGCTGCTCTTCCAGGGGCCAGTGCCAAGCAATCACCAAAGATTACCACTCGACGTCTTTAAGGCGGGCCCCTTATCCCGGAACATGATGCCCCTGTTCACTTCTCAAGGGGATAGCTTCTGAAATCAACGTGCCCCTATTGCAAAAGACCTTGGAAGAAAACAAAAAGCTCGTTTTAAACATGGTATCAGATGTCATCCCAACCACATGCATGCACATAATGTCTGATCCGAACAGACGCAGCAGGCGAAGCAAGGACATATATATTAACTCTACACATCGCAAATCAAGCAGGGTAAATCATCCATTTCCTTTCTCTTTGTCGTATCAATAATTTACTCGATGTCAATATCGACATCCAACTCCCCCCAGCGATCCCGCTCCCCGCCACTCCACCGCCGCCGTCTCTCGCGCTCCCGCTCTCGATGCTGCTGAGTCTGCCGGCCCCCGAGAGATGTTCGGGCCTTGGCCCGTTCTCGGTCGCGGTCTCGTTCGGGCGTCTTGCCCTTATTCGTCTTTGAGGAAGACTGGTCCGGTCTGTACCACCCAGCGTCGTCGGTCTCGTGGACGTCGACGATGGTGCGGGGGCCGATGGTCGATGCGTGTGTGGATGCTGGTGGAAGGAGCGTGAAACGGTCTGCGCGGAGGGCCGTGGCGACAGCGGGGTCGTCGGGGGCCATGAGCTGGGCGAGGAAGCGCCGGCGGGTTTGAGGGATGGTCTGAAACACCGTCAGCGTGGTTTCCTCCGAATGTTCATGTCTATAATAAATAATTTCATATATTTATGGGATGGACACACCTCATGCGCAGCCAGCGCTTGGACCATCAGCAGCTCGCGATCCATCAGGACGCAGAGCGCCGCGTGTCTTCCCTCGCGGAGCTTGCTCCGTATTCTCTTCTCGCGCGCGATGGAAGTGCTGTAGCGGAGAGGTGCCGTGGTGGGGTCTGCGTCACTTGGGTTGTAGCCTTCTAGAAGGGTGGGCAGGGTCAGCGGTTCCGTTTTCTGGGCCTACAAAAGCTCCAATCTACATATACCAGGCAGATGGGTGGATTGAAATAAAGTAGAAGAAAGAGGACTGCATTGGCATAGACCATAAGATAAAAAAGATCAACCGCAGGAACTGCAAGAATCATTCCGAATTCTCGAGGCAGATTCATGGCCAGAACTCAATGATTCAGTAAAGATCTAAAAGGGACCTGAAAACGAACCCAAGTAAACCATCAAATAGGAAAAGAAAAGGACCACTCACCAAACCCAACCCTCTGCCTTTGCTGCCGCTGATGACCGTGCTGATGCTGTAGTCCCGCCGGCCCATTGCCATGGCCATGACTATCAATCTGCATCGCGCCGTCCCCACCGTCATCGTCATCAATAATGATGGCGTCGTCTCCGCCGTGTCCTGTGGCGGCAGCAGCAGCGTTGGGGTTGTTGAAGATTGTTGGGAGGGGCATGGTACCCTTGTGTTGAAAGGTCCTCTCTCTCTCTCTGAGTCTGTTTTGATAGCTTTGGTGTTCCAGAAATCGGTGTTTCGTCTGATGTTTCTCTTGTTCGGGCACTGGTTAAGGAATGCAGAGGAGAGGGAAAGATCAGAGAGACTTGGTCTCGTTTTTTGTTGGTGCAGTTTCCCACGGGAAGGCCAAATCAGGAAGTAAGTGATGATTGTGCTGCGGAGGCAGGTGCTATCGATAAGTCGGGGTGGTCACGAGGAGCCCGAGAGGGGAAGAAGAAACTTGAAGACAACATCCATCCACCGAATTCATCAATCAAAAGAGTAGCTCGCGACAGAGACGAGCACCAAGACGGACAGACAGAAAAAAAAAGAAAAGAAAGAGATCAACTCCTGGTCACCCTGTGGACGAAGCGCAAGGCACAATCCCACTGGGAAGACTCCCGAAGGTCAGTCGACATTCAAAGTTGGGCGGGATCCCGACTCCACGCCAAGGAAATATGGACATCAACTTGCGCGGAAGAGACAATAATAACAACGACTTCGATTCGCAGTGATGCCCAGGAACCGCCTTGCCTGGCCAATTGACCCGGTCAGCGTCAACTCAGGGCCTCGCGACGTCCAGGATGACACACGCAGGTGGAATGTCCGCTCCAGTCCAGGCTACGATCTCGGCGATGACGATTGGCTTAGTCATCAACCATCTAGCGCCTACGGATTGCAACTACGTCTCATCGGACAACACCTGGAGATGGTTCTCTATGATTGTTAGATTTTATCTCTGTTTGCCTAGGAGGTCGCGATTCCTCTATCGTTGTCTTATATGAAATTTCATCGCAGAAGATCCAGAAACAAACGGACAACGTACTCCATTGCATACCGACGAGGCTCGAGGCAATGCCAAACGGAGAAATAGCATGCATGCAAGAAAGTTCTGGCAGAGGTCAAGCCTAGCAGTGTAATACGGCATGGCAAGTGAAGCAGAAAAACTATACAAAATAAGGCCGTGGCGTCGGATCCCATGACGGATATCAAAGCGAAAGACAAAATACAACCAAATCCAGATCTGCCAGCCGCAACCTTGGAAGCGGGAAAATTAAGAAAGGCGACCGGAAGAGGACGAACCCCAACTCCATACCATGATGCCGCTGGTGAAGACTCGTAATGTCACAGAAAAGCGCCAAAAGCGAAGAGGCACAGCGAAATTCTAGATAGCGGAGATACTGCAACCAGGCCAAGTCCGGATTCCACAATCGAGAAGCGAAACTGATGCAGCCGGGCCGTTCAAACAAAAAGCAGAATACATGGTAAATTGGCAAGAAACCAAACCAAGGATGTATGATGGCCGTTATAAACGCTAGCACCCGTGTACCAGCTTGTTCTTGGGCCATTCATACGGTGTTTGAGACCTGGGAGCAAACCGTCAGTCTGAGGATACCCTCAATGGACGCTGGTACCTACCAATGAGTGAGATTAGGGTTGTTATATGCCTCCGGATGTTTGGCGATATACTCGGTGGTCTCATAGCCAGGGGGATCGCACGTGACGCTCACTTCATCTGGATCCTGGTAGATACGGATGTAGTCGATGCGCATGGTCGCAGGAAACAGCTTCGCAAGTCCGGTTAGGTTGAGAGCGGAGAAACTGTTCGACATGCCGAAGTTCATGATAATGGTCATCGGTTCAACGGGAATCAAACGCTGTCCAACGTTCCCGTTGGGACCGATGGATCTGCCATCCACGGTCCAGGTCTTTTCCTGGCCGACGAACCAGGTCACGTTCCCGTCCGCTCCTGGGGTATACTCGAATGCATACACCTGATATTCTTTGCCATCGTACCAGTCGTTATTCAAGTTGGTGAGGGCAGATATCGCCTGCTGGTAAGGACCTCCCCTGTAGGAATTGACCGACGTGATCTGAGGATTGTAGACCGCAACAAAATCTGCTCAAGCATAAGCGCAAGCTCGTGGTTGGCACAGTTGGTTCCCTTACCGTAATCCGGCATGTACCAGATGTCGAACGGTGCAATCTGCAAACTCTGGGAAACATCGCCGATCATATAGCCCTTTTTCGGGTTTAGAGTGGTGACACTCGCTTCCAGAACGTCCAACTCCGGTGCAGACCGCGACTTTCCAGGGCTGGGATGATCCTCACCGGGACAGGTACATGCTGGCAAGCGCATGCCCGGAAGATAGCTAATCCCATCGGTCGAACTCTGGTTGGCAGTGATACCAGCGTCACAGACGTCGTCATAGCTGTAGGGCCACATCCCATCGGTAGTTGCGGCATAGCCAGGCCGACCCAAGTTACCCATTGCCCAGAAACCTGGCCAGAAACCGACTGTATCTCCTCTCCCAGGAAGGGATATACTCGCTTCCAGCCGACCGCCCTTGAAGCAAAGCTTGTTCCAGCTCTGCAGCATGCCGGATCGGTAGTTCAGACCGTGGTTTTGAAACGCATCGAACCTAATCTCCATAACTCCATTCTTGGTCGTAATCGCATCAGGATCGTACCACTGCAGAGGTATGAGCTTATGTCCAATCGGCACCTGCTGGGAGATCAAGGAAAGCTAACCTCAAGGTCCTGCGTCACACCGTACCAGATATCCACCGCTTGGAAGTACGGATCGTCACCATCATAAAACGTCCGTCCGTCTGTGTTGAACTCGTCCGAAAACTGCAATAAATGTGAGTATAAAACGGGATGGTAGTCCGATCAAGCGGGCAACCATGACTTACCACCAGCTTCCATTCTTTTCCGCCGGTCGATGTGATTTTCTTCACGGACTCTGGTGTGTCCGGGTCGATCAGCGATGTTCTGATGTTTTTCAGTAACGGAACCTCGCCAACATCCAGACACATCGGATCGCCCGCACATATCGAGGAGCTGGTCTCGCTACTAGTGCCGCTAGTGCCCGGCTCGGTGAACTTCCGGACGAAGAGCCTGTCGAGACAGTAGTAGTCAGTCTAGTTCATCCCGGACACGGATGACTAAAGGACATCCGTACATTACCGGATAGGCAATAAACAGCGCCAAAATTCCCAGAGTTAAAAGCACCAGACCACCGATATTGATAATACCTCGCTTGTTACAAAGGTCGCAGTCCGTGTCTTTCTCATTGGGGTCAGGATTGTGCAGATAATCATCCTTCTCCACGTCCTCTGGGAAAAGAAGCAGCCCTTCTGTTGGCATTATATTGTACTTCTCTGAGACCGTCTGCGTGTTGACATCGTTATCATCGCTTCCCGTCCTCGACGGGGATCGTGAGTCGTCAAAAGGATTGTATGCATAACCTCTGCTATCCCGGCTGCCTGCCTCTGAACTCCAGCTTGTTCGCCTCGAAGAGGCCACCGACAAGGATGGCGACCTGGGTGAATCTGGCTCATCCCGCCCATAGTGCGTTCTGGGTGGTATCAGAAGCTCTGACGACTCGGCAGGGTTTGTGGTACTGTAGACGCTGTTGAAGGAGCCCGGCCGGAGACCAGGTGACTGTGGTGTCAAGGCGCGGGGAATGGGCGATAGGCTCGGCCCTGCAGCGGCGGCTTCACTCTCTTCGAAGACAGGTTCATGACGGCCGGAGTTGAGCCGGATATGAGGTGTGCTTCGAGAAGGGGGCGTGACGTTGTCGGACATGGTGTCACGGACGGGTGATCCGTCTCGACAGCGAGACCGGACCCTCCGATGGCTTGGGAGAGCTGCAACAAGGCCGTGGCTTCGTGGGAGGTGGAGGGGATGCTAGGATACGCGGGGGGAGTGAACAGAACGTCGGGGATGACGACAATCAGTATCCAGTCCCCTCACTCGCCGGGGAAACAACGAAATAAGCCAAGCTAGTGTGTCCGGCAGATCTCCAGCACTTGACCGCAGACAGAGCGGTGTCGGAGCGTTTGTCATGCAGTAATCGAGGATTACCGGATGCTCGAAGTGAAGATGGAAGCGCGGCGTCGCCAGGCGCACGGCACTCCCACGCCTTATCCCAAGGAGGGTCGACAAGCAGCCGCGCGCGAGGCTGCGGAGAATGCCTAACTGGAGATAACGACTGACTGGGTGAGTTCAAGGGCAGAAGCAGCGAGCGGACAGGACCAGATCGTCCCCAAGTGCGGCGTATCGCGAGGAGGAGGGAAGACGGGGAGCAGGCCAGGGAGTGGAATCGTCTTGGGAGCAGTCGTCGCAGGCCAAGAGCAGAGGCGAGGTGGAAGGGCAGCACCAGACTGGCATGCGGCCAGGCCAAGGGACGCGCGGACGATGGTTGGCCGGAGGATGGCAGGGCCAAGGGGTTTTGTCTGAGGCTGTCCGAGGCGCAACCTGGGGACAGGGGAGCTTAGACGCCGGTGATGCACACACAAGATATTGGATCCAGGGGAGACACTGCCACGGCGCCGGCAGCAATCGCATCCGCAAAACGGTCGGATGATGTTTGTTATCTGCGGTGGAGGAATCCGGTTGCTGGAATGCTGCAGACGATTATACCCACAAAATAAGAATGGGCTGCTAAAGCCTTCGGGCCGTTTAGCGCACACATCAGATCCACGCCGTCGCAGACGACGCAGCACGGAGTACTCCCTACAGAACCAGGTGTAGCAGGAATATCTACAAGCAGCATCCAGCTGGTCATCTCCGTCCAGCTGGAATCTTCAAGTACAGGCACACGACAATTCAGCTCGACGATCATCAATCGCAGCCCTGTGCCGTGCCGTCCTCAGCTTTGTCTCCCCGCCAGCGGCAGGACTTAATTTATTGAGGGCGCTTGGCCCTCGAGGGTGGCCAGATCTCTCGGCGTTCTGCAGCGGGCACGCATCGTCAAGACGTCCCTCGTCCACATTCTTCCCACCACCGCCAGAGAGCTCATTGCGATCGAGTCTGTATATACAGCGTCTCTCCTCCGTCGACTCCGTAGATCCCTCTCTCTCAGAAATCTCCAGCAAAGATTCGAGTCAGCACTCTACGCCCACGCCCCCGTCACCTGGCGTCTCCTATTTCGCTTGCTAACAATTCAGGCACTGATTTGTCCCTTCGCACAGATGCACTACTGCGTAAAAGATTTGACAAGTGTCTCTGATCTACAGCAGCGCGGGAAACGGCCACGTCGATGCCTCAGGCGAGCTCCTGACAGGCCAAGTGACGGGATGATCAGCGCGTCCGAAGGCGAACCGCTGAACAGGTCTCCCTCATCCGCGAGTCCGCCAGCCTGAGCCAGGGCATTTGCCATGGCGGGACAGCACACCGTCTTTGCCACTACTACCACAGTGGGAATGAAGCGGAGAATGCACGGATAACAACGAGGAATCAAGAATGGCGCGAGGGCAGGAATAAAATAATGAATCGTGATGGGGACAACCGAATCGGTACGCTTTCCCCACGCTTTGGCATGTCAGTGGCCCTGCGTCGCGCTCGATGCTTCACACGCTTTCCCCAACAGGAGGATGCCAAGGCGATCCGCCATCGCTAGGGCCCATACCGGTCGCGCGGCGATGGCGATCGCAGGTGCCTGCAGCCGCCGCTGCAATCGATGATAACTAATAATTGCCCGTTCAGGGTGCACAAGTCATCCAGTCCGCCCTGTCGCTTAAATTACGAAGTATTGCTTGTTGCGACATGCCTGTCGTACGTCCTTTATTTGCCTCTTTCTATCGGAAGAAATGAGGTCAAGGGAAAGAGAATGTCCCGTTAAGACTGGGGACTTGAAGCTAGGCCAGTACCCCTGTCTGCATGAACATCGAATTTCGGAGAATTCCCGTTTGGTCGATACGAGTTTCGTTTACAGCACCAGATACGGTGTCTTGTTGAGATTACGGAGTGCTAGCGATCGAATAATAACACGGTCCGTTATTATTATTACTATGACATTATGCACATCATTCAACATGAATGAACCCCTTGAACTCTCGAGGCCCGTGGGCTGCCGGATAGGAAAAGGACGCACGCACGGCCCAGCTCTTCTTGACAATCTTTTCCCGTCTCCGCTTCTTGCGACAATCACAACCTAACAGGATGTCCTCTGCTTACGGTGTGCGGTGTAGTAGACTTGCTGATCATCACTCCTCCCGGATGCTTAAGCGGGCAGGAGATCGACAGAGGAACTCTTCGAGAAAAAACCTAGACGGGACAGCGTTCCGTGGATGCGGCCCGGTGTCTGAAAGGAGATGCTAACCGGCTAAGCCGCTATCAGCAACCCTTTTTTTGCTGGCGGCTCAGCGGGATTGTTCTGTTTCGCGATCCCCCCTCGAGTCGAAACGTGGACTGTGGTTGTAAAGTGGAGCACAGCATACGTAAGTGTCAAAGGGTCCAGGGAAGATCACTTCGTACGGAGAACCCTGTCGAAACGGGCAGCCCCAGACAGACCGAGACTGTTTGAATCATGGATCATTCGGAACTCTGCGAAAAAAGAGATAAAACCGGAGACAGCAAGCAGTCCCTGGCACATTGGCCAATGATGACGAAAAGATCTCTCGATTCTCCAGAACGATGAACGAACTGGCTTTGTCCAACTTTGAACCGAAGTTTACCGAATCAAGGATGCATTTGTTTGGCTGCAGGCATCGAAATACAAAAGATAGAAACAACCCATCATCCTTTGGCCTTGGGAGACTTGGAGTCTGAAAAGTGGCGGCCCGGTCTGAGTCCTGAATAGGCTGCAGTACTATCCGTATCTACGGAGTAGTACTCCGTATAGGAGCGTAGTGGCCTCCACAGAACCCACTCTATCCAAACTCCCAGATGAGACGAAACACAGTGGCTCAGTTGTTGGACTGTACTCATGAATACAGTGCTTCTTCTGACTACCTTCCTCGACCATAGGTAATGAATTCCAATGGTCGTTCCCGTTGCCACCGGCCCTCGAGTATTCCGTACGGGGATCCTTCCGCAGAGCTCCGTGAGTCGTGAGATAGGAGGACTACGGAGTAAATGAGCTCATTTAAACTATTATTAACTCCCAGGAGTCCCCTGTCCTCCTTCGTTCTTTAATGATGTTGCCACCAGCCCCGAGTCTGAAACGACAGCCGCCCGAATCCCTGCATGTGCAAGTCGGAGTCGGATTTCATGTGACAGGTGGCATGCCCTCCACAAGCGCGACCATGCCAAGAAAAAAAGTCCAGAGGCATTCATTCATTATTTTATCCAATCGTAGGTTTATTCATTATTACTAATTATTTTTTTTACAGTAAATCGAACAGGGTCCTGCGTCTGAATTCTGGATTTAGTCTGAATCTACTGTATGCTGACAATGCCTATGATGTTGTATTCATGTTTCTGCTTCTATTCCGGGAACCTCGAATCCCCAAAGACCCAGACGACGTCACAGCATGCAGTCCCAATCCTGCGCATGGTGCACCCATCCTAATACTGTACGGCTACTGAGATAGATCTCTCATCTCTCTATGACGTATTATGTAGTCATGTGAATTCTTGATTCAAGCGCGCGACGTGACGCCACCGAGCAAGGCTGCAGAGCAGAGATAGAAAGTTTGGAACTACAGTACCAGGGTTTCTTCGCCCCCGGAGTTTCCATTTTTAGCTCAGTGATAACACGATCGATCAAGTACACGGTATTACTGCAGATGGCGACGTTGTATCTATCTATTTTCTACCCCGCACCTACCTACCTAACTGACATGGTCTTCTTTTGTTTGGTTTGGTTTGGTTCGATGAAGACCCCGCGGGCCTTGTGGCGTGGAAGTACTGTACATGAACGTTAAGTAAGTGGTGGCTGTGATGTACACCGCATCTGCATTGCATATCTACATTAGATTATGTATAGAGATACCATACTTCACTCTTTGCTCTCTTCCGATAGTTCTCTGGAAATAATATATAACAATACATAAGACCGGTTTAGTCTATATGTTTTCTTTTCTTTTTCTTCGGTTTTATTTCTTAAAAAAATTCCTGGAAAATTAATTTCTACTCAGATTACTCCCGAGTCCTAAGTAAGTACAGTACAGTACAATATAGACAGCAGATATTCCGCAAACCCTTACCATCTACAGAAACACAGAAAGTATTTGCATGCAGGTCACTGATGTGTGTCTACCTACAACTTCATCGTCTCTTCTTGGGACCATTATCTTAGGTACGTAGTTAATGATGGCCTTGTTTTATTTTCTCGGGCTTAGGTTAGTTGCTAGTATCCTGGACTGGAGTGGATGGCGATGCGATGAGATGACATCTAGGTAGATACCTAGCTACCTAGCTTCCCCTGTGGGATTATGAGCAAGTAGGTAACCTATATTGGATAGACGGGTAGGCCTTTTTTTCTTGTCCTTGACTTCATTGTCAGGATGAGGGAGAAGGGTCTTTTCTCATTCCTCTACTTCCTCCTGCTCCTGGGTACTTATTGCGGCGGTGCATACTAGACAGGTTAATTAAATAATTAATTGTTTGTTTGCTTGCTTCTGCTGCATCCTCCTTGTCTGCTGTCTAGCCTCTTATGTTCGAATACATGTCAATATGCGGTACATTCGAGAACACAGAAAGCCTGAAATGACAAGAGTAGATAGATAATCTTACCGAGACAACTGCTGCATACTACTGTAGTAACCAATTGTGTAACCTAGCGCATCGTTTGTTTCGTTTGCAGTTGGTCATTTTAAGACTTCAAAGGCAGATCAATCTAGTCTGTCTGATTCATCGGTTGATGGATGGATGGATGGATGGATGGATGGATGGATGTACTGTATTATTACACTGCATCATCTGGGATCCACTCATCTATATTCATCTATCCATCCATCCATCCATCCATCCTCCAAGGCGAACGCTAGACGTCTGTTATTATTTATTCGTCTCCTCCCCATATTTATTTTTAATCCCTGACTTTCCAGCTGGCAATATCCCAATGTGCAACGTGCCATGGGGCACATATACTAAAGTACTCAAGTACACACCATGGAGGAGAAGGGCCCCAAAGGCGAGAAGCGTCCAAGATAGAAGGAAAGAAAGGATACCATCGCGGTGTCAGACATATTTGAGATTCCTTTCCCTTCTTATAACCCCAAGGAGCTGCTCACTCCCGCGCGATAAATGAATAAATAATTACTACCTCACTTGGGCCTTGGCTGACCTGACCGGCTGGAGGATTTCTTTTGTCACTCGATTCGACTGGGCTCTCTATCTTTCTCTCTCTTCTAGTTCTACAGTACTGGTTGTTTTGTCATGGGCAACAAGGAAAGTTAAGTTGAAAGTTAAAGCTGGGTAGATTACTGATAAAGGACCTTCCTTCATATTTCGAAGACAAAACGATTTAATTAAGGGATGAGAATAGATAGATAGAGAGAGAGAGAGATGGGTCTCTGCCGCGTTGCTGCTAATCCGTGCCTGACTTTCCGCTAGTCTAATATTGATACCGCATACTACATGATCCTTCAACGTGGCCGAGTAAGTAGTAGATCGACGATGTATGCGTGTGGACACAGACTATCTTAGGCGGCACTGCAGCGCAGCGTGATCACGTAGCTGGGGGTAGGATGCTTTTTATACGTTTTATATCGGATGAGGAAAGAAAGAAATCATGTCTCTATGTGATTGTGATTAACTGCCTTTCCTTCTTTCTTTCAATATTCATAATTTGTAAGAAGAAGGGGGGGGAAGGCTGGGATCCGACATGAAGACTCAAATGAACTGTTATATTTCGAGAGATGGGTATCTGTCACCCTAATCCCATCTATCCGCTGGGCTCCTTCTTCCTCTTCTTCGCCCCCTATCCTTTCATCAACCCATTATATGGAGTCAATGCCTGACCTCACCCCATCCAATCCGGCGCAGAAGACCGTTTCACCCAGTCCAGTCCAATACATTCATTCATTCATACCATAACCGCCCATTTCCCAACCGACGCCACTCCCCTTCCGCCGCGAACTTCACTATAATCTGTATATACACAATATCCGCATCCACGCACGAGATATATGCAACATGCCCAAATCCGAACGGAAAGAAATCACGTCTCCACCGCCCGTGCCTTCATCCCCACGATCTTGCCCCCCTCCGCCTCGAGCGCCAGCACCCAGTACTCGACGCGCGACGGCCCCACCTCGACGCGGTACACTTTCACGTCGATCCCGGCCTCGTCGACGTTGACCTGGTCGCCGGCCTCGCTGGCGGCGGCGGCGCGCACGGCGCGCATCACGGTCTCGTAGCGGCCCTTGGGGTCGAAGACGTCCGGGGAGAGGGTGGTGATGGAGCGCGAGAGGTCGGTCGAGGGGGAAATGAGGGTGGAGAATTGTGCTGTTCGTTCATTCAGTTCAACCTGTCGTCAGCTGTTTTTCACCACCGTGAAATGGATGGATGGAGGGATATGCGTACAAGGACCAGGCCACACGCCCCGCACGGCCCCCTCCCACCGCAGCGCGACGGGCTCGAACGGCTCGTCCGTCTCGGAGACGTACACGATGTCGACCTCGCGCAGCGGCTCCGGGACGCGCACGTCGACGTCGACCGTCTCGGTGCGGACGAAGCCGGCCTGCGGTGGCGGCGGCTGCGCCCGCGCGGCGTTCAGGTCCGCGTTGGCTTTGGTCAGGAAGGCCATATAGTCCTCGTCAGTGGACATGGCTCTGGTTTGTTGCTGTTGTTGTTGTTGTCGTCGTCTTCCCAGGCTGCTGTTGATGGCGAAGGAGGAGAATGAGGAGGCGGGGGTTGTGGTTGTTGTCGGTGGGAGGGGGCGGCTCGGGCTGTTGTTCGACCGTAGGTTCCTTGAATGATATGCTCTCAGAGGAACAGAAAGAGATGAAGATACACGAGTTCTTCTTGCTGCCGCGTGCCTGGCCGCAGTCGCTGTTGGAGACGCAAAGTTGGTGATGACGCAATGTGCCGCGACGGGCCAAGAACGCATGGCGGAGTTAATAGGCGCAGATACAAGAACACGAAGAACCGCAGAGCAGAGTCGAATTTGGGCGCGTGTTTGGGCGGTGATTGGAGTAACGCGACACTGTAGGTTGTCAAATAGAGAAAGAGAATATTTTCAGGCCGAGAACTTACTTACTGGGGTCTCGGCTCGTTTGACGGGTGAGCGGTTGGAAGTAAATTTTTCTTAACATACTATACTGACCCGGGAGTCAGGTCTATATCTATTATATCCTACGCATACATTTATAAGATCATGATTGATGACCATGAGAACTACTTTTTGAACTCCATCATGAAATTGCCCTGCCAGCTACGTAAACTAATAACATAAGAAAAGTGCTGAGCTTTTCCAGCCGAGCAAGACGGGACCTCGGGGCTTTTTGGAAGAGGTATTGTATTTTTGGTCAAGAACAATGCACCGTACTACACCAAACCCACAGCTCCACCGGAAGAAACAGCTTAAGCAGAAGTGACGAGATCCTTCTTGAGAGTACCCATGAAGGCGCGCTTCTCGGCCGGGGTCTGGAAGGCACCGTGGCCGAACTTGGACGAGGTGTCGATCCACTTGAGCTCGACCTTCTCGGTCGCGCGGCGGTTGGTCTGGGGGGAGAGAGACTTGCGCAGGGTCATGACACGCTTCTTGACACCGGGAACAGAGCCCTTGATGAGCAGGAAGTCGTTCTTGACCTCACCATAGCGGACGAAACCACCCATACTGGACACATGTTAGCAGCAAATTCAAAAACAATGGTCAAAAAGTAAAGGGGGGGGGGGAACGTACGGAGTGATCTGCTTCTTGGAGATATCGAAGTCGGTGGAGGCGTTGCCCTCGTCGGAGCCCTTGCCGATACGGTAGATCTTGTGGTTGAACGAGGTGCGGTGGTGGTAACCCATCTGACCGGCACGGGCAACGGTCCACTGGACGTGGGCAGGGTGCCAGGCACCGATACAAGCGACCTTGCGCAGACCCTTGTGCGTCTTGCGAGGCAGCTTCTTGGTGCCCCAGCGGCTGGTGACACCCTGGAAACCGTGACCCTTGGTGACGGCAATGACGTCGATCATCTCGTCCTGCTCGAAGATGGTGTCGATGTCGATGGTCTTCTCGAACAGGTTGTGGGCAAAGTCGACCTTCTCAGCAACAGTGCCACCGTTGATCTGGATCTCCATCAGGTGGGCCTTCTTCTGCTTGAGAGGAGTCTTGCGGATCTGGGTGTGGGCGAGAAGGCGGACGACGGTGCAGTACTTCTTGATGCGCTCGAGCTCACGGGTGATGGAGGCACCGTTGTTCTCGGCGTACTTCTTGGCGTACTTGGTGAAGGCCTTCTTCTTGCTCTTGTACCAGTTCTTGTAGAAGCGGCGCTTGACCTCGTCGCTCAGGTGCTCAGCCCAGACGGTGGTGAGCGAGCGCAGACCACGAGGGGTCTCGATGTAACCGACGACACCGACAGCAACCATCTGCAAGAGAAACAAACAAGGTCAGCCATCCGGCCAGAGGAAATAATACGCGGTTTCTCGGTCCTTCGCGTACCGGAGGAGTCTCGATGACGGTGACGGCCTCGACAATCTCCTTCTTGTGCATCTTGGCACCAGGACGGTCCAGGTCACGGACGATGGTAGTCATGCCGGCCTTGTAGCCCATGGCGGCCGTCAGGTGGACGGGCTTCTTGGGGTCATCCTTGGGGAAGCTGTTGCGGGTTCAGCATGCGCTTTTTCCTGCACCGACTGACGATCGAATTGGAGTTATTCACTGACCTCTTGACCTTGCCACGGTGCCTCGAGGCGCGCTTGCGCGGCAGAAAGGCAAGAGAGCCTGCACAGAATTTTATCAGTATATCGCACACACATCCCAAAAGTCGACGACGCCGTGGAATTGAGACGAACCGTGCCGAGGCGCTTCGTACTTCCGGTGACTCCTGTAAGACGAGCAGGTCAGCAATTATATCCACAGCGACGAATCCCTCGCATTCAGACGCGCAACTTACATCTTGACCCTGTTGTCGTTAGTCGTCGATGTGGTGAGGAGTGTCGTATCTCCAAATTTGCCGGAGGGTGCATTTTGGACGCTTAACGAGTGTGGGCTGACCTAAGCGAAGTCTTGGCGCCGCCCTTCCTTTTCGGGTGGCCCGACCCGCGCCGGGCGTGAGAACTTGGAGCTGGAACATCTCGCCGGACACACAGACCCGTCCACATAGATAGCCACGGATAATACAGAATCAGACAAGTCGATCTGTTGCAGGCCAGACATTGGACTGTAGCTTCTAGCTCAGCAGGAATAACACTATTTTAACTCACATGGCCAGTCAACCTGATATCTACGAAGGAAATACTGCTTTTGGCATAATAGACACGGCCTACAACTAGGCATCGATTTGAAGACGCAAGAATTTTCATCAACTACCGAACATACAAAGTCGGAGCACCAAGAAGAGTACCCAGCTAGGTCGCAGCTGCAAAATACGTGCAGGACATCCATTAGATAGTCAGCTGGGGAGGAACAATCTCGCCATTGGTTAAAACGAGGATGGAAACAATCAGCCATTTTAAGTAAGGCAATGACTGTGTCATATCGATTACAAGTGGATCAATTTGACTTAGCACTAGTCCTTCCCCGCACAGCGCCATATCCCCAGTTCAGACGTTTGGACGAGTGCTTGATAGTAAATTCGTTATTCACATTCCGAGAGATAAGATGATCGAGTAAACAGCGATACACAAAGAGCTAAATTCAAGAAAGAGACGGACATGACAGAAGCAGAGCAATAAATTCTGAATTGAAAGCGCTCGAGAACATGGACAGAGAATTTGAAAAAACATGGGATTGAGGAACAAAAATGTAGGCTTCAGAAGCGATCAAAAGAATCAAGACATTGACTAAAAGTGACGAGAGCAAGCAAACTTAGGGCACCCCCGATAACCTTGGTCGTCCGAGCACGAGACAGTACCACCCATGACCCCAGTTACAGATGTACAATACAGAAAACATGTTCTTAAAATTTAACGACAGCAAGAAGGGAAAGCACCCAACGTAACTCAGACAAAAGCAGGGAAAAAACAGGTCATCAGGATCACATGCATTTTGCGCACTGCTGATAATTTTTTTTTTCCCTCCGCCGTTCGAGACAACCACCTGTCTCAGGAGGCTGATTTATATATAATTGTAGGACTAGTCCTACGCGGCAGCCTCCTGTTTGGGTTGTGAGGCTTGGCCGCCACCATTCAGCACACCATTGCTGTTGCTGTTAGAGTTACCAGCGCTGCTTCCATGAGGGCTTCCTTTCGGAGCAGTACCGGCTCTCTTTTCATCTTCATCATCGTCGTAGTTCTCATCGACATCCATTTTACGAGCAGCCGGCTCGTGGAGAGGTGGCTGCTCCTTACGGGCGGAGGATTCTTCTTTAACCTGTGGCTGGGCCGAAGAGGGTCCCGACGATGGGCCGTTAGTGGCTTGGGCAGACCCCTCAGCAATCGGCGGCAGGGAAGCACCCGACGCTTGCTGCTGTATGTGCTGAATCGACGGCAAGGTTGGAGGATGATGCGCGGCCTCGGACGGGTGGTAGTTCTCGTTCACGCGACGCTGTTCCTCGCGGCGAGCCTCTGAGGAGCTGCGGCGGTGCAGATCGCCTGGAGAGGGCATCCGGTTAGGAGGGGTCACATGGTGACCCATCTGCTCATCGAGACGAGCACGGTTCTCCTCATTTGCTATCTTCTTCGCAGGACCGGGCTCGCCCTCCCAGTCTCTGACACGCTTCATCGCCGAGGCAGGACGCTCGTCGCGCTCTCGAGCGGCGGCTTCGGCAGCGGCCATCGCAGATGCAGGTGCAGGAGCACCTGCCGCAATACCGCCTGCGCTGCCATTCGGAACAGACACGCTAGGACCATGGTGGTACTGCTGGTGAGGATAAGTAGAGCCCGGAGAGGATGGACGCTCTTCCCGGATCGGTCTGATCTCAGTGGGAGGCGTGAACGGGCGCCCATAAGGAGGCAGAGTTGTAGGGGGAGCTTGGGCGTTGCTAGGCCCAGGTGGCCCGGCAGGAGCAGCGCTCGGAGGCGCAGGTCCGCGGGTAGCGGATGCGTAGCCACCAGCGTTACTGGGAGCCCGCTCGTGCGGCTGTGGTTGGGGAGGGCCGAGCTGAGGCAGGCTGTGCGAGGGCGGATAAGCGTTCGGGGCATTCGGGGCAGACAGGTTGGTCTTAGGTGAGCGAGTCGTAGTCACTTGCTGACCACGGGTCTGCTCCGGAAATGACTGCGCTTGCTCCTGTCGTGGACTCGGTTGCTGAACGGGCGGAAGAGCTCTCACGCCGTCACGATGCTCATAAGGGGCATTGGAATGGTGTGACGGCTGGCTCTGGATTTCGTTGATGCCACGGTTCCATTCAGCGACCTGACGGGGAGGAGCTGGAGGTTGAGGAGGCGGGCCGCCGGTGGGCGCTGGAGCTCCCCACTGTGGGTTTGGATGCTGACTCTGATAAGCCTGAGGGTTGCTGACATCCTGCGGTTGCGGGGCATTGTTCCTGTTTGCATTCGCCTGACCGCTCTGGAGCAGTTGCAGACGCGCCTTGATGTGGACGTTGTTGGGGTCTAGATCGGCTGCACGTCCATACGCGTCGAGAGCGTCTGCAGTCTGGTTGTTACAGGATTCATACTGCAGGCGACGTCAGTATCGTTGCACGGAGTATGTGGTTTGCAAAGTGGTTCGAAAGAATGGAAGACCGGGGTGGGGGGACGCGGGGTACCACGTACCAAGGTTCCAAGATCGTACCACACCTCCGAGATGTAAGGGTTCAAACGGATGGCGCGGGAGTATGCATCAAGCGCGTCACGGTACTGATTGATCTGATAGTAGAGCACACCAATCGAGCACCAGAATGTCGGATTCCGGCCATCGCGGTAGACGGCCTGCTGGTAGGCTTCGTACGCCTTGGGGTACTTGGCCTGCGCCATATAGCAGCGACCCAGAAGATACCAGCTCTGAGCGTCGGTGTTGTCTACAATGTGATTTTACCATTAGTCTCTAGCTTATTGAAACTGCAATTTAATTCAGAAGCGTACCTGCGTTGACGGATTTTTCCAAGTACTCAATGGCTTTTTCCTGGTTTGCGTAACTGTTGCTCTGCTGGTGGTACAGCCAACCGAGCTGCTGTAACACCTTGGCATGGTTGGGGTCACGCTCCAGCACCCGTTTGTAGGCTGCCTGCGCAGACTCAAACTGCATGTAACAGTCAGCACGGAACATTTTCCACATCTCCTACGGGGTCAACTTACGTCCTTCTGCTGCTCGTGGACGTGGCCAATCTGGAACCAGATATCCTCCTCTGTGAGCGGTCGAGGCGGATTTTCAACGATGTATTTGAAACACTGGAAAATCACGATCAGCAAATAACCTTGCAATACCATAGACCACGGCAGAAGACGTACCTCCAAGCTCTGAGCGTACTTTTGTTGCTGCTTGTAGATAATTCCCAAGCGGAAGTAGATCTCGTTGGCCTTTTCAAAGTCCGGCGCCATGCGCATGACCTGCGAGAAAGCTTCCTCCGCGTGGTCGAGAGAGCCATAGCGGTCGTACAGAATGCCGATACCGTACCAGAGTTTCGGCTCCTGTGAAGACAACAGTTAGAATTTCTCGGTGCTGGTGGGATTACCGAACTCTCCAAATCTACGGACCTTGGGATCGCGCAGGTGATACAAAGCCTGCTGATAGGAGGTGTATGCCTCTTGGAGATTATCCATCATCAGATGACAGTGGCCTCGAATCAGAGTCAGCGTCCGCGCTTCGCACAGACATCGGCAACGGCGTCAAGAGAGAACATACCCAGGTTTCCCCACACTTCTCCATTTTGGGGGTCAATCTTCAGGATATTCTGAAGGTACTCGATTGCCTTCGGGAACTGCTCCTTCGCCCGGAGAATGCCGGAAATGGCATTCATGGCAGGAATAGACCACTGGTTATGCCGCAGCGCCTGTTCGTACGCGTGCATGGCACCGTCCAGGTCGCCCATCAGCTCCGTGAGACTACCTGGGAGAGGGTTAGCACCACGAAGCCCGGATGGAATGAATCGACGAGGGAGAGATGGACAAGCCACGTACCGATCTGGATCCAGACCTGCTCGTTCAGCGCGGCAAGCTTCTGGGCCGTGGTCATTGGAGGGCCCTTGTGGCCCTGCGACTGCAGGGCCATATGGCCATTGACCTGCGGGTGAGCCGCCATGGGGCCATGATGTGGAGGAGGCATTGGTCCTGGAGGCGATGGTTGGGGATGGGCCATGATGCTGGAATATCACCGCACAACTACCAGCTCAACGGTTGACCAAAGCGACAACTTGCCCCAACCCGAGCCCTGCAGGCTGCTTGCAGGATGTCGGGATCCTTGGGCAGGCGTCTCAGCTGCCGTCACAGCTAGAAGCTTGACTGCTCAAGGAACACCTGCTCGCACGGCGCTTGACTGGCTCTTCGGTACGACGACGCGCGGAAGCCGAGGAAAGAAAGGGAATCCGCGTTCGAGACAGGACGGCTGAGGGGGAAACCGGGGGAATCGGTCCGGCAAACGTGATCGCGCGGCCGCTCGAAGCGGGATGATGGACAGCGCAGAGGGTCTTGGGGTGCGTTGTGGCCGATCGCACTGAAGAGTTCCCGAGGTCAACTAGCAACCCTTCGGAGCTCACGAGGGCGGCCCGGAGCGCCAACGGGTGCAGAAGGGGGAAAAAGGAAGGGAAGAAGAAGGGAGAGAAGAGGAAGGGGGATGGCGGTGGTGGAAAGATGCCGGAGGGGAGGATGGCCAGGCAGCCCGATGGAGCAGGAGAGAGAGCAGCAGGGCTGAGGGAAGAGGAGACGAGCAGGAGAGAGAAGAGGACGGGGTCGAGGGGCGGGTGGGAGACAGCGATTTTTGCCAAGAGGCGCTAGTGGTTGTGCAGCTCTCGAGCAGTCCGCGAGACAGCCGAGCGACGACGGAAGGGGAGAGAAGCTGAGATGGGAGAACTGGCGGGTGCGCCAGGGACCAGCTGACTGGCGGGTGCGGTCTGGCTGGGTTCCGTGGCGCGGTCGGGCAGGCGATGAGGCCTCGATCCCGAGCGCGCTGTCGGTGCAGCGGACAAGCCGTCTCGCGTGTGCGCTGCTTGGGGCTTAGCGCCGGGTCCGGCACAGGAGCCAAGAGCCCAAGTCCCGAGTCAAGACCTGCGATGCGCGGTGGGCGGGTTGCAGGGGCCGGGGCGCCAGCACGCACCCCCCCGGGGCCCTAGCGCCGCCGACGGGGGTCGCAGGGGTCGCAGGTGGCCCGTGGCCCCTCCCCGTGCCTCGCCCCTACGCGCCCCGGGGCCTAGCTGCTGCCGGTCACGCCTGCTTCCTGAATCTGTCACGATAGCCGCCAAGCACCCGATCATCAACCCCATCGCCCCCTGCTCAATCGACCATCATGCGTCCGGTCCGCATGCTCCCGGCAGCGCCTGTCTTTCTGTCTGGCAGCCTCTCTCATGTCCGGCACCTGGCCCCACCGCGTCTTCCGTACCTACCTCCCTTGTTTTCAAGGAAGAGTTCAGGGTTGGCTCGCAGCTCTTGGCGCCGGCCTGCTCCCTCTGTGCTCTGCTGCTGGGCCGTTAGCCTGCTCGCTTGTGCCCGGAACCAGCACCGTTGCCTCTTTCGTCATCTCCTGCCTCGTCCCGAGAGCCGTCCCCTCCCCCCTCCACGGATCCGCACTGCTGCCACACTCTGCCACAGCACCAGCCACACCGTCCCGAACATTTTATCTCCCTCGGCCGCATGCCAGGCGGATTCCAGGCGGTGGATCCTTCCCCGATGCTGATCCGTCGGCCATTTTTGATGATCCTGACCCATCGCTTGGTGGTTCGGCCATGGACGATGCTTCCATCGTATCCGCACCTCCATACATAGCAGCCCAGCCGGCCCATCCACATCCACCATTCCCTCTCGCCGTTCCACCCGCACACTCCCTGGCCTACCGTTGTCCATACTTTACACCCGTTCATGGTCCGTGATCGCGCTAGAAAAATCGAAAAATCGAAGGGGAGAAGAAACGTGAAAAAGAGGAAGGCAAGATGCGCTTGTGCGCCGTCCAACCCTCCCAACCGCCTTGGCTGCACAGTCCACCAGCGCGGCTCCTGCCGCGGCCCTACTTGGTGCCTGTGAAACGTCCCTACACCGTCTTCTCATCCCAGCCTCGACGTTTGACCCCTGGCTCTCCACGGCCGATGTGCCTGTCATAATTCATCCGCCCGCTGCAGCGGTTACACAGAACTGCGAGAGCAGCCCAGAGCCAGTCGTCGCAACATCCCACCGTTAATATAGCACATTCTGGTTTCAAGCCCGAGTCCACGCTTCGCTTACTTAGACCTTCCCTCGTTCCTGTCGTAGAACTCGGAGTTCAGGTACCTTGGACATAGATCTCTGGCGTAGAGTATCATCAGGTGTCCACTTGTCGCGTCCGATGCTGCTTGGGCACATATGCTTCCCTTCATCCAGAGTCCAACCACTGTCAGCCCATAGCCTGCCCTCTTCACCGCTGCCCTGCGCCCAAGATTGCCTGGGATCGTTCTTCGCATGCACAGTCCAGTGCTATGTAGCATGCGATCGTGGTGTCTTGAGTTTCCGCCCCTGTCGAGCGTCGATGATTGATCAGGCTGCCACTTGGTTGACGGGGTAGGCTCTGAACCGGCAGGAACACTTACCTGTCGATCCCAGCGTCAAGCCACCAAATTTCGTCTTACGTGGTTACACCCGAATTCTGGCTGCAACAAAGACTGCTCTGCTACGAACCTTGACCTCTTGTCCACGTCCCTCCATTATTTTCCCGTGCTGTCTCCGGGACCACGGCACTGACCTCTCATCCTCACTCAACATATATCCAAGGTTCTCCTGCATCCCTGACGTCGGGATCTTGCAAGGCCTCAGCGTAATAGCTGATCTAGACATCCAGTTTCTCCATGGAACAGCGCGGTGCTTCTCCCAGGTTCCCTTCGGAGCACAGGCCCTCTCCCAGCTCTGGACAACCAGATTTACCGCAGCACCATGCCTCGACATGTCATCATCGCGACCCGAGGCATGCTGGGAGAGCTCATGACGATCACCCACGCCATGATGCATCCTCTCTTCCCCGGCGATCTGCCATACCCGATATAGGCACAACGTCCGCCTTCAGGGCTGCGTCCATTATATTGTTCTGTTCTTGGGCTTCCACCAAAGGCAGACCTCCTTATTCAGGAATCAGGCGACAAATGGCAAGTAAGCTTACCACCTAGAAGGAGAAGGCTACAGCCGCTGCGCCGGACCCCAGCTGGACAAGGCGGTCGCAACGAGTCGCAGAGGGCAGGGCAGTTGATGGAAATGATGGCCGCCCGCGATCGCACACCTTACCCACCATCTTCAAACTTGTTTCAGATGGGGTGCCGGGCGCCAGCAGGCCTGATCCATGTGCGGGTATCCATTCACGTACGGCTGCGGTGCGACCTGCATCATGCAGTGCCCACATACCGTGGCCTTTTTTTGTGTCCATGACGCCTCGCGCCCGTTGTCCGCCGCCAAGCATGCATCTGCATCCCTCCGCAGCCTGGGAAGCTCGAACAAGCTCCGTCCGACCCTTCCTGGAGATTACATATTATTGTTCGAGCCGCAGCAGCAGAACATGCGGGCGGCCAGATAGCTCGCCCCGGGACTGGGACCACCTTGCCTCCTGCAAGATGCGACGCCGTGGGTTCATCACACCCATCTGGCCTGCAGCCCCGTATCCAGCGGGACAGCACAGATGTCATCGGTCTCGTTCCGTCGCTGCCCTTGCCTCCTTGACCAACCCTCCAATCCTCCCGCAAGCGCAGCCTGCGCGTGTCGATGCACTGCAGCGCATCACGCCCTCCGCATCCACGCTGGCCGACGCTCCGGAGACAAAAGGGACGGCGACGTCCACGAGCCTGACCCCCACCAGACACACGCAGGTGCCAGGAAGGCTGACAAAGCCGCTTGCCGCTGGCGGTCGGTTATTCCCCGCAAGACACGTCCGTGCTGCCAGCCTCCCCTGCCAGCCCGACTCCGGCCTCGGACGGCCACTCGGCGTTTATCCGGATGAGCAGATTTCTTTTTGTGGGAAATTGCCAAATGGGCGTCCGTATTTCGGCTAACGCTGTTAACTATTATTATAAGTGACTAATAAGCGCACGCAGCATAATGCATATCTTAATTTCTCCGCAATCGCTCATTGTCCCATTATTCCGTCACCTGCCTCGTACGGTTGTGTCCAGTGGCACCCATCACCGGCAGCAGACAGCAAGCGGTGGGGGCGCCGTTCCAGCCATTGTGACTCCATTTGATCAATCATCACGCCCAGAAAAGAAAAAAACATAGCGGCCAGTTTGGATCATCTGCAGCCTGCTGCTCTCCCGCATATCATTTATTCACCGCCTGAACATTATTGCGGCTACGTTGGAGGACGATCTCACCGATTCGGTGGACAAACGCCAAGCTTACCTAAATGAGCCTTAAACGACGATTCTATCCATAGGCATTCGCTAAGCGGCTAAATAAATAATAACAATAACATCACGGCCTCTCGGCACACCTTCTGTATGTAGAAGGATCGCTGTTTCTGTTTCCATTCCATCTCACGATAATGACACCCTCTCCGACCCCTCCACACATATTCTCAGGTTCCTATCTATCCTTAGGATAACCTAACTAACCGCTGCTGCAACGTTCGTCGCTTCACTGTTTCAGAGGTCATCTGCTGTCTCTGGCTCAACGCACAACCATCAGACTAGTCCCAGCACCCCTCCTACAGCAGTTCGCAGTCTCCGTACTATTTATTGTAGCTGTACCACCCACCTGGAAATAAAATAAATTCCCCGCCCCGCCTGAAACCTCGATCTCGATCTCAAACTGGGACCCGCCTGCTGGACACAACGGCTCTAGGCTCTAGCCTCTCCCGTACAGGGATGGCAACTGACGAAGCTATTTTTTCCCCCCGAGTCTGGGAATGTTGTATGTACATCCAATGCACGATTTTTGATGGATGTATATAAACTAGATTTATTTATTTTTTATATCGGGTACCTCCATAAGGAACTTGGCTGACTCACAAAACAAGAGCAAAAGGTTCTACGACTTTCCCCCCCTCTGTCCCTTCCTTTCTTTCTTCCTGGGGTGCATATATACATGCTAAGTATATACATACATGTATACACGATGCATTATTATTGTCTGCATCATTATTTGCATCGGGTCGGGTCGGGTAGACACATGGGTACAGTCCAGCACGTACAGCATGTACATGTATGTACATGGATAGAATTATAAAATCATGACCCCGACACGCAGGATGCAATGAAATGAATGAATAGTCTACGATGTACATGTACATGTACATGCACATACAGTACAGTATACTCAGACCAATGATGGTTAATTAATCTGACTGAGCCCCAAACTAGCAGATAGACACTAACTGTACTGTACTGTACTGTACATAGGCAGTCTCCACGGAGAACGAGAACAGTGGATACCTGGAGATATGGCTGTTGACTTATTTGGATGAAAGGATAGGTAGTTAAATACATAAATGCCTTGTGCATGTATCTACATGTATCTCACTAAGTATGAGGTACTCCTCTAAGGGCAAGAGTGACTGATGAAATTGAATGTACAGTACGCTGCAAAAGTGATAGTCCTTCGGTTGCAGCCTGGGGGCTGCTGTGAATACAGAACAAGCGAGTTCGTGGACACCACTACGAGGTACCACTGCGTATATAAGTGCGATTGCTCTTTAGTGGAGTTTCGACTGGAGTTCCTTACGAAGAAATCTCGACTTTAATATATCAAGCATCTGCCTGTGCAATGGACGCAGACATCCTTATGCGCCATCGCCATCGCCATGCCATTCTTGCTCATCTCCTCAAGGCTCAGACCTTGCAAGAGGCTGTATGTGATGAACGATAGCCCTTCTCGGTGAACACCCATGCTTCGGGGAATGAAAGACCAGTATGTGAAGGGGACAAGATAGGTAATAATAAAATCCCTTTCGTCTGCGCATTTGTCTTCGCTTCTCGACTTGTTTCCCCCCTCGCTGGGCATATATATATATATCTGGATTTGAGACTTCAGCGAGTGTATATTTCATCTCTAGATTAGGTACATACCTACCTAAGTAGGTACAGTATGTACTGTACTTCGTTCCCTCTCTGGACTGTACCTCTTCTGAATCCGGAGTCCTTGCACAGAACATAGATTATGATTATAGCTTCCGTTTAATCGATAAACAATTTAAAAGTCGCATTTCTTTCTGTCTGTGAACTTTTTTGCTCTTTTTTTCTTTTTCTTTTCTGGATATACAGATTCATACCGAAAAGAACCCTCCAAGTTTCCTCGCAGACACGGGTAAAAGTCCAGGCTATTGTTGAGGTGAATACTGGAAGCCTAAGCTTAGGCGGGGCAGTCGTGCCGGCTGTCCATGGGAAACACTGGTAAGAAACTGCGCAAATGGTTGTTGGATGGGTGGATTATTGTGGATGACAATAGCCAAACATCCCTTTCCCTACCTAACTTTCCTCATCAATGTTCCATTTTCATCGTGGATTCACTCCTGAAATGGAATCCTTCGAGAAAGAAATAGTGCCGTTCATTATTGATCCGTTCGCTCGACTTAGTAGCTTGCTCGCCTCCAGCCTCCCCCCTTTTTTTCTAACTAATTTCCACTATTATTGCCTTAGGGTATATTGCTACTACTATCGCGCACTGATGTTTCGGCCAACCGCACGTGCATCAGCCCGGATCGTTAATTACCTACCTAGGTAGGCACTTGCTCTCAGCCCTGACCCTTGAAGATCCTTCTCTGCCTTTTCTTTCGAACCTCGCCGCCGGCGTCGTTTCCACTTTAGGATCTCCTTTCTTACTCGGTATGTTCTCCACCGGACCACCTGTGGATGCGGGTGCCGTTTCCTTCCGACGCTCTGTTCTTCGAACGAACGGTGCCCGGTGCCCCCCATCGGGCCATCATGGTGGCCCGGCCCCCAGCCTCAGGCCCCAGGGCCCACGCGCGCAGATCGTTTCCTTTCCCTTTTCTGTTCGTTCTTTTTCCCTTCCAAGTTAAACAAGGATGATGTTGATCGTCTTCCGCATACGCACTTACTACTCCTTGGAAGTTGAGTCCGGAGTACATTGATCAGAGATCCCATCCACTTGACGGAGTCGGGGCAGAGCCATCACGTCGAGTTTCCGCCTCCGCTTCCAGACCGTCGGAGCTAGGTGCCGAGATGGACGTTGAGACGGGCGCGGACCCTTCGGTCCTGTGTCCAGTCGTTCCTCCTCTCTCTCACGGCTACGATTGGGAGAGTGTCCGTGTCCGTTTTCGATGGGGAGAGATTTCCCCCTGGACACCCCCGTCGCTTCCCTCGGCCTAATGTCCGAGGATCTCCTTTGACGTTTATATCTCCGAGTCCACACAGTTATCACAGTATGACAATCATTGCGTGCCAAGCTCGAGCTTAGAACTATTCATCGATGAACCTGTTGAGCGGTCCAGTTTTTATAAGATATTAGAAATTTTGTATTATGATCTGCCATTCTGGAAGTATATACGTCTCATTATCAACTGCTCCTTGCTTTACGATATCAAGAGTGCAAAGAACAAGGACCAGCGACAAAGACTCAGACAATCGATGTCTATGAACGAAAGAGAGAAGCCGATCTAGCCTACAGACCAATCAAAAACGAGATTCCAAGACAGAGGCAAGCTCGGATGGCTTTTAACAAGATCTAGCAGGAGGAGGAAGATGAGTCGCTTGAGCGATCAGAGAAAGCTTAATTCTAGTCTCAGGGTAGCAAGAAAAAGACTAAAAGCTCGAGGCTCGTTCAGTGCCCAATTTTGAATGTGGGCTGCGGAGTTAAAAATTCTAATCATTCTACAGAGGCGTCAAGCTGAGGGGAAGATCCAAATACGGGGACTTCAGGGACACCAAAAATGAGTCGCAAGAGGCCAAAGAAGGCAAAAGATTTATCCGAGCAGCTCCGGACTCAGGTAGCTCCGCGCAAAAATGGGTGACCTCCGCTTGCAACAACTGAAGGAGACAGACAGAAGATCACCCACAGCCACAGCAACATGGTAAATCAGGGGAACACAGCTCAAGACAGTGCCCGAGGATGGTGAGGTACAGACTCGTATACCTCCCCTTCAGACCACAGAAAACCAGACTGACAGATAGAGCAATTAGTTTTGATCATTGATGGCATAAGCTTAACCGTGCACGCTTACTCTCTATATAGTTACTCTTGTATACCTAGTTCCCTCTTTCTCCTCCCAAAGCCAAGCATCATCATTGCTATTCGTACCCTGTGCACACAATTGGTGTCTATTCTTCTTCTTGTTGTAGAGTTTCGGGACGACACACTCTGAATTGACTTACATCTCACAGATACAGGAACCAGACACGACAGTCCGTCCCCGCAGACGGTAGACTATGACAGTTGCGGTACCTATTTAGATTTCTTGACACTAATGTGTTATGGACCTTGCCATACAAAGGCCGGATAATTATAGGACCGAGGAAGGAACTGACCGGCACGTGACCGACCATGATCACCACGATCACCATGATCACCAGGACCCAGGCAGACAGGCATGTATATAATGATGCTCCTTGCAGACAGATTCCAACCCTCGTGGTCGACTCACACAGCAACTCAGCATATAGGCATTGCTAGTAACACAGGTCTATTCTTACTATGATATTGCTCACCCCCCTTGTTTTCTGTTCTCAAGATAGACCAACGACCCCCTTCGGTCTAGTCATCTAGGCCTGTCGTTACATAATGGAAAGGCTCTAGCGGCAGTGATAGGTCCCAGTCATTCAAAAATCTTTTGCGAGAGAAAAGGCTTCTGGAAAGTATATATTACCACGGAGACGAAATCAAATGTAGAACCTTATAGGATTATTCCCACAAATATCTCAACATTGCTGACCCTAATATGCTGAGAATGCAAATCATGTGCTGATCTTCCTGCTGAAGTTCTTGCAATCTGTTGCCATTAAGACAGTCTGCAAATTTAATAAGAAGGCCTGTCTTTAAGGCATGTTTCTTGCTGACCATGTAGGACTTGAAAAACATGAATTACCATTGGTTGGTTGCTCCATATAAGTGAGAACCCCTTTTCCCAAATGACCCTTACAGGGACGGTTCAACCAGAATGTTACCCACATGATGACAGCTATGTTTCCCACTCCCTGGGAATTGCAGGAGCGTTTGGAGACGCCAAAGCAAGCCCACGGGTAGACCTGTGACAATTCTCTGACATCGTGTTTATGGACTTTGTGGCCTGAGAGTCCATGAGCAGTCCAGCTCCGAGAATTTCTATGCCATGCGTTCAATTCTCCAAGCTGGACCTGCTGATTGCTGTCAATACACTGCTGACTATTGGTTGAAAAGAAAGACATAAAACTGAATATCTACCCATATTAGCTTTGGTGTGTTTGATGGAGGTTATTACCCTCCGCAAATTCCCGAAGCTGGCGGTAGTAAAAACCATGATGTATTTTAGATTTGTTTCCAATGGTCGCGGCTATATGAGCCGTCGGGACTTTCGGAGGAAGACGTGTCCATCCTGTTCTTCTCTTTGTGCTAGACCGTGGGCCCTATGTTGGGTCGCTCTCAGGATTTGTTTCAAGACATTTTGCACCGTTATATGGGCGGTTAAAACGCTCATCTGGCACTTTGCCTGGAGCTCGAGCATAAAGCGGCATGTTCGCGTAGATGCATGCTTGGACAATATACCGCAATCTCATGTGAGAAAAGACAAGATAGAAGTCCGCAGCAACCGTTTATCAGCGCAACAGTTATCCAATAATATCTATCTATCGTGCTGGTGGTTGAGGCAGATGAATTCCAGGAGTTGATGTATGAAAAACATCAGTCCTTTGCTTTTGCATGTCTCCCGACTATGGTTCGGAGAACTATAGCCAAATAGTCTTTTCTCACATTTCTCTATTCGATTAAGGAGACATATCCCTCTTTCTTCGAAATCCTGTTTTTATAATAATTATAATTATTTGTACGGTACAGTACAACCTACTCATGCACTAGCCTTGCCTTGCTCAATGAGTCTCAATCTCAAAACACCCCGCCAGAATTTCTAAGGGAGGTGGACTGATATGAGTGCCCGACGGACGTGCAAGGAGAAAAAAAAAGCCAACGATATACGTGCTAAGAACGCATATAAATAATAAGTCTCCCACGGTGCGACAACAACAAAGTGTCAGTACCGTACTGTGGAAGCAGAGTTCGGGCGCAAGGATCATCGAGACAAGGCGTGAATGACAAAGGATATGCCCACAGACAGCATCCTGAGTATGTTCCACCAGCAAAAGAAGAGACCCTGTGTCGCTCGGGGTATCTCTGAGAGATATCAGAAGCGTATGTACTCGCGGATGCACAGTGTGGGAACCCAGCTTCGGACAATTCCTTCCCGCCATACTGTGCACAAGATTCAAGATTGGTCCTGGGCTCTTGTTCGCTCCCTTTGATGAGTGCTAACCTCTCAAGTTATTCGATATCTACATGAGAGCAATATAACACGATCTATAAGACTCTACGTGAGAGTAATCTGAAACAATCCATTCGATTCGATGGGTGAGAAGGGAGAAGTACGTCCAGGGCATATAGTCTCACCTCACACAGATGACCTTGACAAACAGCCTCTTCCAAGCCTAGCCCAACCAAACAAGAGAAAGGAAGCATCAGGAGACACCCTTATGGAATGATATGTTTCTGTCTTCTGCCAACTGGGAATTCTCCTCCGTAGCGTAGGTGGGGCAACATCTTCGTCGAAGGGCAAACAAAAAGAAGGGTTGATTGAACGCACCAGAGCACACAGGGCCCAGAGGACCCCACGAAACGCTACCATGAGGCAGGAGCATGTTGCGCGGACTCTGGGAAGAGAAATCCGACGGGGATAGCTAGCAGAGAAGAATAATGCCGACCTGGAGGGGACGGGAGAGAACTGCCGGAGACCTCATTTCTCGAGAAACCGCGGAACTTAATCGTCGTTACCGCGTTGTCAAGAGAGGACAGTATGGAGAATTAGTGACGGAGTTACAGTACCGTATACAATCAACAGGCTCAATCATGCCCCCCGTTGATTTCACCAGAATTAAGACGATCATCTTAGTAATTCAACACAGTCTCATGACACATCCCCTGCGTTGTTTTCTCGTGAAACTTCTAATTCTGCTCATGTCGCCCAATTATTCTCGAAGAGCAATACTTATCATCAGGGACTCTCAGACAACACCAACCTCATGTTGAAACGCAAGAATCAGCGGAGATCCCACACTCAAACCTGAAGATAATACCAGTCTCATTATGTTAATCGACAAACAGATCTAGAGCGGGATTCATCAGCGACCCTGAGCATTGTCGTCTTTTAACAGAACTGAATAACACTCTTAACGGCAAAGCAGTGTGCCGCCGACTTTCTGGGCCTGTCAGTGGCTAAGCAACTTGCATTTTTGTCTAGAAGCTGGCTTCACAGTAGGATAGAGATTTGCCGGAGAATTGATGCAATTGACGTATCGAGTTCAAGCTTACTCTGAATGATATCTCGATGGACAGTAAATTGCAAGATCTCTATATGGATAAAAGGGGGAAAAAGAATACAAAGAGGAGTAAAAAGCATAATTAGTCATGGATCTAAAAGTAGGTAGTTAGATATCATGTCCAGTGCAGTTAGAGGATTGGTAAAGCAAGTCTTGTCGAAGACGCATCGGAAGTGCGCCTCGGGGGGAGACGGAAGCGAGAAACACATACCTTCTTACGCAGCGTTCTTCAAGAGCCCAGAGGCCTCTGGAGAGTTAGTCAAGGAACCGGAGAAGAGACGGAAGGGTCATGGCAATCCGACAGCCTGCATGCAGGATCCCGGCAAGGCCCTTGTCCGGGGCAGGGGAGAGAGTTCCCATAGTGTTCATACGAGCACACCCGGTCAAACGACAAGAAAGAGAGCTATCCGGGAATACGTCATACCGAAGAAGACCAGAGAAACCAAGAGACCGCACCAGACCGCCTGGATCCGATGCCACGCAGCGACTCACGCCACGAGATGACGGATGACCTGGCGGCCAAGATGCGGTCCTGGTCAAGGGGAGGCGGAGGTCGTGCGGCCAAGGGTGCCAGGAGATCTGGGAGCTTCCGCGCGCTTCCGCCAAGACAGGACGAGCCTGGGCGCGGGATGCTGGAGTTCCGCCAGCAGGGTGTTCCATGCGTGGTCACAGCAACACGCCCAGCGCAGGGTGTGCGATACGGTCGCCAAGAAAGCACGGAACAGATGTAAAACTCATGACTGGCAGGGCTGGGCAAGCAGACACAGGAGCCCAGCACGTCGTGTCCGTCCATCAAGCGCAGGTACACGCATCTAAGGTCTCCAGAGAGCAGATGAAAGATAGATAGACACTATATATATATATATATATACATATATGTGTGTGTGTGTGCGTGTGTGTGAGGATGAACGGATGTCACGCCAAGCGCCAAGCGCGGATCGGCGGGACGCGCAGCCTTTCAGGAGCGCGAGCCGGGTCTCGGCGCGGACCGGGTGCTTGGCGGCCGGCACGTGTCCTCCGTCCCCCTCGAGCAAGACGCTCGTCTCGCTCTTCTCCCCGGCGACGCTCGCCCTCGCAGCCGGGCGCTGCGAGGGCGCGGACGTCGAGCAACGATGCTGGATTCTCTTTTTATTTCTCTTTTCCTCTTCTCTGCTTTCTCTCTCCATCTCCTCCCGCGTCGTCCCCGGCCACAGCGCCCGGTGACGGACCCCGTCGCGCCCAGCTCCATGCCAAGGGCTCGGCATCTGGGCGTCTTGGCATGGGCTGCGCTGAACCGCGCCCTCCGCTGCGTCGCTGCCTCTCTGCCCTCTTTCTGCCCTCTTGGCCGGTCTTCGTGGGCTCTCCGCCGTCCTGCTCATGTCTCTCCCTCGCCGTCCCGCGGCCCCCGTCGTCGTCGGCCTCGTCGTATAAGTTCTCGTCGCCCTCCGCCCCTCTCCTGGCCCCGTCGCCCCTCCTCCCCTTGCGCCCCTCCCGTCGCGCGCTGCGTCCGCACGCTCCAGAAGGATGTGCCTGGCCCCGGCCATGTGTTGAACCCTCTGCCGTCCTCGCTGTGTTGCGCTGCAACCCTTGTGTCACCCTTGGGGCTGCTCCTCGGGGCTTATCTCTCTTCCCGTTCCTCTCCACCTCGGACGCTTGACCAGGAGGACGCTGTCCGACGGCCGGGCTTGACGACCAGCCATGGCCCAGCCCGAGATGACCTACTCGCCCGCCTACTACCACCACGAGCATGAGCGCGTGGTCGCCCTCCTCCCTCACGACCCCCCTCTCTCGCCGCTGCCCGCGCTGCACCTGCCGCTGAAGCAGCAGCAGGAACCGCCATTGTCGTACGCCGCCTATCGCAGCCCCGCGTCGGGGGCTTCGTCGCCAGAGGCCACCTCCTCGCTGTCGGACTCGTCGACCGCCTCATATTCCATCCCCGCGGCGACGTTCGTCGAACCCGTCCCCCGCAGCCTCGAGCAGCCGCCGGCCGTGCCTGCCGCCGCCTTCATGCTGTCGCCGCGTGCGGAGGAGGCCTCGATATCCAACTTCACCTCGAGCAGCAGCGGGAACGCGCCCAAGGACGACCGGAGCCGCGCGAGCTGGTCGTCGTATATGTCGGGGGAGAATGGCCCGCATTGCGCTCCCTCCGCGCACAACCGGGTGTCTGTGTATGCTGGAATCGAGGAGGAGTCCGATCCGTCAGAGAAAGGGCCAAGTGCGTTGCTGATGCTGGTGAGTGGACTTCTTTTCCGGCTGCTCCCCGAGCCCTGTTACTCTACAGTTCTGTGAAGCATTGGCATCCAGATAACGACCCTCCACTCGACATGGCACAGTCCTTTGTCCAGGTGTCATCTGTTACTGTTGCACATACATGACTGACACTGCATGTAGCTTCATCTCTCGACCTCGGTACCGATCTTCTCGATATGTGCCGGCGTGTACACCATCTTCAGTCTCCTGTTCGTCGTCTTCTCCTCCCCCCTTCGCCTCTGCCCTCCTGTGCCTTTCTTCCGCTCGACGTCCTTTGCGACGCAGCTGTGCCAGCTGCTGGTGCCGCCGCTGCACGTCCAGGAACGCCTGGTCCGTCGAACCAGACCGAGCAGCCGTCGACGGTCCCCGTCCGGCTCGCCGACGCGGCGCAAGCAGCACGAGAATGATCCGTACCGGTCCGCGCCGCTGGCATTGACGGACTCGTACTCGGTCAGCGCCCTGATCTTCGTGCACCTCCTCTCGCCGTTCCTCGGCCTGGGTCTGCTGCTTGCGGTGTGGACGGCCGCCTTCTTCTGGGTGTTCGCCATGATAGTCGGAAACCCGGACGGGACAGAGCGCAGAGACGACGGCCGCGCTGCGGTCCTGGGCGTGGGCAGTTGGTGGCGCAAGTGGCTCGCCAAAGCCAGAAAGTCACCGTCATAACCCTGTTGTCTCTCCCTCCTTACCATTCGACCGGCATATCATATGTCGATCTTCGTTGTTTAAGCCGGCGCCTTCGCGGGCGAGCTGCTCCGCGCTGCGCATTTGTCACCATTATCTACCTGTCTACCTACCTATCTCATGTCCATCTCTGCCTTTTTGTCTGTTTCAGCAATGATATCCTCTCGACACCTGTGGGATGATCGGTCTACGCGTTATCGTTTTCTCCGCAATTATCTAAGCATGGTCACGGGGCGGCGCAGGAAAGGGATGTTTTTCTTTATGAATGTTTTCTTGACTTTTTCTTATTGGCTCGGGTTGACGGTACGGACGGAGATAGCAGTGGATGTGAGACGGGTTTCTGCGTCTGCTACGAGTTTTGCCTACGAACTGTACTTTCGATAACATGATACCTTGGGTTGCTGTTGCTGTTCACAGTGGGCTATCTTTTTTATTGTCAAGGTTTACATGATAGGTCTGGTCTGTCTATATAGGAGTATACTTTTTAGGTATCTGCCCCACTTGGCGTGTTTTTGTTTTTGCGGCTCCAAGAAAATAAAATCCAATTGTGATAGGGACCGGCCGAGTCGGAGTCGGGGATCGGAGACTCGATGTGATCTAATCTCCAGTTGCTACTACTACTACTACTACTACTACTACTACTACTACGTACTAGAAAAGTGAATACAGATAAAATGTCCAACAATGGTCTCGCTGGCTGTGAGATGCACTGTACAAACTAGATAGAAGTAACACGTGTGGCCCTAGTCATGGAGACTGAGTTCAGATTTTTAAATCCTGGTGCATGACCATCTGAGATAATCGTGATCACTGGCACCAACCTGACCTGACCTGACGACTGACCCCAGGCTACCATCACCAGACCAGCTACTTAGCTAATGTGGCTACGACGGGTAGGTAGGTATCCGTATATCGATGATAACTTACAGTGCTGTGAAAAAAAATACATAAATAAATTAATAAAAAAGAGAGGATTTTTCAAGCCCCGGGGGGCGCGGCGGCGGGGGGGGGGGGGGGGGGGGGGGGGCGGGGCTTAGGGGTAGGTTCAATCAAATCAGATATTAATAAGGAATAACAATAACAATGATAATAAGGTAAAAAAAAGATAAAAAATAAAGATAAGAAAAAAAAATTCGGCAGCTCGATCAGGATCACCTGGACCTCATCCACTCACTCACTCGGGCCGGGGGGAGGGAAGGAAGGAAGGAAGGAAGGGTATAATATACCATTGCAAGGACGCCAGAGCTAACTACCTAGATAGATAGATGGATATGTACGGTACAGTACACACACAAAATAAACGAGAACAGCCTGAGAACGACCAAGAAAAAGAAAAGAAAATCAAAACTCAAACATGTTCATCAACTTTCAACCTTGTTTTTTCTTTTCCGGCATTGCGTTTCCATTTCATCGCAATTCAATGCAAATCCAACATAGGCCACGTAGGTTTAGAGAGAGAGATCATCCGTTCTCGGAGTCGGATCGAAAACAGATTTGGATCAGATCAGATCGTACCTTTCTCTTTTCGTTTCTTTTCTTCTTTTTTTTACTATTCTTTTCCTTCGCATTCATCTCATCTCATCTCTTCCCAGCACCAACCTTGATACTCCCCTTCCCGCTCCGCTTGACGATCGGATTGCGCCGTTTCTCGATCTTCCTGGACGAAGAAGCATCACCGCCACTCCTCTTCGGCACGCCCAGACCGCGTCGGCCGTTCGGGTTCGCGCCCTTCTTCATCTTGGCGGCGAGGATCGCCTGCCTCGCTGCCTCCGCCTTGGCATCGGCATCGTCGTTATCGTTATGATCGTCATCGTCAAGATCCATGCCGTCGGCGTCCTTCTTCTTCTGCTGCCCGGACGAGACCTTCAGTCGTCCTTTCTGACCGCGGCGCACGGCGTCGGGCCCGCTGACGGCGGCGAGGTAGGCGTTGACGCCTTCACCTTGTTTGTCTGCGGTCTCGCCGTCGGCGGCGCCCGACATGGTGATGTCGGCGTCGGAGTCGTCCTCGTCGATGATGAGCTTGCCGTCCGCGTCGACTTTCGCGGAGCGTTTCTTCTGTTGCTGCTTGGTGTTGAGGAAGCGGACGCTGGGCTTGGTGGTGGAGATGTTGGCAAAGGCGTTGGGGGCGAGCAGGTCGAGCGGGTTGTCTTCGGGCGAGAGTTCGCGGATGTACTGCTCGCCGTGCTTGTCGCCGGACTTGACCTTGTAGGTGCCGCGCTTTGTGTGCGCGTTGCCTTGCTCGTCGATCTCGATCTCGCTGGCGTCGTCGAGGTCCGAGTCGTCGGACAGGTCGGAGCCGTAGATGGCCCGGTCGAACTCGCTGCTGAATGATTTGCCGGCGGCTTTGTTGCCTGCGGCAGCTTCGTCTTCCTCCGCTGCTGCGGCTGCTGCTTCGCGCTCCTTCTTCTTCCGCTTCTGGCGCTCGCGCTGTTTGCGGATGTTGATGACGAGCCGGCGGTCCGCCTCGCCGACCAGGGTCTCCAGGAGAGGCGCGCCGAACCGGCGGATCAGTCTGTCCAGGATGCCCTTCACTTTGCTTCGTAGACGGCCCTTGTGTTCCTTGCTCCAGACCATCAGGTTCGGGACCAGGGTGTTGAGGCGGGGGCGGAGCATGTCCTCCGGGAGAACGACGACGGCCACTTTGACGAAGCCCAGAGCGGCCTTGACGATCTCGCGATTGTTGCTCGTCAGGAAAAGGTCGATCGTCTGCACCAGTTCCGTCTGCACGGGTGTTGGGAGCTGGGTGTGGAATTCGAAGAAGAGACGCGACAGCGCCGTGATCGATGCAGCTACCATGTGCGGCGAGCTACCGGCCAGACCGGCAGAGACCATCGTGAAGAACTCCTCGATCGTGGCCGGAGCGTCTGGCGCGTCGTCTGGCATATGGGGCACCAAGGAGTTCCGGATCTTGGTGCCAGGCGGGTTGCGCTCCGGATCGATGATCCTCTTTGCAAGGTGGATAAGCAGCTCGAAGGAGGCGGTTCTGGCCTTCTCGTTGCTTTCCTTGCAACCGAGGACAACCTCGGACAGGATCGAGGGGATGAAATGCAGGTCTGAGGTCGGGAGATAGGTGATGAGTTCATGGATGGCAAGAAGACGGTCCTTGCGTGCCGGAGAGGGCGTCTTGTCTGCAGTCGACAGCATGAGAGACTGAAGCTCCGCACTGCGCTCGCGAAGGGCAGTGCTGCCAGTCTCTGTTGTCGCCAGTCGTGGGATCAGCTTGTAGGCCTTTTTGATCAACTGCGAATCTGAGGCCTGGTCGTTGAGGATGACGGACGCCAGGGAGAAGAGGTTTGCATAGCTCGAGCGTGGCAGGTAGATCGACATTGCGATGACAATATCAATCAGGGTGTGCGAAGTCGGGGGCATCTTGTCTTGCCCGCCACTCTGCTGGTTACCCTGCTTAGCAGCCTCCCTCTCAGAAACAAGCGATGACTCGAGCATCGTGGTGACGCGAGAGAATGTATCATTGAGCTCCTGCATAGTGTTAGTCGTCGACATAACTCATCGAATAGGTATTATACTGACCTGTTCAGACGCAATGCTCAGATAAGCGTTGATACATTGGAGAATGTAACCTCTGTAGTGTGGAAGCGTCTGACTGTATACGTTGAACAGGACCGCCAGCAGGTTGCTTGCGAAACGGGAGAGATGGGCAATATTCTTCCTCGCAGCCTCCTTTGTGATTCTCCTTTGAAGGATCAGATCATCCTCTTCCTTCTCGACCGACAGGATAGCCTGGTTCGATTCCACCAGGTTCTGCAAGCCCTTGCAGATGTCAACCCGGAGCTCCGTCTGCTTGTACAGGACGTTAGAGAGAAGCTCGGCAAAGCTCTGGTCGAAGGACTCTTCCAGGTCCAGAGGCAGCTCGCAGTAGCCGGGGAAGATGGCCCAGGTCTGCTGGATAAGCGTCTCGAAGATCTTCACTTCGACAGTCTTCTCCGCCGACCCGTACTCCAGAACTCTCTGATACAGCGCCTCGCTGAGGGGCACCATCTCGGAGCGGAAATGGGCAAGATTGGTGTTCGACACGCTGTCTCTCAGGATCGGAAGAAGCCAGACGCGGCCGGGCTGGCCCGGCTTCTGCTGAGCAAGGTTCAGAGGCAGAATTTCCAGGACAGCGGCCGGGCCCATTGCGTGCACCGCTCTCCCAAGGACCTGGTCCGCTTCTTTCTTCCCATGGAAAGTCTCAGTTCCGCGTAGCTCGCCAATGGTCTTGACGATGTCAGTCAGGAAAGGTGAGGACCTCCATTTGAAGGCGTCGAACATTGCCGACAGGACGTTGAAGACTTCGGCCCAGGCGATCTGGTATTTCACGGAGAGCAAGTCCTTGGCAGCCTTGGCCAGTTTTTCCAGCGTCTTTTCATCGTAGACAGAAGGTTCCAGGATGACGCGGTTTGGGATGCAGTTGGCCAGGAATGAGATAAGGCACTCCGACGCCGAGATTCTGATGTTGCGAGACGGGGAGGCGAGGAAAACAGAGACCATGTCAAATAGGTCTGGTAGCTTCTCAAACGTCTCCTGTGGGTTAATCTGAGCAGAGACCTCGTATCCTCTCGACAGGACCGCAATCCATGGCGGAAGAAGCTGCGAGTCGTTCTGCGCTGGTTTCAACTCTTGAATAGCTTCCAGGAGGCGCGGCAGCTTCGACGAAGAGAATTCGTCCGCCATGCCCTCGAATATAACCTCAAAGACCTCAAAGGCAGCCATTGTGATGAACTCGTTGCTCGATCTCGAGACATTCATGAGCAGCTCGCACAGCGGCTCAATCTTCTTACTCGGCCAGCCGCCCGACGCCTGTGCGATTGTCTTGACCAGCTGCAGCGAGTGGATTATCAGGGGGTCGTGGTTCTCATGGCGGCCATGTGGCCCGCGGTTCTTCTTCGCCTTTCCCGCCGCAGCGACGCTGTCGCTCAGCGTCCTCAGCGCGGTCTCCGCGCACATGTCCGCAGCCGGGTGGTCCAGCGACGGGCTGGGAGGAGGCGTCTTGAGGACCTTCACCAGCGCCTCTTGAGCCCTCTTGCGCACCTTGGGCCGGTGGTCAACGGCCAAGTTCAGCAGCCCGGCGGTCGCCCGCCGCGGCCCGATCTGCGTCTGCGGGAGATTCCACGCAGCGGCATCCTGCGCGAGGAGCAGCGACTCGAGGCAGCCAATGGAGGATCTGAGCAGCGGAGCCTCGACTTCCGGCAGCGTCAGGGCGGGCACGAGGCTGGTGAGGATCTGCTGAAATTTCGAGCGGAGGAGCGGTGCGGGGACATAGTCGGCGGTGATATCGAGGAGGTAGACGACGGAGGTAGCTAGCTCTTTGTTAACGATTCCTTGGGAGTTCAGCGACTGGCTCAGAAGCGCAAGGAGTGCTGCGAAGTAGGCCGTCGGCGAAAAGTCTGCCTTCTGGTCGCGGAGAGTGTCTTCGACTGCGGAGAGCACCACAGCAGTCTATGCGGTCAGCTATCAAAAAAGAGAGTTGCTTGGCCCGTAGGTGGGCGGGACTTACATGGTGCTGGTTCTGCAGCTTCGGCGACTTGATCTTTTCGAACTTCTCCGCCAGAGTCGGGGTCGCCATGATGAGCGATGAGCTGCAGGCAGCTCGCGAGGTCGACCAGGCAGGATTGGTTGGGGGGGATGGAGGACGAGCAGCGCGGAGGTATTTTTTGGTGGTCCGAATAATTTTTGAAAAGCGTACGGAGTCTTGGCGGGCGCTATCGATAGCAGCCCGCCGCCGCCCGCCAGACGAGACACCAAAACGTGCATACAACTACGGACGTTGTTTGTCGATGGATTGCTAGAGTTTTAGACTGTAGAGGACCAGATAGATCATTTCCTCGACAGCTCGTGCAACTATCCGAACAGCACATCTAACACTGAGACATGCAAGATCATCAATAATCTTGATCCTTCGTTCCACATCCCCACCAGGTCGATGCATTTCACAATATTCTGCAACGCCTGGACTGTCCATTTCCTGCTCTCCGGATCTAATTTCTCCAGAGAGATACCGTAACCTGCCAGTTGTAGGCTTCAGTAAAAAAGAGCCTCGCTGTGTAGGAACATCCACATTCACTCGTTTGACATGTCGCTTCATCAAATCATCGTCGTGACTTCCTGCAGAATTTTTCAAGGCTTGTGCAGCCTCAACGTTTTAAAAGAAATCAAGCTCCATGGTCGACTCTATTGCTCGCGTAATCATGGACAGTGCTCACAAGCATCGTACGAAGACGACCGCAAAAACTAGAATAACACCTCCCCGCTGTGCTCGGCCTCGAAGCCAAGAGCCTGCAATTTGCTATTGCGCTTCTTATCCTTGCGTTTCCGTTCCGCTTCTTCCTTTTTCTTGAGCTCAAAGACTTCCTGGAACGGCGCTTGCCTTAGATTCGGAGGGATCTCATCTTCCTTGTCGAGATCCTGCATGTGCCGCAACGGTCAGTAAGCACGCAAATGAGCAGGTCCATCAACATGGAAGGACACAGGAAAGGCCACAGAAATTAGCAGAGCTAAAACGTACAATCTCCCCAAGCAGCAGAACGTTCTCGCCCCGGACAAGGTAGACCCCGCGCGGTATATCGGCGTAAAGGTTTCCGGCGTAGAGTCGTTCGATCGTGTCTTGTAGAACAAGGTTCGCTGTGGAACAGAAATCGAGCATTAGAATCCCGGCATTGATACCAGCTATCACCCAGCGAGGCTCAAGCGACGAAACGAGGACAGGCGGTCCATACCAAACTGATCCCAGCTTCTCAGGACTCCGATCAACTTTCTGCCGTCGCGAAGGACCAGAACGAGTTTCTCTGCAGGCATATACACCGGTTAGCTCCTGTGAAACTAGGTGTACGGTGCTACCGTCCGCCTCGTATACTATATGTAGAGCCCCGCGCGCGTGGGTCCCGTCCCATCATCAAGGATTACCGAGTTCCCAAGCGCGAGCTCCGTCAAGGAGAGACGATTGAGGCGAACGGAGCAGAAATCAAGCGAGCCTTCCGACGAGCGATGAAAACATACTGTCTGTCAAATCCAACAGCTGTGCCGCAGTTGTGAACATCTGTGGTGGTAGCTGCGGCGGGCCCTGGGGGGGCATCATCGGCCCTGGCGGTGCGTACGCATTCTGCGGTGGATGATTCGAGTGCGCATTCGCCTGTTGGGCTCCGGCAAGATTATCATGGATCGGGAGCCTTTCCATATCTATAGTCGCGGGGTAATCGGGGCGCGCGAGACGGTGCGGGAATCTCGACAGTATGTCAGAACGGCTTTTCGTGGGGGTCTAGATTCGCGACAATGACTGCGACGATATCATTCTGGGAAGGACGGAGCATGCGCGAGGCGGCACAGGATCGCTGAATCGCGCCGGCGAAAATGCCGCCTTCGAACAATTCCGAGAGAAAGAGAGTGTGTTGGAAGCTGCCCGCTGTTCTGGAGTTGGACGCCCGTCAAAGTCGCAGTATCTCCAGCTCCAGCCCTCGCTGCGATTGCCCGATCTGTTTGCTCTGTTTGACATGTGCACCCGCGGCCTGTTACACCGTCTGGCATCACACAGTGCACCATTACAGCTGAATCGGGTATCCAAGTTAGTCGAGGCGTAAATTGCTTGCTGGGCTGAGTCATATCAATAACCCTATCATTTGTTTTTATATTGCAAGTAATCACACACCTTGCGATCTCTCAACCCATCTTTGTCATTGTATGCTGACTAATCAGATCTCAGGGACTGATATTCCCCGTTCCGGGTACGGCCCGCTTTCTCTACAACCAAAAGAACTATGTATGCACTTCTCTGCCTAGCACAAAAAATACATAGTTCATTTGCTTTTAATATTGGAAAGGGAATTCAGGAGAGTCCCATCAAAGATTGAAAAGATTAGACCATGAAAGCAATTGAGCGACTCCGGGAGCATCGAAGAGAACCTGGCTTCGATGACACTTGTATCAGGGACCTAACAGGTACCTATCGTTTGTGGGTGAAAATGCAGCTCACTGCCAGCTATCCTGCTTTCTTCCAATCAGGCCAGGGATGTGTAGGAATACTACAGCGGTCGGCTCGCTGCTTTCACGCGCGCCCTTGAGCTGCAAAGGCGCCTTCTTCCTCTTCTGTGCGCCTCTCTCTTCTGCCCTCTGCCCCTCTTCACTCGACCTGGCGTTACGCAGTCACTGCCCCTCCAAGCACCGGTCCCTTGATGCAATCTACAGCTGCACTTCATCCAAACAATCTCACCATCCCTCCAGGCACCGACTTGAAGGATGATGAAAAAGGACAGGCGCAGACCGATCTACCCGCAGACGAAGAAGTGGCACAGAAGCAGACGAAACTGGAACGCCTCAACCAGTCCATGCTCAGGGATCTGGAAAAGATAGTGAAAGAAAATCCACCGGGCGCTGACCTGTGGCCATACTTCCGAAAAGCAAACTACAAGGCCAACAGGGCCAAGCTTGTCGAAAAGCCAGAGCCAAAGCCCATTATCAGTGATGAACCTAGACCTAGTAAGGGTGAGTTTTGGTTGGTATATGCTCGTAAAAAGCAATTAAGTTTGAATTAACTAATTAATTAATCAATACAATGACATATTTTTCGTCCAGAGTCTACTCCCAATTCTGAAAATAATAATAATAATAATGAGCTTAAACACGTTGTCCCCGCCGAGGACGACATCTCCATCCTCTGGCCTTAGCTCCCAAACCTTGCCAGCTTACTTCTCTGCGATCAAACTACCTCATCAAGCCTGGAGAGACTCAATCTCACGTTCCGTTCTCTCACGCCTCCTGAACTACGGCGACCTACTCTACCAGTACTTCGGACGGGCCGTCGTCCGAATCGCGCCAGACATCGCGGTCAAGATCAACAGATCTAAAGATGTGACGGAATTATCCAACCTCCAGCACACCGTCCGCGCAACAGCTGCTTCGCAGACAACAATCCCGGTCCCTTCACCGCTAGGGATGCTTTCCGTCGCGCACTTCTGCTACATCTTCACGAGCTTCGTGCCGGGGATCCCTCTCGACCGGATCTGGGGGAATCTGACGTCCCATCAAAAGGGGCATGTGCGGGACCAGCTGAATCGCATTTCCAGCGAGCTCAGATCTCTTCCCCCTCCCTTCACAGGAAGGATTGCTTGGGGGAGGAGGAAATCCACCCGTCCGCAAGGACCATCGACGCTGGACTAAAATCAGTTCTTCTCCCATCGCTGACGATGGCGAAATTCAGCGACATTTTGCTCAGCGAGCCTTGTTGCTGCACAGATGCAAGTCGCATTGAGTATCTCCGAGCGAGTCTCCCCAGCAACCATCGGATCGTAATGACGCACGGTGATCTGCAGCCGTGCAATATCATTGTTGACAGCGAGCGGACCGTGAGGATTGTCGGAATTGTGGATTGGGAGCTTGGAGGCGCGTATCCGGAGTATTGGGAGTACGTGCAGGCTTTGAGCGGCAGCTCGTTTATGACAATGAAGGAGGGTGATGATTGGTATTTATACCTACCGGAGGCAGGGATCGGTAAGTTTTTCGAGGAGTTCGCGATGTATCATCTCATTGGCAGAATGGTGGGCTAAGCGGAGGTAAACTTATTGAAGAACTTCTGTAATCTGCATCGGGGTCGTCATATAACAAAATTCTAGTTTGGTTGGTGCTTACTCCATTATTACTGAATGTACAGCACGGTGTAGGTTCAATTTCCAACACTATCGGACGGGAGAACAGTAGTGCATGTGTATACATGGGACGCTTGAGCAACTTTTTCGTTCGTTCATCCTTTGGTATCTGAGCCTTGCTTACTGTTATGCCCTGGCCAAGACCATGCAACATGCATTACTCTAATGTGATATCGGGCCAGGCATATGGTACTCAAACCCCCGGTTGCTCGCTTCCCTTGAAGATCAAAAGCTATCACGTTGAATCCTTCTCGCGCTTAGGAAAAAGAAGTTGGGCGTATACAATATCTCGGTGAGGCGTTCACGAGGCTTTTGCTGACTGTTGAAGCCGAACTTTACGAGCGAGGCTGAATGGCTGATTTGACCAGACCTATCCGAAACGCAAGGCGAGCCAAGTACGGTCGTTCTGCTGAAGAGTCCGCACCGAAAGGAAAATACATAAAGACTGCGCAGTTCATGCACGGCAAGGTAGAGACAAGACAGAAATCGATTTCACTACATGTCGATGTTTGTAAGTTCTGCTTCTGCTCTGCTCCTAGCTCTGTCGCCAAAAATGAAACTTTCCTTGCGCTATATTGAAACGATGGGGCGGTGCCCGCCGCTGTTGCGATCACCAGGACAAGAAATTTCGCCGTTCAAACCTTCATCCAGGGGCATCACGTAGGCAAGGACAGCCGACGTTGCGCAAGTTAGGCCCAATCAACCTCTTCCGTGTTATATGGTCGTCAGATCGAGAGGTTCGAAAATGCGACATTTGCTATTCCCATACAAGAAATCAGAAAAAAAATCAAAAGCAACTGTGAAGGAAAAGGAACTAACGTAAGAACGACGGATGAGGAACATCTGACTGCCACAGGAGCTCTTCATCTTTCTTACCGCAGCGGTGGCTGGCGGCAACACCACGGAAAACGCCACGCCTCTCTGTCACCTGCGGTGCAGCGGATGCTCCTGCCTTGCGGGCAAGACGGAGAAGAGCAGGAACTCCCGGCATGATGGCCGGGGTCTTCCATACGGCCTTTCATGCCACGCTGATCCCCCGACGCTGCCCTCGCACCCTCTGCTCACGACGTCGACTATATACAGCGCAGTATGGCTCATCCGACGAGCCAATACTTGCTCTGACCGAGTCCTGAGAGCGGTGGTATGCAGGGCTTGAAGGGGGTGGTGGGAGCTGTATCGCTTTGAATTGCTCGTCGCTGATTATTTTCCAACGGTACAAATACTGCATGAGCTCGAAGTCTGGTCGGCTCAGGGCAAGTGTGTGCCCCCGCTGATAGTGTTGCGCGACATGCTCGAGCATGTCATCCCAAGCTTGGCCCTGGCGATCGTCGAAGAATCTCTCCTGACACATAGGACAGCGCGCAGATGTGGGCGGCGGATGTGTTCGAAAGTGGCTGAGAACATGCGTCTTCCACTCTTCGGCGCTATCGAACCTTTCATCACATCTAAGAATGTGGAAGAGACAGTGATAGATACATTGAGGTCGCGAGCTCGAGGGAGCGACAAGAACTCCCGTTTCGTCTTCCTCCAGGACATTCATTACTTCGATCCCTGCTGCCATCCTAGTGTCTATGGATCCAAAAGAGGACGACGTTGAGCCGTTGGAGAGCGTCGGGACGGCACTCAGAGACGCCATGCTTCCTACGCTGTCTTCGGTGCTCTCGTCTGAGCCGTTCTGCGACGTCACGGAGCTGGACGAATCGATCGAAGGGAGATCGGACGGCCGTTTGCCAGATACCCTAGAGATAATGACAGGCAGTGAACACTTGGAAGCGATGCGATTCGAAAAGCCGCCCGAATTATCCTGCTTCCATGCATTTAGCCTCCAAGCGGCAGTTGACAAAGGGGCCACTAAAGCACTATCAGCACTCTTCACCAGTTTCACCGCTCCGGGGTCTGTGCATACTCGCTGGCAATCAAACAAAGAACTGGGAGTCGAATCCAAAAAAAGAGGTCCGTTCCAGACGGAAACAATTAATACATAAACACTATCTTGCTTGAAGGGAAGAAAGAGTAAGGGAGAGAGCTCACAAAAAGGTGCTGCTATCGTCTCACACACTCGCAGCACGCATACTTAAAGACCTCGAACTCCCACGCTATAGTGCCTGTCTCGACGCTGACATCGAATCCTGTTCAAGATCAGGCTCCTCGCAGAACCATGGACGCACCGAGGAAGAGCAGAAGTTTGAGCCGCGAGATGAGAGGGGGAGGCTGCCAACACTTCATGCAGCACCTCGGGCGGTCGAGCGACGAACGTTTGACACAGGCAAGTCGACGCTGGCCACGTTGACCGCGTACGGATCAAGAGCCAATTGAGGCCACAGACCAGAATGGATCACGCACAAAACGGTGATATCTTGTCAACCACACGGCCCCATGTGTAGAACCAGTGGGGAGCAGACGGCAGCGGCAGGGAATCATAAGTGCGCTATCTCCGGCGGCGTCATTGATACTTGACACCCTTGGTAGCCCTTCACTCGGTACATACCCAGACGGCATCCCGCACGGAGCTGCCGCTGATCCGGGCATCCCTCAGGATCTCCCAGAGGCCAGAGTAACACACGGTGACTTGGCAAATATCAGACATTGTGTTCGTCCTGGGAATCTTGTGATGATCGCCACTGTGAACGGAATGGGCATCTGCAGGACTAGCTGCAGCCGCCAATGGGAAGCTTCCCAGAGCAGGGCGGCCTGGTTGCACAGGAAGCTGTTTGGCCGTCTCACCGAAGCCGACAGCTGCGATAGCTTGCTGCCATGGCGGGGGCTGGGGAAACAGGAAGATCAGACAGCGCTTTGGAAGCTGCCCATTATTCAGGCATCGACTATCAGTTGCGATATGCCCATTTCAGTCTCCGTGGTCCAGCGGTGCGTGTTTCAGTGGTGGCGGCGAGCTGGCAGCTCAGTCGTCCAGCCATCCTCCGGCACGAAGGACGAGGGAAGCGTTGCGGGGGCGGCGTGGGCCTGCGGGACACAGCGCTCACCGCCGGTCACGGGACGCCGACGGGGACGCCGCTCGCCTGCTTCGACCTCTGGGGCGTTATACTCCAACCGCTCCCTCAGGGCTTCCCAGCAGGGAAACTCGTTGGGCTCAGGAATGATTATGTTGATGTGCCAATCCATGTGCTGACCAGTTATCATTGCTAAATCGCGAACATGACTCATCGTTGCATAGCATATGGGTTTGGAATTGTTGCTTCGAATGTTGGATAAGCGTTCATTATTCGTCCACTTGACCCTTCAATCCAAGTATCCCGCTTGGAAGTCATGCATGCTCTTTTAACGCTCCTGATATTGTTCTCGGAAGTCTCCCCTATTTCCTTCTCTTCCCGGTTCCCCGCTGCGTGTTTCGGTTACCTGGAGCAGCTGATCGAAACAGGCCAACGGAAGATAATGCGCATTCATTGAAATACCATTTATTAAATATATGTACAGTATGATACAGAGACACCAGAGACTACTAACTATACGCGGGCGGCCGATCTTCCTCCCAGGTCGAAAACTCTTTCTTCGCGAGTATGTTCCCATGTGGAACGTTAACCCTCTCCCTGCTCAAGTTCACCTCGGGCATCGCCGCGCCCGTCACGGTTTCTGCGTAGAAGTAAGGATCCTTTGAATGGCTAGACGGAGCGCCGGATGCCGTGTCTCCAAGCATACGGGAGCGAACACAGCCGGACATTGTCGTCGAACCGCGCGTCGGCTCCGCCGTGGATGACATCGACCAGCTTCCCCAGGACGGCGAACTCGAGCTTCAGCTTCAGGCTGTATATGGCGCCCTCGAGCGTGATCTGAACGGCATAGTAGCTGGCGTACTCGAGGCCGAGGAGGACAAGGTCCATGATGACGATGAAGATGTTGATCCCCAGAAGCTGATGCATGAGCTTGCGGTCCCCAGGCTCCGACCCGAGGCGCAGGAGCTTGATCGTCTCGGAGACGTAGAGCCCTGAGATGATGCCCTCCTGGATGCTGAACCCAGTCATCTGGATCTTCTCCATGATGTTGTAGCCCTGGATGAACACCGGCGAGTTGCCCTGGACGTTGGACCCATACGTGAGGACCGTCGTGGGAATGTGGAGGAGAATGGCGTTCACAATGATCATGTAGAGGACCCGTCGCAGGATCTTCTCGTCCCTGAGGACGAGGTGAAGTCGCGAATAGAGCACGAGTGACTGGCCGGTGACCATCACCCACCAGCCGATTGTCAAGGTCGTTACGGACACCCCAGGAGTTGACCCGGGTGAAGAATTTCAGAAGGAAGCCTAGCGAATAGGGAAAGACGCCCAGGACGAGGACGATGAGCTCTATCACATTGTACCAGGAAATGGCGATGAAAGTGACCAGAACCATCCGGATCTCCTCCCCTTCGCCGGTGAACAGTCTGGATATGCCATCCAGCGATCCTTGTATGGCGGACTGGCTCGCCTTTGCTCACAGCAGCGCCTGCTGCCCGACGGGCAGGCGAGTACCCTAAGTAATCAGACACGACTGTCAGGTGAACGGTCGAGATTGATGGGCTCCCTATTTCCTCTGATTGGCAGCAACGCTTGACGGCCAGCGTCCCTGCTGCCTGTACTTCGATGAGGAGGAGACAGTGAATAAGGCGATTTGTTCTGCGAGTAAGCACGAGCGTCCTGCTCCAGCTGCATAAAAATCGGTCCAACGGTCAACAACAGCAAACCGTATCGATACAGCAAAGATCAGCCAAGCGCTTGCGGCGCATGGAGTTGCAGCAGTTGACACCTCGAGTTTCACCACTCAAGCAGAGCCAGCTGGGTGGGCTGATGATTCGACTAGAATCGAACGCTGCCTATGGCCGAATCGGCCTCTCTCACTCATACCGATGAGTTTATCTGATCTTCACTCCATCCTGGGAGAGCGTCCGGGGGCAGTCATCCAACGACGGGCAATCGCATATATTAGGTAGCTTCACGGGCGGGTGGCGGCGGAGCGTAAGAGAAAGAGACGCTCTCAGGCTTTCTCGGTGTCAGCTTACGCACCCGCGGCTGCGGGGCATCTTCGTATTATCTCATTTAATAATAATAATAATAATCTCATGTGCCCTGCTCTCCGACGACCATCAGCAGGGTCGGCGGCTTCAGGTTAATTCGCATTATTTCGTCTCGTGTGGTCTTTCTCATGTCGACGAGAGCTTATCCTGGCCCCTTTTCGGATTGCTTCCTCGTCCGGGGAAACGCCAGCTCCACCGCGGGCTTGAGCGCAAGGTGTTTGTGTTTCGTTCCCGCGACTCGGTTCTCGGCGCCTTGTGCATGATCTTCTAAACTTGCAGCGTGCAGATCCGCCCCGACTCCCAATCCTCCCGGGCCCAAGTTCCATCTAAGGCAGAAGCTAAGAGGATCAGCAGGGCAGGGCAACACGATATGGCCGCGGATTCCTCGCATTGGACAGCCAAACCGTGGACTCAACACAATACAACCGATCACGAGTCCACCCCGAGTCCAGGAGTTCGGAGCCTTTATGAAACAAAGGTAATAATAATCGGGACCCTCAGCCTCAGACTTTTTAATCTAAGGTTAATTAATCAATTTATTATCGGCGGGCACAACCCGGCATCCATAGCGCCGGACCAGCGCTATTCTTAAGATGGTATAACGTTGCCTGATCCATGGTCCATGGGCCTACTTCACCTACCTAGCTAAATAATAGTAGGTTGTCTAGTTATATAAGGAGCTACCTAGGTACCTTACCTATCTGCTCTGAGACTGAGACTGAGAGAGAGACTCCCTGGAGTAAAATTGCACGACTCCGGCGCTTTCGATACTATTTTAATTTAACCAGTATGCGAACAATGCGGTTTGAAGCTCCAAAGAAAAGAATCGCTTGGGCCTTGGGATATGAATCTACTTACAGAGTAGTCATTGCTGTCATGCTGTCCAAGCTAAGCTCCGTACTGCTACAGTACAGCATTCTGTACAGAAGCTGTACATCCATATAGCATGGACTGACACCCACCAACATGTCCTGCACATTCTCGCTTGCGTTTTCGATGTCGACCTATTGCAGGAGTAGGAATATGTCTTCCTTTCTATCGAATGTAGCCCCGCCGTTTCAACTTTGATACTGCAACTCAACCTGGAGATAGAGCATCGAAGAGCTATGTATGTGGTTGCATACAGCTTTCCAGAACACACAGCACCACAGTCTAACAACTAGCAGTCGTCATACTCTAGTGCGACAGAGCTTCTGGAAGCGAAATGCAGCTAGTTTAAGGAGCACAATCCACATGTCGTCTTCGCTATTACTACTTTACTTGGTATAATATAATGCATCAAAAGTCATCAATTTCGAGAAGAAAAATCCTGACAACAGAAGTGTGTATTTGTAGACATCCCGAAAGACAAAAAACGCACAGATTCTCGAACGGCTCATGAAGTCGTTAGATACATTCATTCGTGATTCATACATCATAAAGTAGGTCGTCAAATGTACTATAACTCGGAAAGTCACTCGATCAATGATCAATCAGTCAGTCAGTCGGTCTGTCTGTCCATCAATAATCTTCTCGTCCTGCTCCTTCTCCTTCACTGCGGTAGTATTATCATTATTATTATTACTGCTGTTATTCCCCCTCTTGATCAGAATCTCCACCGCCGCGTCCGCGGCCCTAGTCTCAGCCTCGAATGCGCTCACTCCGTCGTCGATCTGGACGATATCCTCCTCGCCGACACGGACACTGCAGACCCATCTGCACGTTACTGTCCCCTCTCCCTCCGCCGCGGAAACGCTGTTGTTGTCGGTTGCGGATGTGGTTGTGAGAGGCACTACCTTCGCTTTGGTATCGTACTGCACCCGCTTGGACTGCGCCACGAGACCGAGCCGCTCCTTCGGGTGATAGAGCACGATCTTCTCGTTCAGGATGCGCCGCATGTATGCCATGAGTCCGATCCGTTCGAGGAAACTACGACACTCGTCCAGCGAGCCGCGCGAGTCGACGAAGATGGCGCCCAGAAGGGATTCGACCAGGTCCGAGAAGAATTTACCTGCCTCGAGCCGCGTCAGGAGCGCCCAGGGGTACTTGCGCGAGTGGTGCAGCGCGTCGCGGATCGCGTCGCGGAGTTCCTCGTACCGGCCATGTGCCGCGTGCTGCGCGGTGACTATGTCCCAGGAGGCGGAGTGGCGCATGTATTGCCAGAGGTGGACCTTGGCGGTCTTCTTTATGGTTGAGATGTGGGCTAGCCCTTGCTCGGTGGGCTCTTCGCGGGTCTTGTCCATGGAGATGCTGTCCATGCAGAGGAAGGCCAGGAAGTCCTTGTTCACGAGGGCGGTGCGCATGAGGTGCATGTCGTAATGGGGAAGTTCTCGGCCTGCCGAGTGGCGGTTGTGGAAGAACAGTTCCCGGACCACCATGTGGTCTAGGATCGAGTCGCCCAGGAACTCCAAGCGTTGGTAGGACACGGTCCTGTCTTGGGTACTGGGGTGTGTTAGGCTCTCGACCAGAAGGACCTTCTTGGTGAATGTGTATCCGATGAGGGTTTCGATCTCTGGCAAGATGGCAAGCGGTGTACGATCGTCGGGAGCTGGGACGGCGTCGTAGAGCTGGTTGACTTCTTCGGCGACCGTCTTCCACTCGACCTCTGGGAGAAAGACCTTGAGGCATTTCAAAGTCTTCTCCATGCCACCGTCGACGTATGAAGCCCCGACTAGTGCTTCGACCACATCTGCAAGCACTTTGGTTGATAGTTCCCTGTTGGTGCTGCTGCTGTTTGACTCTGATTCGAGAAGATCGGAGATGTAAGAAGGCCGCCACTTGAGACCCGTAAATGCCTCGGTCAGGATATATGCATCCAGGCCAAGGTCAAGAGCCGCCCTCGACAGTCGACCGTTGGAGACGATCCGGTCCTTGGAAAACGACAAAAGACCTTCATGCCATAGTGGATTCATCGCCAGAAGGTGGAGTGACGCGCGGAACTTCAAAACACTGTCGCCAAGAAACTCGAGCCTTTGGTAATTCGTTTCTTCCCTTGCCACTGATGCACTGATAGCGGTCATCACGAGAGTCAAGTCGTCGAATCCCACGGGGGCGAGTATCGTGCGCGCGAGCTTCTCGGCGACGAGGAGGATTTCGATTTTGTGAATCACCGAGGGTATTAAAAGCGCAAACCTCGCATACATGGCTGGCAGTCGATCAATGGAGCATGAGCGCGCCACTATGCATTGCTTTGCGGTGTGGTGCAGGCTCCCTTTGGCATCACCAGCTACGGGGTGTAGGAAGTCAGTGCGTTTGGGTAAAGTAGTACCCTGCAGATGAAGTTCCCGCTGCTGCTCCTGTTCCTCGCTGCCGGCAGTCGGTTCTTCCTCATTCTCTTTATCTGCTTTTTTCTCATCGATAGGAACCATCCATGAGATACTTTCTATCATAAAAGGTCGGGTACATTCTCCAATAGTTCGCACCAACCCAAGCTGCGGGAAAGTATCGGGATCATGGATTTCTGCGAGCTCCTGAGCCATAACCCTACCCTTTACTGAAGCCAGCCAAGTTTTCAAAGAACTGAGAGTTGAGGAGAGTTCTGGTAGAAACAGCACAGGGAAATCTGTGCGGTTAGTCGGCATCCGACCAGAGAACACTGAAGACAGAAGTAGATACGCGACATCCTTGGCTGTCTCAATTGACGTCGATATAAGTGAGCTTTTGTTTGGCTTTAGGGACACAGCCACCGTTGTTTCTTCATTCCAGAAAAGCTTGAAGCATAGCCTGCAGGGGAGGGCTACGGGCATCAAGACAACCATGCGAGGCAAGCCAAAAGTCTGGGGCGAGAACTTTATCTTGGTCTGATAGAGAGGCAGGTTTTCTTTCCACATCTTGGCAATCCCGATCCATGGGTTGAAGCGTGCGGAAATTCGCACAAGGTTTTGGCGCTTCTCAATCGGTTCAGCTGTATCTGACCGCCCTTCGCAATGCTTTGGCATCAAATTGTCGTTCACGAGTCCCGCTTTATAAAGCGCTAAATACGCCTGGAATGCTGCATCCCTCTTCGCCATTCTTTCGGTCTTCCATGATCCTTTCCCACTTATCTCACGGAGAGACGGATCAAGAACGCTGGGAAGGATCACTTTAGCCCGGAGAAGATTCTGTTCATCAAATCTAATTATGATAAAGTCCGGTCGAGTCTCAGTGTATGCGCAGACAATCGTAGAGCAAAAGTGGTCCAGATATGGCCGCGCATTTTCATAAGTGAGAAGTGCCCTGGGACCGATTAGCAAGACAGTGGTAGCGAAATATGTCTGACATACTTTGTTGATTCGATACGGAAGACCTCCTCCCCATCTTCTTTCGCATTTTCTCTTTCTTCAATCTCCGCCAGCATACGTGTACTGTCAGAGTAAATTTCCTTCATGATTTCTTCCATTCTGATCCACTTCGTTTCAGTGTTAGTATTGTTCTTCTCAAAGAACATTATAAGTTTGGACTTTTCCTTTCTGGCTCTGCCCCTCCTCTGAATGAATGACCTCAAGTTGCTGGGAGGGTCATAGCAGATAACGAGATTGCAAGCCGATACATCAATTCCCTCTTCAAGAACGGATGTCGCGACAAGCACATTTTTGTTCCCAGTTCGGAGGTCATCAATAGCACCTTTCTGATCTCGAGGATGACTGATCTCAAAAAGGCTCGACTTGCGGCCGGCATAGCTAGAAGTTCCGACGAAGTGTCCTGGGATGATGTCCGTCATAAGGGGATGAACGGAGAGAAGATGTGCAAGCATGACGACAGTAGCCCGTTGCTGTGCGAATATTATTGCTCTAAGATCCGGAGTGTATGTTTTAGCTAGGAGCTCGATTAGAAAGCTAGATTTTTGAGAAAGCGGATCTGAGACGCTTCTCCAAAGTTTGGTTTCAGTAATTGGTAGCTGCGAAAGCACGTCCGCCACGTATTTCTTTTCGTCCGTTTGCCAGTCTACTAACATGTCATCTTCAGATGCACCAAAAGCACTGGCACGAAACCTTCTCACACAGGTATCAATGAAGGCGTCAGCAGCCCAAGGACCGAGCTCTTCGTGGATAACCCTGGCGCGTGTCACAAAGCCTTTCAGCTCCTTTCCACATGGCGTCGTCTTGCCTGAGAATAATATTTTATTCAGCTCTTCCTGACTTTTCAAGTCGTTTCTCATTCTTAGCCTTTTGACCTGGGGATCGTTTTCGACATCGTAGAGAGCCTTGTCGACGAGAATTTCGAGACTCCGCAGAAGTGGAGAGGGCTGATATTCATTTCTTTCGTAGGTAATCCTGGTTATCTCCGGCTGATGGACGTATTGTAGAAGTTCCTCGCGGTGAACAGTCGGGGTCCTGCAGATCGCATTCAGGTTTTCTTCGATGGTTCTAAGCATTCTCAGTACAGATATGCAATGTCAAGTAGTTATGACTACCTTAAGCCCCCGACATTAGCCTTTGTCACTGGACTCGCAGTAAGCCCTAGAACAGAAGGTAGCTCGGAGGTATTTCCAGATCTTCGGAGGGGATGATAAAAGTTCCGCATGATCATGTTCGTTGGATGTGAAGCCACACAACTATGAGCTGCGACGGAATTAGTTATCCCACTGCAGTTACTGAGGTTGTTGAGGGTGTACCTTCATCGAAGACAAGCAACGCTATGCGGTTCAATTTCACGAATCCTCTCGACATCGCATCAAGGAGTACCTGCGGTGTGGATACAACGATGCGTATATTCCGGAGGATCGAGTCCCAGATCTCCTGATTGCTCCAGTGGTCGACATTGTCCATTCCTGAGAGCAACCTCGTCTGGAAAGCAGGGAGCTGCTGCGATATCACCGCATGTTGCTGCTCTGCGAGAGCCACAGTCGGTGTGAGGAACCATACAAGCTGGAGATTTTGTCAAAATAGTCTAAGTCAAGACGGTACGGGATACATATGGAATCTTACCTTTTCCGGCGGACATCGTCCAAGCTCTTCCCGTATTCGAAGGACGGCACTAAACACGGTAGTGGTGAGTGGCCAAAGGTATTAATATGCTTATGTTAAATACTCGTACATCTGTGTTTTCCCACTACCAGTGTCCATCTACATACGAGGATGCGCTTAATCAGCACTCAGTCTCTCCTATCCAGCCTCATATGGAAATCTACTTACTGCAACGATAATATTCCGACGCAAACTTTCCTCTAGCATCTCTCGCTGGTAAGCCCTGATCTTCAGGGTTGTGGACCCTCCCCCACCGGATGTCCCATCCGAGCTTGCGGTTGTTTGTTGATGTTGAGTCATTGTTGAGCAGTGATACTCTAATTTGCAGCATAGGGGATATAATCGTAGGTACTGCCAGGTGTGGATTCTTCTAGGAGATTTAGCTGTTTTTGATCTAAGATTCAAATGTGAAAAAGAAAACATAGGATGTTCTGTTTACAAGGCTGTTGTAGCCTTGATGAGGCGTGTTCATCGTGGGGGCAGCCAGACCCATGGAAAAATGCATGAATGGCCCCGCACTCACGTCGATGAAACAGCCAACCACGGGCAGCATCAGCGTACCGCTACCTCCACAGCAGTCCAGCGACAAGCCAGCACGATATCCAGAAGGCAAATTCAAGATACACAAGCTGTTCTTTATTCTTCCAATAACCGGCATAATTGGAGGACCTGTAAGTAGCAATTTTGTCTTTTGGCCCTTGTTCTTAACCCACCGTCATACCACTTGCATAGTGTACCCCGCACATAAGCGCATAGGCGTACAAGCATGTCACCGTCAATGCAACGTAATGGATCTCTCAGTTACCCGTACGCTTATCATTCCTACCATGGACATCAAATTGAGTGTCGTGGATTCGATTTTCAAGTGAAGTAATGCTGTCATAAGAATTAAGGGAGTCCTGACGTCTTGCACGGAATCCGAGGAGTCAAACTTCAGATCGAGCTTTTCCCACCTCGGGCACTTCGGAAGACTGATATGTCTATTATATTACAAGACTAGGCAAGACTTGAATATCATGCTGGCATGAAATCATTCATAGGTTGGTGAGATAGTCTTCGATCTCCTCTTTGCTCAGCTTCCTGAACCGGGGACCTCTTGCTCCCTCGACGCCTTCGTAACCCAGCAGGTGGTCTGCAGGGGGTCCCACGATGCCTATTCGATTGTAAGCAATTCTGTAAGCCTATGTTGGGACTAGTCTCAGCCTACCAATCTCTATAGTATCGCCATTCATCTCGCCTTCAATAGTCTCCTTCAAGGTCAGAAGAGCAATGTGGATGGCATCTTCAAGCTCCAGTCCTTCTGTATACCGCTTCTCGAGGAAGGTTTTGGCGCTCGTGGCATGCTTTCCAATGGCTGTGGCCTTCCAGGGGAAGTAGCTCCCACTGGGGTCGACCTGATACAGACTAGGACCGCCCTTCAAGATACCGCCTGTCTTCCCTATTTTCTTGATCTCAGCTCCAGCGCCTTCTGACGAAGCTTCCTTAGTCTCCGGCTCGACGCCCTCATCCCAGCCGGCGATTAGCAAGCTGACGCCATAGGGACGAACACCACCGGATTGTGTCGCTTCCTGAACGACACGGGCAACATCCTGGACCAATATTCGGGTTGGAGGGTACTCGTTGTAGATGCGTTTATAAGCAGTATGAGAGACTTTACGGGCCCTGTCGACAAGTACGCGGTAGTCTGGGCCCATGCCGGCGTAGACCATGCCAATGTCTGGTGTGATGAGGGAGATTTTCGATAGGGAAGACGAGTCAATAAGGGGCGAGGAGGACTTCTTCTCGGTAGCAAGAACAACTCCGTTTGTGGCTTTAAGAGTCGGAGTGATATTAGCCAAATCCTGTTGCCGAATCCGAAGATGATGGGGCAGGTCATACCTTTGATACCTAGAGCGGTAACACCCTGGTTTACAGCATTCAGGGCATATTCTGCAATCATCAGCACAATAGTAACGATAATAGATGTCTCAGCATTGAGTTACCGATCTGGACCAGCTTTCCGCTGTGAGCTATGGTTAGCACATAGGCCCCTCAGTTTGCACTAGCAGGAGCACCCACCTGGGTGAGAATGTGGTAAGAGAGAAAGAATAGCGGTCCGCCATGGAGATGGTTCAGCTTCGACAAGCTCCAGTGCAGGTCTTAAAACGGAGATGCAGCTTCCGAAAATGCACGAGGACAGGCGAAGGACTCGAGTGGAGGACCTGAAGCTCTGCCTTCACAGGAACGGCAACAGGCGTCAAGGTGTTGACGCGGTGCTCGGCGGTGCCAAGCCGCGCTGGGCGGTGACGGTAGACGAGCGGCTGGCATCCTCTTCGGGCATGGTCGACGTGGAGCTTTCTACACCTAACTAACAGCACAAACAGCAATTTGCCGAAGCTTCTGTTTTTTTCTTCCACTCCTCGTCTTGCAGTCTCTGCAAGCCATGTCTCTGCCGCACTCTCTGCGGCTGACAGACCTGGCCGACACTACCACTGAATGGCACTAGTCATATTGCAGTATTGCAGTGACCTTCTGGTCTTTTGATACCATCCTTTTCTCTCAGAGAATGGACTCATCTGGCCGGAGGCAAGACCGTTTGTGGCAGTGGCCGGGTGTTTCATCTGCCTCTGACAGCTCTAACCGAGCTGGCAATTCTGACACGACCCGTGGAACAGCTGACTCTGGTGATTCTTCGTCGAGCAGACCCAGAAAGCATTATCCTCCTCGGATATGTCGCATCTGTCTAGAGTCTGTTCCTCCTACCTTCCACCCTCCTTCCGAACATCTTCCCGGCTTCCTCCAGCCGAAGCCGCGGGTCACATACGAATCGCCTGATCCCGAGCTTGGTCGACTCATCCGACCCTGCAAGTGCAAGGGATCCTCGAGATACGTTCACGAGGGCTGCCTCAGTAAGTGGCGGCACGCAGACCCAGACTACGGCAGGAGGAACTATTGGCAGTGTCCCACTTGCAGGTTCCAGTATCGGCTGGAGCGTGTGCGGTGGGGGCGCTGGATAAGTAGTACTGCGACTCAAATCGGACTGACATTGGGAATATTACTGTTCACCATATTTATACTCGGTTTCGTTGCTGACCCGATCATAAATCTTTACGTTGACCCTTTCGAAACTATCTACTTCACAGAGTTTTGGGAGCCTAACAGGGTTGTTGACTTGCCAACGAACAAGAGAGCTTCGTGGTTCGAGCATTTTGTCAAAGGCCTGGCGTCTCTAGGAGTGCTGTCGTTCATAAAAGTGCTCTTCGCATTGTCACCATGGCAATGGTGGAATCTGCGCAGCTCTGGTCTGGTCGCTAGCGGCAGGTCGACCGGAAGGAGTCGGGTAGCTTCCATCAGCTGGGTTGTAGTCCTGATTGGAGTTGGCAGCTTCCTTTGGGTAAGTCTCTACCGATAGAGTGGATGTCCAGGCACTAACACAGGATAGGGCGTTTATAAGGGCGTCAGAGCGTGGAGCCGACGCGCCCTGGAAAAGGCTGGCGAGCGCGTCATGGATGTTCCATTATCCGATGATGATGATGACGAATGGATGCCCTCGTCTAATGAAGACCAACGTTCCAAGAAGGAAGACTGACATCCAAATGTATCATTATTGCTCGATATGCGAGCTGCACCCCAGGACGGTATGGTTTGATGCCTTGCATGACACTGTCTAGCGTTCTCATGTTATTAATGCTGTCATCCTCGAATTTTTGTTCTTTTTCTGCCGCACAACTTTGAGTTGTCACGCTCCTTTCGATGACGTGCCAATCAGTCAATGTGCGAAGATCGACTGTTCCTTCGTTAACTCCCGGTCTCCTGTTCGAAAAGAAGGACAGTTGGATTGGACGTTTTGTCTCATTCCTATGATGTTCTTCTTTACTAATCGGACAAGGTCGGGAGGAAGGTCGGACCGCATTATTTGATTCGATCGGTATGGCGCATTACCCTGCTAAGGGTCAGTGGCGTGGTTCAGATCGAGTAGCGGTACATTCCTTGGTATTTTGTATACTATGTCATCAAATGACCATGTCATATATCAACTTTGTTAGTTATAAAGCCCTTTCACTTTATTATTCCACCATCTCCTTAAATAATTGCCTTGAAACTTTTCAATGTGCAGCCCTTCTCTGCATATACTAGGCTTAAAACAATCCTACTAGATCGAGGGGTAAGCAGTATTATTATTACTCATAACTGATCCATTACACGACCACAAAGTAGCACATCAACTCCATCAACGCCTACGGTCATTACAGCCGGACCGAACCAAGCCCACAAGTTGCTAATCGTCTCAACCCCTAAGACGTACTGGTGTGCGCAATAAGGTCGCTCTGTAGGAATATCCTTCCAGAAATAAGCCACGTCTTGAAGCACATGTGTGGCCCTTGCGGAACGGCAGGCGCAAATAAAACGTGATATCGAAATGCTACGTGAATACGGCGATTAGAGCCGTGCCCCGGGCCAAGTCCGGGTCGTTCCAAAATGGGGTAGAGTTGAGCGAGTTAGCTCTCCCCAATCTTTGACGGGAGATCGTCAAGGCCTGTATAATTGCCAAGTATCTCTCACTGTGAGGAATATAATCAATTGGCCTCATGGAGTTATCGTTTATCGATGACCATGTAACCCCAGCCAATTGTAAAAAAAAATTTTGAACCATACTTATGCACTTTTAATAATGTTGTTGGGAATCGTAATAGGCAAAGGCCACAGCTGGTGAGAAATCGAGCTCTTTGTTGTATCTCCGCAGAACGGCGGCGTAGAGGGAATATGATCTAGCTTATGCCATTGTGTTTGCTTCAGGGCACATACGAGCAACGACAGCGGCAACGAGCTCGAGAACAAGACCAGAGATTCCGGGGAGCATTATATCCAAATCAAGAAACTGCGAATTTCACTCATGTGGTTGTGTTTTGGTCTCAAGAGTTGCTTGGCTGTAATTACCTTCTATGGACATCTTTACCGAGTTACCGTAGGACAAAAAGGCAACGCTACCTATTTGTCTTTGCAAGTTTCTGACCTTATATTCCAATAGTTTCTGATTCTGATCTGCTATCAGCTATAAAAGAAGACACCATACGCGGTATCCGAAAGCATGTTGCAACACATAATTCGCAAGTTAAGCACAGAAGTTAACTAGGTTTACTCATGTGAAAATCTTGTGGAAAAATTTATTGTAGAGGTTTGCCACTGTTTTTCTTTCTATCTCAAGTCTTTATTGAGCTGGACATTTGTCAAATGCTTTCATGATGAGAATTAAAGATATAGACATCAGGACCATTATCAGCTACTTCTCATAATTATTTTGCTCAATTTTTTGCATGTTTGTTTTCTTTTCTGTGTCTAATTGTTTTATGTCGAAATTAGTCACAAGAAGACCATCTCTCTTGACATGGTTTTGCAAAATTACCTTGGAATATGGCATCTCACATAGGAGGCCCTCATATTGGAGTCAGTCATGATATACAGTGATAGAGAATCGCGTAGACTTTGAGTCACAAAGATCCCAAAAGCTGTTGAAGAGGCAGCGTCTCAGAGTATCCAATGTCAACACAAAGAGAGTTGAAGATTCTCAGGAAGACAGTCTCTCTGCACCTTAGCGCGTCAGGTTTTTGAGCCGAATACAACTCAAGCATACCTGCCAGAATTTGATCATTTCTTCAGGGTCGCTGGAAAGTGCTGAAGAGAGATCTTTGTGAAATCCCCCCCTCAGTTGTCGCGTTATTCACTGACTGATCCCACACACGAACTCAAAGCCAACTTCCTTCTTCACTTGGTCAACCGGCTAACTGCCACACGCGGATTCCCACCTGCATCAATCATCGGTTCCTTGTCTAAGCCAACACGCACGTCACATTGCCAGGCATGGAGGGAGAAAAGAAAGAGCAACCCGCTCATGTCTCAGCGCGAGAAGAGACCCGCGACCCAGTGACCACAGCCAACATGCGGGTCCACAGCGACATTTCCGATGACAAGAAACAAGAGACGGAGGCTGACAAGGCTAAGGAGCCTCTTGTCACTGTTGCCAGCGTCGAGACGTCGTATTCAGACATCAGCGTCGATCAGAACGCGAGCTCTGAGCTGGAGCCCTTCCCTGATTATTACGAATCCTGCGGCCAATATGATCAGGGCGATGGGAGCGTAAATATCATCGACAAAGACCATGAGGCAGCATACAATTATGCCATATCCAAGGTTGTCGAAGAAGTGATCCGATTCAAGGAGATTGACGCGAGCATTATCTCTCTGGCATCATTTACGTTCAATGACAACCAAAATACATCATGTGCGGCGAACAAAAAAACAGACAAGACACAGCAATCTGACATGAAAGACTCTGAAACTTCAAGCGGAAAGCCCTCAAAGGATGACGCGTGCAACATCATCAATGATCTCAAAGAGCTACTAGCTAATCCGCAACTCAAGCTCAACATAAAAAAGCGCTTCATCGCAATGACAAACATGGTTCTTCGCATGAATGTTCTTCTCTTCCATCCAATGGCTGTTACTGAAGGGATCAGGCAGTTTCTGGTGGATAGCCGGATTTCTGAGGTGAAAGTTCTTGCCGCGGAGATTCTCCAATACCTTGCCAAGATAGATCAGCAGCTGAAAGAACAAGTCGAGGATGCGGATCGCGTTGCAAGTATTCTTTCGAATTTGGCTCAAGACAACACTGTCTCGGTGTACGTAGTCTTTCGCCGAATGGCATATGTTGTGATCAGGTGAGTTTCACATCCAACTTCACCTGTCATTCCAGAAATAGAAGCATGGGTATAGAATAGAGATGAAAAGCTTTGAAAATTGACTTAGAAACATGGTACTAGAAACCTCCGAAAGCCTCGTCCACTGGAACGGCGTCTTCTCACCCTTTTTCTCGAGCTGTACGACGCATACGTCTATAATTCCTTTCTCCACTTGCGGAATCGTCAGATTATGGTCGAAGACGACCCGAACGTGGAAAGGCTGGAGCTGTCAAGACTCCTGATCGCCCTCTGGGACATCTTGAACCGCGTGATCGAAAATTATGAGGCATATGTCATCAAGATGAAAGAAATGAAACGCGTGTACTTCGCGCCTGCAATGCAACAGTTGCAAGACTCTCCTGAGATCTGGCGGGAGTGCTGGATGAACCACCAGCTTACAATACGACCGGAGGAGCAACCCCAGTTCGAGCCCCAGTCCTCAAAGGAACCAGAGACCGGACAGGCTGACATCAAGGAGCCAAAGATGAAACCAGCGGTTCCTTCAGAGGACATCCTGTCGTTCTCCTGTCATTTTTAGGTGGGTGGAGAGGCACCCTTTCAACACTCAGGGCGCGAAAAGTGTCAAGCGTCGTCGTGAAAGAGATCCGACGGAAATCATGCGCTGAATTCGATTCCCATGATTTGTTTTGTCGCGCCTGGACTGTTAAGCGAACCGTGTCACGACCCTGCCCTAATCCGCTGATAACTAAGCCCGAGATAAACACCAGGGACAAAAGATCATGGGACAGCTTACGAGGTGCATGTTTATTGTTTTTCTCTTTCGAGTTTTCATAACAAGTCTACCCGATTATGGCTACTTTTTTTTCTGGTTTACTTAGAAAAAAGGGGAAAAAAAGCAAATCTGTTTTATCATGTTGAAAAAAAAGAAAAAGAAAACCAAAAAGCGAGGTGATCAATATCAGAGGGCTACAGCCCACCATCTGAGGAGTTCTCGTGCATGTACTGTCTGTACTGTACCTAGGAACTAGCTACGATTATTCATTATCAAGGCGAATTTAAGTTTTCTCCATGAGTTTCATCAAAACATACGTACCTATGTACTGTACCGTGCAGAGTAGTGTTTTATATTTAGTATTTTTTTTTTCAACAACTATAGGAGCGCTACTTATCAAGCCATACATGTCGTTTCCAGCAGCAGGAGAGTCGTCACATTCTATTTGCTATTCTAGGTCGAGTTTTAAGTAAAGAATGCCCGTTGAAATAACCGATTTCAAAGTATGTGCAAATAGCGGACTCTAGTATATTACCACCTCAAACAGTAGGACTACTTACTAGAGAAAACGAACAATCTTGGTAGAAAGTCCAAAGAAGGATAAAAACGCCCATCTCCAGCTTATTCTATGTTCCGACCACGGCCTGTATCCTGGTTCTCTGGCAGGTGCCGAGTTCCGACGAGAAGCAACACAATCCTTAAAGGCTGCCCCGCACGCCATACATACTACTACGTACCTATGCAATGAGGGGTTGGGTTTTCGACAGAGAGCTGTTTGTATGATCGAAACTTTCTCTTATGATTTCATTTCATAAAGGAGGTTCTCGCCGAGCGGCTGAATGCTTCTCCGCAGATGAGGGATATAGTGAACTCGGATATTAGTACCGATTTCATCTAAAATGTTGATTGCACTGGATCCGGGTGATCGTCAGATGATATGCCAGTGACAGTTTGACGAGTTGGCCAACTAAGTAGACAGGATCTGCAGAGCGTCCGTTCGGTCTGGTAAATCCTAGTCCTTAATTTAATTTTCTCCAAGCCACGAACAATTACTTACCTAAGTAATAAGAACGTGGTTGGAGAGTCGCTGTTTGCCACAAGAGCATAAGTAGCCAACAGAAGAGCATCCCGCGTGTTGGTGACACAGACAAAGAGCACCTTCCGTTGGAATCGCTGATTCGGGGCAAGGTAGTACAGTACATAACTGCATGGGTATTTCTTACATAAGTAAGGTGGATAGTTATATGCGTTCACTGTACAGTACATTTAGTAGGCTACTACGTGAATTCCAGTCTCCTGGAAGCATGCTCCCGTCTTGAAATCTTGCGAAGATCCCATGCAGCGTTAGGATGACTTGTAAATTCTCATGAGAGAGAGATTTCTATACTACTACAGGCCAGACAATTGATTTCAGGAACCTTGCAATGGATTCCGAGGTAGGTTTACTTAGAACCACATAGGATTACAAAGTACAGCAGGTACAAGGCCTCTTGTAGGATGCATCTCCAAAGCCCCTCCTTCTGTCTGCAGGTTCTCATCCCCTGTCTGACAGCCTCTGCGGGGGAACGATCCCGCTTCCCGCCGCGCTATATCCAAGAAGAGTTGCTGAAGGATTGGGTAGGTTATTCCAGAAGGTTGAAGGATTTCATACCTGCCAACTAATTTTCTGGGCATGATGCCACTGTAAACCGGTGTTTTCCGTGACGATAATCACACTGTCACTAGGGATAAGGTCATCCAGATTTAAATCCAAATGAATCGAAAACATCGAAAATGAAATTCATCGGTATTCAGAGTTAGGTAGCTGACAGATGTCCACGATGAAAGGACCGATGTGACGTTGTATACGACTATCAGCTAGCTGCTGAAGCACCTTAAATTGATTTAGTTTCGTCAATCATAGTGCCTAGGATATAGTACTAGGAGTACTATGCCGCTGAGTTCTGATGGCCAAAGCAGCAGGCCATATAAAATAAAATTGCGATGCCTCGGCGGTTAAGCTTCAACGAGGGCTCAAATTCATAATAGCTAGCTGAATGTCGTCTTTGTAAAGCTATAAATCATTTATATGAAAATAGAATCTCATAGTGACTGTTTTGTCCAAAATTCATTGCTGGAGACTTACGATCGGTCGCTGTAACTAGGATTGAATAGGAAACGGTCCTAAAGCTCCTTGAAACGAGCAACCGGTGCCGCAATAGGTAGCAGGTTAAATGGTCGTTTCCATTCAATGATTTTATTTCCAGATCGAGGTGCTTGGCCCAGTGTTTCATGACCTCTTTGATCCATCTAATGGGATCGTTTCATCATTGCATTTCCGGGTCCGTGACGGATCTATCACAGGTCTCTGACGTGGCTGACATGTTTGAAACGACGCCATCAACTCCATGATTCAGGGAGAACAATGGTCGGGACAGGCGCTGGCAGTGCTATTGAGACGCAGTGGGATTGCTCGACTAGATCGAGACCGAACTTGGTAAAAGCCACGCCGTCCAAGGAGCGGCCTGCCCTGCGCCCTGCGGTCAGCCCTGCGTGTCGCCAGAATTTCTTGCGGTCGTTAAGGGCTCTAATTGGAAGCCTCCCCGAAGAAGTGTGCTGATCCTTACCTAGGTTCCAGGATGTACCTAAGGTAGACTGAACCGAGGTGAGAGAGACCCTAAACGTGCTTGGCAGTTTTGTGAGGATGCTATTAATTTCGAGGTATCATCATTAGCAGAGATCCATTCTCTGTCAGCTCTGATTTCGACGCCCACTCAGCCTCGGCCGCATCCGAAGATTTGCCATGGCAAGAGGTACAGCAGAAAGTCCTCCTGGGGGACGAACCGCCCCTCATCTTACAACCCGGGGTCCCGTGGGGATAGAGGCTGGCTACCATGTGTACTGTACATGACAAACAGGGGCCTTCTGGCTTTCAGTGCACGACTTCTCACTCCCAGAGTCGGTCTCCCGCACCACACCAGCGACGTCGAGCGGACAGGGTGATTTATGCTGGCCGCGCTCAGAGACTGACGAACGTCCAGATGGTTCTGCCCCTCGTTTTCCAGGCAGAACAAAGGATGCGGAGCAGCTCAGATCCCCAGCCTGCTGCGCAGTCAAGATCCTGGTCCATCCCTGGCCCATCGGCGGTGCGGCAGTCGAATAGCGGCCCTGGACGACCACTTGTCCGGGGAGTTCCCAATCGGACGGCGCTCCTGCAATGGCTAGAAGCTATTCCTGCTATCTCACTGCCGTTGACGTTTGCATCTATGAGGTGTTTTTCCTTCCGCATTCCGTTCCTTCCAATTACATTTCTCATTTTTTCACGGCCCCCAGGTGCAGCCGCACAGGGAACCTGGGGTGGCTGCGGGAGCTCTCCCGCATGTCAGCAACCGTCGTCTCTCGACGGTCATATACGAACTGCCTCTTCTGGATCCTGGGTTGCCCTATGGCATAAGGTCCGGCTGCCTGCAGTTAGCCGGAGATCATGGGGTCATCTTAAATCAGTTATTTCTCCGATTATTTCTTCCTGTTTCCCCCCTTTCTTGTCGTTCTCATTTACTCCACCCTGTTTACAGATTTGTGACCTTGGACCGGCTATCTCGAGGTGCTAGTTCGAGGTTTAATCTTCCTGCTCTTTGTTTACTCGAAATATGCAATGGGCCTTAGCCTCACATTGCGCTTTTCTCGCGACGTTTGATTTCTTCCACAGAGACTTAGGATATAAGCAACTCGAGGTGGACCACCTGCGCGCCGCTCTATCCCACACATCTACAGTTTTAATCCTTTACTTTCCAGGTGTAGTCAACTCCGTCTTGGACAGTCATGTCTGGCAACATGGATAGTCTGTCAGAAGACACCGATCGCCCGAAGCAGATAGAAAATATCGAATTTGCTCTCCCGCGCAAGGACTCATTCACACCTCGACGTGCACTCGCCACTGCTGCAGATCGTGCGCGGCGCAATCTCAATGCCAAACTTGCCAATCCGCTGGCCGGATACAGCCATGAAGAGTTACGGAAGGAAGGCCTGAATTTCAGCATCAAGCATCAGATGGGCGATGAAGAAGATATCCGGGCCTTCGAGATGGGCGCAGTGCTTGCCCAAGATCCCGAGAAATACGAGCAAGTCGAAGGATTGACTCCTGAGGAGCTCGAGGTGCTGCGCAAAGAATTCACCAGTCGTTGGTCCCAGCCCAGGTTGATGTATTTGGTGATCGTGGTTTGTTCTATTTCTGCTGCTGTTCAGGGAATGGGTATGATCTCTTCTTCTGGCTGACTAGTATGGAATGGAGAAAGCTGATCTGATATTCAGATGAAACTGTTGTCAACGGTGCACAGGTGTTCTACAAGCATCAGTTTGGTATTGCAGGAACTGACCCGCGCTCAACATGGCTGGTTGGACTCGTGAATGCGGCCCCCTACTTCTGCTGCGCTGTCATGGGCTGTTGGCTGACAGTGCCGTTCAACCACTGGTTTGGCCGTCGAGGAACGATCTTCATCACTTGTGTTCTTTCTGCCTTAGCCTGTCTCTGGCAGGGATTCGTCAACACATGGTGGCATATGTTCATCGCGCGATTTGCCCTTGGCCTCGGTATCGGCCCCAAATCTGCGACGGTACCAATCTACGCGGCAGAAACCACTCCTCCGGCCATTCGAGGCGCTCTGGTCATGCAGTGGCAGATGTGGACAGCGTTTGGCATCATGTTTGGATACGCCGCGGACCTAGCATTTTTCGAGATACCTGACATGCCAGGCATTACTGGTCTCAATTGGCGCCTGATGATGGCTTCGGCAATGTTCCCAGCCGTCCTGGTCTGCTTTTTTGTTTTTGCCTGTCCTGAATCGCCGCGTTGGTATATGGCCAAAGGCCGTTATGATAAAGCGTATCACTCAATGTGCAGGTTGCGGTATAGCAAGCTGCAGGCAGCTCGTGATGTCTTCTACATACACACTTTGTTGGAAGCGGAATCGAGCATGAGGTTGGGTCAGAATAAGGTCCTGGAACTCATCACCGTTCCCCGGAATCGGCGTGCCTTGGTCGCGTCCGAAATTGTCATGTTCATGCAGCAGGTGCGGAAGAAAGCGCATTTGAATGGGGCTATAACCAACTGACAATTAAACGTACAGTTCTGCGGTGTCAACGTCATCGCATACTATTCATCTGAGATCTTCCTCGAGGCCAAATTCTCCCAGATCTCAGCGTTGTCTGCGTCTCTCGGCTTCGGTCTTATCAACTGGCTCTTCGCTATCCCCGCCATCTATACGATCGATACCTTCGGCCGTCGAAACCTCCTACTGACTACCTTGCCGTTGATGTCCCTCTCCCTGTTCTTCACGGGCTTCAGTTTCTGGATCCCCGAGACCACGCACCACACGGCCCGCGTCGCCTGCATCGCGCTGGGCATCTACATCTTCGGCATTGTGTACTCCCCCGGTGAGGGCCCCGTCCCATTTACCTACTCCGCCGAAGCGTACCCCCTTTACGTTCGCGCATACGGCATGTCCCTAGCCACCGCGACGACCTGGTTCTTCAACTTCATGCTCGCCATCACCTGGCCTCCTCTACTCAACGCCTTCACCCCGCAGGGCGCGTTCGGCTTCTACGCCGGCTGCAACATCGTCGGGTGGTGGCTGATCCTGATGTTCATGCCCGAGACCAAGGGCAAGACCCTCGAGGAGCTAGACCAGGTGTTCTCCGTGCCGACGTACCTCCACGCCGCGTACGGGCTGCGTCAGATCCCGTACTTCTGCAAGCGGTATCTGCTCCGCAGGCCCGTGAAGCCGGAGATCCTTTACGAGAAGGAGGACTTGTCTTCCTCCTCGCCGTATCGGGGGCGCGTTTGCAGCTGCGACACGGTGTAAGTGACATGTTTACGGTCCGGTCTGCGGGTTACGGGACAGATAGAGTCCAGAGAATTTTGAGGATTGGAATGGAAGACGGCGCGGCAGAGCCGGCGCCTCTGGCTACGAAGATTCGAATCTCGAAACGGATTTCATTGGAATAGGTACCCAGGTAGGTACCTTATATAACGACGCAGAAGAAACCACGACCCGTGGTTGCCATGAACCAAAGAAGGTGATTACTTAATGCAGGAAATGACTCGATTTCATTCGTTATGGATACCAATGACGAAGTCGACGAGTCTCCTTGCTTGAATTTATTGTTGTCGATTATTATTATTATTATTACACAGGGCTGGTCTTGTTTTCTATGTACAGTACACTATATATATGGTGGATTGTTTTCACTTTCATCCACTGCTATGGTTCTGGAAACCTTCACGAGGCGGTGTCTCGCGGTCTGTCATGTTATTCTCACCATTCCTTTCTTTCCGTCGTTTCTTGCTTGCTTTTTTCCTCTATTTGCTTGTTTGCCCGTGGTCTGGTTTACCACCAGTTTCTCTTCATTTGAATTTTACACCAATTTTTCAGAGGATAAGCAGAAAGCGCTCAGTGAACATATTTTCATCCAAGGAGGTACAATTGATCGCATTAGATTCTATCTTGTCTGATCTATGCAGTTCAAAAGCTCCAGTTCAGAGCTAACAGTGATAAAGTAACATAAAAAAGACACCCAAGAGCTAGATACTGGAAGAATTTATTAAAGCATAAATACTGTACTGGACAATCGTCATAATCACTTTTTGGAGGGTCCAAAGTCTAATATATCATCCGATTCGTATAGCAAGTATAGTCACTCATACCTGTTGTCTTTATTAGATTGTCAGCATATATTCGCATTGACATCCAGTGAAAATGAGAAGAGTGATGGAGGGTGTATCATGTGAGATTGGGACGAGTCTCCTTCAGACAGCAGTTGGAACAATTTGTCTCTCCGCACGTGTTCTCTCGGAACAGGTCTGTGAGTGAAATTGTGCTTCATCATTGGAGGCGGTGTGATCGGATCTGAGGTTGTGTGGAATGGGGGGAGAGAGAGCGATGGGAGAGAGATTGAGAGATGCTCACCTTTCGCGGGTTAATAATACTGATTAGCAGCACCTGGAAGGCTAACAGTCTCCGAGATCCCCGGGAACTGGTAGTAGCCGCCCGCCTGGTAGCCACCCGCTTTCTGCTGCTGCTTCTGTTGTCCATCATGCTTGGAGGTCCTGACGCCATCATGGTCCTCGAGATGCGAGGTGTCATCGATCGTGAGAACGGTCATCGTCCAGCCTGAGAGCTCGGCACCACCCCCACCACCGACACCACCGCCGCCACGGGAAGTGGTAGCTGTCGGGGATGTCGATCTCGCGGATGAAGCAGAAGCAGTCGCGGAGTGAGGAGATCCTGCTGTACCTGAAGTAGTGCGATATAATCCCTGTGAAGGTGCATAAGCGGTAGTAGTAGCAGCTGTTCGCGACGCCTGCGACGACGACGGTTTAATGTCCAGCTCCATGTAGCCCGTGTTCGACCACGCCGGAGTGGTCGAGGCATCGACGCCCGGCCCGAGCTTGATATCTCTCCGATTGAAGAGGTCGGCCAGGCGGCTCCAGAGCACGCGGAGGATGACGCCATGCGCGACGACAGCCACGGCCTCCTCGTTTCCCGGCCTGTCCTTGCTGTTAAAGAGCACGGGCAAGATGTAGTCGTGCAGAAAGCCATTCGCCCGATCGCCCATCTCGGACTCGGACTCCTCGACGTAGCCGCTGGCGTACGTCGACCAGCCGGTGTTGCTCGCCCCTTCCAGGGTGTCAAAGTGCTGCTCCCTCAGCTCGGGCAGCTGAACGGGCTCCCGCCCCCCGTTGATCCACTCCGCCGTTATCCGCGCCCGCTGCAGGTCGGACGAGAAAACGTGGGAGAAGTGGATGCCACGGGTGCGGAAGTGCTCCGCCAGGCGCTGCATCTGGGTCTTGCCCGTGTCTGAGAGAGAGGGGTCTGTCGAACCGGCGCTGCAGAGCGGGAAGAACGAGAACGAAAACAGCAGCTTGTCAGCCTGCGGACCAGGAAGAAAAGGAAAACAAAACACGCGGGGCGTTCATGTATACCAGTCTTGCCCCGCGTTCTGTTCGCTCTCCGCGTGGCGGATGAGAAAGAGCTTCATCCCGAACGGTCCAGGTCCAGCTCAAACTCAGATCGGTGTGTGCTTCCAGTACGATGACTGGGACGATCCATCCTTTGGAACGAGGTCCCTAGGTCAAAGGTGAGCAGGTCGGGCTGGATCCTGCAAGGGAACAAAGAAGAACAGAAAAAGGGCGGGCGCAATAAATAAATCCACAGGCGGAGAAAAAACGCTCGCGCGCTAGCGGCAGAAAAAACCGACCGGGTGAGCCAACCATGACGCAGCGTTTTGCCAGAGGAATCGACGACCTTCGAGAAAAACGCGTTTGCATGTTTGCTTCTTTTGGCTTCCGCGGCGGTCGTTTTACTGTCCGCTAGGCAGGTCCCAAATGAAATTTATTTTTGGGATCCAAAAGTGTTTGCGTGGGAGTCTTGTCGGAGGGGCTCGCTCCCGGTCCGCTCGAGAACGAACTTCTGGCTTACCTCTTTGTCTCCCTGCGGACTTCTAAAGGGCAAAGAGGATCAATTGCAGGTGGACTTCGATTTTGTGCGAAAGCTGAGAAGTTAACCAGGCGGGATACGGATTTTCGTTTTCGTCACTGCTCTTGCTTGACTCCGCTGACAAGATGGTTGATACAACCGAAAGCCCTAGACCGCAGCACCAGAGTGTGTAGTGTATCCCCCTGGAGTTCCTATTGGGGGCGATCCCGTGCGAGTTTTCAATCAATGTCACTGACCATATCAACAGCTCCAACAAAATCTCCGTTCCGTGGCGGGGTGAGGACGTCCAGCCGTGCTCTCAACTCCCCGAATTGGCGCATCAAGGCAGAGGACAGTCCAGGTGCTCAGAGCCCCAGGTCCCCGAGCCAGCAGCACGCGAACAATAACAATAATACCACGAGGTCGCCTTTCAGCGGACTAAACGCGCATGTCTCGCAAGCCATCGCTGAGGGCAGACGCCTGTACGTGGGCAACATGCCCTACATGGCCAAGACGGAGGACGTCCGGGCCCTGTTTGCTACGGGGGAGTACAAAATGTGTGGTTTCTCTCCGTTCTGATTTTCGCTTTTTTTGTTTCATGTGACACGAAACTGCTGAAAAATATGACTGTCCAAAACTGAGTATTTACTTTCTTTTTTTTCCTTCCTTTTAGCGAGCGGATCGATATCTCGATAGACCCGTTTACTGGCCGGAACCCCTCCTACTGCTTCGTGGAGCTGGAGACCAAAGAGCAGGCGGACAAGGCAATGAGGGAGCTCGACGGCCGCGACCTCCTCGGTCGTCCCGTCAAGGTCAGGCCGGGACTCGCCAAGTCGCCAAACGACCGCTTGCTCCAGACGACGGCTGCGGACGGCTCATCAGGCCGAGTCTTGCCCCGTAACGATAGGAAGAATCTCTCGTTCGCGTTCGACCGATGGCACAGGAATGACGCCGCGACGCACTTCAAGGGATACAGCGACCAGGGCCGACGTCTGTACGTGGGAGGTCTGCCCCGGCTGTCGGACCAGCAGGCCGTCAACGGCGAGATCCGCAACTTCTTCAAGGGATACAATGTGTAAGCTTCCTTACACCCCCTGGCATCCACATAAAGAACATGTTCCTCACATCTCACGTTATACTACAACATGAACAGCGAAGCAATCAGCAAGCTCATCTCCCCGAGCCTCTCGAAGCGCTTCGAGCCCGGCGACCACTACTACCTCTTCGTCGACTTCGCCAGCGCCGACGAGGCCCGCGCCGCCATGGACGCCCTGGACGGCAAGGAGGGGCCCTGGGGCGGCAGGCTCAAGGTCCGGCGGGCCAGGGGCGACTCCTCCAAGGTGGACGAGAGGAACAAGTGGGCAGCCGCTCACGGACGGGACTTGCCCTCTGCTGCTACTGCTGCTGCGGGGGAGGCGGCTGCTGCTGCTGCGTGAAGCCATCATTAAGGCGGAGAAAGGGAATGAACGCGTGCATGGGGGAAGGAAAAGCTCATCTTGAGCAGATCGGTTTCTTTTCGCCTTCGGCCACATTACATTGATCAGGAGGATCCCTCCCGCGGTCGCTTGAAACGAAACGAGAAAGCACAGGCATTATTATTATTATTATTATTGTTATTATATGCGCTGGATGCAGGTTGCAGGTTGCAGGTTGCTGAGAGACGCTTCATCTGTTTTTCTCATCATCCAATCTCTCCCACTCAGTCCTGTCCGTCGGGGCAATGGGCATAGACCGGATTCCGCACTCTGGGAATCTCACAACCTAACCTTGCTGTTTCATCATATATACAGGAGCAAATCCTCGCACTATCTATCCCACACCAAAAAATACAAACCCATAACGAAATACAACAACAAAAGAAGGAATACCTCTCGTCATCGTCGTCGTCCAGTTGGATCGGTTGTGTATTTAAGTTTTAAAATATCATTCCAAAATATAGAAGACATAGAAATTCTCCCTCCTACATACATACATACATTGGCCCAGCGAAATAAATAAAGGTGCTGAATCCAGCAAAGGAAAGAGAGGATTAAATCAGCTTATACAGCATGCCTTGATTGCCGTATTACTATACTGCACGTTATTAACATTAGGTACAGGGCGTTCATTGCTGTTGCCGTGACAAGCGTGCATTATATACACTATGCTGTACAGTCCATACATGACTCGAGTCTCTCTGATAAATATCGATCATCTCTCCAACCCCAAATGCAAATAAAACAAAACAGACGAACGCCGACGACAAGATCAGACCCGGATGGATGCACCGTAACAATTCTGCCTGCCCATAAAGGTCCCTGTAACTAGCGTGGTAGGTAGGAGAAAGGCAATGCACGTGCGGTTCGTACGAAAAAAAAGTCAAGACAGGAGAGAGAAAATCGATGATGGCTCGTCTCGTCGGAGCAAAGAACAGACAATATTGGTATCGCGCATGCGTTAGATATAATTTCCAGCCGCCAGGTTTTAGCGTCGTATGCCATCATGGTCTCTTATATATATATATATATATATATAGACCTCAGTGGTTGGAAATATTTGAGAGGCTCGTTCCGTCCATCACGGCTGTTGGCCATCTTTATGACAATTATCGTTGCGAACATCGTCAAGCTGCTTAGTTAGCAGTAGCCTGCACATCCGGTAGTCGTCCTCTACCTCTGCCGCCCCTCCTCCCCCGCCGCCCCCGCGGCTTCCACCCCTGCGCCTTCCGGAAGGACGCCAGCCCCTCCCGCAGCATCCTGTGCAGCCGCTCGCAGTCGCTCAGGAGCAGCCCGATCAGCTGGGGCCGGTACCCCGGGTCACACAGGTACCTCTTCAGCACGCGCTGCGAGCAGTCCATCTTCTCCAGGCGGCAGCGGTACCAGACGACTTTTTCTGTGTCTGGGGTCTGGTCGAGACACGTGCGCAGGTTCCCGGGGAGGTTGATTAGAGGACAGAAGCGCGGAGCGGTAACAGTAGCAGCAGCAGGAGCGGAGGAGGTGGTTGTGAAGTATGCGTCGACGTTGCGGGCGTCGTTGCTGACGAGGGCGGGAGGTGGAACGGGGCAGGAGATGTACTCGCACCAGAAGCACATTCTGTTCGGTTCGGGTCTTGCGAGATGAGGGAGTTGTCTTCTTGAAGCTGTGGATTGGAAGGGGTGGTCTGATGGATGAACTTCGAAAGGATAAGGGGGGTCTGAATAACGTCCCTGGAGGTCGTTCAAGGGGGTTCAAGTGTATAAATGTTGGACAAGTATTATTCTCTTCCAAGTAGCTCTTGCCGTAATAATGTATGCAAAGCGCAGAATGTCTGCTATTCTGGCTGACGAAAATGCAAGGCAGTCCGCGGCAGTTCTCGACAGGAAAAGAAAATCGTGAAGATGCAGCTGGTAACGGAATGCTCAGGACGGTCTTCAAAATGATTCAGGAGTGAAATGCTTCTCCAAAAAATGCAGACGAGTATGCAACTGAGTCTCAAAGTGAGTGGGAAGAGAGTGATATCAGATGTGTGACGGCAAAGCGAAATCTATGAGATTCCTTTCAGCTGCTCAGGCGAATTTAAAGGAAAACAGGCCGACCTTGGTCCCAAGGCTGGCTTTGAGTCCGAAAAGGGCATAGGAAACAAGTCCTGACGTCGACAACGGTGGGAGCCATGTTTTGTTTGTCGTGGAGCCAAGTGTGATCAGGCTGACCTTATCTCTGTACGGAGCGCACAGTGTTGCGACCTCATTTTTACCCGATGAGGAAACCTCACAGCGAGACATCATTCCAGGCCACAGAATTTGTTCGCTTGAAGGGTCACTGCTGGTCTGGTCATTCCAGAAAGGTATGGAGGAACCTATCCGCGGCATGGTGGGTCAAGACAACGTCTTTTTCATTTTTTTTGTCCGGGACAAGAGAACATTATTATTGCAAGCAAGAGCGCTAACGAGGCGAACTGAAATTCCACGAGTCCCAAACAGCTTCACGGCGTGGACGACGAGAGAAGAGAAAGGCGCGGCGACGGAGAGTCCGAAGCTGTTTTGCATGCTGTCGCGGGTGTCCCGAAGCAGCCCCATGGGACGAAAACCCCACGGAAGTGACGTTGCCCCCTCGGCCTCACCGCATTGGGGCCACGCGAGTCGATATCCAGCGATGAACCTGGTGATCAAGCAGGCCATTTTCTCACTGCGCAAGCACCTTGTCGGCCCGCCAGACCGGTCTTGTCTGCCTGGAGTCGTCCAGAGACACAGATATTAGACCTCCCGACCTCGTCTATCGTGTCTGACTCTGTCCCTCTGCGTTCTTCCCGGTGACCTTGGGCCGACCTGACGCTCTGGCGGCCGCCGACTCGCTTTGCTCAACCGAACAAGGTCCTGCCGCCATGTCTTCCGGTGATTCTGGTCGAAGAGAGTCTGGCAATAAAATCTTCTTTGCAAGTGTAAGTTGCACGTCTTCTTAGTCTGGTGCTGCCCGTTCCCCTTGGTCTTTAATATTTTGTTTTCTGCTGCGGCTTTGCACTTTCTGCACGGTCCCCGATTGCATGTATTCCGTACCCGAGCCAGCCGTGTTCTCGTGCTTCCCGGGTCCGTTGGTTGGATCTCGCCATGTATGCTCTGCCCAGCCGTGTACCTGATCGCATCGTGGCCTCCTGTCCTCTATGCAATATATGCTGCTCGCGTGCCCCGGGGCAGCGCTTCCGGCATGCGGTGATGGCCGTGACGCTGGCTGGCACCAAAGCCGACGGGTCTCCCCCTGGCCGCGCGACATGGAATGATCGCGAGTCGAGATCAGCCGGTGGAACCATCATTGGTGCGGACGGACGGGAGTGCCTGTCGCTCGTCCCAACACCGCCACCATCGCCCCTCTCTGGCCGCGGCTCCGCCTGCGTTGCCCGCGACCCTGGGCGCCGGTGTCCAGGCCGGTCGGGCGATGAGGAGCTCACGCGGCCAGCTGTCATGGGATTTCTCGAACGGCGGTGTGGTGTCCGCCGCTGGTCTCAGTGCGTCCCTGGTGCCCGAGGACCCCTGATGGTGCCCGTTCCTGACGTCCCGGGTTCTCCCTCGAACCTGCTGCTCCCGCCGCCGCCAGACTGCATCTCGCAGCGTGCAGCGGTGGATCGACCCGACGCTGCGAAGGACGCGCCGGCGGATGCTTGTGCCTGGCCTTACGGCAATCCCACCGCGTGCAAGGTCCCGGGGAGCTCGAGAAACAGGCCTCGGGGTCTCGTGCCAAGCAGGCTGTCTCGGAAGGCCATCCAGACGCCCGGAGACGATTGCGGGGCAGCAGCGGGGATGGTCAAGTGGCCACGGGAGCTCCGAATAATCTTCTTCGAGCGCGTCCCGAATTCTATTCGAGCTTCTACACCGGCCTGTGCCTGTCAGCATTGACGTTATTGACACTGGGCTGGGGAAGCGAACGCTGTCAAACCACGCCAACCATCTAGAACGCTCCCCCAGCGTTCCCGAAAAGGGGCTAGGGAAAACAATATAACTGCACGTCCGCTGTCCCTGTTTCATGGGCATTGTTTCCTCTTGTCCTGAGACCCTGCGTGGCTTGTGCAAGCTGTCCGCAGGTGGTGGTTGAAGAGGGAGGAACAAGAACCTCACCCGCGACGCACGACGACTAAGCAACATCTCGGCGGCCATATCGCATCGTTTGACGGGGCCACGATGCAATTGAATATTCAAGTAATGATCCTTCACTTTGTCTTCCCTTCTCCTCATTTCCTCTCACCAAAGATCCCAACTTCCTGGATCGCCTGAGCAGAGAGCTTTGTCCGTCCTGCAGGCGTACTCTCACCTTCTGTCTCCTTGATTCCCTTCTCTTCCCGTGCTGCTTTCCACCCTTCTGAAGACAATCTCACTTCACCATGTCCTTTCTCGTGCCGAAAGGCAACGACGATTTCTTGCTTTTCAGAAGCACTAACCGGCTCGGTGTTCAGTCAGATGACACGAAAATATGCGTTGTCATGGTTGGCCTCCCCGCTAGGGGAAAGAGCCTGATTGCCGGAAAGGGTATGTCGGCCAGCCTTGCTAGTCTCCTCATCATGGATGTGGTACCGTTGTGGGGTTCCGGACTGACCATTTGTCCATCAGCTCTCCGTTATCTCGCCTGGGTTGGCATCCCGGCGCAGATCTTCAACGTGGGTACCTACCGTAGGCAGGACAACCCACAGCCGTCGGCTGCATTTTTCGACCCGTCCAACGCCGAGGGTGAACGCATGAGACGCGCTGCTGCCGAGGCGGCGGTCTCCGACATGCTCAAATGGTTCAAGGAAGGACGCGGCGTTGTCGCAATCCTTGATGCCACCAATTCTACCAAGGCTAGACGCCGCTGGATCTACGAGAGCTGCCGCGAGGCAGGCATCGAGACTCTTTTTGTCGAGTCTACCTGTGACGACGAGGAGATCATTCTCAATAACATCCGCGAAGTCAAGACGACGTCCCCGGACTACAAGGGTATGGACCCCGAGGTTGCCGCTCGCGATTTCCGTGAACGCATTCGCCACTACGAGAAGGTCTATGAGACGATTGATGAGGATGAAAAGCACTACACGTATGTCAAGCTCATCAACGTCGGATCCACTGTCATCATCAACCAGATCAAGGATTACCTCTCCAGCCGCCTGGTGTATTACATTCAAAACCTTCACATCAAGCCCCGGTCGATATGGCTCTCTCGGGTAAGTTGCCCCTGATTCCGAGGGGACAGTGTCTCGACTAACTCGCGTAGCACGGTGAATCCGAATACAATCTGCAAGGGAAGATCGGTGGGGACTCCAATCTATCTTCGAGAGGCGAAGCGTACGCACGCGCGTTACCCGGGCTTCTGAGAAAGTCTGGTGTTCCAAAAAATGGAAAGGTTGTGATATGGACCTCCACCCTTAAGCGTACTATCCAGACGGCACGCCACCTGGCTGCCGAAACTGGCTACGACAAGCTCGAATGGAAGGCGTTGGATGAACTCGATTCGGGTGTCTGTGACGGGCTGACGTACGCGGAGATCGAAGAACGCTACCCAGAAGACTTCAAGGCCCGGGACGAAGACAAGTATAACTACCGTTACCGCGGTGGGGAGTCCTACCGTGACGTGGTGATTCGCCTCGAGCCCATCATCATGGAACTGGAGCGAAGCGAGAACGTCATCATCGTAACCCACCAAGCCGTTCTACGTTGCATCTACGCCTATTTCCTGAACATGCCGCAGGATAAGAGCCCCTGGATGGAGGTTCCCCTACACACCTTGATCAAGCTCACTCCCCGCGCGTACGGAACGGAGGAGGAACGCTTCAAGGCCGATATCCCTGCCGTCTCCACCTGGCGTGCCAAGGGCACGTCGGCACATCACCAGGAGGTTCCTGCAAGTGCGCAGGCCTAGTTCTCTACAGTCTCTGGACTGGCCTAGCTCTATTCCATACGAGGTCTCGCAAGGTGTTGCATGTCATGATATGCGGCACGTCTGCAAGACACCAGCTGAGGTTCCCGCATACCTGAAAGCTTTAGTTCCTGACCATCCTTGCTCCATGTCGACATATGGTCTTGCAAGGTCTTACAGGTCATGATATCCGATTCGTCCGGGCTCATTTGCATCCATCTCTTTTGTGGTCTCGGAAGGTGTTGCAGGTTATGGTCTCCGGTTTTTACTACCCCCCTCTGCTCCCCTTTTGCTTTTTTTTTTCCTCTTATGAGTTCTCCTTTCTTCCTGCATTTACTGCCACCTTTCTGAAGGTTCACATGATTTGGTAGCCTGTTCTGCACTTTCTTCTACGAAATGTACCTGAACCGGGATGAACGGCTTTTTTTTTTCTTTTTCTTTACCAGATCTGCATTGGGAACGGCTGTCACGATGGCGTGACTCGGAGCATTTCCGTTGCATCGAACGGACATGAAGAATTTATAAAATTCCCCCAATTCCCCAGTTACCTACCTGCATGCGGATTTAAACGCAGAGGACGGTTCGCATATCATTTACCACCTCATTACCCTATTCCACCATTTTTTTTTTCCTGCACCATGGATGGATGGCTTCACGGGAGGCGGCGGATTAGTTAGATCCTGCAAAAATTTTTCCCAATTACCCGTTATTCCCCCAGTTAATTGCATCATCTGATGTCTTTTTACTCACGCGCGGTAGTGGCAGAGAGAGATCTTTTTTTTTTCTCCTTTTTTCCCCCACTACCCAATTTCCTATTACCCCATTTACCCAATTACCCCTCCATGTGAAGGAGAGAGGAGTATCACGGCGTTGATCCATATTGATTGATGCTTCAGGTACATGTACCCAGGTAGTCCTAGTTAATGGTGCGCAGATGCACACACATACTCATGGAATGAAATGGGGTCTTTAACCGGCCATTCTGAGTCCTGCCTTTATATGCATATTGTAGGATACGATGATGATATACATCGGGTTGGAGACTGTCGATTAAATCTCGAGGCTATTCGATACTGACGTACAGTACAGTACGTCTAAGACTTGAGGGCAAACTCTTGATTCCGAGGTTGAAACTCAACTCCATAGCCTCAACACGACACCAATAATCACATATTCGCAATGCGAGACTAATTTTTTTTTAAAAAAAAGGCACAGCACAAGCAGACAGTTGAGATTCCCTATATATCCCAAGTCATGGTACCGTGCCTGCAGGAGCAAGCAGTCCCATTTATGTATTGCTGACTAATCTCTGACTAATACACATTCTCCGCCGCCCGCCCGCCCGGGCGCTGCTGCGGCGGTGTCAGTGTCACCGCTGGATGGCCTGCCACTGGGGCTCCGTGGGTACCTAGGTCACCTAGGTAGTTAAGCTAACTTCTGCTACTAACCAGCGAGCAAGCAAGCAGCATGGCCGGCCTGCGCACCTCGGGTTCGGAAGAATAATAAAAATGAATCGCTCTCAATAAAATCTTCATGGCCATAGCCATAGCTGCGTCCGCTCGCACATCAGCAGCAGCGCTCACGGCGAAGCAGAAGACGAAGAAGAGGTGGGAAGAAGAAAACGAAGAGGAATTAAAAACCCAGAAGCCAGAAGAAGAAGAAGAACCATGCTGGCGGCCTTCACGGCTCGACCTATCGTCGAGCTCAAGCAGCGCGACAGGTCCAAGATCGAATCGATCCTCGCGTACGGCGATCGTCTGTTGGTCGGGCTGAATAATGGGAGCTTGAGGGTATACCGGATTAATGAGGTTCCTCGGGATGAGGATGAGCAGCAGCAGCAGCAACAGCAAGAACAGCAAGAGAGACTTGAGCAGCATGTGGCGGCGGAGACTGGGAGCCCCAACAGCACCAGGGACAATGATACCCGCGGCAGGTCCGCGTCCGTCGTGTCTGTGCCTCAATCGCCGCCGCCGAAAATCAAGCCGACGGATCTTCTACGGGAGCAGGAGAAATTCTCCAGATACAAGATCGAGCAGCTGGCTATAATTAAGGAGGCAAAGCTCCTAATCTCGCTTTCCGGCGGATACGTCTCGATCCACGATCTACAGACCTATGAGCTGCAGGAACAGCTGACCAAGACGAAAGGCGCATCTACCTTGGCAGTAACGTCGAATGTCGTTGAGGACCCGGAAACAGGTGTGCCGTCGATTGTCTCCCGCCTTGCCGTTGCCGTTAAACGAAAGATCCTTCTCTGGACGTGGCGTGATATGGAACTAGACAGTGACTCGACGGAGATCACGTTGGTCAGCGGTATTAAGACCCTTACATGGGTCTCTGCGAAAAAGCTGGTCGCCGGTATGAGTTCACATTATGTCATGGTTGACGTCCAGAGTGGGGAAATTACAGATATAGTCGGCCCTGGGAGCATTGGCGGTGCCCCGGGACAGGAAACTGGCAGATTAGGTGGAGTCGGGGTCGCAAGCATGAGCTATATCGGTATGGGAGGAATGGCTCCTAAGCCGCTTGCAACGCGACTCGATGGAGGCCAGATTTTTCTGGCGAAGGATACCAGTACTCATTTCATTGACCTCCACGGGCAATCGCTAGGGAAAAAGCAGATCCCATGGAACAGTGCACCTGACGCCGTCGGGTACTCATATCCGTACCTTTTGGCGCTTCAGGATTCTTCCAAGGGAATTTTGGAAGTAAGAAACCCAGAAACGCTGTCGCTTCTGCAGTCGGTTTCATTACCATCAGCGAGTCTGCTGCATATCCCGCAACTAAGCACCAGCCTGGCTCATGCTGGGAAGGGGTTTTTGGTAGGAAGTGATCGTGTTATCTGGCGCATGGAGGCTTTAAGTTATGACTCTCAAGTTGATGCTTTGGTGGAAAAGGGGTATCTCGACGAGGCAATCAGCCTACTCGGCATGCTGGAAGATGCACTTCTCAAGGACAAGACCGGTCGGCTGCGTGAGATCAAACTCCAAAAGGCTCAGAACTTGTTTAACGCTGGAAAGTATCGAGACTCTCTGGATCTATTTACTGAGGTTTCTGCGCCTCCTGAGATTGTTATCCGACTCTATCCTAGGGTGGTGGCTGGGGATCTCTCCTCTATCGTTGAGGATCAAGAAGAGGGTGCGCCTAGCCCTGATGAGGACCAACAGAAACCAAATGGGGCCCATGCAGAAGCAGAGGGACCAAGCACGGAGGACTTGTCTGTTGTAAAGTCTCCCACGTACGCACCTTCTGTAAGGTCATTTCTTCGGGGTAAGCCGGATGAAGGTAGTGATGCGGTTAGTATTCGTGGAAAGCATCTGGAGGGTGTCCATCACGATAGACATCACGAGAGACGACGTGGTATGTTTCGGACTTTCACTAGGTTGATGTTCATTTTGTTAACTTCCAAACAGAGGGAAAAGATCTCAAAGCCGCCGTCCGCGAGCTTCAGGGATTCCTAGCTGACGTCCGTAGAAGATTTCAACGATTCCTTAACCCGGATGGCTCGCTTAAAGTCACTCCGCTGGTCGATGGCGAAGTGGATGAATTCACAGATTCCGTCATGAAGCTGCTGGGTCTCTCCAAAGATGAGGATGTCTGTGTCTTTGGAGACAGACTCCGGGAAACAGCTAAACTTGTGGACACGACCCTTTTTCGAGCCCACATGTACGCGACACCTTCACTCGCAGGCTCGCTCTTCCGTATCGCCAACTTCTGCGATCCGGATGTTGTGATGGAGAAGCTGGAAGAGAGTAAACGCTACAACGAACTCATCGACTTTCTCTTCGGAAAGAAGATGCACCGTGCTGCTCTGGAGCTTCTTCGGAAATTTGGCCAGGCTGAAACGGAGGAAGAGAGCGCACCGCAGCTTCACGGTCCAAAGAAAACGATCGCCTATCTGCAGAACCTGCCGCCAGAGATGATCGATCTGATCCTCGAGTTCGCCGAGTGGCCGCTGCGGGCAGATCCTGAGCTGGGCATGGAGATCTTCCTGGCCGATACCGAAAACGCGGAGACATTGCCTCGACAGCGAGTGCTGGATTTCTTGCTGGGCATAGATCCTAATCTCGCGGTCAGATACCTCGAACATGTCATTGGAGAGTTGAACGACATGACTCCCGACCTCCACGAGAGACTGCTCCTGCTCTACGTGGAACGGTTGAAGGACTACAAAAGTGGAAAGTGGGCATTTAAGGACGAAGCTGAGCACGCGGAGTGGAGAGATAAATTCTTGGAAATGCTCAAATCCAGCTCGCAATATGCGCCTGCAGAGATGCTTGATCGTCTTCCTCATGACGGTAAGTCGGAAAGGTCTGCCTGATGTGGCTCAGAAGTCGCTAATGCAAAGTAGATCCTGAATTTTACGAGGCAAGAGCAATCGTGCTAAGTAAGATGGGTCAGCACAGACAGGCCTTGGAAATTTACGTCTTTAAGCTTCAAGACCACGCAAAGGCAGAAGAGTATGTTCTCACGTTTTGTATTCATGAGGACGCAGCTTAGCTAACATATCAACATCAGATACTGCAACCAGGTTCACCTCATGGAAGATACCGTTGCCATGGATGTGGCACCGTCGCGGCGCGTAGCTCTCACAGATTCCGAAGAAGACCGGCCGTCCATTTACTTGACCCTGCTCTCTCTATACCTCTCTCCGCCTCACGATTATAAACCGCAATATGGACCCGCGCTCGAAATCCTCGCTAGACACGGGTCCCGCCTACCCGCAGACTCCACTCTCAACTTAATCCCCGAGACGCTTCCGGTCCGGGAACTCGAATTCTACTTCAGGGGCCGCATCCGTGCGGCCAACTCCATTGTGAACGAGGCAAGAATCGTCGCCGGTCTGCAGAAGGCACATAACATTGCGACGCAGGCACAGTTGCTCGTAGGCGACGGAGCCGCTGATAGGAAAGCGACCAGACGTAGACACGTCACAATCACCGAGGAGAGGGTTTGCGGCGTCTGTCATAAGCGATTAGGAGGGAGCGTCATTAATGTTTTCCCAGAGTAAGTGCGATGCCATTCCTTAAGGTGTGACTTGTAGCTCTGACATTTGTGATCCACAGTAACACTGTCGTCCATCTGGGCTGCGCGAATAGAATCAATGCCGCTGCATGAAGAACCCTGTCACTTTTTTGGCGTTTAGAAATGTCTAGAAATGTCGCATCGTCATCTGCCTTCATTTTTTGGAGACCTTCCAGCGCGCAGTGACGGTATGCTCTCTGCATGAATTGATACCCCAGATAGCATGGCATCGTAATGAAATTGAAACTTGCACGTTGCATCCACCTGTTCGCCTAAGGGACCTGGGATTGTTCCTGTAGCATGTCATTGGAAGATTCTAATAGCCGTCCGGTCCATGGAGCTCATTGCGGCCTTTCCGTATGTCCCTGCTACGCTCGACGTCTCCTCGGGGAGCACAGATTGGTAAATATAGTCATGCGTCCTCTTCCACGACCTCCTCTCCGTAGTTCTCCTCCTCCTTGGCCTCCCTCTCTGAGTCTTTCCTCCCTTGGGCCTCCGCGGCCTTTTTATCCTCCTCCATACGCTCGGTCAAGAACACATTGATCTCGTCCTGCAACTTCGTCACCAAGCCCTTGAGCTCAGCGAGGTAGGCGCTCTTGGCCTTGACCTCCTCCTGGGGCGACGCAGTGGAGGCTGGGAGCGCGATAGTGTGCGAGAAAGTGTGCGACGTGGGTGGGTGCGGGGCAGTGTAGCGGGCGTGCAGGACAACGGGCTGGCTGGGCGAAGGGCTGGGAGCAGGCGCCATGGCGAGGACGGTGGTCGAGGATATCCTGACGGCGAGATCTCAATCTCCCTTGCGCCTCTCCTTGCAGAGACGAGGTTGTGTCTGCGTTCGAAAACGGAAGAGGTCTCGAAGGCCCGTCGCGGTGCCGGACGGTCGCTTGCGCTCGGCCGCCTAGCGGGGCGCCGGCGTCCGTTTCAGCCGGCTGACGTCTGCGGAGATGGCGATGGACGTTTCTTCTCAGCTCTCGTTCATCTTCCCTGTCTCAGTCTCTGTCTGCCGGTTGGATAGGAGTGCTGGACACCATGTCGTTGCCGGCCAGGTAGCTACCCGTCGCGCTCGCTGCCCCCATTGCCCATGTTCCTCCTCAGGCCAGCCCGGCGCCGCCCACGATGACCACGCCCTCGCTCCGCCGCGTCGAGGTGCAGTCGCCTGCGCCTCCCTCGTCGCCAGAGCGTGCAGGGACGACGAGGATGAGCATGGTTACAACGCCGACTGAGCAGCCGGAGCGTCCTGGCTCCGCGGACAGCGATGCCTCTTCAGCCTCGTCGAACGTAACCACCGTCTCCCGCCCCCAGGGCACTCTGTACAAGGTCGATTCGCAGCCCGGGTCGTCGTCCCCCCGCCCTCCGAGGACCTCGTCGGCTTCTGCCAACAGCACCAGCAACAGCATCAGCTCTGCCCCGACGTCCTCACGGCCCTCCGCTGCCTACATGCCGCAGAATGACCCCCCGCCGCGCAAGTCCTCCTCCCCCCGAGCGCCCCCGCCGGACCTGCAGAAACAACGTCCTCGATACTCGCAGGGCTTTTTCGAGCCGACCCTCCCCACGGCCTCCTCGTCGGAGCACAGCACGGCCATGGCCAATCTCACGGCCTCGCAGATCGCTGCGCAGGCTGCCATGCACCATCAGTCGTCCGCCCAGCACCTGCGACAGCGCTCTCAGACGGTCCCAAACATGCAGGACGAAGGGTCGAAGAAGAGGAAAGGCAGCAGGGATTCCCCGCCTCCTCCGCTGCAGACGTCCCATGGCACATCGGGCACAGCAGGCCTCTCCGGACAGACATATCAGAATGGACTTGTCGGAGGGCATGTTCTGGCAGCCACGACGGCGGCCAATGCTGCCTTTCCGCGAAGTCCAGTGGAGCCGGTGCCGGAACGCGAGCACAAGCACAAGGGTGAGAAGTCGAAGATGAAGCTGTCATTCAAGCCCAAGCACATCGGGATAACCAGGGACAAGGACCCGTTTTCAAAGGACAAAATGGGTCTCCCGTCCCCGAACAAGATGGGCTTGGCCGGCCCCAGTGGCTTGTCACGCATGGTCAACGTGTCTACGACCAGCTTGGCGGACACTACGTCGTCGAATAATAACTCGTCGCTGTACAATCTTTCCAATGCCTCTGCAAGCACGGTGGTGCCGGCTGAGAAGCAGACGAGCAGCGAGAAGGAGAAAGAGAAGGACAAAGAGAAAGAGAAGGAAAAAGATAAGGACAAGTCGCATAAGCACCATTTCTTGTCTCGACAGAAGTTGAAGCTCAAGGACAAGGACGATCATTACAACCTTCCCCTGTCGTCCGCGTCCAGTAATTCCAAACCGCTGGATCCTAGCGCCCCCCAGTCACTGTATTCCTTTACTCCATCTTCGCCGGGTCCATCGACAGCCTTTGGCAAGTCGGTGACCGGCCTGGATCTACTACATGGTGGACGAGCGAAAAAGAAAGAAGAGAAGGCCTTTGCCGCATTTGATCCATCGAAGGATCCAGATCCGCCTGATTGGTTGTCCAGTTCGGTCGGTGGCAGTGGATCTCAGGCGTTTCATGGGCCGTCATCACTCGGGAGTTCGGCTGGGGTCCTGCAAGGTGAGGCCTTGCGGGAAGCCCTTCAAGGATTCGGACTTCATAACATGTCCCCTGAAGACGCTTGGGACTTTCTTAAGGCGAAGATCCTCGTGGTCTTTGATGGGGAGGATGTCCGTATCGCCATTGAAGATCTGAATAAGCTTGTGTTGGTGCATCTCCAACGCTGCGTCCAGAGGCAGATGCCCTCTGTTATCATCGAGGATCTGCGAGAACTGCTCCACACAGGTTTTGCATCCTTGAACCATTCAATAAACGGGATCCCGGATGAGAAAGTAGTTCCATATCTTGTGCAGATATGGATGCTTGTCTTCGGGACGATTCTCCCGTTCATGCAGGCTGTCTTCCTACCTCTGGACCTCGAGTTCAAGGGCCGTGGATCACTTATGACTGCTCGCGAGGCAAAGGAATTTTGGGGAGCGTTGCCTAATGCACAGTCCTCCGATTCCTCGGCAGGCGATGAACTTGAAGTTCGCAATATCGTCCTGGTGGCTTTCCGCGATACGGTCATTCTTCCTCGTTACGAAGGTTTGAAGGCCACCTTCTCCCGCCTGAGTCTTGAAAATATCAACGCCGGCATCAGCACTCTCAGTTTAACTCCAAACAGCAGCTACAGCGGCGGACGACCCGGGACTGCGGCATCCCTCGACCCAGGCTTCGGTAGCTACAACTCACAGTCCTCCGCCCTCCTGAACGCCGCTGGCAGCTATTCTTCCGACTCCGCTAGCCTTTCGCGCAGCCGTGCTGCCTCGAACACTTCCTCAAACCCAGATCAACTCATCTTCCAGTCCTTATCTTCGCCATCTCAGCGGCCCACAGTCCGCTCTACCGATCCAGCAGATACTTCGCACCTGATTACAGAGACGGTGGGTCGCATGCTGCAATGCGTCAGCGTGCTAGCCAGCGTGCAGACCGGTGACGAGGCTCAGGAGAAGATTGAAACCCTGAGTAAGGCCCTGAAGCACAACTGGCTTGGACGCGGGCGGACCGGCAGAGATCGAAGAGGTTTCGTGGGGGCAAAAGTCCGACCCGCAGTGCCTCCTCGACAGGACAGCATAGATTCTACACGGGATAGAGAACATGGAGATGATCAACTGAATGGGCGAGATGGTAGCCCGAACTTGAGCATGCTTTGAGGCTGCCTGTTCACGACTTAGACTCCTTTGTACTGTGCAAAACGGGGTGCCTCTTTTTTTACGCTTTTCGGCGCGGACATGGTAGTTCTTCTACATGGTCTGGGATGACGCAGGTCGATTTGTTTTACGATGAAATTAAATTTATACCCGGTGATCTATATTTTCTTCGTCTTGGAGTGTTCGGTTTGCCCCTTTCACTTGAAAGAGAAAAAAAAGAGGTGAAGCCCGTCTACTAACAGGCTCTCTTAAGCTTTCTTTCATGGGCAGGTGGATTTCGGTCGTCTGGCCTGTATACCTACCTTACCTATGTAGATGCTAGCCTATGTGACGGTTACGGATCCAATTTTGCCCTCGAGTCACAATAGCGCAAGCGTGACATATCCCACTGCACTGTATACGTACATCCGTCCATCACGACGTGCACTGCCGGAGAGACCACCATCCGAGTCCGCGTGTCATTGCGTCATACGGTTGTGTGTGTGTTAAAGAAAATCTCCATACATAAAAGATCTAGATACCTTCCTCCCCTCCCCTTCCCTTCCCCACCCCCGCCCTATAACCCCTCCTCGCCTCTTATCAAACCCTACCGTCAGTAACTAACTAACTACTATGTATATACGTAGTAGTTAGTTCATCAATCCTGAGCAACGGTTTGGCCATGACACCCAAAACGTATACCAGATAAAACCTATAAATGTAAATAGCCCCAAACCGGCCCAGGCTCATCCATCCAACTTCCAAGCACTGAGCACACAAGAAGTTGACCGATGATGAGTTCCTCAAATCCATGGCTGTTATACGGTGTGCATGCACTGCATACCATGCGCACAAAACGTTTTGAATAACACTCCTTAGCTTGGTTTCTGAGGTCAACTTCTTCCATCATCTGGGGTGAATACGTGGATGGATGTATGTATGTATATACATGCCTATCTATATCTATAATAGGTACTGTACTCTGGAATGATAATACGTCGAATGATTGGGAAGATGATGTGCATGCATCTGTCGGTATGGCATTATTTATTTAGTACAGTGCATATATGGACCCTACTAAGAGAGTAGTATGTAGAAAAAAAAAAGCTGACCCCTGCCACAGGCGCACCAGGATTTCATACCCCGGGGACCGCCTCCGTACTTCCTTTTTCTATACAAGACTGCAACTGGCGCTACTGGACCACATATCTTCATGAATAGATTTGGCAGCCATCTCAAAACACTGCGTCTAGCTCACAGCAGGACAAGCATCAAAAGTTAAATATCTAATTGAGGTATTGGCTATTCCAATGCGTTCCTGGCGTGCTATCGCCGCATCCACCGGTGCTAATACATGATTTCGAACTAGCAAGACAAAAAAAATGACCACCGGCCATCTTGCACCGCTACTCAAGGAGCAAAGGTGCGGACATCCCCCAGCCTTAGACTTCCGCAGTCAGTCTCGTTCTTGGCAGTATTGCCAGCACCCTTGCCGGCGTTCATCTTCCTGCTGAGTTCTTTGAACTTCTTCTGGATCGCAGTTGGTGGGTACTTGTTTCCGCTCTTGGCCTCGACTGCCTCGGCGATCTTGTGCCACTTCTCCAATTCGAACTTCTCTTCGATTTCCTTCTTGGCCTGGAGAATATTGGCTTCCTGTTTTAAAAGAGGCAGCATCAGCATAAAGCTTACTTCTATCCTAGCTAAAGGTCTTTATAGGGAGTAAGGGAACTTACATCTCCATCCTTGAAAACGACAAAGTTCGCCTTCATGCGTGAATAGCGGCCGGATAAAGTGCTACCGCCGACCTTTGTACCAGTCATGGCTTCCCAGGCCGCTTTGATTTCTGCCCAGCCCTTGCCTTCGACATCTTTCATGTGCAGCAACATCTTGTCTTCGGGGCTTGCATTTTCGTAGGACGTCGGGATAGGGGTCATGGCCGCCTTCTTGGGGGTCTCTCCGCTGGCATTGGGAGTTTTGGACTTCTTGGATGGAGTGTTCTGGGCGTCTGCACCGGCATCTTCACCAGCCTTCTTGCGGCCGCGCTTGCGTGGAGTGGTAGAAGGGGTCTTGGCCGCGGGCCTCGTGTCCTGGTAGGAGGTCAGTGAGAATGTTGCAAAGCCTTCTCTCGAGATACGCTGTTACCTCGACACCGTCTTCAGTCTTGATGGCCTTGTCGGCGGTCTCTTCTTCTTTCACACTGGGCGAGAGTTTCATTGTCGTCTTGCTCCTGTGGGCGAGGTTCTCAAAGATGTCATCACCGCCATCGGCGTTGACTGAAGTAAACTCGGCCATTTTCACCTTGTTTCTCGAAAGGACTTATGAGAGGTCAAGAAGGTTCGAGATGCTTGCTGAGAGAAACAAGGGTTGTCTTGAGGATTACGAGAATAATGAAGTGGGACGCGAGAGATGTTAAAAAGATGTATGCGAAGACGCGATGAAGGGCGGCCTCCGATCAGATTCAAGTCTTTTCGGGAGGTATTCACTGCAAGAGACACTTGAGAGTGGTGGTAGAGCTTTCAGAGTCCGCAGCTCGCTGAAAGACAGATGAATGCCGCTTCATGCTCAACACACTTCGAAACTTCCGCAGGAGGTGAGGATTGGGCTTTAGATTGTGGTCCAGAATTGTTATCTTCTCAGAGACCATGAATATGGAGAGATTTTGACAATTGCTTGAGAGACAGTGTTCAAGTACGCAGCTTTCTACCTCACATAAAATGGCAGTATTTCCGTTGAGACAATCAGGGTTGTTCCTTATTTCAATAGCAGGGACCTTATTGTGATTCTCATGCCTATTCCTTTTTCCAGTTTCTTAGTTGTCGTGATGTATGCGGATCCTTTTGTTCACTTTGAGAGTGATAGGCACAAGATGAAAATTGCACAGTGACAGATCTCCGCAGATCATGGTCTGGCAGTGAAAGCAGCAGGACTTGCCTCCATCTTATCACTCACTCTCATCCCATGATAAGCGTTTCTAGAAAACAAAGGATAAATAAACATGTTTGTCTCAAGCTCTGAATCTGGCAAGAGCATCGCGACTGTAAATTAGTCGGTTCGCTTGAATACATGATGATGGGTTGGAGTGACATCTTGACAATCAGGACATATTCCAATCTCCCAACTTTCTGAGATATATTGATCCACGCTGCACGGCATTAGCGTTGCTGCCCTTTTACTCTCCTCAACACGTCTCCAATATCTCTATCAAGTATAGAACACCATGAGCTATACTACTTTGTGCTTAAACCTTTCTGCATATTCTAAGCCGTAAACTGCCGAAGAGCTGTGTCTCAATTTTTGGTGTTCCTCGACTAGTTCCGTACGGTTTTCTTAAGTACCATTGTGAGGCCATTATCGGACTGCTCATCAACCCAGTCTCCTGGAGGTCAGTATCAACAGTTTATGAAATTACTCTCAGTATATGTATAGACTTTTCCCCATTTTTTCCCACGTAAGCTTCATGTAGAGTGTAACACTACTTAGTCCTGCCTTTATGCACCGCCACTGAATATCTAGGTAGCTACCTAAATTGGAAGAAAACTGCTAGAGTCAAACTTCCCTCCGACACGAGTATGTGAAATAAATAAGATGACTTAATATATGGGTCTTCTGTTAAATCTAGGGGGCCCCATCCATACAATATCTATTATCACAAAACGAAATACGCAATAGTTGTTTAGACATCAGTCCCAACACAAAATGTCACCTTCCACTGACGCGCTGTCCCAACGGAAACTTCCAACTCCAACGATCACCATCTCTCTTTTCTCAATAGCAGTGCCAATGTGGCCCTTGTCCTCCCTCATTCCCGTCGATGTTCAAGACACGTCGGACCTGAAATCTAGTCTATAACATCCACCACCTTCCCAACCTGGCTCCCTTCGTTCCATGACAACGGATCTGTCGCCACGGCTGTCCAGGGAGTTTGCGAAGACTAGCGTGGAAAAGTTTCTGGATAGATAAGGTTTCGAGGGGACGACGTTCTGAGCGTTGCACAGAAAATGTTCCGACCAACGAAGAGGGCGATATCCAGAAACAGCAAGACTGCGAAGTCAAGAAGACGGCGATGGAGCATTCGGAAGATGAAGAAGAACCCCTAAAGGGATGCAAATTTGAGGGAAACACACAGGAAAGAATCACAAGAGGCCCTGCTGAATTACCCGCCCACGAACATGGTCGATGTAGGTATCCATCAACGTCAAGATGTGCTCCTAAGGAGGCCACCATCTTGTGGAATTTCCTCATGTTGTATAATCCGAAAACTAGTTCCTTTTTCAGACTTAGAGCGCAATGTACTATATTTACTACTTAAATGTTCTAAGAAGTAGTATAGCTGTCCGGTCTTCCTTTTGAGCTTTCTCTCCGTTGAAGAGTTAAATTATTTGCTTTGATCTGCTGTAAAATGTCAGATCCTAAATTTTCAATAAAAAAACATGTCCTGACTCCTCCTTTCAAATGGAGGATGCAACAGCGCTTTTCAATTGTTCTTTTTTCCCCTTACGCACCTTAATCTGCCAACTTCTCAATGCTTAGGCACCTACGGCTCAGATCTGTTGAGCACCACTTGCCTGATTCCGCATATATACTGCGTAAGCCATTGAAATTTCAACCTGGACTGACAACAGCCAAGTTCGCATGGTCCACACAGAAAAGCGTAACGCGCAATTCCGAGGTCGTCTGATGCGAATAATCTTTCTGCAGATGCAAGGGAAAAATCGCTACTGGTGCATTTCTCCCTCTCACATCAGCAGAATTTCCGATTCACTCGGTTGTGGAATATATGATTGGAAGAAGAATGATCTGCGGGCGACCTGGTTGGCCGTGCTGCATTGGTTTTGTGACACAGCTTCTTGTACGGAGTACTGATTGCGCGTGCTTTCCCGGTTCGCAGCAAATAATGCGATCGTTGGACAACGCATAATGATTCCGTACAATGGCGATGGCTCATCAGGTGCTGTGTTTTTTTTCCTGCATAAATCAGATCTCGGTGGGCTTATCTGTCAGATATGGTCTCGTTTTATAACTGGAAAGAGCAGTAGAGGTAGTACGCCCATTATAGGACAGAAGGGAGTTCCAGGATAAGTACGTTTGCATAGACTCATGCTCTATCCACAAATAATGCCAGATATTCCATTATCTGAGATTATATGTTCGCGTATCATTTTATGCCCTTCGTGCGAGATCCGAGGATGTGTTTGGGAAACATATACGCCGTATATACGTCTCTTTAACGGTAGATTCCCGGTGGGATCTCCCCTCTAAACAATCCCATTTATATATAGCCGTATCTGCCTGTCCTGAGAAGAAATCAGCGACAGGTCCCATGACCACGGCTACCGAAACTCGAAGAGGCAACGCACTGTAATGTTCAACACGAAAAATGCACTGTGGCTGAAGACCTAGAGGCGGTCTGGATGTCTCGCCTATCATTGCTGCGTATGCTTCGATTCTGTCCCTTCTGTGCATAAATCCATCCGCAGCCGCATCACTTTGGCCCTTTCAGTAATGATGTTTGTTTCTCACCGGTATGAAAAGTCGGTGTCAGCTGCCGCTAACCTGCAACCACTCACCTCAACAGTCTTGGGATCCCGTTTTTCCCCAAGGCACACAAGCATGCGTCTGTCCACCACCGGGAATCAGCCCGCATCACTTTTGGCAAGACTCCGGAGTGCGCAGGCTCGGCTGGGCCAGATGCGCCGCACGTTTTTCAGATCCATATCATCCTGGTGACCCAACTGAGCCACAGTTGAGGCGACCTGACAGCCTGACTTGTCCCCAGAGAGGGCTCTAGGACGCCATCAGGAGTCATCGACAGGCCCAAAGAAATAACATTGGCGAAGCTAGCGCCAGCCTGGGACCAGTAATAACCGAAAGCAGCAGAGAACAACGAGTAACTGAAAGGTAGCGCGGCGGCTCTATCATGGGTGCTGCTCAGGACTCCGTACGTCTTTGACCTCTGGCGACCTGGGATTGGAAAGCGGCAGTCCATGCACACGTCCGGCCAAAGAGCTGCCGCAGCACCCTGCAGCCAGCAGCTCCAGGTGTGATCTCTCCAGCAGGCATCGTACAGGACGGTCAGGCCTTAGCGACCTGAGGTCCGGATAGTCTCTGGTGCCTGAAGTCAGAAGTCCGCCTAAGCGGCAGGGATATTTCATGGCCCATGTCATAAAGGTCAAAGACGCCCGCTCTTGCTCGAACCCTCGATCTCTTTGATCTTTTCCCTCTTGACTCTTCCGTCTTTCACTGTGGCATCACCAGCAGGCAGCCCTGGGCGATCTTCACCGCCTGAGACAGCACAACCCCAGTCACTCGACGCAACCAGCTGAGATTTGGATCTCTTGAAATAATACATCAGCTCCCGAAGCTGATCAAAGGCTCTCTTCCTTCCCTCTCTCGATGCCAGCAAACTCAGACTCCAGCTCTGACTCGAGAACAAAGCAGTCAGCATCGTCAATCTCAAATAACCCTCCTGAAGATAGCGAGAGCCATCTGAATCGGAGCTCCACTCCCATCTACACCCCATCAGCTACTCCACCGTCAGAAGCTCCACTGCGAGACTCAGACCACAAGGATCGGACCCACGATCACGATCGCGATCTGCAAACCAACATGTCCGATGCCCCAGGCACATCAGCCACAGCTGTGGCTCTGGAATCGAAAGAGGAAGTAGAGCCCTCTATCGAGAATCCCGCGTCCAAGTCAGAACCCAAGGCTGCCCTCAATAATGCTGCTTCAGAAAGTTCCCCAAAGAAAGCAGTCTGCAAGAAACATTCATCTAGTAAACAATCCGAGTCGAGCAGAAAACGCAACGATAAAAAGAAGGCAAAACCCACCGGAAAGGATTCTTCTAGCAGCGATAGCGACTCCTGGTCTTCTTCCGCCTCTTCTGACAGCTCTGATCTACGCGATTCCGAATCCGAAGAGTCCGACTCTTCTGACTCCGACAGCGAGGAGCAGAGACAGAGGCGCAAGCGCAAAGCTAAAGCCAAGGCCAAAAAATCCAAGAAAGACAAAAAGAAGTCCCAGTCTCGCAAAGTGGAGGACGACTCTGAATCGGACTCCGATGACAGCAGTGATGAAGAGTCATCCCCGGATGAGAAGGCTCGTAAAAAGGCCGCAGCGAAACACAAGGCCAAAAAGAAGAGCAAGAAGCTTCGTCGCAAGGAAGAATGCTCTGAGGATCCAGAAGATGAGGAGTGTGAGGAAGAGGAGAATCCTGATGTCGCAATCTTAAAGGCACAGGAGAAGCTGGCTGCCCTGAAGCTGAAACGTGCAGAGGAACTTCGCTCTCGAGGACAAGGAGGGTATGGACGTGGAGGAGGCTTGGGATACAGGGGCAATAGACGCACCGCGACTGATAGCCAGACCGACGGACAGAAGAGCAACCAGCAAAAATCCAAGGGCAAGGGAAAGAGGGCGTCTAAGATTGCCTTCAAGCGGGTGGACCAGCGTAAGTTTTTGTGGCTTACTTTTGTCCTCTTCTTCTGTCTTTATCTGTATTTCATTATCTCAGTGAGAACCTTCCTCCACTGATTCTTAATCATAGTCTGGGACAATACCATTCACAATTACAAGTTGACAGAAACCAGGAACGATCCTGGTGCGGATGAGTGGGATCAGTATATTTTTACGGTCCGTCGCAAGTTCGACTGGGAGAATAAGTACATCGAGACTGTGGTGGACATCAAGAGCAAGTATCTTCGCGATGCTTTGGCCAAGGTCATGGACGGGGTGAAGGGCGTCAGCCTGGTACAGGAGACAGCAGTCGTGGACCCCAATATGCTCTTTCTATACCTCGAGGAGACTCGTCAGCACATGAAGGAGCTGAAACGGCTTTCTAAGACAGAAAAGAAGAAGAAAGCCAGAAAGCTTGCAGCTGCCAAGGCGGCCCATCTTAAGGTCCTCATCAAGTACCTGGACAAAGACTACGCAGAAACGAAAAAGACCCTCTATCCGCTGCTGGAAGCGAACATGATCACCTTTGACCTTCTTTGGGCCCTTTTCAAGCCGAACACCATCTCTTATACCACTACTTATGGACACGCAGACGAGCCTCGTGCCTTCAAGATCGAATATGCGTATAAGGAGTCTTCGTTCGTGAAGGGGCAGTGGTACAGCATTGAAGGCCGCTATCTTGAATATGATGGGAAGTCCTTCGGCATGGGGACTATGGCGGCGGAGGTTGAAGCCTTCAAGGGGGCTCGAAAGATAACAAGCCTTTCCTGCTACCCGCTGAAGTACCATCGTGACGCTGAGGGGATCAAAGCCCAGCTGATCGAGCGTGGCAAGAAATTCGTCGCTCTCAGAGGCATGAACTATCGCTTCCACAAGGGTATGGCGTTCTACAAGAAGAAACGATCCATCATAAAAGTTAACATCAATGGCCGTGTGATGATTGATCCTGCTCTGCACCGTCTCATCAACCCGAATTATCCCATCAGCACCGTTAGGCCAAAGGACCCAGATATCCTTGATCCGTCCGATTCCGAGCGCGACGCCGCCGCCTGCTGCTGTGCCGTATCTGATTCAGACTCTGACTGCGGCCCTGGACGTCGTGAATCCGATGAGCCCAAATACACCTACAAGGTCGTACAGGACAAAGACGGTAGACCGCATGTCGTTCAAGTTGAGCTGGATGAAAATGGGAACGAGATCCAGAAAGAGGATATTGAAAAGATCGCCGGTGAAGGGAAGGGTGCATCTGAGCACGAGTTCACCGAGGAGGAACTTCTCATTGCTAGCCCCGTGGTTCTTGGATTTGCCTTCAGTGAGAAACTGTGGCTCGAATTCAGTGTCTCGGGCATCAGTGAGATTGAATGGAACGAGGACGCTTTCGACTCTCTCGTCCTACCCGATAACCAGAAGTCTATCGTCAAGGCCCTGGTTGAATCCCATACCTTCCACGCAGCCGAGAACATCGACGATGTTATCCAAGGGAAGGGCAAGGGCCTCGTTGCCGTGCTCCACGGACCTCCTGGGACTGGAAAGACGCTCACAGCCGAAGGAATCGCAGAACTTCTCAAACGTCCCTTGTACATGGTCAGCGCCGGCGAACTAGGGACCGATTCTCGCACCCTCGAAGGCGAGCTCAACAAGATTCTTGACATCGCCCACTCCTGGGGTGCCGTCTTGCTCCTCGACGAGGCCGACGTCTTCCTCGAGAAGCGCACGATCCAAGATATCCACCGCAACGCGCTGGTCAGCATCTTCCTCCGCCTGCTGGAGTACTTCCAGGGCATTCTCTTCCTGACCACGAACCGCGTGGAGACGTTCGACGACGCCTTCCAGTCCCGCATACACATCGCGCTGCGTTACGGCGATCTCACCCCCAAGGCGAGACGGAGCGTCTGGAAGATGTTCTTGGAGAAGGTGCGGGCGAAGGATGGAGTCGAGACGGTCAAGTTTACGGAGAAAGACTATGACATGCTGGCACGTAACAATCTAAACGGACGCCAGGTATGTGCGACAGATCAGATCCTGCATTTCCCTCATAAATCCCTACCTACCTCGCCGGTATGTTATTACTGCACCTACTAAACACTAGCCTTTCCATTTCAGATCAAAAACTCCGTTCGCACCGCCCAAGCCCTCGCCGTCAACGAGAAAACGCCTCTCTCGATGGCACATATCCTGCGCGTGCTCGAAGTCGCTGAGACATTCGACCAAGATCTCCGCGGTGGAACGGGATACATCGATGCCATGCGCAGCTACACCTAGGGTGTAATACAGGTCGAAAACGACCAAATATTCGCGAGATGAAATTAATTATATGATATGATATTTGACTTGTCCACTTCTTCCCCCCTTCCTTCCACCGATAATACCCCGCTCAGACACATGGTTATCTATCTAGCTCCTTATTACATTTTACCTAATAAATCTGTATCCACCAGATCCCTACGATTCCGCCCTTTTGCTCTTGCCAATTTACATCTATCTATCGCTTTTTCATTTCCTTTTCCTTTTCGCTCCTTTTATTTATTTCACTCAATTTCTTTTCTATGATCTCTTGATCCCCTCCGTTTTCATATTATTATTGCCTTTTTTTCATTCCCTTCATGGCGCATGCATGTAACGAAACATGGCATGACATGACATTCAACGCCAAGCGAGTTAATGGAAGCGGAGACGAATGAAAAAGGAGAGGAAAAAATAAATCAGTCAAACATAGGTACCTAACTTGCAGAAATGGAGAATGTATTTCCTTTCCTTTTTTTAATGATGGAAGGCGAACATTGGTCTACGATGATTGTTGTGTTTTATGAGCTAGTTACCTAAATCTAGGCCTAGGCCTGAATGCAAGTTACAATCATTAGAAACTGCAAAATACACCGCGAAGTGTTTTGTAGCTGCCTATTACCCAGTTTTGAACCAATCAAGTACAGGAACTTCAAATGGACAAGCAACCATGCCCTACATAATAATATACTTGCAGAGCAGAGATTACAATACGTAATAAAGAGAAGTACGCGTAGAGACGGATTTAGATTCGAAGACGGAAAAAAATAAAAATACAAAAGCCATCTCGCCTCTTTTGCCCTTTTTTTCTCCTTCATAATCTAACCCGTCTCCTTAACGCCTTCGTTCATCATAAGAGGGTAAAAAAAACAAAGACCTTAGTCTTCATATCATCGCTTGAATTTTTTTTTTCAGTGACGGCAGTTGCGTCCTCTAAGATTTTTATATAGTGTGACATGGAGATAAGGGGGTGTCGTGAGGTGGATAGCGAAATGGTAGAATGACTGTTTTATGAGGAGCGCAGTTGCCGGTGTGTCAATGGACGTAATTTATGGGTTGTTCTTGACGAAGTCAATGCCTATTAAAGGGGGGTCGTTAGCACGCAGTCCGCCAGATATAAACATGGTCAAGTGACGAGGGGGAATGAAAGCGTACCCTTCTGGATGTTCTTCTTCAGGTCGGCAAGGCAAACCTCGAGCAGCTTCTCCTCGTAGGGGGAGATCTTGCCAACCTCATGGATCTTCTCGACACCGTTGGGGCCGAGCTCGACCTTGGAGGCGAAGAAGTCAACACCCCGGTCCTTGTAGAGAGGGCTCTCAACGAAGGTGGGCTCAATGACACCCTTAGCACCCTGGGCGGCCTTGAGTAGCGACTCGGCGAAGCGAGCACCAGCCATGGCCATGGAGAGAGTGGCAGAGCCGGCACCGTCCTTGGCCTTGACGACCTCGTCACCACCGAACTGGATGCGGTTGACGAGCTTGTCGCGGACCTCGCCCTCGATGTCGGGGTGGTTGGACTGGGAGATCAGAGGAACGATGGTGGCACCAGAGTGACCACCAACGACAGGAACGAACTCGTTGGCAGGGTCGGTCTTCTTGATCTCAGAGATGAAGCGCGAGGCACGGACAACGTCCAGGGTGGTAACACCGAAGATGCGCTTGGGGTTGTAGACACCCTTAGACTTGAAGACCTCAGCAACAATGGGGACGGTGGAGTTGACCTGTTTCCAATGTCAGAATCGTGGACGACATCAAAACTGCACAAAACCAATGGAGGTATCAAACAGATCTCAGCGCTACTTACAGGGTTGGAGATAACGAGGATGTTAGCGTTAGGAGCAGCATCAGCACAGGCCTTGGCAAGGTCACGGACGATCGAGGCGTTGGTGTTGAAGAGGTCTAGTTATCTCGATTATCAGCGCAAGGTCAATCCTTTCGAGAAGCACTTTGGCGCATACCGTCACGGGTCATGCCAGGCTTACGGGGAACACCGGCGGGGATAAGGACGATCTCAGCGCCGGTCAGGGCATCACGGAGACCCTCGGGGGTTGGCGCGTAGCCAGTGACAGTGCTGTTGGTGTTGATGTGGCTCAGGTCAGCAGCAACACCTGCAAAAATGATGATGGTCTTGTCAGCTTCCTCGTCCAATTCGACGGTTGATAGATGCACTTCAGGGACCGTTCTAATTTACCTGGGCCGCCGCGAATATCATAGAGGGCAAGCTGAGAAACACGGGGGTTCAGCTTGAGCAACAGAGAGAGAGGCTGGCCAATGCCACCAGCGGCACCAAGGACGGCGACCTTGGAGGACTGTAGAGTCACCAGTTAGCAGAAGGGTTCCAGAGCCAGAGAGCTCAAAGGCAAGGTAAGGAGCGAGGGGCGCACCTGGCGAGCAGAGGCGGAGAAGGCCCGCTTCTGGAAGAGGCCGAAAGCCTGGCGAGTAGCAAACATTGTGATTGGATACAGGGTATCAAACGGTAAAGGAAACCGTCAATTGAGATGCGTGAGGGTGAGGGGATGAAAAGCGATGCAGAGGAAGAGGAGGGGAAGAAGTCAACACGGAGCTGGGGAGGTTTTCCAGAGGGGTGACGCTGGCGTTGCCGGGCGAGAGGATTTCGGCGGCTAAAGCTCACCGGCCACGCTCCGCTTCCGGCTGGGGCGGCTGTGCGGAAAAGCCCTGGAGAAGGGAACAGAGCCGCCGTGGCACCGCGAGATGTTGGTTTTGGATGGCCATTATCATCTTCCCCTTCCGGTCTCCTTGTTTATTAGTTATGGACGTGTGAGGGGAGGTATCGGACCCCGCATCTATCGCGCCCTACTATCTACAGTATGGTAGTGCGCCGTCAACATGCACAGACAATGGTCAATGCTGCCCTAAGCCTCTACGTCTCTAGAAGCTCCTCATTTGCTTGATGAATAGGTAAGAACACAGTGACTCCGCTAAACTTGCTAGGTTTGCTAACCTTATTCCAGATATCCCGAGCATATAGTCTGTTAGCCGCGTTGAGTTGTTGACCAGGCAGGCTTCAACGGCTTTTTCGCGCAATCCGGCTCGTCCCGGATAATTAGCAAATATTCGGTGGTCCGTGTATGCCACATGGGGCTGTAGACTGTATAGGAAAGTATCGTCCTGAGGCTCGATTGACTTCCTGAAAGAGCATACTCCTACTCTGCTCACGTTCGCCATCTCCTTGGTTGACATCCATTTGGTGCTAGGAAGTTCACTGTTTATAGATGGACCAGTTTACAACAATAGCCTCTCGATTTACAAACTTATCGACCTTTTAAAATTGTTCATGATTGCTGCCAGAGCAAGCACAGCAAGAGAGACAAATGATTCCCATTGCTGAACTCATGAGATCTCCTCTTTTACAAAGATTACAGTTCTTCATCAATATAAAAATGGTCAATGTAAACCAGCGAAGATGTGCCATTGGAGCCTCTCTCTTCTTTTAACCCCACGTATATAGTAGAAAAGAAATCTGCATCTTTCATACCATGACCTGCAGGCAGCGGTATACGTACTGTACACGGATCTCAGACGGAGTACTCCGTATGGGGACACAAATGACACCGATCAAATTGTACAGTATGCCGCAGCAAGAAATCAGCCCGATCAGAATCGCACCTAGTAGAGTTGCGTACCCACCGGCGAGCCGAAGAGATGGAGCCGCTGACAGTTCGGAAGGGGCTCCGCCTTAGATTCTCATGGCCAAAGCGTTCAGAATCAACGCCGGATTCAATGGATAGGGCCGGATGGTCCGGAAGGGTTGAGAGCTTCCCCCGATGTACAGTAGAGAGCGCCAATGGGAAGCCATCGATGAGTTCTTCCAATTATGGAGAAAATGAGCGAGAGACATAGCCGCGTAAGCAGGCTGTCCTGACCGGTCATAGGGTAGAGACTCTGATCTCCTAGGGATGGAGCGTCACTTGGATATTTAAGTCTTGCATACGGTTTCCAAATGAGCAATGAGGAGGGTGCGGTTGGCGGGTTTCCTTTAGAAAAGGACCACTCGTAGCTTCTTTTGGCGACAGAACAGTGGAGTTGTGCATCAATTCGAGTCTTTTCATCATGCTCAAATAGATGTTCTATTGTACAATGCAGTAAAGATGTCTAGACTCAGTACATTCAAACAAGACAGACGCCCATATGATAAACAAGAAACACATCTTTTGTTGTGGACAGGTTCTCAGAATTCATACCTCCGAAGCGCCCGGAACGCCGGCGCTTCCTCGAAAACGCATAATAGCCCATTTAAGAAAAGAGTTCGCCCAATCTCGACCATGAACATGAAATCACAGATGGCCTGCCATGTTCCCCACATTGCTCTTTCCCCGTCAATTAAGTCGTCTTGGATACCATAACGTCCCGCAGTCAGAACATTGCCTCACCATATTACCTTAAGAAATGCAAGACAGCCCAACAGAACAGGAAGAAGACGACCACTCCACCAAAAAAGATCCATTTATCCTGCTTGGCCCTGCGTTCAATCATTCGGATTGTGTCTCCGCTGATACCCAGAGTGTTAGCGACGCTGTACAACCGGCGCTGCGTGCCCTTCAGTATCTCACGCTGTTGGCCGAGATCCGCCAGCACAGCGCGCCCACGATCGATGAACTCATCAAGCTGCGCATTTGTTGTTGCAAGGAAAGACTGCTCGCGTATGGCATGGACTTCCCGGTTGTAGTCTGCGGGGGAAGCACCGAAGCTGAGTCCGGAACGAGGGTTGGAGTTATGGTTGGCAAAGGGGGATGTTTGAGGAAGGGAGGATTGCGCATATGGGTTCTCAGGAGTCGCGGCGTGGTGAGGACGTCGGCCAAGGAGCTCGTTGCGGTTTGCAACTGATTGCTTCACAGTTCGGTCAGCTGAGTCCTGGGAAAGAGAGACAGAGAGAGAGCGCGCAGTAGAAGACAAACTTACAGCTTCTTCTCTTTCTTTCCGCAATCGTTCGAACTGCTGTCTGTAGTCGGCAAGCTCGTTGCGAAAGTTCTTCACCCGTTCAAATGCCTTCTCCTGCTTCGCTGGTATAAGCTCCTTCTTGGACAGCGCCGAGTAGTCATCAATCGTTCGTGAGAGCGAGGCTAAGGAAGCTGCTATTTGGCCTATGCGCCCCAACCATGGTTAGTCTTTCTAATCTCCACATAGGCAGATTATTCGTAAAGAGATGGTGTCACCTTGCAAGGCTGCGGATGTTGTTGCGGGTGATGCGGCGAATGTCTCGAGGTCGCGGCGTATAGCAGAAGACTGCTTCAGGGCGGAATTAAAAAGGGAATTCTGCAAAGGCAGAGTTCCAGAATATTAGAATCTGCATTCATAGTCACACACGAGACTGCAGAGTGTACCATGTTGATAGCGGACCAAAGTCCTAGCAGCCAGTTGAGGGCCAAGAATCGATGATGCACGCCGCAGTAAACGTCTTGTGCACACTATTAATGTTGCTCAAGCTGGCCCTCAGGTTATCGGATCCAAATGTACATCGTGAGTACAGGTTAACGCAACCACAAAGAAGTGCAGTTATTCTATACGAGCAACGTGTGCTGGTGGCTCTATGCTGAAGGCCACTTGTTCTCCCGGCAGTTGTGGTTCTGACGTCGTTCACCGCCTTGGATCTGGAAACAACCTTTTGCGGAAAGAGTTTCCCAAAATTAGAAAATTCCAAACAAACTAAAGGATATTATCATCAAGAACCTTGGATACTATTTAGGAATTTCAACTGAGTATGTTCCATCGGGAAGAGTGGAGCTATTCGAATACTGTGTTCATTACTAGGACTACTATCCAATCCACCAGACTTGAAAAGCCATCACCGCATTTACAAGATTTCGGTGCATCGTTCGGTCCAAGATCCCACTGGCAAAATGGTTCCCATTTATCACCGTATCAGCATTAGGTAATTACATAAGACATTAGACTATCATGTGTTTGCAGCAGATTTGTGGTTCGCATGCGAGATGGACATAGTTAACAGGTAAAAGAAAACATGTGAAATACAGTATGTTTCGTCGATTAGACATTCCATGGGGGAGACCTGATCCCAGATATCACATCGACATACTCAAAACAGAAGGGAATAGCAGAACTAGAAAAAGCTGCCTTCCAAGTTCAGAGATGGAGACAATTAAGAGATGAGTTGATACAAGCTGCCAGAGGCAGTCCAAAAGCAGAGTAAACGGTGCATCCTAGACGCATTACTGTAGGCCTATCATTCATATGCTTGTGAATCGACCTATTCTCTGGGGTACTTGTTTTGAAAGAACCATCTGCAGCAGAATATCTTAGCCCATTCTCGAGATATCTCTACGGAGTATATCCACTACCCCCCACTAGGGGCCATTGCCGATATTCTATCCAGAGACGAATGAGACTACTTACTTGCTGACAAAGTAATCCACTGTGGCCAAGGCACCAACAACTCCCGACCACAAGCCAACGAGCTTCCAGGACAGCTTGCCCTCCGCTTGTTTTCGATATGCAGCAAACCCTAGCCCTATGCTCACTGCAGCTATCAAGAAGGCATTTCCCAGGATCACTGGGTTGCCTTTGTTACGGCGCAAGCTATCACCGGCTCTTCGGGCCTCATCCGTGGCATCCTGGGTTTGCTCGCTGGCCTTCTGCTTTGCTTCTTCCGCTGCCCGCTGTTCGCGTTTGAGCCTCTCAGCCTGTGTAATCGTCTTGACTGGTTGGTCTACATAGTCGGCGGGTACTGAGGAGACATGCGGGGAGTCGACATCAACAAGGGACAAGGTGTTATTAAGCTGGGACTTCACTACCTGTGGTAGGATAGGAGCACGACTGCAGTCATGGTCAGCCCCCCAAGCAGGTAACAGGTAGCTCCAAATTTAAACGCATTGACCTACGCCTAGAGGCGCTTGAATCAGCGACCTCATTGCAATCTTTAAATTAAATAAGTAACAGGCCCGGCAAGTTACTTACCTCTTCCGCAGATTGCTTGGCTCCCCTCGCAGCAGCTTCAGCGTACGACATGTTGGAATAACTCCAGGATATACAGCAAAACACAATTAAAATGGCCAAATGAAGTAAGTCTGCGTAACAAAACTATCAGTTAAGGCCGCACGTGAAACAGATACATCATGTGCTTATAAATTGGCGCGCCTGTAGTCATTCAGTCCCGGTACTGGACTGGGCAGAGCACGGCTTAGCAAGAACGAGGTAAATGACAAGGTCCACGATAAAACGAGTAAGGCCAGCAGATGGATGAATACTGTGACATGATTGAAAGAATATGGCAGAGGTGGTTTACTTATATGAACCAGCAGGGAGCCCGCACTTCAAGTTGGTCACGAGCGCTGCCTTGCTTGAGGGACATCACGTCATAGACTGTTTGAGATCTACGGAGGAGTGAGTGGTGGAGCCGGCACGTGTGCCGCCAAGAGTCCCAGGGGAATCCGACGGACGAAGGGAAAGAACGATTGCAAACAAATCCAGATACATATGTATACTCCCAAGCTCCTCATGCATGAGTGCTGTTTTGCTTCGATGCCCCGTGATCCTTGGAATTGAACCGGTATTCATGAGCCTTATCTGACTTCAAGTGAACGTATGACCAATGGCCTACAGAACACCAGGAAAACGCCATCCGGCTTCCCGCTGGCAAGTTATTGCGGTGAAGGTGCGCGAGACTCTAGGTGAGCACTATGAATGGTTACATCTCGAGACTGTTCAGAACATACATTGCGTTTCGGTGGTCAAAAATCATAACCAGGCGTTTTCGTTAACACGGAGACATAGGAAATTAAATTCGAAGCTGTCGAATCACTCTGGACGGACCATCCTCGATGACATGAAAAAAGGATTTTTTAGTACATATTGAGGGCTAGGACAACCCAAGCATGCATAGCTACACCCGTCTAACCATATCCACGTGGCTGCATGACGGAAAGCTTAGAGGAGCAGCTCCAAGGGATTCTCAACGACCCTCTTCAGCTCCTTAATCCACTCGGCTCCAACAGCGCCATCGACGACCTTGTGGTCAAAGCTTCCCGTAACCACAATCTGGTCGTCCCAGCCGACAGACGTACCTTCCTCAGTCTCCACTGGAACAGGGACCTTACGGAGAGTACCGACAGCCAGAATGGCAGCCTGAGGAGGGTTGATAACAGCGGTGAAACGCTCAACGGCCGGGTTCATACCCATGTTGCTAATCGTGAAGGTTCCGCCCTGGTACTCCTCAGGCTTGAGTTTGTTGTCGCGGGCGCGCTTCCCAAGGTCTTTGATCTGGTTCGAGATGCTAGCCAGGCCAAGGTTCTGCACGTTCTTCACGACAGGAGTGATAAGTCCAGTGGGAGTGGCAACGGCGACACTGATATCAACTGTTTTGTGTTGACGGATCACAATCTGGCCGTTCTCCTCATGCCAGCTTGAGTTTACGGCAGGTACCTTGAGAAGGGCGGCAGCACAAGCCTTAACGAGGAAGTCATTGATAGAGAGCTTGTATTTGCCCTCAGCAGATGCGTTGAGAGCCTGGCGAAGCTTAAGGAGCTTGGTCACCGAGAGGGTGGTGGAAACGAAGAAATGGGGGTTTTCCCTCATTGACTGCTGAAGGCGGGTAGCGATTGTCTTTCGCATGGATGTCAGAGGGATATCCTCGTAAGTCGGGCCGGCGGCAGCAGCCGGTGCGCTGGGCTTGTACTTCTCAACATCCTCCTTCGTGATCTGGCCACCTCGCCCGGTACCCTTGAGTGCCTTGATAGGGACACCCTTCTCCAGTGCCAAAGCCTTAGCGGCAGGGCTGATAAGAGGCTCACGGTCGAGACTGGGCTGGAGCCTCTCTTCAGTCGTCTCTGGCTCCTCGACAGCTGGCTTGGCCTCCTCCGTAGGTGGAGAAGGAGGCTTAGATACTTCACTAGGTTCCTTCTTTGCCTCGGCTGGTGCGGCGGCAGGAGCCTTGTCTCCGCCAGCATCCTCCAGAGTGAACGACTCAAATGCGGCGATGTCGGTTCCCTCTTCCACCATGACGGCAATTGGCTAATTTTCGATATCAGCAAAGGATTCTGCATTACCCAGAGCGAGCAGTGAGAGCACCCACGTTCCCAACGGCCACATCTTTCTCGCCGGCCTCCTTCAGAATCTTGGCAAGCACACCCTCCTCTTGAAACTCAAAGTCCATTTGTGCTTTATCGGTCTCAATCTCTACCAGCACATCGCCGGGGTTGAGAGCATCGCCAACTTTCTTATGCCACGCGCCAATATTTCCAGAGGTCATTGTCGGCGACAGGGCAGGCATACTGATGATGGTATGAGGGGGGTAGGCTAGAACAAACATGTCAGAATCATAAATCCGGTATAGAGTGATGTAGCGAGGAATTGATCACGCACATTTGGACGCGTAGAAGCGAGAGATGGCGGAGAATGCGGGTAATTGAGGGCTGCAAGGTTACAAAGAATCGTCAGTAATCTTTCCACCGTGGAACACTGGTATAGAATTAGGAGCGCAGCATACTGGAGAGCATCTTTGAGTCTGTAAACGCCCTGAGGCCGCCTCAGAGAGGAGGCCCCTCGGGACAAGAACATGACGCTTGGAGTGCGCATCCGGACAGCAGAGGCAACCATGATGCCTTGGTGCCGCCAATATAGAGCAATGCTATCCCCACGGCGCACGGAGAGGAGAGAGGTAAGCGGAGGATACCAGGAACGAGCCTGCGGTGGAGGGGAGGGCTGGTATACAAGAGTTTGGGGCGCCACTCCAGGGAACTTTTCTGTTGAGCTCCCGGTGAGCAACCGGGGTCATCAACTCCGGTTTTCTCCAGACCTGATGCCGCGCAGCAGCTTAGTCAGCCCCACCCTCAGGCGGGACGCTGCGCTGCTGGCAGGCGGCGGCGCCCGTACCAAACCTCGTGGCCGAGAAAGACACGCTACAGGTCCGGACCGTTAGTAGTAATACTTGCTGAGATCGGCGGACCAGAAGGACCCTCCTTCTCTGACTTTCGTTTCTTTTTGTGACTGTTCCTGTTCAATGTGGACTCCCTCTTTTGCCTGGCTCGAGGAAACCAGGCCGGAGTCCTGCATCAATGGCTGAAGTTGAGCATGGCTCTCCGAAGGAGCCGGATGTGAACTCTGCGGCTGCATCCCAGGCTGACGATGGCGCTGATGCCCCCACGAGCCCCAGGCCCTCACAACTTTTGAAAGCAGATAAACCGGCTTTGCCCGGCGACACGCAGTGGAAAGAGATAAAGATGGAGAATGCGGAGGAGTCAAGTGTTTCGGATAAGGAGAACGTGCATAAGGGGCTTGATGTTGAAAATACAGATACAGAGCAGGTCTCTGGCTCCCTCGACACTGCCCCTGCAGCTTCGGGCCCAGAGAACAGTTCAGAACAGGAAATCCCACAAAACGATGGCACTCAAGGCGATACTTCCAATGTCGTGCAGGATGGAGAGACACCTGGGGCTTTCAGCGATCACACGGAGCAGCAAGACACCCACGCGCTGCCTACTCAGGATGAGCCCGTTCCGGATATGAGAATGCGCTCGGATTCGAGGTCGACAACGGCTACACATGCTACACAGCGCTCGGCACCGATCAGCTCAACAGTCTTTATCGTAACGGCTCTCGATACAATCGGTTCGTCCAAGGAAGCGCGAAAGAGTAAGGAGCTTGACGACGCTGTGAAGGAGGCTCTCGCGAATATTAAGCAGTCGGAACGACAACCGATCGACCCTGAGATCATCTTCCGTCCTCTTCAGCTTGCAACGAAGACTCCCAGCATACCGCTGCAGGTTACGGCGCTGGACTGTATCGGAAAGCTGATCACATACTCCTATTTCGCATTCCCATCGAATCGCGCACCTCCCGTTCCTGAAAATGAGAGTTCGGAGGAACAGCTCCCTTTAATCGAGCGTGCTATCGAGACAATTTGCGACTGTTTTGAGAACGAAACAACCCCAGTCGAGATCCAGCAGCAGATCATAAAGTCACTTTTAGCGGCTGTTCTGAACGACAAGATTGTGGTCCATGGGGCCGGTCTGTTGAAAGCCGTCCGCCAAATCTACAATATATTCATATACTCGAAATCGAGTCAGAATCAACAAATCGCTCAAGGGTCGCTTACCCAGATGGTCGGCACAGTTTTCGACAGAGTACGCATGAGGCTAGACTTGAAAGAAGCACGAGCTCGGGAGGGCGAAAATCCACACGATAGCACTCCCGAAATTACGACGTTCGATGGAGATGTGAATCAAGCCAATGAGCAAGAAGGATCCTCCGAAGCAGCCTCGACCATCGCATCAGATCAGCCCGTGGCCAAGGAACCTACTGAAAAGCTCACACTGCAGAGTTTTGAATCGAGCAAGGACGACACTATGGTCAATGACAATGCCCCGACTATGGTGACTAGAGCAAAAATCAGCCAGAAGCTCTCGCGATCCTCATCTGGAGCCCCTGAAGAGAGAGAAGACGGCGACGGAACCGCGGATGACGAAGTGGACGAAATATATATCAAGGATGCCTTCTTGGTCTTCAGGGCATTGTGTAAGCTAAGCCACAAGGTTCTGACCCATGAGCAACAGCAAGATATCAAGTCTCAAAACATGAGATCCAAGTTGCTGTCATTACATCTTATCCATTATCTCATGAATAACCATATTACTGTTTTTACTTCTCCTCTTGCAACGCTCAAGAATAACTCCGGAAATTCGGATACCATGACTCTTCTACAAGCCATCCGACCTCACCTTTGTCTCAGCCTTAGTCGGAATGGCTCAAGTTCGATCCCACGGGTGTTCGAAGTCTGCTGCGAGATATTCTGGCTGATGCTCAAACATATGCGGGTCATGCTGAAGGTCAGTGAGCTCTTCTCGATTCGTATACGACTTGTGTATCTGACTATCATAATAGAAAGAGCTTGAGGTATTCTTGAAAGAAATTTACTTGGCAATCCTCGAGAAGCGAAACTCTCCAGCGTTTCAGAAACAATATTTCATGGAGATTCTCGAAAGATTGTCAGCTGATCCCCGGGCGTTGGTCGAAATCTATCTCAATTACGATTGCGATCGGACCGCGCTGGAGAATGTGTTTCAGGGGTACGTATCACACTGAAGACGCTGAATTTCTCGGAGGTATAGAGACTAATGGGTACAGTATCATCGAGCAATTATCACGTTTCTGTAGTATGCCCGTTACAGTGACAGCTGTCCAACAACAACAATATCAGGAGTATGTCAAGATGCCTAGTAGCGCAACTGAATGGCGCCAGCGTGGCACTCTCCCTCCTTCACTCACAACCGCAAATATAGCCAGCGCTCCACCACAAAACGCTCAAAGCATACCTCCAGAATACATAATGAAGAATCAAGCACTGGAGTGCTTGGTGGAGATTTTGCGGTCGTTGGACAATTGGTCCTCGCAACGTTTAGTTGATCCTTCCGCGGCTGCTCGTGACGCGACCACGCGGAAGTCATCCGAAATGTCTAGAGAGTCACTAGAGACTACCGCTGCGGGTGTCTTACCCTCTCCGAGGGTCGAAAGTGCAGATGGTGCAACCGGCCTATCTACACCAGTGGCTGAGGATGACCCGAACGAGATAGAGAAGATTAAGCAGAGGAAAACAGCACTGATGAATGCCATACAGCAGTTCAATTTTAAGCCCAAGAAGGGAATTAAGCTTCTCTTGCAAGAGGGTTTCATACGATCTAGTGCTCCAGAAGATATCGCTGCCTTCTTACTGCGGAATGATCGTCTTGACAAAGCCATGATTGGAGAATATCTTGGAGAGGGCGATCCTGAAAATGTCGCAATCATGCATGCCTTTGTTGATATGATGGATTTCTCAAACCGTCGATTTGTCGATGCTCTCCGGCAGTTTTTGCAAAGCTTCCGATTGCCTGGAGAAGCCCAGAAGATTGATCGTTTCATGCTCAAGTTTGCGGAGCGATACGTTGCCGGAAATCCGAACGCGTTCGCCAATGCGGATACCGCCTACGTCCTAGCGTACTCTGTCATCATGCTTAATACAGACCAGCACAGCAGCAAACTAAAGGGACGCCGGATGACCAAGGAGGAGTTCATCAAGAACAACCGGGGAATCAACGACAACAAAGATCTGCCTGACGAGTATCTTGGTGCCATATTTGATGAGATCGCAAATAATGAGATTGTGCTCGACAGCGAAAGAGAAAATGCGGCGAATCTTGGGATCGCCACCTCCGCTCCTACTGGTTTGGCGTCCAGAGCAGGACAAGTGTTGGCAACTGTAGGAAGAGATATCCAGGGCGAAAGGTATGCCCAGGCATCTGAGGAAATGGCCAACAAGACCGAGCAACTCTACCGAAGTTTGATTCGAGCCCAGCGAAAGACAGCTGTCAGAGAGGTACTATCACGATTCATTCCTGCAACTTCCGTGCGGCATGTCGGCTCCATGTTCAATGTTACATGGATGTCCTTCCTTACCGGCCTCTCTGCTCCGATTCAAGATACACAGAATCCGGATACAGTCAAGCTGTGCATGGAAGGGATCAAATTGGCTATACATATATGCTGCGCTTTCGGCCTGGAAACTCCACGGGTTGCATTTGTAACGGCATTGGCCAAGTTCACAAATCTGGGGAACCTGAGGGAGATGATGCCGAAGAATGTTGAAGCTCTGAAAACATTACTTGACGTGGCTCTCTCGGAGGGAAACAACCTCAAGAGTTCTTGGAGGGATGTTCTCATGTGTGTCAGCCAGCTTGATCGGCTTCAACTGTTGACCGATGGTGTAGACGAAGGCGCATTACCGGACGTTTCGAGGGCACGAATTGTCCCGCAGACGACTTCCGAAGCTCCTCGAAAATCTATGCAGGGAACAAGACGCTCTCGACCCCGATCTATCAATGGGCCTACAGCCTTCAGGGCGGAAGTTGCAATGGAAAGCCGATCAACAGAGATGGTTCGCGGGGTTGACCGCATATTCACCAATACGGCTAACCTTTCCAATGAGGCCATTATCGATTTTGTTAGGGCCCTGAGTGACGTGAGTTGGCAGGAGATTCAGTCTTCCGGGCAAAGCGAATCTCCTCGGACTTACAGCCTTCAAAAGTTGGTAGAGATAAGCTATTATAATATGACGCGAGTCAGAATAGAGTGGTCAAAAATCTGGGAGGTTCTTGGGGAGCACTTTAACCAAGTTGGCTGTCATACTAACACCACGGTTGTGTTCTTCGCCTTGGACTCGCTTCGTCAGCTCTCAATGCGATTCATGGAGATCGAGGAGCTTCCGGGATTCAAGTTCCAAAAAGACTTCCTCAAGCCATTTGAGCACGTCATGGCCAACAGCAACACGGTCACGGTCAAGGACATGGTTCTTCGGTGCCTCATCCAGATGATACAGGCCCGTGGCGACAATATCCGCTCCGGTTGGAAAACCATGTTTGGTGTCTTCACAGTTGCTGCTCGAGAACCTTATGGTAAGCTTTTCGCCGAAGTCACGTTCCGTTCTGTCCAGTGCTGACGAGTGATTTAGAGGGTATCGTCAACATGGCCTTTGAGCATGTAACTCAAATATACAATACCCGTTTTGGAGTCGTGATCACCCAAGGTGCCTTCCCAGACCTTATTGTTTGTCTCACTGAGTTCTCGAAAAACATCAAGTTCCAGAAGAAGTCGCTGCAAGCCATTGAAACTCTGAAATCAACTGTGACAAAGATGCTGAAAACTCCCGAGTGTCCTTTGTCCCACCTCCGTACGGCGCCCGGGGCCTCGTCCGAGGAGACCTCGTCGAATAATGCCAAGCAGCTTAGTAAACAGTCGCCGGAGGAGCAGTTTTGGTACCCAGTTCTCATTGCGTTCCAAGACGTACTCATGACCGGCGACGATCTCGAGGTCCGCTCACGGTATGATCGCTGCTCTTCGATAGGCAATAAGAAACCTACTAACTGATTTCTAGCGCCCTTTCTTACCTTTTCGAAATATTAATCCGGTACGGTGGCGATTTCCCGCCCGAATTCTGGGACGTCCTTTGGAGACAGCTATTATATCCCATCTTTGTCGTGCTACAGTCAAAATCAGAAATGTCCAAAGTCCCTAACCACGAGGAGCTTTCTGTTTGGCTCTCCACAACCATGATTCAAGCGTTGCGGAACATGATTACTCTGTTCACGCATTATTTTGAGTGCCTTGAGTATATGCTGGATCGGTTTCTGGAGTTGTTGACCCTGTGCATCTGCCAGGAGAACGACACTATCGCTCGAATTGGTAGCAATTGCTTACAGCAATTGATACTGCAAAACGTCTCCAAATTCACGCAGGAGCACTGGACGAAGGTCGTGGGTGCATTTGTTGAGCTATTTAGCAGGACCACTGCTTATGAGCTGTTCACAGCTGCTGCTTCTATATCTTCAAAGACGTCGGATTCTCGGCGACCTACAAATGGGGAGACTGTTGGCGGCGACGCTGGCGCCGCTGCTAACGCGGAAGGGACCCCTGAAACAGCATCTGCGGAGGATAACCCCCCCTCTCCTGCCGCTTCGAAGGTCAACGGGAGCCAGAATCCAACATCTGACCATGAAGATGGGGATGTACCAGCCTCTCCTCAAACGCAGTCTCGAGTTGCTGCAGCTCCTGAGCTAGAGGATTACAGGCCTCAAGAAGAGGTACAACAGCAACCAGCTGCGGTAACTATCGCACGGCGTCGGTTCTTCAACCGCATTATCACCAATTGTGTTCTCCAATTACTGATGATTGAAACCGTCCATGAGCTCTTCTCGAACGAAAATGTCTACGCACAGATCCCAAGTCACGAACTTCTGCGATTGATGGGACTTTTGAAGAAAAGCTATCAGTTCGCAAAGAAGTTCAATGAAGACAAGGAGCTCCGAATGCAACTTTGGCGACAAGGCTTCATGAAGCAGCCACCGAATCTGCTGAAACAAGAGAGCGGAAGCGCTGCTACCTACGTCAATATTCTGTTCCGCATGTACCATGATGAGCGAGAAGAAAGGAAGAGTAGCCGCGCAGAGACTGAGGCTGCGCTCATTCCGTAAGTGAATTCACTGACATCCAGAGTTTCAATAGGTCGCGCTTGCTAATCTCAGCACTTCAGACTCTGTGTGGACATTCTCAAAGGTTTCATTCATCTTGACGAGGAAACGCAACATCGGAATATTGTAGCCTGGCGACCTGTGGTCGTAGATGTGCTGGAGGGCTACACGAACTTTCCTCGGGACAGCTTTGAGAAATATATCGAAACCTTCTACCCGCTCGCTGTCGATTTGCTGGGTCGTGACCTCAACTCCGAAGTACGAATCGCGCTTCAGTCCTTGCTTCGGAGAATTGGCGAGGTGAGAATGGGCATGCCGCCTGTTCAGACGCCATCGGAGATACCCACCAGCCCAAGAAGTTCAATATCTCAGCAGTACTTCAACACACCCCGTAGGTACAGTCGGGGCCGGTGAGCACCGCCGTCATTTTTTTTAGTTGTTGACGCCTCGATTCCCCCCGTCCATGTCTTGAATTTTTTCCTTCATACTTTTAGCCATGGGGCCTCTTTTTCTTATTGTTTGCGTTGGACGATCAATGGATGTAGAGTTAGCATTTTCTATGGTCTTCTCACATTGTATCTTCGTGTTCTACCTTTTTGCATTTATCCGTGTGTTTGTATAAGACTCCATGTTATGAGGTGGCTGTTGAACTCAGCCAGCTATAACACGGGAATTTAAGATAGGGTTGAAAATGACATCATAAATTATTATATAAAAACAAAACTCTTACTCACTAGGCCTCCCTCGCCTTGAAGCTTAACTATAGGTTGAATGTTGGTTTCCTGCTTCACTTCGAGAGGTATGTAGCTATGCGCCCAAACCAGGCCTGCAATGGATGGGTCGTGACATACTGTAAACTTCCCAGACACGCTCACTTGAAATTGGAAGGGTACTTGCTGTTCTTAGGTGTTGATGTCTCAATCTGAATGGGCTTGTTTGGAGGAGTCCCCAAGTCGAACTTTCTGAAATGTAGGAACCTTGCGTGATCTGTAGTAATCAAGGAGGGCATCCATATCTTCCTCGTTCATTTCCACAAGCTCTTCCAAACTCCATGACTCGCAGATATTAGACATCCTGAATGAACTATTAGCATACTGCCATCATCCCAGTGACGAGCATTTCCCATCACCAACCATTTCATCCGCTCCGGACCTTCGTTGATTTCGGGTGCAACTTGTCTCAGCTTCTTTCGTAATCTGCCCACGTTCTCTATCGCTGCTCCCGTATTGTCCGGTAAAGCCTCCGCAATCTTCTTCCGGATGATACTAGCCAACTTTGGACCATTCCCATTTGTGCTCACCATGACCTGTAGCGGGCCGTCACGGTGCACGCTACCAAAGTAGAAGTCGCATTCCGACGGTACGTCAGCGATGTTAACGGGAACCCGGCGTTCTTTGCAGAGTTTCCAGATCCTGGTTGATGCCTCTGGATCATCGATAGCGCAGAGAACCATGTCCGCGCCATCTAGGTCTTGTGGCTCGAAGTTTCGATCAATATGCCTGACTTGCTTCTGGGCCACGCGGAAAGCGACTTCGTCGTTCAGTCCGGAGGTAGGGCAGACAACCGTCACTTGGGCATCTGCATTTAGCGCATGGAGGATGCGGCCGGCGGCCACCTAGGCTCTCTCACATCAGCGTTAAAACAAAGATTCCTGGTGAGGCAATCAAGAGATATATTTATCGAATGGTTCGACAGATGGAGTAGCAAGGGCATACCTCCCCACCGCCAACGACCAGGACGTTCTTGTCCTTGACCTGCCAGGCGACAATGAGAGAGCCTCCTCCCTGCACCTTAGGGAACCTCTGCGACATCTCGACGACGGGAGGAGGGGTTATCGAAAAGTCAACGGCGGGCCGAGACGCTGCACGGCCGGCGATCTCGGCGCTGCATCATAGCTTCCAGCCCGGCGGGACGGGCTACGGCGGGCGGAAGGAACCGCGGACGATGCATTCTCTTCTTCCCCACCCACCACTTTTTTCACAAAAATGTCACACCCTCACCACTCAGCCACTCTCTTCTGCATCAATTCATGTCCTTCAACGACCCCAGGACTTGATAAGGCTCTGATCAGCAGAAGCCACCATGCGGGGAGTCCAAATCTTCGGCGGGACTTCACATCCCGCCCTTACTGAAGCCATCTGCGAGCGCTTGGGCACTGTCCCCGCCAAAGCTGAGCTGGGAAAGTTCAGCAACGGCGAAACGAGTGTTAATATTGGAGTTTCAGTGCGGAACCAGGATGTATATATCGTCCAGAGCGGCAGCAGCAAGATCAATGACAGCGTTATGGAACTCCTGATCATGATCTCTGCCTGCAAGGGTGGTTCTGCAAAGTCTATCACAGGTAAGTCGCTCGTCATTATACGAAGCAGGTGACCTCTCAGCCTCAAAACAAGAATGGCTGACGCTTATTCTTGCCTAGCTGTTATGCCGTAAGCACCTTCATCATGTGAAGAGCGTGCCGTCGGTGCTGACATCGCAGAGATATTTCCCCTACTCTCGCCAGTCGAAAAAGAAAAGCCATCGCGGCGCCATAACCGCCAGGATGCTTGCCAATCTACTCTCCATTGCTGGAGTAGATCATGTGATTACTCTAGATCTGCATGTATGTCTCATCTTCGTCTTGTCTTCGTGCATCTTTCGCCGAATGAGGTCTGATTTTGTTTTCATGACAGGCGTCGCAAATGCAAGGCTTCTTTGGCAAGCCAGTAGACAACCTCTTCGCAGAGCCTCTGATAGCTCGCTGGATCCGGATGAATGTTCCCGGTTGGAAGGATGCTGTTGTTGTCAGCAAAAACGCAGGAGGCACCAAACGGGTGACCTCGTTGGCGGATACCCTGAAGCTAAACTTCGGCATTGTCACGACTGACAGGCGGAGGCCAAAGCTAGCGGTCAGGATGACTGACAGCACAATATTTTTCGATTCCATTGAGCACGATCATGCTCGGGACGGCTCCAAGGACGAGCGGTCCCAGGACGCGCATGATGACCATTCGCGGCCTCCGACTTCCGATGATCCGCAGTATAGCGACTCTGCCGCTGTGTCAACGAACGCACTGCGGCCAGAGACCCCTCCTGCGGCTCGTCGTCCATCGGAATTGGAGGCTGCGAACGAATACACAGATGAGCGTGCCCGGGATGTGGTCACTGGACGAATCGTTCAGGGCCACCTTGTGGATGATGATTATCCTTCTCCTGCCCTTTCTTCAGTGTCAACACCCCTGACGGCACAAAATCAGGAGAGTCAAGATCCAATGGCCGCTTCCATTGTCTCTGGTACATCCTCATTGCTGGCTGATCACGCCCATGGAGGCACTTTTGATGCAGCCGAGTCATCAGACGACGAAGCTGGCGGCTCTCTTTGTGAAGAAGAGAAGACTATCACGCTGGTGGGAGAGGTCAGAGATAGGACCGTTTTCATAGTCGATGACATGATTGACAAGAGCGGTTCATGGATCGCGGCCGCAGAGACCGTCGTCAAGAGAGGTGGAGCAAAGAAGGTCTACTGCATTGCTACGCACGGGCTCTTCGGCCATAGCTCCCTTGAGGAGATGGAAGCATGCGATGCTATCGACTACATTGTCGTTACCAATTCGTTCCCCATCCCTGCGGAGAAGTTAAGGAACTCCAAGAAGTTGGTTATTATTGACGTCTCGGCTCTTCTCTCGGAGAGTATCAGACGCCACCATTACGGTGAGAGGTATGTTTTGTCGGACGTTCCCTATGCAAATCCGCTTTGGATTCCATGTAGCTAACAGAATTGAAGCGTCTCCGCACTTTTTCAACTTAACGATTGAAGGTATGTTGTGCGCTGTATCCCAGCTCTCGGCCTGTGTTCCGTCTAATCAGATCCATCTTTGCCTGCCTGTTCAAAGGCCAGGTTTGAGAAGAGGGCTCGTGAGGCGGCTGATTCGCCTACGCAGACTGCTTTGTAGAGAACACGATGACGTTGTTCTACTGTAAATACTTTGATGACGGTACCCATTTTATCCTTCTAGGCTTTGCAGATACGTTTGAGCGGTTCCGCTTCTGCAGGTTTTGCACAACGTGTTCAAGTCATGATACTTCTAATATCCGAAATGACTTTCCAGCTCGCTCGAGAGTGGGTTGCATATCGCAGGAAAATAACCCGAGACAGAAAGGGACAAAGAGACGAAAGAACCAAATATGAGCTTTCCGGAGCTGGTCGCTCTATTTTGCCAATGACTTCCAGAACAACTGACTCGATTGAAGAAGGGGCACTGCTATTTTTGACTAAGATACCAACATCAAGCGTACATGCGCAGGGGTTTGAGCATGCTCCGCTTCCTGCTCATTTCAGAGCATCAAATTTGGACAGTTTGCAGGACGAGACGTTAGCAACCGGCACACTACCTCCGATCACACGGCTATATCGATATCAGCCAATGATAATAACAAATACCAACGATGCAGGCCGCTTTTTGGGTCCTGCAAGAACATCTTGCGAGAAAAGAGAAGGTCCCTTCTCTGATCTTCACCACAAAGATTGTTCTTAACGGAGCGTTGGGAGAACAGACACGGATATCCAGGAGTCTTTCTGTCTCTTCCGATGCCGTCCTCCGGGATGGCGTTGGGGGAGGCGGATAAGATTCCTGGAGTCCTACGAGGCCTGAAGGCATCGCTTTTAGAGCCTACGCCGTTTGGCTTGGCTTCGCGGCCCTTGTTGCCGGTGGAAGCGGTGCAAGAGAACATCTCGGACATCTATCTCAGTGCTTATTATCTCAGTGGTTATCTGTACACAGTAGAATTCATGTGCATCATGATTCTTAGCCATTCTATTCTAGAAATGGATCTTTACTTACCATGGCTGCTGAACTGGCGCCTATTCTACGTAGCCAAGCTTCATAGTTCCGAGAATCCATCAGGGGGGCTCTTCTAGATCAATAACTCGCCTTGCTTTCCTACACACATCGCCTCTCAAGTCGTTCAAAAATTTGACGTAGGAATGTGAACTCGCACTAGTGGCTTCAACCGCTCAAGAACCCGTTACCCAAAGCCGACACAATTTTAGGTCCGGCCTGGACCTGGAGAGACGTTTGTGCGATCTGCTGATAAGTAGAGACCATCAACAGCGCCGGCTTTGTCTTGAATCATTCATCATTATTCCAGTTTCCCGGTTCCCTGCTCGCTCTCGCTCTCTCTCTCTCAGTCCCCTTGACTGGGACAGCTCGGAGAAGACGTTGAGAAATATAGGCTATATACCGACCGGTAGAACCCAATTTGTCATCACCCTTGCTTCTTGGTCGTTCCTAGTTCTGTTCTGGTGGGTATTGGTAATTTCCCCAAGGGAAAACTACGAGCACCGAAAAGACGATAATAATTGGACCAAGTCGGTATGGTATGTAGCAGGAGGCGCGCGACTTGTTATTTGTTCTGGATCATCAATAATGCTAATTGCGCACATCGCACACATGAGGCACGTACATACATACATACCTAGGCACAACAAACGGAGTTAACGCCTTACTCGAGGTCTGCAACTGTGTCCCGACTCCCCCTCCTCTCCGAGAGAAAAGCCCGTCCCTTTTGTCGGTGTGCCCGTCCTGTATGTATGTATGTACCTATAATACCGGCTATTATAGGGTAGATTAGCTTAGCTTATATGGGATGATGCATTCCATCCATGGCGCCGCACCCTATTGACTAGGTATTTTACTTTTCGCGGAGAGGCCGGAACAAACGATCAGGGGCCGAACAGTTAGGTAGTATGGTAGGGTCAGGGTAGGGTAGGGTAGGTAGGGGGAGAGCACGGGCATTGACCTTTCTCGTCTCCTGCAGCTATGGGGGGACAGTCACAGACTGTCTCTAAGTTTTGGAACGGGTTAAACCCGCAAGTGCCTACTGATAGATAATAATAATGATAGGTAGAATATGGAAGACAAAAAAAGGGCGGGGGCCTCTTTTATGTAATTATTCCTAATACTGCAATTTGTGGCGTTCGAAGTCTCGAACCTAAGGTTGTTTGTTAGTCTCGAGACCATCGCTTTTTTTAAGAAAAAATCCAATCCAATCTCTGTTGAGGAATTATGATATGAGATGTATTATACGGGCCCCGATGCGGTCGGTCAGTTGAGCTTGCAGGATGATGGATATCGGGATGCAGACAGGGCTGGCTGGGGGTGATGATGTGCACATTGCATGGTCGACGGTCCCGATCGAGAAATGGATTCCAGGCCCGCGCCGGAGGATTTTTCTGTCCGACTCGTATGATTACTCACTCCGTATGCATGGCAAATAATGGGGCGTCCCCAGTTCAACGCCAGTCACGGTGAGGCGCTGTTGGTAGTAGCTGCGGCGCCGCCACATGGAAGGCATGGGTGGATGCATGGATGATGGTGCACACTAAGTTAGATACTGTACTTAGAGCTACAGAGCTCACTGCGAAATCGAAACTGAAGCTGCGGCGGTACCTCATTGCGGTGCCGCATGTATATACATTACTACTGACTGCGCAGAGTAGTGTAACTTGAGACAGCGTTCTTTTGTTTTCTATTTTCTTTCTTTCTTTCTGTCTCAAAGAATCACGTTGCACCCGCCGCGTATCATATTCTTCCTGAGCATAAGTACTGCAGATCATCTGGCACTTACCTCCATTGTGGCATGTGCAAAAAGCACTTGTACTTACTCATGCTTTGCTAGCCGCGATAGTCACCTACTCCGTACCTACCTACTCCTACCTAAAGCAGACCAACTGCCGCGGATGGCCCGAGATGTGATATAGCAGGGCAGCTAGAGCTGCATTCATGATTCGCGTCTCCGTCCAGCGGGGGCTGGGATGGATGGTATTTTGCGATGGATGGGGGGGGGGGGGGGAACCGATGGTCCGATGGGGTCGAGGTCGCAGCAAGCCGACCGCGCGCCAAGTTCCAATGACGGACATTTTATGCTAAATTAATGCAGCCGGTTCCCGAAGCGGTTGGACTTGGGACGCGCCGAGATCTCAATTCTCAGCCTCCGCAAGCCACAGGCGATCCGTGGGGAGGTCTAAGCGTAGGAGAGCTCTGATCGGAGGGTCTGTGAGGTAAATAGGTAAATACTCCGTGGTTCTGTAGAGCTAGGTACAGAGTACGTACTGTTTTTTGTCTCCTTCAGCCGGGAGTGGGATGTCTCGCAATGATTAGCAGTGTACGGAGCGCACATAGCTGGGCTTTGGTCAAATCCAGTTAAAGAGGGCCCCTCTGTCTTTCAACTGCCGTTCAGTTGAGACCATCGCTAGATTGGGAGGACCCCTACCAGGAAAGGAAACATGCATGAGGCCACGACAACCTATTCCGTGCTCTCTCTATCGGCCACGGAAATACTCCGCGCGTAAACAGCTATATCATTGTGTAATAATGCCGAATAAGTCACACGCCTGCCGCAAAATCCGGGGTCCTCGTCGCTCTGGGACCCCTGGTCAAACACACCCATGCTCCCTCGCGTCGATTCTGGCTATATGCAGCGACACGAAAGCACCCCTGTCCCTGCCAGTGGCAACGGGATTCCAGAGTGCTGGTTCGCAGGGCTCAAGCAGATTTGTCACGGAGACATGGAACGGACAGCGGTTCTGCCATCATCTGGTATTCCCTTCTTTGCTGCAGTTGCTCTGGTGCGCTCCACAACATGCTGCCAGAGGCATTGATTAATATGAATAATTGCCCACACCCTTGATAATAGTCAACTAACCCGAGTGTCGGGTCGTGTGGATCCCGCGTAAATTTCCCGGTGGACGCATCTATCTGCTGGTCGAGAAAAATCCCGTACCATCGACGGTCGCCCGTATGCATCCCTGCAGGGCCGGCTCAACGGCTTTGACGCCCGGCGTCGGGGGCCCCGTCTATGCGGCCTCGACCTTTCTGTCGACCTGCCGAAGACCGTCTCCATCCCGGACGGTCGAAACGCCGTAAAGGCTGCGCTAGGGCTGGGCGGCTGAGCTCCGATCCCTGCGGCTCCAGTGAGATCTGCGGTCTCGACCCTATATGTATATGCAGAGAGAGCTCGTCAGCAGATGCCTGTCAGACGGGTCAGTAACCTACCTACCCTACCGTATATACGGAGGACAGCTCTGGCTCCCCGGCCTCCTGGCGTAGATTTCCGGGTTGTGAGGGCTAGTAGTATCACCGACAACGACATCATATTACCCCTGGCGGGGGTCCCAGGGACTCTGAGTCCTCTGGACGCGAAATAAGACCCGAATCAGACCTCATCACCTGCAGCGCTTAGGCGGGGTGATATGTGGATTTAACGCGTGCAAAGCCACAGGCAAGCATCATCATGGCCTCTGGTGGGCTCGACGGCTGCCGACTAGTCTGCGCATCCACCTTCGGGATCGCCTCCCCGAAGGACATTGGCCGTGTGTGGGCTTCTCGGTGACATCTGGAGACTGAGTTCTAGATGCTCGTTCGCTTTTGCTCGGCGGTGCTTCCCCAGAAAGCTCCCGTGTCGCTCTTGGCCATGATTTTGCGCGTCGAATGAAACATTAAGTCAGAAACCCAGGCAGGTGGGACGGGCTACTTACTCGTCAGCGCACATCTCCAACAACACCTTTCAGAAAGACACAAGCGGAGAGAGACTCCGGGAGAGAGACTCCCTACGGCTAGGCTGGATCCAGCCCTCAGCTCAAGAATGCCCGAGTCGGGAAGCAGGCTCCACGGGCAACATCGCCATGGCGCAAGATCTGGAATGTCGTCGCCCACCGAGATCCGCTTACCGCCCTCTCCCCTTGCGACACTCAGATCAACTATCGCTCACTATCAGGCTACGGTTCCATCCGAGTCTCCCGTGAATAGTCGAACCCCGATCCGCACGGAAGGAAACCTCCACAGACGCAGAGCCACGGCTCTACTGTGGGTGATGTTCCGTGGGCGCGGCTGAAGCATTCTAAATTCTGGACCCGGTCTTTCACGTCTCTGACTTCACGGTTGACCAGGTCCATCTTGATACGAGTCACTGATGGCCATCGTCCCATACGGTCTGGGTGCGGTGAACATAGCATATAAGAAAGCCCGTCACGGCCAGATTCAACTCCGTTGGGAAGGATATCTCTCTCAGTCACAGTTGAATTGTTTCGAGTCATCCCCTCGTTTTAAAAGCACAGCATTCCTTCGTTCAACCAAGCATACTTTCCTATCATCAACCAAATCCAAAATACCTTGGTTCAGATTTGCTGCATTATTCTTCAAATTCGAGCTGCAGCAGCTTCTCCTCCTTGATCCCGGAACCCTGATCCTCGCTCCTATTGCATTCAGATCCGCTACAAACAAGCAACTCCACCCCCTCGTTGTCCTGCCGAGTACTACCTCTTTGGTGGACTTGGGACCTGCTTCCACTAAACCTCGCCCTAACACGTTCTGTTTTGGGCCATTTGGAGGCGCCGTCCCGTCCCCAAAACACCGGTCCTTGGCCCGAGCTCCCGGTTGATCGACAGGGCTCGGAAAATTAATAACACATCCAGAGTCCAAAAGCTGTCAAATCACCCCTCCGGTAGCCGCAAATCGCAATAGGCGCCAAGTCTGCCCCTCTGATTTTTTGTCAAACAATAGTCTGTGAGGAAAAAGAAGGGATTTGCTTTCCGATACTTCAAGACATCATCATGGCCAACAATTGCCCCGGTCATCAATTTGCAATTATCCAGGGGACCAACGGCAACCTGCTCACTTGGCGTTGCTACATCTGCAACTCAGGGCCACTTGTCGCAGTATGGGAGTGCAAGATCTGCGGTGAGAAACGCTGCAACGCTTGCTGGCTTGCGAAGCCTTAGACTGCCTCAGTAGGTAGTGAGGGGGGAGGGAGGAAAGGATTCCAGTTGTAGTCATGGTGAGTGAGCCCTGAAATAATAAATACCTTCTTTCCTTGAATGTCCTCAGCATCAGCGACCCTTGACATTCAACTATATATGTGGTGTGCTTCTACAGGACACCATAACTTGATATAATGCCGGTTCTGCTGTGAATTAATAAATTTATGGCTAACAGGGATGTTCAACAGTGCCAGCTTATAATATGACATTGTCTCCCATTGGTCAATTCCAGGACCGTATCGATAACAATACTCTGCATGAGCCCTGCAATGTTGTCTTAGCTTATGCAGAAAAATATTGCCACATGACCACGCGATTATGCGCACGCACCTGCCTGATTGCCTCTACTTGCACCTCCCGAGAAATTGCAATTCCAACCAGCCAGACTGAAACATGCATTTATCATAAATGCAGACTTTCCTTGGCTCCTTTCTCTGGGAGGTCACTACATGATGTATGTATTTCACACGATTGCTCAGAAAGAAAAGCAGTGAAAATGAGAGATGATGAGGGAGCCAGGATGGTGGATTTTTGGGGACTGAGTCTGCCTTTCCCCCCCTCTTTCCAATTCATTCTATTGTATCCTGACCATAACAGTATGTCCTCCCAGTCAATTTCTCGAGTTTAGCAAGTCGGCTTCTCTTTTTTTCCTTCTTTTCTTTTCCCTTTTCAGAAGAAGTTTGTGAGAGGTACCTACCCACCACCTACTTACCTACCTAATCATGGGTGGCTGTCTGATTCCCTTTTCCTTTATTTCCACTTTTGTGATCGAGATGTTTTGGTTTATTCTTTTTCCTTTTCTATTTCTCCTGTTTTTTTTTTTTTTTTTTTTTCACACCCTTGGACTGTGTATGAGTGCAAGTGTACGAAGTAGAATAGATCCAAATCGATCGATTGATTGAGAACATTCTCACTCTGACCGCACAAGTTCTCGAGGGGTTAAAAAATAGGTACTACACGATCTACAGTATGTATTGCAGATGGCGCTCTTTGCGTGGTACTTGTCATACCTTGATAGTGCGAGCCTTGTACGAGGTGTATATCCTATTTGAATAATTAGTACGGTCCTTCATGAAATGAGTGTCGATGAAGCACTATTCCTCTCTACATATGAACAATGACAACATCGGTGTTAATGGATAAATTGCATAAGACTACATTAGGTACGTACCTAGGCCACCTAATGCAGCTAAAGAAAAAAAAATATTCTCTGAAAACTGTCGAGACAACCCTACACACACATACCGGGTCACACATATACATGCCTAGTCTACCTACCTACTACTACTACTACTACTGTGCGACTGAGTACTATACAATAATTTTAAAACTTCAATGTGGCAAAAAATTCTCCTGAAGGAGGACAAGTGAAAAAGGAAACACTTGACAAGAGTGGGATTCGAACCCACGCCCCCTTTCGAAGATCAGGAAACTCCGCCGAGGAGTTTGTATTAAGGTTTCGTGCTACCTTAACCTGACGCCTTGGACCAACTCGGCCATCTTGCCTTGTGTGTGGGAAGGTGAGTTCCGAGGTCGTCTTAAGGGGAAGACCCCGCACAAGCACCAAAACGACCGCAGACTAAAAACTAAATCTTAATTTTCCGGTGAGATGCCCCGGTGAATTCGGATGTTACAAGGGCATCTCTAGATCCTAGTCGGAAGAAGGAATTACTTATTTCCGGACAGTCATGTGACTGGATCAGTGCGATCAATTCTTGGCATACTGATCCAACTGATCCGGGGATCAGAGGATCAGTTCAGAATCCTACTGATCCAAATGATCCAAGACTATGAGCCATTCCACAAGCCTCAGAGACCCAGGAAGACAGCATGTATATAAAGACGCTCCTTTCAGACAGATTCCGACCCCCGTGGTCGACTCACATAGCAACCTGTCATATAGACATTGCTAGTAACACAGGTCTATTCTTGCTTTTATATTGCTCACCCCCTTGTTTCTTGTCTTCAAGATAAACCAACGACCCCCTTAGGTCTAGTTATCTAGGCCTGTCGTTACATCGGATCACAATATAGATATTTAATTTCTTTTATTGCCCCCTGGCATAGCCACCATTAAGAAGCTGAAGCAAAGATATTAAGGAGCAATTCAACGACAAGATGACAGCAAATACCAGTTATCATTCATTCGTTCACTTAATCCCAGTAAAATTGATGGACCAGTTTGGCAAAAAGCACATTTCAACAAACCACGACACTATGGCCGAGTGGTCTAAGGCGATTGATTAGAATGTTACAATTCATCAATTCTCTTCGGAGGCGGCGGTTCGAATCCGCCTGGTGTCGTGTCGTTCTTCTCTCTCTTTACCTTTTTTTTTCATTCACTCTTAATTGAAAAAGTGCAGCGAGAAGAGCGGAAACGTATCTTTTTAGATGAAGAAACCTTGAGATGGTACATACTACAGTGCCTGGTTGGGTTTGGGCTAGGTGTAAATACTCTGTTGTTGGGAACAGTGATGTTAGTGCATGTGTGCGGATGGATAGATAAATAATAACTAGGTTGAACGGGTCCCACCTACCTCAGTAAACTGATTCACAGACAACCCCGGCTCAGCCATATTCGTGTCCTTCAAGAAATCAAGCGGCATCCAGACGAGATGGCCCCTGATCTGGTCGAGTTTCTCCCGAATCAGGCTCGCGGGCAGAGACGGATCGTGGAGATGCCCCTCCTTGACGACACCGCGCCTGGGCGCGAAGGAGTCATAGTCCGCGAACGTCTTGATGTTGTCATCCGGGTCAGCACGGAATAGGAACCGGTATATTTCAGTGTTGGTGGTCGCCTGTTGGGTCCAGGTGTTCCAGAGCTCGTCGCTCAGAGGGTCTTTGACGAACTCGTTCTCGGGATCTTGGAGGGTAGGATCTGCCGTGCAATCGTCTGGAGGCTGGGCATTAGGATCATTGGCAGCGTCGATTTCTTGAGCCGGGAGCAGACCAAGGTGCTCGCGCCACAGCTTGCGTCGGAGCGTGGCGACGAGTCGTCCTGCTTTGTAGGGCTTGCCGTCCATTGCACTGTTGATGAGGTCTCTGTCCTCCATGACGATGGCAATCTCGCTGTCGTGCGAGCCCACTTGCGACTGTATGCTCAACGGTTAGAGAGTTAGGAGCCTCGAGAATGATGGTAGGTACTATCGACATACCCTATCGTTGATGTTCGCGCTCCCGCAGATGACGATCCTGTCATCCACGATGCACACTTTCGCATGGACGTATAGTTCCTCCTGCACAAAGTTTTCTTTCTCGCGTTCAGGATCACCTTCCCAAGGCTCTTTGGAGACCTTTCCACCATTGAGCATCGCATCCTGCGAGATTGTGTCGTTACTCGTGACTTTGCTGTCTTGCAGACCGGCCTGTCCTCGCTGCGCTTCGAACCTGCGCAACTGATCGATACGTCTCTGCTCTGAATCATCACCAATACCGTAGCTCTTCTCATTCTTCTCAGCGTCCTTCCCGATTGCAGGATGTATGCCTTCGCCCATGATCTGCTCTGCCTCAGCACGCTGGATGCCCTGATATTGCGCGCCGGATTTCTGCTCCTGATCGACTAGCGCAGGTGTCCTGTTGATGCGGTCATAGGTACGGAGATTAAACACGAATACATGTTCTGACTCTGTCAGCTCCCCAGGTCGAGAAGACAAGAATTCTTTTCCTACTCACGCCTGGGATCCACGCCCTGAGCGGCGATCTGGCCGAAAATTGAATCCTCACCACGGCAAATTGATTTGTACTGGTAGTCCATGATCGCTCGGGTGGCGATTGCCGCATCCTTTCTGAGGTCTCCAGCAAATCCAGGTACAGCCGGAATGAGGATAATTACTCTAAATTTCCTTCCCTCCTTGCCAGCGCGGACGCAGGTATCGACGATGGCACGGCCGATCAGATTGTGGATTGGGGATTGATGATCTCCAGTAGCCGTAACTGCATATCATGTCAGGAGGCAGTTCACATTCATCGCCAAAAGAGATAGTTAGGATAGGTTTACTGAAGAACTGGCTCTCAATGTAGACAAAATGCTCCGCATTGCGGATGACCTCCGCATAGGCGTTCTGAATGCTATGCTCAGGTAGAATCCCGCTACTCCAGTCGCTACTGCTACGCACAACTTGTGCACGCACCGACCCTTGTATCCCTAGAGGCTTGCTGCTTAACGGCGAAAGTGGATGCTGAGCGTACGCTCCGCACGGGTATATTGGCCGTTGAACGGCGATCAGTTCTTCATCATCGCCTGTACGGCCCTCAAGCATGAGCCAATCGATATGCTCGACGCGCTTATACTTATCCCGCTTCACGAGGTTCCACCGGAGGACGAAGTGTTCGGCGATGTCGTAGACACAGTCTCCAATCAGGGCAAGAGAAACGTCGTGCCATGGCATGCGGCCGTACTCGGCCTTGCTGAGTTCGTTGTTCTGCCACTCTTCGACGCTTTTGAAGTCCATGATGCGGCTATTGTTAAAGTCCTGTCCTGGGAATATTTCATTCTGTACGCCGGATGGGTGCACGTCGGCCAGGGCGTGCTGGTGAGTATCCCATCTTCCGAAGCATAGGTCGAGGCCGCCCATGAAGGCCAGGGCATAGTCAATGACAATCAACTTTTCATGGTGTGCCTTCCCACGTGTAAAAGTTAGACTCCAGGCTGAGAAAGGATATCTAGCTTACCCAGTAGAACGTCATATCTCCGGCGTTTTCAAAGACATTATGATCGGGATGACGCAGAACCTGTATGTTATCGTGGCCTGGTCTTCCTTCAGGGATCAGACTGTTCAAGACATGTTTGGTATGGGCCGAATTGCATGTAAGGGCTTGCGTCATCTATGTTCATGAGGACGGGTCAATCGCTGGGAATCTGCAGTACAGAAACGCTTTGACAGACCTCCTTATATACAATCACATAAATTTTAACACCAGCTTCTGCTCTGCGCTTCAGAATCTGGTCGAGTCTCCATTCTTGGTTGAAATATGGAGGCCGTCGAAGGAATAATTCAGGAGACAGCCACCAATCTGCAATATAGATGGTCTCTTGGGCTCGATCAAGCGCCACGGAGACTGCCCAGAGGTAATCGCGCCCATCAACGTACCACTTTACCTTGTTCCCTTCATGTTCGGGAGCGAAGGACTTGAAACGGTGAGATTCCGCAATTGCGGTCCTTTTCCTGTCTGTCGCCTGTTCATGGGGCTCATCATGGCGGTGGTTAGGGTTGATGATGTTCTCGAACTTGCCTATCTTATGCTTCAAGTGGATCGCCTCGATTTTCAATTTACGCAGACGACGGGAACCTGGCAGACGAGCCCAAGCTGCGAGAAAGGTCAGTCTGGATCTGACGAGAGACGAAAATAGAGTGCGGTTTAGGTACTTACCTCTAATTTTCAGAGCATCGCCGAGACGCTTGAACTTACTCTCAAGCTTGTCCTTGAACGCGGGAGAAACGTGCATCGTTTCCTTCGACGAGAAAGAGGCATATCACGAGTAGCTCCACAGCTCTCTTCCAGAGCATTTGAAGACGCCAATTCTTCTGTTTGGCGACGAAAGCTCTGCGTGCAACCGCGGATGTGTCCTGGTCGACCTGGAGGACGCGTTGTAGGGACGCCAGTAATGACATCATCGCTGCGGGCTCGCGCTCCCGCGCTGTCAGAAGCGAAGGCCTCCGCCTCTCTTCCTGTTTTTCTTGTTCTCCTGGAGCTTCTTGAGAACCGCCCGCCACCGGCTGTCTGATAGGTCCACCTTGTTCATCCTGCCAGTGGAAGCGTACGGGAAGACCCACCGTGGAGGTATGTACTATGTACGGACTCTACGCGATCTAAGACTCCCGATGCGCTTTTGTTTCCGCCTATCATCTCCGTTGCTGCGCAGGCTTCTCCCCATTCCCTAGAAGCGAGCATCTGGAGCATCTAATAGACCTCCATAAAGCTTGGTCATAATACTGTTCTCCCTCCTTAATTTTGCATTGTGCAAGCGCTGCTTTATCCGGTTTTCGAGGTTCCACATTCTGACGACGACAGAAACAGCATTTCCATTTCTGGCTACAAGACCGAACGACAGTCAGAGAAGTGGATAGAACGCAGCAGCGATGAATTCTGCTCGAAACATTTACAAAGATGAGGTTGATTTCACAGCTCTTGCCCTCCTGGACCCCGATTTTGCGAAATAGTGAGTACCCTTGCGCCTCATTCTCCAAAGTTTCCAATCCCTGTGGAACAGCTCTCTAACCCTTGCAAAGTGTCAAGCAAAATGGGCAATTGGATTTCAGCAATCCAAGTGCCGTCCGGTGCGTTCGAATCGCTCAAGATGTGTAGATATCTATAGACTGACAGACATGAAACAGGCAACTAACTATAAGTCTTCTACAACGAGACTTCAGCCTGAAAGTCGACCTGCCAGCCGACAGATTATGCCCACCGGTATGACCTCTATCTGTTGCTAAGCTTCAGGAAACTCTAATCTCACTCTTAATAGGTTCCAAACAGGTACATCCCCTGGAAATGCAAACATGGGCTGTATGCCATCAGGAAAAACCTAACATATTCAACAGGTTTAACTATATTCTTTGGCTGCAAGACCTTCTCGATACCACAGGACACAAATATCGAGATGAGTATGATCCAGATAGAGACGTTGTTGGCCTTGATATGTAAGAGCTTTACAGTTCTCAGGGACCTTAGTCCCGAGTCTTTTGATATTTTTGCTAACTTCTATAGAGGGACCGGCTGCTGCAGTATATACCCACTCCTAGGATGTGCTTCGCGACCGCGGTGGAAATTTGTGGCAACAGGTGAGCAGAGTCATCATTCATCCATGTCACGACAAAGAGACTCATGAATACGGAAACGCAGACATTGATGACAAAAACCTCCAATATGCACTAAAGAATGTATCGCAAAATGGCCTCGAGTCGCGGATTAGGGTGATCAAAACTGAACCCAGTGATCCTCTAATCCCATTGGGAACGGTGATTCCTTTTGATAGGTATGGAGGTAAAGCTTGCAATATAGGCAGAAGTGATTCAGCTAAGCAGAGGCACAGTCTGGACTTCACTATGTGTAACCCGCCATTCTACGAATCTAAGGAAGAAATGGTTGCATCGGCTCAAGCGAAGTCGAGACCTCCATTCTCGGTGCGTACCGCATTTTGAAACAAATGACAGTTAACAATGCGCAAAACTCACAAAAATACAGGCATGCACAGGCGCAGAGGTAGAGATGGTCACTCCAGGCGGCGAAATTGCCTTCGTGTCTAGGATGATTGAGGAGAGTCTCCAACTCCGGAACAAGGTCCAATGGTATACGACCATGCTGGGAAAACTGAGCAGCGTCTCCGTAATAGTAGAGAAGCTGATAGAGCACGGAAACAACAATTATGCCGTGACGGAGTTTATCCAAGGGACGAAGACAAGGCGATGGGCTGTAGCGTGGTCATGGGGGGATCTACGACCAACGACGGTATGTTTATGCATCCTTGAGCGGGTGACATACATACAAAGGCCATGCTGAACGAGGAAATCACAGAGTGTTGCTCGTGGCATATCCGGATTCCCAAAACACCTACTCCCGTTTCCCTCTGAATTCTCGTTCCACGTCTCCAACGTATCCATCGACGCAGTCGGCCAAAAAATCGATCACGAACTGCGTTCGCTGCCCGTCAAATGGGAGTGGCGTCCCTCCGTGGCCACGGGCGTCGTGTTCGCGATGGAAAACGTCTGGTCGCGCCAGGCGCGGAGGAAGAGACAGCAGCAGCAGAAGGAGGGAAATGCAGATGGCGAAAGAGAGAAAATAGACGAGCATAAAGCGGCTCTCGGGTTCAAGATCCAGTTAAAGAAGGTGAAGGCTGCAGAGAATGATGTGGAGATTCTGATAAGGTGGTTGAAGGGAACGGATTCCGTGCTGTTCGAAAGCTTTTGCGGGATGCTGAAGAGGAAGGTCGAGGAGAGATGAGCTTTGTGAGAATTAATGTATGGAATAGTAATCTCTGGCGTTAAAACTGTTAATGATTAACTCTTTGCTTACATGGCTTAGACACACGAGATGCATTTACTCTATGTGCTGTACTGTACAATTGAAAATTTCAGAGAGATAAAAATTCCGGGATATCTAACACTGCTAAGAGGGTACATTTGTGATCATAATGTATACTTTATTGGCAACTAGTGACAATAAAATAATCTCTAATAGTTGATCAATAAGTCAAGAAACTTTATATTCTACTGTACATAGTATAAGTTATAAATCAAAAATTAATGCAAATAGAGGATAAACAAAAAATGAATACAGAATTACCCTCTCTATCCATATCTAAACCGTGGGTCACGGATGTACTTACACCCCATCCACCCCCTCTTACGAAGACCCGCCAACCTCAGCAGCCAGCTCCTTTAACTTATTCCATCCCTCAGTGTCCTCCCAGAACTCCTTACCCTTGCCCAGAATACCCCGCACGGCGCTCCGGGCCTTGTATCTCCAATCCTTCGCGACCAGCTCACGTTCACCCTCTGCCTTCTCGTCCTGCCCTTCCTTCTCCATGGGCCCGAACTTCGCATATCCGTCCCGAACCAGGCGTTCCGTCGCGCGCACGACGTCCATCCACTTCTTCTCGTCGCCCATCTGGAACGCGCCCTGCGTCGAGGAGGCGACGACGGCGCGCCACGCCTTCTCGTGGGCCTCGAAAGCCTTGGAGGGCCGCTGCCGGAACCGCTCGATGCGGGCGACGAGGAGCCACAGAGGAGCGGAGTGCGTGATCAACGGCACGATGCAGTCGTCGAAGAGGGAAATGAGCTGTCCGGGGATCGTGCCGCTGCGGAGATGGCGTTCCTTCTGCTGAGAGGATGCGTCTCCTCCTTCGGTGGCAGTGGCGGAAACGAAAAGTTCCTCGTAGTTATACGTGGTGATCACGTAGTCGACCAGCATCGTGAGGATCGGGATGTCGATACATTTCTCGCCCTTCTTCGGGCCGAGAAGCTCGATGACTCGTCTCTGGGCGTATATGATGTCTTTGAAGGGTGTTTGGGGTGGGGGAATCGAAGCGGCCACTGTGAGAAGATTGTCCCATATGCGGTGGTCAGTGTGCTTGAGGCTTGCAGCGCGGTGGAGAGCTGCGAGTGCGTCGCGTTTATGCTTGTAAGGGTCTCCTTCAGCCTTCTTCGTCTCTGAATCTGCGCCCTCTTCGTCTGATTTAGAAGAAGAGGAAGAAGAAGGAATCGCTTCTGCGGTAATGTGGGTAGGTTTCGAGGATGAAATTCGGAGCAGAGCGGCGGCAAGGTTGCTCCATGCTTCAGCGTCCGATTCCTCAAGCTGAATGGTGCGCGTGAACGACTCTATAGCATCATCCCACTTCTCAAGCTCGAGCTGCACGCAGCCTAGGGCAAACCATGCGCCGTGGTTGAGACGGTTGATCTGCAGGCTCTTGCGGTATGCTTCCTCGGCTTCCTCGAGATTTGGTGGTTTCATTGACATATAATGGCGGGCGAGAGAACGCTGAGCACGGGCATATCGGTTGTTGGAGACTTCCCAGGCGCGTTCATACATCGACGGGTCATTATCGATGTCACCGAGGATACAGAACAATCTCGGAGCGTCTGGAGGAAGAGGCGACAGTTCTGGGCCTTCGAATTTCTCGTGCTCATCCTCAACATCTTTGTTGGTTGGTTCGTATAGCTGTCTCCGGACGATCAATTTGGCTTTGTCTTCTCTGTCGGTGGCAGCGTAGCACAGCGCAACTTCAGCCCACATGTGGAGGCGTTCATATATATCAAGCGCCGTCCGCAACCCTCCTAGATTGACCCATCGGGAAGCCAATTCTGCCTCGAGACTCCAGCGCGTGGAGAAGTTTAACGTCCATATGAACTCCAATCTTTCAGCCGCTGGTGCTGATTCAGACTTTTCTGGTTTTGGGAGGAAAGTTGTAGGCTGTTCAGTGGAGGTATCATCTGCTGCGGAGGCGTCATTTGCTAGGGAAGCATCCGCTGATTCAGTATCAGCGATGACCTGGTCCACAAGGGCCTGCATTTGCAGGACACTTCTCTCCACAGTTCGAGACTTATATCCTTCAATCCGACTTCGAACCAACAAGGCTTGCGTATAGACTTGCCAGTTGGAGCTTCCGCCCTCCAGGACACGGGTAGCATACGGGAGAGTTTCTTCTCGCGTCAGCCCATGCTCGGGAGAGGTATTGGTGATTGCCGACGCAAGAGCAAGGAGAATGCAAGAGTCGAGAGGGTTGAGCATTGGCTGATTTGAGGGATCGATAGACGCCAAAGTAGGCGACAAAGACGATTCATCCTGGACAGTCATCGACTTTTCCTTCGTCTGATGATCTTCCTTGGCGAACGCTATCGACTCAAGAAGGGTATCATCGTTGAGTTCCAGATTTTTTGGTGCTACCGGCTTTGCCTTATTGTCACCCTGTTCGTTCGCAGTACTTTCTCCTGATGCGTTCTTGTCAGCGCTTTTCGCCAAAACTACCAACTGGCTGATGTCTCGCTCCTGAAACTTGGTCCTCTTCCCGAGCTTTCCTGTCAGTGCAAACTCAAACCCGTTCTCCGTGGCAGCCCGCTCAAGGTCTGCCCTAGCTTTGGCATCAAAGCCATGATGCATATGTGTCATTGCACGTTCAAGTAGAAATCTCGTTCTTTCCTCCGCGGTGGAAGTCGACGAGGCTCCCTGATCCCCAAGAACAGCCTTTCCAAGCTCTTCCAGATCACTGTAAATGACATCCTGCAAGGTCCCAGTAACTTCAGACAGCATCTTCTGATGGAGGAAGTTGACTCTCATCCTCGCAGTCCTCGCTACCAGCGGACCATCTGCACACAGGACATCCGCATCCACCAGTAACGCCTTAGCAACACAGAAAAGCTCAACGTTTGGAGTGAGTTTATATGCTGCCTCTCCGTCGACTGACAAGTCCCGGATCATCTTGTTCCGGACGGCATTAAGGTCTTTTTTATTTGCCCTCAATGCCGAGGGGATAACGACCTCAGCCGAGTTGAAAGCCAGCGGTGGCCCTGTGACATTTGATTGTAAGAAGGAAAAGAGCGCTGCAAGTCCGATATGCAGCAGCTGGGAACGCTGCTGACTAGGTGACAGTTCATAGTGCTGAGTCTGAACTAGATATTTCGCTCTCTCCGTCACGAAGTCGGTATAGGATATCTCGCCACTCCCCACGCGAGAGAGCGCCTCGCTGTCTTGAACCTCATGACCGAGAACTTCCTTTGCCAGGGGTAGCTGGAGGACAGATAAAGATCCCGCAGCAGTGAGACGGATGGGATCAAACCGTTCCCTGAGCGATGAGTCGTCATATAGGGTATCCAAAGTCTCCGGGAGCGAGGAGCTCGTAGATTCCGCCATCCTTTAAATTAGATCCTCAGCCAGAGAAGCAAAAATTCCTAAATATTGAATGTTATCAAGTTCCAGTAAGAAACAAGATGTGCGGTTATTGTGACGACATATGTGCGAACGTCTTGATAAATGGCGCCCAAAAATTTCAACGATGGTTTCTTGTCTTTTTTGAGTAACGCGGGGTATAATCAATAGAAAGATCGATGGATAAGATTCATGAACACATCATAAAGGCTAATGGGCGAAATAAATACAAGACAAAGCCTCTCTGTTTCTGCGTAAGGAAAGATCAACAGAGAGGTTCTGCTGATGGCGCGCGATCCCCGCTGACAATTGCTTTATCGATAACCAGAAATTTCAAAATGTGGTGGGGTTGATCTTTCCGTGTGTGGCATTAGAGCCCGTGCGCGGTGGCGACTCCCTGGAGCTCAGCAACCATTGTTCTCGACACGCACCTCGGCCGGTCGGCCACGGACTTGAAGAACCCCGATTATTAATTATTACGGTGCCAACTAGGGTAGTTAGTAGAGCAGGCAAAATGAAACACTTCAACATAGGGCTTAATTTATCATTTAGATCCAACGGACCCTTGAGGAGATCAGATTTAGAAGCTGAGCAGTCCTGCCAGGACATGCTACCTGTAGTTCGAATTAGCTCGGCTTGACTCCCTGCCTCACATTCTGCAACACCTAATTCTTAAAGGGCGCACGCGAGGAATTTGGCGCATTCTGCACTTTTGAGATTCTATATCTCTCAAAATTGAGAAAAGTTTAAGATCAATGTCGCGTCATATCGTTGGAACAACTTGATGTCTGGGGAAAAATGAACGTAAACTGTAGACCTTCGGATTTGCAAATCAAAAACACGAAGATCGGAAAGAGTGCTGTCTACAGTAGCGAGGTGCCCTAGTTATATAGATAGATATATATGAAGTTCTACAATATTTTCACACGATAAAAATACCGTGGTATAGAAACATCCGACACATTATTACCTGGAAGGAAACCTGCTCTTTCCAAAAAAGAAGAGATCTCTGACTGGGAAGTAATCACACAAAAGGAAAACGAAAAGACTCAGATCTTAGTTCCGTACGCACCGTTCCCGCTAATCTGCGCCCTCTGGATCCTCTGCCGGAATTGCTGCCTGAAGCGGTATCGTCCGTACGTTCCCAACCCGACGGTCAAGACAAACAGGACCGTCCAGATTCCTGTGACGATCATACCGATTGGGAAGATCGCTATTGTCATTCCCGGAAGCACGAATTTCGCTGCAGCGGTTACGATGGGGGAGGATAGCGTGATTGCTTCCGGCAGAGTGATGTTGGTTGGCGTGCCATTGGTACTGGCAAATTCGCCCGCAACGTAGGACAGAGTGTCAGAAGAGAGCGTCGTGGTGACGAGGTTGCTGGTGGCTGGATTGGTGGCAGACAAGGTGATATTTGGAATCATAAGAATACGGAGATCGGACCTGCCCGCGGGTTAGAAAAACTGCAAGTAAAGAAGAAACATTTATGTCAAGGCCAAGCTGAAAAAAAGAAAGAAAAAGAAAAAGACTTACGCTGTCAGCTTCGACGGGATAAGGCTGCTGCTCAGCTGCCCAACATTCTGGAAATTCCGCAGCATCTTTATGACCCCACCAGTCGCCGCTTTGTTTTGAACCGAAGGCCCGTTGGCTAAAGTCTGGGGCGAAGACAGAGCTGCCTGGGGAATGGACACTGAGAGCATGTAATCCGAAGGAGAGGTGCCTGCAAACTCGTCGACCGGCTGAGAAAACTGGTATAATCTGATGTCGGTCTCAAAGACGCCCGTTGCATTGTCGTAAAAGGGTATATTGTAACAGGCGACTATGCCACTTGGATTAACCACGCCGGTCAAACGACTAAGAGCAGCGTTGCACGCCTGAGTAGCGGATGCATTGAACGCTGCTTCGTTGAAGCTCGCGGCATCCTTCGCCGACGTGCTATCAGCCCTCTTCGCAATCGTCGAGTCGCTCTTGCCGTGGAAAGCAAAGTGGCTTCCCAGCTCTTTCGCGAACGCCGTAGGGGCCTCAGAGGCGAGGACAAAAGCCCAGACGGCGACTATTTTCAACCTCATCCCGCAGAAGCCTCGAAGAGAAAGATGTTGAAAGGAAAAATAATATATTAGATTTTTTTTTTACCGTCTTCAACTTTGATGGAGATATCCAGTCAGAATTCAAATTCAAAAAAGAGTATGCAAAATCCGTCCAGCGGCTGTAGAGAACGTAATCTATATTTCTTTGGGTCAATGCAATCCAAACCTCTTTCAGAGAAGGATACTTACCAATCTGCTATCCAACAAAGGATAGGACCAGAGAGGTGGCGCCAAGAAAGAAACTTTAGAAAGCGAAAGTAATCCTCAAATACTTCTGAAGCACGGGGCAAGATTAACCTAAGGAATGTGATGTAGCAGGGAAGAAACAAAAAACCGCCGATCCTCTCGGTCCTTTGGACAACGGAGCGACAAAAGATACACCCCCAGGACGGGGAGGATCAAGAAAGGGGATGGAGCATGCAGGAAGTTGGCATCATGACGGAACGGCTGTGAAACATCACTGACACAGCCTACAGGTCCATAACTCTGGTTCTTCATGCGATGCGCCAAGCACCAGGCTTCTCACTAAAAAAGTTCGGAGGCAGAGCCTCGATACAACAGGTCGCGCCACCAGCTGTGACACATTTGGTTCAAGTTGCTCTGGTCTTGCACTCTGTACGTCGCACAAGTACGGAGTGTATACTCCGTAGTCTGGGGGAAGCAACTCTACACCCACCTAACTACTTCCTGCGAAGTACATAGACTGAAAGAAAATGGAATATCCCCCGGGAACAGTGCCGGAGTGTTCTCAGGGCCAGTATGGCGGACCCCTTGTTCAAGAACCATGCAAAGGTCCAAAGACCAAAGTCGTATATTTCCGACTGTCCAAGCCGAAAAGATTCTTCACTGAGTCGAGAACCTCAAACATCCTGTTGGATAATCCCTGACAATGGTTTAGCGCCTTCAAAATTAGGCCAGGCCAATGCCGAAAGGAGAACTTCACGATCCGTGATTGCTTTGCGCCCAGCCAGAAAGGCCGAAGATCCGAGATGGCCTGAACAGCAACGGCAGCGATGCCCTGGCGCCTACTTAGTACGGAGTGCTGGGTCGAGGTCTCTGACAGGACCCTTTGCCTGTTTGGCATATAAGAGGGAGGTTATTGTTTGACTAGGCGAGGCTCTGCGACGACCGGTGCCTTGAAGCGCAGGACGTCGGGGAACGCCCGGGGTTCGGCGTGCCCTTGCGCGACAGGGGCTGCTTGGCGGCAACATCACCCGAGGGTCGGCTGGACCTGCGTGGAGCAAAGCAGCTCCTCGGCTCCTCTCTGCGGAGATCGCTGTACTCCATCTTGTTATTTTGTTTCTGCTGCCATCTATCACAAGAGGCTCGTATCTCAAAATTAGCATCTCCACCGCTAATTTTGCGCGCAAATATCAGCTTGAAAATAGATTCTGAAGACCCCGCCTGCCTGCAGATCGTCTGAAGATGGGTCAATGATGGGACATACAGAGTACGTATACTTCAGACACCCGCCGAGACTCCATGAAATTGGAGATGTTAAAGGATTCTGATCCATACTCCTGGACATGTTGTCATGCTGATTTGGCAGATACGTGTTCTCCCCAGTTAGTTTCTGCGCCATGGCGTCGGTTTCAGGTTTCCTCATCTCTCATGCACGAGATTCCATTATTATATTCCCTCTCAGATGGGACGTAACTAGTTAATGATACTAACTTACATAATAAGCTCAACCTCAGTGGTTCATGGCAAACTATCGATAAAAGGTTAAGTCCCTTGAGCCCAGTGGGGCTGTCTTCGAGCCTTTCTCAGCTAAAACTTCCCCTTCCGTCGGTATTTTATCTACGTACCTACTTCTCTTGGAGTTTAGCATGACTTCTCAGAATCTCATTCAACCCCTCACGCTGGAGACACTCGTCAAAATGGAAGCTGTGCGCCAGGGCATCCAGCTCCGTCTCATCCATCCCCTTGAACAGTCCCGCAAACTCGTCCTCGAACGACGCGGACAAAAACGTCTGCAACACCGCGCGTTGCACGTGTCGCTCTAGGCCCCACGGCCCCGGATAGGTGTCCTTGGCCGTCGGGCTGACCTTATCGATCCACTGGACGAGCGGTTTCAAGACCGCCTCGACCTCCGGTGACGGCTGCGTGCCCCAGGCGTCGAGCTGGAGCCGCCTCTTCTTGTCCAGGAAGGGCTGGATGGTCCTGTTCCACTTGCTCTCCGGGTTGGTGTAGATCATCCCCTGCAGGCCGATGTCCTTGTACAGCCAGATGGACCAGTGGATCTGGTACTTGTCGTAGATGCGTAACTGCTCGCCCAGCAGGTTGTATCGCTCCTGGTTGACGGTCGCGGCGTCTGGGTCTCTGCTGGGATCCGCGTAGACGGGACCAAACTCGCCGTTCCAGATCGGGGCGCCGAGCTCGTTTATAACCTTGGCCTTGCGCAAATATTGGCGCTCAAGGATCTCCTTCTGCTCCTCTGTTCCTTTGAACCGTGCGCCGGTGGGAAATCCCATGGTCTGCACTTTTGTATTAGCAGGCTTTTCTCGGAGGTACCCGTCTGAAAACGGCGAACTAAATAAATATAACAAGGCACATATAATAATAGGGAAACTCACGGAATAATCATGGATAGAGTAAACACAGTTCGGAAGCACCTTGTCGAACCCTTTCCACTCCATCGCAAAGGTGTTCCCGTCAAGGAAGAGTATATGGTCCGGGTCAACCTTCCTGATAGCCTTCTCGATTCGCTCATAGAACGCCGGCAGCCTGACGTGCTCTGGATCGCATGGTTCATTGAGGGGATTATACCCAGCCACCCAGGGATTGCCCTTGTACCTCGCAGCGATCTGTTCCCAGAGCCACACGGTGCGGTCCTGGTGATCCTTGAAGTCCCAAAAGGCGGCGTAGCTGGTCGGGTTGTCTGAGTGCCAGTCGGGATTCTGGCCGCCAGGGACGGCGTGCATATCTAGGATCGTGTAAAGCTTCTCTTTTGCGCACTGTTCTTGAAGATCAGTCCCCATTCCTTGCTTACTTCACTTTGGTTATTATTCAAAGGAAGTTTCTCTTATCCAACTCACCAAATCAATCACCCGATCCAAATGCTTGAAGCCAGACTCCTTCAACACGCGCGGGTTCATATCGTCCTCAAAATGGCGATAATTAAAAGGGATGCGGATACAGTTGAGTCCCAGCCCCGCGAAGAATTTCGCGTCCGCCTCCGTGAAGAAGTACTCGAGCCACTTATCGAAGAAGAATTCGTACTTCTCGGGGCCCAGGGCCTTGCGCATCGCGGCCCGGTGCTGGAACTCGTGGCCGGGGAATCCGGTTATGAAGTTCTCCATGCTGGTGGGCGACAGGATATATTAGCAGATTGTCATTTCAGTTGTGATGTGATATCTAGGGATGGATATATGTCTTCAATAGAAGCAAGTAATATGCTAGAGAAAAAGTTGAGAATACATACTTCATCCATCCTCCGACGGCGGCCCCGCGGAGGATGACCGTGTTGCCGTTCTCGTCGACGATTTTGTCTCCTTTGACTCTTAGGATTCCAGTAGCCATGTTTCCGCTTCGAATAAGATCACTCCAGAAACAATCCGTTATCTTTTTCTTGCGCACTTGTGTCGTTTTGCACCGCGAAGAGTGACTTCCAGGAAGACTCCGGAGTCAGTCATCTTGCAGTGACCAGGGAGGATGCATCTTGCCTTTATTTAGGGGAAAAACAGACAGTATGTATGTATTATTCCCCCAGTTTTCAGCCCGGCCTGGAATACTACTTACTACTCCTAGATGCAGCCAGCATACTACCCCGCCATCACGATTGGCGGGATATTGCTTCGCCAAGTCTGTCCAAGACCCAAGGTGTTAGTAGAGGGAGCGCGAACCGTAAGACTCGACTCTTTGCCCGTACACATACATCCATTTAGGCTAATGTTACCTCGCTCACAGGCTGAGTGAGCAGCAGTTTAGGACCGAAATTCCGCGAGGGCAGTTATGTAAACTCGTGACAGGAAACCGGTCTAAATCCCCAATATGCGAAACTTTAATAGGAAACATTGATGAATACCAGTGCTTTTATCCCTGGTGGCTTTTTTTTGCATCTGATTTATCTGCGGCTAAATCCATCTTACTGTACAGGTCGCGGTGTCACTCGGGTGCGTCGAAGGGCCAAACATGCTACTAACTAATCGGATGTGCCGCTAGTTTTAGGTCTCTGCTGCTACAAGGAGGCCAATTTTCAGTCGTTTGTTACAACTAGACTTTTCCGAGTTGTATGTACTTCAAGGAGACGCTCGTACCCCATATATACATTGAGCTGTACATAAGTAAATACAGGAAACACGAAAATCTCAGGTTCTTTTCGTCGTTCGGGTATCTACCGCACAAGATGTGGAAAGCATGAAAATACTTGGAAAGCCACAAAACTCCACAATAGATGCTAGACCATTGCCACCCTCCCCTCCTGGAATCATCCATTGATTTGAGAAGGAAAACAAAGACACGTAAACAAAATGTCGTAAAAGGAAGATCTTTGTTTTGAGAGAGACACGGACCAATGTCGACTCTGTTCAATGGCGTTAGATCATTACCAATCCTGGCCACGGTCTTTCATGAGGATTTCGATAGCCTCATCCTCTGGGACAGGGTTGTCATTCAGCTCCTTGACGCATTGCGTCAGGCCCTCAGCCGCTTCATCAACCTGCTCAGCTGTCCAGCCGGTGCAGGCCATAACCATGCGACGGTAGTTCTCCCCCAACACGACGTTCTTGGATTTGAGTCGCTCCACTTCTGCCAGTATCTCCTCATTATGTTCCTGATAACATTTGATGCGAGATTTCAAGAGTTCGACTGACGGCAAGGAAGCGAGGAATGCGGTCTGTTCTTCTGAGAATCCAGCACTAGGATCAAAGGTGTCGGGAAACAGTCTGTCGAATTCGGTAACATCGACACCGGAATCCCTGTCGGCATCACCGATGACCATCCCCTTTGAGGGGTCGAACGAGTCGCCATGGGTATCCTTCAGAGCCTCTAGGAGTTCTTCAGAAGAACGTTCCAGGTTTTTGATCCGCCTGTCAAGTTCCACGCGTTCGGAAGCTCTCTGTTTCAGCTCGTCGAGTTGCTTCTGTTCAATTTGCCTGGCCTTCGCGCTTTCACGTATCTTCGCGTGCCAATGATCAAATTCTTCCTGTTTCTTGCTTAAAGCGGAGCTTAGCTCCCTGTCAATTCCACCTAGTGTTTCTTCCACCATGGCGGTGATCTGCGCAATTGTTGCTGGGCGGCAGTTAGCATTAAGAATGTCCATGTAATGCTGCACCGGGTTTTCTTACAATCTAGAATTTCTTTTTTTGTTTTGGCAAGCTGATCTATGAATGAATCGTTCCTCTCCCCATTTTGCTGGGATTGAGAGCTTCCGTTGACCATGTCGACGCCAACACCGTAGTCTGCAGGTCGTAGGCCAGTATGATTTGGTATGTGTGGATCAGCACCAACTTCAAGAAGTTGAGGCACGAGAACAGAGCGTGCACGTCCTGCTAGGTTCAGTGCGGTATCACCCTGATCATCACGCAAGTTGACAATCTCGGATATAAATCGGCCTAGAGTAATGACCTCGTACTCTTGTGTCCTTCTCTGTCCGTTGCTGTCAATAGTTGGTATACTGATCTTGGAGCCTCCATGGCGAACGATGAACTCAAGAAGAGCCTCAAGGTAATGCTTCGCCGAAACATGACCACCCCCTCCAGTCGCTGCCATGACTGCAATGTGGTGAAGAACAGTTCGACCACTATAATCAACCATCTCGATTGTGGGAGCAAGCACCTGTAGCAATCGCGGAAGACTCCGGTAATCAAGATTGTTTCTCGTTCCGACAGCTTTCTGAAGTGCTGTTTCACCAGCAAGATTCAGACGGAAGATGCTGGCCCCCCTCTCGACAAGCGCATGAACCAGTGGCATGCGAGCAAGCATCGCAGCCCAGTGCAAAGCACTATTTCGATACTCATCGAGTGGAATTTCCAAATCTTCCCCAGATAGCTGCATGAAGGCAGGATGGTTTGAAAAGTCTTTAGTGCGCTTATCGAGAAAGAGGGTCATGATAAGTTTCATCTTCTGGAACCTCTCTGGTGTTGTGGCAGGAGGAAGTGCCTCGAGACCCCGCTTCTGTCCATCCAGCATCGGAGCCGATCCATCCATTTGTTGATAGAAAGAGTCGGTAGGCTCTGTTGGCGTTGGCTCATGCATGGAGTGGTTAGAAGAGACGCCGTTTGTCGTGACTGGAGGTCCTTGATTCGAGCCAGATCTGGCTCGCTTGCGAGGGGGCTCGCCGGGATCTTCATGATCAACACCAGAAGGATCGTGGGCACTTATCCGTGCGCTGTTCTGAAGATTGCCACCAAACCCACCGTCAGAAGTGCCACTGTGCGTGCTCTGCTGGCTGTTCGGAGGCGCCTGAGAGTCTTGACTCCCCATCGGGTATGTCACCTTTCTCATGGCGCTGGATCGTCTACTGTCGACACCTCTGGCTGTGGGAGAATCAAACCGGGCCCTGCTGATCGCATTGACCGCAGTCGCTGCGGTTTGAGAAATGTTCTGGAAAAAGGTGCCCTGTGGCGGTTGGTTCATGCCCCGGTTGTCAACGCCGCTGTAGAGGCGTTTCCTCTGAGCGGCCATTGCTTGTTCCTTGGTGGGAGTCTCTATAGCGCCCTGACCCGCAGGACTGACGCCATCCTGGCCCATATCGTACTCGAGAAGGGGTCTCAGTAACTCTTCGACATGGTATTCCCGACAAAGCTCTACTCCCCTCTGGTAGCTCACCCAGGTGCCCTGGTATTTGCCGTACCCTCCCTGGACCTTCTCGTGTTCACCTATAGCTATCTCCTTTTCAAGAGTCTTTGTCCGTCTAGCCTTCACCACACCTGCGACTTTCAGAATCTGGGTTGCGTTCAACCAGGAGTCGGAACGGCGACGCATGACAGCAATTCCGTTTACTTCCATCTCATATACGGGCACGTTAGAATACACGGCCTAGACAATGAGTTAGTCTCCTCAGTGGCACTCTCGACCCTCACAGAAGAAATAGAGGAAAACGGACCCTGTAGATCTGAGGCTTGTACTCTTGCTTGTACTCTTGATACGGCACCACAGCGCCATAATTCTCGCCATCTTCGTACCCACCATAGTTTCCTTTTGACATTGAGTTGCGAGAAGCACCGTTTGTAAAGCTGAGCGACATGGCCGACTGCTGCGAACTCCGAGAAGGCGTAGGCGTTGCTCCGGAGGTTGATGCGACTGACTGGGAAGCGTTGAAGGATCCATGCGACTGTGACAACTGCATCCCGTTGGCCGATCCAACACTGCTCTGGGAATATGACATGGAGACGCTTGGACGTGAAGTGTGATAGCTATTCGAAGCCATGAAGTCGGTTTATTTTCGCACCGTAACTCATGAAAGGTCCCCGGATGCGGCGCACATATGGGACCTAAGGCTTGTCAGACGTATCGCACAGTCAAACATGTGGCCAATAGGCTGGCATGAAACAGACGAGACAATGCCATTCGTTGCGGAGTGGGCCGGCTGGGAAATGCACCTACAGTGGGAGCGATGTGCTGGAGGAGCGCGCGAAGCGGCGAGATCCAAGGCGCGTGGTCAAACCCGGATCGCGAAAGGGGCACGACGGGGCGCTGCGAGCGTCGGGGAACCTGTCAGTGACGCAAGAGGGGAATTCAGGAGAAAAGCCAGTGCCCATAGAGATCGACAAGACAGGAGGTCCGTAAACCGTGCAGGCAGGGCGGGATCGTGCCTGGTGGATGCGCATCCGGCGTGGCCTGGAGATCGTGTTCTCGCGGGGTCTGTTCGCGTTGCGGCTAGCGCTTCGCGTAACCCTGCAAAAACGCCCTGTATTTCCTCTCCGGGCTTGGCCTCGTCCCCAACACCACCTCTTTGACGGCTCCCTCCGCTGACGGCCCTGCACGACTCCCGCGGATATCTCAAGATTCTCCTCGTCGGATCTGCTGCGGACAGAAACAGAGCGCGTGGCTGTGCTAACGGCACCACCATGGCTCGCACTGTCATCGTCCCGCCCGAGCAATGGCGACATCTTCTACGAGCGTCCCTCCGCGAATGCTCCTACCTCCCGGACCCGATTGCTCGGGGATATATGCACGATTATATTATGCGGAGGTATCGACGCTTTGCCCCAAAAGGCAAAAAGCCTGAGAACCTCGATATCCGACGGCAATTCCGGCTTCGGAGGGCTGCAAAGCACACGCTTTCCGTTCTACAACGAGCCAACGAAGGATATATACGGCCCCTTGAAAGGGTCCTGTATCTGTCGTACGGTCGGATCGGGAAGCGCAGACATGAGCTCCTGGAGCCCATACTTACGCCCGAAGTGCCCAAGGACAAGAATGCCGTCACGGATATGATCAAGCAGCCTGCCATGTTCGAGGACGGATGGCAGCCTCCAAAAATAGTGGTCGAGATCCTGAAATCCCAGCACCAAAATGGCCTGGTCGGTCGGATGACACCAAGATCGCTGGTCAAAACGCTTCAACCGAAGATACCCGAAGAGAACAGCTGGGGGAAACCTCTCGCTCCTTGCCGTCGAAGGAATATCAGGAAAAGGTGGTATCATGCTGCACTCGACAGCCTTCTTCCACCACTCCCGGAAGAAGAGGTGAAGATACTGGACGGTCTGCTATCTGGAACCCATCCCTGGGAGCCAGTGAAACGGAGGAAGGGCCCGCCTGGATCGCCTTCCACTCAGCAATTTCTTGATGCCAAGTTCCTTGCAGTGGGACCGCCAAAGGGACATACCTTCGAGAAGTATGTCAATGGACGACCGCATAGAATCACACGGCGGTTTATGCGAGGGTTATGGGAGAAGATATCAATTCTAGTCCCCCGCATGAAATGGGACGAGGCAAAAAATAAGTGGTTATTTGAATGGGGTTCCCCGAGGCGCGGACAGGAACTGGCTGCGGTCATAGACCAGAAGCAAGTGCCTGATCTATTCCAGGGTGTTGATGACAAAGGAACGCGCGTCAAACCGCAGGAAGCGAAGAAGCCAAAGCAGAAGGTAGCGGCATGACTTACTGTGGCTTTAATGCTCTGTCGAAGAAATCATGTCTGCCAGCCTCCGGGCGATCCCTCGGAGACTCGGCTGCAGATGATCACATTCCAGAGGTCTGCTCATTTCCATTCCCCGAACATCAATCGGAAGAAATGTGCTTTTGATCGGATGGTCGCGGGATTTACGATCTTCTGTGGAGCCTTCACATCAGCAAAACATGCCCATGATTCCAGGGTCCTTCTTTTCTTCCCATAGACGGGAGAGCATTTGGATCAATTGTATCTTCAAGGCATGGATACTCCGGATGTGATCTCTCCAGGCGGAAGAAATTTGCTTTTCCTCCATCTCCTCTCTGCGAACGTGAAGATTTCATGAGCTAATCGACTGAGTCGATTAACCTTTTCTCGACGGGATGCCACGTTCTGCCTTTGGGGGAGCCATGCGACAGTCTCCATTGCGATATTTGTCGCATCATATGGCAAACTATCGTCTTATAGTCGAACCCATCATCTTATCTCGAAGTTCTAGCCAGCTCTATCTAGGCCTAGTACTTTGGGATATCATAGCGAGCCGTAGAGTAGCCGAGCCTAGATCAACAGAGACGCATAAAGATCTGTGCATTAAAAATCTCATTGTTCCCCAATTTTCATATCCATCTACATGGATAGCAATCTCTTACAAAACGGGAAAGGGGTGCCTTTCATACAGTTTGTCAGTTGGCTAGGTCTATTTCCAGATATGGAAGCAATGTCACGTGACATAGAAATATATCAACACCACAACGCGTGCCAACATGATCCCCATCACCCAGACAGGACACAGGGGAAAAAAAAAGTTGTTTATTCATCCCAAGACAGACTCTTAGAAGAGAAAAAAAGCTCACACCGAGGGGGGCACTACGAAAACCCCCCACCTATGCTTTTGGCGGGTAGGGGATTTTACTACTCAGATCCTTCCAGCCAAGAAGCCCTCATTGCCTTCATCGGATGTTAGCAGTAGGGATAGTATCTCACCCGCTGCACCTCTGACCGAACCAAGGAGAGGATCGAACCTGGGGCTTTGGGTCCGGTGATAGGGAAAGGCTGTTGGCTCTATAAAGAGAGAGAGAGAGAGAGAGCCACTAGCCTTAAGCTGCACTATTGTCCCAGGTCCTGGTTGCTAGGTGAATGTGATTATAGAATATAAAGCAGAAACTGGAGGGTGTCTGGTTGCCTAGGGGAAGGGGGGTGCCCATGTGAATGATACAGAGGAGAGAGGGGATGAGGCTGAGATCACCTGCAAGCACTGTCCTCTACATTCATATATCTTCGTTCTTCAGCCTCTGAACTGGCAATGGACGATATTTGCTGGGTAAATGAGCTATGTTAGCCAAAATCAGTTTGCTGGGGACATAACATGTTCTTGGAAATGATTCGGGACCTGATTTACTTGCCCTACTACCCCTATGTATCTACCGAAAGTAGATCCCTTAAATTAAGAGACATAGCAAATGACACTGTGGGACTTGTGATGTGATGAGTGACGCGATGTATACGTGTGAGATCTTGTCTATGTATATACATGCGATAGAGTGCAAGAATCCAAAGACAAAACCCGACGCTCAGGGGTCAATTGCAGGATATAGACTAGGTACGTACCCCGATTTCCCGAACTTCCCCAATGGATTCCCAGATATAAGCTTAGCAGACCCTGGAAATGAATGACAAACGGCTCGTCTTAGGTATTATTAGGGAAAAAAATAGTGTGCAGTAGAAGGTATGGACCTGCCATAAGAACCCTGCACATGTCCTAAAGTTCCCCCCGGTAGGTTCTGGTACTATATTTGCAGAAATCGAGCTCCTACGATAATGTCAGACAAGGATTGCAAGATCGCTTAATTAATGGCCCTATTTTAATCTTTTTTGGAGAATGTCTTCCTTCTAATGCTCGGCAGGCTCATCGGTTTTGTAATAGTATTGCGAAAGAAATATCGATCGTTTTCATGTCTGTCTTCTCTTCCCCGGTTGAAGTTAATCAAATACCTATGAATATCCGCCTAGATCTGAAGATGCTCCTCGTGTTCGCAAATTCTGAAGCAGGAATTCAGTCAAGGAGTTAACTTTGAAATCTAATACCAATCCTCTATACGGCGAACGGACAAATAGTTAGGCTTTTTTCATCACGGAAGGCAATAGAAAATCCAAATTTGCACTAAATCATCAGCTCCTATCAGTCTCGAGTTCGTAGGCCCGGAACTCTGCAAGAGAGCTTAGCACATACACTCAAAGAGAAGATATCGTATCTGCTCGATCTTCCCTATTTGCTTGCCGAGACAGCCGGGGCCTTTGAACGATTTGATACAATCCGTAACTAAAACGCTGCCCCCCATTGGCAGATACAACGCTTCCCGTCGTCCATCTGGCGTCAGGAGAGCACAGCATCCCTACCGTGCCCGCCACCTCCCAATCATACGCCGCGCGTCCTCCAAGCTCTTCAGCCATCCTCTTCATCTCTTCCGAATCAAAGTCATTCACCTTACTCAGCGGCGTGACCAGGTTCCACAATGCCAGCGCCTTCTTGATCTCCAGGGGCTGGCGCAGATACATATCCGTCATGATGGGCCCCGGGTTGATGACATTGACGGTCGCCCGTTCGGCCAGCTCTCGTGCCCAGACCCTGGTCATGGCCTCGAGCGCGCCCTTGGAGGCCGCGTAGACGGTCTACGCCGGCTCACTGACCGACGAGCCGATGGAGGAGATGTTCACGATCCGCCCGGAGCGGTCGTACGGCAGGTAGGGCAGGCAGGCCTGCATGAGGAGGATGGGTCCTAGGACGTTGGTCGTGTGGACTTCGTAGAAGTCCTCGGGTCGGATCGATCCGAGCGGCGCGAGGATTACGATGCCAGCGTTGTTGACGACGATGTCAATCTGGAACTGTCCCGTTCCCGTCTTCCTGTCTTGGAATGTGTCTTTGGCGGCGTCGATCAGAGCGGCGCAGCCAGCTTCGGAGGCGATGTCTGCGCGGACGGGAACGCAGCGGACGGCGTGTTCCGCTGCAGCTCCGCGGCGAGCGCGGCGGCCAGCGGATCAGAGGCCGAGGTCTTAGTTGAGGATGATCGAGCAGCCTTATGCTCGCCAGGTTGCGGGCAATCGCTGCTCCGAGGCCTGTTCTCGCCTCGTCAGTTGACCTGATATTTTTATTGTATTCGGTTGAGAATGGAGCGTCGAACTCACCTCGCGCCCCTCCGGTGATGATGGCAAGCTTCCCCTCCAGCATTCTGGGCACGGTCTTGAAACCTTCCATTCTGACTGCTCTTGATGTATTGACTTCCGGCTGGTCTTGTTCGAGGGAACGGAGACCGGCGTTTGATGCACAGCGCCAACAAGATTATGCTGTATTTCGAATCATCGCCGGGATCCTCCATGACAACCCTGGATTGTTCCTGGTGAAGAATTAGCATGGTTGGACAACCAGGTTCGTTGCCCTTGCTGCAGTGGACTCGCTAGACAGGGATCTCGGGGTGGCGGAGGAGAGATTGAAGGGACCAGGCTCTTCAAATAATGGACTGCAGAGCTGACCACCTAACATACGTGCCATTGCTTGAACTATGCTCCAAGGCCAGAGTCAACCTCCACCGGGAAGACCCCCACAACATGCAACAATACGTTAGATTTATGTCTAGCGGTTCTAGGGGCCAAGCAGGAAAACACCATATGTCCAGTGGGAAACGCTGACGACGGAGACTACAGGGGGATATGTTTTCCAACGCTGTGAACGGGACGCTCCAAATTTCAGAATCTAACTAACCGGACGCATCTATTTAGTATGGGCTCCAGCATCCACGGGCAACAGAATCGCCGTGACATACGAAGACGCGTCGGAGCAGAGCCGGAGAGACGCCTGCGCGACTTCGTGCGGCGCAGCCCAGCGACCCAGCATGCTCACCTGTCTGGCATACGTTTCGTGATCCGATCCCATGGTCGTCAATGCCTTGGCGGACATCTCGGTCAAGATGGCTCCCGGCGCAACCGTGTCGACTCGGATGTGGCATCGCCGTTTTCGCTAGCCGCCTGCTTGGTCAAACCGACAATGGCATGCTTGGACGCCGTGTAGGCCACCATGTTTGCGTGTGGATAATACGCAGCGACGGATGAGATGTTGACGATCGAGCCCCCGGTCCCCTGCTTGCGCATCTGCGCGATCTCGTACTTGATGCCCCTTCAGATTAATCGACATCAGCCTGTCGAAGTAGTCTTCGTCAAACTCCGTAAAAGGTGCTCCATCGGGGGTCAGGGCCGCATTGTTCACTGCACAGTCCAGCCGTCCAAACTCGGCGACGGCCCTGTTGACCATATTCTGGACGTCCTCGGAGCTCGATATATCGGTCTTGACCGCGAACGCGCGTCCTCCTGCCTTCTCGATCTCGGCGGCAACGTCCTTGATACCCGACTCGTTCACGCCCGCCAGCACCACGCTGGCTCCGGCCTCAGCGAACAGGAGCGCAGTGGCTTTTCCCATCCCTTGCGCGGCTCCGGTTATGATGGCGACTTTTCCTTCCAGTGCTGGGTAGACTTTGGCCTTGGGCACGTTCAGCCGGGCCAGAAGACCGGCGTAATCGCCCATCTCTGTGACTGGCATGATGTCAAGAAATTTCCACTGCCTATTCGGGAGGATACTAAGTTAAGTAGGCAACTGATGGTGTTATGAGCGTGGTAGAACCCTTTTCACGTCTATTGGAACTGTTATAATCGAAAGGGTGTTTCAAAGAACACACAATGGCAGATATGTACTCCCGGTGCAGCAACTTGAATAAATGGCAGACGGGTCGCCGACAGATCGAAAGAAATTCCAAATGCCGAATGCCGTCAAGGAGGGGTAAAAGCAGGGAACAGCTTCACCATGTCCTTGGTGTTAGGGGCCTGAGTCCTCCCTTTCGCACTACGGACCGTGATGATTGGGGAAAGATCCTTGTCATGGAAGGTTGCGATGAAGTTCCGCATGTCGAACACTTAGGGCTTGCGCTTGGCGTGGTTCGCAGTAACCCAATCACCCTTCATCAACGCTTCCAGTGCAGTCCGCGAGTCAGGACTGGTCACTATCAGGACAGAGCTTCCAAGGGTTCTGAGCAGCTGTAGAAGTCCGGAAGAGATCCCATGCAAGCAGTCCCCGGAATTTCCCAACACGGTCAGGATACCGTTCAGGGATGCCTCCTGCTAGGAGTTCCTCCTGGTCTTATGGAGACGAGACGCGATATTTGGCAAGCTGTTGCGAAACTTGGCCAACGAAAGACATATCTATCTGCAGGCCTTTATCGTCCCATACTCATAGCAAGAGAGATGATCTTTTGATGTTCTCGATAGTTTCTTCTTCACAATAATAACAACATGCAAGTTTCAGGAGTGGTGTCCGGCGCTCCGAGTTCATGGAAACATCGACATGAGTCGATAGACCGAATACTAACCACGGATGCTCGAGTTGGTTGACTAGTGAAAACATCGATAGGGAGTGGTGATAATCTCATTCCTCTTCACACTACATCCAGTGTCTCCTTTTTTTGACGACTACTTCCCATCTTCTCTCTTTCCTGTCGTTAACATACAGCCAATGGCAAACATGGAGGTAGAGAAGATCAAGCCTCACACCAGCTGGATCAACGTTGTGGTCAGTATATGTATACTACACATTGCTCTATTCACATGAAATGACAGGCTAAAGCCGAGTACTATCTAGACCATCCTTGCGGCTGGCCTGGGAAGCTTCAACTTTGGGTTTGCGAACAATGTTATCGCTGGTACCCTGGCCCAGTCGACGTTCATCGCGAAATTCCTCAGCAGCCCCGACGCAACTGCTCGTATCGATAGTATCGTAGGATGGTATGTTCTCAAAACCGAAAACAAGACACAAATTAGACAAAGCGCTTATTATCATTGAGAAGTTTCCTCGGGGGTGCCATCGTTGGCGCGGTCATCCAGTCGCACATCTCCAGCGCCTGGGGCCGTTGAGCAACAACACCCGGGTGGCAGCCATCTTCTTCATCCTCGGAACGCCCTCGTCGCACGTCGCCATGTTCATCGTCGGGCGAACGATCGCCGGCATCGCGGCGGGATGACCATCGGCAACTGCCCCGTGTACATGAGCGAGATACATGAGCGAGATCTCGCCGCCACATACCGGCGGCCTGCTGGTCGGCCTGCAGGGCGTGTGCATCGTGTGGGCATACATCATCGGCTCGTGTCTCGCGCTCGGCTTCAGCTTCGTCACGGAAAGCCACCAGTGGCGCCTCAACTACATCATCGCGACCGTCTTCAGGATCCCGCTCTTCGCGTCGCTGTTCTTCCTGCCCGAACCGCCGCGGTGGCTGGTCGAGACGAGACAGCGAGGCCGCGGCCATCCTGGAGCGTCTGCACCGGACCAGGTCGGATCCCAAGGCGACGCTTGCCCGCGGGGAGATGATCCAGATCAAGGCGCAGGTCGATCTGGAGCGGTCTCTCCCGCGCGGATACCTCCATATCCTCCGGACGCCGTCGTTGCGGAAGAGGTTCGTCTGCACCGCGCTGGTGTGGATCATGGGCCAGAGCACGGGGATCAACGTCATCGCCACCCTGACCCCCGTGCTGTTCGCGTCGCTGGGCTTCGATACGACGCTCCAGTTGGCGCTTTCCATCGTCTGGACTGTATGTCTGCAGATCGGCTGCTCTATCAATGTCCACCTCCTGGACAGAGTAGGCCGCAAAGCTCTCCTCGGGATGTACTGTACTTGTTTGTACAGATGCTACCTCCTACACCCCCATTTTCCAATGATTTATTTCTATTTCTATTCCCATCAGTGGTACAGTACATAAAGTAGACAACTAGTAACTCTCCTCTCTTCACGTTATGTCCATCAAAGTATACGGCGGCCTCGGCAGCGTCGTCCTTTCTCCATCGAAGCCGCCCTGGAAAAGCACTACCTCCAAGCCTCCTCCAGCAAATCAGGCATCAACGCCTGCGTCGCCATCTACTTCCTCTTCGCCGTCTGGTTCACCGCGACGATCGAATACACGGGTTACGTCTACGCCTCGGAGATCTGGCCCACCCACCTGCGCAGCTACGGGGCGACCATCACCTACGTCTCGTTCTTCGCCGCCGCGCTGGCGTACAGCATGCCGGCCAGCACGGCGTTTGCGGACATCAGCTGGAGGTACTTCATGGTGTTTGTGGCGATCACGGGGCGTTGTTGCTGTCGCTGTTCTCCTCCCGGAGGTAAGTTCGCCACTGCACTGCCTACCAAGCAAACTGAGGTAACTTGAACGGAGAGCCACACGTCATATGTCGTTGTCAGATTTGGAAGAAAGGGCTGTTCGCTGAAATTTTTTTTTTGATTGATCATCACCATCAGACAAAAGGACTCACCCTGGAGGAAATCAGCGGCAAGTTCAAGCGATTGCCCGTGGTCTTCTCAAAGAAAAGCGTAAACCCAAGAAGGGAGATGCAGCATATTCTGGCAAACCTATGGCACAATCATGATAAGACAAGGGGCCCAAAGGTACTGTACCATGGGTCTGGATGAGGGAGTTCATGGCTCATATCGAATCTCTGGAGTGCCTGAACGTTAAGGAGTCAAACAGGTCATAAGAAGCAGCTTTAGTAGTTACCTAGATGGAGGCTGCAACTAGATACGGAGATACAGGTGGCGACGGGCGGTTGACATCAAGGTATCGAGTACACACAGAAGAATCCCACCAGGGAACACAGAAATACTACGTACGACACAAAGGACAACAGGTGTAATGAACCAACTGATTCAGTCCCTGTTCTAGAAACGGTGAACCATGCCACAGGCAAGGTCACAGGAGATCTATCTAATCGAAGATGGTCACAACGAGACCAAGACTCGACGACAACATCATTATTCAAGGAAAAGAAAACATGACACGGGAAAAACATAACACATCGTAACCGCCCAACTCCGGACCACAAAGGGAAATCCACATATCGCGTGACTCGAAGGATCCAGTCTATGATCATCTTCGCGGCTCCGAAGCCACCCAGAGTCTCAAATGTTTACTCATCCTCGTCGGAGAAGACCTCCTCACCACGCTTCCTGCGAGCCATACGCTCCTTCTTCTTCTTGCGGAGCTCAGAAGAGGTGAGTTTCTTCTTCTTGGGGCCGGTCTCGATCTTGTTGCCCATGGCGTCGACCTTCTCCTCGTCGTCCTCCTTCTCCTGGAGACGAGGACCGCTGCCCTGACCCTGGACCCAGTTGTGGCCGGAAGGAGTCATCTTGCCGTCCATGACGGACCAGACTTCCTCGGTCAGGTTCTCGGTGAACTCACGAGAGTGGGTGATGATGACGACACCACCCTCGAAGGCCTTCAGGGCCTTGGCCAGGGCACCGAGAGAGTCACGGTCAAGGTAGTTGGTAGGCTCGTCCAGGACGATCACGTGAGGACGCTGCCACGAGCAGGCGGCCAGGACGACCTTGACACGCTGACCACCGGACAGACCGCGCATGCGGGAGTGCGACACGAGTTCGGCGTCGAGACCGAAGTTGGCGCAGTGAGCCTCGATCTCCCTGCGGATCAGAGGGCGGAACTGGCCGCTAGCAAGAGCCTCCTTCTGGTCGATCTCGGCAACCATCTTGGCATGGGACTGGATGATCTCGCTGCGAGGAATCCAGGCGTTGTCGGCAGTCGACATGGGGGTCCACTTCTCGTTCTTCTGGCCGACGTTCTCACCGAGAGCGAACGAACACTCGTATTCGTAGGTGTTCTTGAACTTGCGACGGGCATGGATACCGATGACCTTACGCAGGGTACCTTCGATCTTGTAGATCTTGTCCATAGCCTTCTCGTCATCCTCGGTGATCTGCTTGTTGGCACGGTCCATGGTCTCACGGTCCTCGCCGGTCTGGAAACGCCACTGGATGTACTCGGAAGGAGTCTTGTCGAGGTGGTTATCGATGTGGGCGAACGCGTGCTGCTTGATGTAGGCGATACGGATGTTCTCGTGGTGGTAGACCTCACCGGAAGTGGGGACCAGCTCTCCGGTCAGGACGTTGACCAGAGTGGTCTTACCAGCACCGTTGGGACCGATGACAGCGATACGGGAGCCCAGAGAGACCTGGAAAGTGACGTCGGTGAGCTGAGGCTTGGGGGTACCTGGGTACTGGAAGGACATGTTCGTGACGCGAATGATGGCCTTGGCCTTGGTCTTGACACCCTCCAGGTAACCGGGCTCGGGGAACTTGAACTCCAGGTCGGAGGCACCCAGCTCGTAGTAGGAGCGAGCAGAAGGAACCTTCTTGACGAACTCGCTCAGAGAGCCACGGTAGCGCTTAAGCTTGAAGCGCTCGTAGTGGATGACGTGCTGGATGACCTTGTCGAGGAACTTGCTGTCGTGGGAGACGATGATGGAAGTGCAAGGAGAGTTGATGAGGTAGTTCTCCAGCCACTCAACGTTCTTGACGTCCAGGTGGTTGGTGGGCTCATCAAGGAGCAGAATGTCGGGGTTCTCGAAGACAGCACGGGCAAGAGCCAGCTTCATCCTCCAACCACCAGACAGGGAGGTGATGGGGGCGTCGAACTGCTCCTTAACGAAGCCGAACTCCTGCAGCTTGGCTTCGACGGAGGCGCGGTCGACATTAACGCCAGCCTCACCCAGCTTCTTCAGGGTCCATTCCATGACGGTCTGCTCGGTGTCGGCCGCGTCCAGGTCGTGCTCGACGAAGACGGTCTTGACTTCGCTCTTCTTGGGGAAGCCCTCGACCTGCTCGTTGTTAATGGCACGCATGAGTGTGGTCTTGCCGGAACCGTTGGGACCCAGGAGACCGTAGCGCTGACCACGCTTGAGACGGAGGTGAGTCTGGTTAAGAAGGATCTTGGCACCGTAAGCCAGGTTGAAGGTGCAGTTGCAGAGATCCTCGCCCTCCTCCTCATCAGAGAGGACCTCCTCCTCGTCGGCAGCGCCGGGAGACGCCTTCTTACGGAGGGCCTCAGCGATAGGCTTGGCCTCGGCCTCGCCGACGATGGCGGTGATGTATGGCAGGGTGTTCTGAGTCCAGCTCGAGACCTCGTTGTTCTTCTCGTCGACGAGCTGGCCGCCAATGGCGGCGATGTACTCGATGGTGGACTCGAACTGGGGAATCAGGTCCTTGAACTTGGGCTCCAGAATCTCCTTGAGGATCGCCGCGACGGTGGAGATGTCACCGGCGTGGGAGATCTCGGGGATCTTGCCATCCTTGACATCACCGACACGGATGAGAGTGTCCAGGGCCTGTCTGGTCTTCTCACGGGCCTCGGGGTCGGCCAAAGTCTCGTAGTTCTTCTGCAGAGCAGGCATCAACTTGGGCAGGAAGGGAGCGACGATCTGAGGGTCCTCGACGAGCTTGCACATGTTGTCGACAATGACGGCCGACTTACGCTTGATGGCAGTCTCACGCTCGACGAGACCACGGTCCAGCAGAGGAACCATGATGGCCAGAGTGGGCTGGTAGACGTCCTGGACGAAAGTGGTGGCGCCCAGCAGGTGGACGGTCTCCGGGACGTTCTCCGGCTTGGCGATACACTTGATGAGCTCGGGGATGAAGCGCTCAATATCCTTGTTGGAGATCAGCTCGCAGACCTTCTCCATGGTGCTGTAGGCAGCCTTCTTGACTTCGGGCTTGGTGTCCCACATGGCCTCGGAGACGACCGGGATCAGGTCGGGGACACGGTAGGAGAGCTGGACGGGAGCGGTCTCGACCAGGGTGTTGATGCAGTCGAGAGCGGCCATCTTCTCCTGCCACTTCTGGGCGTTGGAGAGGGAGTTGATGATCGGAGGGAGAATGGCCTTGACGGCGTTGGGGTTGGTGGCCTTGACGAGAGCAATGGCAGCAGCCTGGGCCGCGTTCTTCACGGGGACCATCTTGTCGCCGACCGCGGCCAGGACAGGGCCGAGCAGCTCGACGAAGTAAGGCTCGAGGCCGGCAGCGACGGGGGAGTGCTGAGCAACCGCCCGGATGGCATCCAGGGCGCGTTCACGAGCGGTAGCATCCTTCTTGTTTCCGAGCTGCTTCTTGAAAGACTCGACAGCCCTGTAACAGAGGAGGTTAGCACCATCTGCACTGCGTTGTGTTGTGGCCGGACTTTGCGACCGTGAGGGCGAGTAACACCGGGTGGCAACGTACTTAGCAGGCAGGACTTTCTCCTCAGTAGGGCCGTTCAGGAGCGAGGCGATGTTGCCCGCAGCAGCATTCACCTCATCCTGAGACTTGGAGATGGTGAGGTTCTTGATCAGGTCCTCGAGGGCGGCGACCGACTTGCCGGAGACGGCGGGAGCAGAGGCGACATCGACAGCGGGCATCTTGGAGGTGATGTTCGAGGAGTGTCGAAAACTGTCGGAAGAAGAAATGGTGGGAGGGAAAGGTTGGAGGTTTTTAAATTAAGAGGGTCTGAAGACGGGAAAGAAGCGAGACGAAGGGCGCGAAAAATCGTTCTATCAGGGTATCTCGATAAGAGTGGCGGCCCACGAAACTGCGCCCTCTTGACGCAGATGCGCTCTAAAGCGGCCGAAAGACGAGATCTATCTCTGGTCTATGGAAGGAAAAAGAAACAGAAAAGAGGAATCTGACCCTCTGAAAAGAGACAAGAGAGGACAGAGAGAGATGTGGAGGGAGAAGAAAGATGGAAGGGAGACCAGAGGGGCTGAAAAGATATTTATCGCTGTGTGGCCTGCGCGCGCCCAACCTTTTCGCCTGCGGAGGAATTTTTTTTTCTCGGCCAGGGCCCGCGCTAAGCCTGTTGAGGCGATAGTGGCGAAGGGCCTGTCCTGGCGCTAAACCCGATAGGGACGGGGCCCGCCCATCAGAATATGCGGCCCGTGATTGGCCCAATCGCGTTGCCTCCCGGAGAAAGCGCGGATGTGGGTGTTGTCTGTGTCGACTCGTGAGGTCGGATGCTGTAGGAAGTTCCATCATCTGTCGAATAATTGTCCACTGCTGGCTGGTCTACGGGGTGGACGATTTGGCTGCTACTTGGTATCAACATGTGTACTCCGTCCAGACGCGCCGGACGCGGCGGTGCTCGAGTGGCTTCCCGGCCAATCTCACCTCAATTTCTTTGCATGTGCGATACGTAGCTGCCAACAAACACACGCCGACCCCGAGCCCTACGGAGCGCCCCGGCGACCAACCAGCGCGTCCTGCTCTCGCTGTCGACGTATCCCTTGATCAACACTCAACCTCACCCCTGGACTCCTAGGACGGAGTGCTGACCAGGATACGGATACTTCCGCGTCTTGTCAGCCTGCTGGCAGTTCTATTTCTGTTGCCACCCTTGGATTTTTTTTTCTTAATTTTTACCCTTCTCGGCATGGTGGCGCAGTACCCCCTTCGGATTGCGGGATTATGGTCTACGGTTCATCTCCCCAAAGGTTTTTCGTCTCTGTCGGTGTCTGTGAAACCGCAGAGTTAGGAGGATCCATGGAACTTTGCTCCTCCTGCGTCCTCTGTACAGTTGTCTCTGCTGTCCAGTGTTGTCCAGTGTCTCTGATGCGGTCTGCACTCCAGCTGTCGTCCAGGATCGTCGAGCAATGCATTCTGCTGGGGAAATCGGCTCCGCTAGTTCAGCCACGGGGCAACCTTGCACAAGTCCCTGCGACAAAGAGACTTGGATCTGCTGTCGATTGTCCTGCAATTATCCGTTTTCCCCTGTGTTTCGGGCCATCGAATACTCAGCTGGATCGCACCAGCGCCTAGGTACCCGTTCGGAGATGCCTGGAGGCATAATCGAGTAAGCGCCCATCACATAGGAAACATATGTGCTCCGTAAGATTGGATTCGAGAACGGCCTGCCGCCTGCCGTTGCCAGCTCCTGACAAGGCCGGCAATCATTACTCAAGGACCAGGCATAAAGGAGCATTAATGGTCCAATCTCGGGTTTACGTACATACCCAGCCTCTCACCGCTCAAGTGTCGGTTTCAGGCTTTTTCAGCCTTTGCATGTGTCAGCGCAATGACCCCCAAGCCAGTTGACAACTGACACCGACAGACAAGGTGCACTGAGCGCTGAGGGCCTGAAGGCTAACGTCGACAGAGTAAGGCGGCCTCCAGACTCCAGTTCTCCAGGATCATGATCTATCACCGCCCGGCGACGCCCCAGGCCCACAAAGTGATGCTATCACTGATCAGGCTAACTAGCGCGCGCCGCTACTCCTTATCTTAGGTAGCTCCCTGACTTATCGACACCTCGCTAGGCGTTCTGTTCCAGAGCTAACTCGAAAAGAAATTTTTGAGAAACCTTTTCCCCTTTTTTCTTCTGCTATCGCCGGACTCACCGCCCCCTTATCCCCCGCGCGAGAAAAACCGGAGAACGCGTCGCAGGGCGCGAGGAAAAGCCGGATCCCGCGCCGTCCGTGGCGGGTGTGGGTCTGGGACTCGACGTTGACGGCACCTCCAGAGTCCAGACTCTCGACCTCTCTCAGCCTTGCGCGGCAACGTCCCTGCCTGCCCTTGCTGTTGGGGCGTCAATATTATTATTCTATTGGATTTCAGGGGAGCAAGAAGGCTTTTCGGCCCTGTCCAATAATAATAACGGCGGTGTCTTCCCGGCGGTACGGAGTAGATGCATCTTGCGGTAACGAATGGGATGAGATGAAGATAAAACCTAGGAAAAGCCAGCCACCCGTTCCGTTCCCTCTCGCCACACCCGCAGGAGAGAGAGACAAGTTTAACGCCATAACGGTCATGAATAATAGTAATGGACTGAACTGGACTCTCGACATATTGAACCTCCGGAGTTTACCCCAGTAGAATTATCTACGGCAAGCCATAGTCCGACTGTCTTCTTTCAACAGCCATTCGTTTATTGTACGCACGTAGACTCCAGGAGATCCCTAAAAAAAATCGGAAAGAGGGAGATCGACTAAGTCTAGGTCATATCCCCGGGGAAAAGTTTTAAAAAAGTTTAACAGCCTTCTAGAAGACACACGGAACGTTCGACTGCCGAATCAGCTTTTCCCTGCAAAGTGCAACAAAGATTCCGAAGCCCTTTCTTTCCTAGCCGAGATTAAGATCCGGTTTCCGTCATACAGCTACTACGTGGATCTACTACTGTACAGTACTAATCTCTAGATCTGCAACTGGCGTTGGGCAATTCGATATCGATTCTTAACTCGTAGGGAATTTTTTATTTTATTTTCTGACTGGTTATCCAACTATTCTGCATTATCTGCCCAGGTAGTTTTCCTTGATTGGCAAGTCGAGGAGGGCCTCAGAGTTGAAGCGCATCCTTGTTGTGTGGCGTTGCCTTAAAAAGACTTCTGTCCATTTTTTTTCACCTGTGGTGGCAACCCCTTGTTTTGGGGGTGGTGTCCGTCCTGAGCTCTCAACAACACTCACTGTGTAGATCTGAATAATAAATAGCAGGAGGAGAAAGGCCGTCTGGGCTTTACTGTAGTAGTCCCATCTACTCTCTCAGTATTCAGCTTCCCCAGCGTCAGCCTTGGCCTTGATTGATTGATTGTGTACAGTACATGTACTCTATGGTACATGCACCTAAGATACACCTGCCGTCGATAATCTAAAGATAGCCCGATACAAGACAGTGCTTCCCGGTACTACCTAAACTTCTGCAGAAACGTCAAGACCCGATACGTTCAAGCTGGGTTTGCGGGAACATCTGCTCCGTACCGTACATAGATAGTATCATCACCTACGTCAGTTATACCGCCACTCTGGGCCCCAAACCAGGGAAGTTCCGTACTTCAGCCACACCCGCAGGCAACGGGCCCAAAGGAATACCCGAACCTGGTCGATCTACGGTAGAATCTACGGGAAGATAGGGAGCAGTTGATAAGATAAGAATGCATCGGATCTCGTTATCAATACCTAGTCGCATCCTGTCGTACTTCGGCTTAGACACCCGCGAAGAGGGTGCTAGCTGCTGATAAGAAAAACACAATCATGAACACTGCAAGAGCAACAACAAAAACATCCATGAAGCCAGAGACAAGGGAAGACGGCGGCTAGACGCTCAGCATCGATCAACCGCTAGAATCAATCCCCAGCGTAAGCGAACTCGATCCGTATCCACATTTCGTCGATCCGAATATCGAACGCAGCAAAACGGAAGGCGAACATGGGTATATGGATATCAACGCAACACGTCGCGATCGATCGCCGTGCAATCGTACATGTAGTCACACGGGAAACCCATGCGAGCAATGGCAGCTCTCTAGTCGCTGGAGCTGGAAGAACTCGAGCTGGAGCTGGAGCTCGACCTGCGGTGCTTATGGCCGTGCTTGTGCTTCTTGTGTCTGCGCGAGAAGGATAAAAGTCAGTAAATGCCAGACGGGAGATGAGACAAGAGACAAACAAGAGTTGGGACTTACTTTTTAAGCTTATGCTCAAGCACGTTCGCGCCGACCGCGCCTAGCAGCGCACCACCAGCGGCTCCTAGAGTTCCACCACCGAGCTTGTGACCGCCAAAGCCGCCGGCTGCGGCGCCCAGCAGCGACGCACCGAGGCCCCTTTCTCCTTGCTGCTGATGCTGCTGATGCTGCTGCTGCTGCTCAGGAGGATATGCTTGTGCATGTTCCTGAGGCGGGGCCTGAGAGCCGTAGTACGACGCGGCCTCGCCCTGGCGCTTTTCCTCCTGTGGCGGGTACGGCGGCTGGCCGCCGTTGTGCGGGGGATACCCGGAGTGTCCGCCCTGCTCGTAGCCGTAGCCTCCTGGCTGTCCGCCAGCCGGGGCTCCGCCGTACGGGGGTGCGTAGCTGGGTTGTTGTCCGTGCTGAGGGGGCGGAGAGGAGTATGGGGGCGGCGCGGATTGTCCTGGGTGGTAAGGGACGTAACCCTGCTACGAGCGAGGAATTAGCTAGATGTAACAACCGCAGACCATTCATCTGGGAAAAAAAAGCTCCTGAGAACCGCAACAGGTCATACCCCAGCGGAATACAGACTCAATGCCGCCGAAAGGCCGCAAACAATGCAGAGCAACGGAACGCGGCGGAGGAACAACCGCTGCATCGACATTCGAGGACCAAAACGAAACCTCAACTCACCTGCTGGGGATAATAGCCCTGCTGCTGCGGCTGCTGTCCATACTGGCCCTGGGGAGAAGGATAGCCCTGCTGACTTCCATAGGAGCCACCGCCGTACTCCTGGTTCTGCGGCGGAGGACCACCGTAGTAGCCGGACATGGTGCTGCCCTTTGCCTTGCGGGGAAGCAAGTATCACTGGAATAAGAACGAGTAGACCTGGAAGGGACCAGATCAAGTCAAAATGAGTCACGTCAAAAGCTGTCCGGAGGACAGATAAGCAGAAGAAGAGAAAGAGATCCTGGGATGAAACGAGATCCCATTGTCGGCGGGCTGGAAAGAACGGGCCGGCGACCCACGGGCACGGGACGTCAGCCTAAGCCTCAGCCTCCTGCTGGTTGGGGAGGAGACGCTGCGTCGTGGCGCAGCTGCTCCACCAGCATCCTCGGACACCTCGGGCAGATAGATGGCTGTCAGCATCGCGATGGTGTCACGATCACGGTGTGTGTGGCATCATGCGACGCGATCAGATTCGCTCGATGGATGGTAGATACATATATGCAAGATTGCAGTATGTCTACGGTACAAGCTCTTCCACAGGTTCGTCCAGCCAGCTGCCAAGACGGATGCGTGCAGAGTCCAGATCCGGACCCCGCAGCCAAGAAGCGACATGGCACCCGATTCCCCTTCTTAGAACTAGCATCAAGTGCCACACTACGGATACATACAAGGTGCCTGATATCAACTTCTCGTATTTTTTTTTCTATGTATATACTTGAGTTATACGGGATGCTTATATTATTCCAGTTGTACAGACGGATAAGACCTCTTCACGGATTCTGACTCATCTATCGCCCAAGTGAATTTGATTGCCCCTCCTAGTGGGCAAGGCCACGGCTTCCTACCACATACCATACCTATGTAGACAAGATACCCTCCACCATCCGAGACCAGATCCATTAGAAGCATATGTTGTCCCTTTCTTCACGGCCATAAATATATATACATAATACCTTGGTCCCTTATCTCATCTACCATGATCTACATAGTATTATCCCTTGGGTTTGTGTGCACGCGACACTGGACCAGAAACTCAATCAGGACAGGATCCCACGATCAGTTCCACCAGTTCTTCACATAGTCATAGCACGGTACATAGCAAAGCAACCTAGGGAGATAATTAAATATCCATGGTACTCTAACATATAACCCATTCTTTCTTCCATGTATAGGATAGGGTAGGATAGGATGTTGGTCACAACCTTCTAATCTTCCCTCTATTGTGGCTATTGTTGCTAAAGACAGATCCTATTCTAAAATTATATCCCTCATATATACTTCCTCCATAACACAGGACAATACAATACAATCCATTGAACTACCTAGGTGGCTACATTCATACCAAAAGACAAGTGTTATTATAATCATAGCCTCTCTGACTTCAATCAATCAATACCCCTCCTCTCCTCCCTTTTTGCTTTTGCTTCTAGTGAATAAAATAATCACTTCGGAAATTTCCATCTATATTGAGATCCAAACTCCTACAATCAGGTCTAATCCGCCACGCGCAGGCAGGCTATTATATTGGAAAATCCAGTCCAAACCGCAGCACAGAGGGTAAGTTCCAGGCGAATGAATAGGTGGTAAGGTCCAGCGGTCAATAATATCATTGAATCGGGTTGCGAGGATAATATAATAGACTCTTCCCTGCCATGGCACATATTGTATATTGTATGTTCACGTCTCTTTGAGGGAGAGTAATCGAGTGAATAGAAAGATGCACTCTCTTGGAGTGATTCCGTCTAATATATAAATCCTCTTCGTGCTGGATTTCTTGTCTTGTCTTTTTCTTCTTCTCCATGTCCGTTGCACTGCGCGCTTTGCTTTGCTTTGGCTTGCTGTGACCGTTCTGAAAGTCCTACTTACATACACACTTACAAGCTTCCGCTATCCAAGCCTCTGCGCAAGCCTTCTTTTTTTTTCGAACCTGTCTTTATTTACTTCTTCCATATCGAACCGGATCCTTGCTTGGTAAGATGATTAGGATCAACCCATGTCCCATGTAGTTTTGAAACGATGCTAACATCCCGGCCGAGGCAGCAGATCCTATATGCCAACCTCGAGAGTTCCCGGCACCAGCCAATCCGCGTCAATCAAGATGGGCAAGGCGGCCGAAAAGGAGCGCCCCATGCCGTACAGCTTGGGCCTCCCCATCTTCGACGAGGCCACGGGCACGTACGTTGCCCGGAAGCCTGCGTCGAAGCCCGCCGCCGCCCAGCTGTCTTCGTCGTCCCGGACGGTCAAGAAACTCCGGGACATGACCCCCTTTCACAAGGGGTACAACGCCGTGCGAGGGAACAAGAGGTCATTGAGACCGTCCACCACCACCTCCTCTTCTCCTCTCTCCCCTTCTTCTTCCTCCGCCAAGCGGAAGCGGGCCGACAACGTCGACTTCCCCGACCCCGAGCCCGACAACAAGAAGTCCCGATTCCTGGCCCCCGGCGACGACAAGCACCCGCTTGTCTACAACCCTTCTTCCGGGAGGTTCGAGCGGCTCTATTTCACGGCAACCGGCGCGTACGACCCAGAGGCTAGCAGGGGATACCGCGGTCCTGATATTCGTCAGACTGGCAACTACAGTCTGATCCACGCCCCGGCGCCGCTCAAGGAGGGCCCAGCAGCCGTCCGCCGCAAGAACTGCGGACTCGCTCCCGACAATCCGGTCGTCCTGTTTCCAGGCGACCCGCTGATGGTCGCGGAGCGGAAGGCCCGCGAGCTGGCGGCCGAATTCCCAGGCGTGCCCCTAGACCAGGCCCTCGCCCTGGAGAAGCGCAAGCGAGCCGCCGAAGCCGAAGCCGACGCCGACGCAGATAAGGAGAGGGAGAAGAAGCGGGCGAGAAAGGCGACACCGGCATCGGCAGCCGTTGTCTCTGGGACTGGCTCCTCGAGGCCCACCTCGAGGCCGAAGGTCGACCTTGCCGCGTGGTTCAGACACGGCAAGGGACCTGTCAATGCCGCCGCGTCCAAGGGCACGGCTGTGGGTGTTGTGCGGGTCGTCAAGGAAACAGGCAAGGAGGATGGGGAGGACGGGAATGGGAAGGGGAAGACGAAGAGGAAGAGTGAGGAGGAGGAGAGCCCGGCAGTGGTGGTGGAAGTTGCGGGCAGGGGCGAAGTCGTCGTCGACTGACAAGCGGGCGGCCACCTCGACGGGGACTTCTGCGAAGGAGCCCCAGGAGGTTCGCAAGGTGAAGCGATTCACGCGCCTCTGTCGACGGTGGCGTCCAAGAAACCCGGGTCTGCGCGCCCGGTGTTTTCCATGGCCGAACACTTCGCCGGCCTGAAGAAGAAGGCGTGAGGTGAGCATTAACCCATGTCCGTCCATTCTCTAGTGACATGCTAACATCGATCTTCAGGCCTTCAAGTTGGCCTCGTCTGGCCCGTTTGTGTCCGAGATCACGTCCACTCGTCACTCCAGTGGCCTAGTGGACTGGTTGTACGGTTGCGGCGGGCAGCAAGGACAACAGATCGGTGGGTTTTGGTGGCGGTGGTTTTCTTTTCTTGCCTGGAAGACAGGCGTTGGTTGGGATTTGGTTTCTGTGTTTTTTAACAGCCCCGTTTCCCCCATCCCCAATTGGTCTCCCTCCTTGCGCGAGCGAGGACTGGATGGGACCGATGAAGGATAGCGGCTGGTGAAGAAGGATGCTTCTATATCTCCTGTCTGTCGTCCTGCCTGTACATAGTTCGTTGGACCCTTTTTGGCGTTTCTCTGGGAGTACAGTACGTCAGTGACAACACTCGGCTGAACATGGAATCTGAATTTGGTGATGTCGAAGAATCTCTCTGCAGTGTTTGCGACTGTGAACCGCAGGTAGATATCCGATGTACCGAGGCATCATTACCTATAATCTTCAGACCTGTACTTGATGCTGTGGTCATTAGTTCACGGAGTTCGCTCTCAAACTGGCATTCAAACTGGAATGATCAATCACACACTCTCTGTCCCGTTGTCAGTTGCAGACAGGAGGTATACACACAATCTGGAAGGAAGATCGACATTCCGAGAAGCCTTCATTTTAGAGAGCAATGCCTTGTCGGAGCATCTCTCGAACAACCCTGGCTCTTCTTTTCTTTTTAAGAACACCCATTGCTGAACTTGCATGGAGCCAGCCGCTCGTTCAGCACAGCATGGTAGCCGTTGCTAGAGATGACAGTACAGTAGATAGAAAGGATAGAGATCAATCATCATCATCGATGTCTCCAAGCTCACCTGAGGGCCTGAGGCATCCTCGGTTCGACGGCCTACTACTGCACTGCTCAATGCACGGACCCCACTTCACGACACAAGCAAGAACAGAACCACAGCCATTCATGGGATTACTACTACCAGGGTTCGGGACAACCGCGACCCCTCCCCATACATAGTCCAGAAACAGGCAATGATGAAAAAGAGAGAGAGAGAGAGAGAGAAAGAGAAGAGAAGCCGTCTATGTCATATCAAACCACAAAAATTAAAAAATAGTTTTATCTACGCACTACTCTGTACATACAACACATACAAGAAATGCATTCATTCTCAACCAATTATTGACCATACAGTAGTATGAGATCGGAGATCCATTGGCGCATATGTACATACAACTGCCTGATAACAAAATTTAACAAAAGTACTATTCTTTTTTTTCAAAAAATAAACTATACTGCCCCTTCTTACCTCCATAAACATTAACATTAATACTTTTATTTTTTTCCTCCCCCTTTTGTTCTCTTGATTCTACTGAAATGATTATTAGCAGTACCCGGGTAGCCTCTGATAGCCACTCCATAGCTTGTAGGTGCCCCAATTTTCTTCTTCGCCTTCAAGCTTCCAGATTCAAGATTTCTGTCTTTTGTCTTCGACACACCCTACGAGCTTCTACTCTGGATGGTCACTCATCATGCAGAGAAGGGCTACAAACCCATTCTAATGGCAGGAAGACATCATGATCTACAGTACATACATACGGCACGCTGCTACGTGGATGGAAACTGAAGCAGAAATCGTATATTCAGCAATGGTCAGTTCCCGGACACGGATACCGGATATAGTAATAATAATAACGTCATGCCATAACTCAGTCATGCAGGACAGTTGCTATATAGTTCCATTCCGTCAAATTCTTCGTCAAACTCATACCGTGCGTCGCAGCATAATCACGGACAAACCCTTGCGGCCTGATACCCCATTACAATAAATAATAATAACTTCAGTTCTGTACAGCAACCGCCTTTTCGGGGTCGCTCTCATCGGCCCTACGGGCAGCAACCACAGCGATGTCGTCGTCGTGCTCGGCATCGAACTGCCGACCGAGCCTCTCGGGCCCGAGGAAGGTGACGAGGATGGTATATGCGTACACGCACCCCATGAAGATGCAGATGACCTTGCCGTAATCAAAGCGGTGGGCGACCTCCTCTGTTGGAGGCAGGGGGAAGCGCTCACCGATTTTGGACTGGATGGTCGAGCTGGCAGAGGAGACAAGGTTGCCAAGCTGATAGGAGGTGCCGACAGCAAAGGTTCGGACCGAACCCGGGGACAGCTCCATCAGATGGATAGGGATGACGCCCCAGGCGCCCTGCACACAGAACTGCTCGAAGAAAGCAGCTGCCATGACGGAGTGTGACGTGACGAACGTGTATGGGTACAGCAGAGCGCCTCCAACAATGCTGATTACGATAATGGAGAAGCGACGACCGAAGATCTGGCTGGCCCAGCCGCACAAGGTGCCGCCGGTCATCGCGCCAAGGTTGGCAACGACCTGGGTGACGGTGATCGCGTCGGCGGAGAAGTTAAATTGGTTCTTCAGGAGCGTAGGATAGAGATCTTGAGAGCCATGCGACTTGACAGCAGAGAGTCAGCTTGGATCCGCGCAGACAGAGAAATTCGCCAGACTGCGAAGAGATTCACCGGGTGAAGCGCAATATGGTACGAGGCAACTTACCATGAAGTTGAAGCCAGTCATGAGCAGGACCATATAGATCAGCATCAGCCAGTGACGCTTAAGAGCCACCTTGCCTTCGGCAACGAAGGTCGTCGCGACACTCGCCTGGCCTTCACGAAGGGCCTTCCGGCTCCTGAACGCCTGAGTCTCAGGCAGGCAAAGACGGAAGAGAATGATCAGCACCGGCGGGCAGGCGCCGAACCAGAAGAGGGGCCTCCAGCCGTGGGAGGTGGTGTCGACGAGGCCCCGCGCAAAGGCCGTGGCAAGCAGATACCCGAAGGCGTAACCTTGCTGGAGCATACCGGAGATGATACCGCGGGCCTCTTCGGGGCAGTCCTCGAGTGCGGTCGCGGCGGCATTACCGTACAGACCGCCCATGGCGATTCCGAACAAGGCACGGCAGGCCAGGAATTGCCTATAGGTCTGGCAGAATCCCGTTCCAAGCTCGAGTATGATGAACAGGATGTTGTTGACGACAAACGGCCACTTGCGACCCCACCGGTCCGAAGCAATACCAAAGGTGATGGCGCCGACTGAACGGAGCATCAGCACGAGGGTGATACCCCAGGTGATATCCGAGTTCGACTTTCCAAAGTCCTCTGCCAGATCGCTGACCGTCAGGGAGACGGTGAAGAAGTCGAAGGCATCCCATGTCCAGCCGGCAAAGGCGACCTGGAATCACGTCAGTCCGGCTGAAGTGGATCGACCAGCGAGGCTTCGTGAAGCTGGATGCGGGGAGGCCTGGAGCACATACCAGAAAGAAGAGCCATTGCTGTCTGTTGAGCAGGGTGAGAGTCTTGAACGGATTGGGGGCCTTGTTCATCGGCGGCACCAGCGTCGGGACACGGGTGATCAGATATCTGGCAGCGCCGCCAACGGTGAGGCGCGTCTTCTCTTCCGGGGCGTTGTCCACCTCGATCGCACGAGGCTTTCCATCCTGGGACTCTGCCATCGTGGGCACGACACGCTGGTGGTGGGTATAACTATTATGAGAATGGGAATGGATAAGAATGAAGAACCATTAGATGATGACTGAAATACAGGATATGGCGCAGATAACCTCGCAGTAGCACAACGGCTCCTGAAGACCAGGGCCAGGAATGTATGGACGCACTGCAGAGGCCGCGGAGGTGACGAGCAGGAGGGAGAAGAGAACGAAGGGAGGGGGGAACGGTGCGGAGGGAGATGGTAAAATAGAAGCTGGGGGAGTCAGACAGAGAGAAAGCAGGCTTCTGGTCCCTCTTTCCGGGACGGCGGCACGGCTGGACGCTGGTCGGTGGTCGCCCGAGCAGACGCTTCTCCGTCTGGGGAACGTCCAAGTCTGCGCATCCACGATCTCGCCGACCGATCCCTGGCAGACCCCGCTGGAGGCCGGGGATTTTCCCCTCTGGAGAGTCCGGGGTGGAGCAGCGGGCCCTCGTCCACGACTCCATCGACCGGCGGCTCAGCGTCTGGCCGTCATCGGTCTGCTCCCAGCCAGCAGACATCCCGAGCCTCCTGCTGGTTCTTTTCCTGCGATGATCGTGTCCGTCCCGGAGCGCGATGCACGCAGGCCCCGGGGAGAACGTTGTTGCCGGTGTCCCTGGCACTACGGGGAGCTCTCCCGCCTGCTGGAAGCGCGGTCGTGGTGGTGATGCCGTTCAGATGAGGTCTTGTCTCTTTGCGCCCAGCAGACTCGATGATGCCAAGAGCGACAAGCTCACTAAGCTCACCCTCGCCGCCAAGGCGCGTCCCCACGCCTGCCACGCGAGAAACCCGGGGATGCAGAGCATCTGCTGCGAGTGCTCTGGCTCCCCAGAGCGCTGTTGTCTCTGACTCCCCCAGCTCCCGCAGCGCGCTCCTTCATTACGGGGGAGTTGCAAGATGCACTGTCCTATACAGGCTCACAGCAGCACTCTAGACGGCGTATGACTCAGGATGGCGTTTCTGTGGCTCCGTCTCCAGCTCCCGCGTTTTCTCTCCAGGCCCACAAAAACCCCGGCAGAAACGCGCCGATCCATCCCCGCCCCGCCGCACACTCCTCCAGATGCACGTCAGAGGCAAAATCCACGGCCACCATCCGGCCTGGGCTCCGGCCGACTTCAACGCGAAGAGCGTTGGCGGGTCGTGCGACACTGCGCCGCTCCTCTGTCAGCGTCTTCCTCTGGTCCAAGCCCCCTGCCTCTTCGGTCGAGCCGTCGGGCTGCCTGTGTGCGCCACGGCGTCGCGAAGACTCTCACCAGCGCGGGGGCGGGCGGCCCGGATTAGTAAAGCCGTTCGCTTAGTTACAGCCGTCCCACCCTGTTCTCCAGGTCTCGGAGAGTCGGAGGACCCTCCGATTTCGCATCACCGGCAACCGTCCACTTGCCGTTGCGTCTGCCAAGGAAGCGTTCGCAACAATGTCTCTTTGTCAGATTATTGGAGATGCAACCCCGGCCAAGAGTCTGAGCGCCGCCGGTTAGGCCCCCAACATGGACAGAGGTCGGGTGTCCCTCGGATAGAGAGCACCAAGTGCGGAGATACCTTGGTCAGCTGAGGTGTTGCGGCTCCTCCGGTTGACCTGTGCGAGAGCCCACATAGAAAGAACAGAAGGAACAAAAATTTTACTGACCGCTCAGTCGGTGAGACAGACTAGGCTATCGCGGATATCTATCTCTGCCGCGTCGTCGCCCATGGAAGCTTCCGCACAAGCTATCTGGCCCTCATGCTTGGCTGGGTTGGCATACGCTCGGCGAAAGCTCGCACGTACTTGGCTATCCTTGGCTAGCTTTGTATTTGCTTGGTATTTTTCAATCCTCCCGAGGTCTCTTTTCCTTCATTTTCCCTTTGCCATCATCCCATCTGGCTTTTTCTGGGTGGAGAACATTAGCTCCTTGCCAGCTTACGCTCAACCGTATGCGCGAGAAGCCCTAGCAAGCGCCGTCCTGAAGTAGCCGCTTGCCGGCAGGTACCTGCAGAGACGGCGTCAATCGTGACGAGCCTACCACCTGCAAGGAATCAGGGATTCGGCTTTCAAAGACGGCTCCGGGGAACGACACCGGAGCCGAAGGCGGGGTGGAGCGCTTCGCAAGGAGCCTGAAGAAAAGTAGCACAGCTGCAAAAGAGCCTGCCACTGCAAACTCGAGTCATTATGAAGATTCAGTAGACCCTAACTCATCTGTATCTCCGTTGATTTTCCTGCTACCTGTACACGCAGTAGTATGCCACTCTGTGCTGTACAGCGGCATGCATTTCTATTCTTATGCACCTGCAGGGATGCTCTACTCTAGACCGCGAACATGAACACCATTTCCTGCAAAAGCAATCGAGTCGTTCTAGAATCTTCCGCTCCCTGTCTAGGTAGCTATCATTACGATTATCAATAATTATCAATATTATTATCATGATTGAACGGCGCCACTATCTATCTACTCCGCACGTACGGAGTACTTGGGTAACGTGATAGCATCTAGCATCCAGACTACTATAGGGTATAACTACGCAATCGGTGCGCTGTTGTAGCTTTTTTTTTCTTTTCTTTTTATCGATTCCCGACCTCGGCTTGGTCTAGACCTTTGGAATCTCCTAAGGTCTGTGGGCTGTAGTAAACTAGTAAGGAAGAAAAAAAATCTTCTAAACCAGCACACGGTGCCCGGTACTGGGTAAAGACTACAGAGTACTCTACCTCGATGGAACGATGGATAGAGAACCTTAAAAAAAAGTCCCCTTCGCCCTTCGGGCGTCTCGAATCTCGAATAAAACCTCCGGGGTCGGGCTCGACCGTCGGTCAAGTCGGGAACCGAATCCCGAAGAGAAATGGATGATGAAAACCCTTTCTTTTTGACTCCTGAGGAAGCAAGGCTCTATAAACTTAGGATTCCTTCGGCTTGGACTTGGGGCTTGGAAATTTTCCAAATTTGTCGCCGTTAGGATACATGTAACCTAGCCTGCTTTTTTTTACCTACACAGTAGAAGTAGTATACTCCGTACGTAGTATATAGTTCTTCCGATAGGATGCTCTCTTCTTGCTCTTCTTCTTTCTGCTTCTTCTTCTTCTTCGGCTTTCTTGTCCTTTATTTTCTTGCTTGGTCTCGTCTCGTGAGGTCTTGGACTGGACACTTTCTTGGTCTTGGTCTTGCTTGCTCCTGCTTTTTGTCGGCTGATAATGGTGATGATGAGCTAGCCGGTCTTACAGAAGTAGCCCAGAAGAAAGGATTGTGGGCGCATTTGAAGATTGGAGAGGCACTGATCGACAGGCTATTTTACAGATTACAGGCGTTGAAGATCAAGAAGCTGAGGGTTATAGATAAATAATAATGATCTCTGAAAGGAACAACAAGAATGCATGCTTTTCTTTATTATTGCATGGTCCATGGTTTCATTTTCACTATTACAGACATGCTAAATTCAAGACGTACCCGTTGATTATCGATCTCTCTGGTGGAACCTCTAAATAACCGACAGAGATACTCTTGGTGTGTTACACACAAAGTTTCGTAATGAAGACTTGAAGTTGGAGGACGGTCAGCGTATAGCATGGGCCGGTGACCGACAATCTGTTTCAAAAGGCCAGATGGGGAGCAAAACGACACTGTCTTGTTCAGAAATAGATCCTTTTCTAACGAGAAAGAGGCTAAAAAAAGTTTGTCAGAAAGAGGCGGTTGAGTCTCCATTAGACATGGAGACGGGGTTACAAGATTCCCGGAGGCTTAGCAGATTGATGCAGTAAAGTACATGCTACCTGGTTTTGGCTGGGTGGTGGCCAGAATAGTACTGCATGACTTCATTAGGCATGAGCGAGATTTTGACTTTTCAAGAAAGGGTGTATGAAGAATTGTCTGTGGTTCGGCTTGTTCCAGAAATGCATGCCCAAGGCTGGACCCCTGTGGCGTAGAGCGCATAATCAGGCTTTGACCCTGCGTTGGGAACAACTGTTGGGCTTGTCACCCACAGTCAGCAGCTTCTTCAGGACGCGACTAATGCGCCATAACTGGGGGTTTCCAGGTCGACGAGCTGCCAGATCCCTGTAAAAACAGAGTGCTCGGAGTATAAACACATGGATCGATGTAAGTGATCGATAAGAGCGTGCATGTTGATGAATGAGCCAAGCAAGGTTGATATGGACCTATCAGTCTGGGGACAGCGGTCTGCTATAAACAGATCGGCCGGGCGGTTGACATCAGGAGCAGGGACTTTGAATGCGATCTGCGGGGGGCTTGCGTGCTGATGGCAGCGGGCCACCCTGTTGAGAACTTCAACATCAGCACGCAGCCTCCATGGCAGGAGGTCTCACGAGTAAAAGAAAAGGAAGAAGGCGTCCACGCCGCCAGGATACGAACTCTAGCAGCAAAAACACAGTCGATAGTGTCCGGTCCAGGCCAGGCGCGGAGAAGGGCGCCAAGCCGCGAGCAGCGTCGTCAACGCCGCTCCCGTCCCGTCCGGCCACAGCAAGCAGAGCAGACTCTGCGCAGGACCGCGTCAGTCGTGGCCGGAGGGGTGCATCCCATGCGGCTCGAGGTCTCCTCATCGCGTCCTCGTCTCTTCTCCTGCTCGTCCTGCCGGCCTTGCCCAGCCTTCCCCGCGCATCCCGTCGACGCCAGCCCGGCCGCTCGTTCGCTCGTGTGCTGTTGCTGGAGCTGCTGGGGAAAAAAAAGCTCTGCCCTGTGCTCCAGCCGCCAATCGCCGCGCCCAACGCCTCGCTCCTCCCGCGCCTCCCTTCCTGTCGTCCCTTTTCAGCGTCGTCGAAGTCCTCGGTGCGGCCCCTTACGTCCTCCTACGACAGCTCGATTCCGCCTGTCCCCGTCAGCCTGACCCCGTCGTGCGGCGCTGGATGAGTGCTCCCTCCGCCTCCTCAAATGCACAGACGCTCGTCTGGCTCTCCTGTCGAGGACGACGCTGAAGATTCCCCGGTTGCTCGAGCTTCGACGGAGGAGAGCAATGGCGCCAATGCCCACGATACGCCCGAGAAGATACGGCCGCAGATAGCCCGGACGGGCCACAGCTTCGACCTCCGGCGAGAGAACGCCGCCGCGACGCCCCGGTCGAGGAATTCGGGCGCGTGGAGGAACCCGCCATCGCAGACCCCGAGCGACGACACCAAATCCGCAGCCATGATCCCATTGGCATCCCAGCGACTCTCCATGGAGTCGTCCCCGGAGGCCCAGCGGTTTCGACAGTCTCGATTACGCAGTCCATGGTCATGTTCCCTCCTGACGCTATTCGCAACCTTTCTGGCGACGGTCGCCCTCTCGTGCATCCTGCACTCGTTTGCTACACGCGAGGTCGGTGCGGATGGCTGTGACGTTCCCGTCATGAGTCCTACATTCATCAAGATGCTGGGGTTCGACACGGAGCACACGCGCTTTGCCAGCAAGTACAATCTGTATCTCTACCGGGAGGAGGGAGTGGATCCGTATACCCAGGACAACATCGGGGTACGCACGCTTCGACATGGTTTTTCCCCCTTCCGCGTCTGATGGTAATGCTGATGATGTCCTATGCAGCTGAACGGGGTACCCGTCCTTTTCCTTCCCGGAAATGCCGGCAGCTACAGACAGGTGCGATCCTTGGCCGCCGAGGCTTCGAGGCACTACTTCGAAGTGGTTCGGCATGACCAGGAGCGTCTCAGGACCGGCACTCGCAGCCTGGACTTTTTCATGATCGATTTCAACGAAGATATGGCCGCCTTCCACGGCCAGACACTCCTTGATCAGGCGGAATACGTGAATGAGGCAATTGCGTATATACTCTCGTTATATCACGATCCGCGGCGGTCACGGAGAGACCCCGGTCTTCCCGATCCTAGCGCCGTGATACTTATTGGGCACTCTATGGGGGGGATTGTCGCGCGCACGGCACTGACCATGGCCAACTATCAGGCCAATTCGGTCAACACAATCATCACGATGTCGGCTCCGCACGCCAGGCCCCCAGTGTCGTTTGACGCGGATGTCGTGCAGACCTACAAGCAGATAAATGACTACTGGCGGGAGGCTTACTCCCAGACATGGGCCAACAACAATCCTCTCTGGCATGTGACTCTCGTCTCCATTGCCGGTGGAGGACGTGACACCGTTGTCGCTTCGGACTATACGAGTATTTCGTCACTCGTCCCTGAGACTCACGGCTTCACGGTGTTCACTTCGACAATCCCGGATGTCTGGATGGGTATGGATCATCTTTCCATCACATGGTGCGATCAGTTCCGCAAAGCGGTCATCAAGTCTCTCTTCGATATCATCGACGTCCGACGGTCTAGTCAGACTAAGCCAAGAGCCGAAAGGATGCGTATTCTGAAGAAGTGGTATCTCACCGGTTTGGAGCCCATTGCCGAGAGGACTCTTCCGCACAAGGATCCGAATACGCTTCTGACACTCGAGGACAACACGAACTCCATCTTATCACAAGGCGAGAGACTCGTCTTGCGGGAATTTGGACGTCGCAAGGAGCCTGAAGCGCACCTGCTTCCCGTCCCGCCTCAGGGTGTTCCCGGAAAGAAGTTTACTCTCCTGACAGATCAACAGTTCGATAAGACTGGCGGCAAGGGCACTCTGGAGGTCCTCTTCTGTTCCGTGTTTCCGCTCCAAGGCGGACACTCTGCAACAGTGTTCTCCATGAATATGGATCTGTCCGGAGGTACCCTGGGATCGACTCGTTTGGCTTGCAAGAACGCGGCCGAAGATGGAATCCATCTCCCAGCGTCGACACGCGAGTCGAAGTATCCATTCGACCGGGTCCAGCCGTTTTCGTATCTGCAGTATGACCTGGAGGATCTTGCGGAGCATCAGTTTGTCGCTGTGGTCGACAAAGCCAGCTCACCAACCAAAGGATGGGTCGTCGCTGAGTTCTCAGATTTCTCGGACTCGGTCATTCAAACTCGAGTGGGCCTGGGTCGCCTGCTTAGTGCCGGCCTGAACATGAGGCTTCCAGCAAATCGCCCGATGCTCACCGAGATAAAGATTCCGGCCCTGCACTCGAGCCTGCTCGCATACAAGCTGAGGATTGGGAAACAGAACTGCGGCGACAGACAGGAGCTTTTCACGCCATTGCTTCGCCAGTCCATGCCGGAGCCTCACGAGTCGAAGTTTTTCGTCAACGTGACGGATGTCCACGTCAGTCTCCACGGGATTGCTCCTTTCATGCCACCGCCTCTCCGAGAGCAATCTACCCTGGGTGGCGTGTCGTTTCAGCTCTGGTCGGATCCTACCTGCGGTTCTTCAGTCGATGTCTCGTTGAGAGTGGATATCTCAGGCAGCCTTGGGGAACTTGTTATGCGCTATAGGACCGTATTTGCCGCGTTCCCGCTTCTCGTCGTTGCCCTCGTTCTGCGCAAACAGTTCCAGGTGTATGACGAGACTGGGTATTTCATCACCTTCACGGAAAGTGTAGATCTCTGCCTGCGATCGTCCTTGCCGCTGCTGCTGCTGGCGCTGTCGCTCTTCGCATCCTCGCTGGCAACATCCAAGTCATTGCCGCCCAGTGAGGATCCCTTCCACTGGAGGACGAACGCGACTGAGACGGTGGTCGACTTCACGAAGAATGATTTGCTTCTGGGCTCGCAGGATGCATTCTTCTGGTTCCTGGTTCCACTTTTTGGGCTGATTAGCATCGGCGTCTGTGTCATCGTCAATTACGTCGCACTTTTCATTCTTTCTGTCTTTACCTTCATATACGGCCTCCTGAGGAGCAAATCGGGCTATATCCGGCGCGACGATAGAGGGTAAGCCAAGTCTTGGTGTTTACTTATCCACTGAGGTTGCTAACTCTTTTTTGACAGGAACCTCCCGATATTTTCACCTCCAACTCCCAGACGAAGAATCATCAACTGCGCCATTCTTCTGTTTCTTGTTTCGACGGTCATTCCGTACCAGTTTGCGTACATGGTTGCATGTATCGTCCAGATAGCGACATGTGTGCGGGCCCAGTGGCATGCCAAGGAGACGGTTAGTATACCCTCTTTCCCCTTGCACGAGCGTGCTTTTGCTAAGAGGCGCTGCAGAGATCCACCGCCCACTTCAACTTTTACAACTATACCCACTCCATTCTCATCCTCATGCTCTGGATCCTACCTATCAACATCCTCGTTCTCCTGGTCTGGGTGCATAACCTCGTGGTCCACTGGTTTACACCATTTTCGTCGCATCATAATGTTCTATCCATAATGCCATTTATCCTTCTTGTTGAGGCCATGGCAACTGGCACCATGATTCCCAGAGTTACTACACGGTATGTCCTTATCAGACTGGCCAGGTAGCATCTGCCCTAACAGCTCCGCAGATTTAAACATCTCACCTCCATCCTTTTCTTCTTCATCGCCGTTTACTCCGCCATTTACGGTGTCACATACGCATACCTCCTTCACCACCTCGTTAATCTTGTTGCCGCCTGGCTGGTCGGCATCTACTTCTTCAGCAGCAATTTCTCCCTGCGACGGCTGTGCCGGATTCTGGAGGGAGACGATTTGGGAAACGGCCTCTCGGAAGGGGGAGGGAGCCACGTCAAGAAGAAGCCTTAAAGTTGTCTCTCCGTTCGCATCTTTTGCTTTCTGTTTCTTGTTGATTTTTCTTCACATTTGCCTTGTTTGATGTTTCCCTAGATCGTCCCGGAGTAATGTGTTTCCGAGAACGGTGCTTTTATATTCTCCACCGAATAATCGGTGTGTACAGGGAATGGATGATTTGTATCCACGTTGGCATGGATCGGCGCGGTGCCTTTGTGTGTTTTCTTTTTCCTGTTCTCCTCGTCCGGTCGATCTCCCCGTCCCGAGTTGGTTAGCGGGTCGGCTCCTCTCCACTACCTGCCCGCAGCTGCAGTGGGTTGACAGCGGACGCTTTCTGCCTGTCCATTTTGTGCTCGCTTCCTCCGTTGATCGATATACCTGTTGTCGTCTCTTGTCCCGTTGAGTCTCCATATGTATCTTATCTGCCCAGCCTTTACCTACTGCACGGGGGAGGACGGATGCAGATCACCGAGATCTAGATAGATTGGGTAGATGGAAGGCGGAAATTAATAGTGACCACCATGTTTTTGACTTCCAGACTCTGTGCTTATGCAATACGGTAGGATGATACGAACCTCGATACAAGAAGAGAGGAAAGGACTGCGTGCAACAGATGTGCCGTTGTATTGTGGAAACGTTGTCTATTGTCATTAACGCTAAACATGACTACAAAGGGAAAGTGAGAGAGCACCTTAAAACGACAAAGCCAGCAGAAGGAAATGTATGTGTATGTATATCCCAAGAACTCATAGAACAGAAAGGCGACTTTGGGTATCAGCTAAAGATAAGATCAAAGATCGGATGCTTCGTTTCATAGAGGATATCCTCGAATTAGTCCAGATAAAAATTAATATATCCGTATTATATCAGAATGATATCGACGTCGATGTCGATGTCCGTCCATAGCAAGCCAAAGCAGACCACCTCATAGCCACGAACTACTCATCATCCCATCCTCGGACCCCAACCCAACCCACCTCCCTCTCCTTCCTCCATGGAACGAACATCAATCTTTCGATCCCGATCCCGATCCCGACGACCCGAGACCCGATGTGATCTAGATCGGCACATATCAAGATCGGGAACCGAAGAACGAGACGTTCCGGCTCGGGGGCACCCCAGACCGCGCTATTCCGGATCCGGTTTAATGCGTCGAACGGTCGGGGAGATAGACGTCCCGGTTGGGACGGGCACGTGAGGTGCGGAGGTGTTTTCCCTCCGGACCCCCGTCTTGTGTTAGATGGTTTGGTTGGTCGGTATGGTTGGTGCGGAGGAATAGTGGACAGTGGATGGATCTCGATCTGATGTGATGGGAAGTATCTTGGGAGAAGAGGCTATATATATGTCTCTCCCTGAGAGGGATCTTTGGGCATGAGCTATGGAATGACTCCTTAGGTTAAACCCGACTACCTGCAGTGTCGTACTTCACATGTAGCTGCGAGTTAGTTTCCTTTATCTTATCTTATCGGGGCTGGTGAGCAAGAGTGCTGTATATACTGTTCCTAAGAAGAACCTTGATATTTAACTATATGGGATATGTCCTTTTATTAGGTAGGTAGTTTAGTTGGATAGATAGCCTGCTCGCGGGACATTGAAATGCTGCATCATATATCTAATAGTTTATCTTATCTGATCAGGCAGTTTCAAACCATACAACCGTGATGAAAACATAGATCTATGTACAGAGTACAGTACGGACAAACCCAAGGCAAACCGACCGACTCAAGGCGACGTCATCAACCCAAACCGCTGCACCGGCGGCTTCTTGTTCCTCCTCTCCTCCTCCCGCCTCCCATACCGCGGATCGTACAGCCTCCTGTGCCGCGACAGCGCATGGCACCGACGATGCCGCCCCGCCCCGAGCCCGAACATGTCCAGCCGGCGCAGAAAGGCCCTGTCCCGCCCCAGCCGGTTCGGGTCGATGCCCAGCGCGCGCTCGAGGATCGGGGCCAGCTCGCGCGCGCGGCAGATGCGGAAGTCGCCGCGGCGGCCCCGGCTGGGGTTCTGCTGCTCCGAGGGGGGCTTCGAGGTGCGTTGCTCGTGCGGGACGAGCTTCTCCTCGATGAATTGGGAGAGGGTTTTTGGTTGTTGCGGTTGTTGTTCTTGCTGCTGTTGCTGTTCCTCCTTCTCTTGATCCTCGTCCTTCTCCTCCTCGTCCTGGTGGTGCTGGTGCTGGTGCGGCTGCTGCTCTATCACGGCAGTATTCCTCAGCGCCTCGGCCTCGTCGCGCGAGAAGTACGGCAGCCCGATGTACGACGGGTCGACGGTATGTCCCAGTCGCGCCTCCGAGTCGACCCTGTGGCGGAAGTGGCGCAGGTCGAAGACGAAGACGAGGATCCGGTACCACAGCGTCGGGGAGATGCCGGGGCCCTGGAGGTCGGAGATGGAGAGCGTCTTTTCTTTTGTTTCGGGAGTTGAAGGCGAAGGTGAAGCTGGAGCTGGAGACAGAGGAGAGGAGTCGGGCTGGCTTTGCGTGTCTTCCTCGTGGCTGCTGCTGGTTGTTTCCGTTGCGGCAGCCATGGTGATGATGATAATGCTCCCTGTAAATGTCGAAAGGGTAAGTTAAGAGTAAGTCGTTCTCTCCAGGAAACGACGTAGGAGAGATCTGGGGGAGTTGTTATTCCCTTATGTCAGGAAGACCCTAGGGTATGAATGAAACGAGCAAATGAAGAGAGGCACAGTGGAAGACAGAGAGACAGCATCAAGACATCCGAGATATCCATGTTTAAACCACAAACTCTAGTTTCAGGAGAAAGATAGAGTTTCAAGAGGCGCACAGATTCAGCCACAGAATGAACGCATAATTACATACATGGTAAAAGTACATGTCGCCCGCGGAACCACACAGACTTGGCCGACTTATAACAACCAAGGGATCGACACTCGGGCACCAGAACCATGGCAAGGCTTGATGCAGCTTACTACGCTTGCCGTCGAGGATGATCAATGGACAGAACGAGTACCAAAATCACTACCACAGCTCACATGTCCATTACATTTTATAGTATTCGTCAATTCTAGCAGAAGCGAGATCGAAAGATGCAACCGATTCGGGTATCCAAAAGTTAAAAACGCAATGGATATACACTATACATTGAGAGGTCCAACTTTCACTTCTTCTCTGGTCGCCATTTCTTGGAGTTCTCGGAGCTCCCGCTGTTCGCGCTCCATCTTCTTTATCCGAGCTTCGAGTTCAGCGAACCGCTTTTTCCCACCAAACTTTAGCTTGGTGATCATATCTGTGGCTTGGCCCTTGGTAATCTCGCCCGGCAGAATCTCCTTGTTTCTGATTCCCCTTTTGTTCAATAGTTTAATTTGTGCCTCGGTGGCCGGCGCTTTCCTCCACGCCTGCCACGTCCCGATGAGATACGTGTCGAACTCGTTGCTCGCAAACGTATCCGCCGCACGCACCGCCTGTTCGAACTCTGTAGCGGTGGCGATCTCGCGTGGCCGTGCGAATTGTGGGTTCCCGAGTTCGTCTTTTATCTTCATCACATATCGAACATGGTACATACCAGTTCCGTCGTCCTTTTCAATCGTCATCCATCCCGATTTATCGGAGAGAACATATCGATCTTTGCCCAGTCGCACCCATGCATAAGGACTTATGGACCGGATGTGCCGCTCCGGTTCCGTATCACTGATCAGATCGAATACGCTGTCGTACTTGGTAAACGTCACTTTCACGTTTTCTTCGTCTTCGTCAATTGACGGCGGAAAGCCGCTCGCGAAAGCAACACCGCGGCTCTCTTGTGCCTCCTTGAGATCTTTCAATTTCGCTTTATTGAGCGCTTCATCCGGATGAAGACCGAACAGCGTCGGCGTCGTTAAAACGCCAGTGCGAAGTGACGCTACCATGTCGATGATATGGCAGTCCTTCTTGCCAGGGAAGAGCCGGAGTCCTCTCCCTATCATCTGGATTAGGAGGTTCTTCGATCTCGTTGGCCTGGCAAGAAGCACGCAGTCGACGTTTGGAATGTCGGTCCCTTCGGTAAAGAGACCGCAATTTAGCAAGACCGGATATTCCTGGTTCTTGAATGCGCGCAGCTGTTCGTCTCGCACATCTCTTGGTGTTCGGTTCGTTATGTATCGCGCATCGATGCCGTGCTCCCGGAAGGTAGCGGTGAGTTGCACCGCATGCGCAATATCTACACAAAACACCAGAGTAGATTTCCGATCCCTTGCGTTGGCAAGCCATGCTCGCACGGTAATATTATTTGTCTTTTCCGTATTGACAGCTTCAGATAGTTGTTTGGTTGCAAAGTCTCCATACTTGTCCTTGCGAACGCCGGACAGATCGGCCTCCGATTTGACGGTAGTAAAAACGGCGTCCGCGAGCCACTGCTCGTTAATCATGTCAACATAGTCTTTATGATAGACAATGTGGTCGATCGCAGCGCCCAGCTTCAGACCGTCAAACCGGGAGAACGTCGCAGAGACTCCCACGAGTGCGGGGGAATTGTCAGTGAGCTCGCTAAGCCCGAAGTGGGCCATGGCCTCACGATAAGACGGTGCGACGATGTGATGTGCCTCGTCGACGAGGATCAATTTGAATCGATCGGGGTTGAACTTCTTGATGCGGTCCTTTGATAGTAGACTCTGTATCGAGGCGATGGTTATATCGGCAGCCCCGGAGGCTTTACTATTTCCCATCTCCACCTCGATAGTTTTGTCGGGATAGGCGAGACGGCAATGGCGCGCAGCCTGTTCAACGAGCTCCTTCCGATGTACTATTATCATCGACTGGTCCGCCTTGCCCTTGCGCGGAGGAACACGACCGATGAGCTGGGTAAATATGACCTGTGGCGACAATGGAACCTTAGCATCAGAGGATGGAAACAGGTAGTCCAGGGATCTATCACGAACCGTCTTGCCGGCACCAGTGGCTAAAGAAATACCTAGACGCTTATGGCCTTCGTCTAGGTATTTGAGAACTGACTGGATACATTCTTCCTGGTATTCCCGGAGGCGAATACCGGTGGAAGATGTCGAGGCCGTTGATGTTAGTGAAGTGTTTGTGCTGGTGGAATTGAAGCGACAGCACCTAAGAGGCAATCTGAGGGGCTCCCGAGGTCGAAGGAGCCTCGAAAAATATTGCAATCCCAGCCGCATCCTCCATATTCGCAAGGAACAAGCCATGCGTGCAGCACAAATTCAGATGGCTATGGCGATTTTCAGAGATGCGGGCGCTCGGCGGAACAGCGCGTTGTTGTGCAGGATGCAAACAGCACAAACATATCTTTCCATGTCGGAAATCTCAAAAGATTTGGATGACGGCGGAGTCCGTTTCCTTGCTTACCAAACAAACACAGCACCGGATTTTCCTTTTAATACCCATGTGTGTTTTTAATAGTTTTTATTATTTTTAATTTCATACCCGGTGTGATGTTTTCTCTGTCCGTCCTAGATCCTCCAGGTCTTTGGCGTGTACCACGCTCGGGCCTTAGAAAACATTATCATTATGAGCACTTCGAGTCTTTACGAGCCAGATGAAGACGAGGAAGCGTCCGATTCCGATGTCGGATTTTCCGCTCCCAAATCTGGCCTTCCGGCTTCTTCCCCCGGTCTCCAGGGGCTTAGGCTCTCCTCACCCTCTGGTCCGGATGAAGAGGATGTGCCATCTAGACCGGAATCTAGAACGTCCAAAGGACCACTGTCCAAATTACAGGACACCCGCCGAAAAGCGTTGACAACGGAAGCAATAGACGCATACCGTGAAATCCTGGACGAGGTAGTCAGTGACATCTTGTCAGGACCCAAGTTCGACAGTGACGATAGACATAATGTCACCCAGAATGGAATTGTCACGTGGACTCCCAAGGAAAAAGAGATCTTCTTCAACCTTTTGGCAAGGAAGGGTAAGAACGGCGTCCAGGAAATTGCGGACGCCATTGGGACCAAGTCAAAGCTAGAGGTCCAAGACTACCTGAACCTACTGCACAAGGGCCTGGAATATCGTCATCTCCAGGAGCGCCATAGCAGAACGATCGTCCTTGGTGACGTCCCAGCCGCAGCAGAAATCAGCGAAGAATGCTGCCAGGCTCTGGATGAAATTGCTGAATTTCTATCCCTAGAGCAGCGCATCGCGGAAGATAGAGCTGGAAAGAGCAAGTATAATGACTTTTGGATCATCACGCGCGAGAAGGCTGAACAGATAGAGGAGCAGATCAAAACTCTGGGTGAAGAGACAACTTTCTCACAAGACTCGAGCATATTCCTCACTGCCAGCTTACTGAACATCAGAAAATGGATCCAGCTGTCCGAACGTTTCTTCATGAATTTCGGAGGACCACGGATCGAGGACAATTGGGTGAACATAGCCTACGAGGACGAGACTCCATCGCTCACCTGCGATGCCTTCGCCGATTTCTATGCCCTCACAATTAGTGTCACTCGGCGTCTCGTCCAGTCCGCGCTCTTCTTCGCCATGTCCAGGATCCGCAACATGAAGAGTTATGGCAACCGTCAAAAATCCAAATTAGTGAGGACCCGCGACATCAGGGCGGCGCTGGACGTGCTGAACATGAAGCGTAACAGTTACGAATTCTGGATCGGGGTGGCGCGGAGGTGCAGTCTGGACGTTGCGGACATACGCCACCGGAAGGGCTGGAAATCGGTTTACCTGAGTTACGACCAGGTCGAAGATGCACTGTCCGGCAAAGAGCCATTCCCGGCGGAGGTATCTCACGAGGAGACGAGCGTCTCTCGCCAGCCATCCGAAAACGAGGTGGATGACGACATTTCGGATGAATCATATGTGGAGGAGGAGGAAGAGGAAGACGAGGGAGAAGCGGATAGCGACGACGACTTGTCAGAGGTTCGGTCTCGATATTCTTCAGTCCGCTCATCTCCCGCTCCGACGTCCGATGAAGAAACCCCTTCGAACCAAGAGGACATCCACGCTGAATACGTCGATCAACAGGCAAGTCGCGCCGAAGAACTGCGCATCTGGAAACTTCTTAATCGCCCTCTACCGCCCTCTTTCGATCCACCGGTAAAAACAGAAGACGAGGACCCGGCGGCGTTGCGCAAACCCATCGGTGAGCGCAAGACAAAGCAGGATCTGATAGACTGGCGCGACCGGATACTCTACCGAAGTGAGTGGGAGGAGTACGGGCATGAGGTATTCGACATTTACGAGGACCTTGCGGAGCATCGGAGGAAGAGACGCCGGATAGAGGGACAAGAACCCGCTGCACCAACATGGTCAGAATCCAGCGATACCAGTCCTGAGCCTGAAAGAAGCGACTACGTTGACGAGGAAGTCGAAGGCGATCAGGACGTGGAAACGGATCAAGACCGGCAGTTAGGCCAAAATGATGGTGATATGGATTTAGATAACGGCTCCAATTCGCGTCCTGACACAGATGAGCACATGAGGTTGGACTCCGCTTCTGAGAACTTAATCCAGGAAGAGGAGAAGGAGGACGAGAAAGGTGAAGCAGCAGAAGAAGCGGAAGAAAGTCAGAGAGAAGAGACACACCACCACGAAAACCCACCATCCAATTCTGACGAAAACCTACCCTATGAACCTCATCACCATGACACAGACAGAGCATCCACCACAAACTCACCAGTCGAGCGCAGAGAGAGCTCTCCTCCTATACACTCTCGCCCTTTAAGCCCTATCGGATATTCATCTGACAATGACGATGACGATGGATGAAATGAATGAACGAACTGCCTTCGCTTCTCTTGTCTTCTTAGTACATGTACATACAAATCAAGAGGACTATTTAATGACATGGATGCGAGAAATATAGTGTCTAGTAACGTTAGTTAAGTTAGCTTAGAGACATACATATATGGCTATTAATATAGTCAATAATATGATACGACGTTATTATGATACAATTTCGAATATCCATCTCCAAAATGATGCAATGTTTCAGCGCCATCACATTTCAAATGTGACGGTGATGACGAGTCAGGTTGACTATGTATGTCCTGTACCGTACTGTACAGCAGTGGCAAAGCCTACAACAGCCTGTTGTCGGTGGTTTAAACGTCTCAAGGACATCTATTTCTGACTTAGTAGGCAGCGGACGATTAAGCAAGTGAGTCTTTCGACAAGGATCGTCTTTCGGATGCAAGGTTAAACCACTATATATAAGTAAAGAGCTGTGGAAAAAAAAGGACATTGAATACAACCACATTCCAACGGATTTAATTTCGCACATTGTATAGTACTGTACATTTTAACAACCGAAGCAGGGCAGAAGGGAGAGGATTGGGGAAAGAAGAGGTGGGAGGGGAACAGAGACACCATAAAGCAAATCGCAAGTTCAACTTCTCCCCTTTCCTTTCCTTCCCACCTTTTTTTTTTCTAGAAAAGGAACAGAACATGGACAGAAGACGTAACGGGTTCCCCATCTCCAGATGTCAATACTCTCTTGGTGACGAAGAAATCTGTGGAACTTTCCTTTTTCTACCTGCCTTGGTGGTGAAGATGAACGTCCGAGAGTACAATACAGAGAAGTTTTATGAAAACATGGAAAAAGACCCTCCAACCGTTTCTGGTGCCTCCCAATAGCGAAAACAGAAAAGTAGATAACTATCACAGACGCAGTAACTCTGAACTCCCAACATTTGCGCCTTCCTCATAGCTGACTAGATTAAGAGACATCCCGACATCGAAGCCCATTCCTCTATTGGGACCTCGGACTGTTTCCGCCGATTTTGCTCAGGATATTTGTACATATGTGCGAATCAAGGCACACTCTGCTCAGGTTCATCCCGTTTTCTCCTTACAGATCAAGAGTCTTGAAATCCGCACCAGCTTCGGCGCTCAACGGTTGAGTGCCAGCCCTCGGATCTGCGCCCGCAGGCTGGAAGTTGTAGCGGTTACCGAGACCAGCGGAGACGGCATCAGCAATCATAGCCTCCGCCTCCTCACCAGGTCCCTTGAGGCTGGCAGCACGCAGCGCATCCTGGACCTCCTTTACCCTCTTCTTGAACGCCATTCGGTCGAGGAAGAGCTGCTGTCGAGCCAGCTCGAGCTCCCTGCGTTCCGCCTCGATGATCTCTTCCATCTCATTGAACTGCGCCAGCTTTAGTTCAAGCTTCTGGAGAGTGATGTTGACGGCAGCAGAGACTAAGCGTGTCATCTCCCGTTCTTCATGCGATGCCAGAGCTGCAGCACGCGCGGCAGAAGCACCAAGAGCAATATTTGCAAGAGATGGTGAACGTTTGTCGGCTGCTCCACCTTGCACTGGGGTTGCGGAGTCATGGTCGTGAGCACTATCGATATCCATGGACTCCTCTGTTTTCATTCCCTCGCCTTCCTTTCCTTTACCCTTCTCCGCACCAGCGCCCTTCTCGATCTGTTTCCTGAGTTCCTTTCGTATCGCTTGCACTGAACGTCCGGCCGCAGCGGCTGCCACCGCTGGTTCTGCCATCTGTGCCAAAAATGAGACCACAGATAGGACCGGGTTATCAAGTTGGCTAACAGGTTCTCTGCCGCCGAGAGCGCGCAGAGTGGAGTCGGTAGTTCCGGGTAGATCTTCGAGGTACTTGTCTTCGATCTCGAGCTGAAGGAACTTCATCACACATTCTTCCTTTGTCCTTGTTCCAACGTGGTCGGCGATCTGCTGCCAGTTGTCGTCGAAGTTCTCCAGACCTTCGAGAAGCAGTATGAGCTCCGAATCCGACCATGGCGCATCTTTATCAGGAATGTTGGTATATTGCTTCTCTTCAAGCTTCACAAAGTCCGAAGCGCTGTGGCTAGCTGGCATCCTGCCCTGCAGGAAACAATTTGGACAGAGATCGTACTTTGTATCCGGTGCATTAGGATTGGCAGTAGCGGGTGTGGATTTAGCATAGTGGAATCGTAGACGCGTGCAATCAATAGCACAAGAGAAGCAGTAGAACTTCTTCCTTGGCTCTCGGGCAGCGCTTTCCATCGCCTTCGTCGAAGCATCACCCGCGGTACCGTTGGCCACGGCGCTATCTCCATTGGTTTGTTTTTCCTTTTCCTCAGCAGGGGTGATCTCTTTTCCTTTGTCATCGTAAATATTGCGACGAATTTCAAGGTTGAGATCGGATTTGGAGGCAGGAGTGGCAGACGCTGCACGGTCTGTTGCGGCCAGAGGCTTTCCAGGCGAAACAAACGTATTAGGCCCAGGCTGGAAAGGCTGCAGTCCGCGAGGAGTATCAAGCGTGACCTTGAAGTGACCAGTGAATGGTGGCCCGATGTTCGACGGGCGCGTCTGAGGATCGACCTGAGGAAATGTTTAGTTAGCGTGGACAACCACCAGATGATGGAACCACGCTTACCTGATAGTTGATCAACCCCCACTGCTCGAGGAATGCGTGCACGCGCATGATCGCGCATACATCTCCCGCCAGATTCCGCCGGCAGGCGGTCACAGTCAGGTACTCAACCGGATTGAGTCGGTAGGTGTTGATCATGAAGTCTCGATAGTCCTTGTAGACTGCGGGGGTCTTGCTTCGGTTCCGACCGTTGAAGAACTCTGCCAGCGCCTTCTTTTCTATGGGGTGGATAGTATGCATGTCGAACCAGGAAGCATAGCTGGGAAGAATGATGGCATGTGTTTGAGAGACAAGATGCGATCGCGCGGAATCCTCAATTTGTGACTTGGTCTGCGCAGGCTGCTCATCAGCAGCCCCATCTCCGTGTTGCTGCGATGCAGGAGCTCCTGCACTTTCTTCTGTGGTGTTCTCTTTCGTCGCACTTGCCTCAGTGCCACCCATCTCCTCGTCCTCGGGCTCTGCATCTTCGTTATGAGGCCGTGGAGATGCTGGAGCATCCATGGGATTGTCGGAATTCTCGCTCTTTTTCACAGGGGATTGTTGACGTGACTGCGATCCTAGACAAAGATTGAAATGTCAGCAGTCAAGAAGCCATGCGCGAATTCTTTATTCCAAGAAAGCGTGCGCCATACCGGATGCGTGACTGCCAGTGGCGTCGGCCTGCGCATCCTGGCCAGCAGTAGCTGCCTGGCCATCATCCACGGCGCCACTCTGAACTACGGGGTTCTCATCCATCGTGGCACGTTGAGATTGAGATGGGACTTGGATTGCAAATGATGGAGACAGTCTCCTTGCCTGTTTTCAGAGGCGTCAATGCTCCTTGGAAGGTGGGGTGGCTGCGCAGTCTCGAGCGGACTGCACTGCAGAGGATGCTATCACCTGGCACCTGAACCAGAAGCAGAAGAAGCCAGATATGTTGGTCTTGGATGCAGTCTGCACCGATGCTGGCGCTGGTCACGGTCTGTCGCGAACACGGACAGGATGCTTCTCGCCCAAAAACTCGCGCGGCTGCCGAGCCTCATTGCGCTAACCGCATTTGGAATATCCCAGCCACGCCGCCCGCAGAGCTCTCCAAGCTCTGGACCCCACGAACATCCATCTGGGGCTTGACAGCTGCACAGGATGTGTCACACATGGAATTCTAATTAATGAGCGGGCAAGAGCACTGCTTTTTGATTTGAGAATCTATTACTTTTACATATTTAACATACGCCCACAGGAAACATTCATACAGGCCTCTTATCCTAGCAGGAATGCTTTGCGCTGTACCCTGGAGGTGGTCAAGCTTTCAAGCTTGCTTATTATATTTTAGATGATAGTTGATGATGGCAACCATTATCTTAATTCTCATCTTGAGATTATATACTGCACTGCAGACCAAATTCAATGTATCCTTTATTTTCCAGCCGCAGCTTTCGCATCAGCCTTTGCTTTCAGAACCTTTGCCACTGCAGGACGCGCCTTGATCCTGTTCAACCAAGCGTACAGGTTGGGGAAGTCCTTCGCGAGATCGATCTTGTCGCCGGCAATCCACGGGACAATTTCGAACCACACAACGAACGCGACGTCGGCATAGCTGTATTTGCCACCAACCAGCCACTCCTTGCCTTCTAGAGCTCTGTTCATCACACCGGATACCCGGCGCAATTCGTTGATGTAGCGGTCTTGGGCACTCTGGATCTTCTCGTGGTGGTACATTTTGAACCACACGGCCTGGCCGAAGTCTGGACCTTGGCCAGACATCTGGAAGTAGAGCCACTGCTTGGCATGGAAGTACTCCGGAGTGCCAGCTGCGAAGCTGATGGTCTTCTCTTTATCGTATGTCTCCACAAGGTACTCGATGATGGCACCTGACTCCCACAGGGTGATACCAGTGTTGGGGTCTTCGATGGCGGGGACACGGCCGTTGATTTAATCTGCTCGAAGGCGGGTTGCTTCATCTCAGGAAATTCAAGGTGCTTCATTTCGTATGGGACATTGAGTTCCTCGAGGACCATGGCCACCTTCCAAGGGTTGGGGCCGGTGACATGGCTTCAAAGTGTAATTTGAGGGATGCCATTTTGTCGTCGAGATATAAGTTTGAATGAGCTTCGTGTCGAGTGCTTAGAAAGTAACGAGATTTGATAGCACGACGGGTCAAGAGTAGCGCTTTGCTTCATATCAACCAGATATCCGAGGTAACTGGGAGAGACATTGTATATCTATTACTCAGAAGGACCCCACTTAGCCCATAAATATGAAACTACATAGCCAAGACAACGATCCAGGGAGCCAAGTAGAATCGTCGGATGCCGGACCGCTATGTCCAACAGCATCCATTCCTGACAAATCACGGTACTAAAGCGGTCCACGTCTTGATATGAGAACCTTGGAAGTATCCGGAAATGCGGAGAACAACACGAGCCTTTTAGCAGCGTGAGTTGAACTTGACCACAGACTCCATCCTGAGCTCTCGCCCATGGCCGGATGAAGGAATCCAATAGATTTCCAAGACACAGGATTACCAGCAGCCCTGACTGCGCCAACCCAGAATTTGACCCAGCTAGGTGAAGTCAACACACATACAAGAAGATAAACAAAACGTAACCTCTGTTGGGGATGTCTCAGTGTCTGAGAGCTCCACCCATAGCAACTTCAGTCCATATGTCACGTGGTATGAATTAATAATGCGCGGCCTGCCGCATAGTTATGCCATCTGCCAACATCCTCCCCGATGGTCGGAAAATTCAAAAATGGGGTGGAAAGAACCTGAAAACCAAAGAGTTAAGGGCTCATAACTGGATGTAGCATGCATGTCAATAATGACACTATATGCCCGGAATGATGTGGTATCGACAAATTGCAATTTAACAAAGAAGCACAAAGAGATGATAAATCTGCGATAAAAGGACAGAAGAGAGCGGAGAGAGGGCGGGCGGAGTATTCTTTTCCAGTACAGAGTGACGGAGCAAAGGTCATGAGAACCGGGCCCCACAAGAGCATTCAATCGGTTTGTCCGGATGTGTTATCATGACGGACAGAAATATTGTAAGTATATTTTCAAGATCCAATTGCTCCGTTGACAGATCGCAGGGTGTCTTCAAGTAAAGAAGTCGGAAGGACGCTCAGCCTGACTCTGGCCATGTCGAGAGCGGGGTTTGGAGTCTGGCAGCCGTAGTTATGTGATCCGATAAGGACTAGCGCGTTAACGCGTCCAACGCGTACTCAGCGCGTCGAACCAACAACTCCGTGCTGCGTCGACATTCGAATGCTCTCAAGAGAGCCGCAAGGCATTAATCGACAAGCGTAATGGGTCAATTGCTATAATGACGCTTTAATATTTTTTAATGGCGATCTCGTCGCCTCCGTCAATTCCATCGTCGTTCGACCCTGCCATCCACCTCCATTCAGAACTGCCAGATAACGCGCCACCCATCAATCCCCCCTCCGAATCCTATTCTGACGATCTAGAAGCGTGGCATCTTCAGCGTCTGGAGCAGACGCGAAAGGGAATTGTTATTCAGCATCGTGCCTGGAATCTATCGGACGTCTTTCGTAGCGACGAAGATATAGCTCCTGGTATGCAAGTATCTACGTCAATATGCTCTTATGCAATGCATAAGTAGCATCGGTGAGAGATAGGCTATCTGACGCTACAGCAGACACTCCAACGAAATCTCGACCTGTCATACGAAAGGACGCTCGATTAGGAACCGTGATACCCTCCTCTCCACCTACTGCCAAGATGCCCCTCATTCCCTCCCCCGTTGTTTTCCCTCCAAGCTCTTCTCCGCCCATGGAAGCGCAGAAGAGGAAACTCGGAGAGTCCTCCGAGTTCACCCCACCCAAGAGGCAGAAGGTGATCGGTGGGTTTGTAGCGGACGATGACAACGAGGATGATATGGACGCTCTGAGAGAAGCGGAGCTTCAGAGCGAATTTACGCTTCAAGAACGGATTTTCGGGCAACAACCGCCAGAAGTCTCCGCGGCGCTGTCCTCTTCGCAGTATCTGTCTCAGACCAGCGCTTCGCGGCCCCCTATTTCAAGCCCGGGTTTCTCGTCAACTGATGTTCCCCGTCCATCAACGCGTACGCAGGGCACCTTTCAGATCAAAACATGCTCTGGGAAGGTGCACAGCGTTCAAATGAAGGAGCGGTCAGCTCCAGTTCCTTATGAAAGGCTTGTTGCTAGTCGGTCGTCGACTGCTCCAGGAAGAGCTCAGAAAAGCTACTATGGAATTGAGATCCACAAGCTCCTAGATGATGTTGCAAAGCAGACAAAGGAAGAGGCCGCTTTACGAGAAAGTCGTGATACGATAAGGCCGTCTATCGAAACACCCTTGGAGGACCGACCAAGAAAGAAAACAGTAACTCAAATGTGGACGGAGAAATACCGGGCTCGTAAATTTACTGATCTCATCGGAGATGAGCGCACCCACCGACAAGTCTTGCGCTGGTTGAAGGGATGGGATCCCATTGTATTTCCTGGTTTGGCCAAATCAAGGCCAAAAAAAACTGGGAAGGAAGAGGAGCAACAGCCTCACCGGAAGGTTCTGCTCTTGACTGGTCCTCCCGGGATTGGCAAGACGACCATGGCGCATGTCTGTGCCAGACAGGCAGGCTACGAAGTCTTGGAAATCAACGCCAGTGACGAGCGGAACAAGGATGTCGTCAGAGGCAGAATCAAAGACGCAGTCGGGACGGAAAACGTGAGGAGTATGAATGAAGCTGGAGGTGATAAGACCCGCAAATCAGGACGACCTATTTGTGTCGTTGTTGACGAGGTCGATGGGGTCGTCAGCGGTTCTGGAAGCGGCGGAGAAGGAGGATTTATGAAGGCATTGATCGATCTTGTCCTGCTTGACCAGAAAAATTCCTCCCGCGGTACGGACCAAAGCGCCAAGAGCGGTCGCAAAAAGAAGGGCGATAATTTCCGTCTTCTGCGCCCTCTGATCCTGATTTGCAATGACGTTTATCATCCAAGTCTCCGGCCGTTGAGATCTTCGGCCATTGCTGAGATCATCCACGTCCGACAGGCACCGTTGGAGAACGTAGTTGACCGCATGAAGGCTGTTTTCAACAAGGAGGGTATCTCGTGTGACAACGACGGCGTGAGGAAACTTTGTGAGGCGTCCTGGGGATTGACAGGCCGGAGGGACAGAAACTCCCACAATCGTGGAGCCGGTGAAGGAGATATACGAAGTGTTCTCGTGGCAGCTGAATGGATAGCCCACAAGTTAAGAACGGCGAGCCCTGGGTCTTCTTCGCACAAGTTAACAAGGAGCTGGCTTGAGCAAAATGTGCTCAGTGTCTCCTCGGAGGATGGTTCGTTGATGAGGGGTCTGGGCCGAGGAGGCGTGCGTGAGATTGTCGAGCGGGTCTTTATGGACGGAGCTGGTTTTCCAGACGCGCCAGTCGGCAGTGAGTCTTTCCAGGACCCTTTCTCCGGAGATCAAGTGAAGACTCCTGTGGGTGTTGCGGAAATTCGAAAGCGCCATGCTATCAGCAGACTGCGCGAAATGGTTGACACCAGCGGCGAGTATGATCGCTGTGTTGCTGAATGTTTCGCTGCTTATCCGACTCAAGCCTATCAGGACGACACATTCCTTTCTAAGCCAAACGCTGCTTATGACTGGCTCCATTTCCACGATACGATATCGTCCCGGGTGTATTCGAACCAGGACTGGGAGCTTATGCCATATCTTAGCCAGTCGGTTTTGGCGTTCCACCATCTCTTCGCGTCCGCCAGCAAACATAACCGGAGCATAGAGAAAAATGACCTCGGTAACGAAGAGGAGGAGGAGGATGAGCATCCTTTTTCAGGGCCGAAGGCGGATTTCGCGGCTTTCGAGGCCCAGAAACAGAACCGCACTATACTGCAGAGCTTTCAATCCTCCTTCTCTGCGTCATTACTCAGGATTTTCCGCTCGCTGGACTGCGTGGCAACGGACCTAGTCCCTAACCTCGTACGGATGTTGTCGCCCGACATAAAACCAGTCGTCGTTGGAGGCAGCGGAATCCAGGGAAGCGTCGCCAGTGTGCGCAAGGAAAGCGAACGTGCGCTTGTACAGTCGGCGGTCAGAGTGATGACCGGGATGGGGGTCACGTTCGAGAAGACAAGAGTGGAGAAAGAAGGAGGCGCGCACGGTGGATGGATCTACAGAATGGAGCCGTAAGTTCTTCAATCCCTCGACTAGCCCATGCCATCGGGACTGGCAATCGACTGACAGTATCGATTCTATCAACAGTCCCCTCGATACACTCACCACGTTCTCAAAAGTCAAAGGCACCCCACTCGCTTCCGCGGGCTCTGCGCCCGTGCGCTACGCTGTCCGCCAGGTCCTGGATCAAGAATACCGAAAGGAGACCCTGCGGAAACAGTCCGAAGCATCACAGCTGAAGTACACCAAGTCCGGGAGCAACAAGTCCAAGAAGCGCGGCAGCAATGATGGGGAGGAGAATGAAGAAAACAGCGGCGGCGCCAACAAGACGTCATCCAACGGCGTCAAGCGTGACTTCTTCGGTAGGATCATCAACGAGGCCGCGCCGGCCCCGAGCAAAGACCAGGGCGAAGTCGAGAAAGGGAAGAAGATCGAGTCCCAGAAGAGCGAGTTGAAGGTCTGGGTCACGTATCACGAGGGGTTCTCGAATGCTGTGCGCAAGCCGATTTCGATGAGCGAGTTGCTGGCTGGGTTATGATTATGACTGTGATTATTATCTCTTCCGTGATGTAGATACCTAGATATATGGTGTTGGGGTTAGGTAATAGTCTTTTGTGTTAATGATTTTACATCATATTATTTATGGTCAGAGGAACACCTACAGACATATCCTCAATTAATTTTCCAATTCAGGCTATGCGCACTAGTAACCTTGACTACTATCCCGATCTGTATACAGCACCTACCGAGGTAGCATGTAGTACTCCGTACAGCACTCATATCTTCTAGAAATCGCCACCACAGATCCAAACGAGGCCCAAAAATAAGGGAAAAATGAAAGAACCATGCCGAGTCCTAGGTATCGGAAAACCTCCATCCTCCTTCCTGAACCAACTATGGTTGATTGACTAGGTATTATTAGGGCTCAATAATGTGGATGTAATCCAAAAGAAAAGAAAAAAAAGAATAGAGTATAAATCCCAACCGAATCTCCAGACAGGATTTTACCCATTCGTTAAAACATTCGTCTCATCGCTTCCCTTTCCTTTGAGTTTCCTTTCCGTTGAGAAAAAAAAAACGTATATAAAGGGGGAAAAAAGAAACTCGCAATATCATTCATTCATTCATTCATTCCGTTCCGTTCCGATAAGTTCAGTTTACATCGACCCGTTGTTTAAAACCGTCGTTACCTTTCCCCGTCACCCTATCAGACACTGTACTGTACCGTACAATAGTAATCTATCGCAAAGCAAAATACGTAGCCCTCGCCTCCTCGCGCAGCGCTTTAGCCTTCGAGGGAGACGACTTGGATGCCAGAGCGTCAGGGTTCCCCCTCCGTTTTAAAAAATTTTTAATCAATCTTTTCCTGGCGGCTCCGCCGGAAGATGAGTACGACGAAGAGGAGGATGACTTCTTCGTAGAGGGCGAGGGTCCGTCACCCTTCAGGGTAGAGGCCGTCGAGATGGAGGAGGAGGAGGAAGCGGTGCATGTCGAGGCCGCGGTGCTGGCGATGCTGTGGATGGCAGAGGTGTCGTCGTTGTCGTTGAAGGGGTTCTGGGAGGAGGAAGAAGAGTTGCTGGCGGTGTTGTTATTGCTGGAGGCCATGTCTGGTGGTAATAGATGTATGTCGGTACTAAGTAGGTATTGATGTCGGAGTACAGTCCGGGACGGGTTCGAGGTTCAAAGTAATAATGGTCGGTCGAGACGGGACGAGGTGAGGTGCTTGTTCAGAGACGTTTCCTTTGCGCTCGTCCTTGGTATGTGATGCGTAGAAAGTGGTCGAATTCAGAATTTCCGATAGACAGACGGGACAGTCAATCGTAAGGAGGTAGAGAGATGTCGACCTTGGTAGATAGGAGGCAGGTAAGTAGGCATATATAGAGAGGAGAGAGATGTCGCGGTTATCCGTCTCTTTCTTTTCGTCTTTTATTTCCTTTAATGTACAGCGCAGCAATATAATCAATATAACGACAATAAAGCTGACTCCAGCTGTGTCCTTCGTAGATATGTGCCGTGCAACGCTGAGATGATCCTGAGCATGACAGAGAGAGGCTCAGCCGGCATTATATACAAGCAGCAAAAAAGATCAAACACCAATAATACAGAAACAAAACAACAAGCCACTATGACTAAAATCAGAGGCCCATCGGGCGGTCCAGATCAGCTCAGTTGGATGCCCGGATTCCCCCCCCCCCCCCCCAAAACTTCCCGATATGACAATAATGAGTTGGGTAGATGCAAGGGTGTGTAGGGCGCGCCAAAGGGGCTCCACTAGAAACACGAGATGGATCATGGCACAGCGCTTGGTGGCGCTTCCCGACTTTGGGCGGCAATAGCAGAAAGCTGAAGCTGGGAATGTGTTCCAGGCCAGGCCTCTCGATTCGATCCCTTCTAAGCCTCCATGAAATTGCGCCTCAAGGACCTCAGCCGCGATTATGACAGTATATACGTCATCCTACCCTGGCAAATAATAATATCTCATTGCTCAAATTGAGTACCTCTAGGTAGTAGGTAATGGCGGTGCTCTAGCTATACTTGTTCCAATACTAGGCACCTACATTCTGAGCCTATAGAAATCACAGCAACACGCCTGCCCGGGCGGCACTGCACTGTACTGTATTATTAATATCGACAACAAAAAGCAAGCCAGAAAGGACATCTTTGAAAGGAAATAATTCTAGATTCTCTCCTTCGTTCCAGCTCCACCTTTGCAACATTTGCAACATTTGCAAACCAGACACGAACAGGGTTCACGACGTGGTCGAAGGATTAATACTAACAAACCGACGAATCACGTCGGCTCGTTGCCCGTGTTCTGTGTCTCCAGCCCCATCCCGTCTTTCTAGACTGTGACTCTGACTCTGGGGAATCGATGCGGGGAGTGGATGGGATGCCATGGGATAGATGACTCAGAAATAATAGCGGATTTCCCGTTTCGGGACCCCGACAGTGAGTCCACTACTGTAGACGGCAGCCCCTCCCTCCGGCTTCGGAGTTCGACTTTCGAGTCGGCGTCAGTAATGAAATAACATGGCTGGCTCTTCGCGAATAATATCGCGAGAGTAGTGGATAGATACTACCACCTAGTTACTTGGGCAGCGCGTATAGGTCAATACTACCTACTACTAACATGAATTAGTACTGTACATACGAACCAGGTACACAGTAGGTGGTAAGTAAGCCTGGTCGCGGATCTGACGCGTCCGTAGCTGTCGGGATGAGATTCAGAAGTAGTAGATGCGACGTGACATGCATCTAGCATCCTACGTACTGAACTCCGTAGTCCGTATACATGCCTCTGATATTGACAGGGGCCTACATACCCCGTACAGATCGTCTGACCATCCATGATGGATGGTTATGATAAGATCTTCCAAAGCCAGAATTCCGAACTCCGAACACCGAACTCCGGTATATTCTACTGTACTGTACAGCACATACCTTTTTACTCCGATACCCAAATTAATAAAAATAACGATTCTGCAGCCTAGGCGGCCTACAGCCTGCGGGGGGGAAAAAAGGAAAATAACGGACGTACAGTTTCTATCTAACCGGGGTTTTCTGTCGGGGTACGTTTCGGGTAAAGCTAAGCTTGCCTGTAGATAAAGTACAATAGTACAGTGCATGTGCATTGTTATCATCATCCGAGATTTCGCAACAGCCTAGACATCTGAACTCCCTCGTTTATCGAATCATTCCTACCTGTAGGATTGATAATTATTAATCCAGTAGGACAGAGCTCGGCGTAGAGCATGTGTTTGTTTGTTTTGTCTGTTTTGACAACTTCACGGGGCGCACGGTAGTAGTATGTATGTACCGTACACAATTGGCAAGGGTCAAGTCGATCAACCTTATACCTCGTATCGGACCCAGAGCCCTAGAAATCATTATCATTTAGACCTAGACCTAGAACTGGGCGTAATTCGATTGACGCGTCCTGCGAAGGGCATGATGTCATGTCAAGAGTAGCAGGAAAAAAAATTTTTTTATTATCAACGAAGGGATATGTATCATCACATACGACGGGTTCTGCGGTCTAGAGGGTTCGTTCTGAGCAACTATTTTTTTTTATAGTTTTCTCTTTTTCTTTCCTCCGTTCTGGGATCCTTTTGGAGATTAGAATTTTCAAGAACGGGATCCCGTCGTCTCGTCTCGTCTTATCTCATATCAGCAGTCAATATGACAGGCAAGGTCGTGTGCAATAATGGGCTAGTCGAGTTGAGCAGATTGCTCTAAGAGAGTTACGGATTCTGGCGTATAGAGAATACACATACAACTAGTCTAAGAAGCTCGTTCACATTCTCAGCTGCCATTTGTCTCTGACCACAGTTTCTACTGTTTCATGCGAATGCACATTTTCTGCGCTGAAAGTCATGCACCAGGACCACCGCAGGCGGTTTATATAAAATCTAAAGGCCGTCATAACGATACATGAAAAAAGGAGAAGAAACTAGAAGACAACAAGAAACGCCATCTGTTGATCTATCTTTTTTATTGCTTCAGCTTCTCCGTCAACTCGGGCACCTTCTCAAACAGGTCGCCGACAAGCCCCACGTCCGCGACCTGGAAGATGGGCGCGTCCGGGTCCTTGTTGATGGCCGCGATGACCTTGCTGTCCTTCATGCCCGCCAGGTGCTGGATCGCCCCCGAGATGCCCACGGCCAGGTACAGCTGCGGCGCGACGTTCTTGCCCGTCTGGCCGACCTGCAGGCTGTTGTCCGCGAAGCCGCTGTCGACGGCGGCGCGGGACGCACCGATCGCCGCGCCCAGCGCGTCCGCCAGCGGCGGGATGAGCCGGTCAAACTCCTCCTTCGACTTCAGGCCGCGGCCGCCGGACACGACGCGCTGCGCGGTGGCCAGGTCCGGACGCTCGGACTTGGCGAGCTCCTCGGACACCCACTCGGTCGGGCAGGGGGCGTTGGGGTCCGCGCCGTCGACGATCTCGGCGGAGCCGCCCTCGGTCTCGGTGCCCTGGAAGGCGGTGCCTCGGACGGTGATCAGCTTGATGGGGTCGGTGGACTGGACGGTCAGGATGGCGTTGCCGGCGTAGATGGGGCGGACAAAGGCTGCAGCGTCGTCAATATTGAATGGTCCATCTTATCCTTATTGTAGGCGACATCACGTACTGTCCTCGCTCTCAATGGCGATGATGTCCGAGATCTGCTGCACATCCAGCAGCGCCGCGACACGGGGCAGGATGTTCTTCCCAAACGCGGAGTGTCCGGCGATCACATGGGTGTATCCGCCCTTCTTGATGTTCTCGACGAGGAGAGGGGCGTAGTTCTCAGGAAGACCCTACATAAATCCAGTCAGTATCAACTCGTTTTTGTATATCCCGCGCAGCCGACTGTAACACACCTTATCATAAGCAGCATTCTCCACCACAATGACCTTCTCCAGGCCCTTGATCTTCGCCGCCTCCGCGGCCGCCGTCCCCTTGACGCCGTTCCCCGCCACGAACGCCGTGATCGAGCCCCCGAGCTTCTGCGCCGCCGCGATGGCCGCGAGCGACGAGCTCTGGAGCTTCCCGTCGCGCTGCTCGAGCACTGCAAGGGTCGAGAGGAGCCGCGAGAGCGCCGACAGGCTCTGCGGCTGGTTCAGCGGCGCACGCGATGACGGGTAGAGCTGCGAGCGGGCGGCCCGCAGCACGGAGTGCCTGGCAAGGGGGATCATGGCTGCTGGATTCGAGATCAATTCGATTCGAGGGATCGATCGCGGCTCTTGAGCCCTTTTTCGCTCACAGATTGCCAGCGAGTCTAGGGTGGTTGAGAGGACTGCTGGCGCTCTCGTGGGCGGAGTAACAGAGCGCCGGTGGAGAGCGCGGCGGGCGGTGGTTATTCTCGGGCGCCAAGCAATTCCGATCCTCGGACGTCGGTAAACTCGACGCGGAACAGGCGCCCGAGGTCGAGACGGGAATAACAAGGGATGGACTAGAAGTGAAAATCAAAGCATATGTTTGTTTATTTCGTATGTCTTATGGCTGGGGACTGGAGTCCTCCGTGCTCGACTTCCGCGATGTCATGATACTGCACTGAACTGGCAATCCCCACATTGGGCCCTCGCAGCAGTCTCGTGCTTCCAGCCGACCTCACCGAGGAGTATATACTACAGACCCGGTGCTTGTACATGACTTACAACTACAATAGAAGGAGAGTTCCATTGTAGCAAGAATTAACTTTTGTTTTCAAAGGGGTATTGAACACAATCCACTGTGTCTGAGTCAAACAGAGAACAACTCAAATACACGTGCAATAATTCGTACGCCGCCATAACAGGAATATGTACCCCATGTATGCAAATCACAAACAGCAAGAAACCCTAACAAACCAACACCTCAAGACCATGTCTATGAAAGAGACTTGCGCTTCTTTTTCTTGCCGGATTCATCAGCACCCTGCGCTCCTCCGCTCGAACTCACCGGGATGGCGGAGTCCTTTCCATCCTCCAATGCCTTGGCTTTCTGCTTCTGGAGCTTTTCCTTCCGTGCAGCGATCGACGAAGCCTCGTCATCGTCATCCTCCGCGGTGGTCTTCGACTTCTTGGTCTTCTTGTTCGCTTCCAGCAGCTTCTTGTCCTCGTCAGCGGTCAATTTCCGCTTCTTCTCATTCTTGCCGCCCTCAATGGCCTTCTTCTCCTCGCCGGCGCCGTCTTCCAGGACGTCGTCCTCCTCCACCCACAGCTCGCTCGCCAGCCAGATGGGCATGGCCATGGTGTTCGGGCCCTTGATGTGGATGGCCTTGATGTTCCTCCACCCCTTCGTAATAAACTTGTCCGTCAGGCCCTTGACGACGGCGTCGATATTCTCCGCCAGCTGCTGCGGGGTAAAGTTGGCCGCGCCGACGCGGATGGCGGCGGTGGTGGCCGGGGCGAGCTGGACCGGCGCGCAGTTCAACGTCCTCTCGATCTCCTTGGCGACGATCTGCGGCGACGCGACCGCGGCGTACTTCTCGTCCTTGGGGGGCTTCTGCTTCGGGTCCTTCTTCACCCGCTTGCCGTCGACCTTCTCGATCGCGGCGATCCGGATCGGGATCGGGCGCTTGCTGGACTTGTAGAAGACCTTTCCGAGGGCGCTGACGAGCCGCATGATGATCCGGTCGTCGGCCAGGAAGACATCGTGCTCGGCCAGCAGCTGCCGCCGGCTCTCGAAGCTCTGGTATCTAGCCTTCAATTTCGAGTACCCGATGATCTTGTTGATGCGGGACCTGAGGGACGCGGGGAAGGACGGGTCTGCGACGACGTCCTTGACGGCGCGCTGCGGGTCCGCCGTGATTAGGCATATGCTGAGGGCCGGCGAGGTGTTGATGGAGTGCGGGATGGGGATCTTGCCGGGCTTCAGGCGCTTCTTGTCAACCACGTGCTTCTTGGTGGTGAGGATGAGCCAGATCGGCTCGTTGGTGATCGGGCTGTCTTCCGCGTCCGATGCGTCGTCGTTGTCGCCAATCAGCGTCTTCTTTGAGGACGACTCTTCCTTCTTCTTCTGCTCCGATTTGATGTGCCGCAGAAGTGCGGTGGAAGCTCTGAGGACCTAGATAGATATCAATCAGCACAGGGAACTTGGTTCAAGAGGAATCGCTAAATAACAAAACGCACCTGGCCATTGTCCAGCTGGTAAGGCGACCCAGAGGTCACCTTCGTCGTCAGAGCATCCGTCGAGGCGACCATCGTGGCGGATTGGCGCTGCACAGAGGAGCACTGGTGATGGTTTCTGCGATCTTGAAATTGGAAAAAATTCGCGGAAGGCGGTGGGAAGTTTGTCCGACCTTGGCATAGATCCGATCTGATATTGCTTAGTCAGCAGCTCAGCGACGCATTCCCCGCAATGCACTCTACAAATCCGGGGTGCCTTTATTTTCTTTTTCTACGTGTTTGCTACGCATGTTTAGGCTGACGTCCATCAAGCCTACTCCTGGGGACTATAGGCCAGCGCTGGCGATGCTTGACAGCGTTGCATCAATGCTTATTTCAAGCTTCTCAGTCTGAGTACTACGCAGGATTACCGTGGCCTGTCAAAAGACAGCAAAACCTTCTCTGCGGACTCCAATTGTCCCAGAGAAGGGATACATAGAGAGTCTAATGGACGTTTTCAACGGGCTGAAAAGTGATTCAATACTTAGATCTATGGACAAAATGTTCTATACATCGCAGCAATCATCTGGGGTAGTACCTATGCGCCGATGCGCCGATGCGCCTTCGCTCCTGACAATTCAAATCATGGGTTTCCTTACGCCTCAGTCGCTCACTTCATGATCTAGGTCATGAGATCGTACCTCGAGCGTCTACAAGAAAAGGACTTTACGCAGTAATCTTGTTTCCGTTCTCGTCGAACTCGATCTTCTTCCCGGTGACCAGGCTCTCCTGGAGGGCCAGGGCAATTTTCAGGGAGGTCATGGCGGAAGTAAGCTTCATGGGGAGTTCGGTGCCGTCCAGGATGGCGGCGGTGAAGTCCTTGAGCTCCGTGACAAAAGCGCCCTCGTAACGGTCGCTCCAGCTGGGCATGGCTTCGTTGCGGATGCCTGACGCGTCCGAGATCTGAATCCGGTTCATAGTGGGGACCAGATTGATGGACAGCTTTCCAGCCGTCCCCATGATCTCGGTGCAGTTGTCGTACCCGTGGGTTGTCGTCCGCGAGTGGTAGTAGTAGGCGATCTTGCCGCCCCAGAACTCAACCACTCCAACAGCGTTGTCGGCGTCGTTGAACTCGGCCAGCTCCTTGTGCATGGCGGCAATACCGGTGGCCCAGAGCGCCTTGGGCTTGATGTCCTCGCCGAAGAAGGACAGCGTCAGGTCGATGTCGTGGATGGTCGTGTCGACGAAGATGCCACCGCTGACCTTGGCGTACTGGACGAAGAAGCCGCTCTTGTCCAGCAGCTCGCAGCCCTGGGACCTCAGCACGATCGGAGTGCCGATTTCGCCGGCCTGGACCTTCTTCCGGGCCTGCATGTAATTCTCATCAAAGCGTCTGCAGAATCCGACCATCAGCTTGGTCTCGGGGCGGGACTCCGCCTTCTTGATGATGGTGGCAAGCTGTTTGAAGTAAAATTAGCATTTTCAACTGAAGAGTGACCCACGGAATGAGGAAGGGGAAAGCCTTGTTCTATCCCAACTACACAGACAAAGATCTAGGTCCCTGGATGATTTCTATAGCCGAGTTAAGACCTAGAGGTTACTGACTGGGTACTTACCTCATCGAGATCCGTTGTGATGGGCTTTTCACACAGGACATGGATCCCCCGCTCCAGGCATACGAGGGTCTGGGAGGCGTGGAGGGCCGTCGCGGAAGAGATGACGACCGCCTCGAGGCCGGGGGTCTCGATCATCTGCTCGAAGGTCTCATATATCTGCACCCCATACGGCCGTAGGTGCTTGTCTGCCCACTCTAGGTCGGGCTTAGCCGGCGAGCAGACGCAGAGGAGATTGGCTCTGGGCACGAGGTGAAGGATGTTGAGAGCATGGCGCTGGCCCATGCGGCCGATGCCAACTACTCCGATGTTGAGCCTCCTGGGCTGGTTGGAGACCGCAGCTCCAGAGCCGGGGACCGCCATGATTTGACTAATGATTAGCCGGGAAAAGGAAGCGAATAGGATAAAATCTCTATCTTGATTGGCTTGCGATTTCCCGGATTCTGTCGCTCAGACGAAACGGGTGCGTCTGGGCGAGCAAGCGGCGGTTAGGAATTGGACAGGACTGGTTCTATGCTATGGGAGGACGTCTGAGACCGTGGCAGGCCTGGCAGTTCAGGTGTCTGGAGGGGTATATATTCTATACGCGGGGCCTTTTGTCGCGCAGTTCGATGCGATTCTATCGGGGGCACGGAAAATCTGAGTCGGCCCTGGGCTCACAGAGGGGGCGCAGCCGCGCAGGTCTCAACTTGGGATCGGCCCCGGCTGCCCATCGCGCGTCTCGGAACCCTGGCCGACATGTGAGGTTATCTGTGGACAGGCAGATGGGTCGTTCTTGGCACCCGGTGAGGCTGTCTGGAGTCTTTGTCCCATCCATGGATGGATGAGGATACAGTGCGGTTTGCCCTGACGGCCATGTTTTTCAGGCCGCGAGGTCCCGTGATGCAGCGCGCTCAGGGTTCCTGGGTCACATGACGGTCAGCTGATCAGATCATCAGGTCAAGAATCAGATTGCCAGGTTGCGTCATACATCTTTTGCATACAGCAGTTCCTGCTCTGAATTCATTTTTAAAGTGACGCTATCTGGCCCAGCGAGATGATGCGCGTCGACGGTCAATGTGGCGCGCCCCACTGATGATGCGCGCTAGCAGTGGAAAGAGTAAGGACAAGCACGACCGTCTGATGGAAGACTGTGGAATCTGTGGATACACCAACAGGTAGAGTGCGGGATCAGATATGGGGCACGCCGCACACAGTGCCACAAGTAGTACCCTGTAAAGGCATCAGATTATTTACCAGGTGGAATAGCCGTTGTATGCAGCATGCCTGGGTATGGATGCACACGGAGCGTATCAATTATTATTATCAAGCCCAGTGGAGCGACTTGTGGGCGGCCCGTTGTCTCCCGGTTTGTGCCGAAGACGTCCCACGGCCCCTCGCGCACGTGCATGGGGCTCCCGACGTCACCACATTACCCCTCCTCCATCCGGCAAAACATAAGAGAATAGATATTTAGTCCGTTTCAAGCTGCACGATTTTCCTCACTTCATTTAGACCTCTTCAAGTAGCGGCCTAGCGATATCGAGCTGGCGGTGCCGCTTTTTGGTTTCATCCAAGGCTATCATATCTTACCTCTTAGCATGTTAGTCCCTGGACATCAAGAACACCTGGCGAGGAAGTACCTAGCATATGCTCCTTGCACATATAATAGCGTCACCTCGTAAGCAAATAGTCTCCGTGTATCTCATTAGTCCAAGTCCTGTCACAGCAGCTCGCAATTGTCACCTGAAAAGAACGATCTAAACACTTTGTAACCAAAAGGGATATATTCTTGAAAGTAATCAGCCCACTTAGTCAACCCAAGCTCCAGGCATTCGTAACTCGGGATGCTCCACCATGTACTAGAACTCTCCCGCGAACTCATCCCGCCAGTCTGAGAACCAAGCGTGCCAATCTTCCGGTGATGGGCCGTAACTGAAGCCTATGAGGCGGACCGTCTCAGTGCGGGTGAACTGCATACTCTGCCATGACGCGAATAGTTCTCTGTAAAAAGAACGTCAAAGTCTGTGTCCACCAGTCCCTTGACATGTATCGACTTTTCCTGCTGACCATACAGCACGAGGTCGACACCGGCATTGAAAAGCTCTCGAACCCACAATTGTAGCAGTTGGAACGATTCAAATCTTTTCCGTCTACGTTCGGAGCCTGTCCATCCGTGTCTCCCATGATGGAGCCACTTGAGCCATGCCCACCTCCCGAGAAACCGAAGCAGAGGCGTATATATCTTTGGGCCATCTGCAAGTTTTGGAATACTGAGCTGTCAGATTGGCGCCGCAGCTCACTGCATTAGCTAGGAGTGCGCGAAATTTGTCTATGTGCCGTGAATTTAGAAGGAGGTTATTCGCCAGGCAGTCCGCGACGAGACGCAGCAATCGGTCTTTCCACCGAGTCATATCATAAGAACCAAGTATTTCCATGAATATTTCTGGAACATAGGGCACATCCAGCACCCTCAGATACCACTCAGCCGCTTCAAAACGGTGGATACAGGCTGCTCGCGAAGTGGCGGATAGATTGCTCGCAAAAGAGTCGTTGGACTTTAGGACTTCTGCAGAAGTAACTATAGGACCGAAATGTCTCGAGTCCAACGAAATCAACTCCAACAAAGTTTTCTTCGGTTTCTGACATGAGAAACTTGACCAATTCTATAGCTTCGTCTTCCCATTCGTCGTCTTCTTCGTATATATCCCTCTTGTTGCCGAGGAGAAAATCCAGCGCAGTAACGCTTGCTGGCATGTCAGCCATTAAACGCTTAAAAAAACTAGACGTATATACATACGAACTCCGGTTAGTAATGTGAGTCTCTGCGCCGGCATCAAGTAGGAAACGACATGCTGCAATTTGACCACTACCAGCGGCTACCTTGAGCTGTGTCAATGATGCTGTTGCTCATCTCTTTATTGGGGCATATAAGGTACTTACAAATAGAGCTGTCCTACCCGCTGGATCACGATCGAAAACAGAGGCCGGGTTCTGTTGCACAAGGTCCCGAAGTCCTGTGACATTCCCGTCCTCGGAATACTGAAAGATTAATGAGTCATGAGGTATTATATTATATGTTTTTAGCCGAATGGCCCATTCGGTTTGAGCCCTAAACGAATAGAGCTCCCAAACTTTTCTGCCTAACCAAGTCGGTAAGCCCAGACGAAATGCTGGATCCATCGCCCTGCGATGCTGGGAAGTGAGTGGCCTCCTCAGAACACTAGATCGGTTTGTTGAGGATGACGATGATGACGAGGAATCCACTACTACAACGGCTTTGTCGGATACGCAGATCACGCCAGTCTTTGTCTCCATTGCACGCTTTCGTTCATTGGCTCCGTGGGCCAAAAGGACACTAAATGATTAAGAGTATCAGCATGAATCCAGAGATAGAGACGCAGAATCAGAATAAGAATGAAGAAATATCTCCGCTCATCTTACAGGAAGCGGAAGATGACACGACATACATGTGTGCCTGACTAAGCATGCTCTTCGCTCTCTCCAGTCTCCTTATACATTTCTCAATATCGTCATTCCTCAGCACAAACTCGATTCGCCCTAGAAATTTCCGCGTCTCCAGCTTCCGTTTACACTCCTCCAGAATGTCACTGAGCGTCTCGGCTGCTCGGCGGCAAAGTCGACCACAACGGTTGGTGATATCACTGTGGAGCGGCAAGGCATCAACGCTGAGCAGCAGTTCATTAAGAATCGATATTTCTTCGATGAGCAAGTTGATCTCCTCAGGGGCTGTCTTGAGCGAATTGATGAAGCCCTTGATTTCCGTGATCTTCTGTGGCACTTCAACGGCAAACGAGGCGATTACAACGCCGCTGCCAATGATCCCTATTGCTTCGGCCATTCCCCAAACATCTGGGCTCCGTACGGAGCTGTCAGTGACTGTCACAAGGTTTAGACGTATGGGATGCCTTCAAAACTCCAGTGAACTATATATAGCGAAGCCATCTGTAGTTCAACAACAAGTGAACTTGGGAAATTGATAGCATATGTGATTTTGCAGCCAGAGGCTGGTGGTGCGTTGTAGACTTCAGCCTTGCTCAGCTGCATCCCACGGCTTGCCATATTCGTCACGGGACCTGCCTGCAAGATACCTGGTATCTGGAAATTTACCTGTACCCGTGTTGATGTGGCCAAGATGTATTACACTATATTCAAAACAGGTGTGACAGCAGACACAGAGTAATAGCAGACTCCATTACCTTGGAGGAGGCGAAGATATTTCCTTTCCTGGCAAGATTTACTGGGAAAGACGTCCCAGGAGAGATACTCTCTTAGGAAAATGTTCCTGGAAGAAGAAGCTTCCTAGGAAGACTTTCCTGGGAAACTGTTACTTTGAAAGATGTCCCAAGAGAAATACCCTCACGGAAGCCCTTCCTATAAGGCAAAGGCTCTCCGGAGTAATTTCCCAGCTCGCTGGTGTATATTATTTCAGCGGAGTTACTGAACTTCTGGCTGTTAAGTATATAGACAGTCTTCCCTGTATGGGGCGCGCGCTCCAGAGCAGAATTACTTTATAAAGAGAATCGTTCCATACAAGGATTCAGTGCATAAAAGGAATTGCTCCATGGAAAGGAAATCACTTGAGTACGACCACATCAACTTTTCAGAATCAGTCAGTGATAATTTGAATGACTAGTTGTCTTCTTTGCAGGCTTGTGTTGTATATATGTGGAAAGAAAGATAGTGATATCTGAATACACCTCCTTTTCAGGGCAATCCATTGCAAATTTATTTACTTTTCAGGTGAAGTATGCAACCCCCCCTTTTTAACCTACAATTGTCCCCAACTGAAAGTGCCCTCATTGGACTTGAGACTTATCATTTCTATTCTTACAACACCCGCTCGATCGGTCGAGCTTATTGTCAATCTGGAGCATGCCACGCGTGGGGCTGCAACACCACTGGAGAACTCCCATATACTTTCCGCATGCGGGGTAGTTCTACACCTTAACGCCCATTGCCTTGTGAAATAGTTCTGGCCCTTAGTAGAAGGAGAACTAGGAAAATTATATTGCATGCATGTCTCTATGTGCAATTTTGATCCGCAGAGATGGCTTTCTTCGTATGTGGTAGAACATCCTAGCATGATCTATGTGCATACCTCTAGTTAGTACACTACATAGTACAGGTATAGCGTAATAACTAATCCTGTGCATCGCCCTCTGGTAAATGTGTGCAGTGCTACGCTTTTGCAAGAGACTTCTATACCAGTAAGTGGTTGAAAGGTTGCTTTAGGCTAATGAAAAAGCACAATGCAAAGATTTCTGAAAATGAACCTGGTCGCATGTGGGGAGCTATCGCCTCTGCTTACCAGCACCACATCCTGTGGCTCCTCTGGAAACGTGAGGGGTAATCTGGAACAAAGGCGTATGTGGGCAGCTTCAGGTTGCTCTCTTTCTGCATCAGTGGACAGTTGATACTCTAATCTGATCAGTTGATACTCTAATCTGATTCGAGGTCTCTCACATCATGACATCGACTGCGTTTTTTCTCGTTGTCGCTACAGCACTGCTTTATCTGTTCCACCTTGCATTGATCGCACAAAACGCACGAAAGCCGCCAAAAGGCTTGCGCGCCGTACCCGGACCAAAGCCCGTGCCCATCGTCGGGAATCTTCTCCAGATTGCATCACCTCCCCAGAGGCAATTACAGAAGTGGGCTCGGGAGTATGGCGAACTGTACAAACTCCGTCTCGGATGGGAGGAATGGATCTATGTGAACAGCCCCGAGGCCGTGAAGGACATATTCGACAAACAATCACAGCGTACCTCCTCGCGCATGCCGAGTCCTGTCCTGTCTGATGTTCTCTCGGGGGGAATGCGGTCTGCTTGACATGTTAATTCTTCTTTTGTCGAGACGAAAGCGGCAATTGGTGCTGATTGCCTACCGAGAATACGTTCCTGCTGATGCCGTATTCTCCGCAATGGAGGAAGCTCAGAAGCATTGTGCACAAGCTTCTGAATATTCAGGCCTCCAAAGCATTCATGCCGATCCAAGAATTCGAAGCGAAGCAGCTGGTCTGGGATATCCTGACGGATAATGGCAATCAGGAGGAGTTCTACATGCACATTAGGAGATATACGACATCGGGTGAGATGAGCAGTTGAGCTTATTTAGACGTACCTTAGTATGTGCTGATTCGAGATACCTCTTAGTCATGATGACATCGACATACGGAAGACTTGTACCCAAATGGGTAGGTGATATCAAGTAGAGCTCAATTATATGTGGACCATAGGCTGATAACTCGAAATAAATAGCAATGTGAAGATGTTGAAGAGATCTACGGGCTGATGAAAGAGTTCAGTGAACATGCCACGCCGGGGAAATACGCCGCGGAAATGTTTCCTCCTCTGGCCAAACTTCCCACATGGTTGCAGTGGTGGAGGAAACCCCTGATGAAGTGCCAACAACGCCAGGCGAACATCTGGATGAAGTACTGGACGACGTTGAAACAGCAGATGGCAGAGCAAAAGGCGCCTGACTGCTTCGTCAAGCAGTTCATCGAGACAGATTACGAGAAGCAGGACATCAGTGAGATCCAGGCGGCCTTCGTCGCGGGATGTATGTTGTTGTCTCTTTCTTTCTCAGCCTTTCCGCATCTGATGAGAACGATCTAGCGATGATCGAAGCTGGCTCCGAAACCACTTCATCCGCGATCAATTCCTGCGTCAAGTACCTGGCTGCTTTTCCCGAGGCGCAAGCCAAAGCCTACGCAGAAGTGCTTAGAGTTGTCGGTGAATCCCGCAGTCCGACGTTCGAAGATGAGGACTCTCTCCCGTACATCCGCGCCTGTGTAAAAGAAATCCTTCGTATTCGTCCAGTAACCAAGTACGTCAGCTGCCAATCCAACATGAGCGGCAGTCGTATCCTCTAAAACTTCAAATTATCCACTTAAAGCATAGGCACACCCCACTACACCACATCCGACATCGCCTACAAAGGCTTCCACATCCCCGCCAACACTGTCGTCTGCATCAACCAGTACGCCCTGCACTTCGACCCGTCGCGCTACGACGACCCGGACGCCTTCATCCCGGATCGATACCTCAGTCTCCCGCTCAGAGCGGGCGCGTATGCCACCCACCCTGACCCATACGCGCGGGACCACTTCGACTTCGGCGCCGGCCGCCGCGTCTGCCCCGGGATGCACCTGGCCGAGAACAGCCTGTTCATCACGATCGCGAAGATCGTGTGGGCGTTCGAGATCCTTCCGCCCGTCGACGAGGACGGGAACGTGGGCATCGTGGATGTGTCGGACGCCGCGTACGAAGAGGGCGCAAACACGATACCGAGGCCGAGCCAGTTGAGATTCGTCCCGCGGAGTCCGGCCGTTGAGGAGACGATTCGGAAGGAGTGGGAACGGGCCGCGAGGGATGGATATATGCTTGGGAATGTAAAAGTCGATCTGGACGGGATGATTGCGGGGTGAGGAAGGATGCTGGTAACAGACCCTATCAGCTCCGCAATAACGGCTCGGTTAGGTAGCTCGCAGGAAGAAACAAACACATCTTCTGTATCAAAAGCTATGGAATTAGGGTCTGAAGCCGTCGACCCTGATCGAAAGCAATCCATGACTTGAACTTGCAGCAGTTGTAGAAACCTCACGTTCAAGCTTATAAACCGCTGCAAAGCCGCTGCCGGGGTGTACAGTACTACTAATAAGAACGTGTGAATTGCTGCAAGGCAACATTCCAGTTCTTCATCAATGTCTCATTGGACTGCGATACAGTTGCTCGAAACTCTGCTCTCCACGCATCAATTTTATCATTGACTGAAGAAGGGAAACAGTTCAAATCTCAAGCAAGAAAGAGAGCTCTTAATCCAATCCAGTACAAGTACCCGTCATCTTCAGCTGTTTTCTGGTTCTTTCTCACTGTGTGAAACTTAAACAATTTACAGAGAGCTTGTGAGTAGCAGACACAGCTTTTATTTGTTCAGTTTGTGTCCCATTCCTTGATTCAATGCCAACAGAGGAGTTGAATCCTTTGCAAGGCAAGTCACGACATGACACTAAGGCATTATTAGTATTGCTGAGACTGGCTACCGCGTACTTAGCAGCCTTTATGTGAGCCTCGTTCTCCTTCTTGCTCCTACCTACTCCGTACTATATACTAACTTGCCAGAGCTTTTTCTGCTGAGATCACAGTTCGATGTCACTTGACATTTTACTTCTATCTCTCAGTTTCCGGTAAACATGACCATGCGTGGTTAGGTAATAATAGGCAGCGGATCCATCATCCAGTTCCCGCCCTTCCGTACTGTATGTACAACTTCTAATTTTGGTGGGCATAATCAGAAACTTCCCAAATAAGGGAAAACCTGTAACTGAAGTCGGTCACCGTGAGGCTGAGAGAGAGAGCGAGGTTTCATGGTTCTGTTTGCGGCTTGCCAAGCGGTACACGTGATCCCACGTGATCATGAGTGTATCGATACCTTCCCGCTTTGGCGCTGTTTGACGCTTGCGGCAGCCGGGTAGTTGGAAAAGGTGGTGAAAACTGTACTGTAGGTACATATGAAACTCGCTTGATGAGGCTGAGAGCCTGACAGCCTTCTCCATACTTAGGGTATGTCGGTGATAGGTAGGTAGCACGACGGTCGCGCGACAATAATAATAATTATCCCGACTGCACCCTCATCGCGTGAGCACAGATTGACAGATTGGCATATTACTCACCTGCATACTAATTTTAAAAATGCAATGGCAGTCGACACGGAAACGGCGAATAATAGAAATTAGCGTTGCCAAGGGATGAACTGAAAGGAGACCCTCGCTTCCATCGGAGTAATCTCCCAAGAGATGCTACTACCGTATATGTATGAGCGGGCGGTAGCTGTCATTAATCTTATTATTACGGAGTATGTAGACACATCTGCGCCGAGCTGCAGGGAGGTAAATTAGTATCTCCGAACTCGGTATTTTTTTATTTGTTGCGCTTCTTGGTTAATCGAGGGTCTTATTATCCAAGCCCAGCTCATTGCCATTATTGTTAGTACGCCTAGGATCTGATGGCATCAGGGTCCGTATGAAACATTTCCCCTTACGAGGTCATTAGAGGAGAGCCTGAGGCCCTGATTGCGGAATGTTCCTTTCTCCGACTCCCGTCTAGCGGTGTGTTTGGTGGCGGTGACTCTATGCCTACTCAGGATATATGTCCACGGAGTATATCCCCTTTCGGGCGCAAACCTGCCGCAGACTGTCGGCTACGGCATCTTAATGCAATCGCTGAGCATTTTCCAGAAGAGAGTTGAATTGGAGACGTTTACACCGTGGTCGCTGTCAAAGAGGTTCGGGGGACGCCTTTGCAACGAATCACGGGAACGCACGTGGACTGCAAGGCAGGTCTGCCAGGTCCAGGAGAACAGCCCTATCGATTGTCTTATCGATTGTCCTTACTGAGTGTGATATGCAGTTTTATCGTGACTGCTGTCTGCCAGCATCGACCCTGAGTCCCTGACTTCCGGGTCGCATAAGAACACGGACCAATCTCGTCCTTCATTCTTCATCGTCCATCGCTCTCTCGACCGGGGGCCCGCTGGACCAGAAGGCAGCAGGCTTGGCCCTATGTAAGCACAGTTCACTTTGACATGGAGTCTTGGATGTCAGTGAGCGTTTCACGATGTTGGACTAGCTCCCATAATGTAGGGAGTTTCCGCAACCGACGAGTCACGGGTCGGCCGCAAAGTAAACGGGCATGAAGGAAAAATAATAAAATTAAAGAATCAATAGACACTGCCGCAAGCTACCGGATCTCGAGTCGAGCACATTTACCGGGACCAAGCCGAGCGCGGAAGCGCAGGTAAATAATTCCTGCTCTGTGAAGAAGGAGGTCACGACGGAAGTCCTCCCGACCATCCAAGGATCTGTCTCTTATCCAGATCAAGCTAGTGTGGTCTCTGATGACGACGACACGACACCGCATCGCGGCCTTTTGTCTGTACCGTTTGTCGAAGAGTCGGCTGCGAACTTTGTGAGTACTATCTGCAACCTGACGGATGCACGTTCCGGAGCGCATGTGCTATCGAGGACTTCATACGGAGTACGCAGTACCGTGTACTGTGTACTGGCGTTATTGCTCTCGGCGGGAGCAGATGGTGTTTTGATCGAGTTGGAGTCATGCCGTTTCCGCGGACTGTGGTGAGACGGAGAGGGCGTCGAGGGACTGTGCCGAGTCGCCTGGGACCGAGCCAAGGGTCTGGCCAGCTGCCGCCCTGCTGATCGACTCTCCCACCCGCGCCTTGGGTGCACGGTATATTTATCGCGATTTGCCCCCCCATTCCCACTTTCGGTGCCGCTAGAACGCTGCATGGAAGACTCGAGACTGCTTAGGACCATGGTCAAAACCCTCAGCCAGGCGACCGCCGCTGGGATGATCCACCGTTCCCCGTCCCTCCTCGGGGGGCCAAGAGGACGCCGTCGCGTTGGCAGAGTGTGGAGAGTATCGCGCGACGCGGGCCAGACCAGGGATTGATTTTATTAGACACTGGCCCGGGACAGGGCTAGGGCTATGCCCTTCCAGGGTTGGACGGTAAAGACGTGCGCGTTGCAGTCACGGACCACTTGGACGGCGGTTTTTCTGTTGGATGATAGTTTTGGTCATCCTTCTGGTGTGAAGGTCGCTGGATTTCTCCATCTGGAAGGATCATTCAATGGTGCTGCGTCTGTTTTGTACATACATTCTGCAGATCGAGGACACCTGACTCGGGCTGACTGGGCAGGCCTCACGCTGGGTTTGCATGGGTGGTCGGCTATCTCTTGCGCGGCGGGCGGTGATTGGTGTGCCTGGCAGGGGCCATCTGCAGTGCCGGGCGCTGGTTGGGCAACAGCAATGTCGGGGAGCGCCAAGCACGGCTGGCGCCAGGAACAGGAAAACAGCAAACATCAACAGAGCACAGGGCGTGCGTGCCTCCTGAGCAGCAAGATCCACTGTCGCTCCTGGGCACGCCCCTTTTGCTGTCGACACGCACCCGGCGCCCCGTGTTCTGTGCCTCCTGGCAGTGCGTGCCCGGCCCGCCCCTGCAACCACCGCCGGCCCCCCCTTCTTTCCACCCACCCGTCCCGTGCGCCCTTAGCCCCTGTGCTGGCACCGCACCACCGCCCCCGTTCCCTCTTCATCCCCTCCCTCCCCGTCCTCTTCTTCACCTCCGCTTCCCTTCACCACGTTTCGTCTCCACGCCTTTCCCTTGCGTCTTCCATCGAGTTTTCCATCCGACCAGAGAGACTCTGTTCTCTCGCGTACGTTCTTTTGGAAATCTCCTTCGCTCTCTCAAGGCTTTTCGTTCTTTCGGCTGTGACTTTGTCCAAAAACCAATCCCCTGCAAAGTGTTTCGAGATCGCGACGTCTGTTGAGCGTTCTCTCTTTCCTGTACAGAATTCTTTTGTCAAGTGTGCGACTGGCTTGCCAGTGCGATACATGTATGTGCTACCCTGCGCTCACTTTCTCCATGATACCCCGCACCCCGTGAGACTGCGGTCTCAACCGCGTGACTGGAGCGTCTGCTTCTGAACTCTGGCGATGCTCAGCACTACACTCCATGGCCTAAGTGTGGCTGCTGTCCAGCGCGTCTCATCGCGATTATTGTCGAGTGTATGTGATGAGTAACTAACTGAGAACGGATGACACAGATTGCCATCGCGTTTGCATCGTTCAAGGAGAACAAGGCAAACCCTATCGTTCGAGAGGTCTTCGGCAGATCTCGTGCAGTTGACGTCAGGAGAATCTAGTTGAAAACAAACCGATTCGCAAAATGAAGTTCACCTCCGTTGCACTCGGCCTTGCTACGGCGGGCTCCGTCATGGCGGCCCAGCCTCACCACCTTCACCACCGTCACAACCATGTGAAGCGCGTCCCCGACGTCACTGAGGTTGTCAGCGTTCCGGGCCCGACCGTCATCAAGTATGAGCTCGACGGCAAGCCAATCTCCGCCGAGAAAGTGTGCCAGGGAATCGCCGATGGCACGCTCAAGTGGGCTGACGGCAAGGCCCCCCCAGGCGCCTGCAGCTCGAGCGCCGCCGACTCTTCGACTTCGGCCCCGGTTCCGGCCGAGTTCTACGAGAAGTCTGCGGCTAGCTCGACCCCGACACCCACGCCGACCCCAACTTCGACTTCGGCATCCACTTCTACCTCCAGCTCGCAGAGCAGCGCATCCGCCACCGCCTCCTCCAGCTCCAGCAGCTCCTCTGCCAAGGGCCTTGACGCGGACTTCCCTGACGGTGAGCTCGACTGCAGCACTTTCCCCTCCGACTACGGCGCTATTCCTCTTGACTACCTGGGACTTGGCGGCTGGTCTGGCATTCAGTACGTGACCATCGTCGGCGAGGTGGTCAGCGACATCATCACCGCCGTTGCCGGTGACGGCTGCACTGAGGGTGCCATGTGCTCCTATGCCTGCCCTGCCGGTTACCAGAAGTCCCAGTGGCCCAGCACCCAGGGCTCCAGCGGCCAGTCTGTTGGTGGCCTTCAGTGCAAGGGCGGCAAGCTCCACCTGACCAACCCCTCGCTGTCCAAGAAGCTCTGCATTCCTGGCGTTGGTGGAGTGCAGGTCAAGAACACTCTCTCCGAGCAGGTTGCGGTTTGCCGCACTGACTACCCTGGTGAGTTTTACCTGAGGATAGCTGGCTCTTCTGAAGTTGGCTTCTGACGCATTTTTCTAGGTACCGAGTCTGAGACCATTCCCCTGAGTCTGTCTTCGGGCGCCATCGAGCCGCTTACCTGCCCTGACGGTGCTACTTACTTCAAGTGGAACAACTCTCCCACCTCTGCTCAGTACTACGTCAACCCCAAGGGCGTCTCGACCGAGGAGGGCTGCCAGTGGGGTGACGGCAGCAAGAACATTGGTAACTGGGCTCCTCTCAACCTGGGTGTTGGCAAGAACAATGGCGTGTGGCTCTCGATCTTCCAGAACAAGCCTACCACCAACGCCAAGCTCGACTTCAACGTCAAGATCGAGGGTGACGACCTCAGCGGATCCTGCAAGTACGAGAACGGCATGTTCTACTCCGACACCGGTGCCAACAGCGATGGATGCACTGTAAGTGCCCAACATTTTCCCCCCATTTTCAGGTTTGAAACCCCATTACTTACCACTCGCTGTAACAGGTCCAAGTCATGTCTGGAACCGCTACCTATGTCTTCTACTAGATTATATCAGATCTTGTATAAATCCAATCTGATTATCTAGTGTCCATCCTGGATCGGCAAATCGTCCCGTGATCTCACCGACCAAGGGTCAACCGTCTGTCTTCGGTGTGCATCTTAACGTGTCGCGATCTGCGGGCACTCTGCTTGCTTCTATGTATCTTAGTGTGCTATTATGCGACTTGGATCTCCGTGTCGTTGTTCCATGTCTCCCCAGCATTATCTTCAGAGACCTTTGTCCTTAGATCTTACCTTCTATTTCGCAATCAGCAACCTTGGTTCCCTTTATCTTATGCTCGTTTCCCTTTACACTTCTGCCTTGAGTTACCGGGTATCGCGAAGCACATGGCAGCAGCACCGCGTGGGACGGATGAGGAATTGTGGGATGGACGGAAGTAACGTTGCCATGGATGTCGGCGATCAAGGTGGTCCTGGTCTATGTCTAGCAGTTATACCCAGTGGGTGATAGTGGCCTGAGTATGAATTGAAGTTTATGTCCGCTTTGCAGTTGGGCTCTATGGCGACTGGTGAGTAGCGTAGGCTGTAGATGTGGGCGGTTAAGAAGGCTGGTAGAGGGAAAGCAGGTACTTGATGTCAGTGGCATGTTGTCCAGGACACCACCATCCGGTTTAGAATTGGCTATTGTCGTGGGCTGCGGGTGGTTTGGGGGCGTGACCACACCGGCTAGGTCTGTACTGTACATAGTATAGTACTCCGTATGGAGTACTAACCTAGTAAGGCTTAATCGCGTACCTGTACAATACCTATACAGTTAGGTGCTCACAAATGAGACTTTTGTGGAGGGAACGAAGGGGGGTAGGAAGGAGGTGGTGATGGTAAACCCTAGACACGTGACTGAGTGATACCCTAACCTAACTGCCCATACTGTTCTCTGTACTCGGTACTCTGCTGAAGACTTCTCAAGTACACCATCTGTCTAAGTGGGGTTGACTAAGTTTGTTACTGCATTGTCTTGGTGTAATTGTGTCTTTTTTTTCCCCAAAGGTTGTGCTGCTGGAAAATGAACACTACTTGACTAAAGAGAGCCCATTACTGAACAGGGCATCTGAAATGGCAGTCAATACTGGTATATACCTTCGGTATTTCCCAGTTTGCTGGTTGTTTTGTTTTATGTATACTGTACTAGCTAAGTAGGTACCTGGCAGCAGTCTAAATAGATGGTTCTTTTTAATCCATCCCCGGTCGACTACTGGTGTGTTTCCGAATCCTCTTGGGCGGGGCAGACACCGGTGGAATGCGACCGATCGAATCCTTTCAGGATCGATTAGGAGCAGAACCTTACCTATGGAGTTGCAAACCTGGGAGTAACTAAGTAAGTTCCCTATGGTAGATATGTACCGAGGTAGGTAGGTCTAGGAGGAGGGTGGCTGAAACCATGGTTCATTGCTCAATAGCAGCTACTTAGTATATACTTACCTAACTGTGAGATTTTTTTTTTGCTTTACATGGTATATATCGGGCATAGTTACAGTACTATTACTTGAAAGTGCCAGTCCTACGGCAAATATAACGATCCACCAACGGCGTAAACAACACGATATTATCCCAGCTCCCGTTAGGGACATCTCGCCGTCGACGCGATATCTTCAGATAAATCTGCGAAATTCTTCTTTCTATCATTATTCGGATCAAGCCTGTCCACGACACTCTCCAACCAGCCCGCAACCTCGTCATGTCCAAACGCCGTCGCCTCGGCAGCGGCGTCCCGTCCTGCGTTGTTTTTCTCCAACAGGAACAGCAGTCTCGGCATCCGCTCTTCCTCATCCAAGCTATCAACACCATCATCGTCCTCCCACGTCTTCTCCTCTTTTTCTTCCCGCCCTGGAGCTAGACGTCCCACCCCCATGAACAGGGATATAACTACTACAAAAGATGGCATAAACTGCCCTCGCGGCATCGAGCCACCCACCACCAGCGGCGCAGTGCAGGGGCGTATTCCCCGCGCCGTTCTTCCTCGAAGCTGCGCGCCCGTACGGCGGTTGCTCCTCGAGCTCAAGCTCGAGCTCGGGCGCGCGTCCGCGTTGTACGGGCCAGGTCCCGCCGCATCGCATGACGAAGACGCCCTGAATCGTCTTGAGCACGCCCACGTGCCCGCTGGCCGCCGCGACGTGGACGGCCGTGTCGCCCGTCTCGGGGTCGACGGCGGATTCGAGCAGGGCGATGGGGTTGGAGAGACCCTGGAGGAGGGTCGTGAGGTGGAAGTAGTGCCGGAATTCTTTCTCCTGTCCCTTGCCGGTGCGCGCAAGGTCGAGGACTTCCTTTGTGATGTCGGCCATCGGGCGGGGGTTGGTTGGTAGGTGATGGGGTTGGGGTTGTCCGTCTTGTCTTTTTCTGTTTCGAGAACATTTTTTGTGCGTGCCGCAAGCACAGATGATGAAAATAAATAGAGCGATTGGATGATGATGATAATAGTAATAGAGGGGAACAACGCTTGTCTGTAACTTGGTATATTATTCTGGTATCGTCCTTATCGATGGAAGGCTTGTCGTGTACAGCGTAAGGCTTCTGACTGCGATAAGTTAGTGATACTGATAATTATTAATCAATAGGAGCAGCGAAGGCCCCTCCCTCTCCATGGCCACATCCGTCATGGGTGTCATGCACTTAGTCCTAGTATGTACAGTACATAATCCAGTGCGTGGCCTGCTTGTCTGCGCGAAGCTCGCTAAGACCGCGGGGGAAGAATCTTCAGTTCCCGCGTTGAAGAGAACCTATCACAGGAGTCAGTTTTTCTCATCGGCAGGATACCCCTGGAGTCGGGTGCCTACTTCAAGGCACGGTGCCAGATTAGATAGACCCCTGTCCGAGGCTTTAAGCCTGCGAAGCACTGCATCATAGAAGTCCGGAGAAAGACGCTCTCTTCCCTGCAGGCCGGGGTGTTTAATAGTAAACTGGCACATGCTACGTTAGCCAAATTAAGTAAGTTACCGGGATTCCCGTCCAACCTTCTGTAGTACGGCGTGGTGTTGCAATACAGAGTTAACTTCTTGGTGTCAAGATGCCAACAGAGATCAGTCTAAGCAAATACGCAAGCAAGGTACTGACTCCCCGTGCCATTTTACCCGGTGCGCTGCACAGCTGAATTGTTCTGTGGTGATATGTACTAGGCACCCATCTCCAGAGCAATATTATTACTCTGTATAGTACCGTACACTTAGGTAGGTGGTAGAGATCCTAGGCCTCCTACGTAGGTCCGAGTCCGTTTGACATACTCCCTAATTAGGCAGGTAGTCAGGGAGCTTAAAAAAAGACAGATGCCGGAACCGATTTCGGGCCGACGGAGGAAGAATCTTTGTTCTTGTTCTTTCTGACCTTCTATTCCGTGCTTGCAAAAATTGTCCACCTTGAAGAAGCTGTTAACTCAAATGGATGTTTCTCCGCATTCAATCCAAGCCAACGTTCAGGATCAACAACAACTTATTGCGTACAGTATGAGGTGCCTACCATCGAATGTGGACGCCACAAATGGCTACCTGGTCATCTAGTCCAGGCCTGTTTGATTAAAAAAAAAGTATTTATCTTCTTTGTTGATCCCAGTCAGTTTCTATTCTATCCTTGAAACGCCCTCTTCCAGGAACAGGAGCAGACCAGACACTTCTTGACTACTTTCCATTTCCGTCCATCTCTACGTTCACCTGACCTTCAACCCACAGACCATACCGGTGTCCGTCCAACCAGCTTTGTTCCAGCTTCTTGCTCGGCTTGACTTGACGCGGCTGAAGAGTCGGTATTTGGATCGGTAGTTAGCTACATCATGCAAGTCATGCCTCGACCTGCAAATGACAGGGAGAAAGAAAGAAAGGAGAGAGAGAAAAGACGAGCCCGGAAGCGGGGTAACTAAGGCAGACAGACAACAGACTCAGGAATACCTATGACTCCTGCCTACCTACCTGGGTAATTAATCCGAAGCAAAAGCAGTGAAGCTGGGTATACCGTTCCTGGATGGGTATGTAGATTAGGTTGATAGATTGTTGATGATTGCGGAGTATATATATGACCAGCAGGAGCTGGAGGACGCGGTCTGTGTGTGTTCTCCTCTCTACGACTCCAAGGTTGTCTACTTATTCGATTTCGATCTCAATTCACTGTTCTTCTCCAGAAACTACTTGGATACTTTCCCTTTCCGATACAGAAACAGATATATCACCTCTCTATTCAACTACGAAGCACCCCCAATTATATCGAACAAAATGAAGCTTGCAACGACGCTCGCAATTTTCCTGAGCGCTCTCGTCCTCGCCGACAACAGACCCTTCCCACTCATCCCGGTCATCCCACGGCCGTCGCCTGGAAGTGCACCTGAAGCCCATGGTAATACTGAGTGTTGGCCTTAGTGAGTTCCGTCGCCCTACCTAACATGTTCTATCTACCTATCTGCCTGCCTGCTTGCCCTTACCCTAGGCAGTTCGGAACCCGGGAATTGAAAACATATAAATAGAACATCTTTAAATGTACTGACCTTACTACTTACTATATATACAGCAAGAACCCAGACTGCTGCGTGCACGAACCCGTATGTGAATGCATTACCGGTACGTTCTTTCTTTCTTTCTTTCTTTCTTTCTTCTTGAAGTCTACGTACTGTACCTACGTCCTGCTCGATCTCTGCAAGCTTGTACGTGTACATACACATCTAGCAGTGCTTACCTGCTGATCGTCGCATCGCCGTTGGCAGAAAAATTCTACGAGTACAACGGCCTCGCTGCGTGCCAGCCACCAGGCGCGATCTTCGGTGCGGAAAAGGACATCCCCGGATACTGTTGCTAGGGCTAGAACCTAGGTTTGAGGACTACAACGATGAACACGATTGGGTGACAGTGATAACAAGGAGATGAAGAGATGATATGATAGAGAACAGAGAAAGAAAAAATTTTTAAAAAAAGAAGAAGAATCTGCCACGTTTGGTCTCCCGGTCCGAATAATCATCGACTGAAAGGAAAAAACATCTTTTACATATGTGCAGTAGCATAGCATAGGCTCGAAGCGGACAAGATGGAACGCGTGACACGACGAGACGGGACAAGTCAGCCCCATACCTATATGCAAGCCAGCAAGCCACGCGGGATCCAGATCCGACAAAGAAAGAAAGAAAGAAAGAGGGAAAGAGAAAGAGAGATATATAAAAATTTAATTAATCCACATCAAGTTCAAGTCAGAAAAAAGACGGAGGATGATGATGATTTGATTTCACCTATGGATAAAACGAAAAGAAAAGGGGAAAGAAGATTGCTGAACTTTCATTGCTAGTTGATTCTTCCTTCCCCTTCCCCCTCCCCCATTTCTTCCTACCGGAATTTTCGGTGCTCTAGTCATTTTTTTTTTAAAAAAATCTCGGGTCAGGAAGCTAGCCAAATCCAACGCGTTCTGTTCTATTACTTTCCATCCAATCGAAGTCACGCAATTGAATTTGTCCCCCCTTTCCCTGTATTCTGATCTGATTTCTTCAACTAAATAAGACATCTTTCTTAGAAGAAGTCCGAGTACGGCTCTATAACTGTAGCGTGTAGAGTACACATACACACACACACACAGAGAGAGAGGGGGGGGGGGAGAGAGGACTATTTTACTATTATCAAAATAATAAGGGTAGATAAGATATGATAGGTAGGTAGGTAGGTACCGTACATACTGTGAAGGGCTAATAAAGATAAAGACAAAGATAACCTCTCATAATAAATCAGCTGCGCGCATCAGCGATGGAAACCGGACCTGACTTGAACACTATATATAGACTAGTCTGGACTGCTCTAATTCTATGATGTCCCTTGTTCGTTTGTTTTGACTTCTTCACCAGCCCCTTCTTTTCTCACTCCTTTTGCTTCTTTTGTAACGCAATGGGTGTTTGATCCCAGAATAGAGTTGTAAAACAGTAGATACGATCCAATATTCCAGAGACGTATCAACATAACTCCCATTAATGTCATGCCATGCCATGCTATGCCATGCTATGCTATACTACACGTTTATCCGCTTTCCATAACCCTGAGATCCTGAATTTTTCATATGCATACGTACCAACCCAACCTGATGCATCTACAGCAGAACCATCAACAGACCCGTCGTCAAGGCCACTACGAAATAGATGCCGATCTGGACAACGCTCGAAAGACCGAATCCAAAAGCCGGATGATGCATCGGCCCGCCCGGGGCAGCCCCCTTCGACGTCGCCCCCGCCGCGCCTCCCGTGGCGCCAGCGGTGACGGATCCAGTACCGGCGCTGCCGGCCTGGCCCAGGAGGGACTTACACGAGCTGCTCAGCTTGGCGGCCTTCTGCGTGGTGGCCGCGCCGCCGAAGTCGCAGGCCGAGTCCCTCTTGCCCTGTTCCAGGTAGTACGCGTTGAAGGCCCACGAGAGCTGCTCGATCGGATCGCACACGGAGTATGCGCCGTATTTGCCGGAGGTGGCGTTCGTGCTGATCCCGACGCAGGCGTCCGGCGATAGGCCGCACACGATGTTTATGTTGTCCCCGATGCTCTCGGCGCTGAGGTCGGACTTGGCTTTGCACGACAGGGACTGCATCATGCAGCTGCAGAGGTCTTTGTTCGGGGTAGGAGGGAGGTTCGACGAGGCTTGCCAGGTGGCGTTGAGGGTTGGACAGGCGGCGTTTTTGGTGTTGGTGGGAGTGTAGTCGGCCATGTTGGTTCCGCTGGGGGTGGCCTTGGCCATCTCGCTCGAGAGGTACGTGAAATCGGGGAGCTTGCTGACGGTGGAGCCGGAGACTGAGACGAGACCTGGAGGCGATGAGTCAGTTTGAGGAGAAAAAGAGGTGGTCGAGGATAGAAGAGAGATAAGAAGGGAAGTAGAATATGCTAAATTAGAAAATGGGAGATTTCCGTACCATAATCGTTTTGCTCCTGGAAATACATGTAGACGATTCCACCGGACCATACGCCTGTCATCTCGGGCCCAAACAGCACCGGTACATCGGTGAACTTGCGAGGCTGCACCGTGTTGCAGCCGTATTCTGAAAAGAATGCGGGAACATTGTAGGTGGAAAAATCCTTTGTTCGAGCCGCGTACCCAGATTGCTGGAAAGACGAATCCCCGCACCATTCATAGATGTTCAAGCCGAAGAAATCGATACGCTCATCGTCGGTGCCACAGTCGAAGTATTCCCGAATCTGCTGACGAATTTCTTCATCGTCATTGGCTGCGTATCCGACCCCTATCTTCCGATAGCCCTTGTCGGAAATATACTTCTTCATGTCGCGAACGGCAGCTTTGACGAAAGCGCTTGCATTTGTGTTGTGAATGTCGTTGGAGACTTCGTTGCCGGCGAAGAACCCGAGCACGTTGGTGTAGTTGGCGAGGGCATCGATCACGGAGGTGTAGCGAGTGTAGAGCTCGTTGTTCCATTGTGGATTTGCGCGATTGATGGACTGCGAAGGCTGCGAGAGGTCTGCGATCAAATAGATGCCGGCGTCCGCCAGCATCTGCATGCATTCACTGTGATCCTCATCGGGCTTGATCGCATACACGCGGACAACATTGGTGTCCAGCTCCTTCAGATAAGGGATGTCGCGCTTGCAGCCAGCCGGGTCAGTCAGAGGGTCGACGTAGGATTCGTTCTCGCCTGCGGTAACAGATGCTGGAGCACTGTCAGCGGAGGAAACAAAAACTGGAAAAGATGAGAAAGGATAGAACACCAAACGCATCCTACCTTGATAGGCGATTCCCTTGATGAAGCTGCGATGGGTCAGCCATCCAAGTCGGAGAGGAAATGACCAAGAACGGAAGAAAGACGTACAATTCAGTCCCGTTGGTCTTGTAGAAGAAGTGCGAGCCCTGCGTAGCCAAGTCAGCAAGGCAGGGAATGATCGACACGGTTTCATATTCTCCACAGTACCTTGATGACGATCGGATCGACGTCGACAGCGCCCGAGCCCACGAAGGCGCTCAGGGCAGCGATGGCAGATGGCAGCAGCCGGACGGGCTTCATGGCTGCCGATGGCCGTGGACACCACGATCCAACGAGGCGAGATGGCCTGTCGACAGAGAAGTGTCAAGGGCTGGAGGGCGAGGAGGGAACGGAAGGGGATTTAAGCGTGGCGACGACGCGTCTGCCAGGCTGTCGAGTGAAACAAGCACGGCGAACCGGCGTGGGACGAGGGTCAAGCGCTGCGACGTAAGCTTGCTGTCTTTTGGCGCCAAATCGACCACTGGAAGCGTGTCTGGTGGGAAAATGCAGCTTTAGCATCAAGCAGGCCGGATCTGTCGGCTGCAGGGGCACGGAGGACGAGGATGTATCTCCTTTGATCCGTCTAACCAAGGAGCGCGATTTGGGCCCCAAAGAGACCGGGAAAAAGGTTTACACTTTGTTTCCCGTCCAGGAGCTCTGCCTGATCAGATCTTCCATTTAATCCGTCGGGTCTCAGATTAGCGTGCCATTGTCCCCCTATACCTGTGATAGATGCAGAAGACTTTTTCCTCAGTCCCAGCCAGAGGCGTTACCTCTTGAAAGGGACCTCATTTTTGTGGCGCTGGATGGGTGGCAGCCACCATGTAACCCCGCCCGATCTGGCGTTGTCCGCCGGCGGTGGGACTTTCTCTTAGAGCAGCCGGTGGCGGTAAGCTGGAAAGGGACGGCGTTGCAGGGCAACAAGCCCAAAGACTCTGTTTACAGGAGATTTCTCGCTTTCAGGAGTCTGATGCCGCGGCAGGGATCCCCTCCTGCAGACCTCCGCCATGGCAACCGGGTATCTCCGTCCAGGCACAGGAACAGACACTGCCAGCACAAAGCGCAGGCGACGATCAGCCAGACGGCCGCGTCGACACGGGCCCCCGCGGGGCGACTGCGAGTGTCGATCCGTGCGTTTGCCGATGTCGTGGTCGCCTTGGCTGACTAAGGGCCTGTCTTTGCTATTAATAGCGCGAGCTAAGATAAGATGCTGATAAAGGGAATCCGGGATTCGATAGTACCATGTGCAGGGAGACGCGTATTATCCCTTTCAACTCGTCTATTTGTTATTTATTCTCCAGGGAGCGACGGTGTTTGATGAATTAGCATGCATCTCGGTGTGCATGCATTGAGTGGATATCACACTCTGGTCTGCTGGCATGAAAGAAAGCAAGAAGCTAGCTACAATCTTAGGGCTTGCTGGCGATCGGTTACCGTATTCGGATAACGTATCAGACCGAGATAGGTCAAAGAGTCTCCACCCATTTTACCATGAAAAGAAACCTCATAGATTGAAATATCTTATCGACTCGAAAAGAAAGCTAATTTATTTTCCATAAACAAAGGAAATGTGGATGGAGAACTCGAAGAAAGGAGAAAACCTCGACTTGATAGAGATCACAAGAAGGGATAATAATATATATATAAAAGGTCAAAAAAATCAAAAAGCTCACACCCCCGGCCCATCCACCCGGAGGTGGGCAGGGGGAGGGGTGCCACGAAAACCCCGCCTATGCTCGGCGGCGGGCAGGGTTTTGCGATCCCGGAGCGCAGGGCTCATCTGGTGATGTTAGCAGGAATATTGGTAATGACCGCACCGCTGCAACCATCGCTCCCTCCGGGATTCGAACCCAGGCCCTCTAGCAGGAGCGGTAGGAGATCCTAGGCTGCGCAGTCTGCTCTGCAGAGCAGGCAGACCGCTCAACCTCACTTAACCACTGAGCTAGAGGCCCTTGGTTCTGGTTGCGGGGTAACGGTGAGGGTGGCATACAAGGGAAGCCAGGGAGGAGGGCTCCCGTGGCACTGGAATCGCTGCCTGAGGTGGTAGGTGGGTAGCAGCTGCCCGAGAGAGGATTTACACGCAATGACTGTCAAATTATAATCATATTTCCCATAACTCTTGCTTTATTGCGTCATATGTTTAGATAGACGGCGCACAAAGAGATATAATACAGGGGTTTAACGCTATATGTACTTGACTGCTGTAGAGAGGCCCTAATAAGAAGGATCGACGGAATTTCAATCTTTGAGTACGCAGTTAGGAAAGCCGTGCACTCCATCATGGACAATTTCTGTAAGTTGTCTGCCAATAATACGAACCTTAGCACTCGAATCATCTTTTTCCCTACCATCCCTGTTTTCCATGCTTCCTCCAGGTTTGCCCTAACTTGGTTAAGAGACGATGACAGGAACCTTGGAACATGTGTGTTCTAATACCTTGGGAATGTGAAAAGAACGCGACTATCTACTCAGATTTGCTTTTCGAAGCCGCTCAAAGCCACTGTGAAGAGGCCATACGAGGACCAAAGAAGGCTGTAATGTTCAGTTTAAAGTCGTCAGATTGCGGCTTTCATGACGAGCTGCATTTACTCCCTGCAGCTGCAGCCAGATATATGTGTCCTTTCTACCTATAAAGCGAGAACTTGAACGTAAAAGGGACTAGGGCTGATGTTGAAGTACGCAGCCTAAAAGACACTGGATCAAAGTCAAGTCATTGCTTTCGGCTTTATCGGACAATTTGTTTTCGGATCATCAAATCGACATGATAACCTAATTTCATAAAACCCTGAGCAAGTCCTAAATCCCAAAAGGTTGAATACATCCACATCTGAATTGTGTGCACAGCATCCACTTCAAGCCATAACCTTACCCACAGACTCCTCCATCTTCCCGACCAGCCCATCCGTCCAGCTGATATACGGCGCATGGCCACAGGGGGCCCTATACATGGTGAACGGGTTATCGCTGCTCTTCCAGCTCTGCGCCGCAGCCATCTTCCTGAAACTGCCTTGGCAGCATCTTGTCGCGCTCCAGCACCAGATACGCGCAGGGCACAGTGGAGTATGGATCGTTCGTCAGCTTCTTTGTCATGATGGGTGTGAGCATCGCGGCCCACTTTTGGGCGGACGCTTCGTCGATGTCGTTGAGGAGGTAGCGTGGCGCGTCTGCGATGGTTGCGAGGCCGGCGTAGCCGTGTTTCTGCTCGAGAGAAGGTTTATTGCGTTAATTAGCTATTGTTGCTTCCTGAAATGGACAAATTTTGACGTGAAATCATATGTACAGTACTTCACTGGCCCACTCACATGGAACTTCAGAGACGACGGCTCCACCAAGGCGCCATCGTAGGACTGGTACAGGCTAGTCACCGACTCTCCAGCCGGCACGACCAATGCACCAATGAAGAAGAAGCCATCTGCTGAGGTATTTATAGTCAATCGAGACACAAAAGGCAAAGGATGATGTCTGCTGCAAGTTGATCTCAAATATATTGTTCAAGAGGGTAGGCGTGTCCTTTACCGTTTAAATGGAAAGTGAAGGCAACGATTGCAGCTTATTTCAGGGCCCCAATTCAAGCCTCACACAGGTCTAGATCCTAGAGACTTAAAAAGAGTGCAGCGGCGGTGTTCCAACCCCGCCGTTATCCTGGCTGCGAAAGAGAGGAATGCGACTGGGGGGGGGGGGGGGGGCAGGTGACCTGGGTCAACCTGTAGAGAGAAATAGAGACGACTTCATTTATCTCACGGAGGCGTTCTCCGTTGGGATTCATAGACCCTGACCCATACAGGGATCAGATCCTTCGAATTTGTTGCCAACTGATATCCTTTAAGTCGCACTATACCTAGGGAATGGTATTGGGCGAGTTTGGTGAATTATGGCCAACCATATTGTTGGTATATACTTCCTGTGCAAGAACAGGACCATATCTACGCATATTTATTTTCATAGGATCTACTTTAGGTATTGGCGATCATCCTTCGTGCAGCGAATAGCCGAGAATTTCAGGAATCTTCGCTCAGAATTACTTTCATAGACCTGGACAATTTCACAGCCAACTACACCAGTGCTACTATGCGTGGGTGTTTAAGGCAGACTAAACCAATTGTATTTAGTCCTATTGTAAGATCTGTCTCTAGGTCATCGTCAAGTGGAATACTTGTAACTGCACAATGTCCGAATATGGCATCGTATCTTTGGCTACCTGGTGTAAGGCCCTTGTGTGTCCAGCCTCTACTCAGGAAGGAGGTTGTGCCATTTCTTGAAGACATTATTGGGGTCGTATTGCTTCTTAAGAGCCTGGAGTCTCGGAAGATTCTTGCCAAAGATCTCACTCGCGCGAGAGCCGGTTTCTGGACAGATATTAGTAGCCAGAACGAAGCTACCTGGAAAGGGGAACATCGATCATACCATCATAGTTTGCATACACGCCGACTCCCTGCTCCGTGGCTTCGGTGCCGTGCTTCGCAACGCCAGCACGTTGCTGGATCTCCGTCATGATCTCCTTTTGGATCCTACGCATCTCCCCGTCGAGGGCGGGGTCGTACCACCTGAACGCAGAGCCCACATTGTAGTAACGGCCCCGATTGGCGCAGCTTGTCGCATCGCGCGGGACTTTGATGACTTCCTTGAACGGGATGAACTCGAACGAGAGCAGACTCTCACCGACGTTCTCGTACGTCTCGACCATCTTGGCGAAATCATCGTAGATCTCCTTGACGAAGTCGACATCCAGTGGCAGGACGACATTGGCTCCGCTAAAGCTCTTGCGGCCCCCGTACGTAGCTCCTGCGTTAAAAATGGTATTGAGTCTCTCATACGGAATCATCTCTGCAGTGTTCACGAGAGGTCCCAATGAGAGGAGAGGTTCGAAGAACGATTCGGCCTCCGTCTGAGGTCCATTGTAGTACACCGCTATGATGATGGCCAGCTTGTCGATAAAAGGTGGGCGGGTGAATCCGAAGAAGAGTCCTTGATCTCCATTGCTGATCTCCTCAAAACGATTCAGGAAGGCCACAATCTGGGCCAGCTTGTCAGGGTCGAAGAAGAGGAGACCAGCGTATACCGGGTCCTTCTGCTCGTGCGCGCGAAAGACAAACTCGGTTGCAACACCGAAGTTCTGGCCAGCGCCGCGAATGGCCCAGAAAAGGTCGGAATTCTGGGTCTCGGAGGCGGTGACAATGCTCCCATCTGCAAGGACCATCTTCACACTCAACAGATTGTCGATTGCTAGTCCGTAACGTCCGGTCAGCCAGCCATAGCCGCCACCTAGGGTTAGTCCACCGACACCAGTATGGTTGACAGTACCACCAACGGTAGCAAGACCATGCTTAGCAGCAGCGACGTCGACGTCTTCCCAGACCGCGCCGCCTTCTACGGTGATAGTCTTTGCGGACGGATCCACGAATACGCGCCTCATCTTTGCGAGGCTGATAACGATGCCTCCTTCAGTCGCCGAAGCCCCGCTCGTCGAATGACCCCCGCCATGGACGACAAACGGGATCTTGTTGGCCTCGGCAAACTTGATCACGGTCGAAACCTCTTCCGCGGATATAACTTGAACGACAGCGCCCTGGAATGTAAGAGTCAGAAAGATATGTCTTAGATTGAATATCTGAGACCCTACCGCCTGCTTTTCAGCAGTATCACTCCAGCGTTTGATGCTCTCAGCATACCCGGCCGAGCCAGGGGTCAGAACTTCCGCTCCAGTCGAGCGGAGCTGCTCTTTTAGGTCATTAGCCTGTGAAGCTGAAATGTGTGACATCGTGTTAGAAGTTAGGTTATCAAGTTGCGTGTACGACACGGTACTAAATACTCGTATGTTTTGACGATGGAGGGGCAGGTGCACAAGTCTGAGTAGCAAGATTTCTGCAAAATCTGCTACAAAAGAACTAAAATGCATTCAACAGAACAACTGAGAATGCTTAACAAACCTACTGAAAAGGCAGGTAAAGAGATTTGGACAGGTTACTTGACAGAATGTGCAGGTGATTCAGACCTATGAATTCAGCGCACGGGCCCAGACGGCGTCCAGAGTCACCATACAGCGGACTCCCTTGCTACCATCAGTTGTGCAGATTTCATTTTCAGTGACGATTGTCCAAGGTGCATAGGTAAATAGGCCCCAGATGTAGCTTCTACAGTGGCTAAACCACTGTCATTGTCCAATGGAAGAAAGTTTGATAAAGCACCGAATCTGGAAACGCATTGTGAGTTCCAGAATCAAGCAATTTAATGATGATATTATGTATCACTTGATACCTAACTCGGTTATAGGTCGAGTGGACACATCATACAGCTTCCAACTGCCTGGACAAAGTCTAAGAAGCCCTAAATCCATGACAGCCTCTGCGCTCCACTGTTTTGTTTCCTCACAGACTCCAATCCAAATGACCATAATCGCCATTTTGGAGCGGAAGATAATGGCTCTACTTGACAATTATCACGGAAGCTAAGCAGACTGCATGGTGGATGCTGCATGAATTCATCCACAAATTCTAGTTATTGTGTCCTATCCTGTGCCACAGATGCAGGTAAGGAAAGCTTAATGTAAAAAAGGGAGGATTAGAGACGGTCCTGGTATTTATGTGTCTTTCTGTGGATAATGGAGTATTTTCTACAGCCAAAATTCTGGCAAGACTCCAAGGAAACATAGGAACGAAAGTCCAAAAACTTCACACAAATTCTATGCAAATGCATATGTATTAGATGACTTTTTCTGTATCACAGAAGTGTTACAGGAAATCCGGTAAGGTTGAAAGCTTTCAATCTCAACTGTTAACAAATCCTTACTAATATCTTCACCGTTGCACAGCCCAGTTCATGAGAAATCATTCAGAAACAATGGGAGATCTTCTCACGTGCTCTGCTCTGAGAAGAAAAATTCTGCAAGTATTTGCAGGTTAGTAATGTGTCTAATTTATCTATCGAAGGCATCCATGGCATCTATCAATCGATATCCTGATAGCAACAGAAGAGGATGCGATAGAAGATGCAAATTCTCTGTTTCTTATATTCTTGGAAATGAGAATAGAGGGCGACTTTTCTCCATTTATGGTCTGATCCAAACCTAGGCTCGAGAACATCAAGACTGCCAGGACAGATAGTTCTTATCCTTGTCAGCATTCCTGCAGAATAATTGTCCTGCACTGACTCTGAAGGAAGCACATGAAACCAGTTCTTACCACACATCAAGACTTGGTAGAAGGACGAGACACAGGAGAGATCTGCTAGGTATTGATTTTTGTCAGTGGATACAGTCATATGGGATATATACTTGTGTATCAATTAATCTCAATCAAGTTCTATGTCTTCTTGCCTACGTCTTTTCTGTATATACAAATTCGTTCATAAATTAGTAAAACGACTTATAAAACTGAAATAGATACGATAGATATCAACATGTTACATATATGAAGCATGAGAGCATAGCTGGAGGCGGGTATCTCAAAACCCGTCATCCACGCCTCTGCTCTTCTCCTCCTTTCGCCTTTCCTCTGTAACCTCCCACCACCACGCGTTTGTTGGGTCCCGGTTCTTCGCTGCCTCTCCTATCCCTTTCCTCACCTCTTCACTCTCGTCCCAGGGCTTCGGGCTCAGCAGGAAGTGAATATTTTTGATGTTCTCATCCCGCCAGATAACGTCATGTACGCCTTTCCATCGCATCGTCTTGAGAGCGTTGTAAACGTACGGCAGAGTGACCCAACGGCCTGGAAATGTGTCTGCCAGGAGCGATTGGTCGGCGAACTCGTAGTTCTGAGTCGCCGACGGCGTAGAGAGCCGGGCAAGAATAGTATCATATATCTCTTGCGAGGGGTTGACAACCTGGAGACCACCGTTGGGCATGGCAAGACCTGCAGTGGGTGGGGCCCCAGTCGTCTGAGCGGCGTCGGGGTCGGAATGTTGGTTGGTGAATGCACAATTCGAGGGGATCCTAGATTGTTCCAAACAGTGCAACGTTGGCATATGCACGTGCCTCTACAAATTGGGGGCTCCCAATCTGTTCTGCTCAAAGGGTTTCAAAGGGGTTTATCTTACCAGTCCTTGGGATAATGTGGCTTCTTCAGCGGGTTGCAGACGCAGGCATGGCTCGCTGCGAACACGCGGTTTCCCTTCCCGCCCAACTCTGGAGGGTCCAGTTCGAGGTCCATCAGCTCGTCCATGTTTTGGAGAACCATCATGTCGCTGTCCAGCTGCACGACACGCTCATACTCCAGAAGAGAAAAGGGTGTGAGCTTGCTCCAGCAGTCGTAGAAACGAGTATCGTTGCTGTAGTCTTTATGAACAGAGGGGAGAAGATAAGGAATTCGCTTCTTAGGGATTCCCCGAGCATCGAGAGCGGCGTGACCCTCGGGCGGGAAGGAGTCTGTGTATAGAGCGACGAGGGGATACTTTGAGCCAACCTTCTTGAGTGAGTAGTCAAGTGTGAGGAGGCCGGCAAGATAGTCGGTATTAGTGATGAGTGCGGTCCATACTGATAAGACGGTCAGCATGTTGAAGGATGTAGCAAGGGGCATCTGGAAGTCCATGGGCATTCAGCCGTTGGAAGCGCACACCTTTAGTGGACTCTGTCACCCTCTGCAAGCCGTTGCTGGAGGACATGGCGGTTATGAGGTTTTTTTGATGCAGAACTAGCCAGCTGATAGGATGTAGGAAGGAACTGAACAAAGAAAAAATACAAGTACACCACAGGACAAGACAGTCTACAGGTGGAAGAGGAGCATCACAGCATGATGTAAGCGGTAACGGGAGATGTTCGCTTGAGAAGAGCTCGGCAAAGACTGATAAAAAGCAGGCGACGATGGTATCATCGACCGATAGCGGAAGGGAGAGCTAGCAATTTGTATGTGCGTTCTAGGTGCCTTAACAGCACCTTCCGAGTGACCGTATCCAGGTTCCGGGGGAGCCAATACCCAGTCGAATACTGTCTAATTAATTATTATCATCAGAAGGGTCGCTCCGCAACACATCTCGCGGATCGTGATCGGGCGTCTCCTTTCTGCGGCGGAGTAAAACTCGGCGGGGTGCCTGCGGGCCGCCGTGCTTACTAATCCGACATCCTCCAGAGGCACGCGTGTCCACGTGACTTGGTCTAGGTTCCAGGTCCCGTGATGTCAGGTGACCCGACGGGGATGTTGACGCGGACACGTGATGCGTATACTGTCCAGCGCCTGACGCGGAGGCGCGCAGGCGCCGGGGATGCCATGCATGGGAAGAAGTGCCTCTAAATTGATTGTTTCTCCTCGAATCCTCTGGCCTCTCGGTTTTCCCCACCCGCGATGCTGTTTTCCGACCAGCTTCTCGAACTACTGCTGCGAGAGATGCGCGAAGGCCCGCGGTGGAGCACGCTCGTGGGCGGCATGTAGAACGCGTCTCGGACGAGCAGCGTGCACTTCCGCGGTGGGAAACGAGACGCAACGCTACGGCAGGCATTCCTCCACACCATCTTCACCCTTTTTCTTCAAGGCTCTCTGTTCTTTTCTCACTCCGAAGACTCGCCCTCTCCCAGCCTCCTCGCTTTCCTCGGAGGTCCTGTTTCTTCTTCCCTCGACCCCTTCTTCTTTCTTCTATCTTTCTCCTGTCCTGCGTCTCCTAAACATTTATTTAGATCCATACCCGACGTTGACGCTAGTCAACTACTAATACAACCATCCAGAAGTTTTCGAACTCGCCTCGCTCTACAGGTCTCTTCGATACTCCAGGATGGAGTCGTCTCCCCCCAGGAGTGGTTCTACTGCTCCCGTGGCAGGAGTGAAGCGTCCTGCGTCCCTGCTGCCAGCCTTTGAGCCATTGAGCTCCTCCCCGTCTCTGCCTCGTCCGCAGAAGCGTGTATCACGCGGACAGGGAGATATCGCGACCTATCCAACTCCCGTCCCCACGTCGTCAACTCACATCATGTCCTCCTCGCCGCCCCGTATCCCGACGTCACGTCTTTCACGGCATTCTAGCTCGTCGATGACCTCAGAACGCGCCCCACTGTCTGCTGTTCCCACCATAATGCTTCCTGAATCTGGAGAGCGAATTCTGATGGGGAGATCGAGCGCATCATGTCACTATCAACTCTCTGCCAATAGATTGGTATCGAGGGTGCACGTTGAGGCCGCCTACATACCGGCACCCAATCCGTTCGACCGCGACAAGATCGAGATCAAGTGTACTGGATGGAATGGGGTTAAGCTCCACTGCCAAGGGAAAACCTATGACTTGGCCAAAGGGAAGACATTTACATCAGATATCAAGGATGCCGATGTCATGATCGACGTGCACGACGCTCGCGTCCTCGTCCAGTGGCCGCGTCGTGAAAGGAAGGACTCTGGGTCAGCTTCAGATCATACATGGGAAGAGGACTCTCCGCGGCAGAGCATATGTTGTGGTCTTCAGGAGAGTCCGCTGAGACAGCGGCAACGCCTAGTTTCCCCGGTTTCTCCCTCTCCTGCAGGCCAACCTTTCATCCCACCATCGTCCCCGTTGCTTACTCCGCGCCGTTCACGCAATTCAGTGGTAGTATATGAAGACGAACCGTCTCCCGCTAGTCAACCTGCAGATGCGACAACAGTATCACAAGCAGGCGAAACCCTTCAAAGCTCCCAATCCAGCGCTTTAAGCAATTTGAGTAAGTCTCCTGAGGAATTCTCAGACCATGATGAAGAAAACGACCCTATTATCCATTCCTTCGGACCGCACGGCGAAAATATACGTCCTCGAATGGCCTCCCTTGACGCCGGAGATTCCCCAATTCGGTCAACCCGCACCTCTCGTCCCCAGCCACAACCACTCAAACCGACCAATTCACGCGCTCAACGCACCGCACGCAAGCCTGAAGCGACCAACAAGCCCGAAGAAACGAAAACCCCCGAAGAGGCTGAAAAAGACACCAACAAACCTGAGGAAACCAAATCTGAAGAGACGAACAAAACTGAGAAGGATGCCAATAAAGAGATCGACGAGCGTACTGCCACTATCCGGAACCATACTATTAACCAGCTCGCCTTTTCTCGGCTTTCATCAACTCCATTCTCGACCATTTTGAGCAATCTGCCACCGGGTCTTGTGCAAAAGGATGGCTCCACCGAAGGTATCACGGCATCTGAGCTTCGGTCAATTCTAGATTCTACCAAATGCATCGGAAAGGTTACCCGTGAGGGAAAGGATGCCGCCGGAAAACCATTGGAGAGTGAATATTACTACATCGCCGAATTTGATGAGGATCAAATGCGACGAGAAGCAGTTGTGAATGACCTGAGAAAACCTGGTCTGCGTAACTGCAGGAAACAGCACAAGGTCTGATACCCGAAATAGTTTTTATATCGCATTTGTTGACACTCTGACAGCAATATTACTGGCGCAAGCCGAAATAATTCCAAGTCTTCTCCTGTGAGCGAACTCTTTTCAAAAGTACCTGGTGTTATGAGTATCTTTTCATTCTCCTCACATGGTTCCCTGCTATCTTCATTTCCCATGTTGATGTTTTCAACGGTGTTCGGGCATACCCTTGTTTTCGGGAGTGGAAAATGTGTTGTGATTTCTTTTAGTTTTTCCCCCTCGACCTGGCCCTTTATGTTCCATATGTCTTTCATGGTTGCGTTGATGATCTAGATATGTCTGAGAGACTTCGATGTGTCTGATCAAGCTCAACGCATAACCGCCTATCCCCCTTGACCACCATCCCCCTTGACGCCATTAAGTCCTTTGACATTGTTTCTTCAAGTGCTTAGCGCCTTTGTCTGACATCTCAACCGGCTTGTTGAGCTGCTTGATGATGTTTTAAGTGACAAAACCCTCTGCAAACCCCCTCCATAGCCCATTTTGTCCACAACGATCCCCCATCACGTCTAGACCATGCCATCATTAAACAGCACTCGCCGTTGTATGTACATATGACCAGTTTGGACACCCTTATCATGCATGTATGTGTAGCCAGAATCCACCTAGTTGGAATCAAAATAATTATTAAATGTAGTTTGCAATATTCCTTTTGAAATAGACCCTATGTCAAATCAAATACATCAAATCGACTCTCCACAAAGTGCAACCACTCCAGCACCCTCGAGTGCATGTGCAATAGCAATACTTATCTCAGCATACATGAACATGAATTGAGATAACGCGTTGCCTTTCAGGTACACGCCATGGAGTCTGCAATTGCCAATGCTGCTCAAATTCGACGATGGCGTTCCTCTGATCAAGTGCATTTCCGACCATACCCATACCTAACGCTTCTGAAGAGCGCCTCCAAAGTTGAGAGGATCTCCGCTGATTGAGAGCAGAACCCGATTCAAGCAGCATGGCCATTCTGCGCGGGTTTCGACAGCATCGGCAGCACGAAATGGATAATCTCAATGCTAGAGACCGAAGTCAACGAAACCCCAGTTCCGGGTTGGAGACGCAGGGCGGACTCAGCCTCGATGTTCACGCCGTCGGCCTGTCCTTCCCCCTTCAAGACAAAGAACAGCTGTATAGCGTTCTGCGCCGCAACCTGCAGACGGCCCCCTGCTTCGATCTTGATCATCTCGGCCACCGTTACGCGCTCGGTGAAGACACCCAGGATCTTCTTGTAGACTCCTCTCACCCCCTCCACTGGAGTCCAGGCGAAGTTGGCCGGCTTTATGATGATCGGGGCGTTATAGCGGGGCGGAGGGTATTCGAGGGGCCTGCCGCTATAGTATTCCCAGAGGGCCTGGAAGCCGTCTTTCGGCTCGCTGCCATCGGCGGCGTAGTACTTGCCCTTCTCGAACCGGCCAAGCCGGTTGAGCTCCTCCTGACCTCGTTCGAGCTGGGCGTAGCTGAGGAAGCCCTGCCCGCTGGGCCCGCCGAACTGCAGAATAAGCACCTTGCGCTCCCCTTCGGAGTCGTTCTGCGGACCATACTCGACGCCCTCGGGATGATATGAGAGTTCGCCTTCCCGGAGGATTATGTCCGGCCCGAGCGAGACATCGCCTTGCAAGGCATAGCGGAATTGCTCGAAGTTGTGCTTGTGGCGGGGGGAGAAGAAGACGGTCTGATGGGTGACGGTGAAGAGGAAGTTCTCTGGGGTGCCTTCGTCGCCGAGGAAGAGGTCCTTGAAGGCGATACCGCTGCCGCGGTGCTTGAGTCCGGGAGGAATGAAGTCGAGTGTTTTGCTGTGGATGATCTCCATCGTGGTGGTTCGGTTCTGGATTCCAAATTACTTACTAACCCGGAGGTATGTTCAAGGGAAGCGATCCTGTCTTTTCTCTGTACGAGTTCTGTGATGGAGAGTTACTCCTCCTCCATACAGGATCCGGATTTTTATATATCTCGTCCTTGCTATTCATCAATGAGGGGAGGCGCAGGATGCGGGGATAGCCATTTACCCTGTGTCCGGACAGTGTAGCCGCCGCGTATCCCACATGCTCTCCCAGGCGCCCGCGAAGGAGAACGGCGAATACTAGGATCGAATACGCTGCGGAATAGTTTTGCCATACCGAATTGTCGTACCTGTGGAGTTGAGGCGGCAGAAATGCCGATCCGCGGAGCTTTTTGCAGCGAATGACGATGACGAGAACAGACGGTCCAGCGATGATCATATATCCTGCTGAGTTGAGCTGGACGCCTAACGACCCGCTTGCGTATCGATATCGCCGCTGTGGGGGCCTCACTCGATAGTCTGCCTAACATCGTTCGTTGTCGTCGTCATCCTCATGTCCGGCCTGAATATCACCAGTTTCCTCAGTGTCGGGGGCCGTTTCTATGTTGACAGGATTAGTCCAACCGAAATTCCTCACCGGATCAGTATAGTACATACTTCCCTCGATCATCCATTCTCACAACGTAAAATGTCTTTTGACATAAAAGCGGCATGACAGCAATAGATAGATATATGTATTTTATTGCACTAAAAATTATACGTTAGCAGTCGCACTGGTCAGTACATATAGCATCCGTTTAGTATACCAGAGTCCAGGTCCCAGAATGAGTAATATGGCATGCTCAGCATAGTACAGATAAAAAGGAAGTAAACTGACTATGACATGCAATTCAACATGTCATCGGGCCACAGTTCCATAGCCAACATGGCACTTCCACCCTGATACTTGGGCAGTTGAACGTCTGGAGGTCTCCCGATGTAGAAGTTGAGAGAATCATTCTGCCCGATCCTAAGGCCCCCGGTTCAACGCCGCTTCAGCCCTACGCCCCGTAGAGTGGTCCTATGGATATCGCTAACCCCGCTCACTTTCCTCAGTACTGGCGGCCTGATTTGAGTAGACAGTACTATAATACAGGTATTCTATCTTTCGTTTAAAGTCCCTTTGTACCCATATTCAACGGTTCTGTCTGTCGTATGTACAGTACATATACCTATCTAGTACGTAGTCTGCCAACCCTTTCTTTTTTGCACAAGTCGCATGGTTTAGAAGATGAGTTCGTCTTAGGATTGACTACCGCAGCAAAGCTGCGGTTGTTATTATTGGAGCTGAAATATCCGGCTAGGCATGCTACCATTCTACTGTACATAGCTTGGGAGCTTATAACCGTGCAATTCAGGAATACGTGCCAAAATAGACCTCCTAAAGAGCAATATATGAACGAAATCTGACTGCAGCCGCGTTGTAAGTATCTGGATGACAGTAATTTTGTCACGGTGCCAGTCAGTGAATTCCCCCTTCCCTCTCTGCTTTCTTTCAGGCGAGTCCACTGTGGTCTGGGGAAACACGCCTCTGAGGTTGGTGAGGAAGGGGGCAGATATTTGCTTGTGCGCTTGCCCCAGACTTGTTGATGGCATTTTCGACTGATCGAAGGAGCCAGGCAGGTCCTTAAAAAGTACCATTGATAATTTTCTATAAAAGTCATCAGAGACATCTCTCCTTGATTGTAATAAATATTATAGGGTTTAACTAGGAGGGCTGAAAATTGGCGAGGAATTAACATCCCTCACATATGTCACTAACTTCCGACATGGATGCCGAATGCGTGACCAATTAAATTGGAACATACATCTGCAATTGGGCCATCTTAAAAGAACCTACCTCGACTCTTTGACCCAAGCTTCATTACATAGATGCGCTTGTGAGGATGCGAGGAATCACACCTGATGCAGCATATAGATGGCTCAGATTTTGGACACAGTGTTCAAGAATCTCCTCAAGAAAGACTCGATGGGCTAAGCCTCCTTGGTTCTCGTTACTGCTCAGGCATACGATGTGTGCATGAAGGGCTTCGTTCCTAAACTGTGTCCAGCAAGATTGCTCGATCCCACCTTATTTAGGCCCTTCCACTACTGTCATACATCATGGAGAGATAGCGCCGCAGCTGTCCGGCAGGAGCTGATAGAACTTTCAGCTCGCTGGAAAGAATTGGGAATGCAGGGCTCTTGTCCATATTCGCCATCTGAAAGGGAAATAAGTGAACACAATCGACAATATGAGGACTTTGAAGCTGTGCAGAAACTCAAGATGTGGCTTAAACAGTCTTTGAACACGAACTCTGATGGGTGGGTTCCAAATGAGGTATGGGATGCTGCGAAAGATGCGCATAAAGCAGCATATGAAGAATGGATACAAACGGCAAGGGCATCAGAAGCTCGTGGCGATGATCTGACAATAGTGAAGGCTGACAAGCTGTGGTCGTTTGATTTAAGATAAATGAAACGAAGGGTGTACTTTTTATGTCATAGAATCACATCATCTTTCAAAGAGTTCCTCCATAATTCTAGGCCCATACCCCCCTACAAGTGTTTCTATGTTACTTATACCTTGTTTCCATTGATTTGCCTTCATATAATTCCTGGCTTCATAAACTGAACTGGGCACTCGAGAGCAGTGTAAAGCCAAACTTGGCTGTATTGCTCCTCTTGGTGCCACCATCGCTCTTTCTCCCAATTTCGTTGTTCATCCTCTTAGTAGTCGTTACGATTTACCTCTTCCCTCACAAAATATTTGATTTGGAACGGATATGAAGTGATGATATGAACCCAAATGTTTATATTATTGCTTGGGACATTGGCAAGCTTGCAACCTCGCATATACAGTACTTCTACAATTAACTTTTCAGGGCTAGCCACCTTTGGGGAAGACAAAAATAGATATCAGATATCAGAAAAGAAAGTCCCCGGTGGCACTATGAATTAGGTACAGTACTTAGTTGAATATGCATGCTGAGCTTTGTGCTGAGGCCTTTGAAAGTCTACCCTATATCAACTGCTGCTGAAATATTTGATTCTCAAAAGGATTCCATCGTGTGCAGTATCAGCGTGTTCGAGTAAGTCGTGCGTTGCAGAGAAACGCACGATTCTGCGCTTCATACGTCAGTGCGCATACGGCATGAAAGATGTTGCCACTATGGCCACAACATCGGGCAAGACTGTTCAAGCTGTAGTCTTGTGTCTGAAAGCTTTTTGATGGTACACAAATAGAAACAGCTTCCATCCACATGATATCTAGAGATGATTGTGCTTTCCGGTCCCCGATTCTGGCTCCCACCTGCTTGACGCATGCACTTCGCCGATGACACGCATAACAAGGAGCTCCACCTCAACTTCTACAAAGACATACCTTCAACCCTGCTGCAGAATCTACATATTGTTCAAGCGAAATGATGACATCCACCGGCCATCGAGGGCCATTCTCTGACAGTTCACCACAAGATCATACAATACTCCTCCCCGCGGAAACGACCGTGGCTCCGAACGACTCCTCCGCCTCTTCATCCCCTAACACCGACTTCGCTGGCTCTCAGCATAATTCCTCTACTGGAGGATCTGAAGACAAGCCTTGGAGGCCTCCCGTTAATCAAAAACTGAGCTGGAGCGCGAAGAATATGAAGCGCTTTTTTCGGGAAAGACTGTTGGGGATCGAGAAGGGCAAGGAGTCCGGGTCCACAGAGACCAGGGGGAGTGGGTAGTAGGAAGCTCGATGCTTATATAGCTGGATGGATACGGAGTACTGTGTAGTGGCTGCTCTGGATCTACAGTGTCTTTGCGCGCTTATGCTCGACTCGATGCTCTTTGGTGGCTAGTGGCACTGTCACGGTATGCAGTTTGGGTTCCGAACGTACGGGCGATCCCCTTTTCTTGATGCAAATGACTGGTAATTATGAGGTATAGGAAGTGACCGCTGAATTTGAATTTGATATAAGTTCACTGCTATTCTCAGATGTATATAACGGTCCTAGTAAGTTTAATACACTGATGCTGTGGATGTGTCAATGCTAACAGCCTTCTTGTTTCATTTTTCTTTTTTGTGATCCAATAATTTACAGTGGTATAGAATGAGAAAAGCATCTCTGGCGCCTTTTCCGCATACTCTTTGCTGAATACGTAGAGAAGTGGATGAATATCGGGTGGTTCGCATGAAGGATCGTCCGGCTAGTGGCGCAGTGAAAGAAAGCTGGGGGGAGCCTATCGATAAACTCCGCCATGTACCCGCCGCCATCCCGAACCTGCCTTGGGGAAACCCACATCGCGGCAACGGCCGACTTCTTGCTTTCTTGCTTTTCTGAACACCGTCCTGACGCTCAGCCACAGCTGCTGCAGAAAAGCCGGCAGCTTGCTCTGACGCCTGGTCGCTGGCAATCCCAGTCCAATGTGGCGTTCAAGTGATTTGTGCGCTTTCCTTTCAGATTCTCTGAAGGGACCTCTTAGCGACTAGACAGTAGAAAACAACGCGACGACCACACGCGACACAACTGACCATCAGCCATGGACCGCAAGAGAAGGAGTATGTTTTTTGGACCTATGGTCGCTCTATTTCACAATAATGGCCACTGACCTTTGCCTTCACAGGGGAGCTCCGCGAACTGAACGCGAGAGCCTGGGCCGAGGAGACCGGTATGACAATTGCCCCTCCCTTCATCTTCGGTGACTTATCATGTTCGCAGCCTAACAAATTTTCTACTACAGATGTCTTTCCGGTCAACAAGTCTCTCGACTCCGCCTTGAAGAAGAATACTGCGTTCATCAAGCGTCTACGAACCGGAATCACTGCCTCCGCGCTCCCGACATTCCTCACAGACATCCGGTCCCTGTCCCTCCACAAATACCTGTCGGAGATAATCTCGGCGTGCTATGAGGGTCTCTGTAAGCTCAAGACCCCTGCAGATATTGCTACAGGGGTTGAGATCGTCAGCGCCCTTCACCAGCGCTTCGGACCAAATGAATTCACTAAGCAGATCGGGTGGCTACTGGGGCGAGGTTTGAGTGCGCCTGACAAGTCGCAGTTGAAGAATCTCAGTCAGGAAATGAGGGAACGCGAGGAGAAGGAACGTCTATCTAGACACCGCGTTCTACTCAGGGTCGTTACGGAGCTCTGGCTGGTTGGAGTCTTGAAGACTCTGGATGACATCGAACGACCGGAGGAGCTCGGTGTCAAAGCCAAGGATGGAGCTGTTGGCATGGGCGGGAAGGCCTCCGATGGTTCATCCAAGGCCAAGGCAGCCCAGTCTGCGGCAAAGGGCGACCAGGACAGGGAGGCGGAGCCGTTTCCTCTGGAAGTCCTGAAGGAGCTGCTTGGGCACGACCGCGAGCATGCAAACTTGCCACTGGCAGTCTTGTTCGTCAAGAGTTTTAGTTGGGACATTCTTGGAGTGAAGCCACCTGAGGAGGGAAGGAAGACTGTAGAGGCTGATGGCACCACTACAACCACCGCAGCCCCTGAGGCTGGTCCTGGAGACGAGGCCGCCACCAATGGAGCGGCGGCGATGGATGATGATCCTCCTCTGATCTCGGAGAAGCTACAGCTCCGCTTCAAGAATATCTTGACTCGGTATCTAGAAGATGTTAAGGCACACGTCGTTCGTGACCAGAAACAACTCGCGGCCCAGAGCCGAAAAAATGCAGAGGCATACGTGAAGAGCGGGGAGATCTTCGAGGACCGGCAAGCGAATTTTGAGAAACAGTCCAAGGCTCACGAGAAACTTGTTGCAAACACGCAAGTACTATGTGAGGTCTTGGGTGTTGAGATGCCCGATCTGGCGGAGAAAGATGCCGCGGATTCTTCATTGAGCGGTGGAATCGGCCTTGTCAAGACGGGCGAATACCTGCGGGGTCAAGGTGAAGGACCAGGCATCTGGGAAGATGAGGAGGAAAGACGCTTCTACGAGAACCTCATCGATCTCAGAGGCAAAGTGCCAGCAGTCCTCCTTGAAGATGGCAAGAAGAAGAAAGGAGAGTCCGATGACCAGGCAAAGAAGAAGACGGATGGAGAAGTTGTCCCTGATGCTACGACGGACAAACCCGACTCTGCTGCCCAAGCCCAAGCGACAGAGGCAAAGCCCACAACGGAAGCAGATGATCAATCTACGTCCCTTGCAAACAAGACCGTCGGTGCACAAGTGGATATGCTCCTGGCCAGACTTCCCGAGCTGCAAACAAAAGACCAGGTCGATCAGTTGGCGCTGGACTTCTGCTTTCTCAACTCGAAAGCTTCAAGGAACAGGCTTATCAAAGCTCTTCAGGATGTTCCGAAGGGCCGGACTGATCTTTTACCTCTATACGCTCGCCTGGTCGCAACTCTTGGGCAGTACATGCCAGACATTACTCAGGGACTAGTTTCCTATCTTGACGAGGAATTCCGGAGTCTTCAGCGCCGCAAGCAAAAAGAATTCCTCGGTCAGGTTCGGACTAGCAATATCCGATATCTGGCGGAGTTGACCAAATTCGGTGTCGTCCCTGAACATGTCATTTTCCACTGTTTCAAGGTCAGTCTCGATGACTTCTCACGCATGAACATCGAGATCATCGGCAACCTGTTGGAAAATTGTGGACGCTATCTTCTTCGCAACCCCGAGACCTCGCCTAGAATGGCTTCGTTCTTAGAGACTTTGGGCCGGAAGAAGAGCGTGGTCCACTTGGGACAGCAGGAACGGATGATAATCGAAAATGCAATGTACTACGTGGATCCTCCACCGCGGCCACCTATTCAACAAAAGGAGCGCACACCGATAGAGCTATATATCCGGAAGTTGATCTACCTGGATATGAACAAACGCAACTATACGAAGGTCTTGAAATCGATCCGGAAGCTTCACTGGGAGGAAAAAGAGGTACGGTTGCTAGCTATGCATTCGCAGAAATGATGCTGACTATCTGCCAGGTCGTCGATATCCTGGAGCGTGTCTTCAGCAAACCCTCGAAGGTGAAATATGGCAATATTCACCTTCTAGCAATCCTTGCTAGCGCTCTTTACAGATATCACCAGGAATTTGTGATCGGTATTGTGGACAATCTGCTTGAGCGGATTACCCTTGGACTGGAGCAGAACGACTTCAAGTTCAACCAGAGACGTATAGCCGAGGTCAAGTATCTGGGAGAGCTTTACAACTACAAGTTGGTTGACTCGCCCGTTATATTCGACACTCTGTATCGGATTGTTACCTTTGGACATGGTAAGCTTAGTTCACTTTGAGTAGTCTACTGACAGTCCTTGCTAACAGCGCCTCCAGAAGGTGGCACGCCAATGCCTGGGAAGATTAATCCGTTGGACATGCCGGATGACTTCTTCCGCATCCGGTTGGTGTGCACGCTGCTTGATACCTGCGGCGTCTGCTTTGATCGCGGGTCTGCAAAGAAAAAGCTGGATTTCTTCTTGACATTCTTTCAGGTATATATATGTGACACGTCCTTTGTGATTGTGATCGTCGCTAACATAGCGCAAGTACTACATCTACACCAAGGATCCACTACCGATGGACATCGAGTTCATTGTGCAAGACACATACGCTCTCACCCGTCCTCAATGGAAAATAGCCTCGAGCCTTGAAGAGGCAGGCCGCTTATTCAGTGAAGCAGTGGCTCAAAATTACAACTTGCAAGATGTTGACAAGGCACCAGAGCCAGAGGAGGACGATGCAGAGAGTATTCCGTCGGAGGAAGGTCTTGAAGAGGACGCGATCCCCGATGTAGATGAGGTGCAGTCATCGACTGAAGAGGCAGAAGTAAGCGTTCTGAACTGCTAGAATCGCCGGAGATGATACTAATCTGTCTTTAGGCATCCGCCACCGCTGCCGAGCAAAACGGGGACAGCGATTCCGAAGAAGAAGAGGAGCAGATTTTTGTCACTCGCCAGGAAGAGGAGAGGGACCCTGAAGCGGAAGCAGAGTTCGACCGTGCATTCGAGAGGATGGTGGCTGAAAGCCTTGAGTCAAGGAGATTCGAACGGAAGACCATGTTTGATGTTCCTCTGCCCATGAGGCCGCGGCCGGCTCGCGACAATGCCAACGACAATCCCGAAACCACAAAAGCACCTCCGAACACGATGGCGTTCTCCTTGATGACGAAGCGTGGGAACAAGCAACAGGTTTGTCTTTGAAAACTATCTGGATAATTAATCAGCTGCTAACCCTACATAGACTCCCACCATCCACCTGCCCTCGGATTCGAGCTTTGCAATTGCAATGAAGAACCAGCAGCAGGCCGACCGCGAGGAGCAGCAGCGGATCAAGAACCTGGTTTTGAACTACGACTTGAGCAACGACAATGATAGCAATGATGGTGAAGCCGACCCCTCAGACCCATTTCTTCAGAGGAACCCGAATGCTAAAGGGAGAAAAGGCCTGGAAAAGCGCAGCAATTCTCACCGCGACTCGAGAATCGACAAGTCGAATTCAAACCGCAGCGGATTCCGAGCGAGGAAATTGCAACTGAGCGACGTCGACTGGTAGGTCGATAAACCTGGAACACAGCAGTCCATACGTACCTCGGGCACGGCAAAGCAGGTGGCTGATCGACGGGTGGCGCTCCCCGCGCTGCCGCCGGGTCACACGGGACCTGGGCTCGCCATTATTTACCAATGTATCCTTACTGTCGATGCGAGTATCGATCTGCCCTTGGTGACATCTGAGCATGCTCAGACCATGACTTAATCGACCTGTTTTATGTCGAGCGTCCGTTCTCTGGCGAATCGCAGCAGGTGATGCCAGGTGGTTGACAGCCATTCTGCAACGGACACTTTCTTTTTAAGGGCTGCGCTCGTCTCTGAGAGACGCACCCAGATGCCTGAAAATCAACCAAACCAGTGAACTCAACCGAGGAGTACTGGCACAGAGCTAAGAAGACAATGGTGGCTGGGCCATGCTCTTGAGCGGACATATTCTTGAGAAAAAAAGGCTAGAGCACCGCGATGGCAGTGGTGTAGCGGGCAATGGACCGGCAATGCTGATTAAATTAACCATACTCACTGTCCTGATCCCAAGCAGCAATTTCAATTCATCCAGTTGAGACGGGGCCGGTTGATTGGCCGGAAATTTCCAAGGCGCTGACATGACAACTGGACAGACATACTGTAGTGAGGTTGAGATTGCAGTTTCTAGTGCTGAATACTGAATACCATTGGCTTTGTCCTCTTCTCTCTATATCACGTGGCTATGACCTTGAGCAGGAGGATCTTTGAAACATAAGTGATGATCTCAGTAAGAAGTAGTAGTAGTAGATATAGATGCATGCAGATACCAGTACAAATACAGTAAATGCGAAAGAACAGCAAAGGTAGGTAGGTAGATAATGTACATTCGGTCTTGCGTTTTGGCTCTCTATATTATTATTCCCTTTTTTCATCTTTTGGCTTTCCATATCGGCGAGAGACTTCCCCCTTTATCCCAGATAGATAGCTGGCCGGCGTGCTTCTTCGTACGGAATACAGTACAGTACAGTACATGGTGGCGGTGGACAGGGTATTTGTCATTTGTCGTATAACCAACTCTTTAAACATTTTTTTTTCATATCTATCCTCTCTCTCTCTTTTTTTCTTTCCCCCCTTACACTGGTAATCTAGCAGACGTCAAAAATCTATTTCTCCGCCTTGGTCGCCTTGGTCTCGATCCTTTGTTGCGCGTCGAGCGCCGCCTTGGGTACCAACGCCTCGCTCTCGGGCTGCTCGCCCTGCTGGGCGGCCTCGGCCGTGGCCTGCGCGCGGACCTGCTTCGCCGCGGCCTGCTTCTCCTCCGGGGTTGAGGAGGCGACGTCTACCTGGGGGCGCTGGTTGTCACCGGTGGTGGAGGAGGCGATGGGCTCGTCGAGCTGCTCGTCGGCTTCGTCGTCCTCGAGCTCGGTGCCGTAGACGTCGGGGTACCGGCGGAAGCATTCCTGCATGGTCCTGTTGTTGTCGTTGTCAGCGGGTCGGGAATCTCTTGTAAAAGACAGATAGGAAGAAAGTAGGGGGGAAACGCACTTGAACTTGTCAATGCAGTCCATGCCCTTGGGCTCCTCCTTGGAGAAGACGAAGCAGCTGAACGCCGCCTTGAACTCCTCTCCGCAGGGGCCGTGGGCCATGCCGCCCAGGCACGGGCAGTCCCAGTTGATCTCGCCCGTCTCCGGGTTGAACGCGCCCTCCTGGTCGGCCTGGTCCTCGAGGTCCTGGGGCGACGACGACGGGCCCTCCGGGCGCTCTTCCGTAGCGGTGCCCGCGGACACGGCTACGACAGATTGTGTGGCATCGGTCGGTTGTTGTTGTTGTCGTTGTTGCTGCTGCTGCTCCCGCTGCTGCTGTCGTTGGCGGATCTTGGAGCTGATGGAGTCGAGGGTGGGGAGGTTGGACTCGTCTTCTTCGGGCTGGGGTCGGAGGGAGACTGTTGTGATGAACGATAGATAGTTAGTTAGCAATTAGAGACGCATATCTTTGCGATTCCGCAGGAATTGAACGCCAATTGCTCCATCCAGGGAATGAATGGGTGGTAACACAGGATTGGTAATCAACGGAATTTTTTCCAACCGAGAATATTCAATTTCACATACATGCCGGCTCCTCTGCAAAGACGCTGCTCGTGTTGTAGTAGTAGACGGCGCCGACGGCCAATCCCAGCCGGAGCAGGGTGTTCTTCCAGCTCCTCGACTTCTGCTGCTCGGGCGGCGGAGCAGCGGTGCTCGCGAGCCGTCGGGGCTGGACGACTCGAATGCTGCGACTCGTCGGAGCGCGGAGAAGGGCTCTCGACGACGCGGGCCGGAACATGACGGTTGGCAAGGGCGAAAACCGGGACCTATGTTACAAAGGACAGAAGAAGAGGAGAGGAGGAGGAGGAGGCATGAAACAAAAAGGAGATAGGGGAAAAGAAGGAAAAGAGAGCGGACCCGCGGGCGACGGAGAAGTCGAGGTGGTGAGCGAGGTAAAGCTATCTCGCGGGCGTCTTTGTCGGCGGCCTGAGGCTTTTCGTCCCGGGCCCGTTGCCGTTTTGGGCCGGCACAATCACGTCAGAGCAGATGCTCCATGTTAACCCCCATTCAACTTTGATACATATATATATATAGGTTCTTAACCTATATCATCTCTACTATGGAGTGGGATCCCACGCAGTTCTTCCGCGACCCCAGACCGCCCGTCCCGTACGCACTCCTCGTCCTCAACCAGCCCATCAACGAGCGGGCGTTTGCGGTGCTGAAGAGGCATGGTGAGTGTGATTGATAATACATGTCATACCATATCATCCCGTACGATTGGACTGCTTACCAACCAATACGTGTTGTTTCATTATTAATTTTATTTTTTGTCTTTTCGTCTGTTGTACTTCTTCCAAGAATCTCCGCTGACGATATTGATACCAATCTAGCATGCTTCATCATCTGCGCCGACGGCGGCTCCAATCGGTACTATGAGCTCATGAAAGCCCAAGGGAAGGAGTCTGAAGATGTAAGCTCTTGACTTGAAGAAGCCATGCTCATGCCTTTGTTATCCCCCTTTCTCTATTATTTTTAGCAAAAGATACCCCGTCCATTTGTCATATTAAATTGATAACATGTTGTCTTCCCCATTTCCCTCGTGCTCCTGGTTCAGAAAATGAAGAAAAAAAATATGTCCCTTAAACGGAGACGGAGACATGCTACGTATCATATATCCTGCAACTCTTAAGGAGAGAGAAAAAAAAATCATCTCTAACCAAACAATTCTCTACCCCCGATTGAAAGAGAAAATAGCTCCCCAACGCCATCATCGGAGACCTCGACTCCATCCACCCGCACGTTCGCGCGCACTACTCGTCCCTCAACGTCCCCGTCATCCACGACCCAGACCAGTACTCAACCGACTTCACCAAGTGCCTCAAGTACCTGCGGTGTAATGCCTCGACGATCTTCTCTTTATCTTCATCCTCGTCGTCATCAGCGGTAGCCGCAGCGGCAGCAGCGGCCGTCTCTGCCGCAGACGCAGAAACATCCGAGCAGGATAAGGAACAGGCAGAAGAAGAAGGGACACCATGTCCACCCCCCACCCGCGTCGACGTCGTCGTCCTCGGCGGTCTCGGCGGGCGCGTCGACCAGGCCTTCTCGCAGATCCACCACCTGTACGTGCATGCCACGAGCCCCGAATCGACAGGCGATATCTACCTCGTCTCCGAGGAGAGCATTTCCTTCGTGTTGCAGCGGGGGAAGAACATCATTCATACCCCCAAGGCCCGTCAACGTCCCCAGCCCCATCAGGATGCCGCTTCGCGGGACGAAAACGAGGAAAAGTACCTCCTGGAAGAAAACGTCGGGATCCTCCCCATCGCGGGCCCCGCATCGATCACGACGAGCGGGCTCGAGTGGGACGTGCGCGACTGGCGCACCGAGGTGGGCGGGCAGATCAGCACGAGCAACCACATCCGGGCGGAGGTGGTGAGCGTGGAGACGACGGAGCCGGTGCTGTTCACGGCCGAGCTGGCGAGGATGTTTAAGTGCAGGTAGAGCCCAGGTCATCGGGAGGTGGGGGGTGGGGAGGGGAGGTAGCTAAAATTTCAGCTGTTTATTATTATTCGCTTGGATGGAATGCGATGAAATGGAATAAAACGAACATGGATTTTCATGGTTCCGTTGACGGCAAACATGGCTCGAATGGAAGCGAGGAGACCGTCGCTGATTAATTAATTGATTGATTAATAAATAATAAAAGAGAAGGCATTAGAAGAATAAGGTAAGATCCGGTCCTGGAAAGTACAGTTCGGTATGTACATGCATACATGGACTGCTTGCCGACGCTAACTTGACCGACTCTACGATGGGCATTCCCCTCCAGCCACAGATGAATAATATAAAAAGAGAAGAGAAATAACAAAAAAAATACTCAGATGGATAAGATAACAATAACCATAACCAATAATCCTACCGACCCAACCTAATCCCACCGTAAAACAGCAAGCAAGAAAGCATCAAAACTACCACGGCGTAGATACAGTATGGTGTAGAGGGATAGTTATGGGAGGAAGAAACAACGCAACCAGGTAACCAAAACCATTCTCCCAATGAAGAGAAAGAGAGAGGGAAGCAGATACGGTGAAAAGACATCCACAACCAACTAGGAACCAAAAATCCCAGGCGCTCGCAAATAAAGACGCAGCAAATAAACGAAGGGATATCCAATGCAAAAACATCGAAACCTCAAACCAACGACCGACTGCCATAACCAATTTCTTTTTTTCTTTACTCCATTTGCTTCTATCTCCGTCCGTACGACACCGGGCGGGCAGCGGTTAGGCTATGTCTCGCCCTAACTGCTACCCGCCCGGTGAGTCGATATACTGCCAGACGCCCATAACTCGGTCATACATCCACGGTATTCGAAAAGAGCAACGAAAAAGAATCATGAAATCTGCAAACAGCCCGCAGAAAAAAGGGAGAACAATATAAACGGGCAGAAATAAACAATCAGATCCCAAGATACGTATCTCCATCAGCACAATCGACGCCTACATCTTTACCTCCTCTTCAGAACGGTTAACTTTCAACGTAATCCCTTCCACACCCTTCACGTCGTCAACTAGCCAAAAATCGTAACGTCATGGCCGGTCCTGCCGTGTATAACAAACAGAGCGGCTCAATTCACATAGCGTAGACTTCGTTTTACCTGGTCAAGATGGCCTCGTACAAGCTACCAATAGCGCCAATGGCTGCGCCGGTGATCAACCCGGCCCAGTTTCCGGGAATCGACACGTTCACCTTGTCGATGGAGAACTTGCTGTAAACGTCCCAGAAGGTGAAGTGGGTGGCATACACCAGGTACGAGAGCAGGGCCTTGGTGATGTTGAAGACGAGAGGATCAAAGCTCGTCTTTGTGGGGCTAGAAGGAGAAGAAGGAGAGGAAGGAGCAGGAGAAGAAACAGCAGAAGAGGACGCGCGACGCGTCCCGTAAGAGTGGCTGCGACTGGGGGACGCAAGCCGCTGAGCAGTCCTGTTGAGGCGCAGGTTGAAAAAGTACGAGACGGTCAAGGGGAGGAGCAGACTGGTGATAAGCCACAGGGAGAAGGGGGCCAAAAAGGAGCCGCTCAGGAGGACGAAGAGGTCCGGGACCCAGATGGTGAATTCAGGCGTGTGCAGCGCCTTCACTGCGGGCACGGTGGTCAGGAATCGCAGCGGGACGAGTTCCTTGACCAGGCTGAACGCCTCGACGGCCAGGATCAAGTTCTCGATCGACTTCGCGCTGCTCAGGGCGGAGCGGAGGGCGTTGGAGCGCTGCGAGATGCCCGATGCGGCCCACGCGTCCCGCAGTCTCTTGCGGGCCCTGGTCGTCTGGCGATCGATCGCCTCGGTCACCGCCGCCGGGGATGGCGGTAGCGAGGCGGAGAGCGCCAGGCGGCCCGGGGTCTGCGCGGGCACGGGAGACGGGGACACAGCGGAGGTCTTGCTCAGATCAACAGAATCGGTCTCATCTCTGTGATATCGCAGTCAGTCCTGGGTCTGTCGCAGTGCAGTAGAAACCCAAATGCGACACGCCCGAAACCAGAGCGCGCGCACAGGGTCAAGAACAACAATGATATAACGTACGTGGTGGATTCGACCTCGTCCTTGGTGAGCTTGGTCGGACTCCGGGCTGACTTGCGGCGCGAAGGCCTCTTCGCCTCGTCGCCGGATGCAGTCGCATCGGCCTTGAGGTCTCTCTTGGTCGGGGACACGAGACGCACGGGCTGCGACAGGCGTTTGTAGTAGTCCGCGAATGCCTCGTTTGTGCTCAACTCGGACTGGTTCGCACTGAGGTGCTCGTGCAGGGCGGTCTCGAGATCCGCCTTCTTGTAGTCCTTGTAGCTGGTGCAGGGCTCAGTCAGTAAAAGAGGCGAAACAAGGTCCAGCAGGGAGAAACAAAAACGAGCACGACATACTCTGGCAGTCCCGACTTCTCCGCGAGCGCGACCAGCTCGGTCTTGCGAAGGTTATGCAGGTAGGTGATGGCGGTAGACATGGTGGGTGGCTGGAGGACGGCCCTGGATCGCGCAGACCATGCGACAACGACAATGGCTGGACAGAGTCTGGGAGGGCCGGCAAGGAGCGGTGCAGGCGAGGAGAAAAAACGCAGACAGAGGAGATCGAGATGGCTTCTTTCCCCGGGGGAGAGCAACAAAGTAGAGGAGACACAGACGGGGCGGCGGGTGACGAGCTTCGTGGGGCCGCTGAGTTTACGTTGTTTACATCGCCCGCCTAGCGTGTGTTGTCGCCCGCACCCCAAGCAACGCCCGCCATCCAAAGAAGCGCATACAGTAGAAGGGATATATCTATTCCAGTCCATCCTATGGTATAGTACAGACAGCTCTATATAGAATACACGCTCTATCGGGAGGATCCGATCAGATGCTTGTAGACGACCGAAACAAAGAAAGACCACCTCCCGGAACGCCGAACATGCCCCCCGCCGTGCTATGTGCTCCTGTCCGGCCCCTGTGCTGGCCGATGCGATATGGTACAGGGCTGTCTCTTTTCTTTCCAAGTCTAAGCTCACGCTTGAGAAAATCAAAAAGGAAAAAGGCGTCAAAATCATCCAGCCTTGGTCATTAATCCGGCTTCCTCCACGCTCTGCTGATACGCATCCAGCTTCTTCACTAGGTACTGGTACAGCACCAGCATCGTGCCGCTCTGCACGCTGGTCCATAGCCCTCGCGGTCCCACGCCGCGGAACAACCCCATCAGGCCTTCTGACTTGTAGATCTCCTTCAGACCGGTCAACACGGACGACGTGTCCAGCACTTGGGCCCCGGGTTTGGCAGGGGTCGAGGCAGAGATGGGCCGCGATTGCGTCCGCAGGCCAGACGCGGACGGCTGGCCCGCCTGCTGCTTGGGGGCATCCTGCGCCAGTGAGTGCGTACCAGAGCGCAGGGCAGGCTCCGGGCCACTCGGGTTCTGCTGCGTCTGGACCCTGGTCTTGACGACGTCCAGCGGACAGGTTAGGACTCCCGCCATACCGCCCGCCGTGGTCGCCGTCAGGATCTCCAGCCCGAGCCCTATGTCCCTGGAGCCCACCCACTGCCTGGCAAGCTTCTGCTCCTGCTCGTAGAACGCAAACTGGAGAGCAGAGAATGGCAGATCTCGGAAGATCGTTGCCTTGTAGCCGTAAAACAAAGCCGAAAAGCCCTCCTGGCGGATGATGGTCCGAAACGCATCTGCCGTCGACCGGTAGTTGTAACCAGAGTGGAAGTATGGGTTGTTATAGCGGCCCTGGAGCTGTAACCGAGTCTTCAGAACCTCCGAAGGGACATAGATAACCGACGCGGCCAAGTCCGCAAGGAAACCTGGAGACATATCAGAGCTGATGCCGCGAAGAAGACCGCATAGACGACCGCCCCAAAAAGGTCATTCCCACATACCAGCAGCCAGATACGACACGCTCGGCATAACCCCCGCGTCTAGCATATGCCTTTTGCTCCACTCATACACGCCGAAGAATATGACCGTGCCGGGAAAGGAGCCGATAAGCGCGGGAGTCACACCACCGTACAGTCCACGACGGATCCCCTCCTGCCGGAGGATCGTCATGTACGATTGGGACATCGAGGTGTACTTGGGAGGAATATGGGGATCACCCTGCTGTCGCGTCTTGACCGTATCTAGCGAGTGCATGAGCATATCGCCGCTGGTTCCGCCAATACCGCCGGCGAGCATGGCCTGTAGTTTGTTATCATCGGCCGGTCAGCGACCCATCTTTCATATCTGAATTGGATCTCACCCAGGGCCACAATTCAAAGATCATGGCCCAGGTCCCGTTCAGAGACAACACGGCGAACGCAACACTAGACATACATGCAGATACGGTGGACGGTACTCATCCTCCAGCATTTCCTTTGCAGGGACCGTCTTCTCGAGCGGAGAGTTTGCCTGTGTCCGGACGCCATCTTGGACGCTTCTTCCCGTCGTCGTCGTCGTCGTCGTCGTCGTCGCAGAATCGATGTAGCCGCCGCTTTTGCTGCTGCCGTTCGAGGGAGGGGAAGGCGTTGATGAGTCTGTCGTTGATGTCGCCGGCGCCGCAGACGTAAAGAGACTGAATACCCGCGAGGACAGACTCATGGCCGAGGTGTCGCAGCCCGTATCGCGGTGCGGACTGGGCTAGCAGGACAGATGGAAGACGCTGCGGCGAGGCGATGACGAAAGGACGCCACCCCGCCGGGGGTCAAATGAAACCGGGAGGGGAGAGGAGGAGATCTAATGAGAGAACGGAGGTGGAAACGAAGACATTGTACAGCTGTCTCTGGTCAAAGGAGGGGTGCCAATTAATTCTGCGTTTCTCTCGATTCGCGGTCACACTTCGGAGACTCCAAAATTTTGGGCGACTCCGGGTCCGGGCTCGGTGTTGCCGTTTCTCCGCCAGGTCGTCGGGCCAAGCGTCTACTCGTACTGAAAGTACACGAGGGGAGAATTCGCAATTTATCATCACAAAGTCTACCATTACCAAGGCTGTCTTTCATTAAAACTCGCGAATCTGTCTCGGATCCAGGAGGCTCCTCTCCAGTTGTCTCTGCCTCACATCACGCAGCTACCCTGTAGAATGAAAATCCAGATCCCGCATGCTCCGCACTATATGTAGATCAAAGGGACAAAGCAAAAACATAGAAGAAAAGCAAACACCATAGGCTAGCCAATTGAGAAAAGAAGCAAAGGTGCTATCAGCTATGAAAGAGCTGCCATGGTCATGATCATTGCCGATGGGTTCCAAGTTAAAATGAGACAATTACAGTACCTTCGTTGCCAGGCTCTAAAACTACAAGCTCCGTCTCGCAGATTGGAATTTGCCGAAAACAGTTGCGTTGTCGCTCTCCAATACACATCGTTAGACATTCTCACATTCCCCATGCGCTTTCCCAGCTGATACAATATCGTGAAAGTGGTCGTCGGCGGTCATCTTCAATCGTCTGTCACTGGAGGTGTCTGATCCGGAAGCGAAGCTGGCATGGTCTCGCGAGAGACTCCACTTTACCAATCCCAGCTATCGCACCCCAGTTTTGGATGGTGCTTTATTGAGGCTTCTTGGGCGTAGCACCGTAGCCACCAGTATAGCGCTTCACGTCCGTGGCATCATAGGCCTGGCGGACAATGCCCTTGAATGTCTCCCATCCCTGGCGGACCGCTGGAGGAGTGCTCTGGTGCGAAACAAACGTGTCGACCCGCGCGGTGGCGTGAGCGACGGCGTTCTGGACAAACGAGCTCTGGGCGTATCTAGCGCGGAAAAAGGACAGGTACGCCAGCAGCAGGACCCAGCTTCCCCGGGAGAAAGTAAGGGCGGACAGGACCAGGCGGAGCAAAAGCGAGAGCTCGAGCGAAGCGACGAGAGCCATACTGGCATCGTAGTATCTCTTGATGAACTTTCCGATGCTATCAGCCAGGGGTGACTGCCTGCCGGTCGGCTTGGGAGAAGTTGGAGAGGAGGGAATCGCGCCCGCGGCACCCTGCTGCGGCTGCAAAGTCGGGATCAGGTAGGTCCTCGTGTAGGTCGCAACGTGGAAGACGGAGTACACGCTGAAGGGCAGGAGGGCCAACGGGATCTGGCGGGAGTAGAGCCAGACAATCGCCATTGCTGACATTGCATGAGCTGGCATTTTCAGGGTCCCTGGAACTAAGCAGAATCACTTACCGAGATACTGAACGTTCTCGTCGCCAGCAAGCTTCATGGCGATGCTGACGGGACTTCCTGTCAGGCGCCCGCGCGCAAAGTACTGCTTGTACACCACGATGCCATAGGTCGCAGCGGCCGCAATGAACGCCACGCGATACGAAGCCAGGGCTATCGGGGAGTAGTAGTTGAAGGTGATGTACGACAGCAGATAGCGGAAGACGGAGAGGAGCAGGGTCAAGTGGCTGCGAATTGTCAGTATCTGCTACATTCGATGGAACTCCAATTTCCTCCGAAAGGATGGAGGTGCCGGAGGCATCAAGGTGTAAATCATCGATGCTCATTGACCGACGGTTGGAGCTTGGGGCTCTGCAGCGAGAAGGACTGAGACATACCCAACAAACCAGGCAAATCTGTCATTGCATTGTCAGTAAAATGAAGCAGAACCAAGCCGCGGTTGCACCGGGGCACACATACTGCAGGGTCTGGGCCAGGGCCTTGAGCCTCTCGCCCAGAGGCAAGCTCGCCGGAGGTGGAGGAGGCATGGTGTCGGAGAGGAGAGCTGCGCTGGGGGAAAACAGGAGCGGTGAGCTATACGAAACACCAAGCAGCACCAGACACTGACGAGGGCGCAGGTCAGCGGGATCCGGTCGAGCGTCCGCACGGCGTCGCGGGCAAGAAGCTGGGAGATGACAGATATCCGAAGGCTGGCGGGAGTTTTTGGCGCGCGGAAGCTGGCAGGTGGTCTGTTCGCCGCCAGCGCTCGGCCCCGTGCGCGCTGAGCCGCGGTGACGTCTATCATCCGTGCAATCACCACTCCTCAAACACCTCCGCCCTGCGCCGGTGGCATGCCATGGCAGATCCGCGGGAGACGGTATCTTGTCACCATCGGCCCAGTGACAGCTCTCTTCTCCTCCTCTTGGCGCTTGCTCACCCAACTGTTCCATGGACGGACCGGAGGTTACTGATTCTGGCATACCATCTCTTGCCGTATCCGCTTCCCGATGCCCGCTTGCTCTCTGGTCCCGCAGGTACATAAGAACTATATACCTATCCTGGCCTTGAGACTCTCGAACTACCGGTGGCCTCCATGATTTGACAGACATGTTTGCTTCAGGATCCTTGTCCTACTAGTTGCAGCCCCCATAGAGGCGGAACTCCAGCTGGCACTTTTCAATTCGACCTGAATGCATTTATACATTATCTGTCACCGTGAGCAATCACGAATTCCCAAAAGAATTTGAGATATGCATATGCCTAGCACGCCATGAACAGACATCTTCTCCGTTGTTTGTAAGCAAACAGCCGTCCTATGATCACTAACCGCAAGATAGGTGACGAAGGCCCTCAGTCAATGTCATATCCAGTCCAATCCGGGACAACTTAGCAAGAGACAACAAACTTAACTCGAAACCATGCCTGGTTCTCACATGTTGCATACCTAGGGAAAAAAGAAAAAAGGAGCCATATGTCCAAAACAAAAGATCCCAATTGCAGCTGCAGAACTGCCGAATTCAAGCATCCTCCATATCCGCGTCCTCCCAGCCTTGCCATTCAGGCTCTACGAATTCCTCTGGTGGCGCCTTCGACGCTCTCTCAGGCTCAGGCTCCGGCGAACAGCGCACGGCCACCGTATCAGGGAAAAACTTCTTCTCGGGCAGAAACACCTGGATCGCCCTGGGCGCCCGCTTCCTATACCCCGTCTTCTCCTTCTCCAGCTCATCCATCGCCATCTCATCCCACAGCTTCAGCCATGCATCCCTGTCACAGTTCCCACACCGCTTGTCGGTCCTGGTGTCCTTGACGAAGGTGGTCTGTCGCAGCCGTTCAGTGTCCAGTACCCATGCCGATCGCTCGCGGTGCCATGCTCCAAGGTCTTCCTCGACGACAGAAAAATTCTTTTTCTGCTCTGGCCGCGAATAGTAACATGTCACCGTCGGCTGCTGTTCGTCGGAGTCGGAGTCGGCATTGTCTGAAGCCTCCTGATTCGGCCCTTGACCCTGCCCTTGCTGTGTCCGTGCACGTATATCAATATCAGAAGCAGGAGCGCGAAACTCAGCACAGCGGTTAGGACTCACCAAGATCTCCGGATTATAGCGGCAATAGTCGTGGAAAGTCGCAGGCAGAGGACAAAGCCTGATGTGGCCACAGCTGTATATGGTGCGCTCCACCATCACTCCCGGACCGTCTCGCCGGACGGCCCTGTCATGCTCACATTGGGGACACACGCCCGGCATCACGACCTCGGAGAAGGTCCATCTGTCCTCGTCGCAGGCGCGGCCGGGGACCCTCCCCGGCTCCTCTCTGAAGATCTCGAGGTCTGGGAAGGGGATACCGTTGGGCGCGTCACACCACTGCAGGGCGTACTTGAAGCCGGTGTTGATCGTGCAGCCGCAGCCGAGGTATATCTCATAACTGGGGAGGTTGCACATGGTGGTTCAGGGAGCCTTGAGATGCAGATAGAGCGAATGAAAGATGCTATGGACAACAGGAACAGGTGTGAAAGTCACAAGCTTATTTTGATGACTACAAGAATGAGAATGAGAAAGAAATCATCAACAGGCCAGACACGACACACGTCTTGAGATTCACGTACCCCCGCCCCCCCTCGCATCTTTGGTTGCCGCGGGTGAGTATGCCGGAACCTTCTGTCGTGTTTCTGTCTCCGGAACGACTTTTGATTCCTGCTTTCAGGGTTGTCTGGGTGATTGGATGGACAGTCAGCTCTGCGGTCTGAACAATTCCCTTCTGCCAGGACTTGCTGCTGGTAAGATAAAAGGGGATTTGGGCATTTCTATCCGCCCTGGCAAGGAGAGTAGCCCTCTTTCCATTCTACATCTCAGGTAGATATGACTTCTTAGTCTGTCCTCGCTATTAAAGTAAAGCAAGTCAAGTCCACATAAAACGTAGACAGATATAGGTGTATGTACTTTACCCAAGCACTTACCACATACCATTCCATGCTATCCATGAGTGATTCTATCAGACATAACTGGATTCATGTTACATACTAGATTAGAATAGACAGGCATGATGTTATTATTCTGGCCAATCTTAAGTTCTATGGAGTAGCTAGATAGTGTTGGAGGGGGAGGGGGAAAGAAATAGTCTATATACGTATCTACCTACCCAGCAAGGCGGAGATACCCTACAGAGATACTAAGGTCTGGACGGAATGACGCCAGTGGGCTAGGCACACCTGCGAGTATCAAATCAGGTCATTACAAGGTCCCATTTCATGTCTCGACCACAAGTTGAAATGCCATTCCTACAACATACTACTTATGAACTCAACCTCGTCATTATTTCAACCACAACCTAGGTACATTATCTACCCGAAGAGCGCAAGAGGTAGAACTGAGACAAGGCGAGCGCACCAACGAAAAGCGACACAGAGACAAAGAAAATCGCCAGAAAGATGGTTGGGTGGGGTGGGTTCAATAAAAAAAAAGTGTAGCGGAAAAAAGACACAACGGGAAGAAAGGGCGGAATAGAGGTATAACATAGACAAAAAGTACATGACAAAGAAGCAAAAAAAGGCAGACGTGGGGCAATCGAAGGTTGAACAGTCTGCAGTCCTGCACCCGTGTACCCTGTCTTGCAGTCACATCTACCCACCGGACAAGCATGCAGAGCAGCTCGGATAGCCCAGCTCATCTCCTAGTCGACCCCCCGTGGATATTAATTTTGCTAAGATACTCTTTTTTCCTTCGGCTCGCCCGATAAAATAAAGTCGTTACCGGAAAGAGATACGGGAAAAAGGAGAGGTGAAAGAGCGTCGGTAACAGGAAGCAGGAAACATAAAGGGAAATGGGATATAAAGAGAGCGCTCGATCGGTCGACAGACGCGAGAAATGAGACGTAGAACCTCCGGCAGGTTCATCCCATGGCAATCCATACCATCGATGATCCATGTCATCTGTACCCGGCGTGGAACCGTCGGGTTCAGGTTTCTCGGGCTTAACGAAGAGAGAAGCCCTTTCTCTTTCCTTTCTCTTCGATGGGTCTTCCACTTTCCAGGCGGGCCTTCTTCTCCTCCAGCTCCGCACGTTGCCGTTCCAGCTGCTCCTTCATCTCGCGGTGTCGGGCGTACAGTTCTTCCTCGCTCTGCTTCAGCTTGCTCTCCTTCTCCTTGACCTTCTGCTCGAATACCATCTTCATCTCTGCCTCCATCTTGGCGAGCTTCTGCTCGTGCAGAGCACGCTCCTCCTCCTGCTTGACCGCCGGGTTGACCTCCTTGAACACGCTTGGGTCCTGGGCGACTCCCATCTGGGTAAGCTTCTCGGAACGGTAGTTCTCGTAGAGAACGTTGTTGGTGTGCTCCTTGAGCTCTTCCATGTGATTGCGGATGAGCATCTGGCGGAGCTTGACGAAATCGCAGTGTTCTTCGTTGTCGACCTCGATGATACCCCACGGGTAGCGACGACCGCGGACCTTGCGACCGTCCGGAGTGGTGACTTCAGTGTTCGCTCCAACGACGGCAAAAGGCACCCGGGACATAATCTCCTGGTTCTCAGCAATTGTCTCCTCGTCATCGAGCTCATAACGGGGGCTCTCAAAGATTTGGATGTTGTGGTGTTTGATATCGGCGAGGATCTATATAAACTCAATCAGCATGGGGAACAAACAAAATAACGTCGCGGAAGCTGGTCTCATACCCTCTGCTTGAACAGGGCGACTTCTTCATCCGTCAGGGTGTCCGCCTTGGCAATCACAGGGATCAAGTTGACCTTGGTGTGTAGTCGGCGCATCATCTCGATGTCCAGCGGCTTCAGCGAGTGGCCGGTCGGCTGGATGAAGTAAATACAAGCGTGCACACGGTTGTCGACGATGTTCGAACGGTTGACCCTGTTCTCCGCCTCGAGGTAGGCATCGAAGCGCTGCTCGATGTTCTCGACGATCGGACGCCAGGACTCGTCGTTGTTGACGAAGTCTCCAAATCCGGGAGTGTCCACAACGGTCAGGCGGAGGCGGACACCGTTCTCCTCGATATCCGCGCTGATCGACTGGATGGACACAGTCTTCGGGATGATGTCGTGGCTGGGGCCCTTACGCTCCTTGGGAGGGTAGAGGGACGTGTTGAAGAGCGTGTTGACAAGGGTCGACTTTCCCAATCCAGACTCACCTGACACACCGTCAATTGAACGTATTCTCTCTCTCTTTTTGCCTTCTTTCGTCTTTCACTCACCAACAACCATCACGTTGAAGTTGAATCCTTTGCGAACACTCCTGCGGTGCCACTGGTTGGGCAGGTTCGCAAAACCAACGTAACCCGTCAACTTCCTGCGCACGACATTCTTCATGTCTGTGGCAGCCTGGGCGACTGCTTTTGGGTCCTTGGAGGCGACCGTCTGGGTGTTTCCTGATCCCATTGGGTTGCTGCGTTCGACGTAGGGGGAGGAGGGCTTGCTGCTTGTGCTGGGCGCGGGCGAGGCGCGGGCAGCAGATGCAGATGCGGAACCGTTCGCGGGAGTGGCTGGATCAACAAAAGGGGAGTCAGCATGCGGGTCAGAATCTCGCTCGTCGCTTGTTGGCGATCTAGATCCCAGGGTGGGTGTGTAGGACGAAGGGCTATCGAGTCGCGGGACTCTGGGCCTAGAAGCCGGGCGTCCATGGTTCCCACAGTCGGGACTAGGGACAACCTCCACGATTCGATACTTTGGACGGCCCATGCTTTTCCCAACCACGGCAATTGATGCGAAGTAACTCGCGGGCAAGCGAACAGAAGACGACTTTCCCAATCACGGGGGGTAGGGGAGATAGATGACGGTGGTGATGGTGGTGGTGATGATGATGGAGGATCGTGTAAACAATGGCGAGGAGCTTACCCATCTTCAAACGAAGCAGTCAAGTCTAGGTGGTAACGAGCGTAGGAGGAAAGTGAAGTCGTGGAGAGAACGTGGTGAACTTCCCCTGATCGAGTCGCACCTGCTGCGTTAGCAATGGCTCTGGGGAACGACTGTCAAAAGACACCCTCATCTGGGGGAAGGTCTGTGAGAGCCGCAGACAACTACCACAGAGAGATGGAGCTGTGCAAAACCAGACCATTTGGCGGTGTGGTAGTGAAGAAGCTCGGGGTCACATACCTTGCGGCCGTTTGTCCTGAGTAAGGGTGAGAGTCTAGTCGATCACCGATACAGAGCGACTGGACCTCACGGGGACAATCTCGAGCACCGCGTGGACGTGTGCAGGAGAGAGCGACGACGGTCAAGTCGAGGTGGAAACGAAGGAGGAGAACGGGGGAGGACGATAGAAAGATGAGGACGTCTGGACCTGCGGAGAGGGTGGAGGAGGTCGGGAGGGAAGAGACGGTGCTCTGGCTGGAGGAGCCGGACGCTCTGGGATGGATTGCTTAGGGCGGACGCCGGGCCTTGTCCCGGGCGGCGAGGGCAGAAAGGGGCTCTTCGCGTGCTGCTGGGGATGGCGGTGCGTGGAGAGCCAACAAGCGTCTGGGCCTCCTTCTGCCACTCCAAATTTCCGACCACCAGCAGGGCAAAGCTCACAAAAGGGCATAAAGGAGCTGCTGTCTACACGTACGACGCGGATATGCCTCCCAATGGAATGCAGCAGATGCAGCAGTGCCAGGACGCCCAGCATGCTCAACCGTGCTGCTGGCTACTATCCCTGTAAGGCCCCGTTTTTCCCGTCTCTCATCTTCCTCCTGCTTCCTCCCGTTCCCTCTCCGTACTCCGTACCTCTCCTACGCAGTACTCCGTACACCCACGACTCCCTACTCCGTTCTCTCTACTACTCCGTTCCTCAGGTCCAGCATCTCAGGGGAAAAAAAAGCCAGGGGTAAGCCGCTTCGAACCTCAAAGCAATTTGGGTCTTGGACGCCCCCCACCAATCGCTGCCGTCGCACACGGCGGGCCTAAGCAGTATCGGGCCATGGCTCAAAGCCTCAACCTCTTTGCTCGTTGCCGGGCGAAGATCACCGCTTGGCCCGGCCGGCCCTCTGGCCTCGTCGAGCTAGCTAGCTTGGGGCACAGCAAAAAAAAAGAGCCGTTCTGTGCGATCGTGCTGTGCAACCTGGAAGTTTTGATGAAAGACGATAACGCCGACGAGCTTATCCCGATCACCTGACGGGTGTTCTTCCCCCCACTTCCACGATGATGCGTTCTTCTTCTACTACCGTACGTACTCCTCTCACGCGGTCGTCGTCTCTGCTTGTTGACGGTTGAAACTTGTCCACTCCGATCCACGGCAGCCGCAGTGGTTTCTGCGTCCTGGTCCGAGTCGGGGATGGTCCGCCCGCCCGTGTGGAATAATGTGGGTCGTTATTTTTGGTTACATGTGTCTGGCATCTGCCCAGTCAAACACACTACCGCTCACCCTCAGGCCAACACACACACATACCAAGATCGAGTGATCGATGGAACTAAGTATGATTATCGCGAGATGCAGGAATAATAGTAATCGAGTCCATGCTTTAAGACATGGCTATAGCTGGTCCTGGAACCGAACCTTTCCCAACCCCGCGCGCGCGATTCTGTCATGGCACATTTGACACATTGACACCCGCCCAATTAATTAATGCGATGCACCCCGTCGACGGTTGTTGGCCTGATCGTCGACCGACGCTGGGCGCACGAACTACGTCAAGTCAAACCCAACGGCTGGTGATGCTGACATCCATACATGCGCTCCCCAGTCTGCGAGGCAAATGGCGAAGATCGACGCTACTATAAACTCTACACCAGAAAACAATGCGCTTAGAAGTGCCAGCGATAATAAGCGTATGGCAGTCTCAATCCCGCTCTCACGAGAAGGGGCTTGGGCCAATCTTGCCAAGCATCATACAGATGCCCGTCGGAGCGGATTCCTACTGTACAGCACGGGAAGTCTATGATCCTCATCGGATTCAGATCTGAGCTGACATTCGTACACTAATGCGCCTTGACTTGGGATTTTGTCCGCTGATCATATGTACTGTACTGCATACAAACCTTGCCCGGTTATGCCAGAAAGTCGACCCATTGACGTTTGCTCCTGTTCCTGGTATGCTCCTGAAAAAAAAGGCATAATGAGCAATTTCATTGCAACAGGACGCTTAAACTACTACTATAGGCAGCCTCCCCTTTCAATATCGGAAGACATCATCAAGTAGCAGGTTCAAACACACAACTCATAGAGCATAGACGTACAGCCCAACCAATCGATGCCCATTCGCTTCGTGGTACGTACACACAGCAGACTAGAAGAGCAAAAGAGCAAAAAGTATTCAGCACCAGAACCGACCATTCCAGACCAAAGTGCAAAACTCTCCATCTCTGCAAGGTATTTAATATTATGGACGCATTATCTTTATCTCGGTTTGCACTTATGGCTTCGCTCGTACCAAACTTCTCGGGACTAGCCCCCTTCCTGCATTCATAAATTTCCCAGCGTCTATTTGCCAACCTTGGTCTTCTTCTTCGGCCGCTCTTCTTCTTCCTCGTCCTCTGACACGGCGCTGCCCGAAGCATCTTCCATCTCGGCGTCGCTGTCGGTGCCGCTGCTTTCATGCTGCGAGTCGTACTCCTCTGCGACTTCCGACTCGGACTCCGCCTCGAAGTCTTCGTCGACAGACTCCTCGTCTTCGTCTGCTGAGCCGCGCGTCACACGGCCTCCGCCCTCTTCATCGCTGGAGGCCATGAGCTCGTCGTTGTCGAGAGCCGCGGCAATGAGTGCGGACGACTAAGAAGAATCAGCAACACTTGTACATACAGAAGTTGGGGTAAACAAAGAGCTGTAGGAACACTCACATCGTCCACCATCTCGTTCTTGAACCGAATGTTTTTAGCTTTGAAGAATTCTTCCAGAGGCTGTTGCTCTTCCCTGTGGGCGAGTTAGCACATGGATACTTATAGATTACCCAAAGGTGATCATACCGATTGATATTGCTGAATTGATGCTCTCCCATTCCGCCCTTCAGGCTAATGGTGATATCGAACGTTCTGCTGGCAGACACAGCGCCGCCGACACGAGACATGGTGATGACGGAGATGTTCTCGATCTGAATATAGGTGGCCGGCTTCGGGACGAACATGAAACTCTTGTCCAGACAGAACAGAAGACCTTCATTTGCCTTGATCGAGCACTTGACTCCGCTGTGCCCATGATGACTGTTGTTAGGGTTAGTAAGCGTCCTTTGCCTTCTTGATGAACGTGTGCCGGGAAAAGAAGTAATATAAGATTCATCATGTAAATGAGCAGGAAATTCTCTTAAATGGGATGCTGACCTGACGAAGTCTTTAGATGGCAGAATAACTTTCTTTCCTGACAGTCCTCGGAAGATCTTCACCATCACTTGGTGGATCGGCTCTTCGTAGCGAGGCTGCAGCTTATCCTTGTAACGAGTCTCTAATAACTCTCTAGAATAAAGTTAGTGAGCTGTAGATATAAAAACTGTACGGCCGATTGGATGCATACTGTGTCATGTTGAGTTCTAGGCTGATTTCCTCGTCCAGCTTCAGCTGCATAACAAGGAAAGGATATCTGGTTTGACCCTGGCGGAGAGGGGGGTCAAGACCCAAGACGATGAGGGTGTGGGTGTCGTCGTTCTTCGGTAGCAGGAAGAACTTCTTTATCGATGCGTACTGAATCTTGTAGTCGTATGTCTTACCGCGTAACCGGAAAGACGACTCGTACATATCGATATCGAACCGACCTCTGCAATTCGGGTCAATATCAAATTTCCAGGAAAGATTTCGGACAACACAAACCTTGGTGTGAGATGCAGCACATCCAAGAAAGTGGCGAACGTATCGCCCGCAACATCTCCAATCTCCGCCTTCTCCATCAGTGTCTCGTAGAAGAGGTTTGCAGCATTCTGCTCTTCCCCCTCTTCTTCTTTCTCGTCTTCTTCGCCCTTTTCCTTTTTGACGGCAGTTCCCGGGATATAGAATCTCATCTCGACAAGCTCATCTGGGCCCGCACCAGCCTTCCGGCCACGGCGGGGGCGTGCGCCGTTCGCCTGGGCATCTGTGGAGAGAGCAAACTCGACAGCGACTTCATTCTTTCCGGCAAGGTTGGTGTTGGAGATTTCGGTATATGGAATCTCGAACGCAGGACGGTTCTGAACGTTGAACGCGAGCTCGGCCTTGGTGAATTCGGCCTTGCCCCAGTTCCATCCACGAAGTGAGTGTTCTTTGTGCTCGACGTTGATGCCGTACCAAAGCTTAAACGCCTTGCTCACGCGATCAAAGTCCTAAATAAGACGGGAAATACGGCGTCCAGTTAGAAATGCCCCAAGCCGCCAGGCCAACCTTAGACAGCGAACTGTAGGAGCTCACCTCTTGCTCGAAACCGTCCAGCTGAATGACGCCAGATGAGCGGGACAGAATCTTCAGCTCATAACCCTTCGCCGCCCGACTCCACTGCGCCGCGCCGATGTTGCTGCTGTCAAGGGTCCATGTATCGCCTCCACCCACGGGTCGCCAACCCATGCCGCTTTCTGCAAGCTTGCATTTTCCCGGCTGCTTCGAGAGGTCGAGGTAGATGTTATCGAAGCTCTCCCTATGAACAATGTTAGCCTGTAGGATTCTATGCCTAGATCGATAGCAGAAGACGAGCTCACATAGCGGAGAGGTACTGGAACCGAAACCTGGTAAACTGCAGAAAAGGTAAAACGGGGAACTTCTAAAAAAAAAGTAAATTGGAGAGGTCGAAAGCAGCGCCGGGACAGGGAGAAAGGCAGCAAGGTCGTATGGGAATGATGTGACTGAGCGTTGGCTAGTGAGAGCTGCCCGCTTAAGCTCTTTTGAACAATTTCCAGAGTTTCGCGTTGAGGCGCGCGGCTGTTGGTCCGGGCGCGGCGCGGCAAGAGGTCCTTCGGAAGGAGCAGGCCTCCGCCACTTGTCGCAGCGACCGCGCTAGCTTGCCAAGCTTTGCTCCAAGAACCAGTGGTAGTGCCTTATTAACCTTGAGCACTTCCAAATCAATATGCAAGCACAATATATCAGATCAAAGACAGGCAAGCAGATGCTACTTGTGATTTTTACACATGGTTATGTCCTTTCTATCGACTTCCATGACTGACAGACCGAGAAACCACAGCGGCATAGGGCTAGCTTTTCCTAAGGAAATCTCGGCACCAAATAATGCGGCAAGCTTCCTCTGTCTCAGCCGTGATGTGTCGCGTACTATATATCTGGCCTCTGCCAAAAGATCACAGCTTCACGGAGCGCTGGAGATCTTGAAGCTAAACCCTAACAAAAACGGCTCCAAGCTCACCTATTATTACTAGCCTTGCTACCTAGCGCATCGTGCACAAGCCAGGTTAATATAGCGGGCATTGCTACCCAAATTGCAGGGCTGACAAGTGTGCCTGAATGTACTCGTTCCCAAATCCTGTATTCTATGCTTTAACTGAATGTATGGCAGTTATGATATCATCTACTGTGATTACGACTTTCTTTTTATTTTCTTGGGCCTGTACTCCTAGATCACCGCAGCCTGCAACAAGACCCACATATATAGCCTGCGATGTCAAGGTAGCAGCTTTCCACAATGTGCCTTGGTTTTCGCGTGGGTAGCTGGTACAATAGGTCTATACAGAATCTGTACTGTGAGATCTCCATCAGGCCCTATCAGGTGGCATAGTTTCTGTAAGCCTTACTGTTGTATTTTGCACGTCCTTACCAGAAATGGTTGGCGTCTTTCGATTCCGTATTTTTGATAATCTGAGCGTGTGAATTGTTACCATATATTGTCACTTGCACTGATTTTTATGATTTTGATGAGAAGGCTGGCGATTTCATAATGAGATATTATACAGCGATAGCACTTGATATCTTCATATTGAGGTCTGTGAATTTTAGATGTCCCATCTGTGTGTTACGGCCTAGGAAGGAGATCACGTGACGGATAGTCTACGCTCCAACTCCACGATCCGATCCCACGATCCAACCCTATGATCTAACCTAACGATCCAGGACTACGATCCCATCTATGATCCCCAAGAACCCAGGGAAGGCAGCATGGATATAATAACGCTCTTTTCAGATAGATTCCGACCCTCGTGGTGGACTCATATAGCAATCAGACATCCTACATTGCTAGTAACCCAAGGCCTGCTGATCATATCCTTGCTCACCCCTTGTTTTCTGTCTTCAAGATAAACTCAACGACCCTCTGGTCTAGTTGTTTAGGCCTGTCGTTACACTGTGCTCTTTGTGCAAGATCTGATCCCGACTCTATTCATGGAATAGAACATGCTGTACTTAAATCGTGTAGTTAAATGTCATTAGTTTAACCGATAGCCAACTGTCCGGATATATGTATTCTGTTGTAGTAGCGAGAATTTCATTCACAGTCAAGGGATACTTTTGCGCCATATCAGCATGTTTCTCAAGTGCAGTGATTCTGTCACATAGCTAACAACCAAACTCGATTCTCTTCCCAAGGGGGCAGATCTGGACGCGAACTCGGATTGTCCGGGAACGCAGTACGGGCATACTGTTCCCCGCCTGGAGTACTCCACAGCTTGAGATGTTATGTAGGAACAGATGGAGCGCCTTCGCTCTGCGATGGTCTCCATATCCTTTGCTCTGCAGACTGAGCGTTGCACTAAGGATCGGCGACCTGTGGATCAAAAGGATCGCAGCGGGCGGCATCCCCGCCGTGCTCCGCGTGTGCGGGCGATCATTTGTCCGGACACACGTATGTCCGAGCCGGGCTGTGGCCCTGCCGGCCCCTCAGACACGCTCGGGCTCGCTTGGCTGCGCAAGCCGGCCGCCCCCCGTCCGTAATCTCATCTGCACCTAAGTCAGAGGTTGAGGCTCAGTCTGAACATCCACCCGGCCGCCCCTTGTGCCATGTCACTCTCTTGTCCATCCAGCTTATCCAACTTCGCACGCTCATTCATTCGTTGCCTCCCCTTCTTTTCGTACCCTCCATCCACCTCTCTCTTTTAGTCGCTTAGCGAGGAGGTCCTTTTTTTCCCTGTCCCCAGTGTTTTGTTTGCCTTGTCTGCCGCTCTTTCTCCTGACCCACGCGACGTCGTGTTGACCGCCGCGTGCTCCCTTACGTGCTCCCCTCTCCTGCCGTCGACCCTTGTCTCGGATTCGAATTCGGATATCGTGGATTGATAAAAACTGGCCTTCTCGGTCTGTCGTCGCGCCCTAAGCAATGAGGTCCTCCTCACTGTTAGGGCCCGCGGCGGCTGGCTTCTCGACCATTCTTGGATTATGGTCTCTTCTCCTGAGTCGAGAGTCTTCGACCGTACAGGCAATATCCTTTACACCGATTTCCCTTCCCGACCTTGACCTCGCGCCGCTGGGAAGAGTCGCCTTAACCGGAGATTTTGATGCCATATCGCTATATCAATATGCGGAGCAGTCGGAGACCGCTATCAACAATGGTTCGCAGTCGCTCGTGACAGCGCTCCCTAACGGGGTGCTTGCGACCCTCGCGACAGCGGACGCGGATATTTTGGCAATGTGCTCATTTACGCGGAAGGATGGAACCTTCGAAGGTGTGGTTGTCGGAGGAAATTTCACAAGCTTGGGCGGCATCGAATCGCAGGGCATTGCGTTGTTTGATCCGGCTTCAAACCGTGTCACTGCTATCCCTGGGCTGTCGGGGATGGTGTCGGCGCTCCTCTGCGACCAGGATACCAACATGGTGTACGTCGGTGGGGACTTCAAAGTTGGCAATTCCTCGAATGCGGCCGCCTGGGATGGCTCCAGCTGGAAAACTCTATCGTTTGGTGGTTTCAATGGACCAGTGAGATCGATATTGAAGGCTGATGACGGTCACATCATCTTCGGGGGCTCCTTCGACGGTCTCGGCAACGAGACGACTCCAGCTAAGAAGGATCAGCAGGTCATCAACCTTCAGACCGCGACAATCACATCTGACGCAATCTCACCACTCGCTCAATACAGCAATCCTCGGAACATCATCTGCCAGACAAGCGGACAGGATGGCGCTGGAATTACTTGGTTACTTGACGACTATTCTCCTGGGTTTTGGCGAGCAGATATGGATTTCGAGTTTCAGCCGACGAAGCTTCGTTTGTACAACACTCATCTGGATGGGAGGGGCACGAAAACGTTTCTCTTTAGGCGGTTGCCGGACAACGGGATTATGAATCTGACCTATACCGATCCCGAATCCGGACAGGATATGTTCTGTGACCGCCAATGCCCGCTCTCAAACGATACGAAGGAAATATACCGTGATTTCCGTTTTGTCAATGTTGTCGGCATGAAAGGTTTCATGCTGGAAATTGAGGACTGGTACGGGCAGGGCGCTGGTCTCAATGGATTGGAGCTTTTCCAAAACGGTAAGTAGCAGCGTATATAAAGATGAGCAGATGGGTTTCGCTGACACTTGCCAAGATATCTACGCCTATGCTGTCAACGATTTTAATGAACCGACATGTGGAAATATTACGTTCGGTTCCAAAGCCACCACGACGGGATCGTGGGCTGTGGCACCATCTGGCCAGAGCTCATCCGACTACCTCAGTACTCAGGTTAATACCGATTCCGATGCGGCTGGTACCTCTGTGACATTTGAGGCCGATATCAAACAATCTGGCAATTACACAGTGAAACTTTTCACTCCTGGATGTATCCAAGATGGAACTTGTCAATCGCGTGGCATCGTCAATGTAACAGGAACGTTTGCGACTGGCACACAAGCTGCTGCGCCTCTTCAGACGCTGATCTATCAGACAAATAACTTCGACAAATATGATACGATATACACAGGCTATGTTGATGCTAGCAGCAGTACTTTCCGTTCCAGTGTGACGTTGACTCCAGTGGCTGGTCAAGGAACTATTAATGTCGTCGCTTCGCGAATCAGCTTCCAGTTAATCTCGTCGACTGGTGGTCTGAACGGCCTGTACGAGTACAGTCCTGGCGATAACAACGCCACCAAGGATTTTGCGGACTCTCCAGTCGATCAGGCAGGTACCCAGCTAAATTCTCCCGCGTTGATAACATCTTTGGCCATCCATGACGGTGTCGTATATGCTGGAGGGAATTTCTCGAGCTCGGGATTCCAAAATATCATGTTTGTCGCCGATGACAACGCGACATCACTGGCGGACGGCGGTCTGAACTCGGAAGTGAACTCGATGTTGGTGCTGGATGATATGTTGTATGTGGGGGGTGATTTTACTGACACCTCGAAGGGTGGAAACGGTAACCTACGGGGCGTCGCGGCGTACTCTTTCTCTAAGAAAGCGTGGTCGGCCCTAGGAGGAGGTGTCAACGGCCGCGTCACTTCCATTCAGTCCCTCTCACTCAACATATCAGACACTCCTGAGACCGTGGTCGCCGTCAGCGGTCTCTTTGATCAGATTCTCCCATTCGGTAACAACTCGTCCACCCCGGTGTCTGGCTTCGCTGTTTGGGTGCCCTCGCGGAAGAATTGGCTTCAAAACCTTGACGTCTACCAGATGGCCTTCAGCGGCCAGCTGACCGCGACTGCTTTGGCGAAAAACACGACTATCCTTGCGGGTAGTATCGCGTCCAATGGCATCGCCTCCAGCGGCGCTGTGTCTCTGACTAACTCGGATGAGCTCGCCCTTCAGCCTCTGCCTGTTAAGATCCAAAGGAAGACGTCTGGCTCTGGTTCGTCTCTGACTAAGAGGGACATCGGAGGCCAGAACTTTACCGGTATAATCACTGGCATCTTCGATAAGGGCTCTGGCCGCAACCTGACCATCCTCGGAGGTCAGTTCAGCGCCACTGCTACCAACGGCTCAACGATCGAGAACCTTATGTTTCTGGACGGCGCCAATAATGATCGCATCACCGGCCTTCCTCAAGGTGTCGATAGCAACTCAACCTTTCTTACCTTGGCTGTCGAGAAAGACATTCTCTTTGCTGGTGGAACCGTCACCGGGACTCTAGGCACATCCCACTTGAATGGATTTGTTGCTTATAACCTTGCTGGCGCCAGCTTTGTCAAACCTCATCCTCCCCCCTTAACCGGCAGTAATGTCGCTGTTAATTCCATTGCTGTCCGTCCAGACACGTCTGAAGTCTATTTCGGAGGAACTTTTGATGCAGCTGGATCACTCCCGTGCCCCACAGTCTGCCTCTTCGACACATCGTCAGGCCAGTGGAGTAGACCAGGAATAGGTTTGTTTGGCATGGTCTCGACGCTTAAATGGGCCAACAAGGAGAGGCTGATTGCTGCTGGGAACCTCACGGTCTCCAATAACTATACCATGATCGCAACGTACGACCCGAAGGAGCAGGCTTGGAGTTCTTTGGAGGGAGCGTCCCCTGATGTTATTCCTGGACCTGTCACCGCACTCAGTCCTGCCGCCGAGGATATTTCTCGCCTCTGGATTGCGGGCAAGTCTTCTAACGGCTCTAGCTTTCTGATTAGCTATGATGGCTCCCAGTTCCGCTCTGTTGGCAATATCTTTGGCGGCCGTACTACCATCCGTGGCATCCAGGTCATTGCGACAAACACAAAGCACGATGAAACGGTCTTCCTTAACAAGGACCAGCTCCTCCTTATCACTGGCCAGCTTGTGATTCCGGACTTTGGCAACGCGTCTGCTGCCTTGTTCAACGGGACGTCATTGACTCCCTTTATTCTGTCTTCGACAGCCGGTGGGCATCCGGGAAGCATCGCTGAGCTGTTCACCGAGAACAAGAACACTTATACCAGTGGCGGTAAGTTTAATGCCTTTTCTTGCAGCGGTTGCAGGTTGCTAACTCGAAATTTTTTTTTCCAGGTGGGCACCTTTCTGACGGGATTGTTGTGCTCATATCGTTCTGTCTCTCGCTTGCCTGTGTCTTCCTGATCGTGCTGCTCGGCATCATCTTCAACAAGATCCAGCGTCGCCGCCAGGGCTATGTCCGCGCTCCGCAGACGTACGGGACTGACCGGCCTACCAGTATGCGGCGCGTGCCTCCCGAGTATCTGTTTAACTCGCTGGGGCAGCGCGGTTCAGGTATGACGGCCAACTGAATCCGCTTCGCACGGCGGCCCCTTTTCTCTGTCTCCGTGCATGAGGACTTGTTTATCCTTCTGGGCGGTGCTTTGGGAATGGCGTTCTTGGGAAGCAACGGTCGTAATACCCTGTGTCTGATTGGGCTTTTTTTTCTCTTGATCTCTTTTTATATCTTCGATTCGATCCCTCCATATTCTCTATTTCCTGCTCGATTTTCGGTTCGAACGAGGCCTTGTGCCTGTCAATAGTTTTTTTCTTTTCCATCACCCATGTACCATATCTCGTGGTGAAGGGGATCTCCATAACATTTTTGTGCCGAATCTGGCGCCTCCCTTTATGTTTGCGGAACCAAGCATGGATGTAAATAACCCGTTGATCGGTAATGATATAATGGTTTGCGGTGGGCACTTTGTCCCTTTCCACCATACGATTTGTGAAAGAGAGTTTAAGACCGTGTCTGCAGGAATGGAAACGTGAGGGTCTCGGGATGTCCATGACCGGTAAGCGCCGTCATGGACTCGGGCTGTCGGCAAGGAAGGTTCCCCGCACGCCCCCAAACGCCCGCGGGCGCGCCCCCTCCCCCACCTCGCACGTGCGGTCTCGACCACGTCGGCGGCCGCTGCTCTTCGTATCTTCGGCTTCGCCCTCTCTCTGCCCTCGTACCTGTTCCCGTCGTGCCAGGTCGCTTCTCGAATGCCATTCCTCAGACGGTAGCCATCAGTCGGCATGCGGTCGCGAACAGGCTGGTGCGTGGGACTCATGTCACTTCCTGCCCTTGGTCTCTCGCCCGATACTGACTCATCCATGGTGGTCTCGCCACAGTCTGACGTGCCGGAGTCGGAAGCTGAAGTGCGACGAGAAGAAGCCCCAATGCACCCAGTGCCGCAAGGGGTCGAGGGAATGCAGGCCCAGCGAGGGCATTGTCTTCCGTCATCAGCAGAATGCCTCGATGAACAAGGATCTCGACAGCTCGGGTGGCCGGGGCAGTCTAAAGTACTTCTATGCCTACAAGAACACCTTCGATGACGACAATGTTTGGCTAGATATTCCAAAACACGGTACGGGTGCTCCCGACTACCAATCGCTGCTTCTTGCCAGGATATGCCCGGTTGACGGTGTATCAAGTAATCTTCGTCGACAACTCCGATCCTTACGCTGAAGACCTCGAGGCTACACTGGCAGAGTCAGGAGCCACCATCTCCAATGAGCAGCACAATGATTGGAACATGCGCGGTGACTTCCGGACTTCCTCCATGGAAGCTGAGACCCATGGGCTGGAGGCTCTGTCGGCAGCAGCAACCCATGATCACTACTCCCTTCAATCGCCAGAGCAGCCAATGGCGGCGGACAATGTCTCTTTCAATCACGTTGAAATGCCCCCGTCCATTTCCTCGGTGCACTCGCCGAATCAGGGACGCAGCGCGATACCTCCAGCCTCTCCGTCTGTGTCGATGGCCTCTCCGAACAATAATATCAACTTTCTCCTTAATCCGTCCAACTCTCTATCACCGGCCGTCGACCCTAGTCTCCGCACCTCCGTCGATCGGAGGGAATCATCATATAATATGATGCAAATGGCATCTCGTGGACCAGCTGCAGATCTGAGGTCAGACGATCCTGTAGAAACTGACCACGAGGTTGCCTTTCTCCTGCGGCACTTTTCCGAAGCGCCAGGGTTGTGGTAGGTCATATAGCCTTCCATTTTATATTCCGAGATTGCTAAGAGTACATATATATAGGATGGACCTTTTCGACTTGGGGACTTATTTCGCATCCTACGTTCCCGTCAAGGCCCTCACAAATCCTCTGCTGAAGTATGCTGCATGTGCATACTCCGCGAAACAACTTGGGCGTGTCAAAGGTGCCAAGGCCCCTGTGGGCGGGGTATGCGCCAAGCAAGCGTCGATGGAGATCTGGCCTAACGCAGACAAAGTCGACTGGTACTGGTATGGGGCGAAGTATTACGAGAAAGCTATCCGGCTTCTGATGAAAGAACTGCAACATGATGCTGAGGCACCTCCGCCATTGAGTACTCCAGAGGCGTTTGGGCAGTGGCAGGCTACCGAGCTCTGTGAAGATGGCGAACATGCGCTAAAGCGGAGGCGGCGATTCTCTAATAGCCGGCTGTCAAGCGCCCGCTCAGATGAAGTGCTAGCAGCAACGGCGATCCTGTCTGTGTATGAATTTCTCGATGCGACCGGCCCAGCGTGGAATCGACATCTGAGCGGCGTAAAGTCGCTCCTGGACATTGCTGAGGTTGGCATGATGCCTCTTGAACAGCAAACTTCACCTAGGGGAACGCCGTTGCCGCCTCCAAAGAGGCCTGGGCTGTCAAAAGCGAGGAAGGCTACGTTTTGGAACTTTGCGAGACAGGATTATCTATCTGCCTGTAAGTTGTCGCTGGACTAGGGACGAATCGAGATATCTTTGCTAATGTGTTTTGCTCAGTTATCAACGAGTGTCAAACCAGATTGAATACCGAGGACCTAGTGTTGTGGACTGACGCTGGGTTACTACTTGATGACATGGGTTTTGTACGCCCAAGCAACACGGACGGCGACGACGTCATGAAAGAAGATATGATCTCGAATGCGCTAGTCTGGATCCTTTCAAAGATCGTCAATTTCATTGCTGTTGGAGATGATATCCATCTTGGTCACAACACTCCACCCGTTCAATCTGGGCCTCTCGGCGTCTCGCAGCAGACATTGCTTGAGCGGTGGCACCGGCTTCAGGCTGAGCTTGATGCCTGGTACAACGGACTCCCTGACACTTTCCGACCCTGCGCTAGAATCGAACCTGCACGATCACCTCAGCATACGACGGACGATGATGACTATCCATTCCCAGAAATTTGGTACAGTATGCCCATGTGCAGTGCGACTATGCAGCACTACCACATGGCCCGTATCCTCCTGCTCGTCAATAAGCCGCATGAATCAACCGCTAGGCGAAGCACTGTGACGAGTCGACTCCAGTCGTATCGTTCAATCGAGAGCGAGATACGGTATCACAGCCATGAGATCTGCGGTATCTCAATGGCCAGGCCTGACGGCTCAGTCCGAATCCACTCACTCCAGCCTTTGTTCGTCAGCGGGCAGTGTCTGACTGATCCTCGCGAGCGAAGAACGATTATCCGACTCCTGAGGGGCATAGAAGCTGATCTTGGATGGGCCACCGAGTACCGTGTGCAGCAACTACTGAAAGAGTGGGGATGGGATGAGAGTGACCTCATGCCAGCATCCTGATTTTTCTACACCTAAGTGCCTGTTATGAAGTGAATTTGCTAACAGACGGCATGCTACTATTGCTCACGAGGTCTGGCATACCGCTCGAAGTATCTGACCTCAGTTGTGTGGATGACTTCCCATCACGCACATTCGTTCTCTCCGCAGACGCCAGGTCCATATACTCCATTTGCTGCAAGAGAGCCGGAGTTTATGAAACGCCCGAGGCCTTTGTTGGGAAAAACCAGAGTGAGGCTTAGTTGGGATATGGGACATGCAGATTATGAGATCCTGCGCCATATCTGACCATCGCTCAAAGGCTTAGAAAGAACAAGGTTTCACGATGGCCTCGCAGCTCTGCGAACCAGCGAGTGCAAGATACGACGTTTCCAGCTATGCTATCTGCCATACAATACCCAAAATCCCAGCGATGGCGACTGTCCGCGAGTTCTGGCTCCGAGGGCCAAGTTGGGTCTTCATTATCTACTACTGGAATTCCCCCAGAAAGTGAACTCCAACGTTAATCGGACTTGAAAAGCGAACTTAAGGCATGGAGATCACGCAAATCCATGAATTATGGAACGAATCGCCGGGACTTATAATCATATGGATAGGGATGGAAGCTTCTTCTCCACTCTAAAAATTAGTCTTGGTCGGCGAATGTGGGATTTTTCAGCCATAGTATCTGATATTTCTGCGTTGTGCTATTCTATCATCTGACATTTTGAATCCTGGTCGTGGGACGGCAGACTGCATGCATTGTTTGGCGCGAATGGGGTGATATTTGGCTTTGATCCAATTGTTGCATTTTTTTGGTATCGGGTGCTATTCAAACAGTAACTATATGTACTGCTTATTAAATATCAACTGACATGGGGCATAGTTACGGTTGAATGTAAAAAGTATTGTACAGAGGCACAAACCGGTATATGACAAGCGTGGTATTGAGATGAAATTACCTCAAAGAGAAGCAAAAGAAAATGGGTATTATATATTTTATATATTTCATCGTTTCCGAAGCCTCTTAGATGTTCTCCTTGTCTGGGTCGTCGTTGTCTCCGCAGCCTGAACGATGAACTGTTCCTCCTTCTCTTTTTTCTCATTTCCCTCTCCGGCCTCAGAAGCGTCCTCATCCTTTACGGACCGCTTCGTAGCAACAACTGTTGTCTTGACCTGTGCCTGGGTGGTCTTCACGTCTTTTTCTTCCTGCTTTACCTCCACGTCCACTTCGACCTTTTTCGAGGCTGCTGTTAGCCTGTCTGAGAAAGCCCTCAGATCGGCCGTGAAGAGGACGCTGTGGGCCCAGCCGGCCTCCTTGCCCCATAATTTGCGGAAGTGGTTGCCCACGGCGTCGTAGGTCGCCTTGTTCAGGGTCTTGCTGCCGCCTTTGCCGAACTTGTAGTCTCGTTGGGCGATTCGCCAGACTTGGTGGTGCAGTCTGTTAGCTTTCATATTGTCCTTTGAGACAAAATAATAGGGACGGATGCTCACCATGCGTGTCAACCGGCACCGCCTCACCCCAACCCAACCCCATCAGGCACACGCAGTCCGCGACCTTCGGACCAACCCCCTGGAGCTCCAGCAGCTTCTCATGCGCTTTGCGGTACCCCTGCCTCCCCTCCGGCCCCATCTCCCCTCCCGGAGCGGGCTCGACCCCAAAGGCAGGACACTCCGGATTCCGGAGCGAGTCGAGCCAGCCCTCCTCGCGTTCCTTCGCCACCATCACCGCCGTCTGGTAGACGTACTTGGCGCGGTATCCGAACCCCAGCGCGCGCAGACGGGCCTCGACGCCCTCGACCGCCAGCGCGGCGGGGGTGGGGAAGTCGTGGTACGCACGGCCGTCGATGGTGCCGACGTGCGGGCCGTAGTTGACGCACAGCTTCTCGACCATCTGTGAGATGCGCGCGATGTTGTTGTTGCTGCTGCAGATGAAGGCGACCAGGGCCTCCCACGCGTCCTGCCGCAGGATCCGGATCCCCGTGAACTGCGGCGCGCGCTTCCTGAAGTTGGGATCGACGGCGGACCATTCCGCGTAGAGCTCGGTCAGGTTGGCGGAGAGGTTGAAGTAGTGCTTGATGAGGGAGAGGGTCTCGTCGAGGAGAGCCTCATGATCAGATTTGTCGGGGCTATCGCTTGACTCTGCGCGGGACGGGGGGTTGGAGGACGGGGGCGTAGGGAGAGCAGCAGCAGCAGCCTCCGCCCCCGGGGATGAGGATTGTTTAGGTGGGAAGTAGGCTCTGTAATACAGATGCGTAGGGTCCTGCTTCAGGGAGACGATGCGGCCGCGGAGGACACATCTCCACTCGTCATCGTCGGGCAGCTTCTGCCATCTGGTTTTGTCGTTAGAAAATCGTGTCGGGAGTCGCGCGACTCGAGCGGTAGGGGTGTTCACTCGTAGCTTACCGGAACGACTGGCCACAGCGCAAGGTGGTGTTGATGCAGAGCTCGCTCAGGCTCACCGGCAGCTTGCGCCAGTCCGAGAAGCACCCGACGGTCATGATCAGCGGCCTGCAGCGGGCGTGGAGCAGCCCATGATGGCAGCGAAACGAGGCGAGTCTCGTCGCATCCGAACTATTCTGCCGGTGGAACGAAAGGCGGTGAGGCCGCGTCTCTCCGCATACGCGCTGCGCGCTAGCCGCTTCCGCGCTAGACGCCGCCGGCGGCTCTTCGGCCTCTGTCAGCTCTCGCTCTGTCTTGCGCGACCGTCTCGACCTGCAACTTTTCTGGGCAAACACCTGCCTCCAGCTGCAAACCCCCCATCCTGGACATCAACCCTCGTGCCCTGCACACCCCGATCAAGTCTTTGTGTTTTCTAATTTTGCTCCAGGATTTGTTATCCAGATTTGTTCGCCGGCTGAGAGTTTGCCACAAAGGGGTCTGAGGCCAGGATGAACGGCGACACCTATTCTTCCAGAGGTAACACTGAGCCCTTGCACACCCCCTACCATCTTCTCGGCATCGCTGACTGACTCCTGCTTTGGCGCAGATTCTGGGCGGTCCAGGGACCATTACGTGAGTATTCTCCGAGCCATTCGATGCGAAATAGCTTCCTCGACACCATGCTGACCATTGTCGGACTCTCCAGAGAGATGAGCGGCGAGACCGTGACCGTGACCGTGAACGCGACCGCGAGCGCGAGCGCGAACGTGACAGAGGAGATCGCAGACGCTCGAGGTCTCCTCACACCAGCTCTAGAGGCTCCCGACGCGAGACTGAGGTAGACTCGTACTCGTCCAGCCGCGACTACCGCGCGAGGGAACGGGAAGACCGTTATTCTAGCCGCAGAGAGGAACGGGAGCGAGAGTGGGACAGAGACAGGAGCGATCGCAGACGACGGGACTACGACGATCGGGACCGGGACCGCGACCGCGACCGGGATCGTGATCGGGATCGGGACCGGCCATCTCGACGCGACAGAGATCTCTTCGACGACCGATCCCGCCGTAGAGACCGCGATCGCGATGATTACCGACGAGATCGGAGGAGGAGCGTCACCCCTCCATCCAGAAAGAGGGAGCCCACGCCAGATCTGACAGACGTTGTGCCCATTCTGGAGCGGAAACGCAGGATGACACAGTGGGATATTAAGCCTCCTGGATACGAGAATGTCACTGCTGAGCAGGCGAAGCTGTCAGGTAAGTCTTAAACTCCTGGAGAAGCTGCGTTCTCTTTGATTCTGTGCACGCCTCCTAACTCCTCCGCCTGTAGGCATGTTTCCTCTCCCTGGTGCTCCTCGTCAGCAACCGGTTGACCCCAGCCGTCTGCAGGCGTTCATGCAGCCCGCAGGCTCAGCAGACAATTCAGCTCTCAAGCCGGAGAACTCCCGCGCGGCCAGGCGGCTGTTCGTCTACAATATCCCTCCAACTGTCACCGAGGCGAGCCTGGTCTCGTTCTTCAACTTGCAGCTTAATGGCCTCAATGTCATCAAGGGTATTGACCCATGTGTCTCCGCTCAGATGTCCAAGGACCGATCATTTGCTCTGCTGGAGTTCAAGACAGCCAACGACGCAACTGTCGCCCTTGCGTTTGACGGTGCTTTAATGGAAGAGCACGAGGCCATGGCAGCCGAGAACGGCGCTGCGAACGGTGGACCTAAGGGACTCGAACTACGGAGACCCAAGGATTACATCGTTCCAACTCCGAAGGAGCAGGAATACCAGGAAGGTGTGATCTTGAGCGAGGTGCCGGACTCGCCAAACAAGATCTGCGTTTCCAACATCCCGCTTTACATCCCAGAGGACGCTGTTACGATGCTGCTGAAGTCGTTTGGAGAGCTCAAGTCGTTTGTCCTTGTCAAGGACAGCGGCACAGAAGAATCAAGAGGTATCGCTTTCTGCGAGTATGCCGATCCTTCTGCCACCGGCATGGCGGTGGAGGGTCTCAACGGCATGGAGCTTGGTGACAAGCATCTCAAGGTCACCCGTGCCAGTATCGGTGCCACTCAGGCTGCCGGTCTCGAGATGGGAGTTAATGCCATGTCTATGTTCGCCAAGACAACCTCCCAGGATCTCGAGACTAGCCGTGTGTTGCAGCTCCTGAACATGGTGACCCCTGAGGAGCTTATGGATAATGATGACTATGAAGGTAAGAATGCCATAGGAAGAAGTATCCCTGGGTGCGAGCACGTCTAATTCCTTCAAACAGAGATCTGCGACGATGTGCGCGACGAGTGCAATAAATTTGGTAAGGTGCTTGAGATGAAGATCCCTCGCCCAACAGGCGGCAGCAGGCAGTCTGCTGGTGTGGGCAAGATCTACGTCAAGTTCGACACCGTCGAAAGCGCTACAAAGGCATTAAAAGCACTTGCGGGACGGAAGTTCTCTGATAGGACTGTCGTGACGACGTACTTCTCAGAGGTAAGCCGAGTCTTATGTTGGCGTAAAATGGGCAGAGAAATGTTCTGACTTGTCGTTACAGGAGAACTTCGAAGTTAATGCCTGGTAATCTCGTTGAAATGCATATCGGATCTCTTCGAATGGCGGATGTTGCTTTTAATGCAGATATGGGGAGGTGAATGGATTAATTACCTTTCGCCGTCGCGAGCCTCCCTTGTCTTATCTGACTCGGAAGTCGGGGGTCATGATTCTTCAGTATAAACGACCAAAGAATCCCGTCACTCTGTGGCTTTTCATTTCATATACTTTAACTGTTCGCCTGTATTTCTGGCACTTTCATGCACTTTTTATTTGGGATGAATTATGGAGCAGAGCGTTGGTCAGATGTATCATAGTGGAAACCCCATCAAAGTATTCTGCGGGACGCTTCTCTTTTTTCCTGCACGTCCATGTGTCTCGCTCTATTTTTCGGTTGCAAAATTTGATACTGGTATTCTGGCCCATATTTGATGATGTAGCAATTCTATTCTCGTGGTGAGGTAAGTCCGAACGAATGCATCGAAACCGAGAAGAGAAAGAAAAGAGAGGCTTCCAGCATCCATGAATGTATGTGTCTCAGGCAAGCTCGGTTGTTTCCTTTATGTGCTCGTACAGTACTCTGCTGTATCTGCCTAGATTTGGCACTAACAATTGTATGATCCACCGGCAAGTTTCTAAATAAAAAAAATAAGCATGAATCCATCTCGCGCCACTAGGAAAATGGAGTGATCTGTCCACATACTTACTCTCTTACAGGTGGAGAAGATACGAACCAAGTCGCCTTTCGGCGCCTCAATCTGTCCGAGACTCCGAATCCGACTTACATTGTGTACTCCGTGCTCAATAGACAGTTCGTCCGCGGATAGGTGAGCGCACCATCCAATCGACCCAGTCCGACTTGAGCCTCCTTCCCCTTAACCCCGGCTTAACTCCGGATTTCGTTTTCTAAGCACGAAGGACATGGGTTCTTTCTTCTATTCCATCTCCTCGATTGGCCAGTCAAGGTGAAACGGCCTATTTTCGTCCGGTACAGTCCTATGAGGTCTTTCTATGAGTTTTCAACCGACTCTGAGACATCATGCTTCTTGCAGTGCTCCCATCTACGGCCGAACTACGGAGATAGCGAGGAGGGAGGGAGATCGCGGGGTAAGGCCCCCATTTGTCATTTGCTGGAGCAATTAATGATTTCGATTTCTAATCGACTGTACGTTGGTGATACCTGCTTTGAAATCGGTTGGTTTGTGGCTTCTCAAGTTGGTGAGGATCGTGCGGGGTGGGCTTCCAGCTTCGGTGTTGTTCACTACTTATATAAGACGCATTCGCGATCGTTGGGTATTCTGAATGTATCAGATTATTGAATTGACAGACTCATTGGCTTCATTTCTTTTTCCCTGCAGTCTATCATCACGTCTATTCATTTAGTACCTATCTATACCACGAGTGTATCAATCGCCTCCCCTCCTACATCACTCATCATGCCAGACAAGACCTTATACACTTCTAAACTGGCCGGAAAACGCGTGGTCATCTTTGGAGGAACATCCGGCATTGGCTTCTGCGTCGCAGAGGCCAGCATCGAGCACGGCGCCACCGTCATCGTCTCCTCCTCTCGACCCGAGCGTGTCGAGTCCGCCGTGTCCCGCATCCGCGAAAGCTACCCATCAGCCAAGGACCGCATCTCAGGACATGTCCTCGATTTGTCCTCCCCCACCGTGGAAGACGCCATCGCCGCCTTCTTCGAGAAGATCGGCGGCCCCATCGACCACATCGTCTACACGGCCGGCGACGCCCTCAACCTGCGGCCCCTCGAGAGCACCACGCTCGAGAGCATCCAGAATGTCGGTGTCGTCCGCGTCTTCTCCGCCATCCTCGTCGCCAAACACGCCGTTAAGTACCTCGCCAAGTCGAACAAGTCCTCCTTCACGCTCACGAGCGGCTCTGCCGCCGACAGACCCCACGGCAAGGGGTTGGCCGTCGGCTCCATGTACGCGGCAGGGGAGTACGGCCTCGCGCGCGCGCTGAGCCTCGAGATGGCGCCCGTCCGCGTCAACGTCGTCAGTCCCGGCGCGGTGAAGACAGAGCTGTGGGACAGTTTGCCGCCGGGGACGTTCCAGGCCCTGAAGGAGAAGTTTGAGAGTACGCTGCTGACGGGCCAGATTGGGGACCCGCAGGACGTTGCGGAGGCGTATCTGTACTGCATGAAGGATGCGAATGTGACCGGTACGGTGATCTCGACGAATGGCGGTGGGCTTCTTGTCTAGGCGAGCAGAATCTTTATGAATTGGCTTTGTGTTTCGGGGCGTAACTTAGCATGTAGTAGTACTCAATGATCTATCGTTATCACGCCTTCTTTACAATCGATCGTGGACAGTAGTGTGAGTGAATAACTCAAAGTTACATTAAATGCCTTAACAGGAGTGTATAATCTTGAACCGTGATATGACGGAAATGCCGCCATATCGAGAGCTCTAACCGCCGAACTACGGTTTTAATCTATTTGACACATTCAATCTAGTTTCGAGAATAAAGGAGAAGAAATTTACAATTTCACACCGACTAACGCAGGAGACCAAATGCTTCTTCTGATTACATTCCATCATATTGCTCTGTATCACCGGTCTCGAGGAATTCATTGCTGGAATTCACCTTCGTAGGCCATTCCCCGACTTTTGCCTATATTAACCACCCCCCGCGGTTCAAAACTCCTTTCTCTTGACATTTTTCTCTTGTCTCGCAATCTACCTATCTGACTAGCTATTTATCTCATGAATTAGGGATCTATGACCTTCCGAATATGGAAACTCAAAAATATGATATATCAAAAGCTATAACAAAGGAAAATAGGCGACTATGGGAATAGGCAGTATGATTCCTTTATGTGCTGACTAGGTTGATAAGATTCTTGGCATCCTGATAGGTGATAATGGTAATATTCGGCTGACAATCATCCTCCATCAAAGAAGAGTCCATCGGTAAATCCACCGCAACATTTTGTCGCATGTCCTTGGCTTTATCCAAGGGAGTGAAATCATCTAGGGAACTTTCTAGATACTCGGTTTTTTTTTGCAGGGTACAACCTGCAAGCAGGGTAGCTCGCAATCCTCTTCCTTCGTTCTGCTTCCATTCACCTATATTCTTCATTGCTTCTCAGGTCAGCCTTTATTTATTGGACAGATCGTTCTTTAGTCTTCACCCACCAAACCTGACCCAGTTCAGTCTGCATAACATCGACTAGCGGCCTGCAGGTTCCACCGGCCGTTGAACCGGAAGGTAACCCCAGTTTTGACCCATTGGCTGTTCAGCTTGCAACACAACTCAACACTTTCTGCAGGACAGGCCATTGTTCGGCTGAAAAAAATAGAGACAGGATTGTAGACCCTCTGAAGTGGATCACCAGGGACTTCAAGAATAAACCAACAGTTTTACCATCACTACGTACCAGGTCTTCGTCAGTTGACGAACTTGCTGGGCCCCCCACAACCCCACCATACTCTCCGCACTGGGGCATTGATAAAGGAGCATTAAATCAGGAACATATTTGCTACTTTTATTGGCTACCGATGGTTTCTTTAACTGCCAAACTTAGGGTATATACAGAAAGAAAGGTTTTTGATAATAATTATTGCATATTTTCTTAATGCAGTCATGAATTATTAATGGTACCTACTATTCACCTACACAATATTTCGATCTCTTCAAAATATATTGATGACTTGACTTCCTAACTTCACAGGGAGTTTGGGAAATTCCTCTTTGCATTATTTTTTTTCGTCAGGCCACGGCATGTTTGTATTGGTAATTCACATTTACTAAGGTATCGGTATCCCTTATATGTTCACTAACGGCACCTTCTTACCAGCTTAAGATGTTACCGGGACTTCCAGCCCTGACTTCTTGGTTCACATTCCAGGAGACACAGGACAATTGCATTCCAAACGGCCGATGGAGCAGATGATATGATGCCCCACGTCCTCATCCAGCTTTCTTGAATGCGCACTTTGTCATCGCAGAGATCCTCCATGCTTCCGGCATGGAGGAGAAAATTGATCGTCCTGGGGAGGCCTCGTATTTATATCATATCATCATTACTGCTTCATAAGAGGACCGCTTGACCATAGAGGCTAAGAAATCGGGGGGAGAACCCGGGAATTAAAGAAACAGCGATTAGTTTGCGATGAAAAACAGATGCTCCGTCACTCATCCATCATGTATGATGTGGTTGAAACTGCTCCCAGAGGGGGAACATGATAAATTACAACATAATGGACTGGCGCTGATACTGCTGGATAATGGAGCAGATGTCAATGCCCGAGGTGGACGCTTGGTCCTGTTGTACGGCTTGTTTTAACTGAGTTATGGGCGGTGATTCAATGATTCAAAATGGCCCTTTTTGGAGAATATGGGAAAACAGCTGGAAAAAGGGGGAATCACCGATGGAATTATCAAGCGCAAAGGACCAACGACAGAGCAACTTCAAGAACGGGAATCTCTCACTACATGTTCAAGCACATCCAGAACGGTGAGATCGAAGAAGAAATCAGTTCCCGCGTGAAAGAAACAGCAGCACAAAGACTCGGCAATACAACCCAGTTGTCACCAGTGCAGCACCACCAGTCTCGCGATCAACATGGCCCACATTCGGGACGACCTACTCAACGTCATTCCACCGCTGCCCGGTAGTCGCAAGCTAAGACAATTCATGATGAATAACTTCAGGGATGCCTATAATAATATTCTCAATAGCAGCTACCACCGGTTGCTGCACAGTTTGCTTCTCTAGCCCAAATTGACGAGCTTAGAGCATGAGCATTGCACGAAGAGAGGATGAGAGTTTAAAGGTCTGGCAACAAATTGGGAGATCCCAGAGTGGATAATTTCTGACTGCAATTCTGCGCAAAAAACTATTCAGGCGTGCTCTCAGATAATCTCCAACTTCTTTAACAAGACAAACTCATGTTCGTCGCCTTATCTGCATTATCAGAGCAACACCCCTCCACGATACATACTAGACGCATGTGAATAGATTTCCTGCCTTCTATTTATATGCAGGCGTCGTTCCTGTTTGTTGAAAGAAAAGCAGCCGGGTTTACTCGCTCATTTATGCACAGGCATATCGGGACCTTTTCCCCTTTTCTTTCTTTCAGAAGAGAAGTATCTCCAGCGACACTAGAGAACTTTGCCAAGCATACACTTGTCGTGCGATATATGCGTTGACGTGACCGGAGACCATGATGATTGTCCTAATTTAGATCTATTATCTATTACGCACCTACATATATGCGGGTTGCATACTAGTATTCCCAGCAGTCCGGGACAGAGAAAGATGAGGCAAAAATATATCCAATATACAAGCACCAACTACGAAACCTAGCTATCTTCCCATGAAACACAGCTAAGAGAGCTGGGATTTCAACCCCAAAGCGTGGTGCTGATCCCTTAAGAGAGGAAGATTCCCGATGAGCCAGCAGGGCAGAAGATGGAAACAAAATCAAAGCAAGTAGTATGTGTTTATATACTACTAGGGTTCCCTATGCTTTTACTCCGTGGATTTGTTGCCAAATTGAGCAAAGGCTCAGGGAAGCCCGGGGAAGGCATGTCATTGACTGCGTCTTATCACGCAGACCATAAAAAATGGTAGGACTACAGAAGGATCCGAAAATTCTCCAGCTGCTTGCCTACATCCTAATGAGATATATTGGCCAAAGCCCATTGTTGAAGCAGGCCTATCGGAATCACTACAGCTGCTGAAGAAGAGACGATGCACTTAGGGTTCAAATAGCTCCTAGTAGCTTGGGGGGAGGAGGGGGGATATTAGTGTACATGAAATAGAAAAATCTATTGATAGTCCCTCTTCTATTATGACGTACGAGCCATGTTGCTGATACTGCAGAGACAATAGATTAGTCCATAAAATCCATCTTGTCGCAAGATCTTGAAACAGACCTGAACTAAGAGGATTTTGATTGCGATAATAGGAGACCTGTAGATGTTAAAATAAGGGTAGATTCAAATTTTATTTTTTTGTAGCAACATTTAAGCCTTAGTAAGGTACTGAGTAGAAGGAGGCAACGCCGGAACTGAAATTTGATTCTGGACCGCCATGAAACAAGGACGGTGGAGATGAAGGACGAAGGTCCGGTTTCTGGTCGCTGAGATTAGTAAAAGAGTACTTATGTATGGATGGCTATGCATGAAAAATCGTGCAGCATGGTGTATGTCGAGTAACACTCAGCCGCAAGATTAAGGCGAACAATCGACCTGCACATTCTCTAAGGGGCCAAAATGCCCTGCTTGTACTGAAATAATGAAGACATCGAATTTTCCGGGAGCTCCGGCCAACTGGAGAATTAGAGCTTAATAATGACAAGGTTATCAGAATTCTCTGAAATCGAAGTCTTTTTTCAGAAATGTTGGGGGCCAAAACTGACAAGTCCCACAGACTCGATATCACATGGGGAAGACACTCGCGCCAAAAGGCAGAATCGACCTCCACTGCCGAGGCAAACGTCGGCTTGCTAGTACCCCACATGCCTATTCCCATACGTACTACCTTCTGTAATAAGTTAGGCATTTTATTTGCGAGGGAATTGGACACAGAGACACTTTCCGTGTAGATCATCCGTTCCCCACGGGGCAACTCAAGAAACCGTCGCGGGTACCCGAAAATCAGGTACGAACGGTGGGGTTATGATGTTATCAGAGCGGCGGATATGGGGAACACAAATACTGCATATATACCAGATGAAGTAGTATGACAAGCGTCGAATCAATTATCATGCTGTGCAACTCGATGCCGTGTTTCCGGAGAGGGTTTTCTCCAATGAGTTTAGATTTTCTGGCAGGAAATTATTAAATAGAAAAAGAACTGGAATACGAAGGGTGTATGTCAGCAGAATATCATATCTGAGAACTGCCCAATGAAGCAATAAAGGACAGAGAAGGGGGAAAAAAGCACTATGCATTTACCTGCGTCTACACCGAGCAGTGCGAATAACAGTGTTTTTTAGCACTTATAACCGACTCTTCTTCAAATATCTCCGCAAAGGAACGGAATCTACAGACGACCACGCACAGATGATGTACTAACTCCATACATGGCCGACAATCCTGGGGTCAAATCAGACAAGGAAAGCTTCATGAAAAATGACATCCACGCAAAGCTATACAGTACACCCTCCTCTGAAAATCCTCGGTCAAGTCTTTTGACAGGAATCCCGACGGATCCCCGTCGCATGCAACATTTCCTATTAAGGAAAATATTGTCTCGACCCGACATCGGCAGCCCTGGTTGGCCCTGTCCTCCGTCCCCTGGTAAGTAAGCCCCGGGCGGTTCGGTTCGGTCGTTCCCAACTTCCCTCTCCCGCCCCTGTCGTGATTGCATGCAAGCCTCAAGATCCCCTACATAGATACTTGCCTTCCATTTGAGGGTACTCCGTCGTGTCCGGGTTTTCAAACCCCTTGCTCCGGGGGCCTGCGGCGCAGCAGTGCCGTGATCTGGCAGCACTTGTTGCAGGCGGCTGAGTAGCGACATGCAGGTGCTTCGCTCTTGGTAGTTGCATGCATAAACACATGGTGTGTGCAGGGAAAATATGCGGCATTGTCCGGGTAAAATATGTACGGAGTAGCATCCATTGCGCGTCCGCATCCCTGAGACCTTATTATGGCCTATGCCAGTAAGTAGACTTGATCAACGCCGTGCAGGGAGATAGAGAAGGCACTGTACTTTATACATTACGCAGTAATTCCATCATATACATCTAGCAGTATAGGTACCGTTCAAAATTAGCCAATTCGTCACAAGCACAAGCAGAATCCAATACACTACCTAGCTTGTCAGAGCTAGAATCAACAACCCCCAGACTCAGTTATCTATGCACTCGACTGACGGACTGACTGATTGATTGATAAATAATCACCAGTTCCTGCTTATGCGATGCGGAAAAAAGCAAACTCGACCCCTCAGGTTCCTCAGTGACGTCAAACTAAAAGGTCCCTGCATCTCTTTTTGCTTCAGGCTTCAGCACCGCGCAGGATACCTATTCATGGATAGTTTCTTTGAAGTCGTGTTTCTTCTCATGCATGCAGGACACTGCTTACTTGGTAAGTACATGTACAGTACCTAGTTAAGCCAGTAGTAGTGTGCGTGTGTCACCATCTTGTGTCTGCATGTGCATAAAAAGAAGGCATTAGTGGCTTTGCTTGGCCTAGGGGCTGACTTTCTTTTTCTGCTTTTCAAATTACGTTGGTTAGTAATCTGCGATCTCTATATATTTTTCTTTCCTTTTTCTTCTTCACTGGTGCAGAGTGAGACTGGAATAAACTGTAATGGAATTATACATAATTTCCGTAGATAGCTGCCTATTCAAGAGTCGACACAAATAAAGATTAGTATGCCGGGGGGGGGGGGGGGGATGAAAGAGGTACAAAAAACCATTCGAATCAATCAGGATACTTGAGAAGCTACCCATGTATAGATCTAACCCGACTTAACTTGATCTAATCTGCAAGCTTTTTTTCGTTTTTTATCTCGACCATCACAGTATGTACACATCCTCAGGTTTCAGTTTCAGAATGGAAGTCAGCGATTTCTCTGTGCTCAGTGTTCTGCGCTGCGTTGCGTTGCGTAGTGGATTACGTCTCCCTAACTTATGTACTGATCTTACTACGGAGCAAATGTAGCAATCCAACGTTTCAGATTCAAACCCACCGGTTTGCGCATCGATTTCCCAACCACATACCCGGTTACCCGGTACCTCCTTAGTGAGGCGACGGTGCGTCCGGATGATGTGCACTTGAAACATCCGCGATTCCGCCAGCGGCGCGGCCGCTACAAGTGGGGATCCTACCTAGCACAGAAAGAACCCTTCAAAAGTCCGTGCATCTCCGTACCGCGTTATGCATACAGTTCCGGGAGGATGGATGGGATTTTCATGGCTGCGTGCACTGACGGCGTCGGAGAAACAGATGCATACATACAAAATCTTAATGGGAGACTGGTGCGAGTCGGATTTCGAGGCTTCCTATGGATTGCAACACCACGTGTAATATGATCATGATAGCACCATAAGACAAATGAACAGTACAACAGATCAGTCCATGTCGATACTATCCACCCATATCACTGTACAGTACAGAGCGTAGGAAACCAACAATGGCGTCAGCTGTAAAAAATTTTTTTTATTCGTTTCCTCTTTATGGCAATCACTCACTCCTAACGCTCGAACCCTGCTCTTTTTTTTCCCTTTCCGAATCAAGACTCCAAAAAGGTTACCATCCGTCCCTTGGGCACTTACGCCTTCCCATGTCCATGACCATGCCTCGCGGCGCCAGGAAAATAGTGAAGACCTGATTCGGGAGACTCCCGTATCTTTATGCCAAAAAAGGAAACATGAAATCGCGACGGCGCAACACATATACATATGGAGAAAGAAGCCCGTGAACCGCATCGATGCTGAGTAGTAGAGAGCATGAAATATGCTCTTATGTGCAAGACCTTTTGGGGTTGCTGCAAAAAAACACTCAATGAAAAATACTGCGTGTTGCAAAAAGCTGATTGATCAAAACAACAGCGGGGGACATGGAAGGAGAAACCGCGACAACTATGAGGAATTGCGGTCACAGAACAAGGTTAATACTATTAAAAAAACAGTGTCGAGATAGGTTCCACAGAAACAACTGTCATGAGTTTCGATAGCTACTGTAACTATTGGAGTAGCCATGGCCATGCGACGGGTTAGGGCGGGCAAAGGTCGCCCGAGAATCCCAGTCGCGATTATGCGCCGAGCTTGGCGGTCGAGGTGTCGAAAAGCTCATGGCCGGGCTCGTATATTTGGCCTCACGTCCAAAATAATCACCTCCCTCCACGCTCTTGCTAGCCGAAAACCCAAACGTCGAGCCAGACTTGTCTGAGGGGCTTGGCGTGACAACCGGTTCTGGTGTTTTGAGTTTCTGGCTCGCAGAGCTACTGAGCATCTCGTAGGTTCGGTCTGAAAGATAACGAGCGTCGGCAGAGACGAATTCGTTGTGATGGATGAATAGATTTTTAATGAAGTCGATCCAGCCGACTATCATTGAGGAGCGAATAATGAAGATGAAATTCCACATGCCACTCAGGGACAAAAGAACCAGGACAGCCAAGATGGTGGCTTCATTTGGTCCCAAACCGGCTGTGTAAGAGCGGCACGCCTCCCTGTCGCCTTGTGTCAAGGCCAAACACACAATCCACGGCCTGATTTTTGCTGCGGTCTCTGGAGAAGACTTGACAGAATTGTCCATGGAGATAAAGACGACGGCGAAGAAGATCACATTTGCGATGATGGTGAAGACCACAGCGATCCCTCTCCACTGCAATCGAATGACTCTCCGGACCCGCTTGTAGGCTTGACGCGCCGTAAGAGTTCGAACGCTTCCAGAATATGACGGTAAGGCAGAGCTGTTGGTTGTCGTCGGACTGTTGTCAAAAAGAGACCTGATGTACACGTTGACGCAGTACACGAGCGTGGTCATTTGAATCACCAGGGAGATGGCAGCGAACACCATCAGCGGGATCCAGTAATCCTGCAAGCTCTTGTCGTGGTTGATATGGCAGACGTTCCCAAATCGATACGACACGCCGGTTAGAACAAGCATGATGGCTGTACCAATGGCGGGAACGCCCCATCCGAAGATCAGAGCCCCCCACATGAACTTGGGGCCGATGATGACCTCCCAGCAAACCTGAAGGTGAAGGGCAATCGTACGGAGGAAACCTTATCGATTCTGAGTCAGCGTCGTATGAGGGGAATTTTGGGTTTCCGGACGTACTCCAGATGACAACAGCCCAGCCTCCGAACAAAAGGAACGCTCCCGTAAAGGCACATGACAAGTCCGACCTCATATCATTGGGCGTGATCTCATTGAAACACTCATTTGGTTTCGTCCCTAACGGTATAATAAACGCAATCTGCTGGAAGTCAGCTCATGCATTGCTGCCGTATAAGGAGCCAAGTCGTACCTCCATACAACAGATACCTAGGGTAAAGCAGATGCTGAGATAGTGGCGGTGCGTCCATTTTTCTGGCAGCACTGCATATGTCACAAGGAGGAATATGCTCAGTGGGAGGATTGCGACGTTGATCCAGCTGGAGATAACTGTCTTGCTGATCAAGTCTAATCGGTAGTCAGCAATGAAGATGCCATCTAAGGGAGATCTCCCTGTCCATACCGTCGCTGTACCTCCATTCAGCCTGCGGACATGGAAGACAACAGGAAATCTCTCCTTGGGTTGTGGTGATGTTCTCGCAGTTTCGTCCGTCAACAACTAGCAAGAATCAGCATTTGCACTCTCGCCGCACAGGGACGTTATATCAGAGCCTACATCCGCCTGTCGCGGGAAAGAGGTCCTCCTGCAGGAACGGGGTCGGACAGAACCCGTTCTTGGCCTGAGTCGTCATACTGCGAGCCACACGATCGTAACTTGACGTTATTTCGTGGTCTCTGGATGCGTCTAAAGGAATGGAAGAGTGTCATATTCTTCTTGGGGTCGTCAATTGAGTCTGGCTGCTGCGCCTAGGTCCGCGCAGAGCATGGCATCTGCGCAATTGCAGCGTCGACAATAACCGCCAGGGTCTGTCATGCGGGGAACAGGATGAAGACGGGGAGAAGGAAGTCAGATATAATTGCCAGGACCTGGATGCGCTCCAGGAGCAGCCCTGATTACGCCTAGAGCACGAAGCCCCCCTCTGCCCCTCGCGTGCTCGGCAGAGAGGCTGGCGGGCCGGGGTTTGGGCCCAGGGGTTCGCCATGCTGCGTCCATAGTGTGAGACAGTGGGAGGGCGACGGGCCCGAGGATCCAGAACAGACGTTGGATCTGGTGAGAAAAAAAATTACCGCCGTCGCAGTGAAACCATCCGGACAGGCCCAGCGTGCAGGCGTGCCCACCTATCGAGGTTGAGGCTCGCACCCGCCGGGGAACGCGGTAGGGCGGCGCAGGAGCCGGGACGCACGCGAGCGACGCCGCCAGCAGGGATCGCGAGCTGGGCGTCACATCCTCTGCAACTATGCACCCCTGGTAGGGGTTTTTTCCTTCTGCACTCTGGCATCGCATGCATCCGAAGAAGAAGCCTGTCAGCACCGCTCCGTCGGTTGAGGCCCTGGCCTCTCGACCGCAGGCCTGATGCAGGCCGCATGGCGGGAGAGCCCGATGTCGACGTACCTCGTACCTACAGCCGACGGTCAGGTACGGAGTGGCTCTCGACTCCCGTGCCCTACGCACGGAGGAGGTACCCAGATAGGGACAGATCTAAATTCTATTCTCCGGCTTCGTGCTTCGTCAGTGCACGTTCTGCGCCACAAGGCAGACCCGCCAGGAGGAGCGAGGGCCCGTCGGGGGGATCGCGATTCGCGAGGAGGACGGACTCGATTTCTCCCCGGCATCTTGGTTTCCCCATCGTGCACAGGCAACATAGAAGCCCGAGACTGATGCATCTTTGCCAGATTCAGGAGATTGAACACTGTGGACCATGCGAGGCCCTGATGCCGCGCACCTTCACTGGTATCTTCGGGTTCCCAGACGGACGTTTCCCTCTCTTCTTCTAAGTTCGAACCGTGTGCGGAGTGTTCCCCACCCAGAACAAAGCGTCTCGCCCGGGGATCCTGCCCAGAAGTCTTCAAGGTTCAGGCCGGCTTTCACTGGCGAGTTCCGTGCCCCTGGCCGTGCGACGGTGCAACTTTAAAGTGAGCCACTCGCGAGCGCCATCAGATCGTCCCTCACGCAGGGGGAAAGTTGCAGAGATTTTGCCCTAAGAACTGCTCCATACGGCATACTACTACTTCTTCTCGCACGGTACACAGGCCCCGTCCGGTAGCCTTACACACGGAGTACTACTACGCACACGGATCTGCAAGGCCCCGTCAGCAAGGGACAGTTCGACCAATACTACTTACTATATGCCACCGTCACCTGCCAGTAGCCGAGTGAGACGGGTCTCTTTCTCGGGATTTATGCCGTCTGACAGTCTAACGGCTAGCTAAAGAGACTATCGGCAGCACCAAAGCATATCTATGGTGAATTCAAGGCACCGTTCCTTACTGCTTCACGGTTATACGAATCATGACATGCTGAATACGCGGCAGGTTGGCCAGAATTACAACGTTTCTACGGAGTAGATAGACCTTAAGATCGGACCCTTACACCATAGGAGCGAGCCTTGGGATTGAACGCATCCAGGTCCATGCGACGAAGGATCCCCTACCGCTCCGTGGTCCTTGCACTGATCGACATTCTCCAGCGATTATAGGAGTTCCAATCCAAGTACCGGCAGGAGAGGTACACTCTGCTTTCAACTGGACGGAATTTTTTGTACCCGTGAGTCGTTCCAGAGAGTGTGTTCAAGTCGTTGGAACAAGATATTGTCGCGCATTAGGAGGGGTACACACGCAGCTATCGATAGGTATACCGACACCGGAGTGCTACCGGAGTCCGGAGACGGAGTCCACTTTACGTCTGAGCTCAGAGTACCCCGGTTACGATAAGTTAGGGTGCACGGAACTCCCTGTCAGTAATGCCTTCGCAATTATCACGGAGTATACTGCTAGCCATGGATCTGGATTATATTTATGCGTGCCGAAATGGACGGCGATTTAAAAAATGCCTGATCTGTCTTGTCTCTCTTGACGCGTCCGCCCTTATTGCGCAATTGTATGTCTTCCGGCTCGGGCTGTGGAGGGGCCCGGTCAGAAACATGCAGTTAGGAGCTATTACAGTGTAGGCCAAAGGGCCGCAGGACGACAGACGCGTTCTCGTATCCATGGAGCTAAGCATGAATGATGGATGCCCGTGGAACATGCTTCAATAGGATGACTCGTCTCATTGAGGAACCTGAGCTTCGCAGGTTCTCTTCTCCAAGCTGAACCGGAAGAGAACAGAGGAGCCAATACATCAGGGAACCAGTGAGCTGAGGCGTGCAGGTGGCTATTACTCCTGGATTATGTATTATTTGCCTCCAAGTTGTGGAGGACATTTAGTCCTAGATAAGGGACAGCTGTCGAGCAGCCAAAGTCGAAATGCTACTGGCAGTTTGTCACTGCCACGGTGCCATTTAACTCACTTAAGTGCCATTTAGTAGGAAAAATCATGGACCATTCATCGCGCCGCATGGCTGTCTGTTCCTTGGATACAGATCTGAATGTAAGGGTTAAGCGCCACACTAACGGCGCAAGTCCCTTAAACCCCGCAATTCGACAATAATACCTAGGTAATAATATGGACTAAATTTAGCTGACTGTCATGCTTCCTATCCTTTAGATTAGAAAAGACCAGAGACCATGCATAATAATAGGCAGCCGTTCTGTCTGTCTGCATAGGACGGAATATTTGTACACGTTCTATACTTCGTACTGTACATGTACAGTTTCGACGATCCGGGCCAATCGCCACTTTTTGCGAAGTATATGCATCGTCGATCTCGGACCCTCAGCCACGATCGTCCTTTTTCAATTTTCAGCCTTTCAGCAGACGCAGCTCGTACTCATTCAGCTCAGCAGCAAAGTGGACCAGGTCGAGGCAGTCCGCCGAGAATTTTCGGACGTGCGGACGTTGGCTCTCGAAGATGGAGCGGGAGTGCCGCGGCTGAAAGAGTTCGGGCTGTCCACAATCACAATCACAATCAAGAAGGTAATGGCGACGCTGTGTCACTGTCTCCTGAACGACCCTCTGCAATTGACTGGCTGTGTCGCTTTCCCTGCGGGTTGCGCTCGGTTCTCAGCATATCACGGAGTGATTATTGACGTTGAATTTGAGCTTGCAGTGTCGTTGCGAAGTGGGCACGGCGCGGTCCGTGGCCGCCACCGTGACCAACCGCGAAGTGCGATTGATACCAGTCTGCGCTGCGGCTGTGCTGGTGGATACTGTACCTGAACACGCCGACAAAGTGTTGTAGAGGATGCTCTTGTTTATATTATTCCCCAGCCAAGCAGCATTCGCTGCGCCTCATTTTGTATCCTGCTCCACTCGACGACTTTGCGCTTTGTTTGGTTACTTGAATTAGCCACCGCCCGAAATCGGGCTTGGCCGTTGACCCAATCGACGTCAGCGCTGCCCCCTCCTGTGTTGATAGCGATAAGTATTGGTCCTACCGCCAGCGCTCGCCAAAGCAAAGGGCTGTCCAGTTGCGGGGAATCTTGGACTAATCACGTCTCTGAAACCTGACTTAGTATACCTAAGTACTTAACAGCTGGTCGAGTCCGGATCCACAACTATGTATATACAGTGCGGTAAAAGAGATTCCAGCATGAAGAAGACCGCGCAAACAAACGATCTGAGTCTCCTCCTAGTCTAGCGTTTCTCGCAAAGACTCCAATCATCACACATAGATCGATCGGATCTTCGTCCTCGTGCGGCCCTAAAAATGGCGCATGACGCGGCGAAATTTTTTCCATCATCCACTTCTTCTTTTTCTCCCCTTATGATTGGAGTCGACACCCCCGTCTCCAGTACCCTAAGGCCTAAGGACTCTTCAAGTTTGATTCATTATTGATAGTATAATATTATGGACGCCATGGTTTTTTTTAATCATCGCGTGTTGCGGCAACACACATGTCGAGTGGAGTCCATTTCATATCAACAATAGAACAATTTGGGGGGAGGGGGACCAAGAAGCGAACTATTATTTCCTACTCTTGGCACTACCGAGTCACAATGGACTGGACTGACGACGATGTTGACGTAGGCAGGTAGGTATTATTATGGACTACGGAGTGACAGTGCGATTATCTGCCGTAACAAACCCTATTTGACAACTCCTCATCGCAAGCAAGCCAAGCCTGTCTGTCTACCTTACTTAACTGATTGCTGTCCAGGCTCACCAGATAGATAGATCATCACGGCCTTGACCCTGCCATTCATTGGAGGTCACTTTGATCTGATCTTTCCCGGCTCAGTACTACCACTGCATTATTAAGTATTTATGCATATGCGCTGTACTACCTTACCTACCTTTCCTAACCTATCCTGCCTATTTTTATGCAAAACTCTTTTATTCATCATGCAGGGTTTGTTTTTCTAGTTTAGTATATACTCTCAGAGTTTATTGTTAAACTCATGAGGAACGGTTTATCATGGTCTCTACCGTAATCTTACGCACAGATATGACATACAGATAGCCGCAGCAATTAATAGTATGTATCTGTGTCGATGGATGATATTGGAGAGTGCCTGCAATTAACTTAGCTTTATTTTTATGTTTCCTGAATAAAGATTTCAAAAGGATAACGGGAGATGGTGTCTTGGATATGACGTGATGTCATTTTTTATTGTAGTCTTTTTCTCCTTTGTTTGTTGATCTACTGGAAGATCGCATACTAGAGCGTAAGAAGGATTCTGACTAAGAGTCAAACAATATACAACCAAAATGAGAGCTAAATCGAAAAATTTAAAGACTGAATTAATCTCTACCTGACCTAACCTAACCTACCCTACGTCTGTCCCGCATGAAAATACGTCAAGCACATCATATCCTCCGGGGGCTGCGAATCCATCCGCCATGTCGTCTCCAGGGACAGCCAATCCGAATCAGGCGTTTCAGACGGCCAACCTGCATTGAAGCTGCTGGAGTCTCCTCCTTCTCCTCCTCCTCCTCCTCCTCCTCCTCCTCCTCGCTCTGCCATAGCCGTTGTCGATGACGATGATGATGATGATGACGATGACGACTCAACAAGCATCGTGGTTTCCACCTTCTGATCAACGCCCTGGATGATGTGGAGCGTCCTCGCCACACTGGACCAGATGCTGCTCATCATCCGGCAGCAGTCCGTGCAGTGAGTGAGTGCATCCTGGGAGAAGAGTAGAGGGTACATGGAGCGGTTGAATATGTGCATGATGGTCGCGGTGAAGATGTAGTAGTTGAGGAAGGGAGGGGCGAAGTTGGCGCTGTAGGAGGAGCTAAAACGGTGGATGAGGTTCGAAATGGCGAGCGCGGCGGATGTCGCTGTGAAGAGGGACGAGTTGGTTCGAGGCTCGTTGCTTGTCACGATGCTGTCGGATGTAGTGTAAGCTTAGGATCATGCTTGAGGCAGCATGGAAGATCGATTGAAGAGAAAAGGAGGCGGAGAAGCAAGAGAGAAAAGAGCGACACACAATGGACGATGTAATAAGACTTTACAGGTCCAGAATTGCGCATTCATCAATATCACGCACACGGGAATCTTCATTTCAGGTTCATCCCGTATTCTCAAGCAGTCGGGCACCTGTGCTTCCCAATCGTCAAGCTCCCGTTCGAAATCCTGTAGTCTTTCCCGGTCCTGCTCTTCTGCGCCAACAGCGTAAAAGGCACGGTGAATCCGTCCCTGTATCAAGGCTGCAAAAAAAGAACATTAGGTCAAATCCAGCTGAGGTGAGCGCGGGATGCTACCAGGACATACAGAGTCTAATAACTTCGATAAAACATGTTAGCGTGACGTCTTTTGATCCGTGTAGACTATCGTCCGGCAGTTTCGTGTCGAAATCGCCCTCATGGATACCGCAAGGACGGCCTTGCCATGCGGAGATGTATCTGTCTAGGACGAAGATTCCCCACCATATCAGCCGTCGGATCTGCATCTCGGTCGAAGACATGTTTCGGAAGCAAGGAGTATTCTTCCAAACGGACGGATCCCTATGCAGACCCAGATCTTGCGCCTGGTTGCAAGCGTTAATTTGCAGAAGAAAGTCAGAGATATCGTCGCAAATTACGAACCATTCGTATAGCATTGCCGACGTACATCCAACTTATAGAGCCACCAGTGCCAATCTCTCGATATGCCATCATGAGAAGGGCCAAACAGCAGTTAAGGCTGCTTTGCTCTGGTATCTAAGCATCAGCCAGACTAGGCGTGAGGGGAAAAAAGGGGGGGAATTCCATACTGTGCTGTGCAATTAGAGCCTCAGCGCGGGTGGCATAAGCGTCACCGGGGTCGCTGTCCTCCTGCGGCTCGTAACTCTCGACAAATCTTGCAGAGAGAGCAAAGATAGCAAGCAACAGGACCTGGGGGATGCGTCGCTCGAGCTGGTCCAGCGCTGATCTGCCTATCCGAGGGACCCTTTTCCGGTCTTTGCTAAGCTGATGCAGCAACGTCTCCTTGTGGATCACAGGAAAGCAGGGATGGATATGGGTCCAGTAAGCACTATATAGCATGCAAGTTCAATATAGTGTTTTTATAACCAGAAGCTAAAAGGAAGGACGTACTCGAGTAATTTGTCCTGCATGCTGAGACTTGGCAGAATACCACCAATGACCGCATCGGCTGCCGATACTATTTCGTCTTCAGTTCGGAAAATCATACGCCTGCTTCGAGGCCAGAATCCTGGATTAGAGAACTGCCAGAAAGGGGAGGAGAATATTCGAGAGGATGTGATCAGATAGAGTCCCGATGTCTGTCCGTGGTATCTCATCGTCATGTTCTCGTCGATAGAGAGATATCCCAGAACCGTTGAGCGCTCACTCTTTCCGATTTGACCTTCGTGTGTGGATGCAAGTCTTCCAGCAGCCGCTGCCCCTTCGACAGCTTCCTCTCTTGCTTGACGTTTGGCGCGACGGTCATCACTCGCGCCACCAGCTTGAAGTCCACTGACAATATCTTCAAGACTAGCCAGTCTCTGTTCAAGTGTACTAACATATCCTTTTGGTGGACCTCTCTTTTTGACCGCGCGGAGAAATGTACAGGCGATCTCCAAGAATTTGCAATTTTCGCAGGCTCGTGAATCTGGCCTCAGGAGACATTTTGACTTCGACTTGGAGCCTGTTCACGATATCGCGTGAGCGGAGCTAACTTTCAGTATGTAATGTATGTATGTACAATGGTTTCACCACGGCATACAGTTATCGCAAGCTCTCGTAACTTTCTCCGCATTCTGCGATCCACGCCTGGCAGGGATGATCGGTGGGCCAGCTGGATGTCTCTCGAGATCAAGATTATCTGCCATAGGGCTAGAGGCAAGCCGTTGCAAGAGAAGAGCCTATCTGCGGTATATCTCAACAAGAGTTTCCAGGAACTTCGCAGAGCCATATCCAAAACATGGTACGGGGATAATCTGCGGAGTACTTTGTGGAGCGTAACCGATCGACAGTTCTCCGTGGGGAACTGCATGTGGAGAAGGGGACCTCGGAATGAGGGGTCGATCTCGATGTTTAGCCGGTGAATGATGGGCTCGGATAATATCCTCTGCCAGGACTTATGAAATACAGATGTTGCATGTTGATAGCTTTCGTGGATAGGAGTTTTCAACAGGCAGTTTGACCGTGTCACCGAAGGAAAGAGTAGTACCATCCCATCAACTTTAGAGTCACTTCCGTCTGCTCCAATCTCATCAGATTCTCGTCATTCAGGCATTAGTCCACGTCTCGCAGAAGCAACGAAGGCTTCCAAAGCTAGATTGTATTGACGTTTCATAAGGGAGAGGGCCCAGTGCTCCCACAAGAGTCAACGCGCGAGATATTTGATACTGTAATAGACTGGCTCAAAATAGACTTTAGACGAAAATCTGTTGTGATTAATGATAGCCCGTTAGATGATGACTGGTATCTTGAACGTCTGTATGAATTCTCTCCGCATAAAATTATTGAACTTTAGGTACAATGTAAAAGACACCAGATACTTACCTTCTATCTGCTGCAGGAATACACGTGATGGTTTTCACATTCTCGACCCGGATGATACCGTATCCTCAACTGTAGTACATCCAGGTTTGCTGCCGAGGTCTCTGCCGTGGTGAAATAGGCTAATAAGTTCGAAATCCCAATTTGTCCGATCTTAACGGGATGCAATTTAGGGTATAGAGCTGCCGATCCTCGAGTAAGAGGTAATGTCACCGACCTCTGCAGGCGGTTGAACAAAGCGTCTAAGGTAGACCCAAAGCAGCGTTCATGCATAGTTGAACCAGTTGTGAGCCACTCAAAGCGATACGAAGAAGTTAAGAAAATAGCGTATCCATTGGAGATCGATCTTCATAATCTTGGTGGTTGTTCGGCAATGCTATAGACAGGGGCATGGGATACACGCTATAGTGATCATTTTTGCAATTCATCATGGAACGGAAGCAAGACTTCGTGTTAACAAGAAGATCGCCTGAATCCGTGTTGCCCTGGTAGGCTAGGCTGTCCTACTAATTGGGGAAGTCATTAGAACTGGGATGAGAGCATTCTCAGGCCTGATGCTACAGATAATCCAACCTGCCAAGTTTCCCAGCATGGGTTTGATACCTATTCCGATGCTATCATCGCTCGGTCGAACTTTAGTATCATCACCAAAGTGGACTTCTGGTTGATGGTGGAAACCAAACATTTCTTTTCCTGGCCACTTTCCCAGAAGACGATGGCTAGAGCAGATTATTGACACTACACGGCTGATGATGATCAAGAGGATTCTCGGAAACGTACCGGATGGCCTTTGGGCAGGAAGCCTTCACAGGTTCCATAAGCAAATCAAGGACGCTCTCAGAGTTGTCAAGAAAGAATTCTGCAAAATCCGCAGAGCATGTTTATCTCTCCTAGCGATGTCCCTGCGGACCAATATCTCCATTCTCAGAAATCGGGAGTGCCAGAGCTGCGCGAACCTAACTGGCTGAATTGGAAGAATGGGGGTCAGTTGTTCTTTGTACAGATATCTCCGGCAAAGAGGAAGATCTCAACATCGTCAGTCGGGTTCATGATAAATATTGGCCTTATCTTTTCCCAACTTTTCGTATTGCTAATCGAGAGATGCATACGACCGCGAACATCGTTTATCGTCGGGGAAGCAATGCTGAAAAGAGAAAGCTGCTGCTGCCATAAGGGAGATAATCGGTGAGTGTGCAAAAGCTGGATCCGAAGAATATCGAACCCATATTTTGCTCGCGGATGAGGTCGCACACATGTATTGTTGGAATAACAAGGCATTGTGGAGGTTCCACGAGACTTTAAGAACAGCCTGGATCACAAGGATATCCTGGCGCCACGTCGCAACGGCATCTGGCCCAAGAATTACAAAGGTTGAGAATTGCTATTTGGAGATAATGGACAGGGATCGAGCCCCGACCCTAACATTGGGCGCTCTTGCCTCTTTGGAAAATCAATAATCAATAACAGGTGAAAGAAGCCCGAATTTGGTGAAATTAAATTGAGCACTTGTTTAAATTGTGGGAAAAAAAAATTTCTACTATGGAAAGAATTGTAGGCAAAAACTCAAAGAGACATATTCCAAAATACATTATATAAAGACATAATCCACATCATCACCGAGCGCAGAAGATCGACAGCAATCTTATTAGGGCAAACAAGGTCGAAACACGACTTCTGTATATCGTCTTAAGGCCGCGTTGGAAACACAATCCTAGAGCTACTGCACTTCGAGTCAGCAAGGTCACTTGAAGGTAGAAGGCAAGCGAACTCGAGAGACCAATCGACAGGATCAGAAGTCCATTATGATCATTGGAGTAACAGCCAATTGGCTGCACCCCTGACATAAGAGGTACCAGAAATTTTTTTATGTGGTTTTGTATCATCATCGGCAATCGCAAGGATTGCAAAGACAGGATGGAAGTAGCGAGGAAGTGCCCGAGTACTAACCTTTGCTGGGTGTCTGTAGGTTGGTGATGACAGTTAGTCATACCACACGAAGATAGCGGACTGTTGATTTATCTGAGCGTTCCCATGGCCAGCTCTCACCCAGAGAAATGGGTGTGTTGAAAGCAAGACAGCAGAAAGGCCAGATCTTCAACTCGGTCGAGGGTCCGAAGAAATAGTCCCGTCGGGAGCGGGAAAAATTTAAGCGAGGCCGGAAAGAGCAGCCCAGATCACCTGACCCACACACGGCTCCTCCCGCACCTTCGTTAACTCTCTGGAACATCGAATTTTCGCGACTCACGTCCACCGTAAGAACACCTCCGTCAACGTTCCCGACCAGTTCTCCCTCACGACAGCCGATTCAAGATGGGTCGTATGCACAGCCGTGGCAAGGGTATCTCCTCGTCTGCCATCCCCTACTCGCGCACCCCTCCTGCGTGGCTCAAGACCACCCCGGAGCAGGTCGTCGAGCAGATCTGCAAGCTGGCTAGGAAGGGTGCTACTCCCTCCCAGATCGGTGTCATCCTGAGGGACAGCCATGGAATTGCTCAGGTCAAGGTCGTCACTGGTATGGGAATATCATCCCAAACGCATTATTTGGTTGAACTTCAAGGTGGTTGCTAACGCGCTGTTAACAGGTAACAAGATCCTCCGTATCTTGAAGTCCAACGGTACGAACCCAATCGCAATTCCGGTCGCCGCAGTCGGATGAATGGGCTGTTCAAAGAAGAGAGACGGGGGTTCTACTGGGGGGGATGACTCAATTGAAGTCCCTGACGGTGGACCTTATTTCTCCGTGACGCTCCACTCCCCGAGTCCGACAAAGGATTGTGCAGAAATGCACATCCATAATATTATGCCTCTGCTTGGTCCAGACAGTGGCTGACAGAGAGATCTTGTTCATGAATAGGCCTCGCTCCTGAGATCCCCGAGGACCTGTACTTCCTGATCAAGAAGGTAACTGCAGCCCAACTCACAATCGCCCACGCTCTCCCGTGCCACACTCTTTCTCCGCGTTGAAATTCTCCACAACATGCTAATCCAATCCTCAATCAGGCCGTCGCTGTCCGCAGGCACCTTGAGCGCAACCGCAAGGACAAGGACAGCAAGTTCCGCCTCATCCTGATCGAGTCCCGTATCCACCGTCTGTCCCGCTACTACAAGTCCGTCGGCGTCCTCCCTCCTACCTGGAGGTACGAGAGCGCCACTGCCAGCACCCTGGTCGCGTAAACGCGTGCTATTCGCCATTACTGTGCCGTGTTGTTCGGTTGATCGGCTGGATAGTCGGACGGGCAAAAGAAAAGGTCCATGCCGCTGGGCGAGATCAGAGTCCCAGTGGTCATGACATCAATCAATCGCTTCGGATGCTCCTAACCGGGGAAAATCATGGTTTTGTCGGCAAAATGTGTATTTCCATGGCTGCGGGTTTCAGGAAAAGTCCTTGGCTCGGAATGAAGCTCATGACTTTATAGTCTAGCCTTTTTCTACGGCAAATAAAAAGAATATTCTATCGAACAGTTTCTTACTCTTTGTTCAAGTAACTCGCCCATCTTTGTTGTAACTACACACGTATATGCTGCCACTGTAGATACTATGGAAATTGCACTCAATCGACGAACCTAACCTCCCTTGCAACCGCATTGCAAAGCTCCACCCTTATGCCAGCCCCTATAAGCACATGGATCCACAACCTCTGGGTATCACTCAAACGGTCATTCTCGGACTTCACCTCGGCGAACATGACCTCCTTCCTCTCCGTACTCCACAGGAACAGATCCGGGATCCCCCCGCCGCGCTGCTGGTACTCCTGCGCCAGCACCTTACAGACCGTCGCGAGCGCCTCGCCGCGGAAGCACTGGACGATCTCGACGAGGTCGCTCAGTTCGAAGGACCAGTCGACGCCGACGACGCACGTCCGTCTGGGGAACTCGCGCGCGTGGACGTCGCGGATGATGCGTTCGGCCTCGCCGTTTGCGATCTGCACCAGGCGGTGGTTGATCTCCGACGCGCGGGAGGGGTAGAAGGCGTCGGTGTGCAGGTCGAGAGGGCAGGTCTGGAACGGGGTCTGGAAGACGTTGGGGACGTAGGCGAAGAGGCTGTCGTAGAAGAGAAGCCCAAACTGTGGAGTTATTATCGTTATCAAGTCAGTTCATTATCGTTTGATTGTTAGATAGATGCGACATTATTGCCAGGGTCATAGTAGTGTAGAACTAACCAGCGTCCTGACGATACCTCCTTCGGAGTGGTATCCTTTCCAGCCATGATCCCTGTACCAATTCAGACACATACTCTCAACGCGGCACTCCGCTCCCTCTCCTTCCCTCTCGTCTATCCACATCGTCGGTCTACCTCTCTTCGAAGAAGAAGAAGAAAAAGCTGTCATATCATCGTTTACCTTCACCTTTGACCCGTTCCTGCCGGGCGAATCCTCCTCTCTCTTCTCCACACGGATACCATATATGACCCGTTCCTCGGGCTTCATCAACAAGAGATGTCCAAAATCATGCTGCTCCCGCTTGACGACTTTCAGCGCCCTCTCCAGCTTGATGATCCTCTTCTGCAGATCGTAATGGTAGATCAGATGGCAGTCCGGATCCTCGAGGCCCTCTTCGCACGTCCGCAGGGCGATTCTCTTCCAGTACTTCTTCTGCGCCTCCTCGCTGCTGCGTCCATTCCACGGCGTCAGAGCCCACATGTAATGTTCCTCGAGGAGCGCCTTCCTCTGGTACCAGGCGCCGCGTCTCGCGGGGTGGAAGAGACGCTGGTTAAGCAGCTCCGTCAGAAGTTCATGCTCTCTCTTGTACTCCTTGAAGCGAGCCAGTGGGTATAGCCCTTTATAGATGATCCGGGTATACACCCATGCCGGCGAGAAGCGGCGCAGATATGCCCCTTCGCCGCTCTCGTAGACATGTTCTTCTTCCTTCCATTGCTCCTGCTCCAGGAGGGCTTTCCATCGGGGATAGACCTTCTCGCAGAGGTCTTTGATCGTCTGCAGTTTCTCCAGGGTCGGACTGCCGTTGAACTCCAAGATATTGTCTATCTGAAACTGAATGCGTAATGCGGCTTCGAATTCCAGCAGCGTAGCTCTGGAAGGGAAGATGGCGCTGGACCGGGAGACAATGTACTCGGGGAAATTCCTGCGCGATATCTTGGCGAGGACGATCATCGTGAGTGACTTTTCTGTCCACTCCGTGGATCTGTAGAAGACAAGGTGCACGCGTTCGAAGAGCTTCAATGGGGCCGGGGAGAGTCTGATACAGTCACCCGTCCGCTCGAGGATCTTCCTAGTGAAATGCGCATCTCTGTTCGCTGCCGCTTCGCCCTTCTCGCCGTTCCAGTCCAGTCCCGTCTGAGACTGACTTGATTGACGCAAAGCGTTTAGCAGTTCCGTTTTGTTCTTGCCTTGGACTTGGATCTTCGCTTCTTTGGCCAGGCCCTTCAGCTCGTCAAGTAGCAGCAACGATGACGCCTCTTCTAGAGTCGTGATCTCTTCCGTACCCTCTGCAAACCGAAACGTATCGCCCAGAACGGAACCCTCCGGGGGACCCAATTCGGCAGGATAATTGGTTGTTGACGACGTCGATGTCGATGAGGCCGGTAGGCTGCGAGTCCGCTGGAGATCAGCAACTGCGGCAGGAAGGTCGATGATATCCGAATGATAACTGAGCCGGTTTATTCGATGCCATGCCGACGTTTTGCGGAGGAAGAGCCGTACGTATCTATAAAGAAAGTATAAATCAACATTTGTCCTCGTTAGAGCGGTAAATTGCACCATTGATTGGAACTACATATCTAAATCAGGTCAGATAATACATACAGATACTGCGACTCGTACGACAGCTCCTTCCACTGCCTGAACACCTCCATCTCCGCCTCGTCGAACAAGTGCGCTTCCTCGTCAAGAACCGTGTCCAGGGCCAGATTGAAGGCATCTACATAGATGGAGCTCTTCCCCTTGCGCCACTTCCTTTCGCCCAGCCGTCGCTGGAGACCGACCTTCTCCTCCTCCCCATTTTCAGACTCCGCTGCCGCTCGAGAAGCTTCATACTCCTCGATTGCGTCCTTATCCGTTTTGACGGGAGGAAGGGAGATCTCCAGTTCCGTCTGCGAGCCTGCGACCGCGGCTAGAGAGTCATCGCCCGCATCGTCTGTGGAGAAGTCTCTGTCTAGAGCCGGGCTGACATCTCGGACGTCGAATCGCGAAGTGAGCAGAGCTCTCTCGCTCTCCTCATGGGCCTCTCTGTCTGACACTTTCCGCAACGGAGAAACCGTTCTTTTCAAACGCTTTGCCGCGGGGCGCCCTATGTCCCAGAAATCCAGGAGGGACATTGTGATGCCAGCTATCCATCAGCCATCATCGCCAAAGAAAAGACAATATAAAAGGCAAACTCTCATTGACCGTCATTCCCAATCCATGAATAAAAAACGAAAAGAGAATTATCCGAGAATTACCCCGCACAGGGGAACGACAAACTCGTGTCGAACACGAGCACCAAGCAGGCAGCCGCCTCGACGTGTCCTGCAAAACGCGTGATCACCTGATTTTAATTGATGGCCCTGAAAAGGCTTTTGCAGTGTTTGCACCGTCGGATCTGCAGCAAGTTCCCTGGCCGCAGGGCGCAGGGGGCAGCTGAAAGGGCGCTCTTGGAGCACGGAACAGTCGTGACCCTTTGCAAACTCACAATCATGAAAGATTGATCGATCAGGCTCTCTGACTTAGCCATTCATCGCCAGTTAAGAGAACAGTATGATGTCCTCGCACCAACCAAGCGCCGCCGCCCCTGCCTCCGATCCCCACCAGCCTCAGGGCCAGGCCGCCGGCGGCAGCGGTGGAGAGCTGCCGCGAGAAGAAGCTCCGCAGTCCGCGGCCCCAAGCTCCGCCATGGCCATGCGGAACTTGAACAGCGCTGCTGCTCTACCTGTACATTCTTATGTGAGAAAAGACTGTCCACTACTTACTACTCTTAATCAGATTGATTGAGTTCGCCCGTCGTCTACTATTTACTTATTGACTTCTTCTTTACATCGCTTTTTTCTTCTCTGTAGCTCGAACATCAGCATCAACATTTCCCTCCTCATCCTCATCCTCCTACTCGACTTTTCCATACCGCGACAGACAGTCACATCTCCGACATAACACAAACCTCACCGCAGCAACAGTACTACCCTGCCTCTGCCTTCTCCTTCTCCTCCTCCTCCGCCCTTCCCTATTTCCAAGTCCAACAGCAACAGCAATCTCACGGTCCCGTCGTCGCCGCCGCGACAGCGACTGCTGCGACGGCGACAGCGCCCAATAATCATCGCCTTGACGCGACGATGAGCTTGAACCAAGAGAACAACTCCGCAACAGGTGGTGGCGAGTCGACGACCGCGCAGCCCTCTACAACGACTACTCAACCAATGAGCAACGGGAGTAACAATACCGCGTCAACAACATCGACGACCGGCCCTACACAGATACAGATGCAGGTGCGAGCAGGAGGCGCCCCCGCGCGGGCATACATGAACGAGAAGATCGTGCCGTACCTGCTGGAAGGGATGAAGGCCGTGGCTAGGGACCAGTATGTGTGACCCCGTGGCCCCCGTCCCTCTCTCGCTCACACACTCTCTCTCCAGAAGTTTCCGTCTGATTCCCAGACTGCAACTGACCATTATCGTGCTAGGCCACCCAACCCGCTCCGCGTCCTAGGCGAATTTCTCATCCAGAAGAGCAACGAGGTCGAAGGCGACGCAGCTGGCGCGAGAAAATCGCCGGATTAGACGGGAAATTTTGTTAAAGAAAATGGAGGGAGATTTTTTTAATTCTATAAGGGCCCATAAGGTTGGATTAGATCCTGGCTACAGGGCTCCCCCCGCTCTCGGGTCCCCGATTGAAGAAAAACCAATACGCTTGATCCTCTAACGAGGTTGTCACAAAAAAGTTTTGATAAGACATTGATACCATACATAGCATGAGCTTTTCAAAAAGAACTACGGCGTGACTGGGTTCTGAAGAACGTGTCTGTCTATATTATTCACATGAGCTATCTATCTATCAATACATGTATACCTATGTCATCTTCTGTGGTCTCTGGCCACTAGAAATTCCAGGAATAGAAGGCAGGAAGGTATGAAGAATCGTTCTGAAAGGGCGCGAAAACCTCAACTCGTGACATATAAACTACGAGTCGCTATTGAAGCGGCGTTGCGAACATGCTGCGCGTATCTAGGCGCTTGGAGAGATATCAACAAAGGAGACTGTTCATAACTGTATCAAGTCTACGTGGGCAGCTCAATCTTTCAATTCCTGTAGTTGAGACCAGGTTCGCTGAGGATCAGAAGAGGCTTGAGACCCGTGATGGCGTAAATTGCACGGCGTTTGGAGTGTTCATGGTTAGTGATATGAGAGATGGGAACCGGGGATATTCCCGTGGGCTTTGGCAATTGCGAGTCAGGATACCAGCATAGAACATCAGCGGTGGATGAATCCCCTTGGTGCATAATAGTTGCTATGGTGAATTTCCCGATCGTCGCACCTTATGAGAGGGGAGAACTGCGCTCAGGACGCGAGCGTGGAACGACGTATTCGCGGCAGAAACCACTTTAATGCCCTGGCAGATCAGTTCCCGTTCTCTAGTGATTGCCTTACCTTTCCAGAGGCATGCGCCTGCCAGACAGCAGCCATTGGCAAAAAGATCGCTGGTGATGTACATATTCATTTGTTGAGTACGACAGCGCGCGCCGAAGACTCGTGGAGAAGGCGGTACTGTCAATGTATTACGGTGGTCTGCAGCCTGTCATCTGCCGGTCTAGGAGCATCGAATCCCCCACAGGCATTCGCGGCACTACAAGCACGAGCACAATCACGACTATGGCGAACCAGGCGGATAATGGCCGGATACGTTGCAGGGCGATGCGCAGAGTTTTTGTTATTCAGAGGACAGAGGCTTGCTTTTTTTGTTTCTTTGGTCGAATAAGATCGAGTCGTTACGTGAAGGTGAAAAGACGCAAAATGGCGAATAGCTGACTAGCGATAACGACCACATCCGGATAGTTGTAATGCAGTAGAGCTGACCATGAGACAACCGGGGATTACAACGAAGTAGGAACTGCTTTTCCGCCGCCAAATATTCCGGATTTCGAGCGAGTAAGAAAGAAAACATCATCCAGCGACCGAAAGGCGACAACACGAATTGTGTTCAGTTGAACAATGAGTCGATCGTGAAACTGGCGACCTTCCGATTCCGCCGACACTGATGTGCACGCGAGAGCCGATTTTTTGATATGGAGAACAAGAAAGAAAAAGACAAAGTGACGCGCCGCCGTGACCCGTTGAGATCTGACCCAAGACGGGAAACCGTAATAAACCATTCCGAAGAATACAAGAGAGGAACAGAACATAATCAATAAAGGGGGGCAAAATCAAAGGGGGATTGAGAGAGACGTCCATTCTGTGAGATTGCGCGCCCCGAAGCTGCTTGGCGCGTGGACATCCCCAAGTTTCAGTTTCACCTACCTGCCACCGTATCTGTCATCTCCACGCGTATCGTAGGAGCGACCACCGTACGGATCACGGGAGTCGCGTGGAGGAGCCGCATCGTAGCTAGGAGGGTTGGCATCGCGATCATAATAACCGCGACGGTCATCGCGGCGATCATCACGACGATCGTCACGACGATCATCACGGCTGTAACGGTCGTCACGAGAGGCATAGCGGTCAATTCCACGATAGCCATAGTCGTCACGGTAGTCGCGGCGACCATAATCACGGCCACCGTAGTCCCGACCACGGTCACTGTAGGAGTCATAGCGGCTGTAGCGATAACTGTCGTCGTAGCGACGGTATCCGTACCCGCGTCGGTCATCGTAGCGATCACCGCGGCCACGGGGCGGTCCACGGTAACCTAAAGGGTTGTGAGAAGACGTTTCGCTACAAAGTTCTGGGAGGGAGCCAGACTCCTACCACGCTTTGGAGGACCGAAATATTTGCCTGGGGTAGGAGTCCTTGGGCGGCTACGACGCGCCTTCTCAATGCTCAGCGTCCGCCCTTCGATCACCTCCCCCTGCAGGCCCTCCTTGGCCGCATCGGCCTGTTCGGGTGTCATCATTTTCACGAAGCCAAAGCCGCGAGACTCCTTTGTGTGCGGATCCACCATGATGGAGCAGCTCTCGACTTCGCCATACTTCTCGAAAAGGCGCGAAACATCCGCCTCGGTGAGGCGTGGGTGAATGCCCGTGACGAAGAGATTCGAGCCAGTGTTCACTGCCCCGTCGTCTTCGTCTGCGCCCTTACGGTTGTCGGCGGGAGGAGCTCTGGGAAGACCGCCGGTTAGTCGTCGAGAGTCGTAATCCACTGGGACGGTGGATGGACATCTGCAACGTACCTGTCATCCGCACGACCGTTCGGGGACCTGCTGCGAGCGCGTTCTCCTCGCGTGTCTTCACGTTCACGGGGGGAGGCACTACGGTCGCGGCTGCGGCTGCGGTCGCGGTCGCGGTCGTAACGAGGCTCATCTGACAGAAGCGAGGGTCAGCCGCAAGAAGCTCCTACCTCACCGAGGAGGGGGAAAAGAGCCGGTCAGGACATACCCTCGTAGCGACCGTTTTCATTCTCATACTCCATCGTAGCCATGATGATCGGAGCAGACAAGCAACGGGGAAACGAAGATGGGAAGGGTAGCAATGAGAGAAGGGGTTGCGGTAGGACAAAAAAAAGAACGCGAGTCCGTCCGAAGGGATAGCACAAAAGTCAGGTGAAAAAATCAGACGCAAGGTAACAAAGGGCCCAGGACCACACAGACTACGCTGCTTCACTCCCGGGGGGCCCACGAAGGATGGTGAAAGGGAGTGAGGGCGAAGAGGGGGAGAAGGAGAGGTGAGACGAGGCGGCTGGCAGGCTCTGGGTGCTGGTGCTGGAGGTTGAAGGCGTCGCCCTGCCGTCGATCCAGACCGGCGCGGCTCTCGTGTTGCCCCGTCGGGCTGCGCCAAGGACAACAACACTGCAGGAACCTCGCCTCACGGTCCGTCCGCGCTGTCATGGTAGTGCCGATCTCTGGATCTCCAAGAGAACAGCGGTTCTGCTATCCTCGCGGGGCCTCGAGACACCACGTTGCGCGCTGGGCCTCAGGTGCCCGCGGCTTATCCAGGAAGCGCCGGATGCTCTCCCCATTCACAAGCCGCATCTGTAACCCGCCTAGGTACCATGCCATGGAAATGGAACATCTTCAAATAGAGACCAGTCCCATTCGTTGATTGCTCCTAGCATTGCAAAATCGACGCACGCATTTGTTTGGGCGCCCCTGGCAACCCTTCCAAGGTTCCCGAATACTTGCATGTGCCTTATAGGCTGATGGAAGTCGACACAACTTGGGCCGCCGAGTTATATACAGTTTGGCCTCTGGAAGGTCCATAGATTCAGATCAGAATCGCCGCTCGATTTCACCTGAAATTCCTTGCCTTCGAAATGTACAGTCCACTGTCTGCCAACTTAGATGTATGCTGCCGCTCCTTTCAGTTGCCTCTGGTAGCTAAATAGTTCCCTGGAACTTCAAGATATTGTTTTAGGAAGGCCTTGACTAAGCAAAGTGTCGATGGCATTCTCCAGCAGGGATGTTCAGGTACTTGACTACAATGTGGACGGTGAGGCTCGCAGAAGCCCAAACATAGGAAAAGAAGCAGAAAATAGTCTTAAAGTGTCTACTACGATCATATCCTGCACCATGCCATGCGCTGGATTACACCCTACTCTCTACTAGATAGACATTTACATGAGGCGAAGCGGGAGACAGTTGAAACTCGAGAAACCAGAGCCTTAGTTAACCACTACAATCATGGCCACGAACGCCTTTCCTCATGATCATCATGAGCCTAATCCATAAAACAAGTGGAGCAATCGTTATCCCTGGATCGGGGTATCACTGCGAATAATGCACTGAATCATTTAAACCCACGCCATCGTCTCCGCGTCCTGTGAACCTTAACTTTCTGTTCTTCTGCCGGAACATCCGATCCCGCATTGCATGTCCCGTTAGGTACAGCCTCCGTTCCCTCCTCAAGTTCGTTGTCGACCAGATCGTTGAGTTCATCTTCGTCGAGTTCACTCAGTTCCTCGCTCATCCCCCGCATAACGTCTCTCCCCGTCCACCGTTCCTCGTGGATCGTGGTACCTATTGGATCGAAGGGTTGCATATACCACATTATACCTCCTTGCGCTAGTGGGAGTTGCTGGTCCTCTTCGAAGCTCAGTGGAGGCGTTGGGAGTCCTTGTTGGGCTGCCATCGCCTGACTGGGAAGCTGTGAACTGTCGCTCTCGTCGTCCTTGATGATGCCAATTGTGGTCGGATCGCTGACAACGTGCGCATCAGCGGCCTGAATATTTTCACTTCCACTGCCCGGCATAGATGCTGCGGCTGCCATTGGGGCAGGTGCCGGCCCCGGATCATTGTCCACTGGATTGGGAGCTTCTTGCTGATTAGCATCAAGCATTACCATGTCATCCGTCGCATCAGCAGAAGCGACGTGCGGTGATTCATCACCCGGCTCCGCTTTGGTAATCGCTTGCGCCTGCTCCTCATTATCACCGTTGGCACCGTTTGTAACCACGACTTTTTCAGGGTTTTCTTGTTCGGCTGAGCCTCCTGAAATAGAAGCCCTTCGAGATGAGACGCTGTTCTCTAGGATGAGATCAAGGTCTTTTAGCTCCTTCTCAAAAGGCTTTCCGTTCAACTCGCTCTCCTTTTTGATTGCATCTTCCAGCGCCGGCTGGATAGCCTTGATGATCCGTTTCGCGAGCTTCCTCTTCTCGCGCTGTTCCAGGCTTAGTTCTGGTGCACGACCACTGATCTGCATCTGAAGTTCGGCGGTATCGCCAGCAGGTTGGACGCCAATCTCCGATGTGAAGACTCTAGCCAAATCCGCTGAGAATGTCGCAACGGATGTGTACGCCCGTTCTACCAGCTTCGAGCGGACAGACAACAACCCCTTTCTAAAAACTCCCTTGCCGTCAAGTCTAGGAGACGTCAGTCATGACAGCCAAGTTAATGCGATCAGGGGTGTGAGACTTACGCTTGAGCCTTTTCAAGAATGGGCCACAGAAGTGGAGGAATAGGGAAGTAGACGATATCGACAATATGCCGAAGGGTTTCAGCATCTTTCAGCTTCTCCCTTTCACGTTTCTTGACCTCGTCGCATAATATCCTCAACTTGTCGAGATCTACGTAAAGCTTCTCAGCAAAGTCGATACGTCGTTGAAGTCGCTTCCCCCCAATAGGTCCCATCGCGGCAAAATCTCTCCTGGTCATTTCCATGGAAGAGAAGGTTTCGAGCTGCAACTGAAGTCTTTTCAGCAATGCTGCTCCTCTCCTAGCCTCCCGTTTCAGTGTCCAATATTTACAAGCATCCTCAGCATATTGTTTTCTTTGACGCACACAGAACCGCTGGAGAGAAGCCACCACGGAGTTCAGGACAACCTGAGGTATAACAGGGGCTCCGGATGGCAATCTCCAGACAGTCTTGGGTGCTGCCGGTCGCTTTCGCTTGTTGCCACCGACGGTGAGAGTGAGTCGAGGTCCGTTGGGATGGTTCTCACCATCGCCAGGTTCAGTAGAATTGTTTGGATAAGACGGCCCCAATGAAAGCGCTTCCGCCTGACTATCTCCCCATCGTTTCCCTTGCATCGTGACCCTGTAATATTCCATGGCATCCGCAGTGGCAGCGTCGGTACCGTGCTCCCTTCGCCAGTCCGGCGGCACATGTTTATCGCAAAACGCTTTCAACATGCTGGAGTCCAGAAGTCCAGAACCGCCGTGACCGGACTTCATCTTCAGGTATAGTCGAGCTCTTCTGCCGCAGGTGACATGGAATGCAACGAAACAGTTTTTGTTACTGCACTGGATTGAAGCGCCCATTCTCTGTTTACAGATATAGCATTGGAGCTTCCATCGGCTCTTTGGCACTTTCTCCACATCGTTGACCGGCTCCATTAAAGTCGGATTCCCGATTGTGACCTCAGGGATCCATACCGCGCAAAGGAGATGAGACCATTTCGAGGTTGGAGTCTGCTTAAAAGCGCCTTCGGTATTGGGGCAAAAGATGCAATTAGGTGATGCCCTGCCAAGAAGTTGGCACTTCCGGCACAGCCATTGACCTTCAGGAATATAAGGAACACCGTAACATTCCTGGTGCACTGCGAGATTGCAGCCATCACAGAAAACGATGGCGTTAGAATTCTCACAGTCCCCGTCGTCGCATACCGCACATTTGCTATCCTGTTCTTCCGGGCCGGTTGCTTCCCCGTTCACAGCAGCAGCAGAACTGGAACGTGGGCGCTGCGTCTGAGGAGGTTTTGGATTCGCCTTTGGTATACGTTTTTCAAGAGCATGCCACTCCTTCTCGATCTTTGTCATGGTGATTTCAAAGACTGCCGGCTTGATTGGCTCAAGCTGGTCCTCCCTTCTCTTTGCGTTATAGTCTTCTAACCATTTTTCATCCTGCTCATCCATATCGTATTCGACCCTACCAACCCAAGCATTACCGGCCGCAGCATTGGTATCTCCATCGGCTGCTGGAGGCGGATCCAGATCGAGGTCGTCTTCCAGCGCACCTTCCGCCATACGAATGAGCCGGCGTTCATGACGGATAAAGAGATCACTTTCCTGGTACCCCACACTGGCCATGGTACGATCAACGTAATTTTGCTGGCCGACACCCTTCTGCTCGTAACGGACGAAAGGATCCCGTAGCTGAAATGATGGCTTTGGCAGGGTGAGCTTCTCGCGAGGGTTTGGTCCAGGGGGTGGAACAAACTTGGGCTCGTTAGGAGGGACGATACAGTTGAGCATCGCGTCCGCACGGCGAGAGGGACGGCCTGGTCGGCGCTTTTGAGGCGTAACGGTGAGCGCATCGTTGCCATTAGGGGTACCGTCGACCGCAGACTCCCCGTGACCATTCTCATCCGCACCATTGTTCCCATTAGATGGGACTATGCCGTCCACCTCGTCCGAACTGAATACTGCAAGGCTAGCCCGGATATCCAAGTCCGGATGGAACTCCTCCCAGCCTCGCTCCTCTCGAGGTTTATACGCGTCTCCCTGCTGCAGCGCAAGGGCAGCAGCAGTAGCGGAGCTGTAACGAGCGCGAGTCGGGTTCCTGTCCCTTCTTGGGCGAGTTGAAGGTGGCGTCGTTGGCGGGGGAGGAATAGAACTGCTCTTATTGTCACGTCCATGGCGGCTGCGGGAGCCAGCACCTCTACCGCCTACATTGGTCTCAGTATCGTCGATTTCGACATATCTGCCTCCTCCTCCTGGCCCCCCGGGAATGTATTTTCGTTTCTTCGGCGGAGGACCTTCATTGTGGTCTGGATCAGCGGGCAGGGAACCTTTCGGCGGCGGCCTGGAACGAGACTTTGGCGTCCTGGTGCTCCTAGTTGCTGTTAAAGGAGCCATCTCGAAAGTTCAGGCAGGGAGACGCGCTGTAGCGGGCTCTGATGCTGTTGTATACAGGTAGCTGTCGTCGAGTTCAGTCCGGGTAGGAGTAGCGAATCAAACAGACGCAGGCGCCGCCGAGAGGTGAGAGTTGGCTGCGAAACAAAAGAGCACCGCAGTAAGCATGACTCCGCGCCTTGAAACGAGCGAAAGAACAGACACACTGAGGCAGTGAAGGCGGTTGGTCTCACACGAGACCTGGCAAACGCGGGTGAAGGCGACGTCCGGCTCGACGTGCCACGGCCCCGTCTCGGGGAGTTGCCGCTAGCCACTCTGGGCTTGGCGGGGACCGCGTGGGCAGGGCTGACTCTGCGACGGACCTCGCTTCGCTGGGCCGCTGACAACCGGATCCGGAGGAGCTCCAGGGGTGCACATCAGTTCTCCTACAGCTTCCTGCTCGTCCTGCGAGAGCAACAAGGTTCCACGATGAGTGGTCCCGGTGACGACCGGTGAGTCTCCCTTTTCATGTGCATTTTCATTTTCCTCCTCCTAGCGTTGTCGGTTGTCGGGTCGTGGACAACGTCACAGGTCATCGTCTGCTAATCGTCACATCCCCCCCAGATGGCGCGGAGGTCGGCCTTACGATCATAACCGCCAGCCGGTGCAGAGGCAGTCGGCCTCTGGGCCCCGCGATAGGACAATGGGCTCACAGGGAGGAGCCCGTGGTGGGCATGGTGCCAACCCGCAGAATGCTTGGGGAGGCCCGCGCGAGCAGGTCCCGGCCGGTCCTCCGCAGGAGCAACACATTCCCGTTAGGGGCTTCAATGCCTCCGAGTCCAAGGGGGCTCTCAGGAGAAGTACGCCATCTTCATCCCATCATGCTCGCAGACGCAGCGCCAGATTGCTGACTGGGGAATTCGCATCAACGCAGGTCCTGGAGGTACGCTTTTCCCATGCACCGTCTTTACGTAACTCGTCAGGGCAAGGTCTAAAACCGTGTTACACCATCCAGAGGCTAAACCCGCGGTGTATAAGCCTTCAGGAAAGGAGGTGAATAACACTCGGGCCAGCGGCCCTTGGGGCTCCAAACGTACGTCGACAGCTTGCCCGCCGCATTCACGTGAATCCTTAATTGACACCTGGCAGCGAATACGATGGCGAACGGGAAGGACTTCTTCCTCGAGCTTCGGAAGCAAGTAACTGCCTTGCAGCAGCAGGGCGGTAATGTAGCCGGCGGATGACAGCCGTTCGGCTGGGAAAAGCACCACCTGCTATCGTCGCCTTGAGGGCGAGATTCCTTTGGTATCTTCGGGAAGATAAAGCTCTATCTGGCCTCCCGATAAAGCTAATGCGACATGCCGTTGATGACATATGAATGAATGAGGCTGATGGACGAGGATCTTACGTCGAATCTGTAGTCAGGAACTTCAGTTTCTTACGCAGAGTATCCTTTGTTGTCAACCTTAGATCTTAATGACCAGCGGTAGTAGGTAGCTTCAGCAAATATCAGCTCCAGTCAGCACAGCATTCCAGGTTCTAGTGGTCGCTTGTCGGTGCATGGATTCTAAAATGTATCAAATCGTTAGATATGTTTGCCAGCCAATATGACCTGGCTTTTGTACCCATTTCCCATCTCGATGGAATGACATACTGAGATGATCAACGTTCCTTTCACTTCAAACGGATTCAACTTGTCGAATGTCTCCGAAGTCAGTCCAACAGATTAATACGAAGTACAGACTGCCTTATACCAAGGCCGTCATTTATAGCTTTGGATACTTCGAGTTTACCAATTGTCCATTTTACAAGCTTTGATGCAACCACTCCACGGTTTACTATCTTTGACGAGAATTCCGAACCATACTCACTAGATACTAATTCATAAGTGGAGATAAACATTGGGTTTTACTTTCGGCAAGATCCGACAGCACTTCTTGAACACACCTATCAAATAAACAAAAACGTGACAAGATTGAGTAGGAAAGCCATGCTAGATTGATAGCCATTCAAGCCTTTCCTTTCAACTACTACTAAAAAGAGAGATAGAGTAGGTGGACAGTGGCCTATCTAGGCCGCACGTAGTAGGCTCGAACACGGGAACTCATCACTACTCTGTAGTGGTACCTAACGCAGTAACTCCATCCACTTCACCCATCCTGCCCTTTTACTTTAGTTTCCCAGCTTTTCGGATCATGTAGATCAAAAAATTTAGAACACATCTGATTTCTACCTATTTTTAAACCCCCAACAGCGGATTATCATTGTTCCCGCAGTCTGGTAACCGATAATAAAGGTTACTGTGCCTATGGTTGAGAATACAATCGATCCCATCCATCCCCACTATGATCATGATCGACCATCAGTGTCTGTGCTTAGCCGCCGGGGATCAGCCTCGCGTCATTCCGGAGACGTACTGTACCTCATGTAAATCATGGGACAAACGGTCCCCATAGCCCCTTCGCCCCGCAGACGGGTGTTCGAGCTCCGGGACGGACCGTTTTGCAAGTGGACTAGTCGTTCTCCGTAGGTGTGGCCCCTACGGCTGCTACTCTAAACTGATGACATGTTGTTTCATGTCGTTGACTACACAGTACCTCTTGGTCACGGGGTACATCATGGAGTACAGAAAATTGTAAGAGACTGGTTTCAAGTTCTCTCTATTAGTTCAGAAAAGGTCTTAAAACATGTTTCAAGGTCCGGGAAAAAGGTCTAAACAACAAGTTTCCGAAAGTGACTACTTGGCAGAATTGAGCTGAAGTCTGCCTTGCGAGTCATTCTGCGTCAGTCTTTACCAAAGCAAAAGTACTCCGCAAGTTCTAGAAAAACAGGGACACTTATTTCCATACTCTATTTTTATATCTGGAAAAAATAAAATCGCCAATGGCGCAATTTTTCTTGATCCCTTGGTATATCAAGTTCTACAAGCACGACAGGAGAGGGTATAAAGAACTAGCGATATTCAGATATTCCCGCTTAGGAATGAGATAGGCGTTCTTTTAATAGATGAAAAGCTTGATTAGCGGATTTGAGGCGCTAGAAGCATGCAACCTTCCCCTTGGGATGTGGCTGTCCATCTGGTCTGAAACTTGCATACATAGCCCTGTGCACCAGAGCCGGGTTGGGTGTATCGCAGGGGACCTGGAGACCTGGCCTCGGGGAAGACCCTGCAGCTACTGTAGTTCTCGCAGATGCATCGGTGGCCGAGACGAATTGGTCGCAGCCCTTTTAACGGCTGTCCACGGTCTTGACACCCATGGCAAGAGACCACCTACTAAGCCAATGGATGAGAGAGAGCAGAATGGGTGTGGTCAGTTCCTGCAGAGTACCTCCATCGACCTTGACCGACCGATAGGATAGTTCTGCATGACATGCAGATCAGCTTCCCTTAAGCGCCCGGAACGATGATCTTACTACCCGCGTCGCGCAGCGCCATGAAACCCAAGCCACCTGGCGCTCGGAGCGCCTATCGGGTATGTATGTATTAACAAATTTGGCACATTTGGGGCTGAAGCTGGGCAGACAAAGAAAGAAATTAGCGGCTCAAATATGGTGGAGGCTTATGTGACAGAACTATCCAGGGTGCATGCAGAAGAAGTCCAGGAAATGTCCAATGATGGACATGCAGCGAAATTCACCTGCCAGCAGATAGTAAACACTTGTCCATATGCATACTTGATTTTCACAGTGATCTGTCCTCAAGTGCAGAATTTGATGAGTTTGTTAGCGGCGATCTTAATAAAAACTGAGAACTGGACCGAATAGGTACCTAGGTAGTATACAGTGATAGCACGGCAATGTCATTGTCGCATGAGGACTAAGCGGTGGATAGATTGTGCTATCTTCATAAAATTCACCTGTAATTCTAAAAAAGGTATATAGTTGTGAAAGCCCTTGTTTTCTAGGGCTGTGCGGATGAATAATGCAGCAGCGGGCCGGTACAAGGGATATCGGCGCCAGGCGGGCGGATTATACGCGGAAATATCCATCTACAGTCTTCACCCGGGTAACTAGATGGCTACCATTATTATTTAGCGACACAAAACCAGGGCTGAAACACGCAGCCTCAGGCAGGTATGGATGTATCTTCTATAGTGCCGCTTGAGGCGCCTTGTAACCCATGGTTTTTTTTTCATGGCCTCCCCATGTTCGTCCGGGGCGCAGCCAGTCCAACCAGACCGTTTCATATCCGGCCCCCATCCGCTGCCTGGGCCAGGTCTCCGAGTTAAGTGCTTACGGCTGGACCCTGTGCTTACCTTTTTAGTTCCCATAGTGATATCAAACCCTGCTGCGCCTGTTTGAGGATGAAGGGTCCGTACAGATGTCCCTTGGTCTTCGACAGAAGGGCTATGTTCTTTTTCAGCGTTCAAGGCGCGGTTAAGCAATTAGCAAATGACAATTGGCCTTTAAAGATACCCCCGCACACCTTTTGGGCTTTTGCTGCTGCGGAACACATCATGACCGGGGAGATGGGCTTCAGACGTTACCGGGGATGTGGATGTCTTGAAAACACTTTAAGAGATATACATATGTCCAAGATTGGTGCGGGCCTCTTTTTCGAAGACCGCTCCACCCATTGTCCTCTCCAAACTTCACTTGTTTCACATTCTTCTCCAAGTTGAGCAATTGAGCTACGAAACAATCTATTTGTTAGAAGAGAACCTTTCTTCCATATACACGAACAGTTGAATATCAAAAGCTCAAAGCAAGGTTTGAAGAGCCTCATGACCTGTCTCTGAAAGCGTGGGTTGTCCTTTGTTTTCAGATACCTCATTTCACATTATGATATGAATGAAAAGAAGGAGCTCCTAATACCCTCTTATCGCCATGCCTTTCTGTTTGTTCGAATATCGCAAACTTCTATGTCGATTCCATCTCTTGATTTCCATCTTAGTCAACTTGCTCCTCTCAAGTCAGAATTGCAAGTCCTTGGATTCGAGTTCAAGATACCGTGAAAATCCCACACAACAGTTGACCAATATACATCAATAGCGTATCGTTTTGGATATCCGACGACAGGAGCACTGTTTTGCATTTCAAGTGCATACATGTCAGAAACTTGCTCTTCGACTCCTGAAAGGATAAAGCTCTATTCTATACTCTGTCTCTCCCGGTATAATGCATGCTCTGTTCAATATTTTGACTGAATTTTCAAAGCAAACAGTGCCGCGATAACTACCAGGACATCTCATACTCCAACTGCGAAGAAATCCGGACAATGATAAACGTCTTTTCGAGCCGCCCAGACAGCCCAATGTCTGGTCGAACGAGGATACCATCCCCACGGCCCTATTACCCCCGGGGGGAATCCGCCAGATCTTCATCGTCATCTACAGCTATGCCTCTTCCCCTGCACATCAACACCGATATGGGAGACCGCCACATCCAGCAGTGTCCGCCTGTTCCTACTCTTTCTGCTTCTTCCCCCGATCAGGTCAGCAGTAGCATCCAAAGGTCGGCAACTTACCCACAATCAGTACCCTGGCCGAGCAGGGACGACAACCTGCTCATCGCGGCCCGTCTGCAGGGCCTCGGATGGGGCCAGATCCAGAAGGAGCATTTTCCTACCAAGACACCCAATGCGTGTCGAAAGAGATACGAACGGCTCATCGCGAAGAGACGCGGGTCCGACTGGGACAGTGAGCGGTTTGAGAGGCTCGGGATCCGGTATCGGGAGCTGCGCGAGCAGACCTGGAGACCGCTGGCGGATGCCGTGGGCGAGAAGTGGCAGGATGTAGAAAAAATCGTAAGTTTATTGTTTTCCGAACCACATATATACCTCACTGTTCTCTATATGCGATACTGTACCTTGTGCTAACTGCGCTGGCAGTGCTTTGAGCGCGGCCTCAGGTCTCTTCTCTCCGTCGGCCGCAGCCCGAGGTCGTCGACTAGGCCGGAACGTCGGGGATATAGTCACGACAACGACCGCAGCAGAAGCCGCCACAGCGAAAACGATAATAGTGGCGAGGGAAGCAGCAGCAAATCGGTGATGCCTAGTTGGGATGACCTCCTGAGCTGATATGATATTATGGCGTACGCAGTGTTCTTTGTACAGCGCCAATAGGTTTCGTTTGGGCCTTGTTAATGTTTGATGCTTAACGACTCTCCTTTAATTTTTTAGGAAATTCATGTACATATAGTATTTTTTTTCTGGCTGTCGATTTTTGACTTGATTGTTCATTTCCTTTCTACATATACAGCTATTGTTACAGTCTATCCAGTAGAGAATAAAATGGATCAAGAGGATTTCTAGAGAGGTGACGCAAAATTGTGTTATAAAAAGCGCGGACAGATAGTTGGGGAGAAGACATCCAGGGTATCGCTATTATATAGAGGTGGGATGGCCTGCAAGTCAGTCGTGCAAAATGCCCCTCGACATTTCGGACTTTCGGTTGAATTTTTCTTCTTTTTTTTTTCCTGCTCTATATATATTATTGGTATTAAATCCTCTTCCAATCCTGTGGGCCCAAAATCCCACCGTCATCTGCCCGCGGATCGAGCGTCCACTTCCTCAAAGCCCGACAGCTGAGATCTGTCTGCCATCCGGCCTCGAACATCTCGATCCCGGCCCACCCGATCATGGCAGCGTTATCCGTGCACAGATACGGCGGGGGCGCGATGATCTCGATGTGTCCGAACCCACGGACATCGAGGAACGACCGGAGGACGGTCATCAGAAAGCGGTTCGCCGCAACCCCACCGCTGACGACCAGGGTCTTGATCCCCTGAGGATCCATGCCCTGATCGCGGAGAGATTCCAGGGCGATGATAGTCCGCGAGGCGAGGTGCTCGAAGCAGACGCGCATCGACTCCCGCGCGAGAGCCACACGCTCGTCGTCCGACATGACCTCGCCGGCCGCCTCCTTCTTGGAGACGATCCTGTTCACCGTGCTCGAGACGCACGAGAAGCTGAACTGCAGCTGGCGCGTGTTTGCGAAGGGAGCGGTGATGGACCAGCCCCAGGGGCTTTCGCGCTTGATCAGCTCCTCGCCGCGGTTCATGGCGGGTCGGTAATCTGCGTAATCGGAAGGACCGTTGGGGAAGGCGAACCCTTCCAGCATTTTTCCGTACATTGTATTCTTGGCTGTCTGGAGCAGGGACTCTGGGAGGATGAGTCGAGCGGCCTTGTCAAGGGTTTCGCCGATGGCAATATCTACGCTGGATGCCATGATTTCATGGTCCGTAAGCGAGGCTGATTTTACCAGCAAGGAATGACCGCCGGAGACGAGGATGGAGAGGAACGGAAAGGCAGGGCTCAATTCTGGCGATGGTGTCGAAAAAGAGCTATTACTCTCATTCTTTCGAGCCAAAGCGGACACGAGTCGCGGCGTCAAGAGATGCGCCTGCATATGGTGTACTCCAACAAACGGGATCTGCCATGCCGCGGCAAGACCTTTCCCTGTATCTATACCAACAGAGAGGTTGGAGCGCATCCCGGGACCTCTCGTGGCAGAGATGAAATCCGGTATGCGCCGCCGCTTCCTGGTCCCATCTGCATTTCTGATCGCCAGCGTCGACCCACGATCCGCACTATTCCCATCTTCCGACACTTCCGGGAGATGTCTTAATGCCTTATCAACGAGCTTCGCAAGATTTTCTTGGTGCGACTGCAGTGCTTCGATGGGATGGATGCCGCGGTACTGTCTCGTATCCGCCGTGATATTTTCGAGGAAGTGTATCGTCGAGGCGTTCGATGGACGATCGTGCTTTTCGACAATTGCCACAGAGGTATCGTCACTGTATGTATCCACAATAGCAAGTCAGCTGCAATCACATAGACGCTATTAGAAAGAGGCCGAAAGTGAGGAAATTCGTACATACCAGGAACTTTCAATGGCTAGCGTGAGCAGACCCCGGCGACGGGGTAGGAGGCGGTTCGAGACAGAGCCATAAGACCTGCGGAGCCTCAGAGCCGCTGTCCTGGGATTCAGCATTGGCAGTAGACTACAGCGACATGGAAGACGCTGTTTGCCGATGTACTGATATTGTTCCGACGAGCATCTCTGCTCATCTCCGCAAAAGCCGGTTTGGAAAATCCGATCTATCTCGCACGGGCCGCAGAAGCCCTAAGGCAGTGCCCTAACTGGATGCCAAAATCGGGAGAGAGAGCAATCCGGCGACTTCTCATTCATGGATACCAGCATGTTTTATGAAATTTTCTCGGGTCTTGAATGGCATTAAGATAGCACCGCGCTTTGCATTATGTTGTGACTCATTTGACCTCAAGGCTGGTAATAGGAAGCACAGAATACGTGCAAACTACTGATATTCTCTTGACCAAAACACAGCTCGACTACAAAAGTGATCATGACCACTAACTGCAGTCAAGATTGGTGTTTTCTGGTTGACGTATGATCAGCTACAATGTCGGACGCAACGACTTGTGAACATTTTGAATATCATATACGGTAGAGACTGTCATTTATTTTATCATATCATGCATATACACAGAATGAGAGTCAGTTTGCAAGATCATCACGTCATAAATAGCCATATCTGCGTTACATCGTTCTCGTTTCCAATGAGCATCCACGGCCGTAACTGGTCTCTGCCCTATCTGAAAGTCCGGACCTCTTTTGCTCTAAATTTCCCCGACGCAACGCTTGTGCTGCGATAAACGGATGTGGCCTGGGCTCGCCGAAGGGAATCAAGCATGTCGCATTAGCGCTTTGTAGCTAAAGAGTCGGAGCCGGACGCGGCGTGCCGCGGAATCCCAGAATGTTCCGTCGGAGACACTCCCGCTTTTTATTCGCCTATTTTTTTATTGCATTTGTCGAATTAAACGTTTGAAGACCGGGGATAATCACGATCGCATCCCCCATCGTCGCTCGTCCCGCGACATCTTGACGTGGCCGCCATAGTATTCGTCAGGGTTCTCGATTGGAGTCACACAGTATACCGTGGGACTGTTGTTGAATTGGATCCTCTTGCCCATGTTATTGGTCGACCCCTCACTGTGGTGCTTCTTGAGAATGCTCTTCGACGTGCTGGAGTTCGTGTATGCGTAGGTCGGCACCTGCAGCGTCGAGTAGCCCCATTGGTTTGCGATGGTGTTCTTCGAAGTTGGGCTGATGGGTGAGGGCGAGATTGGAGTGCGAGGTGTAGTGACACCAGGAGATTTCAACGACAGTGAAGGACGAGAGGCATTCTGTGCGGCAGAGATGCTCAAGGTGAGCTTAGGCTTGGCGGCACGAGCAGCGTACATGATTAGGAGTTTCTTCGACAAGGTCCTGAGTCTGGACACGGAGATAGAAGTGCTCTAGGCGACGAATATAATAAATGGTGGAGAACGAAGAGAGTGCCTTGAGAACTTTGATCAACAAAGTTGCAAGGCTGGAATATGTATGCACGGGTATGAGCACTATGGATATCGAGACGCAAAGCAGACTCTGAAAGAATAGATTAAGGTAATATTCGATTGGACCAGCCAAACGATTAACTATGGAGTGAAAAATAGAACAGGAAAAATTAGAAACGCAGAATGGACACTGTCGGGAATGGAAGAGGAACAGCAATGCAGGATCGTTGAGCGGCTATATAATCGCCGGGGGAAAGCAAAGGACAGGACGGGAAGAGAGGAGAGGATGGGGGAGAGCACGGGCTCCCCGGTGGCAGGCAACGGTGATAGGGCCACGAGGGAGGAGAGCGCCAGTGGCTGGCTGGCTGGGCCACGTCTCTCACCAATAACCGCCGCTCCAGGACACATTGACTTCCCGCACACACCGATGAGATGCGGGACTATGCACGTTACATCTCAGTCACGTACTAATTCTGTCCTTTCCCCTCCTTAACCGACCAATGATACCAGAACGGCAGGAGTTGTGCAGTTAGGAGGAGGTTGGTGACTGTGACAGCGCGTGCTCATTGATGCCTTAACGATGCAAGGTGAACAGGCAGTCAACTCTAGAATGGTAATTCGACCTGACGACCTCGGGATGTTGCAACCTAGTCACCTGTACTTGTCGAGTTCGCTGCGGAGACTGGAATGAATATCAGCAAGATCGATATCAGAGTTTACCCCTCATCTGCAAGCCTGGCGTCGCTCTCTGTACAGTGGGTAGTCGGTAGGGGTTGCTTCCAAACTTCATCATTTGACACATTCTACCAGGACTACCTGGTTGGAAAAGGCCCAAATAGGAGCCTTATCACCTCTTTGTGTAACTTTGCTGCATGACCTGGAAACCCGCAGGAGATTCGAATAGAATCAGAGCAGCACCTCTGAAAAGAGACAACTGGTCCAGGGGAATGCAACCGGCCATACCGCACGATGACTGCGGGGTTTGCCAAGAAGAATCTGTCAACTCAAATTCCTGTCGATCCTGAGTTTGAAGATCTAGTCGAGGCCTCTGGAGACTAGCCTGCAGGTCATACATCAAAGGACGGATTACATAGGTGCAGATTGAAGAGCGGAAGATAGCTGGAAGCGATTTATATGTGGGCATTCCGGAATCTTCTGCAGTTTGATCACAAAGCTTCGCCATCGGCATCCTAAATAGTGCGAGATACTACCTACTTACAGGTTGCTATAGTGGACTGAACGCCATTTTATTGGCCTATTAATGACTACTCCGGAACCCACTTAAGAGCAGTCACATCTCACCCAAGTTATTTCTCCCTCATTAGGCTGGCAACAGATAAACTTTGGCAGAATCAATGGCAAACAATTATATCACATCCTACTGGACCGATCACCGTGCATGTGGTTAGTAATCACCGCCTTTCTTGGACACCTGATGCCCCTGACTTTGATGATCCTTGACTGTTGTCCTGCTGTATTAACAGATGGACTCACAAAGAGATCTCTTGGCTGCACTTATTTATATTGTTTTGCCAGAATATGGTATTTATCTACCTCTGATGATCAAAATTAACAGTTAAACCCCATAGAAATTGTAGGTTGTCTACCACTGGCTACAACAATATCAACCTTAACAGAACCAAATAGTGTCCTCTTCCAAGATATACTATACGGCATTCACTTCCCATGATGTACACTTTCAAATTATTGGATTTGTAGCCGCTTGCTTAGCGGTGAGGATCCTAACAGAACAGGCTGTCCTGCAACCTATCCGAAGTTTCTCCCGCAATCGATTGTCTGATCTCATCGTATATTATACAACTGTAAGAGCCGAAGCATACCTAAACCCGTTCCGGGAAAAGGTCTCTGTCAACCTTAGAAGATTCCTCAGGACAAAGTCAGTGTGAACGCCATAATCGTGACTCCCTGACAACCAAGAATGACCAGGAGGTAGCATAGAGCGGGCGAAAATCCCGGTGCACGCAGACCTTCTGTGCAAGTTGGAAGTCACGACACTAACATCGCTCTAAGTAATGCTAATTCTGTGTTTGTGCTTCCGTCCCCTGCTAAGAGATCAAGGTCTTCCACATCGTCAAGGTCTTCATCAATCTATGCTGCTATTCCTGATGCATGAAGAATGTTGGGAATAGTGAGATGAAAAGCAAGAATGGCCGGATCCGGGGGTTCTATGGAAGTTGTTGAGTTGAAGGCAACCCGATCATCTTTGGGAAAGAGTAGGTTTGTGTACATTGACGGGAACTTTTCGAACGTCTTCACCGTGTACGAGTTCTCCGCTAATCATAGTATCCAAAACCACAGTACGGCGGAGATTAAGTATACACACAGCTATCTTTTCGAATGCCATGCGAAATGACCCGAATTCAAAGTGAAGATCAGGCATTAATGTCAGCGCATTTTGGGGGTGATTAATTAGAGAAGCAGCCCGTTTCTCCTTAAGAGCTGGAAAATAATGGTAAATAAAGGCCAATGTCTTCGCAACTATTTGAATCTGATAAGAGATTAGCCAGACAGCGAAGAAGTCTGACAAAAGAGAGCGACGATCTTTTGTTTATCTACCTTTGCGTCTTGAGATTCGGGAGCCATTGAAGAGGGAATGATGTGGGCACACTCTGTTCTCGCTGTTTGTAATTGCTGCCGTTGTTCCTCTGGGAGTTTTTCAGCCATGTCGATATCGTATGCACGAGTGACGGCGCATCTGTTTTCCTCACGAGCGAGGCATAATTTCTTTAGTTTCCTCAGATCGTTCAGACTTCTTGACCTTTTTTTTGTCGCAAGCTCATCTTGGCTTTCTAAAAAAAAAAAAGACGATCTGGATGGTGTCTCTGAAGGTATAGCAGTTTTTCCTCCAATTGCCTTCACTGCAGACTAATTAGACAATTATCAAATAAGGAGGGGAAAGTCCAGATAAATGCCCTATCCAGCAATTCACCTACATGATTTCAACAGACACATTTTAATGTTCTCGGCAAGCTCATAAAGCTTCTCGTCGTCAATGCGCATAGCAATATCAACTATGAGATTTCTCTGGCCGTCCTGGGGTAGAAAATCAAGAAATGCATTCAGGAGTTCATCACTCCTATCTTTTCCATCTCTCTTTTTGTAATTCTCAAGTCGCTTCTTTATATGCTGGATCGCGTTTTCAGGTAACTCCGGAGGTGTCATAGGAGTGAGCATATCCAGCTCATGCTGAATCAGATCTTCTTCTGGCTGTGCCTGAGACGATAACACTATAACAGCTAGTGTTTCAGCAGAAATGCCTTCTTCTACTGATTCAACTTGGTGCTGTCTCTTTCTTTCGACGGCAGCCGCAGCGGCGCCGTGTCGCTTGCGCTTTGGAGCCATGTCGAACCTTTCCGGTACATTGCACCATGAAAGGCTAATGGTGGAAGCAAGCAATCCTATTGAAGTAGAGCAGTATGTGACATAAGACTGATGATATAAACAGACCTTGTTATTTGCGAGGCTTCGTTATGCTCCCCTGGTACTTAGGAGCCCTCCAGGGGTCCAATCATGGATCCATCCATGGATCATTTTCTTCCTTGCCCCGGTTGGTTTAGTAGTTACAGCACGACCTTGGGTTGCGTCTTATAAGAACTCATAAAACCTCTTGATATCGATATCATCAAATGAGAAGAATAGAGAGAACATAATGATCAAGCAAACTATTTTCTACTTACTGCTGCTCCGATTCCTATATACAATCCGGTGTCCACATTCATCTTCTACAATCACTAAATCACATCGCTCCCTCACTCACTTTTACGGTATCCTTGCTCATCCGCACTCGCCTCCTCTCGTGGCATCTTCACCTTTAATTAAGTGGCGGTGAATTGAAGGCAAGAATGGCAATTCACCGCGCCTATTCTGGCCTGAGTGAGTAGGGAAGCCCGATCTTACCCTACGGCTGTAGGTGCTTGGAAAAAGGTTTCAATCATTTTCTGTGGAGCTCTAGAACAGAAGATATATAAAGTACATCAAATACCTATTTTGCAACTACTAAGTGCTTGGGATGTTCTTTCGGGACCGTAGGTACCTTCTGGATTATGTAACTGATCTGCAGAATCTGCTTCTCGGAGTGAAGCCCATGGTTCCGTTCACATGCTGCCTAGGCAGGTACATAGTGGAATATACAACCGTGGTGTCAGGCCGCCAGTGCTAAGTCTTTCATGAGATGATCGTCATCATCGCCTGGCGTCGACCAGCTGTCCAACCCCTGCAGGGGCTGCAGGGCTGGAGCGGCTTGTCGCTCTCTGGCTTCGAAGGTGGACACGGCTCGGAAGTTCCGGATTCTCCGGTGATGGATGTGGAGGATGTTGGAAAGTCGACGACGTGCTCTCAAAGCCTCACTCTCTTTGGAGACATCCCTGGAAAGGGCTAAGGTTGCGATTCTGGGAGGGTCTTTGCCGCCCTGAAACGTTGACGTACTGTGTGCTGTAGAGGCTGTGTTGTTCATTTCCTGTTATGAAGCACACACGACCACATTCCTTGTACGAGGCGCAAACCTGGAAGCTGACGTAGTGCCCGGGCTGGAAGGCACAAGGCTGTCATAGGTGCGGGAATGGGAGCTTCGGACACGGTTACAAGTATGCTACTGGGCTCGGACAGCTCCATCATGTCTATACCGGCGCCCTCCCTACTCCCTCCAACTTGATTATACCAGGATTGCCGCTGTCGCTCTCTCTTAGAATCAGTTTCTCTCCATTATTATCCTTTTGTATTCCTACAGATCCGGTCCCTTCCACCACTGAGGTTAACACGCTGAGCGTCCCTATCATGCCGATATCAGCCTTGCGTAATGCTCTTGAGCCGGGCGGTACGTGACTCGCATGTTTCTCATGGCCCACACTAGGTAGAACTTGAACAAAGTTGCTGACTGCCGTTCCTTATAATAGCAATCGTCGCCGTCTTCACAGTTGGTACTCTCATCAATAGGCGCAGGAAACCCAAGCTTCTAAAGCCCAGCGACGATGTCGAAGCTCCTGTGTCGGAGAGCGCGATTGACGAACAAAAGCGCAGAAGTGAAAGCGTGTATAAGTATGGCACTGTGACGGAATGCCCCCCACCAGGGCCCCGGAAGAACATCCACTCGCGCTTGCTGGCACATTTTCCGTTCCTCATTGAGATTTGGTACTGGCTGCTTACGTATTGGGTATGGAACCCCAACGGAGCCTCCTCCATCAATCCCTCTTATGTCGTAATGGACGAGCCGTGTTGATGAGTTATAGATCTACCAGGGACTGCGGGCAGTCTCTGCGATAGCAATCCGAGGTAATGAAGCAGTCTTTGCCACTGCCTACCGCCATGCCCTTCAAATCCTTTCCTTTGAGCATTGGCTTCACATAGACGTCGAGTTGTCTGTTCAGAGATTCGTCCTCAACAAGGTTCCATGGCTTATGTACATCCTCGCTCGGATATACTACTCGCACATTGTACTCGGCGTGGTCTTCCTTGTTTACTGCTACACATTTCTCCCGCGCGGGCAATACCAGAGCATCAGACGCACGATAGCCCTTGAGAACGTCATCGCTTTCGTGATCATTTCAGCATGGAGATGTATGCCACCACGGCTCCTACCGGAGGAGTTTGGTTTTCTGGATGTTCTCCACAACAGCAGCGGGAGTACAACATGGACTCAGAATAAATTCCAGCTTACCATCGCCGCCATGCCGTCTCTGCACTTCGCCAACTCGCTGTTTATCGGATTCTGCTTGCTGAGGTTCAGTCCGCATGTGATCCTTCGATGCATTGCGCCGCTTTGGCCTATGATGATGGGCCTCACAATCGTCGCGACCGCCAACCATTACATCCTAGATGCTATAGTCGGCAGCTGCGTGCTTGTGATAGCTTATCGGGCAAACAGGATCATGCTGTTGCTCCTGCCTCTGGAGAATTTCCTTTTCAGGCTGATCCGTTTAGAGAAGCCTGAAGACGATTGCTCAAGACGAGTGTAAGTAGGTAGCCAGTCTAGAAACCAGGTATGCAATTCTGTGTGTGACTGTGCCTTCTTCGAGATAGTTGATGTAAAAGGGCCTTCAGCACTGTGTGGTAGCCCCAGGGTGTTTGAATAGATCTCGAGACGTTGGCTTAGAAGCAAGGGGCTCACCGGATAGAACAACGTTAAGCCTCAAAAGATGGAATACTAGTATTCTTTTCTTGGTGTTTGATATGACTTTCCCACGTCCGGCAAGATTCAGGTCACATAGTCTGTAAATAATTGCACATAACCTTGACGGTAAGGAACCCAAAAACTTAAGTATCTGCTTAATAACTCAAACAAACCTTAAATCAATGGAGCGCGACGAGGAAGTTCGTGGTAAATACCCTTGGGTCTGCAAAAGCAATCACTGTTAATGTTGGACTAACATGGCTCAAGATTTAAGGTGTCGGTGACGTGAAATGCTAGAAAACAGTTGATGCGGCCACCTAACATCCTGCCTTCATTCACCGTTAGTTGCCTGCCTAAAGCCACGCTGTACGCAGTAGGTAGTCATTCGATGTGACTTCGAGGCGAATTTCCCCCAATGGACACTTTGTCTTCTTTCCGGTGGGGAGGGAGGGTCTGGAGTACACCGCCAAACATTAGGTACTGGACCTTCTGCCTACCGGGCTACCTATCTACCTAGATAGGTATCTGGTCGGTGATGAGGTGGATATCAATATGGAATTGATATGATATTATGCAGCTTACGTGCATATGCGGAGGGAGTACTTTACAGTTGCTTGTTCTGCCTTCGACTCTTCGTTATCACCGTTTACTCCGTGCTATGGTACAGCGAGTCGATAAGATCGACTTGATCCTTTTTTGAGTTGACGATTATTGTCATCGTGAATTCCAGGTCGTCCGAATCAGATTTCCCCCTCACTCGAGATGGGGGATCGGGGATCCGAAGGGAAACTGTCGAGGACAATTTTAGACTGACTCCTGACTCCACCTCAAGAACCTGCACTCCGCAGGGGTGATAATCACCATCATTATCTGTCTATCCACGAAAATGACGGCTCCGGAAGAGGCCCGCAAGGAGACAAATAATTAAACTCTACGGCGTTGTCAAACGAGAACTCCATGTGCGGAGACGTGCGGAGACGCGCGTAGAGTGCGGCTCCGTTTTTACGATATTGACGGCCCGACGGGTACCTAAGAAGAAATCCGACCCTAGGTACAGTAGTACCTAACGGAGTAAGTTAAGACGACGACACGTATGCCGTATTACTGCAAATAACCATAATGATGATGGTCGCAGTGGAATACAAGAGAAATTATTCCACGCAGCACGCAAGTCGAAGAATGATCGTAATCAGCTCCATACTCGTAAGCACACTAAAAACAGGCGATCATTTTCTATGGGAATTCCATGCCGGATCATACCGGCCCGGCGTCAGCATGGGCCATGTCGCCATGGAGGAATGCCTCCACTGAGTCCACTCACACCTGGATCTGGATCGAACCGGATGCCAGCGGAACGAGATTCAGATAAGATGGATACTTAGTGTCTAGATAACAAGACAGAGGTAGTGGAGTCAATACAAGTGAAAAGCAGGTGAATAGTTTCAATAATGAATCTTTTGCTGGAGCTTTTCGAAGCAGTTGTACAGTACAGCGGTACCGCGTTCACACTCAAAATCACTGCTCACGTTCCTCCAGAAAGCGCTTAACAATGGCAATTCGGTGCCCGACCACACGGGGAGGAAAGGGGTGAAACCTGGAGATAGCGTGATCGGGTTACTTGCCCTCAACGGAGAACTGGAGCTGGAGCCTTCCCCAAGTCGGAAGCGGTGAAGACCCTCCACCTCGCACGATCAGATGTCTGGGCATATCCGAATGGACGGTGTCCCGAATCACTGTCAGTGCAGCAAGAGAAACGAACATCTCTCCGCTTCACTGGAGTGATTGGACGTCAGTCGCCGTTGGAACTTGGTCATATGAGGGCGTGGGATGTGGCAAAGAGATGCGGGACTGTCTTGCAGTATTGTACCGCGTAAGATTCCAGTGGCGGAGCCGCACGGTTTCTACCGCCCGTATCAGTCCTAACGGGGTACTAATGAAGTTGGGGAAGAATCGGCCAGATCCCACCTCAGGTGTTCTCCAAATCCCCCCGACCCGCTGTGCTCCGCGCGTGTTTCGCCGATCGGGCAGGGAGCGACGTTTGGGCTGCGGTTACACCCGTGAAAATTTTGGAGAAGCAATTTTTGGAAACCGTTGGAAACGGACTCCGCCGCCTGCTGTGAGACTCAAATCCAATGACGATAGGGTTCCCTTTATATCTTTCGATTCTTCATGACCGGTATTCCCTACGTTGTTAGTAATTTTGCATTCAATATTTTTGTGTGTTGAGATCTGAACGGTTCTAGAAGCAGTATGTGTGTAGCGGACATAACGAGAAAATATTTGCTGTCGCCTCCGAATTCCGATGTTCGGGGCTTTTCCTTGGCGCGAACTTTTTTTGTCATTGTAGACATCTTGACAACAAGGCCTGCAGAAGTCCTGGCAGATTCGAAATAAAAGGATTGAAAGACATTCAAGATAGCTATAGTTCACTGTGACTCAGAAAGGCATTGAGCCACAGTGTAATGATGTGCCTTGTAGAAGAGGTGATCTGCTCATTCCGCCCAGATGACAAGCAAAAGGCGTTCCTGTAAGGCTAAGTTATCGGAGCTGCCCCGACCCCGGTCGATCCAGGGGCGGTGAGTGTTTTTTGATGATGACTCGCGTGGCCAGCCAGAAGACCCTGCGCGCTGTGAATCAATCAAGCTTTCCTGGCTCCTGTCCCTAGAACAAGCGAGTCCAGAAAACATCCTCATCGTTCGTTTTGGAGCAGCACTGCTCTCTTAATTGTTAATCTTTTCCCCTTTTCTGGACGGGGCGGTTGTCTACCTTCATTCTTCTCTTTGTTGTTTCCTTTATCACTGGGGCCTCACACACTCGCCTACACTTCCATTACTTTACGAACTTCTTCCCACGAACCCCGGATTTTGAAGTCAAACTGTTCATCTGGACAGTGTAGTACAGATTCAGGGGTCGTGCAAACTTCCATTGGAATCCTTCCGTGTCTCACGTCACCATGGCAAGGGCGAAGGAGACTTTAAAGGCGTCGCTGGTTGGTACTGCGGAAGAGCCGCAGCTGTCGCAGCAAGTGAAGGGACACTTCCTCCAGCATGCGCGAAAGGATGAGAATACTGGGGAGCTGTACATGACAGAGGAGGATTTCATTGATGCGATCGCACCCAGGGATGAAGACTATGTGAGTCACCTTAGTTTGCTCCCCTGCCTTGCGGGTTGTGCTACCCCAGCTTCTGTGCGCGACAATGAGGTTAACCTGTTTTGTTTCATATCTATAGCACAAGATCAAACGTGAGCAGTACGGAATCCTCTTCAGAGTGGCTGACCGGCGGAAAACTGGGAGAGTGAACCTTGCGGACTGGGCAGCATTTGAGAATCTGCTTGCAAAGCCAGATGCTGAATATGAAATCGCATTCCGACTATTCGACGTCGAAGGGACAGGTACTGTGAAATACGAGACGTTCCAGAAACTCTACAACCAGAACAAAGGCAGTGACAGCATTCCCTTTGATTGGAACTCAGAATGGGCTTCTCTGTACATTGGGTCGAAAAAGACGCGCCATGACATGACATATCCCCAGTTCGCACAGATGCTCAGGGGCTTGCAAGGAGAGCGCATAAGGCAGGCCTTCCATTACTTTGACAAGGATGGAGATGGCTACATCGATCCTGAAGATTTCCAGCGCATCATTCTCGAGACTTCGCGCCACAAGCTGTCTGACTACCTGCTCGAGAATCTTCCAACCCTTTGCAACATCTCGACGGGCAGCAAGATTTCATATGCTACTGTCCGTGCTTTCCAGAATGTCATGCGTGAAATGGACATGATTGATCTTATCGTTCGTGAAGCGACGAGAAGGAGTGAGGATGGCAAGATTACGCGCTCTGATTTCCTGAATGAGGCTGCCAGGATCACGCGCTTCTCCCTCTTTACTCCCATGGAGGCTGATATTCTATTCCACTTTGCTGGTCTAGATGCACCATCCGGAAGACTGTCTCTCAAGGATTTCGCCAAGGTGGTCGATGCATCATGGCACACACCATTGGTCGCTGCCGAAAATACCATCTCATCGGCGTCGGATGCTGCAAGCAAGGCAGCTGACAAGTCAAAGTCGGCGCTCCACAGTGTGCTGGAATCGGTTCACCACTTTGCGCTTGGCAGTCTTGCTGGAGCCTTTGGCGCGTTCATGGTTTACCCCATTGACCTGGTCAAGACCAGGATGCAGAACCAGCGAAACACACGTGTTGGAGAGAGATTGTATAACAACTCCATCGACTGCGCAAGGAAGGTTGTCAGAAACGAGGGCTTCCTCGGTCTGTACTCTGGTGTCCTGCCACAGCTGATCGGTGTCGCCCCGGAGAAGGCTATCAAGCTGACCGTCAACGACTTGGTGCGTGGCTTCTTTACGGACAAAGAGACTGGCAAAATCTGGTATCCTTGGGAGATTCTGGCAGGTGGTGCAGCGGGAGGCTGTCAAGTTGTAAGTTGGACCAACTCCGTTCGAGATTGTGAGGATTCTTCTAATAGGCAGTCTAGATCTTCACAAACCCTCTTGAGATCGTCAAGATTCGTCTACAGGTCCAGGGTGAGATCGCAAAGACTGTTGATGGCGCTCCGCGACGTTCTGCCATGTGGATTGTCCGGAACCTCGGTTTGGTGGGCCTGTACAAGGGTGCCACGGCCTGTCTGCTTCGTGATGGTAAGAATTCCTTTGTTGTTCCATAAGCGAAAAATTCTCTGACCGAGTTCAGTTCCTTTCTCCGCTATTTACTTCCCTACGTATGCTCATCTGAAATCCGATGTGTTTGGGGAATCGCCTACGAAGAAGCTCGGCGTTGTCCAGCTTCTGACTGCGGGTGCTATTGCCGGTATGCCGGCCGCCTACTTTACCACGCCTTGTGACGTTATCAAGACGCGCTTGCAAGTCGAGGCCCGTAAAGGCGAGACCAAGTACACTTCGCTGCGACACTGCGCGAAGACGATCTGGAAAGAGGAGGGTTTCAGGGCCTTCTGGAAGGGCGGTCCAGCTCGTATCATCCGTTCGTCTCCGCAGTTCGGTTTCACCCTTGCGGCATATGAACTGCTGCAGAAGTTGCTACCAATGCCCGGATCTCAGGCAGCCAAAGAAGCCATTACACCAACTGGTAACGTTGAGCCCGGTGTAGGGCTGCAAGTTGCCAAGGCTCCCCTCCCATACTTGAGGTCGCGCAACGCCCTCAAACTCATCCTAGACCTGGATGAGAACTTTGGGCGCATCCAGCTCCCCCAGGGGCAAAGCTGGCCCAAAGTCCTGGGAGGCGGACAGAACAAGCAATGAATGACCTTCTTCTGAAAAATGAAAATTTGTTTTCTTGAACGAACGGGCGGCGAATCGTTGTTTCCTTGTGAAATATCGTCTCATGTTTCCCCACGGGGTCCTGGCGGGGAAAAAAAAGTCTAGAATTAGATCTCTGTTTTCCCAGTCTTCGTCGATGATAGATTTCCCCCAGCGAATTATTATCAGTAGCTGGGCGGGCTCCATTGCGACACCAATGCACCAGATAGACGGTGGAAAAAAGTTTGGGTGTCGTCACACGTTTCATGACATGTCCATCCATCCATGTACCCCCTAACTAGATTCCCTTTTCTTTTGCTTTCTGCTCTGTTGATAAACCCCGGAGCCTCGCGGCGAGCGATCGCATCATTTGCATGCATATCTGCTCTGTATTTGTTTCTTTTTCTTTTTCTTGTTCTTCTGGTCATCCCATCTCTGCTCTTTCCTTAGCGAGTTTTAAAAGGTTCTTTTTTGTTTGTGTTAGAAAATCTGTTTTTGAACTGTGTATGTAACTGCTCTGTGCTCCTCGGCTGGTTAGCATCTCTCAGTTTTGTTTCATTTCCTTTGGCCTCTGTCTAATAATACAATTTACGTGGACGAGAACAGTATTTTCTCTCTCTTAATAATTTTCACTCAATCGGGAGCTATTTCCATTATTCTTTAGATTCTTTGCTCCAGCATGCAAGTCTGCTCATAGATAAACTTCCATTTTCCCTATTTTTTTTCTCTGTCCTTTTTTTAGATTGAATCATAGATTGTGTGTTACTCGGTCATTTCGCTATTATTAATTAGATTTTGGTAATTCTAAGGTTGCTTGTTTCTGCTTTCATTAGCTCATCCCGTCAGAGAGCAGAGCAGAGCGGTGTAGTGTAGTCGTAGTCTGTAGACGGGGCGGGACCGTAGACCATAAATAACTACTCCGTACAGCAGACAAGATTCTGTTCTAGAATAGGGTAAGGTTATGCTTTCTCTTCGACTTGGAAGCGGTACTTCACAGGAAGGTAGGCAGGTAGCAGGTACTGTATGTACGTAGGCACTTTTACAGAACTGTACATAAAAATGGCTAGTGATTTTATTTTAATCACTACTGCCTGGTACCTGATTCTTACCTGAATGTATGATGGACACGTTTATCATAAGCGGAAGGAGTGATGATGAGCGGGAGCGATAGACTAGGAGGACAAATAGCGAAGCGCACAGTATGTATGGGCTATCATTGCCATTACCAATTAAGTAGAATTAGATTCATTGATCGAATGTGCGTTTCTGCCTGAATTAATTCCGGGACTTAGTACAGGTAGGTAACTACCTAGTTCATCTTGGTCTTGGATGGGGATTACTACTCAAACAGTGTTCGTAAAATGTTAACAGTTGTAAAAAACGGGCAGGTGGCAGTAGTTCCATAGTCATGATAGATAGAAAAGGAGAAGCGGAATATGTTTGACATATTTGGCTGATTGAGACGACCGGTCAGTGTCATCTAGAAGGAGTCTGCAGAAAAAGGGAGTCGGGATTATTTATTTACATCGAACTTGAAGACCTATATCTACTGTTGTATAAGCATCCAGTCCGTTTGTGCACAATGGATGCTCCAATATGCTCCTTCAGACGGAAAGCTATTGCACATGTAGAATATAGTATGGAACAACAGTTGACTTGACCAGAGCGGGGTATCGAAGGGTTGCTTTCCCATAGCCGTTCAGGTTCCGGGTCAGGTATCGCACACGACTCCTGGAACTGCTATGGCCTGACTTTGAAGGTGATCTTGGCAGTTGGCAAAATTTCTGTTCGTGAGGATCTGAGAAGCAAAGGACGGTAGTCCAGTTTGCGTATATTTCAATCCACACATCCCCAATGACGATGGGAGCCAACATCTTCGCGGTATGATTCCTTTTTTTCGGTATATGAAACGCCTGTTTTTTTCTCAGCCTCTATGAGCCGCAGAGGAAGATTTCCTTCAGGCAAAAGCACCATATCATAGACTGGTGGTTACGCCGGTCGAGGACGCAATCTGGTATCCTGGAGTCGGTCGACTGCCAAATTGGCTTACAGTGGCTGAGCAAGCTTTTTCCAGTGGGCGTAGGGGCTGGCCTGCCTTTGGGGTCCGGATGTAGAGGAGTCAGAGGACAGAGACGCCCAATTTCCTCATGAGAGACCTTCGGCCTCGAGCAATTTCCTGATAACCAAAGCCGACCGGCTCAAACGAGATCATCGGAACAGGTCCACCGAGGTCTTCTGCCGTTGCTGGACACATCAATAGAATCTGGACATTCTCGCACTGGCACTCTCTTTCGGAGTATCGTTCTTTGAATTTCCTTGAGGAACGGCTGACGCTGTCGCTTTAGCACTTGAATCGTCCTTCGAATGTCTAGATTCATCATCTTTATAATTCGCTATGGCCTTCTGGTGCCACAAGGAATCTTCTTCCTCAATTTCCCGGAGGACTGAGACACGGAAAACGAATCAGTATAAGATTGTTCCAGCGTGTTTCCACGAGTGACAGACCTTCTTCCCACTCTCTTTCTTTCGCTTCATCTCCGGTACCTAATAGCTTCTCGACGTCCACTTTCTCTCCATTTTTGATTCTCTCAATAACCTCCTTCAGAAGCTGGACTTTCGCGTCGGCTTTTCGACTGTAAGTCGCCCAGTCGTTCTTAAGAATGAGTATTTGGATCGCCTGCGAGCCGATCAGGAGGAATATCATGATGAAAAAGGTTGCCGGATTCCATTCCTTGGATTTGGGGCTTTCTTTTTTCGGATCTCGAGGCCCACGGTTGCGCATGAATTTCGGGATAATCGACGTCCATATCGATGGCTGCACTATCTTCGGCAGATTGCTCGAGGTGGACTGTGAACGGCCTTGTCGCACAGTCGGGAGAAAAGCGGCTCCATATTGTGATGTCGCCCATCTGCGGGAGATGAGGCGGGCGGAGAGTCTCGCGGGAGCTGTCGCTGCATTCATCATATCCAGGGAATCAGCCTCGAAAAGAAACAATTGTTCAGCAATTTGAATTATTGCCAACTTTAGCGCAAGAGAAAAGAGACGCCGCACTCCGCAGTCCAGCTGCATCGGAGCGCCGCGGAGGAACCTCCAGAGTGGCCGGTCCTAACCCGTTTGGTGATGCCGGGCCGCCGTTGCTGCGACAACGCCGTTTGGTTGGGCGACTCTGGACCCGTGATGCCAGGCACGAGCACGGGCGCGCATGAACGCCTAAATTGCTCCATGCCATGGCTCTCCAAGTCATATTCTTACCTTAGACATACGCATCCATGGCGATCACAGCATTACTCCCGGATTCTCTTGTAGAATCCGTGAAGCGCGCTGTCAGGTCGTCGGAGACCTGCTCCGCTTCCACTGTTTCCTCTCTCCAGATCCTCCTCCGTTCCTCATCGAAAGACGATTCAGAAAAGAACAGCAGCGACAAGAGGAAGACTGCGAGAACCGCAAAGTCCACAGCATCGTCCGCGCGCTCGAAATCTTCTGCGACAGCTAAGTCTAAGCTCGCTGTATTCCAGGCCCCCGACGACCTCGAAGATGAAGCGCGATTGTCGCGGCAAGAGAAGCTGGTCCTGGCGACGGAGGTGTTCAACGCTGCTTCCAAGGCCTTGTCGGATGCTTTACAAACGCCTCCCTTCAAATCTCGCGCTGGAACCTTGAGGGATAATGGTGAAGTCTCAGTACAACGCACGCCGACAAAGACCCCATTGCAACCTAGTTCGCCGAACCGGATGGTAACCTCGCCTACGAAGACGCTGTCAATGAAGACAACACCATTGAACACCGGCGGGTCGGAAAACGGTATCCTCGCAGTCGCCGAATGCGCCAGACTGGCATTGTCATGTCTCCGAACCCTGAAAGGCGAACAACGGAGTCCAGCTGATGCCTCGCAAAACATGCAACTGGAACAAGGAGCGTGTATATTAGCGGGGAGATTCATCGCCCTTGGTCTTAATGACCTGGCATACAGGGAGCTACGGGGTCTCAAGAAAAGAATACAGCAATATCTGGATAACGAGAGCAATGATCAAAAGAGCGACGCGGGGAAAACACAAAAAGACAGTCAGCAGGAAGAGTCTGGGAGGGAAACCATGGCCGATCTCTTGGTATTCAGAAATTTGGAGAGCGCCGGGTCTCTACTCGGGTTACTTGTCTCGTTTCAGGCAAATGCTCTGAGACTTATTGCATCCGAGAAGAGACCTTCTACCGTGCAAAAGGTTGTGGGGACATTGCTCCTATCAAATCCAAGCAATCCTGCAAAAACCATAATGGATGCGCTTAAGGCAGGGAGCCTGACAAGGGAGAAGGCAGCTTTACAGCTCCAGTCTCTCTCCCACAACATCTCCTCTCTCTGCCCAGTGATTCACCGATCAAAGGATAACGCATCCAAATCGCCTTTAAAACCAATAACAGTGCTCACTCTCCAGCTGTTGTCGCTTGAGATTCGATCCATGTGGTGGAAAATCTCCGGCCATGTATGTGATGAGGACAGGGAACTTTGGGATCCATTGGCGCGTTACCTTGGAAGCTTTGCTCAAAATTGCCAAGGGATTGAAAAATCCGATTTTGTGACAATCTACAAAACTGTGCTTCGACTGCAGTCCGCTTTGGGAAAGGATAAAACAAAGTCGTCAATTGAGTTAGGAAACACAACCTTGATGTGGAGGGTTGTGACAGCCTTGGGAAACATTGCACAGGAAGCTAACTGCATTGATGAAGCCTTGAAGTTATATACAGACGTGTCAACTCCTGGTCCTCTCGATCAGACATTAGCCCTTGGTACTATTCGCTGCAGAATCGCATTTCTCCACTTGCAACGCGTGAGGTCATTCAGAAAACATCCTCAAGATGCTGTGGCGCAATCTCTTCGTGAAGTTACCACGGCATTGGGATCTTCGTTCAAGGGCAGCACTAACGATCTGGAAGAGCTTCTCATTGAAGCTGCGAAACTCAAGAAGCTTGCAATTGCCTGTCTCGGCGATTCTATGAATTCTGGAACAAGCTACATCAATGCTGACATCAGAAGTCTGATTGTCGAATATCTTCACTGTTTCGTTCGGTTCTTGCGGCGTTATATTGGTCGACAACCCTCTGACGACTGCGAACCCAAGGAACGTGAACAATTCGAGCAGCGGCTTCACATGTCCAAGAATATCATACTTTCGGCTGTCGATTCGGCCGTAGGGGTCGGGAAGTTGTCAGTAGGCTCCCAAACAGTTGCTTGGGAAGACACACTGCCACTTCTTTCTGACTGCCAGCGCCTTCTTGCGGTTCTCGATTCTGCGATTGACGAAAAATCCGATCCGTCTGGGACTGACAGCCGAGGGATGGCATTTGTGAAATTATCCAATATCTTCTGGTCGCGATATCTCAAAGAGAAGGAATCGGGCAAGGGATGTGCAGAGCTGCTGCCACTTTTGAAGCAGTCTACCAGCTTACTTCAGGGTCGTTCGCCAGCGGAGAGAAGTACGGGTTTTGCTGCACTCAAATTCGAGCGACTTGCACACCTCTACTATGAGGCAAACAAGGATATAGAATCTGAAAAGGCGTTTTGCCAATCAATCCAAGAGCATATAGACTCTGGAATTCTCCAAGAGCTTACGACCAATGTGGCCGGAAAACCACCGCATCGTGTTTGTCAAAATGCGAAGAGCGGCGGTTTTGTACTGGGCCGGGTACTCTCGACATACCTGAAGGTGAAACTGCGGCGGAAAAGCGGTAACGATAATCTCATTTTTGATGACGAGCACTTGGAGTCCGAGCAAAGAGGTCTCATCCTTGAGTGGCAACTGGGTTTATTGATCGACTCCCATTCTTATGCTTCCGTCGATGAAAGCTTTCGCGCGGCTTTCGGACTTCTTATTTCCACCCTTCTTCGTTTGTACTCACCAGAGGACTATCCTATACGTCGTCTCAGAGTCATTCTGTATGCGTTACGCTTCCTTCTGGAGCATCCCAATTCATTGGACTCTTCCATCACTGAGACACTGATTGCTGAAGGGACCAAGGCCGTCTCTGGTGAAATAGACGTTTCTCATGACTCCGAGTTGGCTAGGTTCGCGACGCACATCAAAGGCTCCCTACGTCTTGCTCTCGGATTCCAACGGGGAGAGTTACAAGCAGATGAGCTAAATGAAGTGATCTCATCATGGCTTTCACTTACTCGTGACTGTCATGATTGGGAATCACTCGAATCCCACGTTGATGACACTGAACATTGGATCCTTCAGATGAAGGCCGTTGTTGATTATATGGAAGTTCGTGGAATGTGGAAACTTCAATTATCCATTTCCGAACTTCTATTGCGCATCCTAGAGCTCCAGGAAACCAAAGACCTTTCCGCCATTGTACTAACGCTTTCGCGGCTCGCGTTGCAGTATTGCAGACTGGGATATTGCAAAAAGGCTGGTATCCTCCTGTCACGAGCTGGTCGGTATATCGAGGAGCACAATGTTTCTTGCCTCGCGATAGTGTCCTGCAAGCTGGTTTGCGTGGAATACTTGCTTGAAACTGGCAATTTGGAGAAGGCCGCTAGCACGCTGTCGGCAGCCCGAAGTATCTTTCAAGAGAACGAAGGGAAGCAGGAAATCGCAGGTAGTACTGGCCAAGCAAGAATCGCATGGGAGAGGGTTGTTGCGGACGCCGCTCTTATTCATTCCAAGCTTGCTTTTGCGCAAGGGTCGATAACAGACGCCCTTTTCTTTGCCAAATTGTCTGTGCGATTAAACTGCAGACTCTGGGCCAAACTGGAGAGACTCTCAGAGATGAAGCAGGGCAAAATGTCTCCTGGAAAGGGTGTCTCGGAAATCGAACTGCTGAGCGAATCGGTCGCCAATATGGACATATCCAACTCAGCTGTCGGTCCATCCAAGCGCTATTCAGAGGGGGCTCCCTTCTGGCCTCATATCGCTTCTCATCATGCCAGTCTACTGAATCTGGTCCGTTTGTCCGCTCATAATGGCCTTTTTCAGGATGCTATATACTATGGAGAGCAAGCGCTGAAGGTCAACAAAACGCTCAACGCGACCGTCCGTCTGATCGCATGCCAAGCCCAGCTCGGATGTGACTGGATCCGTGGCGGCCATATATCCGAGGGCAGAGAGCTCCTGGAAGCTGCGGCGGAATTGTCCAAGAACCTGGAGAGCAGCATTGAGATCGTTTCCTTGCGACTGAGCTTCGCCGGTCTCTACAAAGCGCAAGGTCATCACGACAAGGAATTTCGCCATCTCTGTGATGCTCACAAGATCATTCTTGAGCTTACTGGAGAGTCTACTTCAAACTTCCTCGATCAATGCTCAAGGGATCTTGGGTTGGAGGATAAAATGACCAAATTGAGCATCCAGGGGAATAGCAAAAAGCCTCGGAAAGAAGCAGTCGCGACCCGTCGAACCCGCAGAACAAATGCTCCAGCAAGCCGCGATGCAAAAGCAGATAAAGAGCCGGAAATGGATACAACTCTGGTTGAATCAATGTCTCTGCTGCAACTCAGAGCTGAAGTGCTTCGCCAGCAAGCTGCTTGTTCTCGGGCAGTTCAGGATTTTGATAAGGCTTCTCGCTTCCTGAGCGAGGCACGAGAGATTGCAACTTCCGGAGCAAGCCAAATATCTCTGCAAATTAGTCAAAGCGAGCATTTGCTCGCAGATGCAATCCGGCGGTTTGCCACGCACGCTGTGTATTGCGTCCTGCCGGAGTCCACACTTTCGTTACCATCTATACAACCCTCAGGAAAGACCTCCGAGGCACTGACCACTGCTGTGAAAGGGTCATCTACTTCGCGGAAACAGAAAGCACCAACTAGGGGAACTCGTTCAAGAACTCCGAAAAATGATGACGATTTCTCTGCCATGCTGTCAAAAGCTAGAGAATCCCTCGATGTCGTCTTCAGAGCCGTTCCTACTTTTGGTTCGACTGTAGAAAATCATGCCGCTTCGCGTCTCATGAGCCGTATTTCCGTGTTATCCCACGCTACTGTTCCCGGACAGCCGCAAACAGTGCCTCTGTCCCCAGCAAATGTCAATGGTAAGCCCTGCTTCACGCCCTTCTCATGTCGCATGAGATTCTAATGAAATCAGAAATTGGCCGTATTAGCGCTTTTGAGAGGGAACGGTTGGCTATTGATATTGACAAACAACTCGTCGGTCTTACTGATCCTTTGAGCTGGCCAGCTTCTGCGCTCGCAACGATCGAGACAGATGCAGACGCATACTCGAGATTCACCAAGGACTACGTCGACATCCTTCCAGAGAACTGGAATGTTCTTTCCTTGTCAATCAGTGCGGACCGAACCGAGTTCGTGATAACAAAGATTCACAACGGCCGTACGCCTTTCCTCTTGCGCCTGCCTCTCAAGAGAGGTACTTCGGATGAAGAAGAGGAGGAGGAATTTACTTTCGACGAAGGCAAGCGGGAGATGCAGGAAATTATAAAACTTGCCAATACAAGTGCCCACGATGCTCGGTCTCTCACCGACAATCATTCGAAGAAGGAATGGTGGGCGCTACGGCAGTCGCTTGACCGACGTCTGGAAACTCTGCTGCGCAATATTGAAAATGTCTGGCTTGGAGGTTTTCGTGGTATCTTCTCGCCTGTTCCTCGAAATGTAAATCTGCTTTCACGGTTCGCGAGCTCGTTTCACAACATTCTTGACAAGCATCTTCCTTCCAGACGGAAGGGCGGTAAAGATGGAGACCTGAAATTAACGCTACACCCCAGCGTGTTAGAGTTATTCATTGGCATTCAGGATCTCGAAGATGGGTCAGACCCCGAGGACTCCATTATGGACCTTCTATACTTCGTCGTGGACATCTTGCAGTTTCAAGGAGAACGCAATGCTTACGACGAGATCGACTTCGACATGATGGTCGTCGAGACTCTCGATGCCCTAAGAAGTTATCATGAAGCTGCTCGAGCCGAGCCGGAATGCGGACAACAGGATCACACTATTTTGATTCTCGACAAGGCGCTCCATCTCTTCCCATGGGAATCTCTACCCTGTTTGCAAGGGCTTCCGGTTTCTCGGATGCCATCCCTGAAATGCCTTCGCGACAGAATCCTACAATTCCGACAAAGCAAGAAAGCCTCTACCCCAGCCAGTTTTCACATTGACCGCCACCGGGTGGCGTATATACTTAACCCTGCTGGGGATCTGAAGGCAACCCAGAGCACTTTTGAACGCGATCTCTCTGCTATGAAGAGATGGACTGGGATTGTCAACCGGGAGCCAACCGAAGAGGAATTTCAGAAAGCATTGGAGTCAAAGAGCATATTCCTCTACTTTGGCCATGGTAGCGGCGCTCAGTATATCCGGGGTCGGACGATCAAGCGGCTAAACCAGTGCGCCGTCACATTCCTTATGGGTTGCAGCAGCGGTTGTCTCACTGAAGCTGGCGAATACGAACCGTATGGAACCCCGATGAATTATATGCATGCAGGTGCTCCTGCTCTGGTCGCCACTCTGTGGGATGTCACCGACAAAGACATCGATCGGTTTGCCAAGTCTACGTTTGAGAGATGGGGCTTACTCCAAGGACACGAGGCGGATGAGAAGGAAGATGCTCCAATGAAGAATGGGAGATCGGGAAGCAGTAAGGGAAACAGGAGTACTTCAAAGTCTCCCTCGCCGACGCCCGAACAAAACCAGTCTGCTCCTCTTGATGAGGCCGTTGCGAAGTCGAGAGATTCTTGCTTACTGAAGTATTTGAACGGCGCAGCTCCAGTGATATATGGTGTTCCAGTGTTTTTGAAGTAGGAGCAATGAGTATCACAGACACTTCCTTGGATAAATGGCGGAGATGGGTACGGTTCTGGCGTTTGGGATTATGGATCTTCAACGGGTGTTCTTTCTATTCATGTTGGAAAGGCTGGATGATTTGGGATAGGCTTTGGGCAACAGAATGTTCAGAATTAATTATGTAGATTCTCTTAATGTCACTTTTGGAGCCTGTGTCAGCTTCCTTGCGTATATGAGATCGCCTGGCATACTTTTATCCTTCCAAGATTCCCGTCAAACTTCCGAGATTAGGTAGATTTTCCCGCCTTATCTCCAACGCTGCTTGTACAGCATCACCATGCGGGACTGATCTTCGGATGCACCACAGCACCCCACAGTTGAGATCATGCAGGCGACGTCCACATCGCTTCTGGGCGTTCGAGGGCGTGGCGAAGACGATGAGGGGACGCTCTCCACGGCGGGGTTCAGTTGTCGGGAGCCCCTCATCCCCTCACGGTGCTCCACCCGATAGCAAACAGGCATTACAAACAGGCCTCGCCGTCCGACGTTCTCCCTCTGCCTCTACGCCGTATCCTCTGCCCAGACACTCCTTTGTCTCCAGGTCCTGGCACCAGAAACAGGCACAATGTCCGTCACGACCAAGGCCACAATCGCCTCCTTCGGCGGCAAGCTGCTCAAGCTGACACACAATGCCACCACGACCGGCTGTGAGATGGCCTTCAACCTCTACCTGCCGCCGCAGGCCTTCCAGAACTCGTCCCAGAAGATCCCCGTCCTGATCTACCTGTCCGGCCTCACCTGCACGGCAGAGAACTGCTCCGAGAAGGGATTCTTCCAGCATGGCGCCAGCAAGAGGGGCATCGCTGTGCTCTACCCGGATACCAGTCCCCGTACGTCTTCCTTTGTCTTTCCTGAATTTGTTGGATCAGTTGCGCTAACTCTTTGTCTTCGTCATTTATAGGTGGATTGAACATCGAAGGCGAGAATGACTCGTGGGACTTTGGCACCGGCGCGGGCTTCTACGTCGACGCGACCAAGCCCCCCTACGACAAGGGATACAAGATGTACAGCTATATCACGGAGGAGCTGCCCAAGACGGTCTTTGACAACTTCCCGCAGCTCGACCCGACCCGTGTCAGCATCACGGGCCACAGCATGGGCGGCCACGGTGCCCTGACCCTGGTATGTAGATCCGTTCTTTACTTTCTGTCTGCAGTTCCACGAGAGAACGGTAAAAGATCAGCTTGCTAACGCAGAGACTTCGTCGCGAACAGTTCCTCAAGAACCCCGGCAAATACAAGTCCGTCTCGGCTTTCGCCCCGATCGCTAACCCCATCAACTGCCCATGGGGCCAGAAGGCCTTCAAGGGCTACTTCGGCGAGGACAACCTCGAGAAGTGGAAGGAGCACGACGCCACCGAGCTCGTGAAGAAGTGGAAGGGACCGCTAGATGTGCTGATCGACGTGGTATGTTCGAGTCATTAGCCCTGCACCCGGAATATATATAAATGAATCTTGTTGCGGGAGTCAAGTACGGAACTGACATAAGACCTTTTGTTTTACAGGGCACCGGCGACAACTTCTACAAGCAGGGCCAGCTTCTGCCGGAGAACTTCGAAAAGGCCGCCAAGGAGGCCGGCGTCGAGGGCGTCAGGATCCGCTACCAGCCCGAATACGACCACAGCTACTACATGATGGCCACCTTCTCCGACGACCACATCGAGCATGCTGCCAAGTACCTCTTTGCGTAGTGCGTTTGACCCGTCTTTTGTTTCTACTGCATTCCCTTTCCTTTCAGGGAAGAAGAAAGAAACAGTTCTTTTCATTTTATTCATACCTATTTTTTTCCTCTCTTGTTTGTATATATGGACGCCAATTTTCTAACCGCGGTAGAAGCGATCTCAAGGCGCCGAAATCCTTGAAATCCATGATTTAAATACCTATACCTGTCCCTATAAATAAAAGAGATTCCCTTCCCGTTCTGCCGGTCCAAGGGTACCATTCGTTTTCTATCGTAAAGGGAATATTATGAGCAAGAAAATCATTCACGTTTGTCTAACGTATGTAACCTGGCATTCCTACTCATTTCCTACTCATTTAAAAACATTGTTATATGTGGGTTTCTTTGTTTTATTTTTTTTTCGCTATGTTCACCCTGTACACATTTTCCTTCCTCTATCCTATCCACATCGCCTCAATCTGACCAAAAGAGATATTTTTATTCCACGGTAATGGTTATGGTCTCTATCTATTTAGCATCTCACCTCATCTCATTCCACCTTTCCTACCTGCTGCTCCTCCCCGGCTCAAGTTATGCTAACAGTCTTCGTATACATAGGAGATAAGAAGATTCCGAATAAATAATGCCCTGGATCCGATCAATCGATCAATCGGTTCCAGTCATCTTACATTACATCGGATGCAGACATTTGAAATAAGAAATGCATTTAATCAATCGCATCCCCTTCGATATATATATATATATATATATATATATATATATCCCGCTGGTCTTTGCCTTGACTCAGTCTCTGACGGACAATGTCATTGATATCTCTACTGTACATCGCTTCAAAGTTGTGAACAGCGTCCACTCAATAATCTCAAAGAAAGGAAAACAGAACATGAAAATATTTAAAAAAAAATACAAAGTTTGAAAAATAGAAATTGGGGAAAAAGGATAAAAAACATGCAGCAGCCGGGATTCGCTGGTGGTCACCCACCCAACTACTAACCGGCCGGCGTGTGGCTTAAGTACGGCTGAGCGGACGGGAAGCCCTGTTTTCCACACCCTATGGCCGCATGTACTTAATTCTATCCTAATGTGATTGATATAGTAGAGAAGATTAGAGAAAAAAAAATCTTTTCCGGACTTTTCGCGAAGGCAGCACTTGACAGCGAATGGGAAAATGAGAAGGTGGGTGAACATCAGAGGTGGGGTATCAAGTCTAGTCGAGATCGGAGATATATATATATAATATGGATAAGATATTCATCTGATCTGACCTTGTTTGCCAAAGTATGTTGTTTTTTGTTGGTGCTGTCATTGTGGGCATCCACATCTGTTGTTGACATGATGCATGACGATAAACAGTGTCAACGTCAACATCAGAGTAGATCAGATACTACCAATCTATTAAATCGTCACCTCCACAAAGGAAAATTGCTTCGTTCAGTTCAGCTACAGCACAAAAAGAAACATCTCAATATCAAGAATCAGCTGACTGTCGAAGTTATGTATGACACCATGACAAGACAAGTAATAGCCCAATAATATTCGATCATGAAGAATAGGAAGAGCACGAAGCATCACCCCACGTACATACAATGCAAAGTCGGTCTGTAACTGCAACATGCCTACCTATTCCATTCATTTTCCTACTCTATCTACTAGCCAGAGCCCTTCTTGGCTCTTCCCTGTTTATAGGATAGGAAAGGGGGCAAGTCGAACGGTGTACGTAGTCAGGTATATAGTAAAAGAAATTCATTGCGGCCGCCCTTATCTTATTCCATCTGAGTCCTGATGCCCCGTCATGACCTATCCCTCGATCCACCGCGCGGCCATCCATGGTCCATGTATCTATCCTCAAGTCGTACCCATTCAAAAAACGTTACAAAGATCTTACCTTCGACGGTTGCATGAGATTCAACCGACTTTCTTCCATAGTTCCTTACCAAATTTCCGGATCCAGCTAATCCTTTTTTCATTCGTCCAGATCAAGTCTTCCTTTTTTTGCTTTTTTAATGGGTTCCGCTGGAACACCCTTCAACTACACATCCTCACTCAAAATGCCTAAGGCCGTTGCGACAAAATGCTCTGTATATGGATGAACGCCCGAGAATGCAACAAAAAAATGCATCACACAAAACTATGTACGTTTTTAGAAGTTAAAGGCATAGGAAAAAAATGGGAGCTAAGAAAGAGGCATAAGGGAGAGGGCCAACGTGACACATCAGATGGGGAATAGCTCATCAAGAAAAACAGGGGGAATCTAAGGTAAAAAATGTGAAGAGAAAAAGACTGGACGGCGTAGATTGGAAGGAGACAAGAGGGAGCGTAAATCATGTGGTATCATGCGCTCAACCGTTGAATAAATGACTAATGACTAGTTAGCATCTATCAATGGTCGATGGAAGGAGGCAGGTGAAACAAACCTGGAAAAATTGCCGGAAACCTTTCATGTCTAGCCGCCCCAAAGCATTCAAATACTCTCCGATGAGATCTGCACCCATTCCCATACCCGGTAGCTCTTGGGTACGAAGGTACTCGATATATTCCGCGCCTGTTTTAGCATAGATAGTTCGCTGCAATCCTCCGGCTTCAGCAAGGACCTGCCTCGCCTGTGCATCCTTCGGGTTGAAAGTAGGCGTGGTGGGCAGCGCCCAGCAGAGCGGTGAAAAGCGCGTGATCATGAATTGGCTGAACCCTGGCAGAGCTGGCTGAGGGGTAGTCACGCCGTTCGATGGGTCTGGAGCAATGTCAGGACCACCCCAGGCAGTAGCCATTTTCGAAAGAACCAGGAAGGCCATCTTTGCGGTAGTGTAGTCCTCGACATCCTTCGCAAAGTGCTCAATCGTAGAGATCACAGTTTCGAAAATTGGTTGGTTCGCTGACAATACGTATTAGTCATGGTAACGGTAGAGATCGATAGAGGATCAGATACTTACTTTGACTGACGATGACGGAGCCAAGATCATTGTTCAACACAGCAAGCAGGAAGTTCACATACTCCCGTTTGAGCTCTGCCAGCTGAATCTCGTCATCTGTGCCAGTCGTGGGACGTGCGATGCCCGCAAAGACACGCTGAAGGAAGGGGGTCAGAAGCGTATCAAGAATGCCGTATATTTCGCCCTTGAAGCCGAAGATCACTTGATCAAGCAGCCTCAAGAACAGAGCCATCTCATCTTTCGATGAGGTTTGAGTAAGAAGCCCATCAATCCACCTTGGTAACTGCGGAAGGATTCGCGAGCCAAGGACTCCGATAAGTCTTGAGAATGCGAATCTCGCTGCCGTCCGGACATTGAAAGAGGTCTTCAGCGACTCCAGTGCGACGAGGGTCGCTTCCGATACCTGACCAAAGGCTTCAGACACTTCTGGTGCTGGTGGAGTCGCAGGCGTGCTTGAGCCAGGCATCCAGTCCGAGAAACCCCTTGCGAGTGTCCCAAGAGCCATAATGTCATGGTGCATCTGCAGCAATGCCCTTTCATCATTCGACTTCGCGGCGCCCAGGTTTTTCTCCATGTCTAAGAAGATGGGGTTCATCACTGACTGTGCGTACAGAACCTGCTTCTCAGGTGGCACGACGGCAGTCGAGCAGATGATCCCGACCGCCTCGAAGAGATAGAGTTGGCTGTTGAAGACGGCATCGGCCGACGCTTCATGGTCTTCTGAAGACATGTCATCGCCATCTGCTCCGTCCTCGGGCACTTCAGCTTGGATGACGAGCAAGTCGCCAAGGGCTTCAATGACCGTCTGCGCAACGTTGCCGATGTGGGGCTTGAGGAGCTTCACCAAACGCTGAAACAGGTACCATGATCTAGTCCTGACTCTCTTGACAGGGTGATGAACAAGTTGGAGGAAGTTCTCCAAGACTCCCGGGATGAGATGAGTGTGGTGTTCGAAGAAAGAACTGTAGCGCACGCAAATCTCCATATACTGGAGCTGCGTAGCCGGATGGGTAAAGGATCTTATATCTATAGAAAGTTAGCCGGTAGAGCTTTCTCCAAGTATCCATGCATGTTCTGTGCACCTACCTGATTCAACCATCCTCTGCATCATCTCGACTAACCTTTCCGCAGCAGGGTTCTTTGGCTTGCCCTTGAAGTAAAGGCCGCCAGATCGGAAAGCAAGGTCACCAAACAAAAACATTTCGTGCAAGGCCAAGTCGAGATCACGCCAATCCAACTGGGCCCCGGACTGTCTGAGGTTCTCGAACGTGGTTCCCACAACCTCCGAAATGGCATCAATATACAACTGCTCATTTGCGGCAGCGATGATCTGCTGAAGGATACCCAGCCGTTTGCGGAGCTCCTGGAACTCCGCTTCGTCCGTCTGATCATCTTCTCCACCCCATGTAGATGTCTCATCGTATCTCATCTTCGCGATGATGGCTTTCAGGATCGGGAGCAGCATCGAAGAGTGCTGAGCAGCCAGCGCTGGGTTCGCCTTTGATACTTTTCTGCAATAGGACAGCAGATCGTTCACGCACGGAATAACGGTGGAGCAGATCTCGTCATATTCATCGGAGAAGTACCGAAGTATGTGCGGAAGGAAGGCTTGGAGGAGTGTGTTGGCCTTTTCGCGTGCCGGAGCACTGGTAGACTCATTGTCCAATGCCTTGACAATATCAATGACGGTAATATTGACTAGCTTGGCGACAGTCTCCGCCAGGTCAGTATCATACTTGAAGGTAAACCTATTATCGCGCAGCGGAGGGCTGTTTGACAGCTGAGCCACGATGCTCTCCAGGTTCAGGAAGATAATCATATCGATCTTATCCTCCATCTTCATCTTTTTGCCTACGATCTCGGTGAACACGTCGACCGCTGCATCTCGCACTTTCTCCTCCCCTTCTCTGAGTTCCGCTTTTTGTACCCGACCAAGCTGCTGGAACAGGAGATCAAGCATGGTCTGGTTCACAACTAGGCCAATGTCGATCCAGCTGACCCAGCTACCGACGGCTTTCAGGCACATTTCCACAATCGCATCGTTCCCATCCCGCCACTGCGACAATATCTCCTGCCAAGAGTTGGCGATCTTCTGCACGTCCCTCTGCCTAATCAGGTCCTTAAGAGTGTTCGCCTTGTCCTGCTCCGCGCGGGACCTCGACACCAGGACATCTCCGATCTCATCGTGCACGGAATTTATGACTCGGAGGTAAAATATGATGCCGAGGGGATTGTCCCGCATAGTGGCGGAGGGCGTCTTGTACGTCAGGCTCAAGAGGTCGTCGAAGAAGGTCTCCCAGCCGCTTGCGTAGAGAGCAGAGAAGAGGTAGGTTATGATCTGCGCGATCTTGTTCTGGATATTGGGAGGGTCAGGACTGGCGGCTCCATCTTGCACGTACACCTGGCGGAGGTACGACATCAGGCTGTCCTTGACGAACCCTAGACCTTGAAGGTCAACCACGCCGGCCTGAGCCGCGCTGTTGACCACCTCGAGCGCCACATGCCGTACGACCTCGGTGTGTTGTGGAGTTTTGGTAAAGATCGCGAGGCAGACCTGCCAACCCGAAGGATCGGTACGGAGCTGGTTGAGGTAATCGAAGGCTTGCGCTTTGAGGGCTTGGTCCGAGGAAGGATTCCAGGCGATTTCTATGGCGTTGGCTACCTGTGCGAGGAGGCGTTCTGGTCAGATCTGTTGGACTCGTTGCGAGGGGCACGGGTATCGAGGGGTGGGGTTTTGAGTGCGGTGCATAATCAGTAAATTGGGGGGCAGATAAAATCTTTACCTGTTCCTCCATCTTTTGACCGGCCGGGCTGCCTTCCGAGTCTGTACGACTCTGAAGGCTATAGGAGACTTGGACGTGCGGGAAGGGTTGCTTTCGTGTGACGAGTGTTGCTTGTTGAAAATTAAATGTGGAGGGTCATATCATCGATCGGTCAGTCATCAAGCCATGGTACTGTAGTGTAGTTTTCGGGCGGTGGTCGGTGCTGTCATAAAAAAGGCTACAAGTTAGCCCCAGCAAGCCGGGAGAAATGCCTTGCCGGGAGATAAAAAACTCACTATCTGAACGAAAATAATATATTGGTTTTTCAGACGTCTAAACCTGGTGACAGTATAGGTATAATATTGCCGTCGCGGGAGAAGGCGAACCCGTTGTGTTTTGTGGAAATTGCCTTGGCGCCCGCACCTTTGGGCGGCGGCCGAAAAGGGCAACGGGGGACGTGCCCGGGCCCGAGCCCCGACGCCACATTATTATAGATGTACCGCACAAGGTAATTACTATTGCGAGGTACCTGTAGTTAAACAACTCATACATCGCACGCTCTGCTGTGGATTAAATCTATTTGTTTTCAACCAGGACTTAGTCCCATCTGACATCCATCAATGCTTCGCTGTTTGGTAAACTACTCTTTGAAAACTTCCGGCTAAATCAAACCATGTCTAAACCGCACTGATGGTCGTGCATACTAGTGTATGTACTCCGCATGCATAGACTCCAGTTCGCAAAGGACACATCCCAAGAAGAGTGATAGTATATCCAAAAAAAGAGAAAAAGAATATCTAATAGATCATGTCGTGGCTTCATTCATGGAGCGCATTAACGGATTAATTATGCTTTACCCTGCATGCCGCTTCCTGCTCCAGGACCTGCTTCTCCATCTTCTCGAACCCCTCGAGTGCCTTGCCGTACTTCTCAAAGACGTCCTTCAGGTAGCCATCCGCGATCTTCTCGATGAACTCGTCCTCCTTCCACCGCTGGCCGATCAGGTCCTCAAACGTCTGGCCCGGTTTCCGCTCGATGGCCCAGACCGCCTTGTAAGCCGCGCCCAGAGCGCAGGCATTCTCCCCGACGTCCAGCTTGTACACGCCGTCCACTCCGCCGAGGATTTCTCCAGCGACCTTGGCGATCGCCTTATTTCTCGAGCCGCCGCCCACGAGGTACACCCTCTTGGGCTGAGGCGGGATACCTTCTGCGGGACTCTGGGTCAGTCCGCGCGACCGCAGACGGAGGGAGAGCATCTGGCTCTCGACGATGGCGCGCGCCTCGTCCAGAGGCTGATCCCAGCCTTCGGTGGTCTCCTTCAAGGTTTTGTCATTAGGGTCGTAGGTGAACCGCCACTGCCCGGCGCGCACGTTCGGCACGATCTCCGGCCTCGGGAAGAAGAGGCCCATTTTCATGGGATCCGAGTCTGTCTTCTGGCCCATCGCCGGCGTCTGCAGCATGGCCTTGTCGAAGTTGGCCCACGGGGCCGCGGGATCCTGCTTGCCCAGTTTCTCGTCAATGGCATCGCGGACCTGCTCACGGGCAAGACCTCCGTTCTTGTAGCAGAGCATAAACATGTACAGTCCGGACGTGGTCGGGTGGTTGAAGAAGTGAGTGGATGGGTCGGGCTTATAGTGCGGAGTCGACATGAGGAAGGTAGTCGAGGTGCCCAGGGAGACCATCGCATCCGACGGTCTCAGAGGTAGGGCCAGAATGGTCGCCGGGTTGTCACCGGTAGACGGAATGATCGTACAGTCCGGACTGAAGTTGTACCGCTCGACGAAATACCTATCGATCTTGCCCAGGTGCATGCCTCCGTCGGGTGGTACGTCTCCCAGCTTCCGCTTCAGGTCCGCGACGCCGAATTCGCCAGCGCACAGCTCCAGCAGACGATCGTCGAAGGTTCCGTTCTTGATGTTCCACAAGTTCATTCCGCAGACGTCTGAGATATCGAGCGGCGCTATCCGGCCCAGGAAGAGGGAGGCCAGAAAGGAAGACACCAACGAGATCCGCGATGTCTTCTTGTATGCCTCTGGGTATTTCCGCTGGAATCGAAGAATCTGAGGACCCGTGAATCTCTAGAGTAGTAAATAACGCCGTCAGTACGGTTTCTGTAAACTCTAACAGTATAACTGGGTCTTACATGATGAGCTTTGCTCCCCGTCACCTGAGCCAGCTCCTCCGGGCTCCCCAGAAAGGCATCAAACTCGTCGCATTCAGCCTGCGTACTCGCATCCTGCCAATTGGGGCTGTACGGATGGGAGAAGGCCCCCTGCAGCTGCTCCTCCAACGTCTTGTCCTTATCCAGACTCTTGAGCAACCTCTCCGCGTCCTCGCTCCAGTAGACGCTACCGTGCTGCTGCCCGGCGCCGCTGATGCCCTTGACGCGACTGAAATCCAGCCCTTGTGCCTTCAGCATGCCCAGCACGCCGTCCAGCGCCTGCAGCCACATGGCGACGGGCGCAAAGACCTCGTGCTCCGCCTCATTGGTCAGCACGCCCTTCTTGACGTTGAACCCCCGCGAGTCGGCGTCGAAGTCGAACTTGGCGACGTGGACGACCTTCAGCTCCGAGGTAACGACCAGGCCCTTGAGCTGTTGCGTCGAGAGGTCGAACCCGATGTACAGCGGGCCTTGGGACGCCATTGTCGCGTTGGCGTTGCCCGTCTACCCAATTCAGCAGTGGAGCGAAGTGGTGAGTGGAAGAGGGGGAGGGGTAGGAGGGAGGAGGAAACGAGGAGGAAAGGGAATCTAGAACAATATATAATAATGCGACGAAGAAGAGGAATAAATAGAAACCGCGATCCACTGGCTAAAATACTTCTGTTCCAATGTCAGATGGCGTAGCCAGTCCTTTCAATCTGGCACCTGACGCTTAATTTATCCTCCGCGTTTATGGTCGGTAAAAAGACTACGGAGCTCCCCGTTCGCGACCATGAGCGCGCAGAGTACAGATGAAAACAAGATAATCGATAGCTACCGAAGCTAGCGCCACGTGCTTGGAACCCACAAACAATGCACCGGTGATGATGCAAATCTTCGAGACCTGCAGGGGCGGCGTTCCTTGTGAACTGTGCTGTGATGTATGGAGTACTACAGTAGTACCTTGTCCCTGCGGTGATGTAAGAGACATCGTGCCCCACTGTTATGGCGGGCGAATTTAGCCGGAATATGGGAAAGTCCACCGGTCGCCGCACTTTAAGATCCGGAGTACTATGTATACGAAGTATGGAGTACACTACGCAAATAGACTGTACACAAAGTAATTGTGTTTATAAGCTGGCGAACAGATGCCCAGTACTTCCATTCACAGCCCCATCCTTGTTGGTAGACTAAATCTTGTCGAGCCAGAACACAAGATGTACAGTACGTACGTGCACACATACAACACAAAGTTTTCCTGTGTTTGGATGAAAAAGTGCTTTTTGCTCCAGTTTTACACACATCGGACATCTGGTCTATCACTAATACAAAGACTTATCAAAGAGTTCATGGTAAATGCTCTCTATTCGGTGAAAAGAGGACCGGTTAATCGCACCGGGGTCAAGAATCTATATAGCTCTTACCCACAATATCACAGAAGAGCAGACACGTCTTAGTAAAGCTATGGCCGCGATCCAGAACCGTCCATACCTTTGGACTCCTGGAGTCAATGGGCGTCTCATCAGTGGCAGCACCTCTGCCAGCAAGCATTGCTCCCCTGGCCTTTCGCCTTCGGTCCATCCATGTTCCAGCACCGACGATCCTAAAAGATCCTCGATTTTCATCCAAGGGTATCGTAGTATCTAGGGTTTGAGCACTAGAGAAAACAGCTGTCGTGTATCTTTTCTGGCGAAGTCTCGAAATTGCGCTCCCCGTGCAAATAGAAAAGGATGCGACTAAAACAAGACGCCTCAACGCCTCTTATGCGCGCCATGCTCGTGCGAATGGTCATCATGCGAATGGTTATCGTGATCATGGGTGTGATTATGATCATGGTCTGCTTCATCGCTATCTTTGGGTTCAGGGGTTGCAAGCGCTCGTGCGCTGACCTCGGGCGGGATGAACTCTTCCGTAAAGTCGACATCCCTCTCCTCGTGAGGCACGAATCGTATCTTCACGCGCTTCACGCCCCGGACATGGGCACCGATGCCTTCTCGTACGGCTTCTTCAACCTGACGAGAGCGGCTGACGGACCAGGAGCCTGGCACAGCCAATTCGACCTCAATGAGGTAGTTCTGGCCAGATTTCATACCTCGAATGTCTCGAATCTCGACTTCTGGATTGCTCGAACCTCCGGCCAGCACTCTGGAAGCTGCCTTCCGCACGGACGCTTTGATTTCGTCATCTACAGTAGTATCCGCTAGCTCCATCAGGGAAGTCACCGTGTTGCTCCAACCCGCTTTGATGACCATGAGAGAAATCACCAGCCCACCGACTGGATCCAACCAGGAAGCGTCCGTGAATATGTGAGTGCCACCGATCGTCAGCAGCGCAACGAAGCTTGTGAGAGAGTCAATGCGATGGTGAACAGCGTTCGAGGCCAGCACCGAGGACTTGCGTTCATTTGCGATGTTCATGGCTGCAGATGACAATGACAAGAATCAGTCTCAAGATTGGGATGTACAGGGAAGAACAGAGGCACTTACTAGCACGGTAAAGCCATTCTTTAATCACGATTGATCCTGCCGCAAGCCACGCCGCATTGATGTTGGGTCCCAGAGCTTCAACCCCATGGCTGTGTCCATGGGAATGACCGTGTCCCAGCAGCCCTGAATGAGCAATGACCTCCGCTGCCTCGGGAAAGAACTGATTGAGGAGAACCTCTCCTGCATTCAGACCCATGAACACCCCACCGCAGAGCAGGAGGCCGCTGACTCCCAAAGCGCCAATGCTCTCAACCTTGCCGTAACCGTTGGGAAACCTCTCCGATGGGGGCTTGAGGGACCATGAAACGGTTCCCAGCGTCATGAAGTCGGAGACGAGATCTGTAAGCGCATGGTACGCGTCTGCCACCAGGGCCTGGGAATGGAAGACGTAACCCCCGATGAACTTCCCGATTGCCATTGCCAGGTTGACGAACAGACCGATTCGTGTGATCCGCACGCCGGCGTCATTCTTGTTCTGGGAGATCAGGTAGATATTATTATGGTGGTGGTGATGATGGTGGCCGTGGCCGTGGCCCGCGTGACCTCTTGTCTGTGCTGCCATGAGTGGAACGACTGTCAACGGGCGCGCGGTGTGAGTAGGGACATTGGAGGAGGGGAGCGGGAGGGCCTGGAGGAATTTATGGCCTGGACGACCGTGACAGCGCGTATGCGAGACAAAGACACGCCGCTGGGCTGGCCCGCGGGGACCGGGGATGCTGGAGAGCTGCTTAAGGAGGACGAGGCAGCGGAGGGCTGGCTGTAGACGGCTCCTGCACCGCAGGGGCTGCGTCAGCGGCATCAGGGCGACGCACCACTGGGGACCAGGCACACGAGCGATCAGGGGCTGGAGAGACCGACGAGGACAGAGTGTTCGTGAGGATCTTGCAGCAGGTGTGGGTGCCCATTGCCAGCGCCGGTCGCAGAGGTGTTGGATGCAGGTCGAGGCCGGCTCCTGGCCGCCTGTCTGCTCTTCTCTGCGCTGCTGCTGAACCAGAGCCCGCTGGATCGCGTCCCGACGTGCGCTGACTCCGGAGCTCGGCGGCACGCCCGCCAAGCAGCTTGCCTGGCTATGTCCCCAAGGTCGCGCTGCCTTTGTCCGCCATCAAACCACCGTCTCTAAATTACTAACAGTCTGTGTCGCAGTGCCAATCCAGTGCCTGACGCGGCATGCGCCACGACTGCTGAGGCGGCAGCCCACAGTCAACGGTAGCCGACACAATCGTTCTCGATACACAAAGCCCTCCGTCTGATACGGCAGGCACCTCGAATGCACCACCTACAGGGTGTGATATCCAAGCGGACCGCTGTCGCGCTGTCCCAAACCAAATTTCCCTTCTTGACCCTTCACTTCGTCGTTGTCTACCATCTCCACCTGACCACCCGCGGGGAGTGACGATGCCTTTCCATGGCGGCCGCTGCGATCAGGATCCCTTTCAGGGGTCCTCTACCCACAGGATTCATTGTTCCCCCAAACGCAGACACAGTATCGGGAGCAATTGACGCTCTCCTGGCCTTCTTCTCGGCTCCCCCCTCCCCTCTCCTCAGAGGAATCGATGTTGGCAGAAATTCACAGACCGTCCTCCTGACCGGCGCTGGAATATCGGTGGCGTCTGGGCTATCGGATTACCGGGGAGAGAATGGCATCTACACGAGAAACAAGTCATACAGGCCAATTTACTACCACGAGTTTTTGACCAAACATGAGGCGCGCAAGAGATACTGGGCCCGAAGCTTCGTCGGATGGCCCGGTCTGGTGAAGGCCAAACCGAACACAACGCACTGGGCAATCAGGGATCTGGGAAAGAAGGGCTACATCAGCTCTGTCGTGACGCAAAACGTCGACTCCTTTCACTCCATTGCCCATCCGGAGCTGCCTACGGTTGAGCTTCACGGCTATCTTAGGGCTGTGGTCTGCGTCAGTTGTCGGCGGCAGTTACCGCGGGAGGACTTCCAGAAGTCATTGGAGACCCTCAATCCGGCCTGGGCTGAGTTCTTGGCGGAAGTGGTCGAGTCGGGGGCCCTGGACACGAACAACCCGGAGGAACAGCGGCGTAGAGGACTCAAGATCAACCCGGACGGAGATGTCGATCTTGCACAAGCTCCTTACTCGATGTTCAGGTATCCCGCTTGCCCACACTGCCTAGAACAGCCGCCGTTGCTTGCGGACGGCACCAGGGCCCGGGTAGAGGTCGAGAGCGACGGCGCGTGGTCGCCCGTCTCCAATGCCGGGATCCTGAAGCCCGCGGTCATCATGTTTGGAGAAAGCATCGATCCGGATGTCAAGACCGCGGCGGAAGAGGCGATTGATGACGCTGGCAGGCTACTGATCGTTGGCAGTAGCCTGGCAACGTTCTCTGCGTGGAGGCTGGTTGAAAGAGCGTACAAGAGAGGCATGCCAATAGGGATCCTCAACGTGGGGGGCGTGCGGAACGAGGCCGTCATCTTCCGGGACCTTCACGAAGAGGGGAATGTCGTGAACCATGTCCGGTGTAACCAGAGGTCGGAGCTGGTCCTTCCCGAAGTCGCAAGGCGGCTGGAGCCCATCGGTAGACAGTAGACAATAATATGTACATTACAATGAATATAACATTATATATACGAAGGCGGTATATATAATATATATAGAAGCTGGCGTTCAACGTGCGGATAAGCGCCAGGGTCTGTCTGATCGACGGCGCTTATCGCCGCAGGGACGATAAGAAGAGGTCCAGGCCTGAAGGAGAGTGGACTTGCCTGCTGGCATGTCAGGGCCCTCGAGGAGTCGAATGGTCCGGTGTGTCGTCGCGATCCGATGCGCGGCGGCGATTGGAAGCACGGCGAAGCGCGGTGGCTATTTTCGCGGACGGGTCCGTAGGCGCGGCGGTGGATATCCTTCACAGTGACTTACTCTCCCTGGGACCAGTAGCGCCATCCAAGGCGCGGGGCTCCAGCAGGCTGAGCAGGCTGTATCCAGGCCGGACATGGACAATCGGAGCATAAAGACTTCCAAGAGCCCTTTGTCGCACCTCGACAGCGCCGCTGCCCGCCTGGAGATTGCCTCCTCGCTCGTTGCTCCATCCTCCTTCCTCTTCAACCAGCGCAAGAACCCCCCGCCTTCTCCTCCAGCCTCCCATCCCAGGCCAGCGTCGCGCACGATGGACAAGACACAGCAGCCGAGCTCTTTCCAGCAGCTGGAAAAGGTACGTTCTTTTTGCGGCGGGCCGTCTGTCGGGTCCTGCTTGCTAACTGGGTGTCTGTAGCTCGGAGAAGGTACCTATGCAACCGTACGTTGAGCACCCCTTCCGCCCCATGTCCTTCTGTCCACTTCCCTTCAGCTGATACGGAGCGTCGCAGGTCTTCAAGGGACGGAATCGCCAGACCGGCGAGATGGTGGCCCTGAAGGAGATCCACCTTGACTCGGAGGAGGGAACGCCGTCGACGGCCATCCGCGAGATCTCGCTGATGAAGGAGCTGAAGCACGAGAGCATCGTCTCCCTCTACGATGTCATCCACACGGAAAACAAACTGATGCTCGTCTTCGAGTACATGGACAAGGACCTGAAGAAGTACATGGACACCAATGGCGACCGCGGGCAGCTGGACTATGTCACCATCAAGTCGTTCATGCACCAGCTCCTTCGGGGCATCGCCTTCTGCCACGAGAATCGCGTCCTCCACCGAGACCTCAAACCCCAGAACCTCCTCATCAACAAGAAGGGCCAGCTCAAGCTCGCCGATTTCGGTCTTGCAAGGGCCTTCGGTATCCCCGTCAACACGTTCTCCAACGAGGTTGTCACCCTGTGGTATCGTGCCCCTGACGTCCTCCTGGGTAGCAGGACCTACAACACCAGCATCGACATCTGGTCCGCAGGTTGTATCATGGCAGAGATGTACACGGGACGACCCCTCTTCCCGGGAACGACGAACGAAGACCAGCTGCAGAAGATCTTTCGGCTGATGGGAACGCCCTCGGAACGTTCCTGGCCCGGCATTTCCCAACTGCCCGAATACAAGCCCAATTTCCAGGTCTACGCGACGCAGGACTTACGACTCATTCTGCCGCAGATCGACCAACTTGGCTTGGACCTCCTTAGCAGGATGCTTCAACTGCGACCGGAGATGCGCATCAGCGCGGCTGAAGCGCTGCGACATCCGTGGTTCAATGACCTTCCCCAACTTTTGCAGCAGCGGCAACAACAGCAGCAGCAGCAACAGCAGATGGCTGGAGGGTACGGCGGGATGGTCCCACCTCAACAAGGCTATTAAAGACAGGAAATTTCGAAGGATATGAATGGAATGACTGACCAAGTTTTTTTTTCAGAACCAAGGGTGAGGGCGACTGAATGAGAGCGTGGCGTTTATACCCGAAGATGTTGATTCTCTTTTCACGGCTGATGTTTCTTTTTTCCTTTTGTCCACTGTGTTTAGCTTCGATGGGTGCATAATCTTGCAATAAAAGGACTGAGTCTTGGTTCTAGTATACGATTCGCCCACCGCGCACTTACCCCATCCATTTTCCCCCATATCGACTGTCGAGTACTAGACACTTGCGCATTCTGGAGCGATCTATTATTCCCGACCCTCGTCTCGACTCCTACACTACAAAACTCAATGCTATAGACAACCAGCTCATGCCTCGATTTGGTCTGTCTGCGAGAGGTAAATACCCCAGCACCGTGGCCGGAACAACTTCGCATCCCCCAAACCATCAATTTCTAGACAATCTGAGTCCATAACCTAAAAGCAGCACAATCTTTTTTCACCTACACATTCAATTTAAACAGCATCATTTATTCTAAACAGCATATTATATAATATCGTATACATTCCCTCTGTCTGTCCTGGGGACTCCCTGTCTCCTAGTACTCACTGTACTAGTGTACCAGTGACAGGTGCCCCGAGACACACATAGAGAGAGAGATAATGAACCTAGCTAGGACAATAACGACACTTTCCTACGACAGGACCTTTGGCAGACAGACAAATAAATGAATAAACTATCAAATAAGTAAGTAGCTAAGTCTACATGCGCGGCACAGCTATCTATATACGCAGCAGCCCAGGCAGTCTACCAACCAGGGATTGATTTGATTCTTTCAATTCGAGTTTGAATGCCCGTCCTCTGTCTGTCTGTCCGTCCGTCTGTCTGCCAGCTTTTGACTCCCAAGCTACCAGTCATTGATTCAGCACGGAATCCATACTGGTTATCATTGAAGCTGGCTGACTAACCCACTTACTCGCTCATCGTCGTCGTAGAAGAAGGATTCTTTTAGACCTTTACTGTACTGTATATCGATAATAGGTATGATATGGTGATCTGAAACCGTTTAACTTTCTTCCCTTCTTTATTTCTTAGATTCGAGCCCTCCTGATATCGTTAAATAAAAAAATTTCTTTTTAATTAATATTATTTCTATGAAATACATGAAAACACAATTAAATAACAATAACAATATTAGCTACAATTTATTAAATAACCTCGATGTGGATTCTCATCACTTTTAGTAAGTGGTACTCCGTAGTAGATGGGACTGTGTGACCTCACCTCTTTCAAAAAAGACTGATGGGGGTTTTACGCAATATAGTATATTTCAGTTCCTAGCTCTATAGGTTCGGTACCCGCTCTGAGATCAGCCCTGATACGGACATGCATGATACCCTTATATATCTATATTGGAGGCATAACTATACGGAGTATATACTACCTACTTAATGCTGCTAGAGAAAAAAAATCTCGGGAGTCCTCAGAAAGCGTCAGCCCCGGTAACCTTCGCAGTATGTATTATATAGTTTCAGAATGCTTCGGCTTCAGTTTCAACTTGACCGGTATATACATGCTAGTTTGGACGGCAAGATGACCATCCAGGGATAGTCATTCAGAATGACAAATTTAATATGTGAGAACCTGCTTAACCAGTAGTACCGGATAACGTGCCTATGAAGAAAATGGAGAAGACGACGAATTACCCAGATTGGAAATCGTCATCAGACAAGACCTCAGGGCCAACTTCAACTGCTCACGGCATATGACAAGTTTCTCAATCCAGTTAGGTAGGTACAGTACAGTAAGCACCTAGTCACTGCGGAACGATATCGCTGAGGATGCCTTGTCCCTGGCAAGTTCTAGTAGCAAATTAGCAAGGAGAACGTTGCTCATGACGATGCCGGATCGCTATCAGCTTATCTCCAGGCATTAGTCAGTAGTTAGTCATACAGTACTGTACATAGGGAAGTACTCCGCACAGGACATGCAGATGAAGAATCTACTGTATACCAATCTACTCTAGGTGGGTAGTATCTCGTCTCATCTCGTCCGGCGGGATGATTATTAATTAATTCTCCGGAGTACTCCGTACTTAATTAGATACGTATGATCTAGATCCTCGGTGAGCCGCGAGCGGGGTAGGAACCCCTCACCTTACAGTATGTGCTCGGTACGGAGTGCTTGCCTATTAAAATGATGATAATATGATACCTTACTAGTACTGTACAGTACATACGTGTGCACCTTGGGCATCTGATAGTGCGCGTGTAATAAATGTTCGAGTGTTGCAAAGCATCAAGGTCTGACTGACGCCTGGCGCAAGCTAGCTAGTAGTAGTGCCGACCTACAGCTTATCTTCTCCGTAGGGAGTTACTCCGTACCTAACCCCAGGCACTACTCCGTATCATACGGTCTGAATCCACCGACCAGCGTCCGTGCGAAACAGAGTTGCAGGGGTTGAGCCCTGTGTCTCTGCAGGACGCAGGTGATAGCGGTCGCAAGCGGCCACAAAGGTGATCTAGGGTACGGAATTGACCAGAGCTAGTTAGACATCTATTGATTGATACGTTAGCTATTTTTTTTATAATTTTTTTTCCTGTGACAAAATAAGAGCCAGTCCCCTGTCCTGGCCACGTGTTTTCTTTTCTGCTCGGGACTTCGGCTGCGGCGCAGGCTTGAAATAGAGTTCGTGGCTTTTTGTTTCTAATTCTACCCCTTTTCGTCAACGGTCAACTGTCAGTGACATATTTGACGTGCATGTCGAAGGATAAAGATTTGGCAGTGGTTGCCGGGATCCCCTGATCCCTGGAGTACCCAGGTACCGTTCGGTGTATATGCACAGAGGTACAGTACATGCAGTTCTCCTATGAATAATGAAGCGGTGTTGTGTGCTCTCGGATGTACACAGTACCTACTTACGGAGTACATTTATGTACGGAGTACTGTGAAAACCGTCATATTTTTTTTGGACGGTTTAGTTGCATAATTGCGGAGTACTAGGATGCGGTTCTGGGATGTCTGAATAATGATGACGTGATGTCTTTAGCCTTGTCACATCGCCTACCTATCTACGGAGTACTCCGTACAGGGCACGGGGTAACTCGGGTTATAGAGCTGATACCGGTGAGGGCATATACTAATCTAGGCAGGTCAAGCTGAAATCGTGTGCTGAACTCCCATTATTATTTCTTCCTCCTCTTTTCTCTCCTTTACAATAGGTTGCCAAAACTTTCGTTAACAAGGGTCCCTTGCCTAGCAGCTTTGGCAGATTGCCACTTTATACCCACAAGCGGTTGAAGGGTGATTAGACACTACTATGGTAGGTAAAATTCCTAAGCGAAGTCAGTCCGGATCACAATAACAGAGCAAAGGCAGCGAGGTAGGCGGTTTGGTGACGAAAGTTTGGCAACATACCGTAGTGTTAGCACCCTTCAGATGCATAATTCCAACCCTCTTCTTCTGTCTTAACAATCCCTACATGGACGCTACTGGTTCCGGTACGCTCTTCGAAAAGGTCACCAATCTCAGTTACCCTCTTACCTGCACCAGACTCAAACCGACTAGCCACAAGACCAAATATGCTCAAGCGTGCCCGGACATCCCGATATGCAGCAGGGTGTGTTGCCGTTATGCTAACAGCAAGGCCCAACCCAAGCAGCACATACAGTATGCACAAAGACCACAGAAAGAATAGAGGAGCTTTGGGGACACGTGTGACTAGGACTGGACGCCTCACTTGCTCCTTCATATTCAGCTTTGGCTGGAAAAAGCCGGCGGAAGCAGCAAGCGTTACCATTTCCAACTGGGCAGCATAATAATCAGCTATCTCTTGAGAAGTATTGCCGATAACTGTCGCCAATTGCAGCATGTATGCCAGCTGATCAGCCACAATACCCTCCTCCAGTAACCACGATGAAACCTCCAAAACATCACTATTATTAACTAGTGATAATGTCTTGGAGGCCATCGAGCCATTCACCCATGAGTAGGTAAGGTTGTGGATCCTAATTTCACATCTCAGGATGAAGTAATACTGCCAAAAAGCGCTCAAAATCTCCGGATAATGAGCAAGGGTCTGCTGCCAATCAAGCTGATGCTGGCGAATATGGCCTTGAACGCCCGCATAGAAGGGGTTTGACTTGTTCAGGCTATCCGTGTTGTTTAGGCCCGCATCAGAAAACAGGTATATACAGCCCCAGTCACCACAATTTGGCCAGTCCGGGATACTGATATTGCTGTTTGAAACTCCAGGATTGGCTCCATTGAAATTATCCGAACAATTAAACACAGAGGAGATATGATCACCTGCAAGCCTCAGATTGCACTGCCGACTGTATGGTTCACGCGCACTGCTGGCTGCCAATGTCGACGCAGAGTAGTCAATGTCGAGTGGTGGCCGGACTGGAGCAAGAAATGAGAAGGAATCCTGATCTTGTGTCTCCTTGAGTATCTGATACGCGCTGGAAAGGTTGTTCATGATCAGATACGGATCTTGTGTTTGATTCACTTGGCCAAAAAATAGCGCCCTGCACGTGTATGGCAAATTATCAGAATAATCCCCGGTATCGCGTATTCCAGTGCACTCGGGAAGAAACTCAAAACCAAATGAATGCTGCGGAGGGTCTGATGGAGAGACCTGGGAGATAATGACTGATTCCGTGACAACATGAAGCCAAGTATCAACTGCCCATATTGCGTAACTGGAAGTGCAGTTCTGTTGTCAGCAAAAGCAATATGCTGCATGAGGCGGCTCAGTCTCTTACCTGAGTACAGTCGTGATTGCTAGGAGGGAAGCTGCTAAGCGTAACATTGAACTAAAAGGCCGTCTTGTCTTCCAAAGCCAGTACGAGATCACATCCCAAAGTGACAAAGGCTGGGCATCCAATGTTTCGAGTAAAGAGACCCAGCTGATAGGGAGTAAGAAGCTTGGACACCTCGTCCTTTTCTGCCTTATTCAACAATTTTCTGCTGACGTGAAAGGAACAAAGGGACATGACAAATCCAGGAAGGAGAGATGCGACGCTGCTCGCCCATGATGATATCGTCACGAATCTGGCCGCATCGATGTCGACAAAGTAGGCGTTGGGATCATCGCGGTCACTTGGGAGACGCAGGCTCGGCTCTGATAATGCCTTGTGGTCCACCTTGAATGCGACAACCATGTATACAAGGAGTCCTATAATGATCAGAAGGGGGACAGTAACCACCAGTGTAGCCCATAAGATTGTTTGGTATGTCCCACTGATTCCCTTCCTGCTTGAAGCATCGGGCGACAGTCGGCCATTTCTTTCCGACGGTATTGGGGAACGTTGTTCGGGAGTGGTTCTTGAACTTGTTGCGTCTCTAGTCGGTCCCATCGATAGTAATGGAAAGTGATCCCCCTTTCTCTCTGGTATTCCGTGACGGTCTGCCACCATGGTAAACAGATAAATTGTATAGCACCTGGTATTCCATCAGCTCTCGGAGCTATTGGGAGACAGCGAGGAGCTGACAGAGGTGAAAGTGCTTGGGGAAAGATATTCCAATCTGTTGCTCTGCAGATGAAGCATTAAGGCCATTACAGCCTCATTCGGCCTGAAGCTTTGTTTCACGTTTGGCAACTGACAAGGCAGACGTGGTGATTGGGTGCTTGTATGGAGCCAATGAATGTGCAGCATATTTTGCCAATAATGTGGAGAGTAGAAATCATTAGATTTGTGCGGCTGAGATGTGGGTAAGCTGGGCACCATAGTAGTATGGAGTATCTCTCCTCTTCTTTATCTACTTTTGGGGCGGCGCGTACAGTGGATATTGTATGCAGACAGCCCAGTCCTATTATCGGTTCTTGCTTCTGATTTCCATTGGCTGCCAGGCCCCTATTCCCTCCCTCTTTCTTCTACCATTCAATATACCACTCCGCCTACAATTCAACCAGTTATTATTATAGAATCTAGATGAGTCTGTATCTCTATATATCCAATAAGCAGGTGCCAACAGCTATCAAAATTCCTAGAACTCTATGATCCCCTATTCTAAAGCCTGACCCTTATTGGGACCAGCTATTCGACCTGCCATTAGATCTGCCATTAGATCTACCATTTAACATGCCATTAAACTTGGATCTAGCTGGTCTATTCAAATGGCAGATACAGTCTGCGCGAGCGCTTAAGGTGCGAAGCGCCCACAGAGTGATTATAAACCCTAAGGAGGGCTTGAGGACTTGATTATTTACTGTGGTGGATTGCAGTGATTTCCGTAAATGATAGTAGGTCTGCAGGTAGAATGCCAGGCAGTTATAATAATATTAAAGCCCCCTTGAAGCCTGTGAGTGAACGAAGCGAACGGTTAAAGGCCTATATAGGTAGCCACCCCCGCCCTCTCCGTACCCCTGATCGGATAACCTCGGTCGGAGCGGCGTTGCTCACCTGCTAAGAACAAGAGGGGCAGTCGACAGGGTGACCGTAGATTTTTGCTCGATAGGTAGGCACTACTACTCTATATACCTAGCGTAGTTCTTGAGCCGCGCGGGAGGCCTGAAGCTCCAGGAACAGAGTTTAGTAGTGAACACTACCGTGTACGGGTATTCCAGCGGGGGTGCAGGCCAGCCTGATAAATAGGACCTCTTTTATATATACCGGACCGCCCGTCAACCCCGGATTGGAGATCCGTGAAGAAACGCCCCTTCACCGGTAGTTTTGCTTATTTCGGAACCACGGTAAGGTCGTGTCTTTGGACTACAAATGTTAGTTATATATACTCATCTTGGAGCCCAGCACGAGCTTGAACTCGCAAAAACCGTCCTATTTATTTATATCGATTGCCCAGGCGTTTCTTTCAGATTCTCGGCTGAACATGTGCTTTGACACTGTGTGGCCTTGAGATGAAGAGATTTTGAAAATTGCCGATGAGGTAAGAAAGTAAGGATGTACTAGGTACCAAGTGGTATATACCTAGTTGCATACAAAGATCGCGGGAGTGGTACCTACCTACCTACCTAATCATATAGCCCATTCCCTCATCTCTTGAGTATCATTATTATTTATCTTGACCCAAGGGGCGTTCAACCCCTACAGACTGCCGAAGCCCAGTCTCCGTCCGTACTCCATGCACATGCATAAGCAGCACCAAGCCTCGGGCCGTCGTTCCGCCAAGGCCGCTTTTCCTGGACGAGTGACCGAGACTCCAGATGCCGTCCCCACGAAAGTTTGACGGTCTCGAGACGGGGGCATGCACGGCTCAGTACGAGGCTAGAGCCGGGTAAGAAAGCCTGGGGATAAGCTCGGTGGTGGGGGCTGGAGAATCGAAGTAGAGGAGCCCCGCAACAGTGTAGTATTACGCAGTCAAGGGGGACGCACAATACGGTCTCTCGAACCGCGGTGCGGCAGTAGTCGATTCTTCCCCGCTCGCGATTGAGACTGATTTGTTTTTTCGCCGCCTGATCCAGTCTTGTCGTGTCACTCTGGATATCTGCTTGCGGAGCAGAGCAGTGGGTCGTGAAACCAGAGTTCTCCTTTCAGTGTTTCTATCTTTTTTGTCTGAAACCCCCAACTGAACAATGAAATATGTAACCGAGAACAGGGCAGGTACTGACTATGAAGTCGTTCGACGATTGTCTGATCTGCTAGGTAAAGTTTCTTGCCGACGGTAGATGTTGCTAGCTGGTGAATGCATGTCCTTAGCGGCCTCTCCCAGGGGACTGAGTTTGTAGATGCTCCTAGCGCATGTATGAACCGGCGTTTGTCACCATCTTCCGCCCATTGCGAGGGAGTATGATGCTCTCGTCGGGTTCCCGAAACATGCTTTATATCCGTGCCTCGACATGCTGCAACTCATTGCGGATTGTTCTATTATCCGTGGTATCGCAAGTATGTACTGTACAGTACTCTCAGAGGGCTGCCGGAAGATGGAGATGCTTCCAATCTACCATGGGGTCTGTACACTCCGGGCTCCTCTCGGGATGCTGCACTGCGCCATAATTACGGAGTAATAACGGCAAGCGGTAAGGTCAACCTACAATACAGGGAACCCGCGACGGAACTGGTCCGGGTTGCTGTTTAGTTGAAGGTGGCGGGGTTCTCTGCTTGCCGGGGCCTAGGTTGGAATATCCATATCAAGCGTAGCTGCGCCTCTATTAGCGAGCGGCCGGTAGGGCTGTGTTTGGCTGTTCTTTCTCAATTCACGCTTTTGGCTCGATTGGCTTCTTCAGGGACCAGAAACCAACGGCGCGAGTGTGGAATGCATATGACACGCGCCGGCTATTCGGGGCCTGGGACCAACGTTGCATGCTTCAAGGCTTGGACAGGGCCACCTGCAGCATCTCCCCGGCCCTCGTGTGGCGGTGGGCAATGTGAAAGCTAATAAACAGTAGTTACCCCCTGTGAATCAAACTCCGTCTACCTTGCCGGACATTTGCGGCCATCCGCAGTATACTGACTTCCATAGTCAATATCTGCATCGCCGCCATGTCCAGGACTTTATCTCCTTCCACGGTCCACTGCCGACACGGTCCTTGTTGAACATTAGGAGAGTTAGAAAAGAGAAGACCGTCGTGAGTCTATCTCTTGAATTGTACCTGGATCCCCTATGGGGTGAATGGGCCATTGTATGCCCACATCATCCCCAGGTTCTTCTCCCCGACGACGCTTGGAGGGATAACACGACCGGTCTTCCTTTCTGACAACACATCACGCAGTTAGCACTTCTCCAGTCCTTCATTTTCATTTGCCTCACTTTCCTTTTTCTTCCATCTACCTCTTCATCTGTATCGATATCAGCCTATCTTGAAAGACCATCTACTTTGGATATCAACCATACATACGGAAGGGAGGTCACCCAGAGAACTACTCTTCTTCTGGTCCCTGACGATCACCATGTCGTCCACCGAATCATTCTCTGAGAAGCAGTTGAGAGCCATTGAGGACACAGAGCGTGCATGCTCTGCCCTTTCTCTCATTGGGACATCCATCATTATCGGTACTTTCCTGGGATCCAGTTTGTTTCGCAAGCCCATCAATCGCCTGGTCTTTTATGCATCCTGGGGCAATATTATGGCGAATGTTGCGACTCTCATTTCTCGTTCCGGTATACTCCATGGGGTCGGCAGCCCATTGTGCCAGTTCCAGGGATTCCTCATCCAGTGGTTAGTTGCATATACTCCGTTTCTTCCGGTGAATATTGACTGATTGCTTGATTTTTTTTTACCCAGGTTCATGCCAGCCGATGCCATGTGGACCCTAGCTATGGCGTGTAATGTCTACCTAACCTTCTTCCACAAGTACGATTCTTCTCAGCTGCGGAGACTTGAATGGAAATACCTCCTCATCTGCTATGGCTTGCCCTTCATCCCAGCCTTCGCATACTTCTTCATCGAAACAAAGGAAAAGGGAAAGGTGTATGGCTCGGCGGTAGTAAGTGTCGCAGAAAAGCAAAAGCGCATCAAAGAGCTTCTTGGTGTTGACTCTGCGTAGCTGTGGTGCTGGGTTTCCCACCCATGGGACGCCCTGCGTATCGCGGTTTTCTATGGTCCAGTATGGTTCGTTATCGCCGTAACTCTTGTCATCTATATCCGCGCTGGGAAGGTGATCTTCGAGAAACGACGCGAGCTCCAAGATATCAGCACGCCTGAAACTAGTTATTTCTTCGAGAACCCGTTCGAGGCCACTTCGAAGGTGACCGAGATTCACATTACGAGCGAACCGGCAGACCCACGAAAGGATTCCGCTCAGCTAAGCAACAGCACCGAAGACACGTCTCGGGCGCCGCAGGCGTCCAATTTCAACCCGTACACTGTCACAATTGAGAGCGGCGAAGGAAGGAACTCCATTCCCTTGAAGACGCTGCGCAATCAGCCAGACGCGAACGCTCAGCGCCGTGCAGCAGCGATGGAGGCAAATAAAGCGGCCTGGAAGTATTGCAAGTGCGCCATGCTGTTCTTCGTCGCGCTGCTCGTAACATGGGTTCGTCAAGTTTATACACGTCATATTGCTCAAGATTGTGCTGACTAATGAGCTTCTTCCACAAAGGTCCCTTCGACGATTAACCGCGTGTACCAACTGGCTCGCCCAAATGATGACAACTTCGGCCTGAACTATGCGTCCGGTTTTGTCCTGCCCTTGCAGGGTTTCTGGAACAGCATCATCTACCTCTCCATCTCGTGGCCTGCGGTGCGGGCCCTCTTCGAGAACATGCGGAGTATTCCTCGGTCGTATCAAATAAGCAGACCGCAGCCTTTAGCAGGAGGTGCTGGTTTCAGACCTCGCAGCAGTTCCGGCGGCAACGAAAGCACGGCGGAGTTAGCGAGAACCGTACACTGAAAGCCATGTCCATATATGTTCTTAACTCTATCTGGGTATCTTGTTGTCATGCGTCTGCAAACCTGATTTTTCTGTCGACACAAGATGACGGGATGAGCCCTGTCCTGCAAACGGAACAGGGAGAGGTTATGGTTTCCTTGTCTAAGAATCGACTGTAATATGAACCTCCTCGTGTACGGACTGGAGGTGTTAATCTCCTCAAGGGGTTTAATTAATGTTGCTGATGAGAACATTCGTTGAACGGCTTTTCCTTGCAGTCAGGCACTGTATTATCATTATAATTAATGTAGCAATAGGAAATATCCATACAAAGGCTTCAAAAAGCAATCCCCAATCCATTGGCTGTAAGGAACAGTTATCCAGAGGACAAACTACCCTGTACAGAGTACTCTACTAGAGCCAGCCCTTTGGAAACATACGACACGTGACTCCCCGCGCTCCGAACCCACTCCGCCGCGCGCCAACCGTCTATCGACGCTGTACGGAGTAACTCCGTACAGTACACGAGTCGCGACATCATTATTATCTCCATACACCGACTACAGAACCAACTCAATCTTTCCAACAATGCCCTCAACCACGTCCCAAAGCGGCGACAACGCCGCATCCCCCTCCCCACCACCGCCAGCCCCCGTCCCTCTGACGCCCGGCCCGCGCGCGTCGCGTCTGCAGCAGGTCTTCTCCGAGGCCCTGGCGCGCACGCTGCGCGCCAACTCGTACGCCAACTTCGCCGCGTGCTTCCCGACGCCCGCGAAGCATGTGCCGAGGAGCCTCGAGTCCGTGTGGCGGCAGCTGAACGCGAAGCTGGAGGAGAGCGCCAAGGCCGAGTTTGACGATATCCTGCGGGAGAAGGATGCGGTGAGGCAGCTGAACGAGCTGGATCGGTTGGTTGGGGAGGCGAGGGTGAGGAAGGCGAATGGGGAGGGAGCGGAGCCTGTTGCGTAAGTTCTCTTTTTTCTTCACCCTGTTTTTGAGTTTGTGGTGTGGCTGTTGGGTAGGAAGAATTGCTGACTAGTTGGTTCGGATTCAGACCACATACCCTAGGCGCAGACGAGCTGTACAAAGCACACCTCGCTCCGTATCTACAGGAAGCGCAGAAAACTCTCACTGCGAAGATCGAAGCTACCCAGGCGCAGAACGCCGAACTGGTCGAGAAGATTAAACAGCAGAGGAAGGAGATCGAGAGCCTCTTGTCCGGCCTCGAGGCTGTCGTGGCGGACCTGGAAGGCGCTGCTGCAGCGGCGACGCAGTTCAGCAGGGAGAACAATCTCCGTCAAAAAGCTATCCAGATGGATGAGGAGGTCAAAGCTAGGGAAGAGATATGATCGTATCCCGGAAAGCCTACGCTACCCTTCTGAACGATGTGACGATGATCCTACGAAACGACCGGATTTCAAGAGAAACAGAGGCTTGCAACGGGTTGTTAACATTACATTATGAATGTTTTCAGCTCAGTCCTTTCACGAGAGCACCGCTTGCATATCCGCAGGCGCTACCAAGCCATCTTCCACCATATCCTCGGCCACCGCCAACAGATCCTTCGCCGCGCTACTGCGAAGCTGCTCCAGCTTTCCCCTTTCGCCTCCCAGAGCAGCAGAGATGGCTTCTTTGCAGGATCCGTCCCTCTCTTCCTCCGCCGCTCCATCTCTCCGAGCCAGAGCGGCCGCACCGCGGTAGTACGTCTGGGCATTTCGAAGAAGAGTTGCGGCATTGTCCCGGGCCATTGCATAGTTCCAGGGATCGCTACCCAACCGCCATCGGTACATCTCTGCATCGCCCCTAGCGAGGTGGATTTTCGGCAGGTTTTCAGCATAGGGGAGTTTGGATGCGGCGGTCAGAGCATCCAGGGCCGACGACAATGATTGCCAGCGCAGGATTAATGATCTGCTGAACGCCCGGTCGTCGTAGGATCGCGGGGTCTCCGCGATCGCCGAATTGAAATTCATAAGTGCCTCCGCTTTGCTGCAGAGACCGGCTGGGTCGCCGGAGAGGTTTAGGTCGGGGCCGAACACGCCGCTCAGCTCCCGCTGATAAGTCTCGATGTCGATCCGTCCGCTGCGATACAGGACCTCGGTCAGGGCGGAGACGAATTTCGCTCGGGCCAGAGACGCTTCGTACTGTCTGTCTGAGCCCTCGAGATACGCTGGGATCTTTGTCTTGAGCAGATCAGACGAATACTCCTCTACCCATGCGAGGCCATTATTCCCAGGATCGAAGGTGAGGAGATTGCACAGGGTCGTCAGCGTCTCGAGCTGCGCGACGGCCGTATCAACGAGCGTATTCTTCGTCACAGGCTCTATCACCGCAGCCCATTGCTCTTGCGGTGGCTCGTCCGTCGTCGGCGCTGCCGCTGCCGCTGCCTCGTGGGGCGGCTCTTCCGCTCCGCCGCCGTCGCCGAAATCGCCGGCTTCCATCATCCGAATCTGCTCCTGAGACTCGGTGTACTTGAGCTCCTGCAGGACCAGACAACGCTGGAAGAGCTCCAGGGCCTCTCGCAGGAACCTGAGCGCGTCCTGGATCTGCTGGACCGATGGATGCTTCCCCTCGGTGATTGCCTCGGCGAGGCTCGTCAGCACCTGTGCCGTGTTGAACAGGGCGTCCGCGTTGTCCTGGTCGAGGTGGAGAGCCTCCCTGTGAGACTGGAGCGCGATCTGCAGAACCTCCACCAGGGGAGCGGGAAGCTGTTTGGACAACTTGGGATGCTGGGTGATCTCATATTGGACTCTCGCCCTGCAGTTGCGGTGTATCGATCAGCGTCCCGTGTCATTTTTATATAGCCTGTTTGATAGATAATGGAGAATTCATCTGCACATGAGATATCGGAACATTATCCTTCCAAAAGAAAGAAAAAAAAAGAACGATGGGAATGATAACCTACTTATTATAAGCCAGATCAAATGTCCCTGGAAACCTGCGTAACCCATTATCGTAGATCTCGATGGCGCGCATGAAGAAGCGCATCGCCTTGACCGCGTCTCCCGCACGCCATTTCTCGCCCCCTTCTTCCTGTTCAACGCCGGCTGGAGGTTTCCGCAGTTAGTAGATCATAGATAAATATATAAATATAATGATCATGCATATGGTTTTATAAATAGAAATATATATAGTCATTGCATTGAGGCTTGGGACTTTAAACGAGAGCGAGACTCGGAGAGGAGATTTGGGAAAACTCACCCGCTAGGAATTCATCCGCTGTTTCCGGCTCCTATATGCAGTAGTATAGGTTGGAGGGTGCACCCGTCAGTTCTTACTGTTCAAAAAAAGATGATTTGAATCCGTGAATGAAAAAAAGCGAAATATGAACTGCGCGGCATTAATCATATCTATGGTGGCGCAGACAAACTTGAACAAGCGCAGTATGATGGGGTTAGTGTTGGTGCGTGAACCTACCTGCTGCTTCGCTTTCTTTTTGCCCTTCGTCTCTTTTAGGAGCGTCTTTGGCTTGGGCATTATTGTTGGTGCCTGAGTACTGGAATCTAGTTTCTAGGCGAAGAGGACCTTGCAGCTCCAGCTTTTTTTTTGTTTTAATCCCTGCTCCAGGCGGGGCCTATGGACAAACCCCCGCACTCGACGGTCCTCGAAGGATTGGCTAAGTTACGTCAAGAGAATTTGGAGGGATTGTGAGGCTCAGCTGTTTGAAGTGTCCTCTGAGTGCTCAATCGTCGAAATTGGAAAAAAAAGAATTGGTTTCCTGCCTGAAGGAGACCGGCGCTGGCGCTGGTGCTGGTGAGCGGGCAGGCCGGAGCATTTCTGAGCACTGCAGTGCAAGCCAAGACCTACGGGATATAGATGCCGCTGTCATGCCCACTCACGCTCATATACCACCTGGTGCTCGGTACGGAGGAGAAAACACCTAATTTGTCTGGTGCAGCACTCGAGCTGGTAATTGATCAATAAAATTATCCGCTCGTATCTTCTGGGTTCAATCAGCCGCTTACGGTAATTTTCTGGGGAATTTCCTAAGTTAACATTCAAACTAGAAGTCTCCAACGGTTACAATGGTCCTTAGCGCCTTTCAACGAAGCTTCATGGCTGTTTTCCCTGGAGAAGAGAGACTTATTTCGGTCCGACTTCTGAAAACTTTCCAGGGAGAGAAAGGTTTCATGTCGTAAGGCTTACCCGGCTTCATCCTGACACGGCAAAGGGATCGCCCACGTTGCAGGGTCCAGGACCTGTGATAGCGGCTGATCTTGAGTCCTTGTCCGCTATCATGATCTGATCTCAAAGCAATTCCAGGCCTTCCAATACTAAATATGTGATTCCTAATTTTGCACTCGCTCTGCATCTTCCCCTCGCACCCCAAGCGCTGCAGATCTGTGCAGGTCAATGTTACAGTGTATTGACGTCTATTGTGGTTCTTTCAGGTTTGCTGAGGCGACAGTATGAGCTGAGACCACACGGAGCAATGTCAATGGGTAGTTGATTCGACGAGTCGATCGAGGCAAGATGATACCGTGACGGTGGAATGTATCTTGTCTTGTTTCCCGCTTCCCGTTCAAGATATTGAGCTACTAAAGCTGAATTGGAGCAGTTGCTGCAGATGACGCGTGCATTCGTAGTTTCAGAGGTGTACGGTGTCTGATAGCCCGTTCCATAACACGAGGCCACGGAATGGGACCTCTCGAATACCGCACATCGCATAGATGAAGTCTAGTTCATGGAGGGCATGCTGGGAAAAAAATCCACCTTAGCTCTCAGTGGTAAAAATAGAAGTAGACTGGAACATTTCCAGTATCCGTCTCGATGTTGATGTGTGAATTGCCTTGGCCATATCAAACTTCGTCACTCATGGCCCGTGGCCCAGCAGACTGGGACAGGGCTCTCACACCAGGTAAGGCGATGACGTTCGACCGCTGCCTCTCTGTAATACAATTGATCGTCGTCGCGAAGATCCGGTTGTGGCCAGAAAAGAGAAAAGCTGGGCTTGGCAAGACAAGCTCAAACCGAGCTCGGAGGATTATTGATAACGTTATTAAAATAGATAGTTAGCTCCAACGGTTGGAAGACCAGGTTGGGGCGCAAGACACTTCCGTCGCAGGCGTCCTCAGAGGATGCCAGACACGGAAAGGGCGCGATTTGAACCGTCAAGACGTGCTTCGCAGAGAAAGGAAGAAGAGAATGTTTCAAGATAAAGTTATCCTGGGTACTGCGTCCGGAGCAGCCACAGTCGGATCCACCGGTCTGAAGCGAAGGAGACCCCGCCCCCTCCTCGTTAACACGAAATGCTAATCCTCCGCAGCAGGCAGAGGGGTTCCATCGTCGTTGGACGCCAAGGGCCTGGGGCTGGGCAGCTTACGACGTCTTCGTGCGGCAGAAGCGATGATAATGCGATAAGATATACGTGCTAAGAGGGCGAGGGGAGCACATGATCCCGCGCCCTCAGCGTCCATGGATGCCGGCCAGGGGCTGGTTGCCGAGCACGTGGCGAGCCTCCGGGAAGCTCCAGGGACCGTTGCAGCGTTGCACATCACGCGTGGGCGAGGAGGAGCAGGATGGACAGGACAGGCAGGCCACAACGGCACTTCTCCCAGCGCCCCCCTGGCATGCCGCCAACCTCGAGCTCTGGCTTGCTGGGCGGACCAACCGTCACGGCCCTAGCCGGCCCCCATACAGTAGTAGTACAGAGTAGTCCATCGTAGTTGTCCGCCAGCCCCCCTGCCAGGCCCTCCGCCAGAGTCCGGGCCATCACCACCATCCTGCGCGTCGCGACGTCCTGACTCCGGACAAAACCCCCCGTCCCCACCCTCTGCCTCCGATCACCACCACCACCGTCTTCAGCTCCCTGCGGCGACCTCTCCTCTGTCGACCCACCCCAGTCGTCGCAGAGTCGCCTTCTGGCCTGCCCGGTACTGTTTACATAAAGCTTCTAGACGTACCCTGCTGCCCGACTCCGACCTTCCATCCCGTAACCTCACGGTCCCGGCCAGAAGGGTTGGTTATTCCTCTATCTATCTACGCTGGGTAGCCGACTGGACGGCGTGCGACAAGCGCGGCTTGGGGTCTGGTAGCCTGGTAGGGTCCCCCCGTCCGCTTGCCTCCTGGCCGTCGGATTCATCGGTCCATCTCCTGTTCTGTCGGCCCGTCGGATTTTGCACTTGAGCACATCCATTACTCTCCTGCGCTTCTCTTCCCAGGTCCCAACCGTGGCTGACGTTGGTTGACCACAGTCTCGCACCAAACTCTACCACCTCCTGACGAATAGCAGGCTGCTTATCGGGGGTAAGGATAGCCCGCCTCATCCGATGCAGGCCGTGTCTGACAGTCTACGGGTCTACATAGTTTGCCCGGGATCGTTCGTCGCGCAAGCAGGACCACACCGCTACTAATATCTATCTCACAAGTCCCCTTTCCTGATACCAAAGATGGCGCGTCATCCCTCGGTGGACTCTGAGAGGCCGATGTTGGCTGGCTCTGTAAGTCTCTTCACCCGCGCACGAGGCACCTAACTCTCACAAGACAAAGGGTCTGCCCCGAGCTTGTCGCGCCTCTGTTCATTGACGCTCTTTTGACTGACGCGAAACAGTTCTCCAATCGCCATTCTCAGAGATTCTCGACCGTCAGCGAAGCCCCGTCTCTTGCACCTTCGGACAGCAGCAGCGGAAGCTTGCCCAGCGGAGACCCTAGATTGACAGAGATCAAGACGTACACGGAAAGAGTGGAGCGCCTGGAGAGCAAGCCCCTCCTGCGGCAGCGCTTCATCCCAACTCCGGAGAAGGAGGAAAACCTGAACAAGTTGGCGCTGGGAGCCAAGGTCGAGCGCGCACTGGGACGGAGAATGACCAGTCAGGATGCCGTCATGCGGAGGCCCGTGCTTAGTGAGAAGAAGGCGGCGGAGGACTCGGACGCTACTCGGACTTCCTGATTGAGTCCAAGGCATACCGATCGAGTGCGTGGGGTAGAACGATAGACTCGCACGCCCTTGACAGTCTTCTTCTCACGTCTGACCCGAGAGATTGGCATGTTCACGCGTCTTTCTGATATCGTCATCTTCATACAACGTCCTCCGTTTCCACGTCCTTCTGTCTGCGGACCCTTTTCGGCTCCTTTGTTTATGTTTTTATTTCGAGAGGAGCCTCTCATGCCCTTGATATCCCGGCTGGACCAGTCCCTCTCAGTGTTGTTCCGGCTCATATGGCTACTCTGAGCGACTAATATCCTACTTCATGCTGCTCCGTCTGTTCCCTGACAAGGCCTCCGGCTCCAAGTCGCCGTCTCATCGTTTCCAAGTGTGGCCGATGATGGAAGCTGGCGTTTCCAAACATCTGATCTTCACGAATTGTCTGATAACCTGAGCGACGTCGTTCAGTTTATGGGTCGCTGCTGCATGTTTTGTTGGCCAACTCCTCTTCGTCACTTTGCAACAATTAGGTAGTCTAGATAACCCCGGGGTTATGTCTATGGAAATTCGACTTTCTCGGTACTTGAATCATACATCGATGTCCTCACGCCGCTGGAGCATCCCCAGGAATATTGAGTATGTACAGTACTATATTAGCATAAGAAGGAGATTGTAAAAGACACCAGCGGAGAAGGCTACAGACAGCGGCAGGATCTTCATGTCAAAGACGTGTACGGGATGGCCGGGCAGCGCTGTGTGGACGGACCCGAACAGCCACAAAGAACACATGAGCCATACAAAAGCACTGGAACACCAGAGATGCCCATGAATAGAGCCCTGAGGCAAACCGCGGAGTGGCAACGGGCAGCGACAAGGTGGTCTGGGGAGCGCCGTGGGGTGAGCCACGGCGGCGCTAGGCGTCGCCGCACCACAGGTGAGCCGAGCGACCTTCGCCCGATGAAGGCAAATTCCCACGAGGGAAGCTCGACTGAGCCAACAAACCCACGACCCTCATCTTTCCAGCTCGCCGCAAGGGATCTCCCCGTCCACCGCACGCTCGTCCACCTCTCGATCCGCGTTCCATCCTCCTTACTCTTGCTCTGTTCTCTCTCCCATCCATCCCCAATTTGCCTCCTCCCTCACACCCTCCTCGCGGTTGAAACTCACACTGCAGAATCTCCCGCTGTCTCTTCCCCTCACCGGACCGCACGGTACTTTTTTTTGTGAACCTGTGAAAAAGAAGAGAGCGCGCTCCCTTCTCTACTCCCTGCACCTGTACATCATTCTTTTTTTTGCATTGTAAGTTTCTCTCACCTACATGCTAGCCGCTCTTTGTCTGCATGTGCAACCTGTTTGTGGCGTGTTTGCACTGAATTCACTGACAAAATCCCCAGGTCGGCTTCTTAGCGAAGGGTGAAAAAAAGTTTTAGACATCATCTCCGCCAGCACCACATAGACACGTTTCACTGTCGATACCCTCTCGCACTGCACTCCTAATCCCTAATCCATTAGACTTTTCTCTTGCCTGTTTCACGCATTCTATCCATAATGGCCGACACGACCCAAGCCACCGTGAACGGTACCTATGCCGCGCATCACGCGTACCCTTCCGAACCCTACAGCAACCATGCCGTGGTCAACAACACCAACAACTACCAGCAACCACAGTCGTCCGCTCCAGCAAACCCTCCTGCAAACGAGCAGAAGAATGAAATTTCCAAGGATGAGGTTGGATGGTTCTTTGTCGAGCAGTACTACACCACAATGAGCCGCAGCCCTGAGAAGCTGCACCTGTTCTACTCTCGGCGGTCGCAGTTTGTCTTTGGAACTGAGGCTGAGACTGTGCCTGTCGCTGTTGGTCAGAAGGTGTGTATATCCTCTGTATGTCCATGTTTACTTGTGCTGGCAAATACTGACGTTTTTGTCTTCTCCCCCAGGCTATTGCTGAGAAGATCAAGCAACTCGACTTCCACGACTGCAAGGTCCGTGTTCTGAACGTCGACACGCAGTCTTCGTTCGAGAACATCCTTGTCTCTGTTATTGGTGAAATCTCCAACAGATCTGAGCCGTCCCGCAAATTCGTGCAGACCTTCGTGCTGGCTGAACAGCCCAATGGTTACTACGTGCTGAACGACATCTTCCGATACCTCAGCGACGAGGATGAGGAATTCATCGTCGATGAGACCGCCCCGGCTGATGCTACTGCTGCCCAGCAGGAAGTTCCTGTCGAGGCCACTGCCCAGGCTCAGGCTGAGCCCGCGGAGCCTGCCGTCCAGGCGCAGACGGAGACCAAGGCTGCTGCCCCTCAGGTGGACGAGAAGCTTGAGCAGGCTGCTACCCCTGCTGCTGAGCAGGCCCAGGAACCCGCCCCTCAGGCCAACGGTACCACCGCTCAGGAGGAGAAACCCGCGACTCCTGCTGCTGCCCCGGCTCCAGCTGTTCCAGCTGTCCCTGCTGAGCCTGAGGCCGCGAAGCCCGAGAAGCCCAAGTCACCAGAGCCAACGCCCGCTGACGCCCCTACTAAGGCTACCACTGCTCCCGCCCCGGAGAAGGAGAACGTCCAGCCACCGAAGCCTGCTGTGCCAAAGACCTGGGCCAACGTCGCGTCCAACCGCGCGGGTTCTGCACAGGCCCCGGTTCCTACACCTGTCATTCCTGTCGCTCCTCCAAAGCCCGCTCCTGCCCCCTCTACCACCACTCAACAGCCGCAGCCGCAGCCGCAGCCGCAGCAGGCACAGGCACAGGCACAGGCACAGGCACAGGCGCAGCCACAGCCATCGGCAGCTCCTTCAACGACCCCAGCTCCCGAGAGCGCTCCCAGCCAGCCGTCGTCCAACGACGGTTCGGGCTGGCAGACCGCCGGTCACGACAACAAGCGCCAGTCCCGTGCTGGTGACGACCAGAACGTTTTTGCCTACATCAAGAACGTCACCGAGAAGGTCGACGCAGCCCTTCTGAAGCAGACTCTGTCCCGTTTCGGAAAGCTCAAGTACTTCGATGTGAGCCGTCAGAAGGTATGTTGTTTCCCTATCCGTCGCGCACGTGAATTGGAACTAACTCTTGAGTGCAGAACTGCGCCTTCGTCGAGTTTGCTGAACCAGCCGGTTACGCTGCCGCTGTCGCCGCAAACCCTCACCAGATCGGAACCGAACTGATCTACGTTGAGGAGCGTCGCCCGCGCCCAAATGCCTACGGCGGAAACTCCAACTACGGTGCTGGCAGAGGCGGCGCTGGCCGCGGCCGTGGAGACCACGGTCGTTCCGGCAGCCAAGGTGGCCGCGGCGGCTTCCAGCGTGATGCAGGCCGTGGTGGCTTCGCTCCCCGTGGCCGTGGTGGTAACATGGCCCCTAAGGGCCGCACCCAGCCTCAGGCTGCTTAAACAGCTTCATTTCACCGCATCCGTCGTGTGACGGCCCCGCATCCACAAAGTCGATGACCGTCTCCGTGTATGAAATTTCTGCTGTCTACGGTTTCCAGGACATGTATTACCTGTTCCTCCAGTAATGACACGTGTTATGTGACTTTCCTTTGTCACGTTCGCATTTTCAGCGGTTGGAAAAGTTCATTTCTCATTTCTTAGCCCGGCTCCTGTTTTATGAGATTCCTTTGCATTTCTTTTTTTTCCCTATTTTCTGATTTACGACTCTGGTTTTCTTATCCCTGTCTCGTTATGCATTCTTACTGTGTACTCTTCTCTCTAGCATAGCGAGCTCTAGGTCCTCTTTTTTTACATTTCCCGTCACGGCTGCCCTTTTCTTCTCTGTTCAGGGGTCTGTAAATTGACGGCTTTGGTTTCCTATGTATGCTCTTGCCTTCCCTTTTTCAGATCTGGTTCTCTTATCTTTATGACTTATGACCTCGCCTGCTGAGGGTAAGAAGGGACGGAGTTGCATAATGGGAATTGGAATTTACATGCCGGCATGAAACATGAAGTCCTTCGTATGTCGAAGTTGCGAATGCAATACATGTCTCTCATGCTTGTCCTTCTTCCTTCGTGGGACTCGGCTCATCGTAACGTACCTTGGCATGGTATGTCTGCCTTGATTGAAATCGATCAAGTTGGTAGGATCCGCCAACCGGGCCGACGAATGTAGCCACCGTGCCTTGCCACGACACCTGACAGGGATGGGATTATCCTGATGGACCTGACATGAACTGGATAGAATGCCAAATATGTGGAGATATAGATCTGAGACCAAGAGAACTTGAGCTACGTCATGGCCAGCCCAGCCTGCCTGTTTTTGGTTGAACTTGCCAAGAGTGGCTCTCCTCACACAGATACTCTCAACTCAATGTGACTGTGTGACCTGAGGTAGTAGGTATACTAACACAGTACATAAAAGCACATAGGTACATACACACATACTACTCTCTTTTCTGATACGATCGATTCAATCAAATCAAAACCAGCCAACTGCCTTGCCTCCTTGCCTTGATCTTGCCGTCCGAAGCCCGAAGTGGTCCCATTCTATCTAGGTATCTAGCTCGCTGCTCGCTAGGCTAGTCTAGATATGATGAGATATGCCATTGTTATACTTTACCTCAACTCCTTTCTTCTTTTTTTAATATCTAAAACTTTTTTTTTTTTTAGAACTCTACAAAAAAAGTTCCTCCCCGCCCCTCTCCTACCTTGCCTTCTGGATATATTGCCACCACTACCCCCACCACCATCTATCACAACACGTACGTACCTGCCTACTAGGTATGCGACTGCGGCGATCCTACTCATTTTTAGGGATATTAGTCTCCTGTGCCACTATATATATATAAATCTAGATCTGCATCGGATCCAGATTCGCGAAGATCATCAGGTCAGGTTGAGTTGTAGATGTAGCTTATCTACCTCCTTAGGTAGGTAGGTAGGCAAGTAGATAGGTAAGTCAGATCGGGTGGCGATGGTGATGAGGAGGAGGGAGAGAGGGAATTGATTGATTGGGGGTATATAAAATAACTAAGCAAATAAATAAATAAATACATAAATGTATCTGTAGTTGGTGGGTAGATAGGTCTAGTAGGCATTGTCTGCTGCCTCATGGGTAATGTTAATTTTCTGATAGATAATTGGAGTTGGGAGTACTGTACATAAGTAACTAAATTCTGTGTGTTGTTGTACGTCGTGTGGTCTATACGGTACATAGATGGTCATCTGGGTACTTGAAATTTTTAATCAGACGCTCACACACAAAGCATATATATATATATATATATGCTATATATAGAGGATAGATGATGGTATGTGAGACAGGTGCTCTCGACTAGCCACCTTATTTAGGTAACTTGCTAAGAAACCTTAAGCGGAGAAGCTCCAAGGCTCCACCGCGCTGCGGAGCACAGGCTTACATAATCATGGATCTACGGGGCTTTGACCACGCTTGAAATCGAATCAGATTGCTTTTCATTCAGGATCTATCTCGAGACTCCTTCTCTTCCGAAAAGCAAGACATACTTTCATCTCAGCTAAGGCGTACGGGCTCTCTCCTCAGGGAAGGGACCAGTTACACACAAGAGAAATGAAAGATGAAAACACACTCAAAAAACGCCGTTAAGATTAGCCGAGCTACGTCGGAGAAGAACCCCCCTAACACAAGCAAGGCTGGGAAACATTAAGATAGGGAAAACATGAAAACAACAACAGGAAATTCATAAAAACCCCTAGAGATTTTACATCGGAATCATCGTGTCACATATCACTTTCTTTTTTTGAATTTTTTCCATTTAGTCAACCTCCTCCATGGCGCTCTCGCCAGTAGCCTCGGCGGCAGGAGCCTCCTCGGGCTTCTGCTCGCTGGACTGGGCATCCTCCTCGATGTTCAGACCGAGAGACACCAGCTTGTGGATGCGCTCGGCGAAGCTGGCAGGCTCCTCGATGGTGAAGCCGGAAACCAGGAGAGAGGTCTCGAAGAGCAGCTGGGTGATGGACTTGACGGTGCGGTCGTTCTCGCCGTCGGCATCGACCTTCTTCTTGAGCTCGCGGATGATCGGGGACTTGGGCGAGATCTCGAAGGTCTTCTTGGACGCCATGTAGCTGCTCATGGAGGTGTCACGGAGGGCCTGGGCCTTCATGATACGCTCCATGTTGGCAGACCAACCGAACTGGCCGGTACGGATGGCGCAAGGAGAGCCGATGAGCTTGTGGGAGACGACGACCTTCTCAACCTTGTCACCCAGGATGTTCTTGAGGGCCTTGGCGAGGCTCTCGAACTCCTTCTCCTCCTTCTCACGCTCCTTCTTCTCCTCCTCGCTCTCCTCAAGCTCGAAGTCCTTGGTGATGTCGACCAGCTTCTTGCCGTCGAACTCCTTCAGCTGAGTGAAAGCGTACTCGTCAATGGGGTCAACCAGGAACAGAACCTCGAAGTTCTTCTGCTTGAGGGTGTCGAGGAAGGGAGACCTCTGGACAGCCTTGAGGGACTCGCCAGTGATGTAGTAGATCTGCTTCTGGTGCTCCTGCATGCGGGTGACGTAGTCGGTGAGGGAGGTGGCCTCGTCACCGGACTTGGTGGACTGGAAGCGGAGCAGCTTGGCAAGGGCCTGGCGGTTCTGGGAGTCCTCGTGGATACCCAGCTTGATGTTCTTGCTGAAGGCCGAGTAGAACTTGTCGAACTGCTCGCGGTCCTCGGCGATCTCGTTGAAGAGCTCGAGGGTCTTCTTGACGATGTTCTTCTTGATGACCTTCATGATCTTGTTCTGCTGCAGGGTCTCACGAGACAGGTTGAGAGGCAGGTCCTCAGAGTCGACAACACCCTTGATGAAGCCGAGCCACTCGGGGATAAGGTCGGTGGCATCGTCGGTGATGAAGACGCGGCGGACGTAGAGCTTGATGTTGTTCTTGGCCTTCTTGGTCTCGAAGAGGTCGAAGGGAGCGCGCTTGGGGACGAAGAGGATGGCGCGGAACTCGAGCTGACCCTCGACGGAGAAGTGCTTGACAGCGAGGTGGTCCTCCCAGTCGTTGGAGAGCGACTTGTAGAAGGAGGCGTACTCCTCCTGGGTGATGTCGGCCGGGTTGCGAGTCCAGATGGGCTTGGTCTTGTTGAGCTCCTCCTCCTCGATCTTGGACTCCTTGACCTTCTTGGTCTTCTTCTTCTTCTCCTTCTTCTCCTCCTCCTCGTCCTCGGAGACCTCCTCGACCTTAGTCTTCTTCTCCTCGCCTTCCTTCTCCTCCTCCTTCTTCTCCTCCTCGGCCTCCTCGTCGGGGACCTCCTTCTCGGTCTCCTTCAGGACGTGGAGGTAGATGGGGTAGGAGATGAACTCGGAGTGCTTCTTGACGACCTCCTTGATCTTGCTCTCGTTCAGGTAGTCGGTCTGCTCATCCTTCATGTGGAGGATGATCTTGGTACCGCGGCCGAGCTGCTCACCGTCAACATCCTGGGTGATCTTGAAGGTGCCACCGGCGCTGGACTCCCAGATGTACTGCTCGTCGTCGTTGTGCTTGGAGACGACGGTGACCTTGTCAGCAACAAGGTAGGCAGAGTAGAAACCGACACCGAACTGGCCGATCATGGAGATATCAGCACCAGCAGACAGAGCCTCCATGAACTGCTTGGTGCCGGAGCGGGCGATGGTACCCAGGTTGTTGATCAGGTCCTGCAGTCTCGTTAGCTCGAGTTCAACGAGACTGGTTGCGATGGGTCACTTACCGCCTTGGTCATACCGATACCGGTATCGCGGATGGTCAGGGTCTTCTCCTCCTTGTTGGGGATGATGTCGATGCGGAGGTCCTTGCCCGTGTCGAGCTTGGACGGGTCCGAGAGGGACTCATAGCGGATCTTGTCGAGGGCGTCGGAGGCGTTGGAGATGAGCTCTCGCAGGAAGATCTCCTTGTTGGAGTAGACAGTGTTGATGATCAGAGACAGAAGCTGAGAGATCTCAGCCTGGAACTCGAAGGTCTCGGACGCCATCTTTGCGGCGCTAATGGGTATGCTGTGAAACGAGGGAAAATGTCAGTGGTGAGAGGACGAAAGACACTGGAGAGAGTGTTGCGCGAGGGTGGGAAGAAGGAAAGAAGCAGAGCGAAGTCCGGGGGGCGGCGGGAGAGCTTTTAAGCTTGTGCGGAGGGGCGCCACCACCGCGAACAGGAGGGGCAATTATTGGTGACCTACCGAGCGGGAGAAAGGGATCAGGTGGAGGGTCTGGAGGAAACGGGAAGCTTCACGGACGTTCAAGGAGCTGCACCGGAGGTAGAGAGGGAGGAGGATTGAGAGCACGTCTGGAGAGAAGAAGAAGAGAAGAGCGAGGGCGGGAAGAGTTCTTGTTCTTGAGGCGGAGCGACACAAATTTCCACGGGCGCTAGCGGCGTTTCTACAGAGATCCAGCGACTTCCACGCTCTCCGCCATGCGCTAGGCCGCTTCGGGCGCCTGCCGCGGCCTGCGATCTACGATCTTCCACCGGCCGCGGTGCTCTCGTTCCATGCTACCTGCATCTTGCTGTCTCTTCTACGCGTCTACTCGGTCACAGCATCTCCTGCGACTCGTCCTGCTTGAAGCTGCTGTCTCCCCTGCCCTCTCTCCCGCGCTGCTGCGAACCCGTGTGCGAACCGGCGCATCTCCAATCTAGAACGTTCCGCTCCACCAGGCGCCCGCCCTGTGCCACTGCGGTCCTCCAGGCGGACCCGCGACCTGCACGGACAGCCTGTCAGCCCTCTCCGCCCAGAAATTTCTAGACAGACGCGACCGAGCCTCCCTTTGTTCACTGTGCTTCACAGGCCCTAGGGCTGGTTGCTCGGTTACCGGCCAGCCTGGTCCTCAGCCTTGCCGCCGCCGTGACAGGGAGCCCGATGCCCTCCCTCCATACCCGTGGACATGCGAGCTCCCTGCCCAAAGTCTGCCAGCTCTCCTGTCCGGGGGTGGTGGCGAGCCCTCTCAGCATGGGGTCCTGGTGATGGCCGCTTCTTCCCCGATTGACTGACCTGGCATCTGGCCAGCCTGCCTCCTGCGGTTCGGTCCTCTGCTTACCAGACACAGGACTGCGATCAGGTCGTTGGTTCCCTGGTCGTAACTTCATGATCGGTACCTGGTTGCCATTTTTGGAACACCGTGTGCAAGTGGAAGTGTTGCTTATCTCGAACGGCTTCACTGCCTCCATGTTTTGTGGCTGGTACCACGTCACTTTACTTTTGCGCATACAGCTTGTGATCAACACGGCTATCTCCATCAGTTGATTCTTTCCTGTTGGATGCTACTGATGTGTCAATCTAATAGTTATTCGTTTAGCGCTTTCATCCAGTCCCCAGAACGTCCAGTCACTGTTGCTCAAACGATCCTGTCAATCCGTAAAGAGAGTCCAGCAGATGACGAGTGAGATAAACCAGCGCAGCTGGAAAGGAAATAATAACCCTGTGTTTGGTTCCCCGCTCGGAGGTGTTAAAAAAGCTTTTGATGGCTGCATCTTATCTGTTTGCTGTTTAAGTTCCCCCCGCCTCGCCGTTCTCCACTTCCCCGTCGCTCTTTTCCCTCCAGACGAGCCACACCAGGGTCACGGACCCCTTGAGCCCCGCCGCGAGCCACAGCGCGCTCGACATGCCCGACACCTTGACCAGGCCCCCCGCCGTCATGGCCCCGAGAAACAGCGCCAGAAACGCCGCGATCCGCCGGTTCCGCTTGGGGTTCGCCCGCCATGGTCGTACATACAGCTTTCCGTCCACCAGAAGGTCGCAAAGCAGCGTCGTGAGGACCACGGTCGGGATCTCGTCAAAGGCCAGGATCCGCGACGTCACGATCTGACCGGCCGCCTGGAACGCCAGCAGTGACAGCGGAACGACCTGAATCCACTCGATCGGAGCGGTAGGGTCCTCCGGCTTCGGCGCCACGACCCCGGTGTGTACGAGAAGCGTGGCTGCAAGGAGCGCGGCCGTCTGCAGGGCAAACGAGGCGACGAGCGTCAACCGCCGCAGGGGGCTGAGAAGGCGGGAGGCGTTGATGAAGAAGATATTGCCCACGATAAACACCATGATGGCGATCAGAGACTTGGCCCAGAGGAAAGCGGGGTATCTGGGCTGCCCCGAGACGCCCAGCGCGACGAAGACGGTGTTGCCTGGATGAGTCAGCTTGAATCGGTCTACCGTATGTGACGGCGATGCGTGGAATGAGTTTCGCCCTCTCAAAGGACGCACCTGTCTGCATGCTGGCGAAGCTCCCCCATGCATTAAAAGCCAGTCCGTCGACCAGACCACTGACGAATCCGCACACAACCAGGATGAGGTCGGTCCTTTTGGTATCCACTTCTGCCAGGAAGTGACTCGATGCCTTCGATCGGAGGGGCAGGTCCCCTATCTTGCCAAACTGGCCGAGGGTGATGGCAGATGAGGCCCTCGAAAGCTGGAGGGACTTCTTTTCTCTGTCGTCCGGCCTCGAAGGGCCATAGATCCCTCGTTCCTCAAAGTCGATATTCTGTCTTCTACTGCTCTCGATGTCCTGCCGTTGTCCTGTGGGAGGCGAGGGGGCCTCGATACGTAACGCCATTCGCACTCGTTCAGTCTCCGCACTTAGGGCTGGGTCTGAGAGAAAAAGACAAACACGAATGGATTAAGCAACGTGAGCCTCGAGACCGTAATGCGGGTTCCAAGTGAATGGTCGGGTTATGCCGTAGGTGAGAGCTTCACTGTTGATGCCTTTATATCTGGGCAGGAGGAGAGCGAGGAGGGCCGGCACTCCTTTCCGCCTTCAGCCATGTCTTGGGGATTATGATCCCGACGACGCCATGACCCAGTGACGCTGGGCAGTCAACAGGGACAGGGTTGCTTGTGGAGTGTGCCGTCTGGGAGGCATGGGGGCCAAGAACCAGGAGGTGGTCATTGCATAATCCCCGTCATGAACGTCGTCATCTAGATCACCGTAACCAGATGCGTCCAAGACCACGGGGATACTACGGAGTACAGATAAGCTTAGGCGAGGAACCGCCTGGGAAGCAGCAGGAGCTCGGGCCGGACGGAGAACCCTTCAAGGAACGGCGGAGCGAGCAGGGAAGCTTGGCGTCTTGGCACTCTGGCGGACCTCCCGCCCGCCGTCCGGTTCGATGCGCACATGCACTCCAGAACCCTAGGGCTCCGGACTCCGCAGCAGGCCTGCTGAGGAAGTAGGGTCTATGTGTGGATACTGCTAGCACTGTCCACGCGAGTCGAGCCAATCAGATGGCTACTATCCTTCTATACTATAGGACGGTATGTCTTATCAGCTCCTCTTTGCTCTGCTACCCCCATCGGAACAATACGGCTTGGCCAGTGCATCCGACTCTCCTCGACGATTGCCGTCGTATTCTCTTTGGATCTCTCGGCACGGCGAGTCGCGACTTGGCGAGCCGTCTGCGCCGGAGGCGTCACGGTGAAGCAATCAAAGAGAGGCGGTCTGGTATCAGAGAGGAGGTAAGGGAAGCAGGCCAAGAGGCTGAGCTGGGTAGGCCCTGGATCTTGATCTCGACTGTGGCGCCTATTAGATCTCGCAGGTCAAGCCACACCACGCGGGCCAAGCATCAGCGCCGGCGTATACGCACGGACCGATCGAGAACCCTTGCTCGGGAGAGGATAATATGGACTCATCCGGGCTTTTGTATTTTGGAATTGACTGAATGGCTGCAAAGCCAGGGATATCCCGGAGGTAGTGGCCAATCGCTCGACCTAAGACAGCCACATGGCCGTCCCGTTCCATGTGCCTGTTATTCTTTCACTGCTTTCTGCCATGCAGCATGTTAAATGGTCTTCCCTTGAACGAGCTAACTACAACAGGCCAGGTATGGAAAACAAGAGACTCCTTATCAATACTCTTCTGGAGCAGTCATCGAGGACCATTCATCTCTGCGTCACCCTTCACCGGGTGTGCTCACTCGACTCAGAGATCCAGAGCAGATCAGAGATCCTAAACTATGACCGCTCATGGTGATTTGATCTTGATGGCATGACATATCTCCCGAGTCCCGGCACTTCTGAGCACAGCCCAGTAGTTTCTGACTCTAGTTTCCACGAATGCTCTTGACCCCTCTCCTCTATCTGCACGCGTGCACGCATGCACCTCTCACGTGTCCCTCTACCCATGTCCGCGTCATCCAGGCCAAGGCCATGCTGAAACGCCATGACTTCGGCAGTTTTCAATCCCCTGCAGCATGTATGTAGTGATAATGTACGGAGAATGCCGGCGCCACGGACTTTTTTTCAGCTCGCTTCAACCTCGGCCAAGGAATTGCCCCATCCTGTGTGGACTTCCCGGGGCAGCGGGGCAGCCAGTCAGGTAAACCGTGGCTGGTCCGGCGGGCTGGACAGTGTTCTTTGTTTGGTTTGGCTGCACTCGGAACCCTCCTGGGAGGGAACTCCTGGTGGGCTGGGCCTGGCCTGATCTGATCTGACTTGACCTGGCTTCACTGGCCAACTCTGTATTGTATGTATGACCGACAAACGGGGTTTCGCTGTGGCTGGCTGAGGCCGACTCGTGGATTTTTTTTTATTTATTCTTGATTCGTTTGCGCGACTGCGACGGGAAAAGTCGGGTCTGGTCGGTCTGGTTCTTGTCTGGTGCTTGTCTTGTTTAACTACCTAGGTAGGAAGGTATCTACATTCATCCAGAATCCTTGATTGATATACTATCTCCACAACCGTTGGACGGTCAGGATAGGCTGTGAATGGGATTAATTGGGTGATCCGACTGTCACTGTCACCGTCACCGTCACTGCCATTGCCATTGCCATTGTGACAAGACCGTGACCTTGACAAGGTCATGGCATGGAATCAGTTGCCATAGAACGAAATGACCGGGGGTGTCTTATCCCAGCCAAGTTTTTCAAGTTTGCAAAAAAAAAAGATACCGTACATTGTTACATTTTACTTTTTTTTTCACATGTACTGTACAATAAATACGTGCACGGATGCTGGGCCAATAATAATGGCTAGCCTTTTCAACTGAACTTTAATTAAACTGTCACGGTAGAGATAAGGCAGATGATTGACCTACAAGATGCTCCAGTTTTGTCATCTCCACGCCCTGACGCCGGATTCTCTAAAAGTCCCTCGTTTGGAATAGGAGTAAATAGCATATATTTTATTCCGTGTTGGTTTTGTCAGTGGGAAGCGGTGGAGCACGTCAGTTAATTGACTCCAGCCAAATTGCAATGCAATCCAATGGAGCTCGGACAATGACAGACCTAACTTAGGTACCTAAGCTAATCTAATCTAATCAAGCGCCTACCTGGCTTATAGTCAAAGGAGCGAGAAGGAGGAGGGAGGGAGGGAGGGGGAGAGAGAGACAGTACAGTGCTGTACTTGTGCTTTATATATAATATAGATAGATAGATGGATAGATGGATGCTATACCTAGCTACTAGCTACTAGGTAGACAACAGCCCAATATAGTAAAACTGTTAACCTTTTTCACTACCTACCTAACTACCTAACTAACTAGACACTATACTGTACTATACTAACCATACTGCATAGCAGAGCAGCTTTACCTTAGGTCCTCCCCTCCCCTTCTCTCTCCTCCTTGGTAGTGTTTGTATGTAAATAAAACAGATGTTGGTAAAACCTTTTTTGTTCCCTTCTTTCTCCTTTTGTGCGACGGTATGCCAGTTCCTCTTCAAAGGTGATGATGGTGATCAGGAGGAGGAGGAAGAGGAGGAGAGATGGATAGATGAACACCTTTTGTCACCAAGCTTCGTAGACAAAAGAGAGAGGAGGGGGAGGGGGGGGGGGGAAGGGAGAAAAACAGGGAACGCCGAGTTGAAGCCATGCCATACCATGCGCACTTTGACGCCAGCTAGCCAGCCAGCAAGACAACCCACAGAGAACTATCCTAGATACGTAAAGGTCATCCACATAGGAGATACCTACGTGTTACATAGATACCCATCCCTGCAAGGAATTTGTCATCGATCCCAGTCGTTTTTTTTTCTTTCGTTCATGTCGGATAAGATAAGGAGAAGAGACGATTATGATGACGCCAGTCTAGTGACCACCACCACCGAACCACCAATGAAAGTGCCACTCGGACAGGCTCTGCGACGACGGCGGCAGGCCCCAGATCTTCGCTAGCCACAGGGCCAGCCCGCCCACGACGCCGAAGCTGCCCAGCACCTGGATGATGATCCAGCCGCGGCGTCGGAGGTCGTCGTTCCACCGGAGCAGGCCGAGCGGGTCATGCGGGTGCAGGCTCGTCGCCGAGATGCGGACGTACTTCTCCACGTCGTTGATGTTGTTGGTGCCGTGTCCACTGCGGGACCGGATGAGAACCCCCGGGGCAAACCCGGCGCCTCGCTTTCTGTCCTTGTCTGACGACGACGATGGGTTCATCAGCCCGGCGAAGCCGGGCGTCTGCGTGATGGGCACGAGAGTGCCGTCGATGACACACTCGCTCAGCCGCTCCGTCAGCCAGACGGCGCGCTCGCCCCTGGCGAGGGCGGCGTATCGCTCGCGCTCGTTCTGCAGGCTCCGCTGCAGGTCGGCAGCCCACTTTGCCAGGTGTACCTGGGCCAGCCGCTCCTCGCGCTGCGTGTAGTCCGCCACGCGCGCCATGGTGTAGCTGGATGAGCCGTCGATGGGATAGGAGGAGAGGACCTGCGGCGCGGACGCGGAAGGAACCGGAGAGCTGAACCCGGGGACGTTGAAGCGGGGAAAGGAGGCGTTGGACAATGGGGGATGCTGAATGGCGCCTCGTTTCTGCGCTAGCTTCTTCGCAGCGGAGTGCCGCAGCCAGGCGAGGTTTTCTCGGTCGAACATCTTCTCGATGAGAAGGCCGAGTTCGGACGGAACCAGCGGCTGCACATAGTCGGGGCTCATCAGGACGCTGGCGTCCATGGTGTCATCGTCACTGGATTGGGCCGAAGACACGGCGAAAGGCGACTGCGGGATCGAGTCGTCTTTACCGTCTTGGGCCCCAGGAGGTGGATCCCCAAAGAGGAACGGTTTGACGCCGGCCTTTTGGGCCTTCTCATGGAAGGACTTCTTGAGGGAGGTAATCTGAGACGGAGAGAGTAAGTCTGCCTTTGATATCACAGGAATCACGTTGCTAAGCTCGCAGAGCTTTCGAATACAGTCAAGATCCGTATCCAATGTGTCTGTAATTCACACAGTCAGCGGATTTGCGCTGTCAGAGTGCCTTGGATTGACGCCCTACCTTCCGATATGAGGTAGAGAACGGCATCCACCTGGGAGCCGCCGTTTCCACCCAGCATGTTCTGCAGGTCGATGTTTCCGGTGTTCATCGCTGCTATGGCCCGCAGAAGCTGTTGGTTCATATACTGAACAACGACGTCTGTCTGGCCAGCCCTGCTCAATGGCCCTCCAGGGGTGTCTACAAAGCAGAGATTCCGCTCCAAGACCACTTCGCTCATGCTTTTCCGCCTGCGGAGCACCCTCGAATCCTCCAGATCCGACCACCAAGACGGGTAAGGCTTGGTGCTCGCGTAGATCTCTGAGACGGCCATCGTGCCTTTGGCGGATCTTGGCCAGCCTCTCGAGCGGGACCTTGAAGACCTGCGCGCCTCGGGAGGGTAGGGTTGGGGAAGGGGGTCGACGTGGACTATGTCCTCGCACGCTTGGACAATGGACTTGATCAGAGACGTCTTGCCAGACCCTACATTCCGTCAGACCTGACTGTTCACCGAATGCCGAACAGCGCAGTTCCGCAGTCAACCGCGGGAGATCAACTCACCAGGGGCACCAGCCACCAGGACCTTGAACCTGCCCATGGCCTTGCCCTTCTCCGTGAAGGGCCGCCGGCTGGGCATCTTGATACTGGGCATGATCAATTGGGACGTGCTGTCGTGGGCCACCGCGGCCGCAACGGGCTCCTCCTCCTCCTCCCCCGACGCGAGAGCCTGGCTGGAGATCTCATCGGTGATGGAGATGTCGTCGAGCGGCTTGAGCGATTGGTTGGACATGGACTTGGGGCTGCTGGGGAGGGAGGAGGGCCCGTCGGGGGAACCCAGGCCCAGCGGGGTGAGCGGGCGCGAGAGGGAGATGTCCGAGGACGGAGGATGGTCGTCGTGCAGGTCAAGCGGCCGTTGGGTGGACCTCCGCCTGGGGGACGCGGAGGGGGCCGCGTCGTCATCGTCACGCTCTCCCGCGCGGGAGCCGTCACGGTCGGACTCGAGGCCGGAGTCGACCAGGGAGGCGCTGCCGATGGTCTCCTCGAGACTCTGGACGCCGTACATGCTGTCCCTGGGGCCATCCGTGTCGGCGCTGCAGGAATCGTCCAGGTCCGAGTCGCGCGCGAGGAAGAAGGTCGCGGGGGCCGCGCTGCGGGGGTCGGACCAGGGCGGGACGGGCTGCTCAGCAGCGGAGGACTTGCGGGAGCGAGGAGGCAGGACGTCCGGGACGGCAGATCGCATGGCTGGACGGGGAGACGAAGGGGATTACGAGGATGGAGGTGCGGAGAACATGGGCGGAGGTTGAGAAGGGGGCGGTGGAGGAGGTGACGGTGAAGGACGATGAGCACGGACAGGTTGACCTCAGACGGCGAGCCTCAGGCATGTCACGGGCCACCCCGCGTCTCGGCTGCCCGCAGCGACCCGCATGGCACCTTTTCCTCTGTCTCTCTCCCTCTGTCTCTCTCCCCATCCCTCTCTGTCTCTCTGTCGCTCTCTGAGTCTGTCTGTCCGCCAGTCTAGACGCTACGTAGCTCTCGGTCGAGCCTCCCAGGCACCGCATCCGTGCGACGCTCTGCTGGACCCACCGCGCAGCGGCCCTGGCAGGACGGCCGTCTTCATCTACCGCTGCTGTCCGACGAAAGCATCGTTAAGCCCGCACTGGTACAGCTCGGCCAGCACCCACGGCAGCGTCTCTCTCAGCACAGCCGTTTCTGGTATTTTTTTTTATTTTTTTGATTAATATTATCATCATCTTGTGCTTCCCTGGATCTGCTGCTGCCGTGACCCACCGGCCCTTATCATATCGACTTATCGCGCTGCATCGCGCTGTCGAGAACCGCATCAACTTTAATCCGGGGTGGGCCCGCCGGAAAAGAACGCCTGCGCTCCGCCGTTTCTCCGCGCGAAAAAGAGACGCTGGAGACGGTGCAGATGCTGGAGAGCAGCAGACAGATATCTCTGCCATGCAGGGAGAAGCAGCGTGTGTGTAGACGCGTAGAGCCCGTCAGATCCCGCAGGTGAGGAGATGAAGAAAGAGATGAGCAACGCAGCGTCAGACGCCGGCGCTGGCGCATCCGCAGCACCTGCTGGGCTGGGAAAAGCCCCTGGCGCCCGTCCGCAGCTCGCCGTCGCCAAGCGGCTGGCCCGGTGGTTCGTCAAGGGCAAACCGCCCGACGACCTCGACCTTCTTCCCACAACCTCTGCCTTCTCTGCCTCCTCCCCTCCCCTCGTCGCAAGCGTCCCTCCAGCGTCGTCGTCGCCCGCGCAGCGTCTTCCTCCCCGCGAAAACAACGATTCTGCGACATGGTGGATCGGCCGTCGCGTTGACTCCTCTCTGTTCAGCCGCCGCAGCCACCTGCGGCACCCTCGATCCGCATCGCCCTCCCCTCCCCTCCGCCCGCTGCTTCGCTTGCTAGCCATTGCGCTCCTCTGCAGCGCTCCCGTCCGCGGCCATGAACCAGGACGCCTCCATGCCGTGGCCTGAGCAGCCGCACGACGGGTCCCTGATGCCTCCCGCCGGCGACGATGAGTTCTCCAACTTCCTCGAGTTTGGCCTCAACTTCCCCGACCTGGAGGGGCACGGGTCGGGCCAGCGCCAGCGTCCCTTGCCCAATTCAGCCAACTCCATCCCCACGACCGTTGGCGACCAGGACATGAGCCGCATGGACACCGATCCGACCTCCCAGGCACCGCAGTACAGCCCCATGGTGCCGGACATGCCAATGGATCTCGGCCACCACGGCCAGAGTCAGGTCCCCCAGCCGTACGGAGTCAACATGGATGCAGGCTTCTTCCCCCAGGACCAGCCACAACACCAGTCGCAGTCGCATCAGCAGCAGCAACCGCCAAAGCAGGGCTACGCGCAGGGCCAGCCCATGATCCCTCCGACTCCCAACAGCGTCGAGCTGCACGGAGGTGCCGCGCACTACCCCCAGCGGGTGGACGAGAGCCATGGCATGTACGACCGTTATACGCGCGTGACCGAGGAGCAGGTAAGACCAAACCTTCCCGATCCTTACGGAGGTACAGAAGCTAACGTGTCCCGACAGGCCTTTTATACCCCGCTGATCTCGCCCGCCATGACGCCCTTGGACACTCAGTTCCGCATGCCCGAGTATACGATCCCCGGGGAGTACTTCACCCCGCTGACCTCCCCTGCTCTGGAGGCGCAGAACGCCAGTTCCAATGGCTATGCGTTCCAGACGTCTCAGGGCGCTGACATGGGATTTGTCCAATCTCCCGTCGACGTCAACGGGGTCCCCGGCCAGTCCGCGCCGCCGTCGTCGCCTGGGGCCTCGAAGAAACAGTGCCGCCGGCCGTCGGCCACCGCAAGAATGACCGGCCGTGCCGGCAAGCAGTCTCCCCTGGTCCGACCGCAGACGCGACGAAAGCAGGCGCCGGGCACGCAAGTCCAGTCGGACGACGTTATCAACGCCTTTGGCCAAGAGCAGAGCGGAAACCGACCGCCGACGAGTGGCGGCAGCAGTCTCCGCAATGAAAGCGGCGAGAGCTCGGGGCAAGATTCCGTCTCGCCTGAGCCGCTCTCCGAACCGCTGATGCCTCCGCCCGCCCTTCCCCAGTCACGCAAGTCCCCGGCCATAGGGCCGCAGACGTCGGAACCGAAGACCAGTGAAGCTGCAACCCCGGCAACGCTCATGCGGATCCAGAAGCGGCCGTACATGCACGACGCGACTGGGCACTTCTCCGGCCGGGCAAGTCTTGTGCCAAGCGAATCGCGTGACGAGGTGATGGAGGACGTCCAGCTTCCAGAAGCGGCCACAGATGCCCGACCCAAGGTGGCTCGCGTCGACACGGCGGTCAATCTGAAGGAGCAGAACCCCATCACGTCTGCGGAGAGAACGCCGTCCATCGAGCCCAAGTCTGCGACGGAGAAGCCGCCGTCCTCCTCGGTCACCCCCAGCCCCTATGCGGGCCCAGTGCCGTCTCCAAGCGGACCGACCGGCAGGAAGCCCGACACGAAGACTACCATCACCAGAAAGCGGCCGAGCGTGAGCTCCCAGATCAGCCCTGCGCTGCGGCCCAAGATCAGCCCGAGCATCCAGCCGCTGGTGCGAGGTGACCGTAAGTGCCTGCAGTTCATACTCTGATCGCGCACGGGATACTGATTGATCTGCAGTCGGACTGTCCAGTGAGACGTCAGCGCTCTACCTGGCGTCCAAATCAAATTACCAGCACATCCTGGATGGCACCCTTCTTCCCGGTGTCACGTATCCGGAGTCGCTGGCCGAGAACCTCAGCTCGAAGCGCACGAATCACAAGCTGGCAGAGCAGGGCCGGCGAAACCGAATCAACACCGCTCTCAAGGAGATCGAGTCGCTTCTCCCGCCGGGCTTCGCGCAGGAGAGACTGAAGGAGCGGAACGAAGCTCGAGGCGATGGCCAGGGAACCCCGTCCTTGAAAGGCGCGGAGAAGGAAAGGACCCCTCACACTATCAGCAAGGCGAGCACGGTTGAGATGGCCATCGACTACATCAAGCTGCTGAAGAAGGAGCTCGAGGAGACGAAGCAGAAGCTGAAGGAAGCCGAGTCGAAGCTGGAAGGCAAGGACGCACAAGGTGCTCGCGACCAGCCCGCAACTGCTGCCGGAACGGAGACTGAAGGGAAGAACGATACCAGCGCCGCGAATGACATCAGCGCAGCGAATAACACCACCGCAGCGCCGATAGCAGAAGAGTCGAAATCCGAGTCATGATGGATGGCGTGCATGTTGTACGAGGCTTACGAAGCTAGACGGGGACGGGTCCATGATGAGTTGAAGAGTATACAAATGGGAAAAGCGGACCGGACATAAGTCATCTCTGTTTTTTTATCCTTTCTCTTTTGATTCTCCTTTCTCTTCTTCGTTTCTTATTCTGTTCCCCCCCCCCCCCCCCATGTTAATATCCTTTTTTTTTGGCTGCCCGAAGCCGTGGCCTGGATCCATATATATTAAGGCATTTGTTACACATACACACGAATAGGGTCAGGCGTTCGGCGGGGTGTTTGTGTCTATCGTCGCACATATGTCTCGTGTACCTAGGTATCGATCTATCTATGTGTCCATGTGAAGTTACATATCGTCGGGAAAATGGGGCGGCTATCTGTGTGTAAGTAGATATATATATAAAGGCTGAAAGGTTGAATGAAATTGCGTCTGCAACTGGCTTTTGTCGACTGAAGTTGCTTGTGAAGAATAATCTGAGTTACAGGTGGCGCTAGAAGGGTTTAAGTGCTCATACAGTACTGATAGAGGTTTTTTGGCCCAACCGATCAGCAGAGGTTACCTTGGTACTACTAGTACGTACCTACCACCTACTAGTAGTAATGACGAGCCCCTGACCTACTCGGGCAGAGAGACCTCAGCACCCGAAGCCGGCCATTAGGTATTCTCTGCTCCTTATGACAAGGGTTGCGCCCATCCATCCATTCTGTCTAGCGAACTTGACAAAGGGAAGGAGGGGGGGGGGGCAAATTAAAATCATTGGCTCCGTAGACTTCTTTCTAGGGAATTTTTTAATCCTCATCCTCCATAGCTCGCTAGGTAGTTCGATTAGTTCAATTGTACGAACCCCGATCCTAAACGGTGGCAATATACTACATGGCTGACAGCTTTGATCAGCAGACAGATGTTTTGATGGGGGTCCAGACAGATAGACATCTGTATTGACCGTACAAAACAGCAGACACTTTTTTCTCCTCCATGATAAATGGTAGCTCTCAAAGTGAATGGGATGGGATGTCTTGTAAATCACACATGCAACTGACTGCCAACATATCTAAGGTTACAGTATAGTAATGGTTTAGCTAAAGTTTACCTTTTCAGCTGAACTTTAGTAGCTCTTCCAGTCGGCGATACAATAATGATAGCCAATGATTACCACTGAATATCTCAGCGGGTCTCTTATTTTCCATAAACAAATATGTTCCATACCCTTTTTTTTTCGGTTAGAAGGATATAGGGTATGTCGTTTCAGTACATGACAAGGCTAACTGGTACATCCATCGGTATTAAGTATATCCGTCCCGTGGATAGGCATCTCCTTCGTGCCCTTCCTCAAATGCCTTAAGCTCTTCTGCTGTGATAGCCAGACGCCATTGAGCTTGGACGGATGGATCTGGAAGTAATTGCTTTAGGAAGTGGATATTCGGCCACGAATTACTGTCTACTTTGTGGCGAGGAGTTTCCCGGGACTCTGGCTCACAATGTGCCACCGGGGAAGCGATGGGCCTGTCGTTTCCGCGCTGGTGAGCTTGCATTGTTGTTTGCGCACACATTATTCACGAGATTGACGGCTCCATTCTATATCCGTTGCAGTTCTCCTGTTTGGATCGGAGCGCAGGCCCACTTTGACAGAACCCTGTGTCCTCTCGTCGAGCACGTCAGCAGTACACGCCCATCTAGAACCCACAGTCTATCCCGATGGGGAGAGGGAGGGTCAGCGCGAGGTCGTCAAGATATACCCTTTTGAAAGCCATCTAGACCCGGCCTTTTGTATCCACCAGTGCTGCTGGGAAATTCTGAGGAGTAAGAACGTCAGAGCCACACCCGAATGCCTGTTCAGCCTTGGCCTGTCTACGAGGCCTCTTTATGATCCACCAAGTGTGGTCGGTCCGTACGCGGATGACTCTACCTTTACAGAAGCTCTGCATGTTCTGGCCCCAAATCTGGGCTCGGAGTCAACAGCAGCGTCTTTGGGAAAAGCCAACGTCTCTTCCAGCAACCTGACGTTGATAGATCTTCTGAATGAGATCAGGAGACGACTACCAAATGAGCTCATTTCCAGGATCTGGACATTTTTGCAGCCGTGTCTCGCTCGGTCATTATTCTCCATTATAGCAGCTGCACCGAAGCGATTTCTTGAGAAGACCGCTCCGCTTGTGGCCCCTCAGCGTGGTGTCTTCTCAGTGGAAGGCACTATCACCGCCTATTTCATACGCATGCACGGGGAAGATTACCTCTGCGGGGTCCGCAACAACAGCACGGGTCAACTCTGTGGATATGAAAGCAAGAACAGCTGCCATGTCAGCATACAGTCGCCTGTTATTGCTGTCTCTTTCAATGTTGGACTATACGGCCTTCGGCGACTTGGATTCCATAGCCAGGACGGGTCGTGTGCCTGGATTGGAGCCGGGAGAAGAAAGGAAGGCACGGAAAATGTTGGTTGGGCGGGGATTCTACGATCACGCACCACAAATATCTCCTGTCTTGAGGTGCAGTGGGATGTACGTAAGCCTTTTTGAACAACTAGGACTAGGTCGCCACTGACAGCGTCTATCCAAGGGGCTAAAAATACGTAGCATTGATCGCACACAGGATGCTACCGAACCGGAGGAATTCGGCGATCGATTCCTATGGGAGGAGAGTAGAATCCCTGTCTCTGTTTCATCTGCAAATGTGCTCTCCCCGGCCACCTTTTATGAACATCCCCGTCATGACGGCTTGTTTCGTACCAGCAGTGCAAGTACCGGATATCTTCCGGACTGGAAATTTGTCCGATATATCAAGTTATACGACGAAGACCTCGTGCTGTACGGTCTGACCGTGTTCTGTTCCTTTTCAGGAGGCATTACGGGCCTCGGGACGCATTTTGCTTCTCGGGAACCTGGCCACCAGAATAAGACATATTGGACAGGACGCCAGGATGGCTATCCTATCCATTTTCGGCTGAAACCTGAAGAGAGCATAATGTCGATGTGGGTTTGCTGGAGGGCTGACGGTCTGTACGTGACGCCATTTATCGCGGTAGGTGATACCTGCACAGTTCCGTGCTACTTTTGAGGATCTTTTTAAATTTTTGCTTTTTCACCATTTCATTTGCTGTATACCTTCCTTCTGATCCCTTTTCGTCCTGTAAATTGCGCCCCGGGCAACTGATCACTGATCTCATCTGTGTTTACCTAGATACGAACAAGCGAACGGAGAAGCTGTGTTTTCGGGCCCCACGTCTCCTCGTCAACCCTGGGGGCGAGGCTTCTAGCAGACGAGCGGAACCAAGGAACAATACTCGGAATCTACTATTATGATATCTCGCGGCCTCCAAATCAATTCACCAGTTTTGGCGCGCTCTGTTCTAACCAACCGTGCCAAATTGCACAACTCACTAGCGCTCGCCGGAGGCAGCTCTCCTATCGATATCGATACAGAAATAGCGACCCTCCTGCTTCCCTGCGAGGTTATCGCGACGCGATCTTCATCTCAGGAGCGCCTCTGATCGATATTATCAACCTCAAATTTTGCTCCATGCGCTCTCGCTGCACCGGTATGATAGTCACCTATGCCGACGGCGTCCAGGAGGTCCTCGGTCAATGGTTCGAGTCCGTGCCGGGGAAAGATGTCACGATACGTGAGGTGGACACTACTGCTGGCGGCAGCGTCTTGAAGAAGCTTCGTTTCGTGCTCTCGAAAGACGTCTGCGGAGACACCGCTGTTCGGCAGATAACGGCCGTGTTTCCGTCATATAGCGTTGAGTCGGGAGATCTCGCTAGCGGCGGCGAGTATGTGATCAAAGACGTCAATTATGGTGTAAGTTCTAGCGCTCTCGGTAAAGAATATTCCGGGTGCAGCGTGATCTAACGGCATTTAGGAGACCCTCGTCTGGTGGTTCTCGCCGATTTCCGATGTGATACTTTCCCAGAATGATGAGGATCACAGCATCTAGTTGGGTAACCTCCACCGTCTTCTCACGAAGCTCGTCCGCGGCAGCGTCGGCCGTGTAGGACTTGATGTGGCCTAGATGCGCTACGGAGGCTTGTTCGATATACGTGGCTGGCTCGTTCGGTTCGACGCCAGGGTACGGTACATCCGATCATATATTTTCAGACCGATAAGATACCCAGAAAGAGATGTGTCTTAATCTATCCTAAGCGCAAAGCAAAGCAAGCACTTAATTTGTCCCAGATGCGTGTTTCTATATATAAGATAAGCTCGGCGGTTCAAGCCAGGTTCAAATATCTATTGCCTAGATAATTACTAATTGAGGTGCCTCTTTTGATATGAATGGCTAATAGAGGTCAAGATACTTTGCCTTGATGAGATCCGCGCTATATTGTCAAATAGTACGTACAATAGTTGGTCTTGGAGAGACGTTCTGCATATGGATGTATAAAGGATGTCAAGGTCACAGGTACCCGCCGGGCCTGATGGATATGTTGTCGTTGGGTTGCGAGGGAGTCTCTCGATGGCGAGACTGAACCATGCATGGCTCGGTGACGGAGCCTTGGCTTGTATTGTACTGTACATGCTCGTGAAGATTGAGCGAGTCGTACGTACTGGATGCGATTGAAGAGTAAAGGTGTCATTATCATTTATCAGGAACGTCTGGGCCCGGGTGTGCCCGATTGTCAGGGTTGGAGAAGCCCGAGTCCGAGAACGCCGATGCCACTCTGTTGATTTGATGTCGCCGTCTGCGTCTTGTCCGTTCTGTCTACATACAAATACCGACTGTCTCTGCCTTGTCTTTCTTGGCTGTGATTCCCTCCCAGAGTGACTGACATACGTCGTCGTATCCGACAATGCCCAGCCAGCGCCATCCCGGTCCGGTCCCGTACTGCATGCACACCGAAGGTCTGACTGACTCTGGATCTGCTCGGAGGTGGATGGGAGGTATGTCGTATGTTTTATCCGCTGCGTATCTTCTACATGCCTTGTGCTTTCTGCGGGCAGCCGCAGCAGGTAGAAGAGGTACTGTACATGGCCTATAGTATAGTACTGAACAGTGCCAGAACGAAAGGAAGCGTTCATGGATAATAAGTGAGTGAAGGTGCTGAAATGATGATGATGATGATGATGATGATGATGATGATTAAGGAGTTCCTCTAGAGACTTGGAGAACGGCTGCGCCCTTTTATATACATATGTAGTGGGGGGAGGTTTTCCACCCGGGAAAAAACACACAGTGGGTCAGGATTCCATGAGTTTGTGGTCTACGTATGTACTGTACCTACCTGGATCTCTTTGTCAGTACTGGTCTTTCTTCCTCGACACCGCTTCACCTCTCTTTCAGCCATGCTTTGACCTCAATTTTCTTTTTTTCACTTGTTCTCCTGATGGAGATTAAACAGGTATACCCTGCCTGACCTCGGTCATTTCTGCCATATAAGGTTATATATAAGGTTATATATATATAATATATAAGATAGATAGTGAATTATCTATCTGTAAAGGTATGCACAGCACGCAGCAGCACAGGTATACAGATATAGATATGGATCCATAGATCGTAGATGGAGATAGATATAAGTATCCACAGACGCCCCCATCCCCGTCCCGTCGCACCCCATCCGGGCCCAGCGCAGATCCAGATCCAGTTCAATCCAGAAAATGTAATGTACACGTACATGTACATGTCCATCCCAATCCCAGCCAATATATATATATATACATGATATATATAATATCTCATATCGTACAGCGAATCATCCCCATTATCCTCACCTCAAACAGCGCAAGCCCAACTCAGCTCTCAAACCACATCCTCCCCACCACCAACCTCATCCCCAAACCCATCGCACTCATACTCCTCGATCAAAGCCCTCATCTCCCGACACGCCCCGCGGTACAGCACGTCCACGCGCCCCTGGCCCCAGAACGGGTTCACCGCGCCCTTGTCCCACGCGTGCGGCGCGCGCTCGATCATCGTCGTCCTCACCTTCTTCCTCCTTTTCCTCCCGTTCCCTCCGTCACCGTCGTCCAACCCCTGCAGCCGTTTGACGAAATGCTGCCCTTCTTTCAGGAGCATGTCCCACTCACAGGTATACAGAAAGATATCCTCCGGAAGGCCCGAGGCGAGGATCTCGTCGGGCGCGAGGGCGGGGGAGGCGTAGGGCGAGGAGCGGTCCGCGTGGCCGGGGAGGTAGGAGTCGTCGAAGAGGGTGGTGAGGAAGGCGGGGAGGGTTTTCTCGGGGTGGGGGGAGGTGAGGCGGCGGTGGGAGCGGGGGAGGATGAAGTCGAGGATGGGGTACCATGAGAAGAGGCCTATAATCCTAAGGTTCTTTGTTGTTGTTTGAGGCGGTTGGGTGGTGGAGAGGAGGAGAGGCTGTGTCGATTCGTCTTCTTCTTCTTTCCCGTCGATGTCGATGTCGTCGACGACAACCTTCCCGTCGTCGTCGATACCGATGTGGATCGTATCGATATCCGTCTCTTCGACTTGCGCTTTTTGGACTTCGACCATCCGATCCCTCCACCGCAGCGGCACCGTCACCGCCAGGTTCCCCCCCGCGGAAAACCCGGTCAGCACGACGCGCGACACGTCCAGGCACAGCTCGTCCGCGTGCGCCGCGAGGTATCTCAGCGCATCCACCCCGTCGTCCACGGCCGCGGGGAACGGGTGCTCCGGAGCAAGGCGATAATCAACGCTGACGAACACCGCGCCGACCTCGTCGAGGACCATGCGGGCCCAGCGCGCGTCGTCGGTCGCGCGCCCGAGGGTGAAGCCGCCGCCGTGGAAGTTGACCACCACTGGAAACCTTTTCCGTCCGGAGGACGAGGCGGACAGGTATGTCTCAGGACAGTAAAAGTACAGTTTGACGGACGAGGAGGAAGGGGTGCCGTCTGGGTTCAGCGGCGTGAAGGACCGCGTGAAGGACGGGCGCGGCGGCCACGGCCAGGCGAGGTCGTGGACGAGCATGCCGATGCGCATGAGCAGGCGCCAGAAGAGGGCCTGCAGGTAGAGCCACCAGCGGGGGGACATGTTGTCTCTCGTGTTCATGGAGGAGCAGGAGGAGGTCAAGACATGGCGGAAAGCGGAGATAGAGCCAAGAGATGACGTTGGGATCAGGCGCCGCGTCCTTGGCGCCGTGCGCGGGTCGCGGAGGGCTGATATCTGCTATATGGATATCATCTGGATACTGTCCGGATGTCGCTCAGGGGGAAGATCTGCTATGTCGCTCAGGGCTGGGCCGAGGCCCGCAGGGATGTCCGTTTTGAGCAAATCGTTTGTTATACCGGTTTTATCCTGAGGTATACAGCGGTCCACACACGATCTGAAGTATATGTGAACGGCGCAACAGGCTTCCTGCTTGGCTTTCTTCTTCTCGTCTCGTGTCCTGGTTCTTTCTGCCGGCTTTCTTCTGTCTTTCTTTCTACTCCCCGGATCCACTCCGTCTCTGTTCCCCTTGACTAATCTTCTGTTCTTGCTGACTGACGGCCTCGGGCTTTGTCCAAGCCATGACATCATCGCGGGCGAACCGGACGGCCGCGGGTCGAGGATCGTCAGCTTCATCTTTTCCTTGTTGAGTCTTCTCTCCTCTCTCTCCCCCCCCTCTCTTTCCTCACCTCTGCTCTCTGCCTCCCTCCTGACCCTCCCCGACGCTGTCGGGCTTCCGGGGACGCCGGTGATGTCTGGCCCCGTCTGTCCCTGCTGATCCGACAGATATATACCGCTGATCTACACCTCCCTCTCTTCTCTCCCCAGTCTACAGCCAACATGTCGATCCGCCGCGCCCTCTCCAAGATGCGCGGCAGGGACGAGCAGCCGCGCTCGCCCGTCATGTCGCCGCGCCGCAGCGTCCTGGGCTTCCTGCGCGACCGCGGCGACCTCTCGTCGAGCGACAGTGTGTCCGACGACTCGACGGCCGCCGGCCCCGTCAGCCGCAACCAGCAGAAGCGCCTCGCGCGCCAGCAGCGCCGCCAGGCCAAGGCGCGCCTGAGCGAGGAGCGCCGCTCCGCCTCGGAGCAGGCCCGCCGCGAGAAGGAGGAGCAGGTCGCGCGCGACGAGACGCCCGAGACGCGCGCCCGCTACGGCGACCTGCCCATGGTGCGGAGCAGGGAACGCCCCCGCGAGCCCCGTGTGTCCATCGACGCGCTGTCCCGCGACATGGTCGGCCGGCGGGTGACCTTCACGGCGCGCGTGCACGTCGTGCGGCGGATGGGCCCGCGGCTCGTCTTCCTCGTCTTCCGCCAGCAGCTGGCGACGGTGCAGGGCGTGCTGCACGAGACGCCCGGCGTCACCTCCGCCGCCATGGTGCAGTGGGCGGAGCGCCTGCGCACCGGCAGCATCGTGCGCGTGCGCGGCGAGGTGCGCGCGCCCGAGGTGCCCGTGCTGGGCTGCTCGGTGCACGACGTCGAGGTCGCCGTCGACGAGCTGCACGTCGTCGTGCGCCGCGAGGAGGCCGTGCCCTTCAGCGTGTACGAGGCGGAGATCCGCGCGGCGGAGGAGGAGGAGGACAAGGACCGCATCGACGGGCGCCGCTCGCACATCCCCGACCGCACGCGCCTGGCAAACCGCATCCTCGACCTGCGCACCGCCACCGCCCAGGCCATCTTCCGCCTGCAGGCCGCCGTCGGCGGGATCTTCCGCTCCGCCCTCGACGCCCGCGGCTTCGTCGAGATCCACACCCCCAAGCTGCAGGGCTCCGCCACCGAGTCCGGCGCCAGCGTCTTCCAGGTCAACTACTTCGGCCGCCCCGCCTTCCTCGCCCAGAGCCCCCAGCTGGCCAAGCAGATGGCCATCGCGGCGGACTTCGGCCGCGTCTACGAGGTCGGCCCCGTCTTCCGCGCCGAGAACTCCAACACCCACCGCCACCTGACCGAGTACACGGGGCTCGACCTGGAGATGGCCATCGAGGAGCACTACCACGAGATGCTCGAGATCGTCGACGCGGTCATCAAGGAGATCCTCCGCGGCCTGTACGAGCGCTACCCGCGCGAGATCGCCGCCGTCAAGCACCAGTTCCCCTGCGAGGACCTCGTCTGGCTGGACCGGACCCCCGTCATCCGCTTCTCGGAGGGCATCCGCATGCTCAACGAGTCCGGCTGGCTGAGCGAGGACGGCACCCCGCTGCCCGAGGACGAGGACCTGCACACGCGCGACGAGGTGCGCCTGGGCGAGCTCGTGCGGGAGAAGTACGGCACCGACTACTTCATCCTCGACAAGTACCCCACGTCCGCGCGCCCCTTCTACACCATGCCCGACCCCGACGACCCGCGCTACACCAACTCGTTCGACATGTTCATCCGCGGCCAGGAGATCGTCTCGGGCGGCCAGCGCATCCACGACCCCAAGATGCTCGAGGAGAACATGCGCCGCTTCGGCATCAACCCCGCCGACATGGAGGACTACCTGGAGGGGTTCCGCTGGGGGGCGCCCCCGCACGCGGGCGCGGGCATCGGCCTCGAGCGCATGCTCATGCTCATCCTCAAGGTCGGCAACATCCGCCTCACCTCGCTCTTCCACCGCGACCCCAAGAGCCTGCCCGCGCGGCCGCCCGTCTTCCACCTGCGGCACCCGGAGGCCTCGACGCTCGACCCGCCGTGGCGGAAGCAGCGCCTGGAGGTCGCCGAGGACGACCGCCAGCTGCAGCCGCTCGAGGACCTGATCGCCAACTACGGCGACTCGACCTCCACCTCGTGGGGCGACGAGCGCTACCGCGTCTGGCGCGACCGCACCACGGGCGCCGCCGTCTCGTACGTGCCCTCGCACCGCTTCGCCATCATCCCGGGCAACCCGCTCTGCGACCCCAGCCAGTACGCCCGCGTCATCCACACCTTCCTGCAGTGGCTGCGCCGCGAGACGCGCCTCAAGCCCATCTGGATCCTGTGCTCGCCCGAGGTCGAGACCGTCCTGGGCGAGAAGCTCGGCTGGCGCAGCCTGTCCTGCGTCGCCGAGGAGCGCGTCGACCCGCAGCGCAGCACGCAGGCCGCCGCGGAGGGCGAGGTCGCGCGCAAGGTCCGCCGCGCCGAGGGCGAGGGCGTCCGCATCGTCTCCATCCCGCAGGGGGAACCCTTCCCGGAGCACCTCCGCGCCCAGGTCGACCGGCGCATCCAGGACTGGCTCGCGAACCGCAAAGGCACGCAGATCCACCTGTCGGACATCGACCCCTGGCGCGACCCCCGACACCGCTGGTACTTCTACGCCACCGACCGCCAGGGCACCATCTGCGCCTTCGTCACCCTCGCCATGCTGGCCCCCGTCAACGGCATGCAGATCAAATACGCCTTCGACTTCCCCGGCGCCCCCTCCGGCGCCATCGAATACATCGTCACCCACGCCATCCAGACGGCCGCCAAGTCGGGCGTCAAGTCGCTGACCTTCGGCGCGGGCGCCACGAGCCAGCTGACCCCCGGCCACCACATGTACGGCACCAAGGTCAAGATGCTGCAGCACACGTACGAGGCCGTGGCGAAGCAGTTCCACCTCAGCCGCAAGAGCGAGTTCCGCCTCAAGCTGGGCGCGCACGAGGAGCCGCTGTACATCGCGTACCCGCCGCACGGGCTGGGGTCGCGCGGGATCCGCGCGGTTCTGCATTTCTTCGAGGATTGAGATGATATATATATATACATTATATATATAGAAGTGGGAGGATAACGGCAATATCGAGGAGGGGAAATAATAAAAGCAAAAACATTCAAGGAAAAAATATATATATCCGCAATCTGAGCTATACACGCAGCTCTCTCACATCGTGGATAGAAATATCGATCCATCTCTACTCCATTCCGTTTCGCTCTGTCTTTCGATGCGGATGCTGATGCTGTGCGATGATGATACGATCTGTTTGATGTTATGTATCTTCATTTATTCCCCTGACGTTTTGTGTATGTGCGTGTGTGTGTGTGTGCGATGCTTACGCTGATCTGATCCGATCTGATCGGTATATAATAACATCTACCTATCCGCTATCTATCTATCTATCTATCTATCTATCTATTTATCTATCTATTTATCTATCTATTTATCTATCTATTTATCTATCCCACCCATGCCATCTATCACGTCTAATCGCCTGCCCTGATGTCACTCCGTTGTTGGTGTTACCCCTGCTCTGCTTGCCTGTTTGTGTGTGTGGGTCATACATTTTATCTTTCTTGGGTAGATAGATAAATACACATGCCACGTAGCAAGGTTACCGAGTAATAAAATCCCTTCCCTGCCTTGTCCCATGCCTTGTCTGGCCCGTCTTCACTGCCCTATATCTATCTGTGATGAACAAAACACAAAACACATGTATGTATTATTATGTATGTATGAGGCAAAGGCACCTAAAGAAAGTACCTGTACGATGATGGTCTATATGTCAGGTTATAAGTATCCCATCTCTTACCTTATCACTGTTGTCATCCTAGAGCAGATAGATAGATAGATAGATAGATGTATAAAATTCTATATTTCTCTCTGTGCAACGCCAACAATGAATGCCAACTGGGACCGGTATCCATTAATTGGTTAATCTCTGGCCTTTCAGGTAAAAATTAGCTACTGTACCTAGGTAAGTAGGTAGGTAGGTAGGTAGGTATGCAGTAGCACTGAAGAACAAGGAAGGAGTCGGATGACGTTCATCATTCATCATCTCATTTTCATCTTAGTGATAGCTGCGGCATCCCAACTTGGCAAGTCTTGGCTTCCCTCCCTTGGCACGCGGGGCGGGCCGGGCGGGCTTGGCGTGGCTTAGATTTCCGCCGTTCCGCTCCGCCCGGGCCGGCGGCAGGTTCCCGCTGCGCTTGGCTTGGCTTGGCTTGGCCTGGCCTGTCAAGCGTGTTAGGGCTGGCTACCTACCCCTAGCTCTAGTAGTCAGTAGCGGGTACTACTCCTACTACTATTAAGTAATTGATATATGGTAGATAAGTAGCCCCCGAAGCCCGCGGCGCGCTCGCGCGTTCTCTCTCTTTTCTCTCTCATAATATTCATTTCATTTTTTTTTTGGAGCGAGATGGGCTATAGCTTGAACAGCTTGGATTCCCTCTTCTTGACTGAAAAAAAAAGAACCTTGAGAATGAAGAATGCAGAAAGGGGAGGGAGGGTGTGTACTGTATTACATTGACGACTCTCTCTCTATGATGATGGTGAAAGACATGTCGAAAGAGCTACGCAGCCGGAGAACCCCGAATCAAGCACGTAGATAGATAGATTGGCGGGTCACGTCAGGCTTTCCCTCGTCGAAAAGTTCCGCGTGCGTGCCATATCTATTGCGGCGGTGATCTTTGCCAGATGGAGGGATCCAGGTAAATACGAACTCAATCAATAAGATATTCTAGTCCGGGGTAAATTGGTTAGGTGGGGTTTGTGATCGGGTGGAGATGGCATCTTTCATGTCAAAGCTGTCAACGTCCCCATCCGCATGCGACTTGACAATGTTGAAAGCACTCGCTACTAATAATGGATGACGTCCGACTCGCCGCGCGCAACCTGCTTCCGGGTTATTACCCGACCAGAAATGACCCCATATTCCCAGACGTTGTCCTGCTCAAAAGCAGTATGCGCCCATGCGAGATGCAGAGGAATGTGAAGGGACAGGCACGGGACCTATCGAGTTCGATGCTATGCAAGTAGCACCCCATGCGAGGTGGAGGAAGAGCGGGGCTCCCTTGCTACGTGCAACCCTAACTGCAAACAGCGATGCTACTATATCCTCCTCCGCCATGTCCCTCCTCTGTGGGAATCCTCGGCTTGCTCGGCATCAGAATGGCCGCTTCATGCATCTCCATGACAAAGAAGGTTTGCTCTTGATGTCACATAGCCTGGCTCATGTTTAAGACCGAATCTGCCAGAAGGCACTAATTTGTCACGATGGTATTGTAGGATCATGATAGTTTGTAACACGCTCTATCTGATCTGCAGTAAGCTGCTGATAATGATAATCCGGACAATATGCAGAAACGGCCATTTCTAGACTGGAAATGTCGACGAGATGTACAGTACATTCGTATCGAGCCCCCAATCAAATTCGCACCAAGTGTCACATTGCAGCTTGCATTGTCATATGATCATATAGAATCAACTATCTATTAGCTATGGGGCTAGGTAATGGCTCTAGCTGCTGCCTAAGTCTGATTACTATTCATACACCTGGTAAATCCGGTGTTAGTACATTTCAGTGCATTCATGAACCATATCAACCTCCCTTATCCACTATGTACTTTACTGTGCTGTGTACATACCTACCTACCTACCTACCTAATATTCGGTGCCGCGCGGTCGTATCATGTATGTGTGACATAATAGGGATCAGACCAACGTGGGATGAGGCAGTGCAGCATGCGAACGCCGAAAGCAAAGGCCGAAAGATTGCTTCACCATCTTTCAAATTCAGTTACCTATCTACCAGCTATCCGGGGGGTTCTCACTCCATGTAAGGCCAGCTAGCGTACGTATGTACGTACAGTACATGAAGAAGATGGCTGGGCTTGGAACTGAGAGACCCGCTCAGGGCCTGGCCCTGAATTCGTATGAAACTATGATGAGCTGGTTTTTCAAAGCCACCATGGGTAGGTGTATAGTCGATCTGCCTTGCTGTGTCAGCCAAGCCAGGCCCATCTGCCAAAGATGCAATTGATACAATGTCTTTAGAATAATGCATTAGTCAAGCGCTAATGATATCGATAGCTCAAAAAAATTCAAAAATCGTGCCATCTCAATCCGATGATCCTTTGGTCCGGCATGCCATTCTCTTCAAAATTGTTGTTAGCGCGTATGGTCACTGCACCCGTAGTAGTCCCATAAGCTCCGAAGTCATTCACATACTACCGTGTATAGAACCAGAGAGATAGACTCTTGAAAGCTGCTCACTTACTTATAGATCATCCATCTCAAATGGCAGCACATGTAGAATCTCACTGCATTCAGCAATGTGAAGATGGGCAAGTGGTGTGGACTAGCTAGTACTTGGTGATGTTGAACTGATGCAGCTATGTCCAGTACAGTATATCTGAAGTCAGATTAAATTCTTCATTGACCTAGATAGAGCTCTGAGATGAGGTACTGATGTATCACGTCACTTTTCCATTTTAGGTAGATAGATTAACCATTATGATCGAAGGTAGAGAGAGGAGAGAGAGCTTTCATCATTGGACTTTTTTTGACTTTCCATACAAAACATGTGGCAATTGAAAAGAGGCCGCACAACTCCACAGGGGGACTCTTGGTGCAAATTTTAGGTGTCTCATCAGCTTTGTTCATATGCACGGTTTTATGTACAGTACATTTCCTCTCATCTCACGTACTGAAAGGTATTTAATATCCAGGTAGACTCGACTGCGCAAGAAAAAAACTACGGAGATAACATGTCTACAGACTCGAGAGTCCAACTAACTGACTCACATTTTGCTTTCCTACATACCTCGCTATCCCACTTCATATCATGAACCAGATAGATCGTCATAAACAGAAAACAACTGCCAATAAAATGACCAACACAGATGACCAAGTGAACTGACACATGACACGCCAGGCGCCGCGCTAAGATCAGACCAGATCAGACAAAACAAAAACACGTCCTGCTTTTTCCGCCGTGAAACAGGAAAATATCGAACAGATCAAGATGACAACGATGAAGCTGACGTGATGTCTCACGCTCAAGACCGCTGACTGACAAGGTCGAAAATGAAAAAAGCCGTGAAAAAAATAAGAAAAATCTGGCGATCACTCGCTCTCCGTGCCAGTCTCCTCCTCATCCGAGACCTCCTCCTCCTCATCCTCCATCTCGCTGTCCGAGTCGTCCTGGTCGTCCACGCCCGGGATGCCCTTCCACTCGACGTAGTCGCCCTCCAGCCACCGCCGGCTCCGCGGCAGGTGGTACGGGTCGAACGGAAAGTACGCGTCCAGCTGGTATCCCCCGTCGTCGCCCGCGCGCGTCTCGCGCTCCACCTCGCTGAACCGCGGGTCCGCCAGCGCCGAGATGCTGCGGAACGACGACACGCGCAGCCGCTTGTTCGTCTCCAGCAGCGGGAACACGTACAGCAAGCGCAGGTGGTGCGCGATCCGCGCAAACTCCGACACGATCGCGGGCGAGCACACCTTGAGCGGGTTGAGCTTCGAGTAGATGGCCTGGTGCAGCACCTCGCGGATCGCCGGCGGGAAGGTCACGTCGTCCGGGTCGAGGGCGTCGTCGTCCATGACGCCATCGTTTTCGAGCGCCGCCGTCGTCAGGTCGCGCCAGCGGAAGCAGAAGATGTACAGCAGCGCCTGCGCCGTCGAGTAGAAGGGCGCGTACCGCCGCAGGTCCGGCCCCCGGCACGTCTCCTCGTACTCCAGGCGCAGGTTGTTCATGTGCGTGCCCAGCAGGTCGAAGACGTCGCGCACCACCTCGCTCGAGACGTGCGCGCCGCGCGCGACGAAGCTGGCCAGGTACGCCGCCGCCGACTGGCGCGTGATGCCGGGCTGCATCTTGTTGAAGATGAGCTGGATGCACGTCGTCGCGAACCGGTCGACGAGGATCGGCGACGACTGCGAGAAGTGGAACAGCAGGAACTGCGAGTGCCGCGAGCGGTAGGTCGGCAGGATGATGCTCTGGAAGTGGCTCAGCAGCAGGTCCAGCGCGTTCTCCTTGTCGTCCAGCGTCCCGCTGGTGAACGGCGGCGCGTAGTACTCGAACAGGGCGTCGATCATGCAGTCGAGCTTGCGGATGTTGTCCTTGACCGTCCTGAGGCGTCGCGCCTCGACATCGTCGACCGAGTCGTCACTGGCGACCGACTCGTCGTCCGAATCCTCCTCGTCCTCGTCGTCCTCCTCCTCCGCCGGCTCCGGGTTCGCGACGTCCTGGACGAGATCCTCGCCGAGCTCGTCCTCGAAATCCTCCATGTCCACCTGGATCTGCACGTCGATCTTGACCAGCTTCTCCGTGATCAGCGCCAGGATGTCCGCCTGCAGCTCAGGCGCATACTCGATGACCTTGAGCAGATTCCGCGTGTAGGCGATGTTCGCCCTGGCCGAGTCCGTCGCGAACGGGAACTGCATCGCCAGGATGGGCGACAGCGCGCCGCTGCCGGCCGGGATCAGCTGCATGACATAGCGCAGCGCCATGTGCACGCGGGCATAGATCTCCGAGGTCGAGACGGGCGCATAGCCGGGGAGTCGTCCGGTACCTTTGGGAACTATATATGGCGAATCGTCATCAACCAGAGCACTGCAGACAGACGGAGACGTCTCCCTTACCTGCGCCCAGATAGTTGACCAGCATCTTCAGCACGGAGCCCAGGTAGCTGCCCTGGGCGGCCGCCAGATTGCCCAGGAAGCGGATGAACAGTTTCACGTACGGCTCGTCGCGCCCGAGCCACTGGCTGCCCAGGACGGCGTGGACGAGGCCAGAGCAGCTGCGGTCCAGCGCGGCGACGTTGGCCAGCAGGCCCATCAGGTGGTGCTTCAGGGTGGCGTGCGAGGGCAGGTCGTCGTCGGTCCGGCGCGGGTCGGCCGAGAAAATCTCCTTGACGCGGTCGTAGGCCTCGCTGTCGGCGCCGGTGATGTGCCGCTGGATGGCGCGGCGCACCTCCTCGCGGATGACGGCGGCGCTCTTCTCCGCGGGGGGGCGTCCGGCGGCAGCAGTCTCGTCGGGCAGGTGTCGCATCTCAACGTCCGGCTCGAACTGGACGCGGGGCCGCTTCTTGGGGCTGCTGGGGACGTCGCCGCTCGCATCGGAGGCGGCGGACGACGACGGGGACGACGACAAGTCGATGTCCATCATCTTGCGCTTGGACCCGGCCGTCGCGGGGGTGGATGGCAGAAAGGAAGACCTGGGGGTCTTCAGGATGGATGACGGCATGGGCGAGGAGGAGCCCAGCATCCTCGAGGGGGTTGAGGTCGCCGTAGCTGGGCTACGCGAGGCGGGGGCCAGGGCGACCATAGCAGAGACGACGGGGTGGCAGCAGCAGTCGTTCAATCAAACCGGACAGCGGGCTCAGTCGGAACGTGGCAGTCCATGCCATCTGCTCCCGCAGATTGATGCCTCAACAACGGGGTTTTCCTGGTCAATGGGTCGACAGCACTGGACCGTGCTTGTGGGCTGAGCACACGACACGAGCCCCCTCGCGGAGCGCCGCGGGGCGGTGTCTGGAGGCTGCTTCCGGGACAGCAGGACGTCCCTCGTCTTCTGCCCGGCAAGATCGTCGCGCGAATCGGTCTGTCTCGGTCGTGGCGGCCAGACGACGAGCAGCCGGGCAGCTTGAGGTCGAAGATCGCGGGTCGAAGGTCGAAAATCGAGGCGAAAAAAGCGTGGGCGGTGAAGTCGCAGTTTTTCGCGGGTGGGGCCGTCGCGTGACGGGGCAACCGCTCGCCTTGCCGTTTCGGGTTATATGTGCACGCGCACCGCGTCTGCGAACTGTACTATGATGGCTACCTAGATAATACAATGCATAGCTCGTGTATGTCTACCGAACGATATGGTCGAAAAAATACCTTACATTCAAAGTAGATCAAATCCCTAAGGCCCTGTCTACATGCGGAATACCCGGTTCCCTCATTGATACGCCAGGGAAAGGAGAAAAAGAAAACCACCAAACCCATCTCGCAGGAGAAAGGAGGAAAAGAGAAAAAAAAAAGAACAGAAGGAAGGAGAGGAAAGAGCGACAGATAAAAAGAAACACAACGAGCGGAGCTGGCCTGAGCCGCAACAGGGTATAGAAGTATATGGCACATCAAGCCCACAAGAAACAGGAAGAAAAAAAAAAAAATTCCCGATCCCTCCAAGCACTGCCGTGGCTATGTTCATATCTCGTATCCCTCGCACTGACCACTGCCCCGCGACGGGACAGGAATAGAACATGCATAATGTGTTTCCTTTTCTCTTGTCGATTTTCTTTAAAAAAAAGCCTCCTGGCATCTGCATGAAAGAAGTGAAAGAAAAGAAAATCCCGCAGTCAAAGAGACTGTTCACCAATCCACAGACGAACAGGGAAGCATCCAGTTCCCCCGGTTCATGGCATCAACCAAGTCCGACTTCAGCGGAAGAAAGAAAGAAAGAAAGAAAGGAAATGCCTCACAGCCAGGCGCCATGACCCAGCGGACCCAGCCGGTCGTCGAAGATGCTGCCGTACAGCTCCTGGATCTCGCAGAGGTAGTCGTCCACCGAGAACTTGCGCAGCCCCTTGCGCCGCAGGATCTGCTCCTCCTCGTCCAGCACGACGCGCGCGCCGCCAAAGTCCTCGGCCACCTCGTTCACCTGCTCCAGCTCGCGGCCGAACGGGTGGCTGGATGGATCCGCCAGCGGCTGGAAGAAGTCCTGGCTCGAGCGCACGGAGCGCAGCGAGTTGGGCGGCGGCGACATGCGCGCCTGGGAGCGCTGCCGGGCCAGCTCCTGGTGCGACTTCTTGGTGTGCGAGTGCGCGCGCTTGGGGACCGCGGGCGCGTCCGTGCCCGACGACGACGACGTCGAGGAGCGCGGGTCGCTGGTGACGGTGGCCGCGCGCTTGGGGAAGTAGGAGGACAGGGGGTTCGGCTCGGGCCCCTCGGACGGCGTGACGGGCGACATGACGCTGGGCGACGTGACGGACGAGGCGGTGGTGGTCGGGGTCAGGGCGACGTCGGAGTCGTCGCCGGACCGCAGCGACGAGGACGAGGACGAGGCGGAGGGCAGGTCGGGCGCGTTGTAGGCCAGCATGTTGGTGGTGGAGATGAGGCCCATGGGGGCGGAGATCTTGCCGCGCTGGATGGTGCCGGCGGCGTACTTGACCTGGCCCTCGCGGTAGGGCATGGGGGCGGAGATCTCGGGGCGCTTGCTGCGCTTGGTGAAGGCACGGGCGAGCGACGAGTTGGACATGGTGCAGACGTTTTTATGCGTCCTTCTTCTCGCTTCGTGTTCCCTCTCGTTCTACCCTGCTGCTGCTGCTGCGGCTTCCGTTCCCAGCGGAACCAGTCGCGGGTGACAAAGGATGACAAAGGATGGGACCAAGATCGCGGATCTCGAGTAAGGGAGGGGATGGATCGGCGATGACGCTGGTCGTCGTCGTGGTTTTTTTGTTTCTATTTTTTTTTCTTTTTTTTTCCTTTTTCTCCTCGTTTATTCAAAGGGTAAAAAAGTCAAGTCCAGCGGCCGTACGAGAACGTCGTCGACCGGGGCGAAAGAACGTCGAAAGAACCACGTTGCTCAGCAGTGGTCGAGAGCCAGCCTTCGTCCGAGGGCAAGGGAGTGGTCAAGTGGGAAAGAAAAAGGAGCGGACAACCAGGACACGCCGTGGACAATGAACGGTCAGGGTCGAGCAGGAGATGTCACATTACCGTGGGCAGAGAAGGAGGGGTGCGGGAGAGGGCAGAGGCAGCAGCCCGACGGGAGGAGAACGAGGAGCAGAAACGGGCGACCGAGGGGAGAGGCTCTGGCCGGGGTCGCGCCGGTGGGCCGGAGGTGGTGTCTGTGGGCGGAGCGTGCGCGCTGAGTGGCTAGCCCGCGAGGTCACGGCGAGGGGGGCGTAGGGCGCGGTGGAGCGGCCAACCTTGTCGAGTCCCTTTGTAACTTTTGCCATCGCCCGACCACCGGTTCCTGCGCGCGCGCTGCTCTGCCTGCAAGCAGCATGTGCGCCTCGATCCCTGGGTCGCGCGCCGTGTTTCTCCGTCGCGGTGTCTGTTTCTCCCCAACCGGCACGCCGTTTGTCCGCCCTGGACCAATCGAGGCCACAATGGCGTGCGGTGGCGCCAGGGGCCGTGGATGCAGCCATGTGCGCCGCCCCGACAGGCTCCAGCACCGCCCGCTGTTTCATGCGTCCGGCCGTGTCGCAGAACACCGTTACACCGGCACCCGGCCAGGCCCGTGTGTTTCGCTCTGCGGAGTCCTTATGCAGTATCCACGCTCGTTGCTGACTAACCCAGTCATAACTATCCGGGGTCATACACGACGTACATCGACACGCACTCCATGCTACAAGGTAACAACGGGTATCTCAGATGCTTTTTTCTTTTCTACGGACGCAAGAGCTCAGTCCTCGTCCATCGACTCCCACCCGTCCTTCGCGTTGCCCGCCTCCTCCCCCTCCGCCGGTTCCTCTCCGTCCTCGTCCGATGACTCCCCGCTGTCCTCCGCCAGCGCCGTGATGCGCTCCGGCACCTCGCCCTCCAGCGCCGGCAGCCGGCTGGCAAACGTCCGCCGCACCGCCGCGTTGGTCGACGTGTCCCAGACCTGCACGATCCCCTTGCTGCCCGCCACCGCCAGCCGGAAGCTGACCTCGGGGTCCGGCGCAAACGTCGTCGAGAACACCTTGCCCACGTCCAGCTTGCGCGACACCACCATGCTGGGCCGGTTGTCCTCGATGTTCCACAGCTTCACCGTCTTGTCCGTCGACCCCGTCGCGATGAAGCCCGGGATCGTCGGGTTGATGTCGAACGACGACACGGACGAGTCGTGCGCCTGCAGCGACCACACCGGCTTCGCCTCTGCGGGGGAGGCCGGCGCGTTGCGCACGTCGTGCCGGTACACCATGCCGCCCTCGGTCGTCACGTACAAGTAGTTGGGGTCGTGGATGTCCCACCGCACGTTCTCCACGTCCGTCTCGACCCCCCAGCGCGCCGCGGGGGCGTCGGGCGCGCGCATGTCCGCCGCAACCACGGTGCGGTCGTAGCTGCCGCTCAGCAGCACGGTCGACTCCTTGGGGTGCCAGTCCAGCGCGCACACCTTGTCCGTGTGGTGCGTATACGACTTGGCGCACGTGGTCGTGTGCAGATCCCACAGCTTGACCGTCTTGTCCGCCGACCCCGACGCCAGCAGGTTGCGGTGCTGCCGGTTCGCCGCCAGCGCCAGCACCGCGTCGACGTGGTACGCGTCGTTGGCCTTGGGCTTCTTGTTCTTCTTCTTGCTCTTCTTCTTCTTGGCGCTCGCGACGTCGACGTTACTCTCCTCCGCGCCGCCCTGGCCCAGGATGGCGTTGGGGTACATGCAGTCGACGATGTCCAGGTCCCAGATCTCGATGTCCGGGTCCATCGTGCCGACTGCCACAAAGTTGCCCGTCGTCCGCTCCCCGGCGTCCTTGCCCACCGGCAAGTCCAGCCACTCCAGGCACAGCGGGATGGCCGGCAGCATGATGTCGTGGTGCACGTAGAGGTTGTCCGCCTCGTCCTCGTAGACGTAGACCTCGAGGTGCGCGACCTCGTCCTCGACCTTGCCCGCCAGCAGCAGGTTGTCCGTCGGCAGGATCTGCAGCTCCTCGCGCTCCTCGTCCTCGTCCTCGGGCAGCACCAGGTACGGGTCCTCCTCGCCGGGCTTGTAGTACGCGAGCGACTTGACGTTGCCGAACAGGGTGATCTTCTCGCCGTTCTCGTCGACGTCGTCGCTGTCGTAGTGCTCGAGGTCGTACTCTTTCAGGTCCTCGTCGTCGCTGCGGAAATTCGCGAATTAACCTCGTCCATCCTCGTAGAAAAGGCAGCATATGCAAGTAACTCACAGAATACTATCCCTCTCCTTCTTTTCCTCTTTCTTATCATTCTCCTTCTTCTCCTTATCATCGTCCTCATCCATCGCATCCTTATCCTTAGCGTCATCCTCATCCATGGCCCCATCCGTCTTCTCTTTCCCTTCATCATCATCATCTTCCTTTTCCGCTTCCTCCCTCGCGGCCTTCAGGCCCCCCTGGGCCTCCTCGAGCTGCATCCGCGCGAGCTTCGATATTCGCTCCATCTCCTCCTCGTCGATCTCGTACTTGGTGGGGAACTGCGCGGCGACGCCGCGCCGCACCCACGTCGTGGTCGTGATCATGGACGACATGGTTGCTGTTGTTGTTGTTGTTGTTGTTGTGTTGTCCTACTGCGCAGGAATAAGAATAATATGTATCGATTTTTAGCCGATCGATAACGGCGGGGTCCGGAGGCTCTGCGGCCTGCAAACTGGAAAATAAGTGTCTCGGGAGCAATGCGACTGCTGCCCGGATCAGATCCTCAGAATGAAGCACCCGTGCTTCAGAACAGATACAAGAAAGAAAAAAAAAAAGGCCAGGAATCAATCGACCGGCCTCCGCGCCAACGGGGTTGCTTCGATCGGACGCTCGTCGATAATTTTTTCTGTGGTGCTGCACGCTCTCCGCCCGGCAGAATGAGCTCCGTCTGATCAAGCTAACCCGGTCAGGTTTAGCGGGTACCCAGGCGGGCGCGGGCTGTGTCGTGTCCACTCGGCGATCCACGATCGACCGAGTCCGACAGCCCGCGGAGTTCAGCGGACGGAGCATTGTTCATCTGGAGGACAACGGCACTTGAACTATCGGTCTCAGTCTCAGTCAATCAATTCAATCGACAACCCAGTGCAAACCAGATCTACAGCTGCGCTGAAAAGCCAGAAAAGAAGACAAGATGCACTCCCACCTGCACACCCCCGAGAATGCCAGTCCGTCCTCCCCATTCCCCTCCAACCCCCCCTTCCCCCTCCCCCTCCCCAATCTTCCCAGACACATAGAACTAACTCTGTTCCCCTCCGGGGAAGTGCAGACTGCGAAGCCGTCATGACCGCCCTCGACGAGTGCCACGCGCGCGGCTTCCTCTGGAAGGCGCTGGGCAACTGCAACGACATCAAGCGCGAGGTGAACAAGTGCCTGGGCGCGGAGCGCTACGAGCGAGCGAAACGCAACCGCGAGAAGGCGCGCGAGAACCGCCGGCGCATCGAGCGCATCTGGGCCGAGGAGCGCGAGCGCGAGGCGGGGAGGATCGAGTAAAACCTTCCTCTTTCCCTCTTTCTTTGTTTTCTGCCCTTTGAAGGAATGACGTTGGGGATATCATGAAAAAAATGTTGAGGATGGATCGGTTCAAAATAGACCAATTTATACGGTGAATTGAGCGAGGCAGAAGATATGGCTGGATTTCGATTCGCACTGATTGGCTGCGGCGTATCGGCCGGAGAGGGGGTCGAAGCTTCGGGTTGTGCTTCTACAGCGCAGCACAGTGCGTATATACAGGGCCATTGGTGGATGGGTGACTGAGGTTACGACGTTTTCTTATCTCCTCTCTTCTCTCTATACGGGTCTAGATACCTGGATCTGAAAAAGAAACGAATGTGCAGTACATGTACACTGTACTATCCTGGCTCAGTGCCACATTTCCGTATCAATTGAATGAATTCCGCTGCAACGTGATATGATATATGTACAGACAAAATTTCTGGTCTAGAGAACATGAATAATACACAGTCATGACAAATCCCAACCCGAACGCCGTATAATGAAGCATATTCCCTCCGCAATGGAGGTTTCAGGTAGGTAGATGGGTATGTAAGTGTCATATCACTCCGCAGCTGCTTCCGCAGCTCCCTCGGAAGATTCACCAGTATTCCCACTACTAGAAGATTTCTTATGCCTCCTCTTCCGCTTCTTCGGCGCCGGCGCCTCCCCGCCCTCATCACTATTCTTATTAGCCTCAGCAGCCTCCCGCTCCCTCTTCAGCCTCTCCATCTTCTGCTTCTTCCCCTGCATCGCCGGGTCCTCCTTGACCCGCTTCTTGGGCTTCTTGACGCTGAGCGGATTCGGCCCCTTGGCCTTCTTCAGCCCGCGCACCTTCTTCTTCTCCCCGCCTTCCTCGTCTTCTCTCTTGCGCTTGATCCCCGCGACAGCGTTCTCCACGTCCACCAGACCCGCCTTGAACTTGGACTTCTCGACCCCGTTGCGCACGCTCTCCGACGGCGCGCTCATCGGCTCCAGGATCATCACGGACCGCTTGACGTAGATGATCGGCACGCCGGGGATGGCGCGCGCGCCCTGCCGCAGCGCCATGGCGCGCTGGATCGCCTCCTGCATGGCGCGGTCGTGGCGTTTCTTCTTCTTATCCTTATCCCTCGACGAGAATTTGGTCGAGGGGTCGTTCGGGTCGAGCGCGGCGGTGCCGATGTCCGAGGCGGGCGGGTCCGCCGTCGCGAGGATGTAGTGCTCCTTGTTGCGCATCGTCTCCTTGTTCGGGCAGAGCAGCGAGAGCAGGCACTCAACCTCGTCGATGGGCGTAGACTCGGCGTTGTGCGAGCAGTGGCGGAGAGGGAGGGTCGTGGGCGGGGGCAGGAACGCGGGGCGGACGGGGTTCTTGGTTTTGGAGTCGGTGGGTTGCGAGGACATGAGTGCGGCGAGGGAGCATTTTGTTATCACTAGGAAAACAGTCAGCGTCAAAACGTTTCTGTATAGATTGGACAGGACTCATGTCTACATACTCGGCTTGACCTTTCCCTGTAGCGTCCGCTCCAGCGCGGGGATCAGGTCCATCTTGAAGGAATGGACGGCTCGCAGGAAATTGACGTCCACTGTTCAAATTCCGTCAGCATAACACTTCAGAGAGAAAGAATACATGAAACAAAAACACCCGATCACCAAGACCGCAGGCGCAAGAAGCAACTGGAAGACTCCGTACCCAGAACCTGGTATGGCTCACGGAAGCCGAACGTGAGCTCATACTGGTGCATCAACTTGCGATACTTCTTTGACCGCTTGGCCCTCATCTTGATCGCCCGCGAGAGACCGCCTCTTCAGCCCAAAAAGAAGAAAAGGGGAAGACAGATCCCGGGGAACTGCAGAATGAGTCGCCTGTCGGAGCTTGGAGCCGTCATCGAACTTTTTTGTTCGGCCAAGACAAGGCACGCGCTCCCGGGGTTTAGGTGTGGTCTGTGCACCGCGCGCGCTGGATCGGGCCAGGACGAACCGGACCCGACACACGTCACACAGGACATGCTGAGGCTTGCATTATTGACGTGGAGATATGCCACGGTTTTATTTGGTTTCAGTATCCAAGAGGCAGCTGCTAATGTGAACCACATAGTATATCAGAGTTGAGTTTCTAGTTACAGTAAAACTTGGGTACCAGCGACGATCCATATTCTGGTCATACCCCGCCGGGTTCTTCTACTTTGACGAACTCCGGATATGCATTCAGTCGGCTTTGACTCATCATTCATGATCCGAATTAAATGATATAAATTTGAAGTTCTTGGAAGTGATCGTCTCATGCAGTGAATAATATGAAATGGACGGAGAGTGATTGGTCTTAACAACTGGAGCTCCACAGACCGGTATGTTGTTGCACATTATATCTCAAATCCAGAATCAACATGACACGCGCAGTACAATGAGGCTGCATTCTTCTCCCGTTTCTGGGGAAGGCGAGCTTCTGTTTCTCAGTATAGATGCATCCTCTCGGTCTAAAAAAAGATATAAGCTTTGGAAGTTGTATCTGGAATAAATCGCGTATCGACTCTGAGATAAAGCTTCTTTCATAATAGAATCTAAGATTGACATCAGTACCCAGCCCAAACACAGCTCTGGTCCGAGAATACTAACATTGTATCAAGTCCCACATCGCTGATAGATAGCCGCCATAACCGGCGACTCCTCTTGTTCGTAGGAAAATAGGGCTCACAGTTGTCTCTTCTTGCACAGCGCAACAACAACGCTGATATCATCCATTTTCCCTGTCAATCGTCAGTATTTGCACAGGAACAATGGAACAAACTACATACCCCCTTCAATGGCCAGTCCTTCGTCAATCGCCTTCTCCATATAAGGGCTCTCCGCATATGGATCCTGCGCAATCTCATGGGCAGCTTTCAAAAGCTCCCTGGCCACATAAACCATGCCACCTCCGCCCCCAGCAGTGCGGTCGCCCGTGGCTTCGCCGCCCTGGCCTGCTTCCCATTTCTCCACTCTGTCCAGGATTATGTCCAACACCTCCTGCTCCCAGAGGTTATCGACGACCCCGTCTGAGACGGCCACGACGATATCGTTCTCCTCCAGTCCCACCTTGGAGAGAACGGCGTCCTTGTTCGGACGATCTGAACTGTTGGTCCCCAGCTGCAGGGGGCAGTCGAACCAGTGCCACTGTTCAACCGTCTTGAAGAGGACCTTCTTCTCACTCGGCCGGATCACAAGGACCTTACAGTCCCCCAGGTTGGTTACATAGAGCAACGGCTTCGGGCCACCCGCCTCGGAAGAATAGTGTAGCAGAGCCGTCACCGAGGTTGTGGTCCCGAGCCATTGGTTGGTTGTGGCCTCGACGGTTTCCTCGTAGGCACGCTGTAAGAATGTAACTGTGTCCGGTTCCGAAACGTCGTTGACTTCACGCTCGACCTCGAGAGCCCAGAAATGCAGGATGAGCCTAGACCATAAACTGTGCGAATCGAACGAGTGAGCCCGTCGGCATCAGAACTGGAGACATCATCGAGAGGCTTACGCCGCATGGCCCTGAGGCTTCGTCGCCCAGGCTCCGACTCCATCGTTGACCCCGATAAAGTTCTCCGCAACCAGCACCGCGTCGTCACCGTTGGTCAAGCCCCTGACCAGCTCGCCCCGGACGGATAATCTCTTATCCTGGCTCTGGAAGTGCGTCGTCAGGGGATCGGAGAAGGAGGAGGAAGGGGGAGACAGGAAGGGCGGAGGGAAGGGCCGCGAGGGCCGCTTGGGGCAGATGGCATACCCGGTCTCGAAGCGGTAGGGAGACCTGGCGATATGGGCGTGCTGCGCGCTCTCCGGGGACGGGGTCGTGGTACCGTACGAAGGCACGCCGACGCGGTAGCGCCGCACGGATGCTGGTGGTCTCGATGGGTTTATCCGCAGACGTCTCCGGACGAACAAGATGGTTGGCGCGGCGGGAGGGGATAGAGACTTGGTGACCATGCCCGCTCACCGAGTGCACCTCCGGCGCACAGGTCCGCGGGGAGGCTCATAGCATGCTGGGAAATAGGCGGTTATATCAAGAAAGCAAGGCGTGGAGAGGACGAGGATGCGATCCTTTGCTTCTGCCTTGCGATCCCCAACAGAGGCTGATGATGCCCAGGGAGGGCGGCGGGCCAGTCACGGGCCGTGCCTCCTTCGATCCGGCTAGCTGCGCCGAGACGTTGAGCACGTCGCTTGCGGGTAGCAATGCTACCATCTACTCAACACTGCTGGCCACGACGCCTGTGGCCATAAAAATACTGGTCTACGCAAGTGCTCGTGGTCAAGAAAGTACACAGGATCCGCTCAATTCCATTATCAGCTACAGCATCTGCCCTGTGTCGAAGTTATGAGTCATTGGATGACAAAGTATGACACGATCAAGAAAGAAACAAAGATCTCCCCCGCTCACTCGTAATTTAATCAGTCATGCATCCCATTGATATCGTCGATATCGCAGTTACAATACCACAGTTACCAGTATCACGTCACGCCTCTGCCTCGACAGCAGGTCCTGAGCCTTACTCGGCCTCACCGCGCTGGATGGTGACCTCCTTGTCGAACAGATCAAGGGAGAGCTTGATCTCCATGGCCACGGCCTCTTCAAGATCCTTCGCTCCGCGATGGATGGCTGCAAGCCCTTCAAAGGCCACATCTGCCAGCTCAGAGCAGCGTTCTGGAAAAGTGAGGCCGTCACGGTACTGTCCGGTGCACTTCTCGGCCAGGAGGATGCGCATCATACGTTCCGCGCAGGGACAGGGGCGCTCCACGTTGTTGGTGCAGTCTTGAGCGCAGGAGCAGAATGAGAAGCAGATGCATTTCCTCTCCTTGACATAGGCCAGGAGCGGACGCCTCTTCTGCTCGCGGCGTATCTCGCCGATGCTCTTGCCCTCGAGCTTGGCCCAAGTGGCCTGGCGGTTGTCCTGGATGATTTCGCGCTCCCAAAGGTCCGGGTCGACGGTCTCGGGGTCGATGAACGGGAGCTTCCTGTGTGGTGCATCGCTGCTGACCGTCATCTGCCTTGGTTCAGGGGAGAGATACTTTTCGGACAGGATGGCAAGGATCTCTCCAGGGGCCATCTGGTAGATGGGGTAGAGCCCACGCCACTTGTGGCAGAAAGGGGAACTTGGATCGGAGATGAGGCGCATGATGTGGCGACGGTAGCCATGTAAGTCGTCCGGGACATATCCCATCTGTGTAGTTTTCTCCACGGCACGTTGGACAAACTCCTCTTGGTGCCTCTTGATAATCTCCCTGTCGAGAACGCCGCAAACGTCGGGAGAGCGGAGGATGTCCTTGAAGGCGCGGAGGATCGCGTACAGGTGTCTTGGCTCAGGAAGGAGAAGGCTATCCTTGCCAGACATGCGACGGATGTCCAAGTCGAACGAGGAGCAAAGATGGACGTTTGCCATTTCGATCGTGAGTCTCGCGTACAGGACGTAGTAGAGGTCTTCAACCGTCCTGATAAGCGTCAGGAGGGAGTTGCTAGTCACTTCGACCTCCGCACGTTCGATGTGGAACTTGAGTCCGGCAGGAGTGTCATCGAGCTGTTTCATCCAGAGGTTAGTATTTCCTCTCGGCATATAGGAAACTGTGAGTTGTAACACAGGGGACTTGAACGTACCTCGACACCGTAATTCTGGAAAATCACGAAGACAATCTTGGCGACGGCGTACACGGTAGAATACACGGAAACAACGCTCTTGCGCCTAGCCGCATATTGCTCCTTGGATATTTCGCCAAGGGACCATGAAGTGTTCGAGGAGTTCGAGGCCAGGGACCAGCTCTCGGAACTGATAGTGTACGGAACATTGCCAAAGGTGACGGGAAGCATTTTGCGTTCCTTGGTGACCTGGTCTGGATTGTGTTCCTGGGCAGACACGAGAGAGATCTGATCGTCCTCAGTGGTCTTTGGAGATAGCAGTAGCAGGTCTCCAGTGGCCTGCTCTTGGTGAGGCTTGTGGTTGTCACGCTTGACGTCGACAGAGCTTCTCGGAGAGAACTCAATCAAGTCCTCACTGCTCGCAGAGTGCTCTGGCTCCTGAGGACTTGGCGCGTAAGCAAGGCGTGCAGGAGGTCCAGGCAGCTCAGGCTCAGAACGAGGAGGAGATTCGATGTCCCTGCGGACTAGGTGTTGATATTGAGCGTAGAAGCGCTGCTGGACTTGGATACCCTCCTGGTTGGGATCCTGCTGGGCCCACTGATCGGCTGCCAACCAAATGAGCGTGGTTTGCACCCAGGAGGGTGTCTGGGATATGTGTGAATCCGCCATTTGAAGGAGGTTGTGTGAGTCGAGCCGCGTTCATTCAAGCCGCGGGTCAAGCCGCGGCAGTGCAGGTGATATCCAGGATGCGATTGGTGTGAGAAGATGTGGATGCCGAGAGATCTTTCTGTGTACGCATCATGGTGGTTGTGGTTATGTTATGAAGAGTCTGGGCGGGCTCCAGCGTGCTCACATCCTCCCATATTCTCATTATCTTCCGGAGAAAGATCAAGACAGTAAAGAGTCTGGGCGTCACCAGCACGCCCACATCCTCCCATCCTCTTATCATTTCCTTCAGAAAGACACAGCTCATAAAGACTTCAGGTGGTTCCCAGTGCGCTCACCCTCACATTCTCCCATCATCTCTGTGAGAAATATCGCAAGATAGTAAGGAGTCTAGACTCCAACATGCTCATATTCTCTCATCCTCATCCTGAGAAAGATCAAGATAATAAAGAGTCCAGGGAGACTCCAGCATGTTCACATCCTTACAATCTCTCATCTTCCTGCTGAGGAAGATAGAGTTAATAAACAGTCCAGGTGGGCTTCAGTGTGTTTAAATCCTAATGTGCTCTCATTGCCTCCGTAGAAAAGATAGGGGAGATATATTGTTTCCAGAACCTTTCCTCTAGCTCATGCTTTTGGCATGGACCTTGCTTGATAGTCAAGACGTTTCATCTTGACTATATGCTCGATGTGCTCATGTATGCTTTTATCTCTACACTGACCTTATACAGCTTCCAATGGTACAGGCACAGCATGGTCAATCTCATTGTGACCTGGACAGTCAGACAGAGGTTAGGTATATAATGCCATGAAGCTATCTAGATATCTAACTGTAAAACACAATGTTAAAAAGAAACCCAACTGTGAGAGAATGCAACCCATCCATAACCTTCCAGATTCGCCCAGTCCCACCAATCCGCCTGGAGAAAGAAAACATACCCACTAATCTTACAAAGTTCTCTCTAATAATCACCTACGAGTAACATATCTTGGATCAACCTCAATAGTGACTGCCCCATCATGGTCGTTACGTAGCGCCTGCTCGAAACCATGCGGCAGGATGACTTCGGGGATGTGCCAGATGGTCCTATTTGCCTCTTCGACAAGTTCAGACCTGACGTTGGGACAGAAGCGGAAAGACAGGGACTGTATGAATATAATTGTTAGGAACGTTCTTGGAAGCCCTCGAGACATTGCATCGGCCAGTCATCTCTCGTATGGAAGAATCTCGATAACTCACCTTCAGTCCTGTCAGGCCCATAACCCACTCAAGACCGATATAGGAGACATCAGCATGGTTTTCCGCGGCGCAAACTCCCTTGCAGACGACTCCCTCACAATTCTCGAGCCAGAACACTTCCAGCTTCGCGCCAGGCGCAGCTGCTTTTTCGCCATGCCCTTGAAACCCTTCTTCCTCCTCCTTAGGATCCTTCTCGATACCGCCTAGCCAGTTCAGAAAATCCGGCTGCGCCCCGTGGCAAGTCTTGAGTCTTAGGTCCCGGAGCCTTGGGTTCCTCTTTACCAGCATCCGGAGCTGCCAGGCCGTAATGCCGGCACGCTCAAGAATCAGGGTCTCCAGGCCGGTCAGTCCCGCCTGGTTCGCGCAGTCTCCCATCCCAATGAGCGCGTTCCACGCTGTGCTTGCCTGCGCAGGTTCGAGCCAGTAGTTCCGTGGCAACATGGGATCTCGTACATGGCGGTGCTCAAACCGCAACGCCAGCCGGCGCAGCCTCGGACCGCAGCTGGAAGCGAGCGCAACAGCGCCCTTGATATTCAGGTCGTACGCCATGAACTCCAGGTCGACGAGCGAGATGCCATACCGGCCGACAAGCTGCGCAAAAATCTCGTTCTGCAAGCGGATCGTCTGCTGTGGCGATACTGGACGCTCGTCCTCACTGCCCCAGACGCGCCTCCAACCCCTGCCCCCTCTAATTGGAGATCTGCATCCGACGGCTTCCTTCCCGCGGCCGCTCTGGGCTAGAAGAACTCGAATGTGGTGGCTTGGCTTCACTTCGTCGTCGTCCTCGTTCGGTGTGTTCACGATGGACTCTGTTCCCGGTGAATTGGCCTCGAGAAAGGCGATAATGGCGTGGATACGTTTCTGAAAAACGGCCAGGTGAAGACGTTTCATGCAAAGGGTGTGGTACATGTAGTTCGTGTGTGAAGTTGCGCCGAATGAGAGCAAAGAAGGAAGAGGGAGTTGTGAGAGAATAATGAGGATGATTTCCAGAGGCAGGGTTCTGAGGTAGTCGGTCATGGTGACTGTGATGTGATATGGTGCGATATCTTGCCCTTTTCTCTTTTCTTCTCTTATAGACGTCCTCAAAAGCTGTCCTGATATTCCTTCAGCTTCTGGGATTTAAAAAAACAAAGACCCGTTCAAGTTCTTCTCCCTTGAAAACAATAGTGACGGCTCTGCTCGACGCTCGTCGAATACCGCTTCTAGACTTTTCACACCCCCTGGTTCTATTAGCCTTATACTTTCACTTATCTGCGGCAGAAAGTTTCGACAGCGAGTATCTCTCCACGACGCAAAGAAATCGATAGATCAAACCAGCCTCCCACCCAACAGACTCGATTACAGACAGACACGAACTGGAAAAGGGGCTATAAGGGATGCCGCCCAGTCATAATCACATCCACAGCAATGCTAGTATTAGTTGAAGAAAATGAAAAAAAGAGTGTGGCTCTAGTCTCTTTTCCTCCGGAAGCAAAAGGCAAAAGAAAGGAATTACAATATTGTATAATCAACTAGATCAGAAAATGGGAAAGAGAATGGATTCAGAAATGACGAAAATGGAAGAAAGAACGAACAGACCCCGCGTATCAAAGAAACCAAAAGACGAACAGACAGATAGACAAAGCAAAAGTGGGGAGGAATGGCAGATAGGCAATCAGGCAAGTTCCTATGTAGGTTAGGAACCTGAGGTCCCAGGGAAGAAGGTGAGATTTTGGCTAATAGGTTTGAATCTCAAAATGTCTCTCGCGGTGCATGCCTGTCTGACCCCGGTTTCCAGCAATGACAGGTACGCCTCGCATGCCCTCCCCTGGGTAACTATATCACGGCCTAACCTCATATAAGCTTAGCGACGGGCAAGCAGGCTATTAAGAAGGTTAGAGAGACAGGTTCCTTACTGCACTATTGTCCCGAAGCCCTGGGTACACTGACTCGTTCGCTTCTTCGATCGATCGTCCGCTCAATCCCTGCGCCTGGTCTCCGCCACTGCTCCTTGTCCTTCCAGAATGTACTTCTAAACCCTAAACCCCAGATTTGATCAGATCCCGGGTTCCCCGAATAGCTGGCTCTTCCAGGTGATTGGGTCGCGTTTCGGACTTGTTGAGAGTCACGGCATGCAGGATGGTGATCCTTAACGAAACAGGTAGCAGGTATGTAGTAGTGTTCAATACCTCTCAGGCAAGTAGGCACTTATTCGCGCACGACAATCCCAATTGTAGTCACTACTGTGGGAATGGAGTTGATATGACTCAGCAAAAGGAGCACGTTTCTCTCGCCTTTGCTGTGGCAATCATATACCGTAACTGGACGGCACGAAATGGCGATGAACTTCCGCTGCGGTAACAGAATTGGTCAAGCTTTGTTGGACAATGATTTGGTTGGTTGCTTCTCCGGGTGTTAAAAGGAAGTGGAGGAGTGTAAGTTAGAGGCTGTGGATAGTACTGTCCGGTACCTACTTCGGTGTCCAGATAGATACCAGATACAACTAGATAATGGAGGCTCCTTAGGAGCCTCGAAGGTTCGCGTACGATATGGGTGTTATATACCTCGACATCGACGTCCCGTCTACCTGGGATGGCGTAATGGCGTTGAAGCCTGACGTGGAGTTCTTTGATGGAGCGACCTGGCGTATGTAGAGATGACATAGTGCTCCGAAAACGGCAACCACGACAACTACTGTCGAGAGATGGGATTGGCTCTTTATACACCCTCATCCGGATTATTAAGTCTGCAAATAATTCTGATTGCTTGCAGACCCTCCCTTTCATGCCTCGCTGCCAGCCACTCAGCTACAATGCACATCTGTCTCTCTACCAGTTGACACATACGGTCGGCGCGCCCAGGGTACCCGACCATGACGAGAACCAGAACACCAGGGTCCCAGGAAAAGATTCACCCTGGGCACAGCGTCCGCACATGTGGCCGAGGGACAACTCAGAGGAGCGTACATATCTAATGCGATGCAGCTACATTCGGGGCTATCAGTGCCGCACCTCCTTCGGGAATAACTCGCGGAGGAACTGGAAGAATGATTTCTGATAACTTCTCCAGGACTGGGAGATGCCGAGAACTCTCGGATGCAGAAAGGCCACAGAAACAAATAGGAAGAAATAGAAATTCTCCTGTATTGGACAGTCTCAGAGCCCTGCTGTGAGCTGCGCACCTAGGTCTCATGTTCATCAAGATCGTTTGGGATGACATTGTTACACATGCATGAGACGTGCAGTTATGACAGGGAGCAACGCCAACATGGCAGTAAGCATCAGTGTTATTATGATAGGAATACGATGAGGCTGTCCGGGTCCTATGCAGGTGGACGTGCCTGCAAGTCGGCAGTTGAAGAGCGAGCTGCGTCATAAGATGAGAGGAAAACTTTGTATAGAGAACAATGTGTGTGAGGCTTAGAATATTCTGCACACATCCCTGTAAGCGACATACGGGCGTTTCGGCACTTGCACAAGGGGCGAGCCATGTACTGCATATCTGAATATGCCTGATGGAGGGTGAGGGCATGTTCCGTATAGAGTTCATGGAGATTGCACGAGAAAGTCCCGGAACGCAATCCATGCTGTTAGATATACGGGCGTTGATTAAATGGAGATCCCAAGATGGTCGAGATTGCTGTTGAGGTGGTCAGATGACAAATAAAGATTACTCGCATGAAGGCAGTGATGACAGTGTATCTACTGGCCGAGACAGAGAAACGGTGTAGGCCTCAGGTTCCAGGATACCTACGTCCATAGAGAATCCATCAGATGTGTCTGAGAAGTAATAGAAGCGAATCCATCTCGGACGGTCACCATGATCGGAGTACCTGCCATCATTTCTCTTCACATATGGCCCGGACTCCAAACTGACGTCAGAATGCATTCTGGGGTACATACAAGTGGTCTCAGGTTGCAAACACCTTAGACTGTTGAATGCCCGATGGATTGATCGGTCTTTGGGGCTTACATCGAGGGAAGAAGACGCAGGGTCCTTTAACTGAATCCGGACAAAGACAGCAAGCATGCAGAATGAAACAGTCGTGTTCAATCATGATTGGGCACTGATACCATTTGTTTCTGTTTCCATCGACCAAGAGACATGGAAAGCTCAATCGCTTTCGTTACCACTACGTAGTCCATACCCCGATCAGAGGCTGAAAACTGTGATTTAGAGACGAGAGATCTGGCCGGCAGAAATAAGCAGAAATAAAAGTCTAGAACCGCTGGCTGCAGAACGCAGCTGGAACGTTTCTTATTGAGAACAGATTTGAGTAAGACCCATGCATAATGCACAGCGGCGCAGCGGCTATGATCGCCTCCAGCCGTTGAACTTGGACTCCCTAAGTTACCCGACCGGAGGCCCCATAAGCGAGATAATCCCCCGCTGTCAGTCAAGCCATGAACATATCGAGCTGGGAAGCGCCAGCCTTTGGGTAGAATTCTCGATTAGCGCTAGTTAATCGACAGCCGCGGCTCCGGGACCCTGTCCAAGTCTCACTTGAAGGCCGGGGAGAGCCTGTCTCTTCCAAAGCTGTCAAACAATATCATTTGGGAAGCATTGGAGTGGCATCCAGTCTTTTTCGAGAACTCAACGCATGCCACCTACCGCGCAAGATGTACTGCACGCAGCATGCATTTACTACTGCGACGCTTGTACCGTGACAACAGTTAGCCACTGATCTTGATCACCTATGGCCAGTTACCTGTCATGCAAGGAATCCCATCCATATTGTGTAGCACTGATGATTATAAATCAATCTCCCGGGCTCTGCAGATTGGTTTGAAGCACGAAGAACTCGATCTGGCGTTATCGACATAATACAACCGACTGGATTCTGCAAGACCGCCCTGATAAGGAGTACTCCGTACACCGTACTCAGTACTCCATACATCACGGTATCGTCAAACAGCTCAATTGGAGCCCTGAGAAAGGGAGATTGTGATTGTCGACAAATCACCGCTTAAACGGTTGAACCAGCGCCCATTTAGCCGGGCGGGGAAGAGTCCCTCCGTTAGCCAGTCACGATTATCTGCAGCTCTGCATTATGACGAATCTCCACAAGGAGAATGACGTGGGAAGTGTTGGCAGTGCCATCAGGCATGGATCGCAGGAAGTTCAAGGCACCTACTCTGTAGGTAACTAGAGAAACCTAGAGAAACAAACCTGGAACTTTGCAGGGACGATGACTAAGCATTTACATAGCTCTCCTGAAGACTCCACTCCTGCTCGATGTTGTGCGACTTCGCTGCATGCACGCTTAATCCTTTTGAAGATGGATGCCAAGCTTTCCTGCAGAGACTGCAGAACAGCCTGAATTTCAACTTAAGAGCGTCGAGAAGGGAATTGCGCGGAAAGCCGAGGATTTATGAACTCCGTGCCTCGATCCAAAGATCGGAGTACCGCTGATTTGCTAGTCCGGCAGCTAACCTTGTGGGCTATGTTTTTATTACTACTGGATCAGTTATCCAGAATAAATCTTATCAGAAATAGAAAAGGCTAATGTGTGCTAGTGGCTGAAAAGCGCTGAAAAAGGGCTTTATTTAAAAGACAGTGGCCGGTGATCAAAGGGAACTTGACTTGGATGAACAATCTGATGTCGAAAACAGGCGTTTGTCCTTCAAATAAGAAACCATTTCATGACACGATTCGAGCAATCAAAAACTACCAATTAATCCTTCGCGGATCAAATCACAGCAATTCCAGACTTCCACCATCCTCAGATCCGGTGCGAGTTCTATGGACTGAGACTGCGCAGCGTCGAGAGGGAGGGGTTTGAGTTGTGGACTCTTTTACAGAGCCTTCTGACACTAGGCCGCTTCTACGGACCATATCTGGAGAGATTCCTTGAAATAGACTGGCCTTTGTTTGCCATCAACGGGTGCAGTGTGACAGCCTTCAACCTACAAACTCACGAAAGAGTACGAGACTATTGATTGCTAGGAGGTCCAATATTTTGCAAGACAAATTATCATAAATTGCTAAGGAGGGTACTGCAGGAAGAAAAATAGAACGAATGTACAGAATGAAGGTTTGCTGCTAACGAAGGATTGTCGAAAGCCGCTATACCAATAACACACAACTCATCGCACAGTTTCATTCAGATCCTGTTTTTCAGGATAACCGGGATGTTCTCCTGTCTGACGAACCAGGAGTTGATGATCTTCCATTCGTCGTTGGGGTTCGCGAGTTCGATCTGAGATTATATTAGTTACTAACAGCTCTTTAAATGCAGGGAAGCATCTAGACGTTGTGATGCTAGGGCATGGACGGAATGAAAAAATGGAAGAACGTCTGGAACTTACATCGAACTTGGTGAACATAGTCGCAATCAACTTGTAGCTCTCGAACTGGCTGAGGTACCTGCCGAGACACACGCGTGATCCGGCGCCAAATGTCAGATCACAGCCCTTCATTCTCATCAGCCGAGCGTTGAATTGCTCTTCAGTCTCGTGGTCATATTTCAGCCACCTCTCAGGGATGAACTTGTCGGTGTTGGGTCCGAAGACTTCTTCGTTACGGTTGATAACCCAAGGGTTCATGCCGACGACAGTGCCTTCAGGGACGAAGCGGCAATCAGGGACCTCCCTCAGGAACGATGCGCTCCAACATGAGTCCCACACCGGAGTGAATACGCATAGCCTTCCTCATGACGGCGTTGAGATATGGAAGATCTTGAATGTCTTTCCACCTCTCAGGGATCGGCAGCTGTGCGCGATGTATCTCATCACGCAGCTTTCGGTGGACCTCCGGGTGCTTCAGAACGTAATACATGGCAGCGCACAGGGAAATCGCCGTGGTGTCGCTACCAGCAAGCACATTACTGAGGAGATAAGTCACCACCATGTTGTCGTCGACGATGTCGGGGTGCTTCTTCTTCGCCTCGAGGAATCTGTCTAGGAAATCAACCTTGCCATCCGTCCTCGCGCCTCGTGCTAGACGCTTCTTAGGGCTTCAATGCTGTAGAAGGTAGCCCAGCTGGAAGTCGGAGGTCCCAGGCGGCAGATTGGGTTCTTGTCCAGGAGGAGGTCCAACTCGGGGATCTGGCAGACCTATCGAAGATATCAGTATCACATAGCTAAGGGGGCTTGGAATCAGTGCAGTTATTACCGGTGCGAAATAGTCAAGACTTCTGACGGAAGTCCAGGAATTTCCTGTCATCATTTCCAGCTTCAAGGATACCCAAAGTTTCCGAGAAAGTGACTTGGTTCATAGTATCCCAAGCAACTTGGATACAAGTCAATAAGGAGCATGAAATTTTGGGTCGGCTTGGCTTTCAGGTTCAGCACTTACAGTACAAAATATAGTCAGCCATGTCGCATGGTTTCCCAGTGCTGACGAACCTCTCCTGGGGCTTCTCCAAATAGAAGTTGATCACTGCGTCCACACAGTGCTCGACATCCTGCACCTTCGTCATAGAATACAATGACTTGACCGGCCGGATCACAGTCGCATGCCACTTCTCGTCAGTGGTTCCGAAGAGGTTGGACACTCTCTTCCCAGATACAATCACATCATTGACGCTGTACATGTTACTCTATACATCTGTCAGAGGCCCAGGGCTTGAGCTGGTAGACACGGTGAGATTATATACCTTCTTCCATGGGTTCTTTGTGTTGAAAACCCGGCTAATCAAATTCGGGTCGGACAGGCTGAGAATATTGGGGCCCATTCGAACCGCAATTCCATGCTTGCGATGAAGCTCATTGTGTGTAATGTCACAACGTCCTTTGTGGACATCAAGAAAACGCCATATGTTGGTGAAGTCGGTAGCAAAAGGGCCAGGAAAGGACTTCAGAGGAGAACGAAGGTAATTCCAAAGGAATTTGGACAAGACAAGAATTACGCCGCTCAACAGCAGGTTGACGGTGATGTCGATAAGCGACGGCATGATGGAGCGATGTCACAGACAACCATGCAATCCCACGTGGCTTTTAGCCTCCAAAATCATCCTCAGAACTGGACGAGAGCGGGGAGAAGTCCCCCTGAGAAAGGGTTAATAAACACGGGGACAGAGACGCTGCGCTGCTTCAGGGGGCGCGCGTTGGTCCCCCATTTTCCGGATGGAACTGGCTTCGCATCCCTGATACGGTGTAAGGCGTCCGAATGGCGCGTGGAATGGACATTAATAATATTGGGATAATCGACCATGGATGCGAATTATGGAACCAGAATCCTTGACTTGCTGGTGCAGCTTCCGCTGAAAATGTCCATCCCTGGGGATTCCGCATACATGTTCAGGTCGAGAGCACTTGCTATCTTTGTTCATCCCTGATGTCAGCCTTCACTTTCAATTCTTGGAATTGGCCCCCAACTATCCATAGAGACCGATTTTTGCTCTCTTCACCAGTTGCCCCGCCGATATCTTCAGGAATGGTCAAGGGCGATTGCGGCGGGTGGAGGTAATTGTACACCGTAACGAAGAGATGGTTCCCACCATGCATAATGAGACACAAGATTCTTCTCTCGGATACTAGGAACTCTCCCAACTGATCCAAGGAATTAAATCTCCGAAAAGTGGACAGTTTCAAGACAACAATGAATGGGAGGCGGTCCTTTCTCGCCTGGGTATAATCCCCCGGACACTCAGCCCCATGACATCCCCATGGGTGCCAGCCTGCAGAAGTCTAGACAATATCATTGTTCGATCAAAGACGCATGATTTGTCCGGTCTAAGCCAGGCAGGCTTCAAGTTTCTTTTAGAAACGCGGCTGAAGGTCGAACAGGGATACGGATAAGCATGTACATTTACTCCGTATTCCTTACGAAGTGCATAACTAAATTTGATACAGTTCAATAATATCGAACTTACCTAGGCAGATATACTCGGTATAGCGCAGGCTGTGTATCCGTAGGTGCTCAAAGACAGGGGCTATGAACGAAGGCTCTTACTAGAAATCATCAAAATTCACCGAACTGTCTTGGAGCTGGGTCTCGATGGCATGTCTCCTTCATAATACTAACATTTCATGCTACTAGCGAACGCCCTAGACCGTCATCTCGACAGGGGGAAAGCCCCAGACCGGATCCTGAATGCTGGGTTGCAAATACCTGCACCGTCCGCGAAGATTGTTATCTGAAACAGTAAGTAAGTATGTTATCTTCACGCCAACGTCTGTAGACCAAGAAATGCGCCCTGACTCATGTTGTATATCGCGGCAGATAGCTGAATCATGCAACATCACTTTCTCCTCAACCAAGTAAGCACTAATTCAATGAAGCACATGATACGTTCAGATGGGTATTCTCAACTCAAAATAGATCTTATCTTGGTGGAAACAAACATTTGCAAAGAATTAGGATTAGCCATTGAACAGTGCAGATAGGATCCTCCATTCTAATCATGGAGGTTGGAACCCTGCCCGAGTGTCAAGCGTCAATCGGCCCTTTCCGAACATTGGGGCCAAACTGGCGTTGGGGAACTGCACTCCTGGGCTGAGCAGCCCCACAAAAGCGTTGCTTGCTTTGATTCCGTTCGGTTTTAAGCACTTCAAAGCGGAGTACTCCGTACGTCTCGTGTGCGGAGTATCTAGCTGGGAACGGTGGATTAGTGCTGTTCCGGAATTGACCGGCGATATGCTATAAAACGCCTTCCCTTTTCCATTTAGTTGAATCTTGATAGACGTGTCAGAATAGCGGTATTCTCGTTTGCCTTATGTAGACTCGGCTCTTTACGGATATGCGAAAGAAGTATTATACTCGACTTGCTTCCTCAGTGAAAACATGTAGGAAGTTCTCCTTGTTCTGAATATTCTCCACGACGCTTTGGGCAAATGCGACAACCGAGTCCACTTCTCCGCAAGGTCAATGATGGTCTGGGTACTTGCGCTGTCGCACGTTCCAATTCATCTTCGCAGCTCTGCTTGTAGCCTCCTTCGCCTGCGATTGATACGCAGTATGGCGCCTGGGACAGACAACTGTCGAAAAGGGCATCTAGACGAGTACTCCCTGGTGCGCCATCAATAGCATATTTCCTTTATTATTCACAGTGTCGTACTGTAGTTGCTACCGGCGCGTCTCAGGCCCTTGTTCGAGGTTGAAAGAAGCGTGGTCGATGGCCTTGGGGCCAATCGGAGTTAGGATATGATCTTCATGATCTTCATGGGGAGACGGAGGCGAGCGGGAGTCCCCGGCGACTAAACGGCCTTAAAACGGATTCTGTTGGTTGTTATTCGCCGGGGAAAGCGTCCCGCAGAGACGGGTTCGTGTTAGCCGCAGCTGTCACAGCGGTTGGCGTCCACTCGCATCTATGATGCATCGCCGCCAAGTGGTAGTCCCTTTTGAGCGGACATCGCTGCATTGCTGACATGCCAGGGTCCGTGACCAACGAGATACATACTTCCCGGTAACCCAGCTGTACGGAGTACCTCAGCCTGTGTACGTATAGTGTGCGGCTATGTGCCAGCCCTCTGGGAAGCAGGAGTCCCGAATACCAAGGATGAAAGATCCGAGTTATGGATTTGCCTTTTCTGTCCCTGACAAGATCGCTACAAGGTAGTTACAGTACATTCCCAAGCAAGTTATGGTACCTAATTCTTTCTACCTAGTTTATTTTGGAGTACTCATGGGCTCCGTAAAGCATGGAGGCATCATGCTATGTCGTACGATGCACATTGTTTGAGGTGAGAGGGCTGGCATCCCGAGAATGACCTCAGACTTAAGGGATCAGTATACATAATTCATCGTCTCTACAAAGCAGTCAATCATTCCGCTGCATGAACGGTTCCAAACCGTCCCTCAGTTGATATCTCGTTCTGCCTTTTCGACTCTTCCCCAATCACCATGGCCGGCGAAAACGAGGGACCAAAGGTTAACGTGGTGATGTGGGTGGTCACCGTCATCCCTTTACTGGTCGTCCTGCTGCGCATCTATTGCAAGTACTCCATCAGCAAGAGACTTGGCTGGGATGACTGGACTGTGATAGTATCGGGGGTCAGTTCACTGTCTTTCCTCGGTCCATTTCAAAGGTTTGGATAGACTGATATATATACTACAAACTAGATGCTATTGTTCATATACACGGTTCTCATCACTCTTGCAATCAAGCACGGTTTCGAGAGACACCTCGATGAGCTGCTTACGGAGCCGCCTCCGGTCAACGTGCCCCTGGCGATGGAGTACGTTCTCATCGGCGAGGTCGTGGCCATCGTCGGTTGCAGTCTGAGCAAGACGTCGTTTGCGTTCACCCTGCTGCGGATCGTGGTCGAAAAGTGGCAGAAGGTCCTGCTGTGGTTCATCATCGTCTCGATGAACATCGTCATGGAACTCTGTGCCGTAATCTTCATCGTCAAGTGCCATCCAGTAGCCAAGAACTGGGACACCACGCTCCCCGGAAAATGCTGGCCGATTGAGACCGCGACCAGCTACGCCATCTTTGCGGGAGGTGAGTCCCCAGGTACCTAGTACCGTCAGATGGGATGGTGAAAAGGCAAAGAAAAAGAGAGGGGCTTTTCTGATATCCGTCAAAGCATACTCCGGGCTGATGGATATGATACTCGCTCTTCTCCCCTGGAAAGTCGTCTGGAGCCTTCAGATGAAAACGCGCGAGAAGATCGGTGTCGGCCTCGCAATGAGCTTAGGAATGTTGTAGTTTTCGCTCTCCATTACCCTTGGTTGCTTTTTTTCTCGTTCGTGAAATAACTGTTCCCCAGTGCAGCCGTTTCGGCATTCATCAAGACGTCTTATCTCCCGGACCTGAACAATATCTACGACATAACCTGTGAGTCTCGATGCCGCACCCTCCAGAGAAGTTGTGATAATTTTCAGGATTAACAGAGAGATATCTGCAGTCTTCGCAGGAAACCTCCTCCTCTGGGCCGCCGTAGAAACCGGTCTGACCATGGTCGCCGTGTCCCTGCCCTCGCTCCGAGCCCTCGTCACCAAGCTGCGCTCCTCTCGCAACTACAGCAGCGGCCGGGAACAGTCTAACGGGTACCAGCTCAGCAGCAGCGGCACTAAGGCCAGGGTCAGCGTCAGCAGAGGCGGCGTCTTCTCCGGAAACTATCGCAGCAAGGGCACTGTCTTGCCCACCAAACGGGACGACCACAGCGACAAGAGCATTCTGGGTGCCGCCGAAGGTGGAAACGGCACCAATAGCTACATCAAGCAGACGAACGAGGTCACGATCACATACGAGCAGAACGAAGGGAATCACTCTGAGGAGTCGGTTGTCTCCGGCGGCAGTTGAGGGACGGCTCCATAGGAGTGCGGGATCGGCTATAGTTTCATTCACTCTTTAGACATGTCCATATCAGGGAAAAAGCAAAAGATATATATATGTGCATACACATATAGGTACTGTCCCTTCTCTAGCCCAACTCATTCCATTTCAGTATTCTATGAACGCTATGACAAAAATCATATATAGTTATACTTTTCGCCTTCCGTACATTCGTTGAACAAAATTTTGTCAATCTTGGATGGTTTCACTCACCAACATAGCTCATCAAATACATTGTATTTATATATTGAATAGACGTGTTAGCGACACAGTACTAATAGCTCGACCAGACATGGACAGTACCCAATCTAAGTGCAGCAGAGGGCATGGTAGCGCGAACTTAATGTATGTCATGCCGTTTAGTCTGATGCAGGGATTGCAGCTAGCTGCGTTCTAGCTAAAACGAAGGTTATGCATGTCGATGGAGTTGGTTGATTTATGGCCAGGATTATGTTCTTGAGTACCTATTGATAGTACTGTCCTAGAAGGGTGCATATTTTCTTCCTGAGCTCACTCTTAGGTAAGATTATCATGACTAAGAGTCAAAAGCCGACGCAACAACTTGCATGTGGATGCAGCAAGTAATCCAAGTATCAACGGGTTCCTCGCAAGAGCATTTGCTACGTGACTTCGATCGAAGCTTCAAGTCGACGACTTGGTCATAAGAATGCATACAGAGTACAGTACACTCGTTGATGGTGCCCGACAATCGAAGAGATAATTATAGACTGCGTTCCACTGAACAGGGAACATGCCCTAGCTGCTGCAGCCTGCACGAACGGCGGCCCGCTACCCTAGCGTCCGTGACGATGCAAGCCAGTCACACCCTTAGCTTGGAACGGATAAGTGAGAAAACAAGGGCCCGGAAGATCAAGATTCGATTTCAAGAAATGCTGCGCCGCAGTCGTGTGTGTGGCCATCGATCTTTGTCTCTCCTGAGTCTATCATGTCTCCCATAAATAGAGAATACTGTAGATAGGCAGATAGATAAAAGAATGCCATAGTAGGAAGATGCTGCTGCTGTACCAAATCCCGCCTGCTCCTAGGACATAGGACATCTTGCTTGGACCCTAGGGTCAACCAAGAAAAAAGACGAACTCGTGAACCGACTCTCTTCTCCAAGGTAGATGCAGAACGAATCCACGCAAGTAACTACAAACAAGACCATAGTACCGATCAGAGTCTAGCCCTGGACCTTGAATGTCCGTCCACTGGCCGTCTTGCGCTCGCGCTCCTCGTTTTCTGGCCGTGCCCGGTTGAGAACTGTTATGGTTAGCATATCTATATCATATTGACAAGGAGTGGGTTGGATGTCTCGTACCCTGGAGGAAGTCCGCAGTTCGTTTTCGCATTCTGGTGTGAATGTATGCCTGTTTTGCAGGAGAGTAAGCATACGAACTGATCCCTCACACGCCTGGGGGGACCCTCCATTACCTTTGAGGCCTTGATGTGGTAGTGGAAGTAATCGCGGAAAGTCTGGATATGAGAGATGTTCTCGTAGCGACGCTGAGGGGTGAGATGGCGCGGGAAGAGGACTTCGTTCGGTCAGTTTTGAACAAGACAGTATGGAAGGGGAGGAGGCGCACCGAAAGTAATATAGCTGATTTCACCATCGCCGGCGTTCCTCAGCCCAGGAACTCCTTGCAGTTCCAGCGGAGGGTCACTCCGGAAGAGGACCTGGGGAGCGTTTTGAAGCGTGGGTACACGCCGCCGAGCGTCGACAAATTCCTGGCAGACCGTCAGCTGTCGTACCACAGAGTGCTGTGCTGGCCGGAAACAAACCTGCAGGAACACCTTGCCAAAGATGCGGTCTGTCTCCTCACGGAAGATCGTGCTGAATATCACCGTGACCCGATCGTGACTGGCCTTGATGTAGATCGCCTCCTCTTCTCGATAATGGATGGCCATGACTTCTCCTCCTTCCTTCACACCCTGCGGGGCGGATTCGGTCGTATATTTCGCTGCCTCCTCTGACAACTTGACGAACTCGTCGAAGGCACGCTCAAATGGAGCAGCCATGGCGTTGCGCTTCAGCAGCGCCAGACGCATGATCAGGTCATCCCTGGCCTCCTGCTCGGCCGGCAGGTTCTCCAGATCGATCTGAACAGAGAAGTCATACCCCGGCTCGGGCGGGACAATGTAGGGGCCATATTCCCGTTCCAAGACCGCCTGGGCACCATACTGGACAAGCTCTCGGAAGCATTTCATAGAAAGGGAGATGAGGATCTTGGTTTTGGACTCGGGAGTAGAGACATGGAAGGTGACGCCATCGAAGTCAGAAACGACCTGATCGATCGAGACGGGAGGAGCCCTGCGAGGGAGACGTCAGCTGTTGGCCTCGAGCAGCCATGTGTATGTGATATTGGCGGGGCGTACCCCGAGAACCGCTCCGTGAGGAGGGACTGGATCAGGACGTTCTGGTAGTCTAGCAGAAGCATGACGGCAGGCCGGCGCTCGTCGCACTTGAAACCGCTCCTCTAGTTGTATACCGACCTGCGCAGGACGTGATGCCGTGTCGCTGTGTTGCACGTTGGCCAGTCCGGGGCTCGGTGATTGGGGATGGCCGAGCTGCCCAGCGGGTTGCTGCCGCCGCCCGTAGATGCCCGCGGGCCCCGTCGGCGTCGGCGCTAGCGAGGCGCATCGGTCGACCAGCGCCGCTCAAGCATGCGGAAGCTCCAAAATTTTGTCCGCGACGTCGAAAGATGGTCAAGTCATACCTGTAAGCAAAACTCACCCGATTGCGGTCCCTTCTAGGTCACAGAGACTGACTTGTGAAGGAAATTCGAGCATTCGAAGACTTTCGGGCTCGTTACCTCTTCCGCGTCGAATGCGGTCTGGACCAGAGATGAAGATGCCTCTGGTACCGCGCGGCGCACGGGTGCAGGGCGAGCGATAGTGGGCGCGGGCGAGGAGGTTCTTTGCTGGGATGTCAAGAAGGGAGAGCTTCTCAGCCGCTGGCGCGACGCCAACTGCAATGCTGAGGTGACCGCCATTACGCAGAGCAAGGCCGACGAGGATATCTTCGCCGTTGGGTAAGTCGCCTCAGGCGCGCAGAACATGTGCGCAAGCTTACTCTTTTCTTTTCCAGCTATGCAGACGGAAGCATCAGACTGTGGGACTCGAGAATAGCGACTAGCATCATTTCTTTCAATGGCCACAAGTCCGCCGTCACCCAGCTCGCGTTCGATAATGCCGGCGTGCGACTGGCCAGCGGTTCTAAAGACACAGACATAATCGTGTGGGACCTGGTCGCTGAAGTTGGACTTTTCAAGCTCCGTGGGCATACCGACCAGATCACCTCGCTACACTTCCTCACGCCCTCTTCCGATGCTCTCACTTTGCTCAATGGCGCTGGCCAGAGTGATCACGCAGGATTTCTCTTGACAACGGGCAAGGACTCTCTGATTAAGGTTTGGGATCTTGCGTCGCAGCATTGCATTGAGACACATGTTGCCCAAAGTAACGGGGAGTGTTGGAGCCTTGGACTGTCGCCTGACCAGAGCGGCTGCATTACTGCGGGCAACGACGGGGAGCTTAAGGTCTGGTCGATCGATGAAACTGCAATGGTCGAGATTGCCAAGGAGAAAGTCGGATCAGAGAACCGGAAGATCTTGACGGATAGGGGAACATTTTATCGGAATGGCAAGGATCGCACAATCGGGATCCGTTTTCATCCTCATGCGGATTATGTTGGCGTTCATGGTTCCGAAAAGTCGATTGAAATTTGGCGTATACGCTCAGAAACAGAAATCCAGAAGAGCTTGGCAAGGAAGCGCAAGAGAAGAAAGGAGAAGGAAGCCGAGCGCGCTGCGGATGAGGAGAAGGCGGATACACAGGCGGATGCCGACAAGCCTGAGGATGTGTCGTCCGCGCCAGTAACAGAGGTCTTCGTTCCGCATGTCATTGTTCGAACGGGAGGGAAAATGCGTTCTTTTGACTGGATGACGACGAAGTCGAGTGGAAGTCTGCAACTCCTCGCGGCCACAACGAATAATCAGCTGGAAGCCTACAGTGTGGTGACGGCATCCAAAAAGAAGAATAAGGACAGCGAAGAGGCGGAGTATAACCGAACGTTTGCTGTTGAGATTCCTGGTCATAGAACAGATATCCGGTCGGTGGCCCTTAGCTCTGACGACCGAATGCTCGCATCGGCCTCCAACGGCAGTCTTAAAATCTGGAACGTACGGACACAGAGCTGTCTCCGCACCTTAGAATGTGGCTACGCGCTGTGCTCCGCCTTCCTACCAGGAGACAAGATTGTGGTCGTAGGCAACAAGAGTGGCGAGCTTGAGGTCTTCGATATCGCGTCTTCGACGCTGCTTGATACGATCAAGGCGCATGATGGTCCTGTCTGGTCTCTGCACGTTCATCCTGATGGCAAGTCCATGGTGACGGGCAGTGCGGACAAAACTGCCAAGTTCTGGAATTTCCAGGTTGTGCAGGAAGAAATCCCTGGTACCAAACGAACCACACCTCGACTCAAGCTTGTGCACACGAGGACTCTCAAGGTTGCAGATGATATCCTTAGTATTCGCTTCTCCCCTGACTCCCGACTGCTTGCTGTGGCTCTCCTGGACAACACCGTGAAGGTCTTCTTCACCGATACCCTTAAGCTCTTCCTCAACCTCTATGGCCACAAGCTCCCCGTCTTGAACATGGACATCTCCTACGATAGCAAATTGATCGTGACTTGCTCGGCAGATAAGACCGTCCGTATTTGGGGCTTGGACTTTGGTGACTGTCACAAGGCATTCTTCGCCCACCAAGACAGCATCATGGCGGTGGGCTTTATCCCCAACAACAGTGAGGGTAACGGACACCACTTTTTCAGTGTCAGCAAGGACCGTGTGATCAAGTACTGGGACGGCCGCAAGTTCGAGCAGATCCAGAAGCTTGAAGGTCACCACGGTGAGATCTGGGCGTTGGCCGTTGCCCACTCGGGCGAGTTCATCGTGACCGCCAGTCACGACAAGAGCATCCGGACCTGGTACCAGACGGACGAGCAGATCTTCCTCGAAGAAGAGCGCGAGAAGGAACTTGAGGAACTCTACGACAGCACTCTTCAAGCCTCGCTCGACAAGGACGACGAAGCTGAGGGCGACGAGAAGCCCGAAGCAGTCGCCGCAGGAAAGCAGACCATCGAGACCCTCACGGCCGGTGAAAAGATCATGGAAGCCCTCGACCTCGGCATGGAAGACCTGCAGCTGATGCGCGAATGGAAGGAGACCAAAGCGAGGAACCCGAACGCGGCCCCTCCCGCCCGCAACCCGCTCTACGTCGCGCTGGGCAACATCTCCGCCGAGCGACACGTCCTCAACGTGGTGCAGAAGATCCCCGCCGCGTCGCTGCAGGACGCGCTGCTCGTCCTGCCCTTCTCTAAGCTCCCCGCGCTCTTCACCTTCCTCAACATCTGGGCCAGCCGCGAGTGGGAGATTCCGCTCACGTGCCGCGTGCTGTTCTTCATGCTCAAGACGCACCACCGCCAGATCATCGCGAGCAAGATGATGCGGCCAATGCTCGATGGCATCAGGGCCTCCCTGCGCCGCGTGTTGGCGCGGCAGAAGGACGAGATGGGCTTCAACCTTGCCGCCCTGCAGTACATCGGGAACCAGGTCGGGGACCGGACCAGCAAGGACTACGTTGACGAGGATACCTGGGAGGAGGAGCAGCGCAAGAAGAAGGAAAGCAAGAAGCGGCAGTTTGTTAACATTGCTTGATTTGAGAGTACGAAGCCTGCACTACCGACTCGGTGCATGCATATGGAGAGGCGTTATGTTTATTTATGTCTTGGAATACCTGTTTATTTTCGAAGGTTCTTATATCCTTGGGAGTGGGTGGACAAAAAAGCATTGTGTTTAGATTTCCGTGTATAAGAAAAGAATTCGATATGTTACGATCCATTTCTTTAGAACGCTAAAACAGAAGAAATATATTAAGTCTGAGGTAACATCAGACCATGTTAACGCTACAATCAGTTTTCTCCTCAGATCGTCAAGGCCAGATCTGTTTTCTGCCCGCGTCGTAGATATCTCCCATCCCCACTGTGCCTTCAGAGATATTCAACAACCCAGGAATTTCCCAATCACAGCAACTGCAAACATCTCCAATTGCCAATCATAGCCCAACGAAATCTAGCCCATGTGGAAAAGACGAAATCTCTTCTAATAATAACAAAAAGGCCTAAACTAAAACGCAACAGTGTCAGCACATGAAATCCACTTCATCAAAAACCGCACTCCTCAGTTCTCAGTGAAGAACAGCAGGAGCAACACAACGAAAAACGTCGCAGCGCATCACATCACATCGAAAACCGCACACACATATACACCCATCAGCAGAACCATTCTAAGCATCGACGACAAAACCGAACACCTCCCTTCCCTCCTACTCCACACCGCGCCCCGACGCCTCCCCCAAAACATCCACACATCCCGCCCCGAGGCGCTCGCCCGAGAAAGGGCATTTGACGATGCCTCTCGGGCATGCGCCTGAAACCGGAGCGAAACATGTGAAGTGGGTGCGAAGCGGGTGCTTTGCGGGGAAGATAAAAGAGGGAAAAGGGGGAGGCGCCAGCTTTGCCATACCTCTTCCGGCTCTTCCTAAAAAGTTTCCGGTTCTTGGAAGTGTTCTCATCATGTTGTGGGGGGTGTGCGGTTCTGATTTTGTGGTTGATGCGCTGGGATTTTGGAATGGGAGGAAGTGTTGTGAAATGAAAGGCTGAAAGCGAAGGATAACGAATTGGGATTGAGGAAATGGGAATGGGGAGGAGATGTAGAAGCCGATGAATGGAACGTACCTAGTAAGAGTTAGTAGTTATTGAAAGGAAGTGTGCCAAAAAACGTCTGCCTCATCATGGCAGGAGTGTTTGTTCAGTTGGGGAAGAAAAAGAAAGATTTCGCAGTTGACAAACTCGAAGCGAAGCTCAGGCTCCGCCCGATGTGGGGATATGCTTAGTCATACAAGATGTTGGCGACGACAAGCTTATCCCTATCGGAACTCCAGAGTAAGTAACTCCGGGGCCTTTGATGCTAATTTTCGTGGCATTTCCGCCTTGATGCCACCAATATTAGATCAAGTTTGTCAATTACGCTTATATCATATCCTTCTCAAAAGATCCTCGAACTGATTTATCCAGACAACTCTTCAAGAATAATAGGCTCTCCGTTCCCAACAATTGTACCAACTTCAGAGATGCACTGAATTGGCACTCTAAGTTGTCCAGCTTATTCTGCAGTGATTAATATAGTATTTCACTCACAGCTGATCTTGTAGGTAGCTGGCAGACCTGATGCTCTGACATGTCACAGTAGCACTTCGGGGTTGCCTTGTTTCACATCACACTTGTGAAATAGTCGTTGTAACTTTGCTAGGTCTCCAGATACGCAGGCAGCTAGTATTACTTTCTGATGAGCTGGCAAGTTTACTGGGAGAGGAGTGATGTACTCCAGGTCTGGTAGACTGGGTTGGTAGATCCTCCGACATACTGTATGGTATTATACTAGTCTTCTGCCCCTGTTGAGGAAGGCTTCGCGGACAATAACGAACATAGGTATGAATGAGATACTAGAAGAGAATGATTCTGTTGTGGGCTCGGAAGGCTCCTCTTGCATTGCTATGTAGCACAGCGCTAATGCAGAGTATTGCTTTGCTGTTAGTTCCTAAAGACCATAGCCCTCAGCCAGTCACTACAACTACACCGCAGCCCTGTAACAACGCTCAGCAGTTCAAATGTACGTAGCTGATAAGAGAATAACCCACGTAGATGTAACCAGGAGGATCCAATTTCTGTGGTGACCCTGGCAGTGTCAAATGGAGTGTTCCAATCCCTACGTCTTAGCTAATTCAATTGTATACCTACAGTACATCCTCCACGCAGCATCACCGTTACGGAGTTCTCAAGTTCCACCTTTTCTTCACGGAACCCTCCCGGCTATACCCTCCCCTTGCTCCGGTTCCCGGCGGCCTCCCCCCATCAGGACCCCTTATATACCACTCACAACGTAGCCCAGCAAGTAGAATCCCGGACTCCTGGATCATAGCAATAATAATAATGGTTGCGGCAGTGCGGTGATTACGAATTATCCTGCTAACAGGCCAATAAATAAAGAATAGGCAGGGTTTTCGTAGCACCCCTTCGGGGTGTGAGCTTTTTTCTATATAATTATAAAGATGCAGAAATTAAGCCCCGCCGTGTAGTAGGACATTATCTTGCCCATTCACTTTTCTTTTTTTTTCGCATCCCACGTTTGCAGATATTTTTGGAGTTCCTGTAGCTAGATTTCGCCTTCAGCCGTCGGATTGTCGCTAGCGTGCATACAGATCTTACCCTCGTGTGGGAGATGGGCCGATGAACCGATATACATATTATCCGGAACCGGCCAACTCCGTTTCTTTGTTTCAAAAGGTTACAAAACCGGTTACTCCTTTGTGCTATCACATGTCTTTGATATTGCCATCGCATCGTACTTCATGGATCATAAACTCAGCTAATAACTGGACTGAAAGAGCAAGCTGAAGTGCAACCATAGCTTTATATAACATTCTCGCCTTCAACTGTCAATGCAGGGTGCATAAACACAGCACTTGTTTCATACCCCTCCATCATTCAGTTGACTTAAGGAGACAAAAAGACCACATAATCCATGAGAAAAGAGATCGAGATGGAGGAAATCGGTCAACCGAATCAAACCTTATTATTTTCTGATTGGCAGGTATATTCTTTGTGATGACAATCAAGGGAGGCCGCTGAAGACAATTTTGGACGCCCCAAGCCATTCCTTCCAACGAAATCGTATCAGGAGACTGATAAATGGAGAAGACGCCCAAGGAGGAGAATGATTTAGCATAGGAGCAGAAAATCACATAACTGACAAAATACGGTATCATCTCATCATGATTATACATAAAGTGAAAAAAAAGGATAGCCAAAGCTCACCAAAAGACTATCTATCTCAAGAAACATAAGCGCTACGAAGACAGCTTCATCGTTCCGCAGCTCGAGCACGTCCACCATGTCGTCTCCATGAATGCCCCACATACATGACATACCCAGCCAAGAGGCCGTTTTTGCTTCTCCCTCTCCCACTCCGCAAGGAGTTCCGCAGGATTGGTCCGAGACTTGAGAACATTATTACCGGTGGACGGCCGCGTCCGTTGCTTGCTGGAGAACCGCGACGCCGGGACTTCAGGGGCCTTTGCGGGAGGTCCTGAAGTAGGCTTAGACTTCGAAGGTCGGGGTCGTTCAGAAGCGCAGGCATCGCAACAGAGGAAATTGGGTGGATTTTCGAGTGTGCAGATGGGACATGTCCAGGGATGATCATAGGATTCGTCGTCGGATATTAGATTAGCGAGGTCACCGTCAGAATATGATTGCGATGGTTGAGACGACGGCTTTGGTCTGGAGCTTTCCGGAACAGGTGGCGGCGAAAGGTTCGTCCGAGGTCCTGCGGGATTCTCTTGACTCGGGGGAATATATGAAGAGCCATATCTTTCTCGTTCTTCCTCTTGGATCATCTCGATATAGGCTTCCATGATAGCCCGCTCGTTTGCATCGTCCTCTTCTGCTTTTGTCCTGAAACCATTCCTGGAAGCTTCCTCCGCTAGCTGCCGCCCCTGATCAGTACCGGAGGCGCAACCTTTCATAATATCTATACGTCTCTGAGCAGCATCTGCAATGACTTTGCGCATATCTGTTCCTCGCAACACCGGGGTACCGCCAAGCCTTTGCCCGGAACCAGCCGCAAGCTTACGTCGGCGTTCGGCTTCAGCACGAGCACGCCGGCGTGCCTCATGCAGGGGTATTCTCTCACCCCCAAGACGCCTCCCTGCAGAGAGGAATCCTTCGCCTGTGTAGCCTTTGGCCATGAGCCCTTCGAGCTCACGACGAAGCTGATCCCAGAGAGCATGGAATTCCTTGTTGTGCGGGCCATGAACAATATGACAAAGCCTGAGAACGTTAGCAATCTAGATTGAGCAAATAGGTCACTTTGCTCCACTTACTCATGCAGCATAGTATCCGTAACCGATTCAAAAGGAAGAAACTGCCGTTCATCATAGGGCTGTCGTAGTCTGAGGAGGATCTTCCGGCCCCCATCCACATTCAAGCCCAATAGACTCGGATTCTGTGGATAGAATTCGCACAGAGCCCCTACTCTCCAACATCGCTGTCGCATTATTGGCTTCACAAGAGAAGCGATTTTGCGGAGCATCAGCAAAGCCTCAGCTTCCCTCGGCTTGCTCTTGTCATGTTGAAATTCGTCGACCAAAGGATCGAATTCGCGGGGCATCTTTGGACACTGTGACGGTCAGAGATTCGCGTCAAAACAACGGTACAATACGTGCTATCTGAAGAATAGGTATATCATGAAGAAAGATCGTGAAGTAGTGAAAGTGTTGTCGGTATCGATTCAACGCTAGCTGCCTTCGGAGGCAAAATACATATAGTAGTACTGGGCTGTAGAGAGCGGCAAGTCTCCTTGGCGGCGAACACGTCAACGGAATTTCAAATCCAGGTATCTCAACAGAACATTTTAAATCCGGGTATCAAGAATGAGCAATAAAGAAGAGTTAGGGCTTCAGTAAGCAACAAAACAGTTACTGTATTATTTCTCCAGCAGATCCGCAGTTTCGGTTGCCACTGCGAGGGCTACGCCCATTGATAATCCAACGGGACCTTGCAGAGGCGGGTCGAACCTACCACAGAGCTCAGCCACCTTACCCGGTACCTGGCGTCACGTGATCTGTTCCGTCGATCCCCGACGGCTGCTGACAAATCCCGTTTTGGAACATTCGGATCTCCCTCCAGAGCGGATACATGTGGGTCAAGAGACAAGAGGCATGCATGTTTTCTCTTAAAAGGAACAGAAATACTGTACAGCATCCATGACTGTACTCTGTAGATGACCTGGATAGAGCTCATATTATCAACCAGTACTTGTGTAGCACACAACGCCACTAGGCTTTGGAAGGAGCTTCCCACTATTATTGCTTAGGATACTCCAACATTCTTTCTCATCAATGTCACATCATGGCATCACGTTCCTATCATAATAGTTCTGGCTCCACATGTTATGACCTATGTATAGAAAGTTTTTGGCCTGTCTCAGAGTTCTGGGACCTACCTACACGTCGTGTGATGACGAGAGACACAGTACACCTGAAAATCCGCATCACCATGTATTTACGGGATCTGTAGCATTGAAAGCCAAGGATTATCATTAACAATAGTTTTAGGGGCTATTTACGCGCACGGAATGATTACTTTGTCCTGCTGAAATGGATTTATTGATAGGCATTCTATGTATCTTGTCGCCTAGTATTGACTAATATAACAAGAAGAGGTCCGAATTCTTAATCTATCTAGGGTAATGAGCAACTTATATACATCCAGGTTTGTGCATACAGGATTAATCAGATAAAATAGACAAGAATAAGCAAAAGATAGACAACAGAGAGTCAAATATTAATCTCTAGAGCATATAACCTTAGTGAGTGCTGTCTAATTCTTATGCAGATAGTAATAATATATGTCTGACACTATCATAATTCGACTCTGGGAATCAAGAATTTGACGCATTTTCCACGTTCAATTTATTACCTAGGAACTACTTGATGCAAACAGAATTTGGATGCTAGTTTCCGGGCGTAACTTAAACACACTTGATGTATTAGCTGATCTCCCTATTCCCACGTCTAAGGTTCCCGTGAATATCTCGAAACAAATGGCAAGGGAACTTGCTCATGGATATAATCCAATGCTTCTAGAAGCTAAAAAGGCAACCGCCGTCAGTGATGTATCCAAAATATATTACAGCTGAAGATCGATATTTACCTTCTCGTCCTCGAACGGCCGGGCAACAAGCTGGAGAGAGACAGGTGCATCCCGGTAGAATTCTGGGTTATCTTCAAATCAATTAGTCATCTAGTCCGTAGAACTGTTCATCTCGTATAGAGCTTACATAGCTTGTAGTTGAATTCGTCTTTCTCGTTTCTAGGGATGTAATCTGACTCGACGACATCCACATCCGGCTTGACCTTCGTAACCGGAAAGACTACCGCTGGATAGTCCAAGAGGTTCCACTGAGCAGTGTATCCCCAGTACCTGGCCTGATTCAGAGATGGAGCAGCGCCAGGGCCGACAGGACAGAGAATCACGTCGACCATTCCTGTTGGGTTGCCGTTTGCATCTACGCCTGTGGCGGTATCATTCCATTGTCTAGCATAGGCCCGTTTGTACTCCTCGTTCTTCTTCAGAAGATCCCAAAGATCCTCGATTTGCAGTCGTCTCCGGTACGGGTTTTCCTTTATAATAAATTCAGAGAGAGGCAACATGGGCTCACCGCCGTCCGTGATGATATCAAGGACATCATGTGCTCCATCGCAATAGTAGAGAGAGGCGATCCGTTCCCAAGCGTAGTCATGCCTGTACGGCTTCCAATCCACGATTTCAATCCCCGGCACTTCTCTGAGTTTTTGAACAAGCTCTTTGAGCGCTCTGGTAACGGGAGGATGTGGCCTTACAACCCCATCGTCCCACATCACACCTACCTTGAGCCTCTTTCCTGATCCTGTGTCGAGGTAGCTTTCCTGATCTCTCCATGGGAACGGGAAAAGCGATGTCTCTCTCAACCAGGGTTTGGCATCAATAGCCGTCTTCATTAGTAACCTCAGGCCGCCCCTGCTGGTGCTAATTGGTCCCATAACGGGAGTTATTCCATGTGCTCCTTTGGCCGCGCTCAGACCGTCCAAGGGAAAGCGGCCGCCTGTAGGACGCAAGCCATAAATGCCATTATTCGCCGCAGGACTGCGAATACTACCACCAATATCGGTACCAAGTCCGAGCACGCTTCCATTGAGCCCGATCAAGGCACCCTCTCCACCAGAGCTACCTCCACTGGTTAACTGACGGTTGAATGGGTTAACTGTTTTCCCATAAAGATTGCTTGAGCATGCAAGATGCATGAGAGTTTGTGGCTGGGTGGTGCGAGCATAAAACACGCAGCCAGCCCGCCACAGAATTTGCAATGCGTGCGCGTCTTCCTCAGCCACTTTGTCCCACCAGGCAACAAACCCTGCGTTGAGACCACGTCCCTTCATCCCAATGTGTTCTTTTACACTGATAGGCAAGCCATGTAAGGGTCCAATAGGCTTTCCATGCTCCTTCAGGTAATCGTCGAGAAATTTTGCTCGTTCAAGAGCTTCTTGGGGCATAAGCTCAGTTATACAGTTGACCTGGCGAGTGAGAACATTGGCTTGTATACTTCGATGGTCGACAGCAGGTAAGACTCACAAGTTTCTGGGCAAGAGCTGCACGTCGCAGAAATGCATTCACAACTTCCACACTTGTTAACTTGCCTGAAGCCAGTGACTGAGCAAGGATCTCCGGGGCTGTTTCTGTTATTTCTACTTCGGCGGGGGTGAGAAGTTGTCTGGGAATGTCGGATACATTTAATGGCAGATCTAGAGGGACATCAGGGACAGGAGGCTGGACTTGGGCTATGGACCTGTCTCTCGCTTGCTGTGCAATTTTCGCAACTTCTTGCCAGGGCTTGCGAGCCATTGTTTTGAAAGAGCAGTAGTGATGTCAGTGTGAATATAAACAATAGGCTGTCTGAGGATCGAAATGGTAGAAACAGCATATAAGGATGCAGGCTGGAGATATGGACATATCAAGGAGGAGACAGAATAAAACAAGTCGAGTCATATCTCCTATCTTTATCTCCTCAGGGTAATTATACAACCACTAAATTACAAGAACGCCCGCATCTGACGTGCTCAACCCCTCACACTTGGAACACAGCCCCACCTGCTATGAAGAGGCACGCGGGCATCCTCGGGGTACTGATAAGCTCGTGCCTTTTGAATGATGCAGCTTTTGCGAGGAGGAGCTATAGCTAAGTGGTCTCAACGAAAATTCGACGGCCTCTGGTGGGATGAAATTCCAAGTTCACCTGATGAAATCCCGACGCAGGCTGACGCCGGAGATTGGCACCTCCGAAATTACCAAGTTTCATTTGATAGATCTACCACTATCGCCGTCCGAATCGTCAACTAATCTGGAGATAAGGACAATGGAAATGACATGTCAGAACTAAATGAGGATCTAGAAAGAGTACTTTTTACAGCTGCGCTCGAGTTATAGCTCAGCCTTCACCTCTGCCCTAATTGAGGAGTCTTCAAGATCTAGAGAATGCCGTTAATCAGTATGGTGTATCTGTATATATATGATCAACTGGTCATTTGTATAATAAATGCAATTTTCACGTACTGCCTGCAGTTTTAGGCTGAAGAGATCATGGAGGGCTGAACCCTGCCCAGGTGGTCACCAACAATTACCTATCTACGTAGGTACTGTCAGCCGGCGGAAGGAGTTCTTTCCCCTTCCACAGCCGCTCCTTCCAATCCAGCAGGGTGGGTTTACCATGAGACTTTTCTGGAATGGATCATGACGGTTTTATAAGCGCCTAACTTGTATATGAACAAAACAGAAATGAGCTTTTAGATTCGTGGTCTCCAGCTGTCAACGCCCGTTGAAAGATAATGTGTCATCGCAGGGAGCTGAAGTCCCAGCCGATTTCAGCGAATGATCGTTCGTACAGATAGGGCAAGCCGCCATCGTGGTAATAATGGGAGGACCTCCGCATGTCACCCCCATGTACAGGGATCCCGGCTAATACCAGTGTTTTGATGCTACTTTCGAAATTGCTTCCAGCCACTGCACCTTTACCGCCTAAATCTTAAGGCAGAAAGCGAAAGACTTGCTAAAAGATTTCGTAAGACTGCTTAACAGTCTTAGATATTTACACAAAACTCCCCAGATCTATAATAATATGCAAATATTATGAAGATGATTCTAAATTAGAATTACTCTAGAGCGCTCTATCTCAGTAGGTAGATATTCACAAGAAGTTGGGCGGTGACGGTGGCCTGAAACTGAGCCCTCAGGGACAGCATAAAAAACCTGACCCCTGTCACTGCCAGAATCCCTGTCCGTGGGGCGCACCAGGGAAACCCCACTGCGGCACACCTCAGCGTAACTGCGGGGTATCATCAGAGGCTTTTCTCCGTATGTACAGGAGTAAAAACACTCATGGCTGATAATAGCAGTACTTCGCAAAACACGCGTCACAGTCCGATGGAAGCGGGTTTCCTGTCTTTGCCATGATGGCGCATCCAAGACACGTACCCCATCCATCCTCCCCGCCTTGGTTGGCTACCGCCAGGCCGTTTGCGATCATCGCCTCCGTCTCGTCTTTGGAATACTGCAACTTGAGAGTCGGCTTGTTGCTGTCGTACGTAATGTTGACATTGGGGATGTAGACGATGGTGAGCTTGTCCGGTTCATTGCATCCGAAGAACGTCGCACGCTTGTTCAGGCCCTCGGAGATGAAGGTCTCGACGGAGGGGATGTACGGCATGCGCGTCAGGTTATGGTTAAAGCTCTGCACGTATGTGGTCAGGATCTCAGAGCCGTTGGGGAAGTTGTTATAGTCCGCGCTGTTGTCGTTCACCAGCAGAACGTCGACGCCGCGCGCAGGCTGCAGGAACGGCCAGATGGGATTGTTCTGCAGCGCCTCGCCACCGTCGACGAGTGTGAGCTCTGTCTGCGCCCAGATGGGATTCGCCGAGTTTGGCACCGAGGTGGACGAGTTGTACTCGTAGAATGGGTTCGGGTAGACGGCGTATTCGTCGCGGGTCAAGAGAGCGTGCGCCTTGTTGACAATCTCCGCCAGGTCCTGAGTGATGTCGGTGGTGCTGTTGGAGGGCTGTGGCACCGAGAGGCAGGCTTGGTTGAAAAGGTTTGACGAGGTGCCAAGGACATATCCGAGATTATCGTAGTTGACAACGCAGGAGCCTGCCTCGGTTGGCTGTCCATTGGACAGAGAGGTACCCAGATATCGCGTAGGAGTAAAAGCACTGACGTCGCTGTCCCAGGAGCCAAATTCATAGGGGGTGAATTCGTACGTCGTGGCGTTCGGTCCCGGCCCACACTCGCCATTGAAGGTCTTCACACCCAACGAGAGGATGATAGGATACGGCACCGCGTAGCTGGTGAAGTTGGAGAGGCTTGCTACCGATGAGAGTGTCGTGCTGACACCGCCATCACTGCCATCCAGAAGCTGATACGAAAGCAAACGACCCCATGGATCGGTCAGGGTCGGGGGAAATCCAGCCTCGTTTTTTTCTATGATATCAGCAACGATACGTCCGTAGGCTTCGGCAACGAGCAGATTATCCGGGATCAGAAGGCTGTCATCGAATGCTTGCTTCCAGAGGTTTTCTTTCAGAGTTGTGATGGTCGGGTAATTGTTGCCGGCAAGGGATGATAGTAGCCAGGAACCGCCAGAGAGACCGGACTGGTAGGTGAGCGCCTGGAACAGTCCGCTGGTGCTGATGTTGCTGTCCCGTTCGTCGAGTCCTTGGATGACACCGGCGCCTACAAGCAGAGACCGGTAGCCTCCACCGCTGGTGGCCAACGCCAGCTGAAAGGAAAGAGCGTCAGCTATTATGACCTGGGAGGGATTGGGAAACTGAACCAACCGTCGGCAGGCTGCCATCATTATACTGAAACCCAGGGTTTGTCTTCGCGAGCCAAGTCTTCAAAGCTTCGTCGGCTACACGCTTTCTCTCTCTCCGAAACGTTGCCTCTTCGTCACTCAACCCCGTGGCCGGTCTGACAAGGGCAGTTGTAGGACATGTTGTCTGGACCGGGGCATAACCTGCATCGACCCCATGGGTGATCAGAAGCAGGAGTGCTGTAGCGAGTGAGACACTGTGGGCACGCATATTATTATTATTATTGGGGTCAGAGGACTTGGACTTTGAGACACGGTGAACCCACAAGACAACCCCCTGGGGTCTCCAGGCTGTCAATGTTCAATATTAATAGATCCTAGATGTCGGCAATTTTGCATCTGGCAAACTCCGGCCTGCTTGGGGACCCATCTATTGGTCTTGGCATGGGTGCTAAGGCCATGTTTATTCACTTCATCTCGACATTAACTCCGGAGGACGGAGTAGCAAACGATAGAATCCTCAACCAATCATGAAGAGAAGGCGTAACGAATTAAGCCGAAACTAAAACGCGAGCCTTGCTCTATCCAGACGTTTGTTCATTATCAAGATCGACAACTGACCCATCAAACTGTTGAGCGCCCCCACGTGGGTGTATAATGGGAAACGGCCGTTAAATCCAAGCTAAGTAGTGTAAGTAGATCTCACGAACAAGCGGTCCATGCCATCCATTGTTTGGAGGGACGGAGAAATAGAACAAAAACAGTAAATGCATGGCAGTCACTAGCCGGATTCTGAAATGCTCCGTTTAGGGTCGATGTCAAGCTTCGATGAACGCAGTTATCTGCCGTAGTTTCCACACTTCGGACAGGCTCCGCACGGATGCTTCGGATAAGGCAGCCTCTTCGGCTGGTACCGAGGCGGAGAAACTCCGGGTCATGTGATCGTGCTCGAGATAGCATCCCCTCCATCATCCAGATCCTCGCTCACGGACGTCTCATCAAGCGGTTTAGGTTTGTCTCGTTCGATAAACCGAGATGACGAGCGACGACCAGTTCTTCTTTGACTATGTAAGTGATAGAGGAAATAATCTCAGTTTTGCGCCTGCGCTAACCCCCGTTCTCAGCTCGCCTCGATCCCAAATGACGTCAGGAGATACTCGCTCCAGGTTGCGGACGCGATCGACCGCCATGTCGATCAGGTCGCATCTATAGTTCGGGAGACGCTTGCGCAGCAGTCCTGGATTCCTTCTTCGATTCGGCCCCCGTCAAGAGGAGGCGGCGGCTTCCGAGTTACGCCTCCGCCGCAGTCGTTCACTGATCGCGTGCAGAACTGGATCCTAGAGCATCGAGCATGGACGGCTGCAATCCTGGCCTTTGTGGGTACAGGCAGCCTTCTGATATATGGCAGTCAGGCGCTTAATGGGAGAAAAAGAAGAGCAAGGAGAGCTGGAAATGGCGCGCGGAAGGAGATAGTCGGTATGTTGCAGAAAACCCATTATCTCATTCTTGATCATGACTGAGACCTTGGGATAGTTATTACGGGGTCGCCTCATGAGCCTATTGTCAAGTCGATCGCGAACGATCTCGAACGCCGGGGCTTCATCGTTTATATAACCGTCTCATCTGCCGAAGAGGAACATGCAGTCCAGTCAGAGAACCGCATGGATATCCGTGCTCTCTGGCTCGATCTGACGACTGTAAGCATCTGCACCCTACATCATCTACGTCGATAGATATGTTAACCATCTTATAGACGCCTTCAACGCCATCGGAGATCCATCCCTCGCTACATGAGATCAAGAATCTGATCACTAAGCCTCAGTTCCCGATCCCGGCAGTACAACCACACACCTGCCAACTCAGCGGCGTCATCATCGTTCCCTCGCCAAACTGCCCGACAGGACCAGTGGCCACAATCGCACCATCGAGCTGGGCAGACACCGTAAACACGCGGATTCTGTCCCCGATATTAACGACACAACTCTTCCTGCCACTCCTCACCATCCGAAACACCAGCAGCACCATCCTCCTCATCTACCCTTCAATATCATCCTCCCTCTCTTCGCCATTCGCAGGCCCAGAGGTGACCACAGCCCGCGCCCTCTCCGGCTTCGCTACCACCCTCCGCCGCGAGCTACAGCTGCTGCAGCACACAAACATCGACGTCGTCGAGATGAAGCTCGGCAACATCGACCTGGGCCCTCAGTACCGCAGTCCGCACGGTCACCCCGCCGGGACCGAAGTCCTGGCCTGGAACCAGCAGCAACGCGCTCTGTACGGCTCCTCGTACCTGTCCAGCATCGAGCAGAGACCCGTCGCGTCCGCAGGACCCAGCTCCGTGCGCGGCTCCCCGGCACGCAACCTCCACTACGCGATCTTCGACTGCCTCGCGCCGGCGCCGAAGACGCTTTTCGGCGGACGGAAGCGGAAGAAGCAGGTCGTGTACGTGGGCCGCGGAGCCCGCACGTACGGGTTCATCGGGGAGTGGTTCCCCAGCGGCGTCGTCGGGTGGATGATCGGTCTTCGGACCGGACATGGCGGCGTTTTCTCTCCCGGCTCGGACAGCGCGGGGAGCGGAAGCAGCAGCGAGACTGCATGGGAGAAGGTCTGATTGGTTTATTTTTTTTCCTTTCTGTTCTTCTCGTTTTTGGTGTGGCGTGGGTAGGTATGGATTTGTCGACGGCGTGTCGACAAGGGAAGGGACTGGTCTGTGTTCTGTACTTCATGTTTTATGATTATCGTCGCTCGGCGTTTATTATTCTCCACTTTTTTTTTCTTTGATTGTTTGGTGGATAATGGGAACTACTTCGAAAACAAGGAAAATTACACTGTCCTCTCCACTATCTGATGACCCATCGACTCATAAATTTCGCTCTCTTTGTCTCTCATTGGAATGATGATGTTTCCAACATGAAATCTGGACCGGTCTTTGTTTCTGTTTTCCAAATCGCTTAATACACGTTATGTCACGTCCAGCGGTACCGTGGAACGTCCGTTTTCTTGAGTTGTATATTCACAATATAAAGGCCAGGTCATCCGGGGCAATCAATCAATCATTTGATGAATGGGGAGAAGGGAAAAGGTTGAAGAAAAAATGGATTGCTGGGACTTTTGAAAACGTTCTTTCCTTTTTTTTCTTTGCTAACCACCTTACTATGCGATTCTGGGACTAAAGATTATTACCTTAGGTAGCTAGTTACCTACCTACCTACCTACCTAGGTACCTGCGGTCGTGAGAAGATAATCGGTAATAATAGATTAATTAATTGATTAATAGAATATGGGTTTGTCCGATCGTATCGCCATCTCTCTCTTTCTCTCTGATGGGATAGTGATGGGATAGGATATATTTGTATTTTATATATCCACGGATAGATGGATATATCTACAGTGACCTACACTGACATGACCTACCCAGATGCTACTATATTACTCGAGTATTGCATACAGTATGTACTGTACATCTTTTCGAGAGACATACATTTCAATGACCCATTCATTCATTGCTCTTCCGTTCTACGCGGCACAGCCACCATACAAATCGACAATTGGATGAAAAGTCGAAGCAGAAATGATTAATAATTATCATAGATACATGAGTCGAGCCAAGGTCGGAGACGCATGAACTGGAACTGTATGGAGTACAGCGCGAGTCCTGGGTATCTATCCACTTAATCCAGTTATCATTCCCTTCGGCGTCTCACGTTGCCTTCGTTAATAAAGGATATCGACCGAGCTAATGGATATATATATCCTATATACTATATGCTATACATATGTGTTAACATCACAGATATGGATATCCTTCCCTTGAGACGTAAAATCCAAAAAAAAATTCGGCCCGTAAAAATATATAATCAATCGTACGGGAGACACCAGAGGCTCCCCCCTTATTTAATCAAGGGCTTTTTTTCCTTCCAATTTTTATCATATCCCAAATTCCAAGCCATTTCGTTTTTGTTTCGTCCCGTGTCATTTCGTTGCATTCTATTCCAATACAATTCATTTCTCCCGCCCGATCTCCAGGTCCTCCTGCTGTCCACCTTGCCCCCGCGCACCAGCAGCACCATAGACCACCTCCGGGTCCCTCCTCGAGCGCTTCACCCTCCCATCACCGACAACCCTCCTCCGCACCCAGATCATGCCCCACGACACCGCAAAGATGACCACCAGGGCGGCCAGCACCGCGAAGCAGATCCCCGCCACGCGGCCGCTGTGCTGGCCACCCTTGCCCGGGTCGAGGAACCAGTAGACGTAGAAGCCCTCGGTGGCGCGGGTGATGTAGGCGACGCAGAGGTAGAGGAGGAGGATGAGGACGAGGAGAGGGAAGTGGAGGAGGGGGTGGGGCGGGGTGGTGGGGAGGAGGATCTCGAGGAGGGAGAAGACGCCGGGGAGGGCGTGCTGCGAGACCTGTGGGTTTGAATAAGGCACGCTGTGGGTTAGCTAGGTAGCTAGCTTGTGCGGTACAGTGATTCCGGGTGTGGGTAGTTTATATATATATACGGGGTATGGGAGTATGGATGTCTGGGGAACTGGAACCTTCCAGGGAAGGAGGGTAAGGGGTAGGGGGATGGTGATCCGAAAGTTGGCATCGTTGCAAAGAATGTGAATTATCATTATTATTAGGGCATTGCAATTGCAACGGTGCATTCAATGGCATCTATCTCAATTTTTCAAGGGGTACGATTGGACATGAGGAAGCTGACAACGTACATTGCGCCACGTGTTGAAGGCGATCTTGTACAGGTCAACCTCGTACCTGTACAGGACCGCCCAGTAAATAATCAGCACCAGGAACGGAAACGTCGTGATAGTGGTGTAGAACAGGCTGTGGAGCGCTCGCATGAAGCGTGGCAGCCTGTCAAAGATCACCGAACGGCCTGTCCGCGCATAGCAGAGGGAGTGGAGGGACGCGACGAGGAAGTAGAACCCGTCGCTCCAGAAGGTGATCCAGGTGAAGTAGCTGAAGGAGCGGCCGATATCGCCGCCCTGGCCGTGCGTCCCCTCCCAGCCGAATGAGAAGAAGATGGTGAAGAAGATGTAGAGGGCGAAGAGAGCGCGGAGGGCGACGAGGGCTCCTGGGGGGAGGAGCCAGGAGGTCTCGAAGGGGTGGAGATGGTCGAGGGCCGGGTCGGCCCCGAACAGGCTGATAAAGGGGCGCATCTATAGGTATCTGTGTCTCTGCACTCTTTGCTCATATGTATATGCGGATAGTAGATATATGTACAAGAATCATAAGACCTGGCGATGCGCTTACTTCGCACGAGGGGCGGAGGAATGATGATGATGTGGAGAAGGGAGCTGGTAGCTCGCGGGCACGAGATCCAGGCGGGACGTCTCGTGCAGGCCCCAGGGGCAGCGATGACGGGATCGCCAAAGGGCTGAGATGATGATAACCCATGGCTTACGGTGAAAAGAAAAAGAACGACAACAGCTAAGCCTTTTCTGTAGGAGCCCTGCAGAGAGATACGGTCGACAGATGGCGTCCGAGGCAACTGTGCCGAGGAGTGCCTGGCGCGAAGCGGCCGGGACAGACGTCAGCGTTCCGCCGCGCCAGACATTTGATCTTCCACGACACGAGGCGCCCAACGACGGCCTCGACGTCATGCTCCGCAAGCAGAGAGGACGTGCACAGTCTGCAGTGGGTGTGTTCAGGAAAAAAAAACAGTGCTACTGGCTGCTAATGCGCTGCAGGAGATTATGCAACTACCCATGATAGATAGATGCGGGCGGTTCGAACGGCTTCCAGAACCTGACCGGAATAAATAGTCCTTTGGTCGAAGATCTCAACGGTCGTGGTTCGGGAACAAGCAACCGCTGCAACGGACCTGGCAGTCTGTTTCTGCAATAGTGGGATTTGGGTTATCGATTATCGCCCATTTCGTACTGAAACACGGCGAGTCGCGTCTCACCACCCCCTCTCGATCGCAGCCGCCTGGTGGGCTGGGCCCTTGTCGCAAGGGGACAAAAGCCAGCTGCGTCGCAGACCCCTCTTGGGGCGCAAACCGCATCCATGGAGGACCTTTGTTGACATCTTGACAGGCAGAGCTCGTGCTGTATGTACTTTTGGGCCTCAACGTCACGGTCCGGAGGAGCGACCGGACTTGGCAAAGGCTAGGGACGGGAGACCCAAAGCCTCCCACAACCAGGAATCGCTTTCCACACGCTGGACGGTCTCAGGTCGAGCGGTCCACCCGGCACAGGAGTTGAGACCGGGACGGACTCGCAGCAAGAGGCCGTGGTCGTCGGGGATCCGTGATGTTCAGGAGAAGGAGACGGCGGGCGGGCGCCAGGGACCGCCGGCGCCAGCCCCTGAAACGGCCGCTCCGCGTGGGGACGGCGCCGCGTCTGTGCTGCTGCGATCCTCCCCGTCGCCTTCGAGAAAGATCCTCCCGCCGTCTCTCCTCCCGCCGTCCTCCCTCCCACCGGGACACGCGACTGCTGCTCCCGTCCTGTCTGTTCTGCCGCCTTGTCTCTCGTTCCTGTCTGCTTCCATCGCCTGGCTTGCTGATCGAGCTGTCCGTTCGTTACCTTCGGGCCGTCTCTCGTTCACCTCCGCCCCCTCTGGGCTCCCCGAGCCCCGTTTCCCTTTCGTCCTGCATCACATTCACCACCGCTGCTCTCCGCGGACCTCACGCCCGCTCGACGACCAGCTTCGCGAGGTCGACCGCCCGATGCGAAAGAGGGACTCTCCAAGCGCTTGAGCTATCCTGCCTCCAAACGCGATCCGGCCCTCGATAGCTTTCCTGTCCATTTCTCTCGCGCAGCATCTTGTTTTTCTCCGTTGATTGCTTTTCACGCTCCATAAGACGCGGTATACGGTTCATCATGACAAACCGGCCGAATTATATTGACTTGGGCGCCGACTGCGGCGAGCTGCCGCGGATCGGGGTCCCGTCTCCTCGCAGGGAGTATTTCGACGGGGAGATCCCTCCGGCTCTCTCGCCTCTCGATGCGTTTGCTGCCCAGGGGCGGATGCTGGCCAGGCAGCTGGACGAGTCGATGAGGAGAGACCGGCGCATGAGCAGGCTGCCCCCCGCCAGCGTCGCGAGGTCGCTGTCGCAGCCCAGGTCGGGCTACTACCGGCCCGACCGCCCGCGAGGGATCACGCGGAGTCCCTCTCATGGGAGCAGTCCGGCGGTGGAACACCCAAAATTTAGGCCGCAGTCAGAACATCCCCGCCTGAGTGCTCTCTCGACCTTGGAAAGTGAGGACGGCGACGAGGAAGAAGGAGAAGAAGAAGAGGACGAGGATGATCAGAGTCCGTTGACAGTAAAGCCGCTGGCACCACCAACCGACTACTTCTCCATCCCGCGCACGGCATCACCAGAGGAGGATCTATCCCTGCGCAGGAATGATAGTAATAGCAACAACAACAATAACAATCATGGAAGCCACGACCTTGCTGCTCCCGCTGCCACGGGAGTCGCCGTTCCAGAGATCTCTAGGGGCTCCTCAACCGAATCTATTTCGAGGCCGAACGTCTCCAACACCCTTGTTCCTCCAGCCTCTCCTATGCTGCGGCCGCACAGCAGCAGCTCGAGGCTTGCTCACCCGGAGAGCTCGGACGATGACTACGCCAGCTCGACTGCCGGTTCTACGTTTTCCAAGCCAAGGAAGATGTCATGCAGTAGTGGCATATCGCACTCTCCAATGTCACCCTTCGTTCGCCCGCGTCCACGATCTCCATCCCTGAGCTCCGAGACTTCAAACACCGCACCTCACCTTCCTCGCCCTTCGTTTAACTTTTCTCGGCCGTTGAATAGATCAAGCACGAGTCTCTCAGCGCCATCACCTGGCTCTTCCGAACCTTGGGCCCCGCATCAGTCCAGTGGGTTGAACCGAGAAAGGAGACCAAGTCCGATCACTGTGCCGTCGCACTCTGGTGCCCCAGAGGACGACGTGCCCAAGTCAGCGGCTTCGTCGTATATACACGGGAAGCACTCACTTCCTCGCGGGCGCGCGGTCTCCCGGGACTCGCTTGTGTTTTCTGGCCTGCACACGCCGATTTTCGAGAGCACTCCGCCACATTCGGCACGCACTGACGAAACGTCTGCTCGAACGCCATCTCCGCCGTCTACATCACACGGATCGACTTCGAAGACTCCGGAGAGGTCGACACAGACGCATTCCGTTCACGGTTCACCTGAAAGAACTATCAAGCAGACTGAGACAGCGCAGTCGTCTGATCCTCCGCAGACTGAGAGGCCGACCGCAGAGACCACCAACCCTGCTCGGACGGTCTCTAAGAACGAAGACAAAGACGAGACCAAGTCTTTGTCCGCGGATTCTGGAAGCACAGTGCGGCCCCATACGGCCCATGCGGCTCACGGCGGAATCTCGGCGACTACGACCCTCACCGCGGAAGAGCATGTCCAGAAGGGCATCGAATGCCACGAGAAAGGCTCTTTGCAGGAATCTACTTACCACCTCCGTATTGCCGCCAAGCAAAACCACCCGACAGCGATGCTGCTCTATGCTTTGGCTTGCAGGCACGGCTGGGGTATGCGGCCAAACCCGCGGGAGGGCGTGCAGTGGCTGCGAAAGGCAGTGGACGCGGTAGGGCTCGATCTCGCCGACAGCAGTGGAACCTCCTCTGGCGCCTCTGGCAAAAACAAGGCAGCGGAGATCATGCAGCAGAAGGCCCTTCGTGCGCAGTTCGCCCTGAGCATCTATGAGCTCGGGGTTAGTCATCTCAATGGTTGGGGAGTCGAGCAGGACAAGTCGCTGGCTCTGCGCTGCTTCGAGATTGCAGCTCAATGGGGTGATGCGGATGCCATGGCAGAGGCAGGCTATTGCTACGCGGAGGGCATTGGTTGCAAGAAGGATTTGAAGAAAGCAGCCAAGTTCTACCGTATGGCGGAAGCGAATGGCATGAATATGGTGGGGAACAGCTGGTACGTACAATTCCAAAGTTACCCTCTCATCCACATGAGACTTGCCCGGACTGACTCCATACACCATAGGATCTACAAGGAGAAGTACATGTCTGATGATGATGAATCCAATTCCCACTCGCGTGGCCGTGGCCGACATGCCCACTCTTCCGATAAGAAGTCTCGCAACAAGTCACGAACTCGCAGCCTCTTCGGACGGAAGAAATCCGTCTCGACGAACCACTAGGGAGTTCCTGCCGGTTCTGCATGTGCGGCGCGCATGTGCAAGCATCAACTCCCACAGGCCCGGCGGGTTGCTGTGCTGTGTCAGCGTACATATCACATTCTCGGTGCACGTCAACCGATATTTGAAACAAAACTTCTGCTCAAACGTCTTCGTCGCGGGGCTTTTTTTTCCTTTTTTTCCTTTTTTTTTGCGCTTAGTACCCCCCCGAGGACGTGGCTTGGTTATGCTACGCGTGTGTTATCTGTGTCCAAGCTTCGTCCAGAGCTTATGTTGGTGTCGCGCTCCTTGGTCCTTTGCGTTTCCCATTTTCAGCCCGCGCAAAGCATGCAGGACGTTGTAAAGCGAGGGTTTCTATGTCTCGCGGATCTGCATACGTAAGGACTGGATCTGATTTCTCTCCCACGCTCCCACATTATTCTATTTCGTTCGATGGATACCCTATCTTTTCTACTGATCACATAATCTTTGCTTCTCTTCTCTCCTCTTCTTCCCTTCGCTCGTGTCGTTGGGCTCTCGCGCCTTGCCCGCAGAGATATATACATATCTGCCCTAATGATGTCCATGACGGTCACATATACCTGGAAATGCTCTTCAGCGAATGATGCCTCTCCACCGTATCTCGCCTTCTGCCCTGAATTTTGTTTGTTTTCCCAGATTTTTCTGTATGTGCGTCTACCTTGTGGGATCTTATCCTTCGCTTCGGTTCATATGTTTCCGTTTCTATTCTTCGCACAGTGATATTTGTGTTGGTTGCAATAGATCGTCCGGCTGTCGTTTTTTTCCCTGCTTTCCTTCAGACCGATTGGGGGCTGTTGGATTTGTGTCAAGAGTCATCATCTCGTGTATAGTTTAGCCAGGCAGTAGTATAAAAAAGGGGGGCTCTCGAGACCTTGTCTGTATATCTTGTTCAATCTTTCCAGTCAGTAGATCTCGCCGCAAGTTCTGCAGAAGAAACATCTAGAGATCAGAGATCCAGACCGCCCAGACCCGTTAACGGGACGATCCGATGTTACGCCTGCCATACAATGGTATCAACGAATTGCGAGCGGTCTTTGCCATGACTGCTCCGTAGGTGATAGGGCGGGGATAAAGTTGGTGCTAACATCCAATTGGGTCCGAGTCGTTTTAGGCCACACTGCCGCGCGGAGGCAAGGTCGTATTCTTTAAGACTCAACCTTCGTCGAAAATTTTTCTGTTCCAATTTCCAAGACAAGATGCAGGTCACGCGCGACGCGGTCGAGCACTTGCGGCTCGGACCTACAGAGTATCTACACAGTAGGCAGGTATATACGGGACTTGGGTAGCTCGCTCACACACGCCACTGCCAACGGTCTAGCTTGAATGTATTTGACTGGTGACGGTTGTGTCGGGTCGCTGGATCCTCTGTGCGGAATACTCGATGAATGATGTTGTCGCCCCTATACGGGAGTAGAGTAGTGCCACTACTCTATGGTGGCGGACAGAGGAAAAAGGATGCAGGCAGGTGGTCGGGAGGAGCGCCCAAGTGGGAAGGACTCCGACTTCCCCTCTGTTAAAGTGACGAGTGGACGGAGAACAGCGGGGCCGGACGGAGAAGGCCCGTCCTCCGGTCCTCCCCCTCACCCCGTGGGGAGAGAAGAGCGAGAGCCAACTCATCTGGTCGACTCCATATGTGCTGTCCGCTTCACGGTTCGCACTCTGATCTGCTTCCCGTGTTGATCTCGACTCCATCGATGGGCGGCTCATTCATCAGATGCTCGAACAGGTCGTACATTACTGTACATATATTACAGGGCCTCAACCTCCCTGACACACAGGGATCCCGATCCCTGCAAGAGATGACCAGCCCTGGGCGTTTCCGCGCGCTGTGTGGGGTCCGTGGCTTTCAGCGGCGATCAACAGGATTGGTTTGCATGATTTCAACCCCGGCATGATGCATCAAGCCATGCACGGAGGAGACCACCGCAAAGAGAAAAGTCGTACCTCCGCGGGTGGCCTGGTCCTGATGGATGCCGGACACCTCGACTCCGAGTTGACTACGTTACTACTGTGTATGTGCTGTACGTGTACAACACACGGGCCTTCGTACGTAGGTACCAACAGCCCAAACCTGGTCTACCCTACATTGGGTGTTTGCAATTGCTGTTGGTGTGTACGCTCTCCTGCTACTCCGTACCGCATATGGAGGACTGTACACTACTCTGCATGCATACTGCGGCGCAGCTGAAGCCAGGCCAGGAACGTCTCCGACGATTCGACATGGACGTGGACTTGGGACTCCGCGTCGTCGGCGTCCCGACTTCCTCACTGCGCGTGTCTGTGCAGTATCCCGCTGTCTGAGCTTTCCCCTCAGTGGCATGATGGAGCCCACTTTCAAGATCTCTTCCCTGCATCTTAGTCGAGTTGGTTCAGGGCTTGTCCACTAGGCCACGGCTACCCTAGCTAGGTATCTCGCCGCAACAAGGTAGAAGATGCACAGGCCAGCTTTTGCATGTTCCATCCTCGACCGCGTACGGTACAGCGCTCTGCCTCGGCCGGTCAGGACGTTCATATGTCTCTTGCTTTTCTTCTTTGTCCAGTACATACTTTTTTTTTTTTCTCTCTGGCCAGTGATGCATGCCGATCCGCTAGCAAGTTGACTTTGCATTGCATTGCACTGACCTATTCTTGGCTCCTCCGCAAATCTGGGGTCTGCAGCCCTTCCTCTCTGTCCAGACGCCGTCGCAGTGGGTGCTCTGCGTGACATGTGACGGCAATCTCCCCGAAGCGTTCGTCCGGGGCCATATTAGGTGGAACGGTCGACGGTCCAGCGGTGGAGTTTGTTGTTCCTTCATTTTATTTTACCCCCTTCTTGACTGTTCTCTCTCCTCTTCCTTCCTCCTCCTCCTCCGTCAGAGGCCCATTCGGTCTCTCGAACCGTTTCACTCTATGTGGAGGTAAGACAGTCCACGTTTCTTCCATTCTTCTCCCAGAGTGATTTTTTTTTTCGCCTCGACATTGGATCTGGACCCTTTTCATCTGGAACGCAAAGAATCTACCATTGAGAAGGATTTAATTAGGTACGTTCCATTGTCCTGCTCATGGCGACCAGAGGATGGGGTGACACGGTCTCCGTGCGACAATTGCAAACGGTGTAGAGAGCAGACGTTTGCTGATTGCATGCAGTTGTTCATACCGCCAACATCGACGCTGCGACCGTCAGCCTTCTGAGGCGTAAATTGTTACTACACGATGGCCGAGGAGAAGCAAGAAGTTAGTCAAGCCAGCGCTGCCGAAACCAACGGCGCTTCTGCGGCTGCTGCTGCTGCTGCTCCTGCAAAAGGGGGTTTCTTTGCTCGGCTTCGCGCGCACTATAAGAGATGGTGGTGGGTGCATGTAATTGCCTTGATAATCGTCGTCCTGGTGGTTGTCCTTCCGGTGTATGTTTCCCCCTTGAAGATATCCTGTTTAAATCGGTCTGTAGACAAGCTGACACACCCTTCCCCAGAGTCTACGTCGGATACCCGAAAATCGCTCAAGGGGACGTGAACGACTCGACCTTGACCATCACGCAGATGACCATCACCGACCCGGCCCCTGATTCCCTCCATCTCAACCTGACCCAGGTCATCGGCTCGCATAGTCATTACCACCCGTGGTTCGATGAGTTCGACGCGAACGTCACTCTGCTCGGCAGTGCCACGCCCTTTGCGGTCCTGCAGATCCCAAGGGTGCAGTCCAAGGATGGCGCCGTGGTCCGGGTCGACCAGCGACTGCAGCTGGACAATGTATCTGCGTTTGGAGAGTACTCGAAGGCTGTCATGCTGAACGAGGAAGTCAACTTGAACGTCTACGGAAGGCCGAAGATGAGGGAAGGGAAATTGCCGAAGATCACGGTGACTTATAACAAGACTGTTACCATGAAGGGTGAGCGTCAGAGACACTCTTCTGCTTTCCTGTTTGAGAATATCTACTGATGACGGATGTATTGAATAGGGTTGAACGCCCTGAAAGGATTTAACGTCACCGAATTCCAAATCCTGCTCAGCCAGCAACCGGACGGGTCCAATATGAACGGGACCGTCTACATCCCCAACCCGACGGTCATGACCCTCGAGATGGTACGACAATTCCCCCCCCCCCCCCCCCCCCCCCACCAAAAAAAAAAAAATTCTTCTCAACCCTCCTAGCAATCTATCTGTATACTAAGTATCTCATACAGGGCAACCTCACCCTCTTCCTCTCCGTCGACGGCACCCCCATCGGCCAATCCTACCTGCAGAACCTGGTCCTCACTCCGGGGGACAACTTCGTCCCCATGCGCTCGACGGTCAACGAGACCGTCGTCCTCGGCATGATAACCAGCGCCAACGCCACGCACCGGAACGGCATCCTCCCCGTCGAGATCACGGGCAACTCGAGCGTGTATAATGGCAAGGAGCTGCCGTACTTCACGGAGGCGCTGGCGGCGAACAAGCTGACCGTCACTCTGGACGTGGGGAAGGCGCTGCTGGGAATCGGGTTGAATATTAACAGTACGTCGGGGTCGTCGTCGGGGTCGTCTGGTTCGAGTTCGGGAGGGGGATCGTAGTGCCCTTTTTTGTTCATTCCTTTCTTTGATTTTATGTTCTGTAAAAAAAAAGGAGAAAGATTGGGATGCTGATATTTGATGCTGATGTTGACATATTTGATACCAATATTGTGGATAGTAAACTAATGTACTAATCTACTGCTGCTGCGGATTACGCATCATGGTATCATGTGCCCGAACTACTGAAATCTGAACCTGAACCTGAACCAAATACGCAGAACGTTGCAAATGTGCAGAATGTATGTATACTGTACTGTACATATTTTTTTTGATTTCTCCCGTGCTTACTATCTATGTACTGTACCCATGCATACCCTTTGATTTGATTCGATTCTATTTGTTTCTGTAGTTATCTATCTATCTATCCATCCATCCATCCATCCATAATATATGTATTTTATTTATTTCCAGTTTCTCTTTTGTATTTTATCTTATTTTATCTAGTAAGTATTTTTTTTCTTCTATTTTGGATTCCTGCTGCGCTTATTTTTTTTTCCTGAATCGAAATCACTCAAACTTGGATTGCTGTAACGACAGGCCTAGATGACTAGACCAAAGGGGGTCGTTGGTTTATCTTGAGAACAGAAAACAAGGGGGTGAGCAATATAATAGTAGAACAAGCCTGTGTTACTAGCACGCCTATATGACAGGTTGCTATGTGAGTCGACCACGAGGGTCGAAATCTGTCTGAAAGGAGCGTCATTATATACATGCCTGTCTTCCTGGGTTCCTGGGGATCATAGAATGGGATCATCGTCTTGGATCATGGGGTTGGATCGTGGGATTGGATCGTAGACGATCCATCACGTGACCTCCTTCCTAGTCCGTAACAATTGCCTACTAAATACTCAGCAGTAGTAGTAGTAGTAGTAGTAGTAGTAGTAGCCAAAGTCAGAGGAGCGGCGCTCGCTTATCCGATCACTTCAGGAGTTTGTGTGATGTGATATGATGTGTGACATAGTATTCTAATATGATAAAGATTGCCGACTACAGACTTGCTACTACTGCTATTGGCGGCCCCCCCCCCCCCCCCCCCCCCCCCCCCCCCCCCCCCCCCCCCCCCCCCCCCCC